>Ga0209963_1000082_pt1 | contig 398271 bp, 359 predicted proteins | sample ThiBio_1000_biof_2_FD_183957 | JGI IMG/M metagenome (GOLD analysis project Ga0209963, IMG submission 183957) | Wastewater bioreactor microbial communities from Cape Town, South Africa - Thiocy_cont_1000_biof (SPAdes) | ecosystem: Engineered > Bioreactor > Thiocyanate-remediating >...
GTCGGTTCGCACCGGAATGCGCCCGGCCGCCATCTGGCGCGCCACCAGACGGTCGCGCAGCGCCGAGCCCACGGCACATCCGATCAGATAGGCGGCGAACAGCACCAGGCCAAGATCGAGCCAATAGCCGGGCCGGCCGGGAACGACGCGCGCCACCGCCACGCCGATCAGAATGATCACCACCAGCGCGATGGACTGCACGGCTCGCTTCGACAGGCCCTCGCCGTGCTGGACCACGGAGATCCACCCCATCGCCAGCCCGAGCAGCAGCGCACCGACGAGCCAGCCCCAATGGAAGGTCAGGAAAGCGGTCATCGCGTCACCTCACCAGAAAATCGATGCGGCGGTTCTTCGCCTTGCCTTCCTCGGTGTCGTTATCGGCCACCGGCACGGAACTGCCCTGCCCCGAGGTCTTGAAACGGTCGGCGGGCAACCCCGCCCTGACCAGATAATCGGCGACCGCCTTGGCCCGCGCCTCCGACAGCGCCTGATTGGCGGCGGCATCGCCGTCGCTGTCGGTATGGCCAATGATCTCGATCGCGGCCGCCGGACAGCGCAGCGCAATCTCCGCGAGGCGATCCAGAAGCCCGGCGGAATCCGCGCTGATGGTGGCGCTGCCGGATTCGAAGCGGATGCGCGCCTCGCCCAGCACCTCCGAAAACAGCCGCTGGCACACGCTGGCATCGACCGGCGCGGCGGCGGGCTTGACCGAAATTTCCGCCTTGGCCTTCCAGCCTTCCGGCAGTTCCTTGGCGAGGCCCTGCCGAATCTGGTTGGCGGCGCGGTCATACAGCGCGTCGCCGGACAGTTTCACTTCGCGATCCGCCACTTCCAGCGACCCGGTGGAGAGCCGCGACAGCGCGCCGAGCGCGCGGGTGACGGCCTCGGCGAATCCCTTCGGCGCGCCGATGCTGGCCTTGAGATTATCCGTCACCTTCTCGCCGAAGAACTTTCGTTTCGCCGCTTCGACCAGTTCGTCGTGAACCTTGTTGTCGGGAACGTGACCGCCCAGAGTGAGCGTGCCGCCGACCGGATCCTTGTTGGCCTGGAACACGTAAGGCGGCGCGGCGATGTCGTTGGCGGCGACCGAATAGCCCTCGGGCAGATTGCGCAGGCTGGCCCAGATCGCCTCGCGGCCGCCGAGTTCGCGCGCCATGCCCGACAGGCTGACCGCCTTGTCCGACAGCGTCACCTTGCCTTCCTTGAGGCGGGCGACCTGCTCGATCAACAGCAACACGGCGGCATCGAAGCGCTGCGGCGCGCCGCGCGCGAAGCTGGTCTGATCCACCACCTCGACGCCGTTCAGCGCGGCCTTCGCCGCTTCCGCCAGCCGCGCCTTGATCGCCGGCAGCGGCGTGCTGCCGGACAGCGTCACCCGCACCACGTCGCGCTGCGCGGTCCAGACATAGGGCTTCGCTTCGGGTACCAGCCGCGTCCTGTCGTTGACCAGCCGGACGCCGGGGACGGTCTCCACCGAGGTGAGCGCGCTGCGGCGCCCTTCCTCTGAAAACGCATCGGCGGAAAAGGTGATATCGCGGCCCGCGACATCAATCCGGGTCTTGTCGAGAACGTCGTTCTTCAACGCCGCGGCGGTGTCGGCCGCGAGATCCTGCTCCAGCGGCACGGTTTCGTACCACGCCGCGAGGCCCCACAACACGGCAAGCGGAATAAGACCCGGCCACCACTTCCTGCTCCACCTGAAAAGTCCGCGCATTCGATTCCCTACGGGTCCTGAACCGGAGTGAAAACAAATGCTTGGGATGCTGTCAATTTCGAAATGTGGTGCGATGACGCAGTCTGCGCCGCGCGGCGGCCGGGGGTTGTCCCGCGCGGCGAACAAGGTAGGGTTGCGACGCCATTCATGGCGTCGCGCGCGGCACCGCTTCCTTGGCAGCCATCGCCGCGACCGGCACGCCTATGTTCTTGAACGGCCAGCATTTGACATGAAGCAGACTCGCCAACGCATCATCCGCTCCGGCCTGGACGCGTTGCATGTCACCGGCGCGCACCGGCTGCTGCGGCCGATCTTCGCGGGCGTCGGCAACATCTTCATGCTGCATCATGTGCGCCCGCGCCGCGATGTCGCATTCCAGCCCAACCGCCATCTGGAAATCACCCCGGACTTCCTGCGCGCGACGCTGAAGCACGTTCGCGATCTCGGCATCGACATCGTGACGCTGGACGAGATGCAGCGCCGGCTTGCCGCGCGCGATCTCTCGCGCCGCTTCGTCGCGTTTACCCTCGACGACGGCTATCGCGACAACCGCGACCACGCGGCCCCGGTGATGCGCGAATTCGGCGCGCCGTTCACGGTCTACGTGACCACCGATTTCGCCGAGGGCGTCGGCCGGTTGTGGTGGGTGGCGCTGGAGCGGGTGGTGGCGACCGCCGACACCGTCGACGTCATCATCGACCGGATGGCGACCCGCCTCGACACCGCCACGCTGGAAGGCAAGCGGGAGGCGTTCGCCATCCTGCACGACTGGCTGCGCGGCCTGCCGGACAGCGCCGCCCTTCGCCGCGAAATGACTTCGCTGTGCCTGCGCCACGGCGTTGACGAGAACGCCATCAGCCGCGAACTCTGCCTGTCCTGGGACGAACTGAAAGCATTCGCCGAGGAGCCGCTGCTGACGATCGGCGCGCATACGCTCACCCACGACAATCTTGCCAAGCAGAGCGAAGCCTCAGCGATGCACGAGATCACCGCCAACCGCACCGACATCGAAAGCGCGTTGCAGCGCCAGGTCGCGCACCTCGCCTATCCGTATGGCGACAAGTTCGCCGCCGGCCCACGCGAATTCGCGCTGGCAAAGCGCGCGGGCTTCGCCACCGCCGTGACCACGCGGCCCGGCATGGTGTTCGCCGGCCATGCCGCGCATCCGACCGCGCTGCCGCGCATTTCGCTCAACGGCAATTATCAGGACGCGCGCTTCCTGCCGATCCTGACCTCCGGCGCCGCCACCGCGCTGTGGAATCGATTTCGCCGCCTCGACGTCGCCTGATCGGCACACGCTGTTTCTCACCCTGACGCGCCATCCGGCGCGGGGTCCGGATTTTTATTTTGACGCGTTTTCTTGACGCGAACCGGTGTCCAGTTCGCCTGAAGAGGCTATAAATCTCCCCTCATCGATGGGAGGCACCATGTTCAAGGATCTGTTTTCGCTCAAGGGCCGCGTCGCGCTGGTGACCGGCGGGTCGCGCGGTATCGGCAAGATGATCGCCGGCGGTTTTCTCGCCTATGGCGCATCGAAGGTTTACATCACCGCGCGCAAGGCCGGTCCCTGCGAGGAGACGGCGAAGGAACTGACGGCCGCCTATGACGGCGAATGCATCGCGCTGCCGATCGACATGTCGACGGTCGAGGGCTGCAACAAGCTCGCCGAGGAATTCATGAAGCGCGAGCCGAAGCTCGACATCCTCGTCAACAACGCCGGCGCGGCGTGGGGCTCGACCTTCGACGAATTCCCGGAAGCGGGCTGGGACAAGGTGATGAACCTCAACGTCAAGTCGCTGTTCTTCCTGACCAAGGCCCTGGCGAAGCCGCTGCGCGCGGCGGCGACCAGGGAGAAGCCCGGCAAGGTGATCAACATCGCCTCCGTCGACGGGCTGTCCGTGAATCCGATGGAGACCTATTCCTATCAGGCCAGCAAGGCGGCGGTGATCCACCTGACCCGCCGGATGGCGGCCAAACTGATCCAGGACCACATCGCGGTCACCGCGATCTGCCCCGGCGCCTTCGCCTCCGACATGAACCGCGCGGCGCGCGATCAGGCCGACCATATCTCGCAGTGGATTCCGGCCAAGCGCATCGGCACCGACGAGGACATGGCCGGCCTCGCCATCTTCCTCGCCGCACGCTCCGGCGACTACATGGTCGGCAACGCCATCGCGGTGGACGGCGGCATCGTCTACGCGAATTTGAGCGTGCCGGTGTCGGGGGAATAAGGCGAACCGATGCCACGATCGCGACACGTTCGGCTTTAACGGACGACAATGCCCTTTCCCTCGCCGGGGAAGGGCAGATCAGGTCGGGTTTCGGATTGCGCGCGGCAGGGCGTCTTCAGCGCGCCTCAGAGTCCGCCGAGGCTCTTCCGCAACGCGGGCTTGGCGATTTTTCCGGCCGCAGTGTGAGGAATCTCGTCAACAAAGATGACGCGTTTGGGCAGCTTGAACCGCGCGAGATGCGCGGCGCAATGAGCCATCACATCGTCCGCGGTCAGGCCGCCCCCCTTCTGCCCGACGATGAAGGCGCAACCAACCTCACCCCACTTCTCATCCGGCACACCGATCACAGCCGTCTCGACGACGCCGCTCAATCGCGACAGAACACTTTCGATCTCAGCGGGGTAAACATTCTCACCGCCGGAAATGTACATGTCCTTCCAACGATCGACGATGTAGTAAAAGCCGTCCTGATCGACCCGCGCGGCATCCCCGGTCAGGAACCAGCCATCGTGAAATGCCGCATTCGTGGCCTCGGGCTGTCGCCAATAGCCCGGCGTGACGGTCGGCCCGCGTATCGCGAGCTGTCCGACGTCGCCGGTCGGAACGAAACGATGGTTCTCATCCAGGATCGCCAATTCCGCATGCATCACGGCTCGTCCCGCCGAACCGATCTTGTCGAACGCATGGTCTGCCGAGAGAACCGTTCCGATGGTGGCCGTTTCAGTCATACCCCATCCCTGCTGCAGCCGAATCCTTTTGCCGGCATATGCATTGAGTAGTCCTATCGGCGAGGGCGCGCCGCCGACGAGCAGACATTGGATATGATTGAGATCGCAGGCTGTGAATTCCGGCAGTTCCGCGATCATCGCAAAATTCGTCGGCACGCCGAACGCGTGAGTGACCCGAAGCTTCTTGTCGGCGAGAGCGCTCAGACAGGCCGCCGCATCGAAACTTCGCATCACGACGTTATGACCACCGGCGTGGAATATGAAGTTGGCCATCAGGAACAGGCCGCCGACGTGAAAAAGTGGGAGGAAGGTCAGACCGACCGAATTGTCGGCTACCCCAGCTTTCATCATGCCATTGACGGCCGAGAAGATCGCCATTCGCTGCGTGACCAGCACACCCTTCGGCAACCCGGTTGTCCCGGACGTGTACATGATGGCGAGCACGTCATCGTGCGTGAGCGACGCCGGCGTATCAAGAGGGTCCGACGACCGGATCGCCCTTTCGTATTCGGAATCCAGCCCGTCACCCGTCGCGATGATGTGGTTCACGAGTCCATCCGTCCGCAACGCCTGCGCGATATCGAGGAACTCCGCGCCATGGATGAGAACGGCAGGCGCTGCGTTTTGCATGATCGCGGCGATCTCCGCCGATGCAAGTCGCCAATTCAGCGGCACGAATGCTGCGCCCAGCTTGCAGCAGGCGAATTGGATTTCGAAAATATCCGTCGAGTTGTGGCAAAGCACGGCCACGCGATCACCCCGCGCAACTCCCGCGTGCCGGAGATAGGCAGCGAGGCGCGCGCAGCGATCGTTCATCTCCGCGTAGGTGAACGATCGGCCGGAATGGGCATCGGTCATCGCACGTCGGTCGGGCGCGGCCGCCGCGTGATGCGCGATCCAGTCGGGCGCAATGAACGTCATGGCCGGGATACCTCGACAAGATAAGGCAGGCAACCTGTCGACTCGAGAACCGGCCGGATGCTGTCCCGCTCCGCGTCGTCGAGCGAGGCGAACGACGACCGCAGCGTCGTCAGGCATTTCAATTGATACTTGAACGGAGCCAGCGCGTAGGGCAGGCCCCAGGCCGATATTTCCAGACGGTCCTTTTCCTCGCGAAACGCCTTTTCATTGGCGGCAAGAAACGGAAGATAGAGTTCGCCGATGATCCGCAGCAGATCGATCGCCCATTGCGAAACCCCCTCTTCCGGGGCGCGCCATGATCCTTCCGTACCGGACATGTCGTCCGCGCGACGAACCCAATGATCGGTGAACGGGGCGAGGTCCCGCATGATCCGGAGCGGCGTCGGATCGGAGCCGAGCTCGCTCAACTGGCCATAGAGCGCGATGTCCGCAATCGAAGGCCGCGTTCCGAACATGAAGCGACCGATGCCGACATGAGGCTCGCACGCCGCGAGGACTCGCTTGTAGCTTTCGGACAGGAGACCGTAATTTTCCGCAGTGGCGCCCAGAATCGGCATCCGGGAAATTTGCCGCTTCCGAAACTGCTCGACAATCTCGTCGCGCGTCATCCCCGGCTCGAAAACCGACCACTCCTCCGAGCCCCAGCGCGACACATAGTGCTGATCCTCTGGGTCCCACCATCGGTAGAGAAACAGCGGCTTGACCACCCACTCGTCGGAGAAGTCCTCGATGAGGTCGCTCAGAAACGCCATCCCTGGCCGTTCGGGAAGAACCGACCGGCCGGCGTGACGACGTTCGAGATCGCGAGTTATCGCACTGGTCTCGTTTCGATACGACCCATCCGGATACTGCAGGACCGGGATAAGCATGGGCCGCAGATGCGAGGTCGCGCTCCTCAACTCCGGCGTCATGATCACCCAGTCGAACGCGATCCGCCGATAACGAAGCAGCGACCGCATCTTCAACGCATAGGGCGAGGCGGTCGAACCAATGAGACGATAGCGATCCATTACGGCGAACCTACTTTGCGACCAGGGGGCATCGGCCATCGGCCATCGGTCGGAAGGCGTCCTCTCCCTTGATCACCTTGACGATCTTGTAGTAGTCCCAATCCCGCTTGGATTGCGACGGGTCCTTGACCTGCGCGAGGTACATATCGTGCACCATCCGACCGTCGGCGCGCACTCGACCGTCCCTCGCGAACATATCGTTGACCGGAAATTCGCGCATGGTGGCGGCCACCTTGTCGCCATCGGTGGAATGCGCCTTGGTCGCCGCCCGCAGATAGTGCAGGACGCCCGAATACACGCCGGCCTGAGCCATCGACGGCATCGCGCCGGCCTCGTCGAAAAATCGCTTGGACCAAGCCCGGGTGTCGTCATTGGTATCCCAGTAGAACGCTGTCGTCAGAAACACGTCCTTGGCAACCGCAAGGCCGAGTGCGTGGACGTCCGAGATATAGACCAGCAGGGCCGCCAACCGCTGCTTCTGCGGAATACCGAACTCGTTGGCCTGCTTGATCGAGTTGATCAGGTCGGCCCCCGCATTGGCAAGACCCACCACGTCGGCGCCCGACTGCTGGGCCTGCAGGAGAAACGAGGAGAAGTCGGACGTGTTGAGGGGATGCTTGACCTCGCCCAGGACTTCGCCCCCCTTGGCGCGAATCGCCTTTGTGACATCGTCCTGAAGCGCCTTTCCGAAGGCGTAGTCGACCGTCAGGAAGTACCAGCGCTTGGCTCCCTGATCCATGATCGCGCTGCCGGTGCCGTGGGCCAGCGCGTAGGTGTCGTAAGTCCAATGGAAGCCGGTCCGGGTGCAATCCTTTCCGGTCAGCCCCGACGAGCCGGCACCTGACGCGATGCTGACCTTGTTCTTGTCTTCTGCAAGCTTCTGAACCGCGAGGGCGACGGCGGACGTGGTCAGTTCGGTCACCATCGAGACGCCATCGACATCGAACCATTTTCGCGCGATGCCCGTGGCAATGTCGGGCTTGTTCTGATGATCCGCCGAGACCAACTCGACCTGGATGCCGGGCGCCTCCTTCTTGAAATCATCGACCGCAAGCTTCGCGGCCACGACCGCCCCCTTGCCCGCAATCGCGGAATAGGGACCGGCCATATCGGTGAGAACACCGATCTTGATGGGCCCGACCTCGGCCGCATACGCCTGGGTCGCCATCACGCACGCGCCGATCAATCCCGCCACTCTGAACATGTCGTCCTCCCTGTTCGGTCCCCGAAATTTGCCGAAGATTATCAATCTCCGACGATCGCGCAATACAAAAGTGACTAGTGAATCACTTTTCCTTTTTCGTGCCGACGTCGGTTTCCTTTATAGATCTGGGTCGAATCGGAACGATGGGATGCGAGAGATGAGTGAAAAGCGGCCCCGACAGGCATCGTCCGCACAGGGGAAGTCATCTGAAAAGCCGAAGCCCACGCGGGCCGAGAAGGTCGCGCGCAACCGGGAGGCCCTGTTGCGGGCAGGCGCCGACGTCGTGGGTGATCTTGGCTATGAGGAGGCGTCAATCGCGCGAATCGCCGACAAGGCCGGCCTCGGTCACGGCACCTTCTACAAACATTTCGAGTCCCGTCAGGCATTTTTCGACGAGTTGCTTCCCAGCATCGGCCAGGAACTTCTCGATGAGGTTCGCGCGCAAACCAAGGGAGCGCGCGACATCCTGGAGATGGAGGAAACGGGCTTCCGAGGCTTCTTCGACTTCCTCACCCGCAACCCCGGCTACTATCGGGTCGTCAATGAGGCCGAAGTCGCTGCACCTGCCGCGTTCGACAGACATATCGGCAATCTTGCGCGGCACTATCTGAGGGCACTGAAGCGAAGCCGTTCGAACGACGAGATCCGCAATTACGAGGAACGTGAACTCGAAGTGATCGTTTACGTGCTCATGGCCGCCCGCTTCTATATCTATCTTCGCTTCTCGAAGAAGGGGAAGAATGCGCGGCCCGTTCCGGAGTGGGTCGTCAAGGCTTACATGAAGTTCGTCGCCGGCGGGCTGAAGGGGTTGGAATAATCGCCGGCGTGCAGCCGCGAGGGCACGCCGTCTGACCGACCCGCTTCACGCAAGAGCCGGCAGCAAGCACTTCGCGCGATACCACGACGATCGTGCTCGCCGCCTCAATACGTCTCGACGTGATAGCGGCCGTTGTCGCGCATGTCGACTTTCAGCGTCGCCCAGTTCAACGCGGCGCCGCGACAGACATCGGCGAAAGCCTCGTCCACGCCGCTCTCCATGCCCTTGAGCCCGCAGATGTAGACGTGCGTGCCGGCATGGCCGAGCAGTGTCGCGATCTGCGCGGCTTCCGAGCGAATGCGATCCTGCACGTAGACGCGCGGCGCGCCGGCGACGCGCGAGTAACAGAAGTACTTGCCCAGCAATTTCTCCGGCACCTTCTGCAACGGGCCGAAATACGGCAACTCCTCCGGCCGTCGCGCGCCGAAGAATAGCAGCAAACGTCCGGCGGCGTCCGGCATGGCCCGGCGACGCCGCTCGGTAAAGCCGCGGAACGGCGCGGACCCCGTGCCGGTGCAGATCATGATGATGTTGGCCGCCGGATCGTTCGGATGCAGGAAGGTCGCACCGAAGGGTCCGGTCACTTCCACCTTCGCGCCGCGCGGCAGGTCGCACAGATAGTTCGAACACACGCCCTGCGGTTCGCGCTTCACCGTGAGCGCGAGATTGTTGGTGTTGGGCCGTTCGCCGTCGCGCGAACTCGCCACCGAATAGAGCCGCACCAGATGCGGCTTGCCTTCGGCGTCCGTGCCCGGCGCGACGATGCCGATGCTCTGGCCTTCCAGCACCGGGAACGGCTGGTCGCCGAGATCGAGAATGATGTGACGCACGTCGGAATCGGCGTCGGCATGGGTGAGACGGAAATTGCCGGTCACCGTCGCCGTCGCCGGCTTGCCGCGATTGTAGAGGTTGACCGTCGGCTTGCTGGCCGAATGCGGCGCCACCGCCTTGCCACCGAGTCCCTTTCGCGCCTCCTCAAGCAACGCACCGATTTCATCCTCAAGCGCCTCGACGGTGCCGCCGGTATCCTCGCTCGCGACCTCCTCCTGGGGCGGCAGGTCGCTCCACGAGAACTGATCCTCGAGCGAATACGGGCTCGCGACCACGCGCCAGTTGTCGATGGCGCCGGTCGGGCACGGCGAGATGCAGTCCATGCAGTAATTGCAGATATCGACGTTCACCACGTAGTTGTTGTCGTCATGGGTGATGGCATCGATCGGACAGGTTTCCTCGCAGGTGTTGCACCGGATGCAGATCTCCGGATCGATCAGGTGCTGCTTTTTGAGGGGAGCGTTCATGGTGCGATCTCTCGCCGATGGCTCAGTCCCCCTCTCCCCTTGTGGGAGAGGGTGGATCGCCGATGCGTAGCAGAGGCGAGCCGGGTGAGGGGTCACCGCCTTTGTTCGAAGAAACCCCTCACCCGGCTTCTCACTTCGTTCGAAACCACCCTCTCCCACAAGGGGAGAGGGAAAGTAAGAGTTACGCCGCGATCTTCACATACTCGAAGTCGCCCGGCTTGTTGTCGATGCCGACTTTCGGCGCGGCGATCCAGTTCGCGAACTGGCCCGGCTCGCTTACCGGCGTCATCAGGGACTCGATGAAATCGCCGTCCGCCTTCGAGGGCAGATAATCGTCGCGCACCCTGGCCCAGTCGGCGTCGCCGAGCAGCACGCCCTTCGGCGTGGCGTTGATGCCCTTGAACTCGCCGATGTCGCGATGGAACGCGGTGTGCGGCAATTCGAGACGGAAATTGACGCCGGTCTTCTCGATGATCTTGTTCCAGCGCTCGACGCCCTTGGCACAGTCCTGCGTATAGTCGTCGCGCAGCCGCATGTTGAGCGCGGTGAGCGCCGGCTCATCCACCATGACGATCTTGCCGTCCACCAGCTTCGCCACCGGATAGACGTCGCCGGTCAAGCGATGATCGTCGTCGATCTTGGTTTCCTGGAAGCGGCCCTTCAGCCCCGCATTGTAGAAATTCGCAGCGTTGGTGGAGACTTCCGATCCGAACAGGTCGAGCGACAGCGAATAGTGCAGGTTCATCTTCTTCTGGATGGTCGGCAGATCGATGACGCCGAGCGCGCGGATCTTCTCGATCTCGTTGGGATCCTCGATGCCCGCCGCCTTCATCGCCTCGCAGGTCCGCTGCAACACGCGGCCGACGCCGGTTTCGCCGACGAACATGTGATGCGCTTCTTCCGTCAGCATGAAGCGGCAGGTGCGCGACAGCGGATCGAAGCCGGATTGCGCCAGCGATTCAAGCTGCATCTTGCCGTCGCGATCGGTGAAGAAGGTGAACATGAAGAACGACAGCCAGTCCGGCGTCGCTTCGTTGAATGCGCCCAACATGCGCGGCGCGTCCTCGTCGCCGGAACGGCGGCGCAGCAGATCGTCGGCCTCCTCGCGGCCGTCGCGGCCGAAATACTTTTGCAGAAGATAGACCATCGCCCACAGATGGCGGCCTTCCTCGACGTTGACCTGAAAGAGGTTGCGCATGTCGTAGAGCGAGGGCGCGGTCTTGCCGAGATGACGCTGCTGCTCGACCGATGCGGGTTCGGTATCGCCCTGAATCACCACGAGGCGGCGCAGCATGGCGCGATATTCACCGGGCACTTCCTGCCACGCGGCGACGCCCTTGTGCTCGCCGAAGTTCACCTTGCGCTCGGTGTCCTGCGGCGCCAGCAGCACGCCCCAGCGATAGTCCGGCATCTTGACGTAGTCGAACTTGGCCCAGCCCTTCGGATCGACGCTGACCGCGGTGCGCAGATAGACCAGCGATTCCTGAAAGCCGTCCGGCCCCATGTCGTTCCACCAGTCGAGATAGCCGGGGTGCCAGCCTTCCAGCGCCTTCAGCACCTGACGGTCGGAGGCGAGATCGACGTTGTTCGGAATTTTCGTGGTGTAGTCGACGTTCATGATGTTCATGGCGTGCTCCTGTTGCTTTCCTGAGCCGTCATTCCGGGGCGCGAGCTCTTCGCGAGCAAGCCCGGAATCCATAACCACCGTCGGGAGTATGGATTCCGGGCCTGCGCCAAGCGGCGCATCCCGGAATGACGATGGCTGTTTTGCTTTGGCCCTCTCAAACCCGCGTCATATCGAACTGCGCCTTCACGCCGGTGCCGTAGCGGCGCAGCGCGCCCTCCTCGCCGACCGCGTTGGGACGCTGGAAGATCCAGTTCTGCCACGCGGTCAAGCGCGCGAAGATTTTCGATTCCATCGTTTCCGGTCCGACGAAGCGCAGATTGGCCTCCATGCCGGTGAGACTGTCGGGCGAGAAGCTGGTGCGTTCCTCCATGAAGACGCGCACCTCGTCGTCCCAGTCGATATCGTCGAGCGCGAAGGTGACGAGGCCCAGTTCCTCGGCGGTCTCGGCATCGAGCGCCTCGCCGATCTTCGCCTGCGCCGCCTCGACATCGTTCGGATCGGCCTGAAAGCGCGATTGCAACCGCGTCAAACCGTGGCTCATCGGATAAGGCCCGAAGTTCATGGCGTTGAGCACGATCGCCGGCGGCGCGCGGTTGTCTCCGTCGCGCTGCCCCACCAGCATGTAGGAGCGATCCGCCGCGAACACGAGTTCCGCGAGTGTGCCGACGAAGCAGGAGCCCGGCTCCACCAAAGTCACCAGCGTGCGCGAGGTGACGTCGATACGTTTCAGCACACGCTTCCAGTAATGGCGGATTTCGTTGACCAGCCAATCCGATTTGTTCGCCTCGAGAAAATCGTCATAGGCCAGCACCTTGGCGCCCTCGCCATGCGACTTGAACACCAGCATCGCGATCTCGAGTTCGTTGATGCGCAGATGCAGGATGGCATCGTCGAGTTCGCGCGCCACCTGCAACGACCAGAAGCCGTCGCCTTGCGCGAGAAGGCCCGCGACATCCGCCGGCGGCGCCGCTTCCGGCGCCTTGAGGGTGATCGTCGCGATGCGCTGGTCGCGATCGATCTCGACATCGACAAAATCATAGTGCAGTCCGTTGTCGTCAATCTTGCGATGAAGCGGTGTCAGCGTGATGCCCTTGCCTTCGCCGTTGCGTGACGACGCCGCCGCCATCGCCCTGGCGCGTTCGGCGAGCTTGGCTTCCAGCTTGCTGTTCGGCGCGATCTCGTCGACCAGCCGCCACTGCACCGCACGCTTGCCCTTGATGCCTTCCTCGATGGTGCAGAAGTAATCGGCGTGATCGCGGCGCACCTTGCGCTTGTCCACCACGCGCGTCAGCCCGCCGGTGCCCGGCAGCACCGCCAGCAATGGGACTTCCGGCAAGGCCACCGCCGCCGAACCGTCGTCCGCCATGATGATGTGATCGGTCGCCAGCGCCAGTTCGTAACCGCCGCCGGCCGCGGTGCCGTTGACCACACAGATGAACTTCTGGCCGGAGTTTTCGCTGGAGTCTTCGAGGCCGTTGCGGGTCTCGTTGGTGAACTTGCAGAAGTTGACCTTGTGCGCGTGAGTGGAGCCCGCCAGCATCCGGATGTTGGCACCGGCGCAGAACACGCGGTTCTTGCCCGAGCGCATCACCACCACCTTCACCTCGGGATGCTCGAAGCGCAGCCGCTGCACCGCGTCCGCAAGTTCGATATCGACGCCGAGATCGTAGGAGTTGAGCTTGAGCTGATAGCCTTCAAACAAGCCGCCGTTCTCGTCGACGTCCATGGTCAGGGTCGCGACATCGCCGGCGACATCGATTGTCCAGTGCCGATAGCGGCTCGGATCGGTCTGGAAATCAATATGCTTGGCGCCGTTCGCGAGCACCCGATCTTCACCGGCCATGGGGACCATCCCTGTCTGTCGAATTATCGTTCATATGCATAATAATGCATGTCTCCGAACCTGTCGAGTCGAAAAACATGCATTTTTCTTCATGTCTCTGCATAAATCGCGAGTTTGACCGGCGGCCTCTTGCCCGCCGGAAATTCGCCGTCGGATCGCCGCAAGAATCTCGCGAGCCCCGCGGCATCGAAACGCGCCGCGAATCCGTCCCGCAGGTCGGCCGATCGCCGCGCCCGCACTTCGTCCAGCAAAGCCACCGCCTCGGCATCTAAACGCACCGCAGCGGCAGCGCGTTGCATCCTCGATTTGAGATTGGCGTTGGCAACCTGAATGCACGCGCGCAACAGGATGCGATCGCGCCCGCCCTGCGGCGCCGCCATCCACACCGCCTCGAGAATCTCGTGGCACTCCCAGAAGAAGCCGGCATCGTTCAGTGCGAGGCCATGACGCAACGCCGGATCGTCCGCCGGCACGAAGCGTTCGAAGCGATGCGGCACGCGTGCCTTCACCGACGCGAGCCGCGCGTGATCGGCGTCCCGCGTTTCGCCCGGCACATGCGCCCATCGCGGCAAGTCAAACATGTCCGCGACCGACACGATCACGCCCGCCGGCAATCGCATTGCGCGGCACGCGTCACGCCGCGCGATCCGCGTTCTCATGCACACGCAAGATGCGATCGGTGAATGCGCCCAGCGCCGCCAGCGTTTCGTTCGGCACCTCGCGATGCAGCGAATGTCCCGCGCCGGAAATCAGCGTCACATCCACCGGGCAATAGCATTCCTCTTGCGCCACCGCGATCTGCCGATCGGTGCCGTACTGGTCGTGCGTGCCTTGAATGATCGCCACCGGCACGCGGATGTAGGCGAGATATTCCGAAATGTCCCAATTGCGGAATTGCGGATTGAGCCAGGTGTCGTTCCAGCCGTGGAAGGCGTTGTCGACATGCTGATGCCAGCGCGCGAGCTTCGCGCGCAAGCCAGTGTTGAGATAATCGTCGCGCGCCTTGGCGATCGCCGCGAGATTCATCTCCTCCATCACGAAGTGCGGCGCCATCAGCGCCACGCCGCGCACGCGATGGTCCTGAATGCCGCCGGCATAGATCGCCGCGATCGACGCGCCATCGGAATGGCCGATCAACAGGCCGCGCCGGAAACCGATCGCGTCCAGCACGCGCGGCAACACATCGAGCGCTTCGACATGCATGTAGTCCGGCCCGCGCGGCATTGCGGACGGACTCGATGCGCCATAGCCCGCGCGCGAGTAAGCGAGCACACCGCAACCGCTCATCTCCGCGATGCGTTCGGGAAAGTCGCCCCACAGCGCCGCGCAGCCGAGCCCTTCATGCAGCAGCACCAGCGTCGGCGCCGCATCGGGCGCGGGACCGATCATGCGATACTCGATCCGCGCATCGCCGATGGCGAGTGTTCCGGAAGGTTGTAGTGTCATCGACTCATCTCGCTGTTTCAGCCTCACGCAGCTTGAAGCGCTGGATCTTTCCGGTCGCCGTTTTCGGCAACACCTCCACTACCTCGATCCAGCGCGGATATTTCCATGGCCCGACCGCGTGCTTGACGTGCTCCTTCAGCGAGTCCTGCAAACCGTCGGTCGCGGCGCCGGGCTTCAGCACTACGAAGGCTTTCGGCTTGAGCAGACCTTCGCCGTCCGGCTCCGGCACCACGGCGGCTTCCGCCACCGCGGGATGCGTGATCAGCGCGCTCTCGACTTCGAACGGCGACACCCAGATGCCCGACACCTTGAACATGTCGTCGGCGCGGCCGCAATAGGTGTAGCGGCCATCGGCGTCGCGCACGTATTTGTCGCCAGTGCGGGTCCAGTCGCCTTCGAAGGTGCGCCGCGATTTGCTGCGCTGATTCCAGTAGCCTTCGCCCGCGGACGGCGCATTGACCAGCAACTCGCCGACTTCGCCATCGGCAACTTCATTGCCGCTCTCGTCGACCAGCCGCACTTCATAACCGGGCACCGGCCGCCCCGAGGTGCCGTACTTCACGTCGCCCGGCGCGTTGGAGAGGAAGATGTGCAGCAGCTCGGTCGAGCCGACACCGTCGAGAATATCGACATTGAAACGCTCGCGCCAATGATTGCCGACCGACTCCGGCAGCGCCTCGCCCGCCGACGTGCACACGCGCAGCCGCGAGCCGCCGCCGGCGTTCTTCAACGTCTCGTCATTGAGCATCGCCGCGAACAACGTCGGCACGCCGAAGAAAATGCTGGGATTGTACGCCTGCATCAGTTCGAACATCCGCGCCGGCGTCGGACGTTCGCTGTTGAGCACCGTCGTCGCGCCGACCGACATCGGGAACGTCAGCGCGTTGCCGAGACCGTAAGCGAAGAACAGTTTCGCCGCCGACAGACCGACATCATCCTCACGAATGCCCAGCACCTGTTTGGCGTACGTATCGGCGGTCGCGGCGAGCGAGGCGTGCAGATGGCGCACCCCTTTCGGCATTCCGGTCGAGCCCGACGAATAAAGCCAGAACGCCGGTTCTTCCGGATGCGTCGCCGCCGTCGCGTACTGATCCGATTCCCTGACGATCTCATCCGAGAATTTAAGTTGCCCGTCGGCATCTTTACCGGAAATCACGACATGCTCGAGCGCCGACATGCGCCCGGCGACCTCGCGCAGCGCCGGCCACAACTCCTCCGACACGAACAGCACGCGCGCGCGGCAATCGGCGAGAATGTAAGCATACTGCTCGGGCGTGAGCAGCGTGTTGAGCGGCACCGGCACCACGCCTGCGCGGATCGCGCCAAGAAACACGACGGGAAAATCCACTGTGTCCAGCATAATCATCGCGACGCGTTCCTCACGCCGCACGCCGAGACGGCGCAGCAGGTTGGCGAGACGCCGGCTTTGCGATTGCAATTGGAGGTAGGTCAGGTCATTGACGGTATCGGTGAAGGCAAGCTTGTCACCCCGGCCTTCCTCGACGTTGCGATCGAGCAGCCAGGTCACGGCATTGTACGAATTCGGCGAGCCGGTCATGCCGCGCTCCCAATCAACCATTCGTTTGAGTAGCACATGCGCACCGACGCCCTCCTCCCAATCTCGAATTATTCTGAATTATATTTCATATAGAGACACTCGATGCGCTTGCTGTCAATCACTTCCGGCATTATGTTTCCAAAATCGCCATCGGATGAGAGAAGAAATCAGGCGGCATGACCGAGCACTCCGATCCAGAAGACAGTTTCCTTGAGGAGCTTGGCCGCCGCGTCCGCACCATGCGGGGCCTGCGCGGCATGTCGCGCAAGGTGTTGGCGAAAGTCTCCGGCATCTCCGAGCGCTACATCGCGCAACTGGAAAGCGGCAAAGGCAACGTCTCGATCGTGTTGCTGAGACGGGTGTCGAACGCGATGGCCACGCCGCTCGAAGACCTGATTCCGTCGAGCGATCCGGCGCCGGACTGGCCGGTGATCCGCGAACTGATGCGCCAGGCCACGCCCAGCCAGATCGTTCAGGCGAAGAACGTCCTCTCCGGCCAAGGCGCGAGCGACGCCGCGATGCAGAGACAGACGCCATTCGCCGGCATCGCATTGATCGGTCTGCGCGGCGCCGGCAAAACGACGCTCGGGCGAATGCTGGCAAAGCAGATCGGTTGGGGTTTCGTCGAACTCAACAAGGAGATCGAGCAGGAGAACGGCCTCTCCGTTGCCGAAATCATCGCCTTGTATGGCCAGGAAGGTTTTCGCCGCATGGAGCAGGCGGCGCTCGGCAAACTGCTCGCGCGCAAGGAACTGATCGTGCTCGCCACGGGCGGCGGCATCGTCTCGGAGCCGCTGACGTTCGATCTCATCCTGTCGTCGTTCTATACGATCTGGCTCAAGGCCGAGCCCGAGGAACACATGACACGGGTACGGCGGCAAGGCGATCTGCGGCCGATGGCCGACGATCGCTCGGCGATGGCCGAGTTGCGGACGATCCTGCTCAGCCGCGAGCCGCTTTACGCACGCGCATCGACCGTCGTGGATACCGCCGGACAAAGCGTCGACGATGCCGCCGCGCGGCTGCTGGGTGCGGTGGCGCCGGTGCTGGCGGGCAACGCCTCGTTCCGCCCGCGCACCATCGCGTCGTGACATGGCAGCGTTGATATGACGACGCTTGATATGACGACGCTTGGCGAACTGTTGCGGACGCGTGGGCTTTCATCCGCTCGCACTGTCGCCATTCGCAACACGTTGCATCCTTACGATGCCTCGACCGACTTCCGTACCATCGATGACGTGCGGCGCGCCTCGGCGCTTTCGACCTATGACCGGATGCAGGACGGCCCAAGCTTCGGTGACGATGCCGAGGTGCTGTCGTTCATCGCGAAGGACAACGGCGCGGCCATGTTGACGGCATTCCGGCGTTTCACGCGACGCGAGCGCGGCAACGTACCCGGCGACATCGTCTACGACTACGATGCCGCACCGCTGCTGCACGCCTTCATCGCCCGCGCCGCGCATCCGACGTTCTACGATACGCGCGATCTCGATACGCTCGACGATCTCGTCGGCAAGCTCGTGGTGCGATGGCCGGAGCCGCTGCACGAAAACATTCGTGCCGCTGACGACGAACGAATCTTCGTCGTCGAAACGTAGCCGCGCTACACGCCCAGATGTCGCTCCAGCAGTTCCGGCTGCGCCATCAGATCCGACGGCGCACCGTCGAAGACCACGCCCCCCTTCGACAGGACGACGGCGCGGTCCGTGATCTTCGCCAGGCTGCGGAAATCCTTGTCGACGACGATGGTGGCGATGCCCTCGCCGCGAATAACGCCGAGCGTCTTCCAGATATCCTGCGCGACCAACGGCGCGAGACCTTCGGTCGCCTCGTCGATCAGGATCAGATCGGGGTTGGTCATCAGCGCGCGACCGATGGTGAGCATCTGCTGCTCGCCGCCGGAGAGTTGATGGCCGCCGTTGCTGCGCCGCTGATGCAAGCGCGGAAACAACTCATAGATGCGCGCCAGCGTCCACGCTTGCCGGCCATCGCTTCCCGGCCGCGCCGCCATGGTGAGATTTTCTTCGACCGTCAGCGCGCCGAAGATGCCGCGCCCTTCCGGCACCAGCGCGATGCCGGCACGCGCGATATCCTCCGGCGCCGCGCCGCGAATGCTGCGTCCGGCAAAGCGGACGTCGCCTCGACAGTCGGCGACCAGCCCCATCAGCGAACGCAGCAGCGTGGTCTTGCCCATGCCGTTGCGGCCGATCAGCGCCACCTGTTCCCCGCGCGCCACCGCAAGATCGATGCCGTGCAGAACCTGACTTGCGCCGTAGTAGGCTTCGAGACGCGCGACCGCGAGCAACGCGCTCATGCCGCGTCTCCGTGGTCGCCAAGGTAAGCGGCCCGCACCGCCGGATGTATCCGCACATCCTGCGGCGATCCGCTGGCGATCACGCAGCCGTCGTGCATTACGGTCAGGCGATCCGCGAGTTCGAACACCGCATCCATGTCGTGCTCGACCAGCAGCACCGCACGCCCGACTTTGAGAGACGAAATCAGATCGATGATGCCGCGCGCTTCCGCCTGACCCATGCCGGCCAACGGTTCATCCAGGAGAATGATGCGCGGATCGGTCGCCAGCACCATGGCGATTTCCAACTGGCGCTGCTCGCCATGGCTGAGATCGCTGGCGACGATCCTTGCTTGCGCCGCCAGACCCACGCGCGCAATGGCCTGCGCGGCCAGATCGCCCACGGTCGCGTCGGCATTCACCGAGCCGAACATTCGCAATGGCGCCGGCGAGCGCGCCTGCGCGGCGAGACGAACATTCTCATGCACAGTGAACTTCGGAAAGATCGTGGTCTTCTGATAGGCGCGACCAAGGCCATGACGCGCGCGGCGATCCGGCGGCAAACGCGTGATGTCCGTCGGGCCGAGCGCAATCGCGCCGCCATTGGCTAGCAACTCGCCGGACAGCAGATTGACCAAGGTGGACTTGCCGGCGCCGTTCGGACCGATGACGGCGTGGATCTCGCCGACATAGACGTCGACCGACACGTCGGAAACGGCATTGAGGCCACCGAAGCGTTTGTGAAGACCCCGCGCCTGCAACGCGACCTGGGAAACGGCATCAGCCATTGCGTCCCTCCGCGACAGCCGATGTCGCCTGGCGCGAGGCCTGCCCGGTCGCACGTTCACCGAAAATCATCGGCCACAACTGCCGAACGCCGCCCGGCAATGCCAGCACGATGAAAATGACGATTAGCCCCTCGATCAGTTTCCAGTAATCCGTCGATGCCTTCAGCACTTCCTCGAGCCCGATCAGAACCAATGCGCCGACCAAAGGTCCGGTCACCGAGCGCAGGCCGCCGATCAGCACCATCACCAGCACGGTGGCGGAGAGATGCCAGCCCAACATCTGCGGCGCGACGAAGCCGAACTGTGCGGCGGCGAAGTAACCGGCGAGGCCGGCGAGCGCGCCCGAGATCGTGAAGGCGATCAGCCGGATGCGATAGATCGGGAAGCCGAGCGAGCGGGCGCGGCGTTCGTTGTCACGCGCCGCCGCCAGTGCATGACCGAACGGGGATCGCACCAGCATGGTCAACAGCGCGATGGTCGCGACCAGAAAGAACAGCACGACGAAGTAGAACGCCATCGGCGAGGCAAGATCGAGCAGCCGATGGCCCGCGATGGCGATCTCGGGCTTGGCGTTGACATAGGCGCCATCCGATCCGCCAGCGATATCGGTGTCGTGAAACAGGAAGAACAGCATCTCGCCGAAGGCCAGCGTCACCATGATGAAGTAGACGCCGCGCGTGCGCAGCGCCAGCGCGCCGATGATCAGCGCGACGATCGCCGCCGCCGCCATCGCGGCCGGCAGCGTCAGCAACAGCGAGGCAGGGTCGTAGCCCGGCGACAGCAGTGCCAGCACATACCCCGCGAGGCCGAAGAACGCGGCATGGCAGAGACTGACCAGGCCGCCATGCCCCACCGCGAGATTCAGCGCCATGGCGAGAATCCCCATGATGAAAGCCTTGGCGACGAACTGGACATAATAGGTCGGCACCGCGAACGGCAGCGCGACCGCCACCGCGAGCAGCACGATGGGAATGAGCCATCCGCGCATCGGTCTCATACCTCCCGCCGACCGAGAATGCCGCTGGGTCGCCACAACAGCACCGCCGCCATCAGCACATAGATCAGGATGCTTGAGACGCTGGGAAAGAACACCTTGCCGAAAGTGTCGGTGAGACCGATCAGCAGCGCGCCGACGGCCGCGCCCGCTACCGAGCCGATGCCGCCGAGCACCACAACGACGAAAGACAGAATCAACATGCCATCGCCCATGCCGGGGAATACCGTCGAGATCGGCGCGATCACAATGCCGCCAAGCGCCGCCAGCGCGATGCCGACGGCGAAGACGTAGCGATTCACCACATCGAATTTGATGCCGAGCACCCGCGTCATCTCGCGGTTCTCGGCACCGGCACGCACAATCATGCCGATCTTGGTCCGCGTGATCACGAAGAAGATCAGCGCGGCCACGACGAGGCAGAAGGCGCAGATCGCCAGTCGATAGACCGGATAGGAGAGATTGTCGGTGAGTTGAATCGAGCGGGCGAGCCAGGACGGCGGCGCGACCGAATGCACGTCCTTACCGAACAGAATCTCGCGCGCTTCATCAATGACGAGGATCAATCCGAACGACAGCAGCACCTGCACCAGATGGTCGCGACCGTAAAGCCTTCGAATGAAGACGTTCTCCAGCACCAGACCGACTACGAAGGCGATGGCCACACCCCCGACCATCGCCAGCCAGAAGCTGCCGGTGTAGGCGGCGATCCAGTACGCCAGGTAGGCGCCGAGCATATAAAACGCCCCGTGCGCAAGGTTGATCACGCCGAGAATGCCGAACACCAGCGTCAGGCCGCTAGCAACAAGGAACAGCACCATTCCGTACTGGACGGCGTTGAGCAGTTGCACGCCGAAGGTGACGAGATCCATGGGCGAGTTCCGAAAAGCAGCGAGCGTCGATTTGAACTAGATGCGCATTTGTAGAGACAGGCCGCCATCCTGAGGTGCGAGCCGCAGTTCATGGCAAGCCCCGAAGGATACGGCCGTTGCCCTTCGAGGGCCATGCCGACGGCATGGCCCCGTCAGGGTGACGGCAGCGCTGTCCGCTTACGTCAGCTTGCAGCCCCGCGCCGGATCGTCCACGTCCTTCTGCGCGATCGAGATCATCTCGTTGCGGCCGTTGCGCACCTCGCGCAGATAGATGTTCTGAATCGGGTTATGCGCCTTGTTGAAGGAGAGCGGCCCGCGCGGGCTGTCGATCTTCGCCGCGCCCATGGCGGCGATCATCTTGTCGCGCTGCTTGTCGTCGCCGCCCACCGCCGTCATGCCGGCATCGAGCAGCGCCGCGGCATCATAGCCCTGCACCGCGTAGATGTCGCCGACATTGCCGGTCTTCTCCTTGAAAGCCTTGAGGAACGAGACGTTGGCGGGGATGTCGAGATTGTCGGCGTAGTGCAGCGTGGTCTTGATGCCGTTAGCGGCATCGCCCTGCGCAGCCAAGGTGCCGTCGGTGAGGAAGCCCGCGCCGTAAAGCGGGATGGTCTTGCCGAGGCCCGCTGCCGCATAGTCCTTGACGAACTTCACCGCGCCGCCGCCAGCGAAGAAGCTGAACACCGCATCGGGCTTCAAGGTCGCAACGCGCGTCAGCAGCGCCTGGAATTCGACCTCGGGGAACGGCACCGTCATCTTCTCGGCGATCTTGCCACCGTGCTTGGTGAAGTTCTCGGCGAAGGCGTCGATCATTTCGGCGCCCGCGGTGTAACGCCAGGTGATCGTGGCGACGTTCTTGATGCCGGCGTCGGCCATCACCTTGCCCATCGGGAAGGTGGTCTGCCAGTTCGAGAACGAGGACCGGAAGATGTTAGGCGCACAGGCCGGGCCGGTGGCGTCGTTAGCGCCGGCGTTGGGAATGATCATCAAGGTCTTGGTGTCGCGCGCCACCTTCACCATGGCCATCGCCACGCCAGAATGCACCGTGCCGATCACTACGTCTGCCTTCTCGCGGCCGACAAGGCGATTCATGTTGTCGGTCGCCGCTTCCGGCTTGGATTCGTCATCGACCTGCACGAAGGCGATCTCGCGGCCGCCGAGCTTGCCGCCCTTCTGTTCGACATAGAGGCGGAAACCGTCGTCGATGAACTTGCCGAGCTTCGCGTAAGTGCCGGTATAAGGCAGCATCAGGCCGACCTTGAGCGGCGCGTTCTGCGCGATCGCCGGCGAACGCAAGGCGGGCGCGACAGCAAGCGTCGCCGCTCCGGCCGCTCCGGTGAGCAAGGTACGGCGGCTGACGATCAGACGACTCGACATTGGTATTCCTCCCTCTCTCTGTTTTTCTCGTGGCCTTGTGCGCGAAGGCGAAGCAGTATTCCTTGCGACCTTTATTATTTCAATCTTAAAGCGTTTGGCCTCGCCGCCGATCGCGGTCAGGCCCTCATGACTCGTGCGGTTGAATGACCGCATCCCTCCATGCAATCATCGCCCCGCTCATGCATCATAATTCGCACAACGCCTCGAAATCAAGAAATATAATTCAGGTTTGCCCTGGATCGGTTTCTTCCTCCGATGACAAGGGAGGCTGCGGACCCTGTTCGCATTCCGGGCGACGTGCCATATCCGACCGTCCCAAGAGAGCATCATTGTGAGTCATCGCATCTTTCTCGCCGGCGCCGGCGGCGCTGTCGGGCATCGGTTGGTCCCATTGCTTCGCGCCGCGGGCCACCGGATCGCCGGCACCACGCGGGTGGAAGCCAAGGCCTCCCTGCTGCGCGCGCTGGGCGCCGAGCCGGTGGTGGTGGACGTCTTCGATGCCGACGCGCTCAAGCGGGCGGTGCTCGCCGCAAGGCCCGACATTGTCATCCATCAACTGACCGACCTTCCGCCCGGTCTCGATCCGGCACGGATGGCGGTCGCCATCGGCCGCAACGCGCGCATTCGCGACGAAGGCACGCGCAATCTGGTCGGCGCCGCGATCGCCGCCGGCGCACATCGACTGATCGCGCAAAGCATCGCCTGGATGTATGCGCCCGGACCGCAGCCGCATCGCGAGGACGATCCGCTCGATCGGGCCGCCGACGGTGCGCGCGGCGTCACGCTGGCGGGCGTGGTGTCGCTGGAAACGCAGACGCTGCAATCGCCGCCGCTCGACGGCATCGTGTTGCGCTATGGACAGTTGTATGGACCGGGGACCGGCAGCGACGAACCGCGCGGCAATACGCCGCTGCATGTCGATGCCGCGGCGCACGCCGCATTGCTGGCGGTCGCGCGCGGCGGAACGGGAATCTATAACATCGCCGAGCCGAACGACCTGATCGCGACTGACAAGGCACGCCGCGAGCTTGGCTTCGACGCCCGCTTCCGACTGCCGGGCGGCTAGAGCCATCTCCGTTTCGATCGAACCGAAACGGCCCCGGACGCTTGTTCTGTCGCGTTTTCCTGACACGAGCCGACACCCGCTCGCATGCGACCGCGTTTGGAGCGCGACGCGTCGCTACGTCGGACAGGCGATCCAGCGTGCCGAGGCCGTATCGTCCTCCAACGCGACAACGTCGGCGGCACGACGCGCCAGCACCGCGCGTTGATTGATGTATCCCTTGTCGGTGATCTCGCCGTGATCGACCGACGGCGGTTCGCCCAACAACAGCGCGCGCGTGGCGTGCCCCGCGGAGCCGCCGCTTTTTGCTTTCAGTCTGGCGAGCCCATCGGCGACGCCGGCACGCACGCGCTCATGATGCAGCACCTCGTCGGGTGCCGCATTCTCCGGCAGCCCCGCCAGTGCGCGACACGCCGCGACATTCGGAAACACCAGAAAGCGCACGTGGTCGCCGCCATGGCCGGTAACGACGATATCCTGCGCCAACGGCGCCAACGCGGCGATACCCGCCAGCCGCAGCGTGCCGACGCTGACCCATGTGCCGGAGGTGAGCTTGAAATCCTCCGCGACACGGCCATCGAAGATCAGACCCAACTCCGGCCGTGCGGGATCGGCAAACTTCACCGCGTCGCCGATACAGTAGAAGCCATCCGCGTCGAAAGCCGCTTCGGTCTGCTGAGGGGATTTCCAGTAGCCGGGCGTGACATTCGGTCCGCGCACGCGCACTTCAAGCTTGTCGCCGGACGGCACAAGCTTCAGATCGGTCCCGGGAATCGGAACGCCGATATTGCCGGAACGTCGTGCCTGGAAGTGACAATCGGTGGCAAGCGGCGCGGTCTCGGTCGACCCCCAGGCCGACACCATCGGCAGTCGCCGGCCGATGGTCGCCTGCGACATGTCCTCCAACGCTTCCCAAAGGTTCTGTGGCAACGCCGCGCCCGCGAAGAAGACGATCCTGACGTCCTTGAAGAAACGCTCGCGCAGAGCGGAATCGTCCCGCAGCGCGGCGATCAGCATGTCGAAGCCACGCGGCACGTTGAAATAGACGGTGGGCACCACGTCACGCAAATTCGCCAGCGAGGTTGCAAACAGACCGGGCGCCGGTTTGCCGGCATCGATGTAAAGCGAGCCGCCGTTGCGCAGCACCATATTGAAATTGTGGTTGGCCCCGAAGGTGTGGCTCCACGGCAGCCAGTCGAGAATGACCAGTTCATCCGACGTATGATCAAGAAACGGCCAGACCTGCGCCTTGGCCGCCTGGCTGGTGGTCAGCATCCGGTGCGTGTTGATGACGGCTTTGGGAATGCCGGTCGAACCGGAAGTAAACAGGAATTTCGCGATGGTGTCCGGCCCGACCGCGGCGAAAGCGCGCGCGACCTCCGCGTTTTCGGACGTCTCCATCACATCGCGGAAAGCGATTGCATCGCCCCCAGGCGCATTCTCACCGCTCACGATCCGGGCCGTATGCGCCGGCGCGATCGCAGCAAGCGCGGCCGCGAAGGGCTTGAGTTGCGAGACATAAATCGCGCCGGGATCGAGCAGCGCCACCATGCTCCTGAGCTTGTCGAAATCCGTGGCGACCAGCGAATAGGCCTGCGAGATCGCCGCCGCCGGCACGCCGACATGCATGGCGCCCAGCGCGAACAGCGCATGATCGATGCTGTTATCCGACAGAATCACCAGCGGTCGCTGTGCGCTCATCTTCTGGGCGAGCACCCATGCACCGATGCTCCGGACTCGCCGCAATGCCTCGGCATAGGTCACCGTCGTCCAGACTTGATCGCGACTTGGACGCTCGGCGAGAAAAATGCGGTCCGGGTGACTTGCCGCCCATCGCTCCAGCCAGTCGCCGACGCAGCGCGCCGCCGGCTGCAAAGGCACGGTGGATCGCACCCAGATGGAGCCGTCGGCGTGACGATCCGCGACGATCTGTGGTGTTGCGAACAGTGGCGCTTCGGCCTCCAGATGCGCGGCGGTGGATGTCATGGCGGTCCTCCCCGAGGGACATTTTTATCGTTGTGATTTTGCTCTACGCGGAAAACCGGCGCGTCCGCAAGATTGCCGCCGCCCCACGCTCCGGGGCGCCCGATAGAAAAAGGCCTGTGGCATGAACCGGATGGCGTGTTCGCCGACATACGGGCGGCGACCCCGGGCCGCGACAAACCCCCAATTTTCGGACTATCATGCCGCGCCCCGACCCCGCGCGGCGTATTCAGCCGACCTGACAGCGACGGAACGAAATCATGGCCGACCAGGACGACGTCCTCCACCTGATCGACGATACCGAACCCGCCTCCAGTTCAACCACTTCGCGCAAATGGAAAATCGCCGTCATCGACGACGATCCCGCAGTCCATGAGGGCACCCGCTTCGCGCTCAGCGACTACTCCCTGAACGGTCAGGGCCTCGAGATTCTCTCGGCCCATTCGGCAGCCGAAGGGCGCGAGTTGATGCGTCAGCATCCCGACATCGCCGCCGTACTGCTCGACGTCATCATGGAGACCGATTCCGCCGGCCTCGAACTGGTCGAATTCATCCGCAACGAGATCAAGAACGAAACCGTCCGCATCGTGCTGCGCACCGGGCAACCCGGCCAGGCGCCGGAACGCCGGGTCATCGTCGATTACGACATCAACGACTATAAGGCGAAGACCGAACTCACGGCCGACAAGCTGTTCACGTCGCTGACGGCAGCGCTGCGCAGCTATCAGCAACTCGAACGCATGGTACAGACCCGGCGCGGTCTTGAGATCATCATCGACGCGGCTTCAACGCTGTACGATTTCAAGTCCATGCAACGGCTGGCGGAAGGCGTGCTGACGCAGATCGCCTCGCTACTCAACGTCGATTGCGCCGGCATCCTCGTGCTGCGCGACGGCGGCGAGATCAGCGACGATTTCGCGGTGCTCGCAGGCTCCGGTTGCTACAGCCGGTTCATCGGCCACGCGGGGCCGCGATCGCTCGACACCGATCTGCGGCAGATGGTCGAGGAAGCATTCCGCCGTCGCAAGAACGAGTTCGCCGACCAGCGCACGGTGTTGTATATCCGCACCGGCAGCGGTCGCGAGGTTGTCGTGCTGCTGCAGGCCGAGCGCCCGCTCTCTGAAACCGATCGCGCGCTGGTGGAAATCTTCGGCAGCCGGTTGTCGATCGCCTTCGACAACGTGATCCTCTATCAGCAACTGCACGAAGCCAACACGCAACTGGAGGACCGCGTCGCGCAACGCACGCGCGCGCTGATGCTGGCCAATCGCCGCCTTTCGGCGCAGTGGCTGCGGCTTCAACGCGCCAATGGATTCAAGAACGAAATTCTCGGCACCGTCGCTCACGACCTGAAGAATCCGCTCGGCGTGATCCTCGGCCGTACCGAAATGCTGACCGAACTGATCGGCACGAACACCTCGCGCGAAAGCCTCAGCGCGCAAGTCACGCACATTCGCGATGCGACGCGACGCCTCACCTCGATGGTCGATCACCTGATCTCCGACGCCATGGCGGACGCGTTCGACATCACGATCCGACGCGATCCGGTCGATGTGTCGGCGCTGGTCACCGAAGTTGCGGATGCGAACCGGCTGTTGGCCACCAACAAACAGCAGATCATCGAAGTTTCGGCCCCGCCGGATCAACAGACGATGTGCGACGCTGACCGGATGCGCGAGGCGATCGACAATCTGGTGAGCAACGCGATCAAATACAGCCCGATCGGCGGCAGCATTTCGCTGCTTGTCGCCTACGATCCGACTCATGTGCTCATTCGCGTCACCGATCAGGGCGCCGGGCTCTCGCCCGAGGATATCGGCCGGCTGTTCGGTCGCTTTCAGCGCCTCTCCGCCAAGCCGACCGCGGGCGAAAGTTCGACTGGTCTCGGGCTATCGATTGTCAAGCGCATCGTCGATATGCATGGTGGCACCATCACCGCCGATAGCGCCGGCCCCGGACAGGGGTCAACCTTTACAATCAAACTTCCGGTGACAGCCGCAACGTGACATGAGCCAAAGCCAGCACATTATCATCGTCGACGACGAAGCCCCGGCCCGCGAAATGGTCGGCGACTATCTGCGGATGCACGGGTTCACCGTGACGCTGTGCGACGGCGGCAAAAGTCTGCGCGAAGCCATCGCTGCCGACCGAGCCGATCTCGTGGTGCTGGACCTCAACATGCCCGAGGAAGACGGCCTGTCGATCATTCGCGACCTCAAGGCTCGCAACAACGTGCCGGTGATCATGCTCACGGCGACCGCCAGCCCCATCGACCGGGTCGTCGGGCTTGAACTCGGCGCCGACGATTATGTCGCGAAGCCATGCGAACTGCGCGAGTTGATGGCGCGGATTCGATCCGTGTTGCGGCGCACCGCTCCCGGCAAGACCGTGGCCGCGACAGCAGCGGCCGCCCCTGCCAAGGCCGGCAACGACCACCTTGTACGGTTCGGAACCCGGTGGCTCGACCTCGACGCCCAGGCCCTGCGCGACGACGACGGCAACGAACATCCGCTCACGGCCTCGGAATTCGGGCTACTGAAGGTGTTCGCCGCCAACCCCAAGCGCGTGTTGTCCCGCGAACGACTTCTGGAGCTGGCCAATGCCCGCGACGCCGAAGCGTTCGACCGGGCGGTCGACCTGCGGATCATGCGGATTCGCCGCAAAATCGAGCCGGATCCCACGAAACCATCGGTCATCCGGACTATCCGCGGCGGAGGCTACCTTTTCAGCCCCGCGGGCGACAAAGCCTGACGACCCAATCATATTGTTGCGACGCAACACGATTTTGCCGCCCGAATGTTTCGTCCCGCGCCACCGCGACGAAACAATTCTCTCCCCCGACGAAACCGTTTTTGATTTGGTAAGCAGACTTCCTGAAACAACCGCCGGTTAAAAAAACTCCCACAACAACGCCGCACAAGCGACGAGGGAGCCGGTCATGCAGAACATCATCGCCATCAACGCCGCCGCCCAGCAAGGTATCCTTGCGGCTCAAGCGACTTCCGACGAGATGCTGATCGAAAACATTGCCGGGGGCAGCAAGCCCGCGATGCATATTCTTTATGCGCGCCATCGGGTGCGGGTGTATCGCTTCGTCCTGCGCATGGTCCGCGACACCACCACCGCGGAAGACCTCGTCAGTCAGGTGTTTCTCGACGTCTGGCGTACCGCCGGCCAGTTCGAAGGCCGCGCGCAGGTGTCGACCTGGCTGTTGTCGATTGCCCGTTTCAAGTCGCTGACGGCGCTGCGCCAGCGCTCACACGAAGACCTCGACCAGGACGGCGTGCTGGAAATCGCCGATCATGCCGACACGCCGGAAGCGGCGCTCGAGCGCAGCAAGACGCGCGCCATTCTGCGCGCCTGCATCGCCAAGCTCTCGCCTGCGCACCGCGAGATCATCGATCTCGTTTACTACCATGAGAAGTCGGTGGAGGAGGCCGGCAAGATCATCGGCATTCCGCAGAACACCGTGAAGACCCGCATGTTCTACGCTCGCAAGCAACTCGCAGAGTTGCTCAAGGGCTGTGGCGTCGACACATTGGCAGCTTGACGGCGACACGAGCAGATCCTGACGACATCATCGATCCGGCGCGGAGATCACCGCGCCGGGTCGAATTGTATGGAATGTGCGACGCGGTGAACTTGCGCCGGCGCAACGTCACCGCACACGCACGTTCTAGGCTGCAAGCATGATCGAGCAGCACGCATCGCGGTTTTTCAAGCCGCCTCCATGTGTTAGCCTCGCCTCGTTGCTTCGCCGGAGACCCACCCCATGTTCGATGGCCTTGACGCAATCGTTCTCGCGCGCGCGCAGTTTGCCTTCACGATGTCGTTTCACATCGTGTTCCCGGCATTCTCGATCGGGCTCGCCAGCTATCTCGCGGTGCTCGAGGGGCTCTGGCTGTGGACCGGCCGCGAGGTCTTCCTCAATTTGTTCAATTACTGGCTGAAGATCTTCGCCATCGCCTTCGGCATGGGCGTCGTGTCAGGCGTGGTGATGTCGTATCAGTTCGGCACCAACTGGGCGACGTTCGCCGACAAGACCGGACCCGTTCTGGGGCCTTTGATGGCCTACGAGGTGCTGACCGCGTTTTTCCTCGAAGCCGGTTTCCTCGGTGTCATGCTGTTCGGCCTCAAGAAGGTCGGACCTCGATTGCACTTTCTCGCGACGTTGATGGTCGCGATCGGCACGCTGATCTCCGCGTTCTGGATTCTCTCGGCCAATTCGTGGATGCAGACGCCGGCCGGCTATGCGATCAACGACGCCGGGCAGTTCATCGCCACCGATTGGTGGAAGTTGATCTTCAACCCGTCGTTTCCCTATCGCCTCGTTCACATGGTGCTGGCGGCCTATCTCACCACGGCGCTGGTGGTCGGCGGCGTCGGCGCGTTTCATCTGTTGCGCGATCCGAAACGCGAGAGCGCCCGGGTGATGTTCTCGATGGCGATGTGGATGGCGACCATCGTGGCACCCATCCAGATTCTCGCCGGCGACCAGCACGGCCTCAACACGCTCGAACATCAGCCGGCCAAGGTCATGGCAATGGAAGGCCACTATCAGAGCCATCCGGACGGCGCGCCGCTGCTGCTGTTCGGATTACCCGACCAGAAGAACGCCAGGGTCGACTACGCGATCGGGATTCCGAAGCTGTCGTCGCTGATCCTCAAGCATTCGCTGGATGCGCCGCTCAAGGGCCTCGATACCGTGCCGCGCGAAAACTGGCCGCCGGTGCCCGTGGTGTTCTGGTCGTTCCGCGTCATGGTGGGATTGGGCTTCCTGATGATGGGCCTCGGTCTCCTGAGCCTGTGGCTGCGCTGGCGCGGCAGGATCTATGACTATCGGCCGCTGCATTATTTCGCGATGACGATGGGGCCGTCCGGATTCGTCGCCGTGCTGGCGGGCTGGTTCACAACGGAGGTCGGGCGCCAGCCGTTCACGGTCTATGGCCTGCTGCGCACCACGGATTCGGCGTCGCCGCTCGCAACGCCTGCAGTCGCGTCGTCGTTGATCGCCTTTGTCATCGTCTATTTCCTGCTGTTCACCGCCGGCATCGTCTACATCCTGCGCCTGATGGCGGCACCGCCGCACAGCGGCGAGGAAGGGCCGCGCGGCGACGCCCCCTCGCACGCCGCCGGCATCACGCCCGCGTCGGGCGCCGCGAACTACGCACAACGGTGAGCGCCATGGATCAGGTTTCGACGATTGCAACCGTCTGGGCTTTCATCATCGCCTTCGCGGTGTTCGTCTACGTCGTGATGGACGGCTTCGACCTCGGCCTCGGCATCCTGTTCCCGCTGTTTCCGAAAAAAGAAGATCGCGACGTGATGATGAACAGTGTCGCGCCGGTGTGGGACGGCAACGAAACATGGCTGGTGCTCGGCGGCGGCGGGCTGTTCGCGGCATTTCCCCTGGCCTATGCCGTGCTGATGCCGGCGCTCTACACACCGATCGTCGCGATGCTGCTCGGCCTGGTGTTTCGCGGCGTCGCGTTCGAATTCCGCTGGCGCTCGCAGCGCGAGCGCAACCGCTGGGACATCGCCTTCGCTGGAGGCTCGCTGGTGGCGGCGCTCGCGCAAGGCATCGCGCTCGGCGCCATCCTACAGGGCGTCCAGGTGGCGAACCGCGCCTATGCCGGCGGGTGGTGGGATTGGTTGACGCCGTTCAGCATCCTCACCGGCATTGCCGTCGTGATCGGCTATTGCCTGCTCGGCGCGACGTGGCTCGTCATGAAGACCACCGACCACCTGCGCGAAAAGGCCTACCGCCTGAGCTGGTGGCTGTTGTTCGCCATGCTTGGCGCGATCGGAGCCGTGAGCCTCGCCACGCCATTCCTCGATGTCGAATATGCGCGGCGCTGGTTCGCGTGGCCGAACCTGCTGTTCACCGCTCCGGTGCCGATCGCCGTCGCCGCAGTCACCGCCCTGCTCTTGCAGAGCCTCGCACGGCGGCAGGATTATCGGCCGTTCGTGCTGTCGCTCGTGCTGTTCGCTCTCTCCTATGCCGGGCTCGGCATCAGCATGTATCCCTACATCGTGCCGCGCAGCATCACCATCTGGCAGGCGGCCGCGCCCGTCGAGAGCCAGTTGTTCATGCTGGTGGGCGTTTCGATTCTGGTCCCGATCATCCTGATCTACACCGCATGGGCCTACTGGGTATTCCGCGGCAAGGTCGATCCGCAAAGCGGATATCATTGATGGCTGCCCGCGACGACAAATCGTCGCTGCCAAAGCGCCTGTTGTGGTTCGTTGCGCTGTGGCTCGGCGGCGTCGGCACGGTGGCTATCGTCGCTTACGGCCTGCGGCTATGGATCGCGCCGCACTGATCCGCCACGGAGGCGCGGCGCGGCCGGCTTGCCATCCATCCGAGGGTACGGTTTGATGCCGGCGATAGCGCGACAATCATCAGACTGTTCGCGTCACCGACAATAAGGATCGCCGATGCTTCGCTTTCGACGCTTGCTGTGGATGCCATTGCTGGCCGTCATGTTCATGGCGCTGCCGACATCGCATGGTTTCTGCCAGGACGAGGACATGGCCATCGGCGACGAGCCGGGGCGCGTGCCGGACGAGGCGGTGCAGTTGCCGCCGCAGTTTCAGCGGCAGATGGTGCTCTATCGCACCACCGAGCCGCCCGGCACCATCATCGTCCACACGTCGGAGCGCTTCCTCTATCTCGTGCAGGGCAACGGACGCGCCATCCGTTACGGCGTCCGCGTCGGTCGGGAAGGATTCCAGTGGCAGGGTCTGCTGAAAATCACCCGCAAGGCGGAGTGGCCGGACTGGACGCCGCCGCCGGAAATGATTCAACGCCAGCCCTATCTGCCGCGCTTCATGGCCGGCGGCCCCGGCAATCCGCTGGGCGCGCGTGCGATGTATCTCGGCACCACGGTCTATCGCATCCACGGCACCAATCAGCCCGACACCATCGGCAAGGCCGTATCGTCGGGATGTTTCGGCATGATCAATGCCGACATCATCGATCTCTACGGCCGCGTTCCGGTCGGCACCAAAGTCGTCGTCAAGCAGCGGCCGTCGTTGTGATTGGCCGTCGACCCTTGCCCGTTATCTTTTTGTCATGAGCGAGACATCATCATGCTGAACCTTGGTCGTTCCCTCGCACGCGGCGCTGTCACCGTCCTCGCCGTCACCTTTGTGTCCGGAGTTGTCGACAACGCAGACGCGCAGATGCTGAAGACAGTGAAGGACAGAGGCAATCTGATTTGCGGGGTCTCGACCGGCCTCCCGGGTTTTTCCAACGCCGACGACAAAGGCGTGTGGTCGGGACTCGACGTCGATCTCTGCCGTGCCGTTGCCGCCGCGGTTTTCGACGATGCCAGCAAGGTGAAGTATGTCCCGCTCAATGCCGAGCAGCGCTTCAAGGCGCTGCAGTCCGGTGAAATCGATCTGCTGTCGCGCAATTCCACCTGGACGATGTCGCGTGAGGCCGAGTTCAACCTGAGCTTCGCCGCGGTGAATTACTACGACGGTCAGGGCTTTATGATCCGGAAGAGCGCCGGGAAGGATTCGGCGCTGGCGCTCGACAACAGCAAGGTCTGCGTTCAGTCCGGCACCACGACTCAACTCAATCTCGGCGACTACTTCCGCGCCAACAACATGAAGTTCCAGGAGATGGCCTTCACGGACGCCGCCGAAACGCTCAAGGCCTACGACAGCGGGACCTGCGACGTCTTCACCAGCGACATCTCGCAACTCTACGCGGAAAGGCTGCAACTCTCGGCGCCGAACGATCACGTCATCCTGCCCGACGTGATCTCCAAGGAGCCTCTCGGCCCGGCGGTGAAGCAGGGCGACAGCCAGTGGCTGGAGATCGTGAAGTGGTCGCATTTCGCAATGCTCAATGCCGAAGAGCTCGGCATCACCTCCAGGAACATCGACGAGGCCCTGAAGTCGCAGAAGCCTGACGTCAAGCGGCTGATCGGCAGCGAAGGCACTTACGGCGAACAGATCGGCCTGACCAGGGACTGGGCTGTGCGCATCATCCGACAGGTCGGCAACTACGCCGAATCCTATAACCGCAACGTCGGCACCGGCTCCAAGCTCGGCATTCCGCGCGGCCTCAATCACCTGTGGAACGAGGGCGGCATCCAGTACGCGCCCCCGATCCGCTAGATGAGCATGATCCCGAAAAGTGGAAGCCGGTTTTCGGCAAAGATCATACTCAAACAAGAAAGAGAGACGACGAGCCCGTTACAACGCAGTTGAAACAGGCTTTCGCTCGTGCGTCAGGTCACGCGATAGACGCTCGGCTCGTCCACCGCCACCCGCCCGTCGGCGACGAGTTCGTCAAGGTGCTGTGAAATCGTCCGGGTCTCCGAGGCATCGACCCAAGGGCTCTCATAGTGAGCCGGGTAGATCAGCCGCTGCTTGACCAGTTGCGCAAGCGTCTTCGGCGCCTCCCTGAGCATCGCCAACAACCGCTCCTCACGTTCGTCGAGCTTGGCGGCATAGGCCGCGAGATCCTGCATGAAGCGTGCGCGATCGGTATAGACGCCGCGATGATGCGCGGTGATCCAGACCTTCGCCGGGATGTCCGGCAGCCGCGCCAGACTGCTGCGAAAACCCGAGAGGCTCGATGACGCATCGCCATAGTAAGGCCCGAACCCGGTGAGATCGATGTCGCCGATAAAGGCGACGCCTTCCGGCTCGATCAGCAAGACGCAGTGCCCGGCGGTGTGTCCCGGCATGTGAAAGGCACGCACCGTCACCCCGCCGAGATCCCATTCCGCACCGTCGGCATAACCCTGCGCGTCGGGCCGTGGCGCATAGAAGAAGTCGCGCTTGAATCGGGCTTCCATGTCCGGAATGCGGTCCGGATCCGTCACGCCGAACGCCGCGACCAATCCGTCCCAACTGCGCGCCGCATCGAGATCGGCTTCATGCACATAGACCGGCGCGTCTGGTAAACGATGCAGGCCCGCCATGTGATCTTCATGGACATGTCCCATCACCACCAGATCGGCGGCGTCGAATTCCGGTCCGATGGAATTCGAGACCAGCGGGGCATCCAGCGCCGCACGTGTATCCGAGCCGTTGACCAGTACCTGATTTCCATCGGGATATTTGCCGTTCTTGTCCCCGAAAAACACCGAGACACGACCGAAATCCGCACGTTGAACCGGTGCGCGGGACGCGGATTGGCTCGCTGGGACACTCATGGCGACAACTCTCCTTCATCCAGAACCGGCCGTCGCTGGGTAGCACGACCGGATAGTCGCCGCAGGCGTGGACGCCGCGACCGAACGTCACGACGGTCGTGCCCGCGACAGGCCCCGCGCGACACCCATGCGCGAAGCCATGGTGCAGGAGCCGCCGCACCATAGTGCAATCGACCGCAGGCACCAAGAATACCGCCGGCGCGCCTGACCATGACGGGCGGCACGATGATCTCGGTACGATCCGCACACCTCGGCCCCTTATCTCCATATCGATTCAGCCGATTTTGCCCTGACCGATCCGCTCTGCTAGTCATGGGCCCATCGAACCCGAAGATCGCCGCGCCCCGGCGTGCGCAAGACAGGAGCAAAGACGAACATGATCGAAACCGTTGGCATCATCGGCGCCGGCACCATGGGCAATGGCATCGCGCAGGTCTGCGCGGCGGCCGGGCTGAGCGTCGTCATGACCGATATTTCCGATGCCGCGGTGGCGCGTGGCACCTCGGTGATCGAAAAGAGCCTGGAACGTCTGGTCAACAAGCAGAAGATGAGCGAGGCCGACCGCGACGCCGCGCTCAAGCGCATCGTCGGCACGACGGACAAGGCCAAGCTCGCGAATTGCGATCTGGTAATCGAAGCCGCCACCGAGAACGAAGACCTCAAGGTGAAGATCCTCAAGGAGCTCTGCGCCTCGCTGCAACCGCGCGCGCTGCTCGCCACCAACACCTCGTCGATTTCCATCACGAAACTCGCGGCGGCGACCGACCGTCCCGATCGCTTCATCGGAATGCACTTCTTCAACCCGGTGCCGTTGATGGCGCTGCTCGAACTGATCCGCGGTCTGCAGACCTCCGACGATACCCACGCCAAGGCCGTGGATTTCGCCAAACGCATCGGCAAGGTGGCGATTACCGCGAAGAACAGCCCGGGCTTCGCCGTCAATCGCATCCTGTGTCCGATGATCAACGAAGCGATCTTCGCGCTGCAGGAAGGCATCGCCAGCGCCGAGGACATCGACGCCGGCATGAAGCTCGGCTGCAACCAGCCGATCGGCCCGCTGGCGCTCGCCGACATGATCGGTCTCGACACCATGCTGTCGGTGATGGAGGTGTTTTACGAGGGCTTCAACGACTCGAAGTATCGCCCCGCGCCGCTGCTCAAGGAAATGGTCGCCGCCGGCCACCTCGGCCGCAAGACCGGCAAGGGCTTCTACGACTACGGCAAGTCGGCCTGACCCAACATGGCGCGGGCTCACCCCCGCGCCATCAACTTGCGGCGGACGAAAGCAAAGCGGGCACTCAATCCGCCCCCGCTTCCCGCTGATGCAATGGCGGCTTGCCGCCGACGATCAGTCCCCTATGCTTGCGGATGCATGTGGTGGAGCGGATGAAATCGAATCACCGGAATGCCCGGACGCCGTTCGTGCGACAAGGAACCGCGCCATGCCCTCGATGACCGAATGGAAAGTTCCGCTTGCGGCCCAGCCGCGGCCGCAGGACTACCGTTTTGACCTCGACCGTGTTCTCGACGCCGTCGTCGGTCTTCATGCGCTCGTCCCCGCCGACGCCTTCACCGCTGCGACGCTCGGCACCGAACGCGCCGGCAACGGCGTGCTGATCGACGAGGGATTGGTGCTGACCGTCGGCTATCTGATCACCGAGGCGGAATCGGTCTGGCTGCATCTTGGCGACGGACGGGTCGTGCAGGGTCACGCCTTGGGATTCGATTCCGAAACCGGCTTCGGCCTGGTCCAGGCGCTCGGCCCGATTGATCTGGATCCGGTACCGCTGGGCTCGTCCGATGCCGCGCAGATCGGCGACCCGGTCATCATCGGCGGCGCCGGCGGACGCACCCGCTCGGTCGCGGGACGCATCGAAACCCGGCAGCCGTTCGCCGGCTATTGGGAGTATCTGCTCGACGACGCCATCTTCACCACGCCGTCGCATCCGAACTGGGGCGGTACCGCGCTGATCTCGACAAGCGGCGAGTTGATCGGCATCGGATCGCTGCAACTCGAACGCGAGCAGAAGAACCAACACTTCAACATGATCGTGCCAATCGACCTGCTGAAGCCGATTCTCGACGACCTCCGGTCGTACGGCCGCGTCAACAAGCCGGCGCGGCCCTGGCTCGGATTGTTCGCCAGCGATTTCGACGACAAGGTCGTGGTGATGGGCGTCGCGGACAAGGGACCGGCGGGCCGCAGCGGCATTCAGTCGGGCGACGTCATCCTCGCGGTCAACGGCGACGCCGTATCCAGCCTGGCTGAGTTTTATCGCAAGGTCTGGTCCCTCGGCGTGGCCGGTGTCGACGTGCCGCTGACCGTGTCACATGAAGGTATCACCTTCGACGTCGTGCTCGCCTCGACCGATCGCGCGAAGCTCCTGAAAGCGCCGCGACTGCATTGAGGCATTGCCGGCGCCCGTGGATCATCCCGCCCTCATCACCCTGAGCATCGCCGCCATCGCCACGCTCGGCGTCATCGTTCGCCCGTGGTCGATCCCCGAATATGTCTGGGCGGTCCTTGGCGCCGTCGCACTGGTGGTCCTGGGGCTGCTGCCTTGGCGAAGCGCGCTCGCGGCGGCCGACAAGGGGAGCGATGTCTATCTGTTTCTCGTCGGCATGATGCTGCTGGCGGAAGCCGCACGTCGGGAAGGACTGTTCGACCGGCTCGCGGGACACGCCGTCCGCGCCGCGCGCGGCTCCGCGAGACGGCTGTTCGCGATCGTGTATGCGGTTGGCACGATGACCACGATTTTTCTGTCGAACGACGCCACCGCCGTGGTGCTGACGCCGGCCGTCCATGCGGCGGCGACCGCCGCGCGGGTGGCGCCGCTGCCGTATCTCCTGATCTGCGCTTTCGTCGCCAATGCGGCGAGTTTCGTATTGCCGATTTCCAATCCGGCAAACCTCGTGATCTTCGGGGCGCAGATGCCGCCGCTGATACAATGGCTCGCGCTTTTCACGCTGCCGTCGGTCGCCGCCATCCTCATCACCTTCGTCGCCCTGCGCTGGACCCAGCGCCATGCGCTTCGACAGCCCGTGCATGACGGCGTGACGTTACGGCCGTTGTCTCTGGCCGGTCATTGCGTCGGCGTCGGGATCGCCGCAACGGGTGTCGTGCTGCTTGCCGCCTCCGCCTTCGACCGATCACTCGGTCTGCCGACATTCCTCTGCGGCGTCGGTGCAACCGTTGCCACACTGATCGTCGGCCGACGCTCGCCGCTGCCGGTGTTGCGCAACGTCGCCTGGGGCGTGTTACCGCTGGTCGCAGGACTGTTCATCATGGTGGAGGCCGTGGAGCAGACCGGCGTGCTTCACACCATCGTCGTGTATCTCCGCGATGCCGCCGCAACATCGCCGCGCCAAACGACCTTCATGTCCGGCATCGCCGTTGCCCTGCTGTCGAACCTGATGAACAACCTGCCGGCCGGCTTGCTTGCCGCGACCGTCGGGCAAAGCGCGGCGCTGCCGCTGCATGTCACCGGCGGCCTCCTGATCGGCGTCGATCTCGGACCGAATCTGTCGATCACCGGCTCGCTCGCCACTATCCTGTGGCTGATCGCACTGCGCCGCGAAGGCCTGTCGATCACAGCATGGCCATTTCTGAAATTGGGAATCGTCGTGATGCCGCCGGCCCTGATCGCCGCGTTATTGGTGTTGGCCTTCTCGCCGTTTTAATGGCCGCATCAAATTCGCAAGGCGACAACGTCAAGCCCGATGATGCGCGCCAATGCGCGCACCTCGCTTTTCTGATCCTCGCGCAACTGCCGCAACAGCGGCGCCGCTACGGCCTGCAATTGCTCCGCGTCGGCGCGGCTCAACGACGCCGCCCCCTTGTCCGGACCGGCCTGCCGCGCCGCATGTTTTCGCTTCGCGAGGTCCCGCAAGGCGGCCTCGACCGGCGGCCAGTATTTCGCCTGCGCCTCGCTCATGCGCAGACGCTCCCTGATCGCGGCGATCTGGATATCGCTCAACAAGGTATAGGACGTCTGCACCGGTGGCAGGTTCGCGGCCTTGGGTCGCGCGGCCGGCAATGGCGGATTCTCCACCGGCGCGGCGGCGGGTCCGGGATCGTCCGTCGGCAAACCGCCAAAGGCACTTTCCGGCGCGAACGCCTGACGCACCCGATCGGCAGGCGAGTCGATCGATACCGGCGGAGCGCGCGACGTCGGCGCGACCCTGAGCCGGTCGGCCTTGCCATCGCGGTTGGCAACCGGGCCGGTCGTATCCGCAACCGGCGGCGGCGCGTCGTCGCGGGCCAAGATGAAGCCGGTCACCGCCGCGCCGGCGATGATGGCACCCGCCAGCGCCAGATAGCCCACCATTCTGGTCAAGCCCATCTCCGTCGCCGTGGGCGCACCGAAGCCTCTCGTCTCACATCCCGATCCAATGACCTTAACACACCTGACGGCACGGATCGGGAATTCATGCGCCGCGACATACCGCGGCCGGATGGCGCGGCTCGCCGGTCGGCCGGCGCGGGATTCGTCGCGAGCGATGCGCTCTATGCCGCGAGATCGTAGGCGTCCTGGATATCGGCGACAATCTGCGACGCTTCCGTGATCGCATCCGGATTGATGGTATGGAGGCTCACCGTCCAGTTGCCGCCATTGGTTCGGCGCGCTGTTCCGATCACTTCGAACTGCACGCCCCGACAGAGCGGATGCCGTTCCAGGGCACGGGAGACCCGCACCGTGATCTGGTCCAGTGTCGCCGGCGTTCGCGACAGCAATCGCTCAAGAACCGCAAAATCCATCTGACACCCCCTGAATGAACGGGACGGTCTGACGCCATCCACGCGGAACAGGCGACGCTATTTTTGAAATGGAACTGGTTAACGATTAATTAACCGGCGGGAGTTGCCTTCAGCCGAGCAACTGCTCGAGCCGGTCGCGCAACTGGTCCTGATGATAAGGCTTGGCCAGCCGGGGCACGTCAGTCGAGGCGCCTTCGGGGAGGTCCGCGTATCCGGTCGCCAGCAACACCGGAAGCTGCGGCCGCACCTCGCGCGACGCCGCGGCCAATTCGATGCCGGTCATGCCCGGCATCAGGTGATCCGTCATCATCAGATCGATCGGCTGATCGCTGCGCAGAATATCCAGTGCGTGCGATCCGGAGGACGCCCCGATCACCCGATGCCCGAGATCTTCCAGCATTTCGATGGTCGACATCGCAATCAGCGGGTCGTCGTCGACGAACAGTATTACCGCCGAACGAGGCGTTTTCGGAGACGCGAAAGCCGGACTTTCCGCCGCGGCCGGCGAAGTCGCGATCGGCAAGATCAGCACCGCCGTGGTACCTTTGCCGACCACGCTCGTCAGTTGCAGCGCGCCGCCAAGCTGAACCGCGAGACCATGCACCATCGACAGTCCGAGACCCGTGCCCTTGCCGAGCGGCTTGGTGGAGAAGAACGGATCGATCGCCTTGGCAAGAACCTCGGGCGACATGCCGCTGCCGGTATCGCGCACCGACACCTTGAGATAATTGCCCGACCGCAACGCCGGATCGCCGGTGACGCGCGACTTCCCCACCTTGATCTCGATGGTCCCGCCGTCGGCCATCGCATCGCGCGCGTTGATCGCAAGATTGAGAATGGCGAGTTCGAGCTGATTGGCGTCAATCGCAGCCGGAGGCAGATCATCGGCGATCGCCAGTCGTAGAACGACGCGCGAGCCGAGCGACCGCTCCAGCAATTCGCTCATGCCGCGCACCAGATTGCCGAGATCGACGGGAGCCGGATTGAGATCCTGCTGCCGCGCGAAGGCGAGCAGTCGCTGCGTCAGCGACGCGCCGCGTTCGGCACCCTGCAAGGCGCCATCAATCAGACGATACAAACGCGGATCGTCGGGCACACGCTTGCGCAGCAATTCCAGGTTGCCCATAACCGCCATCAGCAGATTGTTGAAATCGTGTGCGACGCCGCCGGTCAGTTGACCGATCGTTTCCATCTTCTGCGCCTGCCGCAACTGCTCCTGCGCCTTCTCGCGCGCGGCGACTTCCTTCATCAACTCGGTCGTACGTTCGTCGACACGCTGTTCGAGCGTCGCCGTCAGGTCTGCGAGCGCGCTGCGTTCGGCCGCAAGTTGCGACATCAATCGCTCACGCTCGATCTCGGTGACCTTGCGAGCCGTGACGTCGGAGGCCACGCCGATCAAGGTCGCCGGCTGTCCATCAAGACCGCGGAAAATCGACGCGTGCGTGTTGACCCAATGCACGGACCGGTCCGGCCAGATCGCCCGGTATTCGACATTGTAGTCCTTGCCGCTTCTCACCGCGGTATCGAAGGCCTCGCGACGTGCCGCGCGATCGTCGGGATGAATCGCCGCTTCCATCTCCTCAAGCGTCAGCGACTCATCCGCCCCGCGCCCAAAGAAGGATTTGAAAGTGTCCGAGGCTTCGAGCCGACGCTCCGGAATATTCATTTCGAGTGCGCCCAGCCGTCCGACGTCCAGCGCGGTTTGCAGCGTGGTCTTGTTCTCGATCAGATTCTGCAGAATTGCACGGGTCTGATACTGCCGTCGTCGCCCACGAACGGCAGAGCCGACAATGCTGATCAGTGTCGTCGGATGGAATGGTCGCTCGACGAAGGAGACGTTGCCGAGGAGTTGCACCAGCCGGTCGGCTTCCGGATCACGTTCAGGCCCACCAAGTCGGTCCATCAGCAGCACGATGGGAAAGTCCGACCACGACGGCTGTTTCGCCAGCCACGTCACCAGCGGCTGCAAGTCCACGGATTTGATCGCCGCACCGGAGATCACCGCCGCACCGGCGCCGCTTTCGATCTCGCGTACCAAGACCGGAAAATCTGCACACACATTGGCATAAAGACCGGCCGCGCGAATCCGCTCGGCGGCGTCCTCGGCGTCGCATCCCTCGGGCGAGAAAATGACCGCGCGTTCGGAAGACGGGCCGGGCCTCACCGACGGCGTCCTGGTGGCGGATATGGCTGTTCCACGGGTGGAAGGAGACGGCCAGAAGCCGGAAAAAATGGCCTTACCTGTTCTGAAATAGCTAGCACATCGAAGTATCCGCACGCTCCCAAGAGGAGCGAAACGTCCGCCGCCTCAACCAGTTCCCGCACGACGCGAAGATTCTTTGCCGGCGGGCACTCCGCAGTCGCTCGGCCAATGGCCGAGCCGCGAATTCAGCGCCTCTCGATCACCAGGCTCTGGACCGCGCGTCCGAAGTAGCCCTGCCGGTCGCCCAGTCGCGCCATCGCCAGACCGGCACCGTCCGGCCCGATGCAGCAATCGCCGTCGAGCAGGATCCAGTCGCCGACCGGTTGCCGCGCCAGCGAAATGGTCAGGTCGGCATTGAGGAAAGTCCACTGACGGACATCCAGCGCGACCGACGTGGCATTGCTGAAGTCGGAGGCGACGGCGGCGCGCATCACCTGCGAAACCGGCGCACCCTCCACCAGCGGACGGTCGACCCGATACCAGATGGCGCTCGAGCCTGGTCTGGCAAAGCCTCCTCGCGCCGCGCGAAGCGACATGCCGTTGACGAAGGGACTGCTGGAAAACACCTCCGCCGATTCGACGCGAGATTGCTCCGGCCCCGGAAGATCGACCGGCGCCTCCGCGATTCCGGGCGGCAATTCCTGCGCCTCGCTCCTGATCTTCAGCACCGTGGCACGGACGACGAGAGCATCGTCAGCCCTGAGCCGGATTTCGCAAAGCTGGATCTTGCGACCTTGCCTCAGCACCTCGGTCTCGATCGCGAGCGGCGCCAGCGGCACCGGTCGCATCAAATCGATGGTCAGCCGGGCGATCCGCATCGGCACCGGCGTTGGCATCGCCTCGGCGGCCCATGTCACGAGGCCCGTCGGCGCCGAACCATGCTGCATGTCCGGCGACCACGGTCCGGCTGCGTTCGGGCTGGTGATGGCGCGATGGCCATCGATGCGGAAAATCGCGTCCATCGGCGTCATCTGCGGTACTGGCTTACAACGGCGGATCGATGGCTTCGTCGTATTCGCGCTTCAACCGCGCGATCAGCTCGGCGGCCGGTAGCACCTTGTCGATGCTGCCGATGCCCTGACCGCTGCCCCAGATCTCCTTCCACGCTTTCGGCTTGGCGCGCTCGCCGCTGGCGTCGGTGCCGAAGTTCATCTTGCTCGGATCGGACACCGGCAGATTGTCCGGGTCCATTCCGGCCGCGACGATCGACGGCTTCAGGTAGTTGCCGTGCACGCCGGTGAACAGGTTCGAATAGACGATGTCCTCGGCGGACGAACCCGCGATCATCTCCTTGTATTTTTCGACCGCATTGGCCTCCGCCGTCGCGATGAAGGCCGAGCCGATATAGGCGAAGTCCGCGCCGAGCATCCGCGCCGCGCGAATGGCGCGGCCGGTGCCGATGGCACCCGACAGCGCGATCGGTCCGTCGTACCAGCGTCGCGTCTCCGCGACGAAGGCGAACGGCGAAATCTCGCCGGCATGGCCGCCGGCGCCGGCCGACACCAGAATCAGGCCATCCGCGCCCTTTTCGACCGCCTTGTGCGCGAACTTCTGATTGATGACGTCGTGGAAGGTGATGCAGCCCCAATTGTGCGCGGCCTGATTCAATTCCTCGCGTGCACCGAGCGAGGTAATCATCATCGGCACCTTGTGCTTCTCGCAAACCGCAAGGTCGTGATCGAGCCGGTTGTTGGATTTGTGCACGATCTGGTTGACGGCGAACGGCGCCGACGGCCGCTCCGGATGCGCCTTGTCGTAGGCGGCCAGTTCTTCCTTGATCCGCGCCAGCCATTCATCGAGCAGCGCCGGCGGCCGCGCGTTCAGCGCCGGAAACGAACCGACGATGCCGGCCTTGCACTGGGCGATCACCAGATCCGGCACCGAAACGATGAAGAGCGGCGAACCGATCACGGGAATCGACAGTCGACCCTTGAACAAGGCAGGCATGGACATACGGCAAACCCTCTTTCTGTTGATCGCGACACGTCACGCCAGCCGCGGGCGGCGGACGTTGCCAGATATTCACGTCGAAAGGCAATCCGCGCCACGCCGCAAACATTGTCTTGTGCCAAGGCGCTACTGGCCGCTGCAACCAATACGCTGCGAGCCGTTCAGGACGCGGCTACTGGCACCATGCCCGCGTCACGAAATAATCAGTGCGGCAGGCTCCCGGCTGGGACTTGCGACCGGACAGCAACAGCGCCTCTGCCGAACACTTCTGCGCCGCGTCGGTGTCGGTGCTTTTGCCTTCCTTGTAGCCGTGGGCGCGGCACAGCGCGTCGGCGGCGGCCTTGCAGTCGGAGGCGCCGTTCGCGGCCACGGGACATTTTTCCCGGCCGGTCTGCATCGACGGAATCTTCAAGTCGATGCCCGGCAGGCCGCTATTGCCCGGCTTGCCGTTCGGCGCGGGGGCATCGCCCGGCCCGGCGTGATCGACAGCCGCCGGCGACGGTTCGGGCGGGGGCTGTTGTGGCTGCGGGAGCGTCAAAGGCGGAAACAACGGCTGGCGTCGTTCCAGCAGTTTGCCGATTTCGTTGATGAGCCCGGGATTTTCGGGACGCGGCGCAGCGGCAGCCGGCGGCGGCGCCGGTTCGACCGCCTGGGAGTTGCTCGAGCTTCCGTCCTGAGAGCCCGCCATCGGCGTTTGCGGCCATGCTTGGTCGCACACAACACATGTGAGCCCGAACAGCGCCAGAAACACCACCGCCGCACGCGTTCGCGCCATCGCGGTCGGATGCCGAATATCGCAAGACATGGATCCGACCTTATCGGGACACCCCGAAAGGGCAAGCCCGCAAACCGACACACGCCGGCGCGGACATGCTCGTTCCCAACATCGGCTGTCACGAGCGGCGAAGGTTCAAACGATCTTGAACGCGATCACGAAGCCCAGCACCAGCACCGCCGCGCCGACGGCGACCCAGAAGCCCAACCGCCGTTCGATCTCGGCGCGTATCACATCGCCGTACCGATTGAGCAGCACTGCGACGATGAAGAAACGCCCGCCGCGCGCGATCAGCGAACACAGGATGAAGAGCCACACGTTATAGCCAGCGAAGCCGGAGGTGATCGTCACCAGCTTGTACGGGATCGGCGTGAGGCCCTTGCCGATGATGATCCAGGCGCCCCATTCCGCATAGGAGGCGCGGAAAGCCTCGACCTTGTCGGTCAATCCGTAAAGCTGCATCAGCCAGAGGCCGACAGAATCATAGAGGCCCGCGCCGATTGCATATCCCACGACGCCGCCGGCCACCGATGTCAGCGTGCAGACCACCGCGTAGAGCCAGGCGCGCCGGGGGCGCGCCAGCGACATCGGGACCAGCATCACATCCGGCGGAATCGGGAAGAACGAGCTTTCGGCGAACGACACCGCGCCCATGATCCAGAGGGCGGAAGGCTTGTCGGCGGCGGCGATGAACCAGTCGTACAGGCGTTTCAACATGCCGCGATCAAGCATTCTGCATCGGATTTGTCCATGAGATTACCACGCCGCGACCCGATGTCGCCTGACGTCGCAAACGAGGCGCCCGCGCGTTGCCTAAGCCTAGCCGCGCTCGCGACGGCGCACGCCGTCCAGGGGCACCACCCGCCGCGCCGGCCGCAGCGCCGCGACCTTGTCGGACGATTTCGGCAGTTTCTCGGCGATGCCCAGCATTCGCTCGCGGCGGTCCATCTCCTGCCAGACGTCCTCGGGACGAACTCCGGCGCCGGCCCATAACACCGCCAGATTGTAGAACAGGTCGGCGCTTTCCTGGATCACCGCGTCCGGCTTGGCATTGACTGCATCGATTGCGACTTCGATCGCTTCCTCGGCCAGTTTCTTCGCCATCTTGGCGGGGCCTTGCCGGAGCAAACGCGCTGTCCGCGACACCTCGGGATCCAGGTCCCGCGCCGCAAGTACCGCTTGATAAAGCCGATCCAGCGAATCACTCATACCGCCAAGCCTAGACGAAACATATGGCGAGCGTGTTAACGCCCGCCATATGTCGCGTTCGGCGGCTTACGGAATGATGTTGCCGCCGCCGTCATAGCGGTGCCCGCCATAGCCATAGCGGCTGCCATAATAGCCGCCGTAGTACGGACGGCCGTAATAGGGCGAAGCATAGTAGGGACCGCCGCCATAGGCATATGGGCCGTCATAATAGGCGTCGCGGCTGGCCTGCGCCGCGGCAATGGCCCCGATGGTGCCGACGATCCCTGCGAAGGCGGCGGCTGCCGCGGCCCCACCGCCCCTGCCGTAGTGACGGTGCCGCCGGGCGGCGCTGAAATCGGTGGCGCCACCGATCGGTGCCGTCACCGCGGCTCGAACGCGAGCGGTATCCGCCGCCGCGCCGTCCGAAGCCCGGGCGGGCGACAATGCAAAAGCCAGCGCGGTCGCGACCGCCGCGAAAGTCACCGTTCGTCCGGTTGCCGAGGACAATCCTGTACGCGTCATCATGTCGCTACCCTTTCGGTGAAAGCCAAGGAGCAAGCGCCCGCGCTTCACGCGGTCATGCCTTTAATAGCTGGTATCAACCAGATCGTGGACCTTGAGTTCCCGTCACAGATGGTCGACGCTGGCGTCGGCAACCTCCGCGACGTCCCGGTCATCCTGCGTTCATCTCGGCGCGCGCACATTCACCGACTTTGTGCAGCGCCGTTATTTCGCCGAACGCGCCGCGCCGCCGCTCTCGATATGGTGGGCCCCCGTGACGATACTCCGCCGACGCCCTCTCCTGAAACGTGTCGTGGTCCTGTTCTGGGCCGCAACCGTGGTGGGCGTATCTTCGGCGATCGCGCAGACCCCGGCCGATCGTCCGGCCGAAAGCACCCCGGTCCGGTTCACGCTCAGCCGCGCGGTGGACGGCACCTTCGCGCCCTTCGTGGTCGCGACGACCAAAGGCTATTTCCAGGCCGAGGCGTTGCACGTGACCACCGACGTTGCGAAGGGCACCAGCGATGCCATCACCCGCATTGCCAACGGCACGAGCGACATCGCCCTCGCCGATATCAATGCGCTGATCCGCTTTCGCGATACGCCGAACGCGCCGGCCGTGAAGGCAATCTTCATGGTGTTCAACACGGCACCTTACGCCATCATCGCCCGCAAGAGCCGCGGAATCGCGACGCTCTCCGACATGAGCGGAAAGACGTTGGGCGTCGCCACCGACGACCTCTCGATCCGGCTGTGGCCGGCGGTGGCCGAACGCAACAGCATCGACCCGGGGGCCGTGAAGCAGCAACCCATCGGCGCAGCGGTTCGCGAACCGATGCTGGCGGCCGGTCAGGTGGACGCCGTCACGGGATTCTCGAACCTCGCCGCGGTCAATCTGCGCGATCGCGGCATTCCGGCGGACGATCTCACCGTGCTGCGGTTCGCCGACTACGGTAGCCCGGCCTACGGGGCCGCGCTGATCGTCAATCCGAAATTCGCGGCCGAGCAGCCGGAGGCGGTTCGTGCGTTCCTGCGCGCGACGGTGGAGGGCTTGCGGCAGACCATCAAGAATCCAGGCGCCGCCATCGACGCCGTGATGGCGCGAATGAACGGTGGCGAACGTTCGCTCGAACTGGAACGATTGCGGGTCACCCTGCGCGACAACATCCTCACCAACGAAGTCCGCCGCAACGGCTTCGGAACGGTCGACATGACGCGGCTGACCCAATCGATCACCGCTCTCGCCCATGATCGCAAGTTTCGCGAGAAGCCTTTGGCCAGCGACGTGTTCGACCCCTCGTTCCTGCCGCCAGCCACCGAACGCCAGTTCGAACAGGCCACGAAATAACCGCTGCATTCCGCCGCATCTGCGGTTAAATGCGTGGCCCCGCTTGGAGGCCGGCGCTGTGCCGCCGTCCGAGCCCGCCGTGAGCCTTGATCGATGTCCCTGCTTCGTCTTTATGCTCGTGTCCTCGACCTGCTCGGCAAGGAGGCACGCCTCGGCTGGATCCTCGCCGGCGCCAACCTGCTGCTCGCGGGCGCGCAATTCGCCGAGCCGGTGCTGTTCGGGCGCATCGTCGACGTGCTTTCGGGCAATCCGTCCAACGGGCCGCTGGCCTTCACGTCGTCCTCCCCGTGGCCATTGCTGGGGGCGTGGGTCGCGTTCGGACTGTTCACGATCCTCTGCGGCGTGATCGTGGCGCTGAACGCCGACCGGCTGTCGCATCGCCAGCGGCAGGCGGTGCTGACCAGTTACTTCGAGCACATCATGCAACTGCCGCTGACCTTCCACACCGGCACCCATTCGGGCCGGCTGATGAAGGTGATGCTGCAAGGCACCGATGCGCTGTGGCGGTTGTGGCTCGGCTTCTTCCGCGAGCATTTCGCCGCGATCATGTCGCTGGTGGTGCTGCTGCCGCTGTCGCTCTATCTCAACTGGCGGCTCGCGATTCTGCTGTTCGCGCTGTGCATCATTTTCACGATCCTGACCACCATGGTGGTGCGCAAGACGTTCGAGATGCAGAACGAGGTCGAGGAGCAATACAGCAATCTCTCGGCGCGCGCCTCCGACGCGCTCGGCAATGTCGCGCTGGTGCAGAGCTTCGTGCGGATCGATGCCGAGGTTCAGGGGCTGCGCGGCATCGCCGACAAGCTGCTCGCGGCGCAATTGCCGGTGCTGTCGTGGTGGGCGCTGGTCACGGTGATGACGCGCGCGTCCACGACCATCACCGTCCTGGCGATCTTCACCGTCGGCATCATCCTGAATCAGCAGGGACTGACCAGCGTCGGCGAGATCGTGATGTTCGTCTCGTTCGCAACCATGCTGATCCAGAAGCTGGAGCAGGTCGTCGCGTTCATCAACAATGTGTTCATGGAGGCGCCGCGACTGCAGGAATTCTTCAACGTGCTCGACGCGGTGCCCGCGGTGCGCGACCGCCCCGATGCCATCGATCCGGGACGATTGCAGGGGCTGGTGGAGTTCGACAACGTCTCGTTCTCCTACGACGGCAAGCGACCCGCGGTCGAGGACGTCAGCTTCACCGCGCTGCCAGGCCAGACCATCGCGCTGGTGGGACCGACCGGCGCCGGAAAATCCACCGCGATCGCGCTGCTGCACCGCGCCTTCGATCCCCAGTCCGGCCTCATCAAGATCGACGGCATGGACATTCGCGGCATGACGCTGTCCGCATTGCGCCGAAACATCGGCGTGGTGTTTCAGGAAGCGCTGCTGTTCAACCGCTCGATTGCCGACAATCTCCGGGTCGGCAAGCCGGACGCGACACTCGAGGACATGCGCGTCGCGGCGGCGCGGGCGCAGGCGCTCGATTTCATCGAGCGCGGCGAGCAGCAGTTCGATACCAATGCCGGCGAGCGGGGCCGCATGCTGTCCGGCGGCGAACGCCAGCGGCTGTCGATCGCCCGCGCGCTGCTCAAGGACCCGCCGATCCTGATTCTCGACGAGGCCACCTCCGCGCTCGACGCCGTGACCGAAGCCAGGGTCAATGCCGCGCTCGACGAAGTGATGAAAGGCCGCACCACATTCGTGATCGCACATCGGCTCTCGACCATTCGCAATGCCACGATGATTCTGGTGTTCGAACACGGCCGCGTGATCGAGAACGGAACATTCGATGAACTGGTCGCAAGGGATGGTCACTTCGCCGGACTGGCGAAAGCGCAGTTCATGGTGCAGGATCACGCGCAGCGCGATGACACGACGATTTCAACGCCAACGGAACCGTCCTGAGTCCGCATGATTTTCGATTGTTGCAGCGGCGTCGAAATTCAGCCCCTTTCATCCACGAATTAACGCCTTCGCCTCTATTCTGCGGCAGGTTGTGGGTATAGGCTTTGCCATCCCGCGAAATCGCTCGCGCTTCACCGAGCGCTCCATGGCCTGACAGCGCGAAGACCAGCCCCTCGAGGTCCGGCCTTCGTTGATTGATCGCAAAGGACCGGATTCGGATCGTGCATTTTTTCCGCGCTGCGCCCGCCACCCTGTTGAGCTGCTTCCTTCTTGTCGCGGGATATGCCGTGACATCCGCCACGCCGGCGGCCGCCCATGCCGAAGCCACGTTGCTGGTCGAAGCAGACAGCGGCAAGGTTCTCGAAGCGGAAAACGCCACGTTCCCGTGGCACCCCGCCTCGCTGACCAAGGTGATGACTGCCTATGTCACCCTGAAAGCGGTCAAGGACGGCAAGATCAAGCTCGATACGCTGCTCACGGTGTCGCCGCACGCGGCCGCCGAAAAGCCCTCGAAGATGGGGTTCCCACCGGGAACCCAGGTCACCGTCGACAATGCGCTGAAGATGATGATGGTGAAGTCCGCCAACGACATGGCGGTGGTGCTGGCCGAGGGTGTCGGCGGCTCGGTCGATGGCTTCTCGGCGATGATGAACCAGACCGCCGCGCGGCTCGGCATGACGCAAACCACCTACGTCAATCCCAACGGCCTTCCCGATGACCGTCAGGTCACGTCCGCGCGCGATCTCGCAATACTGGCGCGCGCCTTCATCCACGATCTGTCGGAGTACGAATACTTCGTCCACATTCCGGCTATCCGTTATGGACGGCGCGTGACCCACAATTTCAACAAGCTGATTGGCCGTTTTCCCGGCGCGGACGGCATGAAGACGGGCTTTATTTGCGCGTCCGGTTTCAACCTGATGGCGACGGCAACACAGAACGGCCGTCGCCTGATCGCCGTGGTGCTCGGCGCGTCGTCGTCGCAGATGCGCTCGATCAAGGCCATCAAGCTGCTGGAGCGCGGCTTTTCCGGCGGCAACAACCTGACGTGGCTGCGACCGGCGCTCGGCACCGTCGACAATCTCGCGCCCATCGCTGCGGCGCCGCCGGATCTGCGCGACGACATCTGCGGTCCGCGCCGCAAGCGTCCGGCCAGCGACGATCCCGAGGACGATACGCTGGCCAGCGTCGTCGAAAATAATCCGGCGCTGAGTTTCTTTGCCGACGGCCTCAAGGCGCCGACCTTGCGGCCGGAGGACATGCTGGCTGCGGCCCCCGCGCCGGCCGAACCGGTGATCGTCTATACCGGCCCGGCCAAGAGCGGCGCCGAACTGATCGCGGCGGCCGCTGCCGACGCGGCCGCGCAGGAAGCCGCGGCGGCGAAGTACCGGAAGTCGCGTGCCGCCAGACGGCATGGCCGGAAAGCCCACGCCAGCACCGACAGCAAGGGCAACAAGCGGATCACGGTCACCATCGATACCAAGAAGAAGCAAGCGGCCGGCACCAAGAGCGCCGACGCCGGCGAGGCCAGGTCCAAGCCGCACGCCAAACCGGCTGAGAAGCCGACGGCTCATAAGCCTGCCGCGAAGCCAACGGCTGCGAAGCTGGCTCCGAAAGGCAAGCCGAAGCACGCCAGCGGCAATACCAAGCCAAAGAACTAGCGCCACTTCCATTCCGATAAAATCGGAATGGGGCTCCGGTTTCTTATTTTGACGCGTTTCCTCGACGTGAACCGGCATCCACTTCGCTCGAAAACGCTATTCCCTGGCCGATAGCGCCGGCATCCCACGCGGCCATGCGTCGTTAGAGCGCAGGCCGCTTGCCAATCGCGCGAGCTTTGTCCGATACTTCTCAGTGAGTTGGCAGTCCGCGACAGAACGGGCAGCCCGCACGGACAATCGGATTCCGACGCCCCCGCGATTTCGTGGGCGGGCGTCAGCAAGGGGAACGCCATGGAACGGATCTGGCTCAAGCACTACCCGGCGGGTGTCCCTGCGGATATCGACGTCACGCAGTATGGATCGCTGGTCGAACTGCTCGAGGAAAGCTTCGCCAAATTCCGCGATCGCAAGGCCTTCATCTGCATGGACAAGGCCATCACCTATCGCGAAGTCGACGAGATGTCGCTGGCGCTCGCCGCCTATCTGCAAAGCAAGGGGCTGGCGAAAGGCGCGCGCGTCGCGCTGATGATGCCGAACGTCCTGCAGTACCCGATCTCCACCGCAGCGGTGCTGCGCGCCGGCTATGCCGTGGTCAACGTCAATCCGCTCTACACGCCGCGCGAGCTCGAGCACCAGCTCAAGGACTCCGGCGCCGAAGCGATCATCGTGCTGGAGAACTTCGCTACCACTGTGGAAAAAGTGATCGCAAAAACCAACGTCAAGCATGTCATCGTCGGCAGCATGGGCGATCTGCTCGGCTTCAAGGGCGTCATCGTCAATCTGGTGGTGCGGCGCGTGAAGAAGATGGTGCCGGCCTATTCGCTGCCGGGCGCGGTGGCGTTCAATGACGCGCTCGCGGCGGGGCGCGGCATGAAGCTGCAGAAGCCTGCGATCACCCGCGAGGACGTTGCCTTCCTGCAATATACCGGCGGCACCACCGGCGTATCCAAGGGTGCGACGCTGCTTCACAGCAACATCATCGCCAACATGCTGCAAAACGACGCCTGGCTGCAACCGGCGCTGAAAAAGCCGCCGGTAGTCGATCAACTGTTCATCGTCTGCGCGCTGCCGCTCTACCACATCTTCGCGCTGACGGCGTGCTTCCTGCTCGGCGTCCGGGCCGGTGGTGTCAATCTTCTGATTCCCAATCCCCGCGACATCGGCGGCTTCATCAAGGAATTGCAGAAGTATCAGGTCAACAGCTTCCCGGCGGTCAACACGCTCTATAACGCGCTGGTCAATCATCCTGACTTCGCCAAGATCGATTTCTCCAAGCTGAAAGCCTCGTTCGGCGGCGGCATGGCGACGCAGAAGCCGGTCGCAGAAGCCTGGCTGAAGGCCACCGGCTGCGCGCTGTCGGAAGGCTACGGCCTGTCGGAAACCTCGCCGACGCTCACCTGCAACCCGGCCGACACCGACAAGTTCACCGGCACCATCGGCCTGCCGATGCCCTCTACCTGGCTGTCGATCCGCGACGACGACGGCAACGAAGTGCCGCTCGGCGAGGCCGGCGAGATTTGCGCCAAGGGCCCGCAGGTGATGGCGGGCTACTGGAACCGGCCCGACGAAACCGCCAAGGTGATGACGCCTGACGGTTATTTCCGCACCGGTGACGTCGGCGTGATGGACGAGCGCGGCTACACCAAGATCGTCGACCGCAAGAAGGATATGATCCTGGTCTCCGGCTTCAACGTCTATCCCAACGAGATCGAGGAAGTGATCGCCAGTCATCCGGGCGTGCTGGAATGCGCGGTGATCGGCGTGCCGGATGCGAAATCCACCGAAGCGGTGAAGGCATTCGTGGTGAAGAAGGATCCCGACCTGACCGCCGAGGACATCATCAAGTTCTGCGCCACCCAGCTCACCGCCTACAAGGTGCCGAAGCAGGTTGAGTTCCGCACCGAATTGCCGAAGACCAATGTCGGCAAGATTCTGCGCCGCGAACTGCGCGACGAGAAGAAGCAGGCGGCAGCGTAGGACAACCGTCTCCACCATCAATCGCTCGTCCCCGCCTGCGCGGGGACGACACAGAAGATCTTGATATGACAGACAACGCCATCGCGTCCCTTCCCACCCCCGTCGAAATCATCACGTTCTGGCGCGAAGCGGGATATGAGCGCTGGTACACGAAGAGCGAGGCGTTCGACACCGAAGTACGCCGACGCTTTCTCGCGACATGGGAGGCCGCTCTCGCCGGGCAGCGGGACAACTGGCAGGACAGCGACGACGGCACACTGGCGCTACTCATCGTGCTCGATCAGTTTCCGCGCAACATGTTTCGCGGCGATCCGCGCAGCTTCGCCAGCGACGCAAAGGCACGCGAGGTCGCCGATCGGGCGATCGCCCGCGGCGTCGATCAACGCTTCGACACCGTGATGCGGCAGTTCGTCTATCTGCCGTTCGAGCACTCGGAAGATCTTGCGGATCAGGAACGCAGCGTGACGCTGTTCAAGGCGCTCGGCGACGCCGAAAACCTGCGCTACGCCGAAATTCATGAAGACATCATCCGCAAGTTCGGCCGCTTCCCGCACCGCAATCAGGTGCTGGGGCGTGAGACGACGCCCGATGAGCAGGCATTTCTGACGAGCGGCGGCTTTGCGGGATGAACCGAAGCGGCGACCGGCATGGCGATCGCGTCGGACGTCTCAGCAGGTCCAGGCAAACGCGACTTTGTCGAGCGTCTTGGGTCCGAACTGCTCCGACGAGCGCGCGACCATGCGGCCACCCAGGGCGCGATAGAACTCGGTAGCGGGCTCGTTGTCGGACAATGCCCAGATCACCATGCTCTTGAGTCCGCTCTGCACCAGATCGCGGCGCGCGGCAGTGAACAGGCGGCGCCCAAACCCCAGCCCCTGAAATTCCGGACGCAGGTAAAGCTCGTAGATCTCGCCTTCGAAGTGCAGGCTCCGCGCACGATTGCGACCGTAATTAGCATAGCCCGCGACCGTGTCGCCGAACACCAGCACGCTGACGCGGCTGCCCTTGCGGATGGCGCTCTGCCACCAGAGCGGCCCGCGACGGTTGATCAGCTTGTCCAGTTCCGCGCCGGGAATGATGCCCTGATAAGCGGACCGCCAGGCTTCGTCATGCGTCGATGCCACCGCGGACGCATCCGCGGTTTTGGCCGGCCGAACCTCGATCAGGGTTGTGCTCATGAGCCCTATCAAAGCAAGACATCGGCCCGCCATCAAGCTCCATCGTTAATATTCGGTTAATATGTGGATTTCCTGCATCAGTGGGACGAGTGAATGTCTCGAAAAGAGACAGCCGTCCGCCGCACCAGAAGCTTCGCGTCGCACAACACGCGACCGGAGGGTTTGCGCTGGATGCTAGCGAGCGCGCAGCAGTTCTCCCGCGGCACGTTCGCCGGAATCGCGCGCGCCGTGCGCGGTCGAAAAGAAGTTCGGAGACGTCGCCTCACCCGCGAAGAACAACCGGTTCTCCACCGGAGCCGCCAGCACCGCGCGGCAATCGGCGCAGCCGGGCATCGCGTGCGAATAGGACCCGTGCGCGAACGGATCGTGCGCCCAGCGCGACGATGCCAATGGCGTCAGTCGGCGGCGGAAATCCGAGCCCAGCATGGCGACGATCTCGTCGATGCTCTGCGCCGCCAGCGCACCCTCGCCGGCATCTTCAAGCTCTTGCGCGAAGCGACCGCCGAAGAAGCCCTCGATGCACGGCTGTCCGAACGGGCGGGTGTGATACGTGCCCATTGCGGTCCGCATCAGCGCGCCGCGCAGGCTGCCGTCGATCGGGAGCGCTTCCGGTTCGTCGAGCCGCAGCATCACCTTGTCGGCGAGCCCGAGCGGCAGTCCGCGCGCCGCGCCGACTTTCGCAGGCAATGCCGGCGCGAAACGGATCGTCTCGTCGGCGATCAGATTGGTCGGCACCGTGATAATAACTTTCGACGCCGTCAGCGTGCCGCGCGAGGTCTCGATGCGTACGCGTGCACCCGCGTGATCGATCAGCGTGACGTTGGCGTTCAACGCCACGGGACAATGCACGCCATAGGCGGCGATCAGCGCGCCGTAGCCGCGCCGCACCCGCCAGTTGATCTCGGTGTCCTCGTAGGCGTCCATGTCGTAGACCGACACCTGATCGAGTTCGCAGCCGTTGATATAGGTGGAGATGGCATCGATCATCGGATTCCAGCGATTGCCCGGCTCGAGCCACTCGCTGGCGACGCTATCCTGCGCCGCATCGGAGGCATCCTCGGCGCGCTCATAGAACGCATCGAGCGCGGCCAGAAATTCGGCGCGCTCCCGAGGTGGAAACGCCGGGTGCGAGGACTGCTCGCGCCACGGTGGGCGATTGCGGTCGATCTCGAAATGCAGCCGCTGCGCGATCTCGACGAAGGAGTTCTTGTCGGCGGAGTGAAGCCAGCCGCAGCCGACGTCGAACACGACATCGGGCGCGGCGAGAACGGTTTGGCTACGCCCGCCGAGACGATCGCGCGCCTCCAGCACAACGACGGAAAGTCCCGAGCCCACCAGCGCATGAGCCGCGCCGAGCCCGGCGGCGCCGGCGCCAATGATCGCGACATCGATGTCGGAGGGGAGGGACACTCGTCAGGCCATGGAGTTGTTGATTTCGCCAAAAAACTCGGGCTCGCCGATCCATTGCAGAATCAGGCCTTTAAACAAGCTCTGATGCCCATATGGTGATCTCGTGCCTAGATCCTCAATATGCACGTGACTGGTCGAGCTATCGGACTTTAGCTTGTTTAGTTGAGCGATGAGCTCATCCACACCTGCGGCGTCGATCATCAAATCGATCGCGTTTATTGCTTCGTTTTGAGCGACAACGATCAAGGCGTTTCCTCCGCAAACTGCTGAACCAGCTTTCGCTTCTACCACAGGCGCTGTAGCCAAATCCCCTGGCAACCAGCCCCGTCAGGCCGCCGTTGCCCGAATCCTTATCTTACAGTTCTCAAAGCTCAAACGAGGATGGCCGGGACAAGCCCGGCCATGACGATTTTCCCGCATATACATGTTTGAGAGGAGGAAAACGGCGCTTACGCCACCATATCCTTCGCCTTCTCCGCGCGCTTGCGCTCGTTCGGATCGAGGTGCTTCTTGCGCAGACGGATCGACTTCGGCGTGATCTCCACCAGCTCGTCGTCCTCGATATAGGCCAGCGCTTTCTCCAGGGTCATGCGGATCGGCGGGGTCAGGCGCACCGCTTCATCCTTCGAGGTGGTGCGGATGTTGGTGAGTTGCTTGCCCTTGAGCACGTTGATTTCCAGATCGTTGTCGCGGGTATGCTCGCCGACGATCATGCCCTTGTACACCTTCCAGCCCGGCTCGATCATCATCGGGCCGCGATCTTCGAGCTTGAACATTGCGTAAGCAACCGCCTCGCCCTGATCGTTCGAGATCAGCACGCCGTTGCGACGTCCCGCGATCTCGCCCTTGAACGGCAGGTAGTCATGGAACAGGCGATTCATGATCGCCGTGCCCTTGGTGTCGGTCATCAGCTCGCCCTGATAGCCGATCAGGCCGCGGGTCGGCGCGTAGAACACCAGCCGCAGACGATTGCCGCCGGAGGGGCGCATCTCGATCATCTCGGCCTTGCGCTCGCTCATCTTCTGCACCACGACGCCGGAAAATTCCTCGTCGACGTCGATCACGACTTCCTCGACCGGCTCCAGCAGTTGGCCGTTGTCGTCCTTGGTCAGCACCACGCGCGGACGCGACACCGACAGCTCGAACCCTTCGCGGCGCATGGTCTCGATCAGGATCGCGAGTTGCAATTCGCCGCGCCCCGAGACTTCCATCGAGTCCTTGTCGGCGGCTTCCACCACGCGCAAAGCGACGTTGCCCTCGGCCTCGCGCAGCAGGCGGTCGCGGATCATGCGGCTCGTGACCTTGTCGCCTTCGGTGCCGGCGAGCGGCGAGTTGTTGACGATGAACGACATCGACACGGTGGGCGGATCGATGGCCTGCGCCTGAATTGGTGCCTCGACGGACGGATCGCAGAAGGTGTCGGCCACGGTGCCCTTGGTCAGGCCCGCGATGGCGACGATGTCGCCCGCTTCGGCGATATCCAGCGGCACGCGCTCGAGACCACGGAACGCGAGAATCTTCGAAATACGGCCGGTCTCCACCGTCTTGCCGTCGCGCGACAGCACTTTCACTGACTGGTTCGGCTTCACCGTGCCGGAGGCGATGCGGCCGGTGATGATGCGGCCGAGATAGGGGTTGGCTTCGAGAATGGTGCCGAGCAGACGGAACGGCCCTTCCTCGACCGCCGGCGGCGCGACGTGCTTGAGCACGAGATCGAACAGCGGCGTCATGCCGTTGCCGTTGTCCTCCGGCGAGGTGCCCATCCAGCCGTTCTTGCCCGAGCCGTAGAGGATCGGGAAATCGAGTTGTTCGTCGGTGGCGTCGAGCGCCGCGAACAGGTCGAAGACCTCGTTGAGCACTTCGGTGGCGCGTCCGTCGGGACGATCGACCTTGTTGATGGCGACGATCGGCTTGAGGCCGAGTTTCAACGCCTTGCCGACCACGAACTTGGTCTGCGGCATCGGCCCCTCGGCGGCGTCGACCAGCACGATCACGCCGTCCACCATCGAGAGGATGCGCTCCACCTCACCACCGAAGTCTGCGTGGCCGGGGGTGTCGACGATGTTGATCTGGGTGTCGCCCCACTGCACCGAGGTGCACTTGGCGAGAATCGTGATACCGCGCTCGCGCTCCAGATCGTTGGAGTCCATCGCGCGTTCGGTGACGCGCTGGTTGTCGCGATAGACGCCGGACTGCTGCAGCAGCTTGTCGACGAGGGTGGTCTTGCCATGGTCGACGTGAGCGATGATGGCGATGTTGCGGAGATTCATGGGCTTGCTTCTTCGGGTTCTGGATGGCCGTGTCCGGCGCTGCGTTCAGCACCGGAGGGGGCACGTGGTTTGAAAGACAGATTGGCGCAGGGCCATCCGCCACGCCGGTTAAGGCCAGCGGGGGCGCGATCAGTATCCGGTCTGGCTGGGCCAGGTCATGGATAGGGCCTGTTTCCTGCGTTCGCACGGCGATGTGCCGCCGGCGGACATCATCTTCGCCACAAGCGATCCCACGAACGGCGAAGGCGCCGGATCGTTCCGAACCGATGGGCAAGGAGACGGTTAAAAAGCGGGTGCCCGGCTCTGCAATGAACCGGGCACCCTACGCTGCGTTGCAATATAGTCCAGTTCGTGTCCGAAAACAACGCCCCCAGAGGGCGATTTGACAGGCCACAAGGCCTCGATAGAGGCACCCCGGCCCAAGCCCGCCGGGATCACGCCGGCTCAACCTCGGCGGCATCGGGATAGGCCCCGCTCAGCACCTCATCGAAGTGCGCCTTGACCGATTCGTTGCAAAGGCAGGCCCGCGCGACCAAAGCGGGATGATCGCGCACAAGCAGGGCGCCGCGTCGGGTTTCGAGAATTCCGTCCGCCTTGAAACTCTGGATCACGCGGCTGGCGTAACTGCGGCCAACTCCGAGCATTGTGGCCAACTGCTCGTGCGTCAGCGGCAAAAGATCGCTATCGGTGCGCTCCATCGCGGAAACGACCCACTTGGCGGCGCGCTGCTCGATGCTGTGCACGGCGTTGCAGGCGATCGACTGGAATACCTGGGCCAACATGCAGTCCGCATAGCGTGCAAAGATATTGCGCAAGCTCGGGGACTCGAGTTTCGCCGCCTCCAGTGTCGCGACACGCAGCCGCGCGAACGGGCCGCCGAACTTCACCGTGATCCGGGAATACGCCGGAAGATCCCCCTGGCTAACGACCCCGCCGACCGCGCCCTCCCGCCCGACCAGGATCGTCTCAACATCCCGGCCGTCCTCTGTGACGATGAGAAACGAGGCGAGGCTGGCACCGCAGGGGAAGAACACCGTCTCGACGTTGTCGCCCTGATTGTAGAGCAGGAATCCCGGCGAAACGTTACCCATCTCGATATGCGGACCGATCAGGGCGTAGTCGCGGTCGTTCAGCTTGCGAAGCAGATTGTTGTGAGGTCGATCCGTTCCAGGTTCCATCTTGATGTGCCGTCGATGCATTCGCGTCTCTCACTGCGCCTCTGGGTTGAGGCGCAATGTATGTGAAAGGCACAGGTTTTTGTGTGCACAAGTGCACAGACAACGCAGGACGATTATGGTGGGTTCCATATGGAACCGGATTTGTGCTTCGACGGCATTTTCGGCACGCCGCGCCATCCCTCGCCCCTGACAGCCCGATCGACGCCGTGGCTTTGCCCGGTCGGCCATTCTTCGCCACGAAAGGCGGCTTCGCTATGCCGAACGACGTACTTATTGTCGAAGACGACGCGATCATCGCCATCGACTTCGAAGCAACCATGCTCGAAATCGGCGTGGAGCGGGTTCGGACCGCATCGCAGACGGCCGACGCGCTGGCGATGATCGATGAGCGCGCGCCGGACTTCGCCCTGCTTGACGTCGGCTTGGGCAACGAGACCAGTTTCGACGTTGCGGCGCGGCTGGACGAGCTCGGTATTCCCTTTGCTTTCGTCACCGGCTATCGGGCCGACGCCGCATTGGCGAAACGGTTTGCCGGCAGACCGATACTGAACAAGCCCTGGCTGCGCGAAGATCTGGAAGCAATTTTGCGCGGCAGTCCCGAACCGGCGGAGTGACCGGCGCGGATCGCCGCGCAAGACGCCGCCGTTATCCCATCTTCGGATCAAGCCTGGTCGACCAGAGCAACGCATCGGCGCGGTCGCGCAGGCTGACGGTCATCTGCCCCGATGCGCCGTCGATGTGGACGTGGCCGAAGAACTGCATCCCCTCGTTCGGCGGCAGGTTCTGTCGGCCGGCGCCGGGTGCCTTCACGAAACGCACTTCGGGACCGAACGTATTGTCGAGATCGGCGGGCCCGAAGGTGCCGGCATGAAGCGGCCCGGACACGAATTCCCAGAAGGGATCGAAATCCTGAAACTGCGCCTTGTCCGGATTGTAGAAATGCGCGGCGGCATAGTGCACGTCCGCGGTCAGCCACACCGTATTCACGATGCCCGACGTCTTGATGAAGCGCAGCAGGTTGGCGATCTCCAGTTCACGACCGCGCGCCGGACCGTCGCCTTGGGCGACGGCTTCCGAGCCGCGCTTGTTCGGCGCATCGTCATAAACGATGAGACTGATCGGCATATCGGACGCGATGACCTTCCATGTCGCCTTTGAGTTCAGGAGTTCGCGCTTCAGCCATGCCAGTTGATCGGGACCGATGAAATAAGCGTCGGGACCGTATTCGGTCTGCTGGTTGGCACCGTTGGGCCCACGATAGCTGCGCTCGTCGAGCATGAAGACATCGAGATGCGGTCCATAGTGGATGGTGCGATAGACACGCCCCGGCTCCTGAATGCTTTCGCGGATCGGATACATCTCATGAAACGCCCGCGCCCCGCGCGCCGCAAGGAGCGGAATATCGCGGACCTTGTAGGCTGCCGGCAATTCTTTCGACAGCGACCAGTTGTTGCTGATCTCGTGGTCGTCCCACTGCACGAAAATCGGCACTTCGGCATTGAAGGCGCGAACATGCTCGTCGAGCAGATTGTATTTATGCGCGGCGAGAAACTCGGCGAGCGTTTCCGCGACCTTGGCTTTTTCCTCGACGACGACGTTCTTCCACACCTTGCCGTCCGGCAGTTTCACTTCGCCGAAGATCGGTCCGTCGGCGTAGATCGTATCGCCTGAATGCAGCAGGAAATCGGGCTTGTACTTGCGCATGGTGGCGAAGGTGAACATCCCGCCGTCATCGGGATTGATCCCCCAGCCCTGGCCGGCGACATCGCCGCCCCAGACGAAGCTGACGTCGCGGCGGCCGGCCGGCGCAGTGCGGAAACGGCCGACCACTGGTTCGCTTTCGATGCTCGAATGCGACAGATCGCGAAATTTGACGCGGTAGAAAATATCCTGATCCGACGGCAGACTGTCGATCATCAGTTTAGCGGTAAAATCGGTTTCCGGCAGCGCCGCGATCGGCGGCAGCACCCGCGCATCGCGGAACGACTCGGTGGTCGCAACTTCGACCAGCATCTGCGAGGGCCGATCGGCGCGCGACCAGATCACGCCGCCGTCGACGCCGACATCCCCCGACTGCACGCCATGGCTGATCACCGGGCGATCCGCCGCGCGGCTGAGATACGGCATCGCGATGTTGCCGGCCAGACCGATACCGGTCGCGGTCGCGGTGGTGAGAAAGCGGCGGCGGGACAGGCGGAACGTCATCGATGCCTCCTTGGAATCGTTTAAGGGAGGCGTCCTCTATGCCGAGGCTCTCTGACAGAGACGGGACGTTTGCGTGACAGATTGACTACGGTGAACTGGCGATAAGTTGCACGGGCGCCGCGACGTTGTCCGCGGGCGCGACCGGCGGCCGCGTCGCGAGCCACATCTTGCGATCCACCACCGCATTGTGGAACTGCTCCAGCGCGATCTGAAACGCGGTGAGCGATCCCTCCTCGATGCCGCCCCGCTCGAAGCAGTCGAGCGTGCTGCGCATGATGTCATCGGCCTCGGCCTGCATCCGGTCCAGTTCCTCGATGGAATCGCTGCGCCGCGCCGCCGCCAGCATGTCGAGCAGGCGACCGCGCTGCGAGGTGTTGCTGACGCGTTCGTCGCGCTTGAGATAGCTGGCAAACCAGGCCCCCAGCGAGCCGAGGGCCGACAGCCCCATCAGCGCCCACCAGATGTAGTCGCTGTAGCGGTCCATGAAGGACTTTTCTTCGCCGTCGACATAGGCGGCGGCGCCCGGATGCGCGGGCAGCACCGCGTCCTTGTCGGTGTCGGGCGTTTCGATCTTCGCCGCGAGCGGGAAGTCGGTCGCCACCTCCTGCCGGATCGCGAAGATCTGCCGCGTCAGATTGGCGACCGTCACCTCGGAGAGGCTTTCCCGCGCGACGATGTGATGCGCGAAGCTGATGGTCTTGATCTCGTTTTGCGGCCGGGCCGGCGCTCCGCCAAAGACGCCGGCGGGAATTTCGGCGGCGTCATACACCGGATAGTTCTGCGCGATGGCATCGGCGGCATCGATTGGCAGGAATGTCGGCGAGCCGGTATCGCGCAGTGCCGCCGCAATGGTTTCCGAAATCAACCGGCCACCGATCGGGCCCGCCGCGAGATAGGCGTCGGCCTTGTGATTGCGAATCGCATCGGCGACGTCCGGCGGCGCGAACTGAATGATCTTCACCTTGTCGGGCGCAATCCCGTACTGACGCAGGATCACATCGAGCAGTTTCACGTTGGCCTGCGTCCGCCCGATGACGCCGATACGGCGATCGGCAAGCTGCGGAATGCTGGTGATCTTCGCGGACGGATCGGCTGCCGATTGCGAAGGAACCAGCAACATCGCGACATTCTTGCGCAACGTCGCGACGGCCTGCGCATTCTTGGGAACATCGAGATCGCCGCGCACCACCGCGAGGTCGGCGGTTCCATCCTTGATCGCGGCCGCGCTGGCGTTGACGCTGTCGGTGACCACCGGACGCAACCGGACCGACTCGTGCTGACGCGCGAACACCTGCGTCATGGTCTGAATGACCTTGACGTCGTCGCTATTGGCGGGGCCGACCGCGATCCGCAAGGTCACCGGACGCATGGCGAAGTAATAAGCTCCGGCGACGAGACCGATCAGCGCCAGCGTCCCCGCCAGCGTGATCAGCATGACCTTGCGCCGTGCTGATCGCGGCGACAAAGGAGCCAGGCCGCCGTCGCGGTCCTCGACCTCACTGCGTCCCGAGGCAGCGGCGCTCACAGTCGACGACCCGATCGTGTCACTATTCGTCTCCCGCGAGAGGATGCCAATCGAGCGGCCAGCCTATGAACGAACCTGAATTCAGGCTTGATTTCAGGCTTGGAACCTGTTTGCCGCAATATTGTGGCACGGATCGAAGCCGCCGGATTTGGTGTTAGAATAAAGTTCGCGTGAAGAATGCCGCTCAAGCCGGAGGAAAGCATGATGACGGAACGACTGTCGAGAGAAGCGCGCCTCGCCGTGCTCATCGAACTCGAAGCCTGGGCCGAAGTGCCGGGCCGGGACGCCATCGCACGCAGTTTCGTCTTCAAGAACTTCAACGAAGCTTTCGGTTTCATGACTCGGGTGGCGCTTGCCGCCGAGAAAGCCGATCACCATCCGGAATGGCGCAACGTCTACAAGACCGTCGACGTGGTGCTGTCGACTCATGACGCCGGCGGCGTCACCACGCGGGACATCGAACTGGCGAAGATGATGAATGCCGCTGCCAAACAATTCGGTATCAGTTGACTACAGCTTGCGGTGATCCCCCCGCATGACCAAATAATGGGCATGACGACGGCCCTACCGCCGCACCATTCGAGGTATACTGCGATGGCATCCGAGCAGACCATGGACTTCGAGCCGGCCGCCCGTCTCGCCGAAGACCCGGCGCGCGTGCGCAGGGAATTCTGGAAGAAACTGAAGCGTGTCGCGGCGAAGCTGCCCTTTGTCGAGGATCTGCTGGCCGCCTACTACTGCGCCTTCGACCGCCAGACGCCGCGCCATGTGCAGGCGGCGCTGCTCGGCGCGCTGGCCTATTTCATCCTGCCGTTCGATTTCGTGCCGGACCTGATGCCGGTGCTGGGATTCACCGACGACGCCGCGGTGCTGGCCACCGCGCTTCGCATGGTCGCCAGCAATATCAAGCCGGAGCACCGCGATGCCGCCCGCGCGGCGCTCAAGCGCGGGCTGGAGGATAACGACGCGGCGTGACCTTGCGTGGAAGGTCGTCCCCGTTCGGGGACGACCTTAGCCTATACTCCGCATCCTCATGGATGCAGGATCACCTTGCCCATCGCCTGGCGGCCGGCCAGCACCTTCAGCGCGTCGGCGGTCTGCGCCAGCGGGAAAGTACGGTCGACATGCGACGACAGCTTGCCCTCGGCGGTCCACTTGGCGAGCCTCTCGAGATTGGCGCGGTTCTTCGCCGGGTTGATCTTGGTCCAAGCGCCCCAGAACACGCCGCGAATATCGCAGCCTTTCAGCAGCGCGAGGTTGAGCGGCATCTTCGGAATCTCGCCCGCGGCAAAACCGATCACCAGGAAACGGCCTTCCCACGCGATGGCGCGTAGCGCGGCTTCCGAATAGCTGCCGCCGACGGGATCATAGACGATGTCGACGCCCTTGCCGCCGGTGAGTTTCTTCAAACCCTCCTTGAGATCTTCCTTGCTGTAATTCAGCGTCAGGTCGGCGCCATGCTCTTTCGCAAACGCCAGCTTCTCGTCGGAGGAGGCGCAGGCGATGACCTTCAACCCCAGCAGCTTGCCGATCTCGCAGGCCGCGAGGCCAGTGCCGCCGGCGGCTCCCAACACCGCGAGCGTTTCGCCCGGCTTCGGACTGGCGCGATCTTCCAGCGCGTGCAGCGTAGTGCCGTAGATGATGGTAATGCCGGCGGCGCGGTCGAAATCGAGATTGTCCGGAATTTTGATGATAGAAGATGCCGGCAGCGCGATCTTCTCGCGCGCGCCGTTATGCCCGCACGACGCCATGACGCGGTCGCCGACCTTGAGATCGGTGACGCCCGCACCGACGCTTTCGATCACGCCCGCGACTTCCGCCGACGGCGAAAACGGAAACGGCGGCTTGATCTGGTACTTGCCCTGAATCATCAGCAGGTCGAAGAAATTCAGCGCCGCCGCCCTGATCGCGATCACCGCCTCGCCGGGAGCGGCAACCGGATCCGGAACGTCCGCCAGCACGAGATCGTCGGGGCCGCAATACTGGGAGCAGAGGATGGCTTTCATGAACACACCTGAATTTGCCAGACGGACTGGATGATACGATCGAAGCGACGCGTCGGGGCTTCTTGCCGGATTTGGCCGCAGGCTACAATCTGATTCGAAAGTCGCGCGCGTTGCAAGACAGGTTGCGACCTGCCCTGCCCCGTTATTCCGGCTCGTGGAAGGATTCAAACGATGTTCGAAAAATCACTGCTGACGGGCAAGCGCATTCTCGTCACCGGCGGCGGGTCCGGTCTTGGCGCGGCGATGGCGAAACGCTTCGGCGAACTCGGCGCCAGCCTGGTGATTTGCGGACGAAAGCCGGAAAAACTCGAGGACACCGCGAAACACCTTCGCAATGAGACCGGTACGGGGGTCGACATCGTCGTCTGCGACATTCGCGATGCCGCGGCCGTCGATGACATGATAACCGCGATCTGGCGAACCGCGCCGCTCGACGTTCTGGTCAACAATGCCGCCGCGACATTCATCGCGCAGAGCGAGCATCTGTCTCCACGCGCGGCCGATGCGATTCTCGCACCGACATTGCACGGCACGATGTATTGCACGCTCGCCGCCGGCAAGCGCTGGATCGAGGCGCATCATCGCGGCGTGGTGCTGAACATCCTCTCGACCTCGACCATCACCGGCCGCGCGTTCACGGTGCCCTCGGCAATGGCGAAATCCGCCGTGCTGGCGATGACCAAGAGTCTCGCGGTGGAGTGGGGCCCGAAAGGCATCCGCACCGTCGCCATCGCGCCGGGTCCGTTTCCGACGCCGGGCGCATCCGGACAATTGCAGGCCAAGGGACGCAGCGACAGCGCCGCCCGGAATCCGCTCGGCCGCGTCGGCGATCACGGCGAACTCGCCGATCTTGCCAGCTTCCTCATTTCCGATCGCGCCGGCTACATCAACGGCGAGATGGTGGTGCAGGATGGCGGCGCGCATCTGCGCTCGTCGGGCGCCGAGGATTTGCTGCAATGGACCGACGCGCAATGGGCCGAGCAGCGCGCATCCGCGCAGGCCCGCAACAACATGACCAATCGGTAATCGCCATCATCGGCGTAAAATGCTATGTCCGCCTCATGCAGATTCGAGACACCACACGACAGAACCATCTTCCAGTCACCAAACAACGCAGACGAGGCCCGGCAATGTCGGTGCGGGGGACGTTGACTCTTCTGGCAGGCGCGATGCTGTGCGCGAGTACGACGCTGGCGCTCGCGCAGCGCGGCGCGAAATCCGAATCCAGCGAGCCGACGCTGCTCGGACAATTCGGAAGTTGGGGCGCTTACACTGCCGCGCCCAACGGCAAGAAGGTCTGCTTCGCGCTGGCCAAGCCGTCGTCGTCGAAAACCAATCCGCCCAATCGGCCGCGCGATCCGGCCTATGCCTTCATCTCGAGCCGTCCGGCCGAGAAGGTCGTCAACGAAGTCTCGATCATGCTTGGCTATCCGGCCAAGCCGGGATCGGAATCCACGCTCGAGGTCGGCAGCGGCAGCTATGCGATGTATACCCAGGGCGACGGGCTCTGGATCAAGAATGCCGCCGAGGAGGAGAAGCTGGTGGAGGCGATGCGCAAGGGCGCCGACATGACCGTCAAGGCCGTCTCCAGCAGGGGCACCCAGACCACCGACGTGTTCTCGCTCAAGGGCCTGACCCAGGCGCTGGACCGCATGGCGCAGGATTGCCGCCGGTAACCCGGCTACCGGGCTTCGACAGAACGCGGCGGGAGGGCTCGGATTCGGCCATTTGCGCCTTTCCACCGGACGCGGGAAGGCCTATTTGAGGCGGCATAAGTTGTGACCGCCCCTAACAGACCGAGTTCCATGACTGTTTCGCCTGCCGAAGCCGGTTCCACCCGCGATGCGGCGCGCTCCCGGGCGCTGCCGCCCGGCGATATCCCGCTGGAAAAGACCCCGCTGGAAAGCTATGTGCCGCCGGCCGTGCCGTCGCTGGTCGGCCTGTCGCGCGTGGAACTTGCCGATCTCCTGGGCGGCATCGGCGTTGCTCCGGCACAGCGCAAGATGCGGGTGCAGCAGCTCTGGCACTGGATGTATGTGCGCGGCGTGGCCGATTTCGAGGCCATGACCACCATCTCGAAGGAGATGCGCGCGCAACTTGCCGCGCATTTCACCGTGGCGCGACCGGAGGTCGTCGCTGAACAGATTTCCAACGACGGCACCCGCAAGTGGCTGCTGCGGCTGCCGAGCGGACACGCCGGCGAAAACCCGCACGAGGTCGAGTGCGTCTATATCCCGGAGACCGATCGCGGCACGCTGTGCGTCTCTTCGCAGGTCGGCTGCACGCTGAACTGCTCGTTCTGCCACACCGGCACGCAGCGGCTTGTGCGCAATCTCACCGCCGGCGAGATCGTCGGCCAGATCATGGTGGCCCGCGACCGCCTCAACGACTGGGCCGATCGCGCGACGCCGACCGGCAATCGTCTCGTCACCAACATCGTGATGATGGGCATGGGCGAGCCGCTCTACAATTTCGACGCGGTGCGCGACGCGCTGCTGATCGTCACCGACGGCGACGGCATCGGCATCTCGAAGCGTCGCGTCACGTTGTCGACGTCCGGCGTGGTGCCAAACATCGTGCGCACCGGCGCGGAGATCGGCGTGTCGCTGGCGATCTCGCTGCACGCGGTGCGCGACGAGTTACGCAACGAACTGGTGCCGCTGAATCGCAAGTATCCGCTGGCTGAACTGCTGCAGGCCTGCCGCGACTATCCCGGCGCGTCGAACGCACGCCGCATCACCTTCGAATATGTGATGCTGAAAGGCGTCAACGATTCGCTCGACGACGCGAAGCTGCTGGTGAAGCTGCTCAAGGGCATTCCCGCCAAGATCAATTTGATCCCGTTCAATCCGTGGCCCGGCACGCGCTACGAGTGCTCCGATTGGGAGCAGATCGAGAAGTTCTCCGAATACGTCTTCAACGCCGGCTATTCGTCGCCGGTGCGCACGCCGCGCGGCCGCGACATCCTCGCCGCCTGCGGTCAGCTCAAGTCGGAAACCGAAAAGCTCTCCGCGCGCGAACGCCAGGCGCTGCGCGCCATGGCGATGACGGATTGACGTGTGTCCTTATCCGTCATTGCGAGCGAAGCGAAGCAGTCCAGATGCTAAAGCAAAGCGGGTCGGATTGCTTCGTCGCCAACGCCCCTCGCAATGACGCTGAAACTGAGTCGATGCCATGTCCCTGATCGGCCACCTGTTCGCGATCGCGATCGGCCTGCTGCTGGCGTGCTTCGCCGCCGGCGCGGTGATCGTGCTGGCGATCCTGTTTCCGGATTGGAGCGACATGGCACTCGGCCCGATCGATCCCGATGCGCTGAACGTGATGTTCGGCTTCGGCTTCATCTTCGTCAGCGGCTTCGCGTTGGTCCCGGCCTTGCTGGTGGTGCTGGTCACCGAAGCCTTCAGCATCCGGAGCGCCTTGACCTATGCGGTCGGCGGCGCGCTCACCGGGCTTGCGTGCTATCTCGGGCTGGTGCCGTTCGATCCGACCACCATGAGTTTCGAGGGCATTGTGCGACGGCATCTCGAAATCATGATGGGCGCGGGCGTCGTCGCCGGCGCGGTGTACTGGCTGATCGCGGGCCGCAAGGCCGGCGTGTGGCGCGCGCCCTCTCCGCCAGTCGTGCCACCCCCGTCCTGAGTCCTCCGGCGCATCCGCCCGGCGCGAACCGGTTTCCACGTCGTCTGAAAGCGCTATAACCCCGCCATGAACCGCACCGGACTTTTCATCGCGCTCGGCCTCGCGCTCGTCATCGGCGTCGCGTTCGGGATCCATCCCGAGTTGGACCTGAAACTCGCCGCGCTGTTTTACGATCCGGCCGTCAAGGATTTTCCGTTGCGGCTCAATCCGTTCGCCGATTTCGCGCGCGCCGCCGCGATGTGGGTGGCGTGGGCTTTCGCGCTGCCGTCCATCGTTGCGCTGGCGGTGAAGATGGTCCGACCCGACCGACCGCTGCTGGTGCGCGGACGCACCGTCGCCTTTCTGCTGCTGACGTTGCTGCTGTCCGCCGGCGTGCTGACCAACTTCACCTTCAAGAGCTTCTGGGGCCGTCCCCGCCCGGTGTCGGTGACCGAGTTCAACGGCCCGCTGCCGTTCGTGGCGTGGTGGGATCACCGCGGCAAGTGCCCGAAGAACTGCTCGTTCTTCTCCGGCGAGGGCGCCACCGCGTTCTGGACGCTGGCGCCCGCGGCGCTGGCGCCGCCGGCATGGCGGCCGCTGGCCTATGCCGGCGCGGTGATTTTTGGCGCCGTGACCAGCGGACTACGCATGGCGTTCGGCGGCCATTTTTTCACCGACGTCTCGATCGCCGGACTCGTCACCTTCCTCGTGATCTGGCTGCTGCATGGCTATTTCTACCGCTGGCCCTCGACGCGAACCACGGATGAGCGGATCGACGCGGCGCTGACGCGGTTCGCCTGGCCCGGCTACCGGATGATGCAACGATGGCGCGGCCGCGACGTCGGGCCCGCGCCATTGCCGTAACTTTGATATTCGCGTACCCCAAAATCGCAGACGACAACCGGTCGATTGGAAGCTTCATGAGTACGATTTTAAAGAACTTGCCCAAGGGGGAAAATGTCGGCATCGCGTTCTCGGGCGGGCTCGACACCAGCGCCGCGCTGCTGTGGATGAAGCAGAAGGGCGCCCGCGTGTTCGCCTACACCGCCAATCTCGGCCAGCCGGACGAGGCCGACTACGACGAAATTCCGCGCAAGGCGATGGAGTTCGGCGCAGAAAAAGCCCGCCTCGTCGATTGCCGCACGCAACTTGTCCATGAAGGCATCGCCGCGATCCAGTCGGGCGCCTTCCACGTCTCGACCGGCGGCATCGCCTACTTCAACACCACGCCTCTTGGGCGGGCGGTGACCGGCACCATGCTGGTGTCGGCAATGAAGGAGGACGGCGTCAACATCTGGGGCGACGGCTCGACCTATAAGGGCAACGACATCGAGCGGTTCTACCGCTACGGCCTGCTGACCAATCCCGATCTGCGCATTTACAAACCCTGGCTCGATCAGCAGTTCATCGACGAGCTCGGCGGTCGTGCGGAAATGTCGGCGTTCATGACGGCGAATGGCTTCGCCTACAAGATGAGTGCCGAGAAAGCCTACTCGACCGACAGCAACATCCTCGGCGCCACCCATGAGGCCAAGGATCTCGAACACCTCGATAGCGGCATCACCATCGTCAATCCGATCATGGGCGTACCGTTCTGGCGTGACGATTGTACGGTCAAGGCCGAGAGGGTCACGGTGCGCTTCGAGGAAGGCCAGCCCGTCGCGCTCAACGGCCAGAGCTTCGCCGATCCCGTCGCGATGTTCCTTGAAGCCAACGCCATCGGCGGCCGTCATGGCCTCGGCATGAGCGACCAGATCGAGAACCGCATCATCGAGGCGAAGAGCCGCGGCATTTATGAGGCGCCGGCGATGGCGCTCTTGCACATCGCCTACGAACGCCTCGTCACCGGCATCCACAACGAGGACACCATCGAGCAATACCGCATCAACGGCATGAAGCTCGGTCGCCTGCTGTATCAGGGGCGGTGGTTCGATTCGCAGGCGCTGATGCTGCGCGAAACCGCACAACGCTGGGTGGCCCGCGCGGTGACCGGCGAGGTGACGCTCGAACTGCGTCGCGGCAACGACTATTCGATCATGAATACCGAGAGCCCCAACCTGACCTATGCGCCGGAGCGGCTGAGCATGGAGAAGGTCGAGGACGCGCCGTTCACGCCGGCGGACCGTATCGGTCAGCTCACCATGCGCAATCTCGACATCACGGACACCCGCGCCAAGCTGAATCTTTATGCGAAGACCGGTTTGATCGCCGCCCCGGAAGGCGCGAATATTCCCAAGCTGGAGAACGACAAGGGCTAAGTTGCGGAGGCACGCCGCGCCGTCGTTGCGAGCGACCCGACGCAATCCGGAAAGTCACAAAGCAAGTCTTGGATTGCTTCGTCGCTGGCACGCCTCGCAATGACGCCGATGTTGTGAGCGCCTGAATGTAAAATGGCCGGGATCGCTCCCGGCCATTTTCATTTTCAGGATCACCGCGCGCTTTAACGACGCGGCGGCGGAGGCGGTGCGGCGGAGGCCGTGCCGCCGTTCAGCAACGGCGTGATGCGGCGGACGGTGACGCGGCGATTCTCCCGCGACGGGCCATCGGTCTGCACCTTGAGGTTCTGCTCGCCATAGCCTTGCGTGACGAGATTTTCCGGCGGCACCTGGAATTGCTGCGTCAGCAATTCGGCGGCCGACTGCGCGCGACGATCCGACAGCGACAGGTTGTCGACGTCGCTGCCGACCGCATCGGTGTGGCCCTCGATCAGGAAGACCTCGCGCGGATTGCGCGAGATGGCGCGATTGATGCCGTCCGCGATCACTTGCAGCTTCGCGGCCTGATCCGGCGGAATCTCCCACGAGCCCGTCTCGAAATTGATGGTATCGAGATCGATGCTCGGCATCCGCGCACGGACCATCGGGCTGTAGCGGACTTCGTCGAGCGTATAGGCACGCTCGATCCGCTCGACCGGCGGCGCCATCAGTGTCTCATAGATCACGTCCGGTGGTGCGTCCTCGGCCTCAACGATGTAGCGGTCGCGCGGAATGCCGATGCGCGGCGGCGGCAGCGAAACGTAGTAGCCGCCGATCGCGCCGGCCACCATACCGGCGGCGACGCCCGCCGCGATCGAGCCGGGACCACCACGGCCGCCGCGGTGATCGTGACGGTCGTTGTCAATGATGACGATTTCCTGGCCGCCCCGATCACGACGGATTCGGCGCAGCATCCGGCCATCGCGGTCCGTGACGGTGATGATCTGGGTGCCGTCGGGGCGCACCACCACGGTGCGGGTGTCGTTGCCTGCCCGCTCCTGCCGGATGTCGCGGGCGCCGTACCGGAAGCGGTCTTCCTCGTTGTGTCGAATGAACGAGTGTCCGCTCGGGTCCCGTACGATGACGCGACCGGGCTCCGTGATGATGGTCCGTCCGCCCTGCTGTGTCTCGCGCCGCTCCGAACGGAAGTCGTCGATCCGACGGGGGCCTTGCTGCGCGCCCGGCGCGATCACCTTGTCGGCAACGGGCGGGGGCGGCGGCAACGGCGCGGAAACCTGCGGCGGCTTGGCGGGCTGCGGCGGCGCGGCGGTCTGGTTTCCGGGTGTCGGTGACGGCGGCGTTGCCGACGGTGCGGCGGCGGGAGCTCCCTTCGGCGTGCCGTAAGCCGACGGATAGGTCGGCTTCGCGGCCGCGGGCGGCTGCGGCGCGCTCCCCTGCCGACCGCTCGGCGCGGACTGCTGCGCCGGAGGCTGCGGCGCCGGGGCAGCCGGCGCGGCTTTCGGCGTCCCGTATGCGGATGACGGATGCGGCGCACCGCCCGCGGCCGGAGGCGTCGGCGCAGGCGGCTTCGGTTCAGGTGCCTTGGGCGGAGGCGCCTTGGGTGCGGCCGGCGCGGCCGGAGGCGCGGCCTTCGGTTGGGGTTGCGCGGCCGGGCGCTCGGGTCGAGTCGCGGCAGGCGGCGTGTGTTGCGGGGCCGCCGCCGGCGGCGCGGGGGGCGCGGCGTGGGGAGCCGGCGCAGCGGGTGTTGTGGGGCGCTGCGGGGGCGCCCCGGCGCCATGCCCGCCACCTTGGGACGGCGCGCCGGGAGGCCCGCCACGCGGCCCCTCACGACCGTGCTCGCGCGGACCCGAACGCTCGCGCCCCTTCGCGCGATCTTCCGGCTTGCTGTCTCCCGGGGCCGCTTGCGCCATCCGGATGGTGGTGGACGCGCCGCGCGCATCGTCGGCCTGCGCCGGATACGCGACCCACTGGCCGAGGGTCAACGCGGTGGTCGTCAACATGACGAGACGCAGCTTGCTCATGATCGTTTCGTTCTCCCGGAATCTGAGGACGCGAAGTTTGATGCGCGACGTGTTCCATCGCGCCACCGTGCGATGAGCCGATAGAGGTGCGGCTGCAATGTGGCGGCTGCGGTATCAGGATTTGCGTTTCGATGATTTTTATTTTTCGACGAACGGTGCGTCGGTGCCGCGATATTCATGATGCATTCACGTCGCGCGAGGCACGCGCCATTCTCTATTCTTTTCTCGCGCGACCATCGGTCGCTGGTGATGGCGCCGTGGGACTGGTCGGATCGATTACCGGGACTTCCTCCGGTGTTTGCCCCGGCAGTTCCTGAGGCTGCGACGGCGCATCGGGTTCGCGCATCGGCGGCGGCACATCGGGCGCCGGACTTCCCGGCGGACTTTCCGGCGGCGGCTTGACCGGCTGACCGGGATTGTCCGGCGGCACCTCTCGAGGCGCTGCTGTCATAATGCGACCTTACGATTGTCGCCGAGATCGGGGCGCGAGCCGGTGACAGCCGCCGTCGCCATCTTGACGTAGCTCACGAGTGAGCCCGGCGAATCCCAGAATTCCGCGTCGTTTGGCGTAACCTTGAGGACGCGAATATTCGGATCGTCGGCGCTGTCCCACCACGCCTTCGCCGGCGTCGAGAACAGATCCTTGATTTTGGCGCGATCGTTCGAAACCGCAGCCGCCCCGGTGAGCGAGACGTACTTCTGATCGCCGGGGTCCGCGAAAGCGAGGTTGACTTGAGGATGCGCGGCAATCTCTTCGTCCTTGTGACGGCGCGCGTCGGTGAGGAAGTAGACGGCGTTGGCGTCGCGCTCGACGAAAGCGCTCATCGGGCGCGCGCGCATCACATCTCCGTCGCGCGTCACCAGCATCGCGAAGCCGATTTTCTCCATCAACTCCCACGTGCGATCGACATCCTGCGTTGCGTTTCTGGTGGCCATTTCTGCTCTCCCTGCAAACTGCGACAACAACCATCGCCCGGCGCCGATGTTCCTTCACCGCATTGACAGAGCCGGCGAAACCCGGATTTCATTCCGAGGGAAAGGAGGAACTGCCCATGCCCCTCGCCTACTGGTGCATTCTGGTCGCGGCGATCCTGCCGCTCGCCATCGCGGCATTCGCCAAGGCTGGCGGCGACGGCGACAATCATCATCCACGCGACAGCGTCGATCATCTGCCGCCGGCGCGGCGCCGCGCCTATGCAGCGCATCTCAATGCCTATGAGAATTTTCCGTTCTTCGCCGCAGCGGTGATCATCGCCACGACGCAAGGTGCGCCGCCCGGCACGCTCAACATGCTCGCCGCGATCTACATCGTGCTGCGCATCGCGCACGCCGCGCTGTACATCGCCGATGCCGCGACGCCGCGCTCGGTGGTGTTCGGCCTCGCATGGCTCGTCAACATCGCGATCTTCGTGCTGCCGCTGTTCGGCGCAACGTGACGGAGCTGAAACGCAAACGGCTCCGCCCTTGGACGGAGCCGTCTACAAAAAGCCCAGCGCAGGTCTCTCGCGAAACAAGAACCGGATCGCCCTGGAGATCGTCTCGGAGCTCACGCTGCTCGCAACGATAAAACCAGATCAGGTCTGACGTTCGACCAGCTTCAATTTCAGATTGGCGATGGCCTTGGCCGGATTGAGACCCTTCGGGCAGGCCTTGGTGCAGTTCATGATGGTGTGGCAGCGATAGAGCCGGAATGCGTCCTCGACGTTATCGAGCCGCTCGCCGGTGGCTTCGTCGCGGCTGTCCATCACCCAGCGATTGGCCTGCAGCAGCGCGGCCGGGCCGAGATAACGGTCGGAATTCCACCAGTAGCTCGGGCACGAGGTCGAGCAGCAGGCGCAGAGGATGCACTCGTAAAGCCCGTCGAGCTTCTCGCGGTCTTCCTTGCTTTGCTTCCATTCCTTCTGCGGCGTCGGCGTGGTGGTGTGCAGCCACGGCTCGATCGAGGCATACTGGGCGTAGAAGTTGGTGAGGTCGGGAACGAGATCGCGGACCACCGGCTGATGCGGCAGCGGATTGACCTTTACCGCGCCGCCATCGGCAACGTCGTGCATCGACTTGGTGCAGGCCAGCGTGTTCTGACCGTCGATGTTCATGGCGCAGGAACCGCAGACGCCTTCGCGGCAGGAGCGGCGAAACGACAGCGTCGGATCGATGTTGTTCTTGATCCAGATCAGACCGTCGAGCACCATCGGACCGCAGTCGTTGATATCGACGTGGTAGGTATCGATGCTCGGATTCTTGCCGTCGTCCGGGCTCCAGCGATAGACGCGAAATTCGCGCGTCTCGGTCGCGCCTTCCGGCTTCGGCCAGCTCTTGCCGCCGGTGATCTTGGAGTTCTTCGGAAGCGCAAATTCAACCATCGGTCTTGCCCTTGTCGTTCGCCTTGCCCTTGCCGCGTCGAACGCGGCAATCCACCGTCCAGCCAGGATGGATGCGCGGGACCTGCCCGCGCACGGTCGTCATTGTCTCAATACACGCGCGCTTTCGGCGGGATGTACTGAACGTCGTTCGTCATCGTGTAGTCGTGCACCGGGCGGTAATCGATCGTGGTGGTGCCGCGATCGTCGAGCCACGCCAGCGTATGCTTCATCCAGTTCTGGTCGTCGCGTGCCGAGAAATCCTCGCGCGCGTGGGCGCCGCGGCTCTCGGTACGGTTGGCCGCGGAATCCATCGTCACCACCGCCTGCGCGATGAGATTGTCGTATTCCAGCGTTTCCATCAGGTCGGTATTCCAGACCAGGGTGCGATCGAAGGTGGCGATATCGCCGATGCCGCCATACACCTTGTGGATCAGCTCCTGGCCTTCCTTCAGGACGTCGCCGGTGCGGAACACTGCGCAGTTGTTCTGCATGACATGCTGCATGTTCTCGCGCAGCTTCGCGGTCGGGGTTCCGCCCTTGGCGTTGCGGAAGCGATCGAGCCGTCCCAGCGCCTTGTCGGCAGAATCCGCCGGCAGATCCGGCTGCTCGGCGCCGGCGGTGAGCTTCTCCGCCAGCCGCAGAGCGGCGGCGCGTCCGAACACCACGAGGTCGATCAGTGAATTGGAGCCGAGACGGTTGGCGCCGTGCACCGAGACGCAGGCCGCCTCGCCCACCGCCATCAGGCCCGGCACCACCGCATTGTCGTCGCCGTCCTTCTTGGTGACGACTTCGCCGTGATAGTTGGTCGGGATACCGCCCATGTTGTAGTGCACGGTCGGGATCATCGGGATCGGCTCGCGCGTCACGTCGACATTGGCGAAGATGCGCGCGGATTCCGAAATACCCGGCAGCCGCTCGTGCAGCACCTTCGGATCAAGATGATCGAGGTGCAGGTAGATGTGATCCTTCTTCTTGCCGACGCCGCGGCCTTCGCGGATCTCGATGGTCATCGCGCGCGAGACGACGTCGCGCGAAGCAAGGTCCTTGGCGGACGGCGCGTAACGCTCCATGAAGCGCTCGCCTTCGGAATTGACGAGATAACCGCCTTCGCCCCGCGCGCCCTCGGTGACGAGGCAGCCCGATCCGTAGATGCCGGTCGGGTGGAATTGCACGAACTCCATGTCCTGCAACGCGAGGCCGGCGCGCAGCGCCATGCCGCCGCCGTCGCCGGTGCAAGTGTGCGCCGAGGTGCAGGACTGATAGGCGCGGCCGTAACCGCCGGTGGCGAGAATCGTGGTCTGTGCCTTGAAGCGGTGCAACGTACCATCGTCGAGCTTGAGCGCGATGACGCCGCGACAGACGCCCTGATCGTCCATGATGAGATCGATGGCGAAGAACTCGATGAAGAACTCGGCCGAGTGGCGTAGCGCCTGCCCATACATGGTGTGCAGCATGGCGTGGCCGGTGCGATCGGCGGCGGCGCAGGTACGCTGCGCCTGCGACTTGCCGAAGTCGACCGTCATGCCGCCGAACGGGCGCTGGTAGATCTTGCCTTCCTCGGTGCGCGAGAATGGCACACCCCAGTGCTCGAGCTCGTAAACGGCCTTCGGCGCGTGGCGCACCATGTATTCGATGGAGTCCTGATCGCCGAGCCAGTCCGACCCCTTCACGGTGTCGTACATGTGCCAGCGCCAGTCGTCCGGATGCATGTTGCCGAGCGAGGCGGAGATGCCGCCCTGCGCCGCGACGGTGTGCGAGCGCGTGGGAAAAACCTTGGTGATGCAGGCGGTGCGCAAGCCCGCCTCGCTGCATCCCACCACGGCGCGCAGGCCAGCGCCGCCGGCGCCGACCACGACGACGTCGTAGGTATGATCCTCAAGCGGATAGGCGCGTCCGTTGGTGGCGGGAGCTCCGCTGCCGTTGCCCTGAGCAGCCATGCGCTACACTCCAGATGACAGTTTGAAAATCGCGTAGGCCGACGCAAGCGCGACCGCGAGCGCAAAGAAGTTGTTGGCGAGGATGGCGACCAGTTTGACCTTCTCGCTGTGGACGTAATCCTCGATCACGACCTGCATACCGATCTTCATGTGCCAACTGCTGGCGACGACGAACAACAGCATGATCAGCGCAATCACCGGCGTGCCGAGGATCTGGCCGGCGCCGGCCTGATTGCGGCCAAGCAGCATCATGACGACGATGATCACCGGCACCGTGAGCAGCAACATGCCGACGGCGGTGACGCGCTGCCACCAGAAATCGGCCGTGGCGTGCGATCCCGAGGCACCGAGGCCGCGCACCCGCTTCAGCGCGGTGCGGATCGACGAATTGGACGTTGGATTGCTCATCGCCCGCCTCCGAACGCATAGGCCAGAACCCACAGCAGCACCGTGAGCACGATGCCGCCGATCAGGGCAGCCCAGGTCAGCCCTTCCCGCTCGGACGGGCCGAAACCGTAGCCGAGGTCCCAGACGAAATGACGGATGCCGCTGAGCAGATGGTGCATCAGCGCCCAGGTGTAGCCGAATACGATCAGGCGGCCGATCCAGCTTCCGATGAAGCTCGAGAAGATAGCGTAGGCACCCGGTCCGGACGCCACCGCCATCAGCCACCATGCCAGCAGGATGGTGCCGAAATAGAGCGCGACGCCGGTGGCGCGGTGAACGATGGACATCGCCATCGTCAGGGTCCAGCGGTAGGTTTGCAGGTGTGGCGAGAGAGGTCGATCGATCCTGGCGGTCATGGCTGCTTTTGGTTGATTTCGGTTGCAAGCGCGACACGCTGCCCGATGAAGTGGGGATCGGGTAGAGCAATTCTATTTACGAAGTCAAAAGCCTGAGCGCAACGATCAATTCGCCTGATATGAAATTCGATTCATTTCTTCGGCCGCTTCTTGCGATACGCCAACGACGTTCATTCGTTGCCAGCGGAACTCGCCCGCTGCGGCGAAGCATTCCGGGTGCAGACAACCGCCAACCGTCGCGTGATAGTATTCGCCTGCGGATGCCAACTATGCTCGCTGGACCGAATCCTCTCGCGAGCCCGATATGCCGCAAGCCGAGCGCAACCATCCGCCGCATACGCACGCCGGGCACGATCATGGCCATGCCCATGCGCCGGCGACGTTCGGCGTCGCTTTCGCCGTCGGGATCGGACTGAATACGGCCTTCGTGATCATTGAGGCGATCTACGGCTATCTGAGCAACTCGATGGCGCTGGTGGCCGATGCCGGGCACAACCTCTCCGACGTACTCGGCCTGATTGTCGCATGGATCGCCATCGTGCTGGCGAAGCGGCCGCCCTCGCCGCGCTATACCTACGGCCTGCGCGGCTCGTCGATCCTGGCGGCGTTGTTCAATGCCGTCTTCCTGCTGGTCGCTGTCGGTGCGATCGGCTGGGAAGCCATCCTCCGCCTGTTCAATCCCGCCCCGGTCGCCAGCGGCACCGTGCTGGTCGTCGCCACCGTCGGCATCATCATCAATGGGTTCACGGCGTGGCTGTTCGCGTCCGGGGGCAAGAACGACATCAATATCCGTGGCGCCTACCTGCATATGGCGGCCGACGCCGCCGTTTCCGTCGGAGTCGTGGCGGCGGCGCTTGCCATCATGGCCACCGGCTGGCTCTGGATCGATCCGGTAATCAGCCTGATCATCGGCGCGGTGATCGTGGCGGGAACCTGGGGGCTCCTGAAAGACAGCATCGCGATGTCATTGAACGCGGTGCCGCGCTGGGTCGATTCCGAAGCGGTGCGTGACTTCCTCGCATCGCAGCCGGGCGTCACCACACTGCACGACCTCCACATCTGGCCGATGAGCACCACCGAACTGGCGTTGACCTGTCATCTGGTCATCCCGGAAGGACCGCCCGGCGACGACTATCTGGTGGTCGTCACGCGAAGCCTGCGGGAGAAATTCAGCATCGAGCATGCCACCATTCAGATCGAGGCGGACGCGGCGCGCTGCCTGCTGGCGCCGGACCACGTCGTATAGCACGCATCGCAGGCTGATCCGTACGACGCCGAGACGTTATCCTTTGGCGTAGAGAGCCTTGTATTTGTCGCGCAGGACGTTCTTCTGCACCTTGCCCATGGTGTTGCGCGGCAAATCATCCTCGAACAGGACGCGCTTCGGCATCTTGAACTTGGCAAGACGACCGTCGAGCGCTTGCAGGATCGAAGCCTCGTCCAGCTTCGCGCCCTTCTGCGGCACCACGACAGCGGTGACGCCCTCGCCGAAGTCCGCGTGCGCCACGCCGATGACGGCCGACTCGACCACGCCGTCGATGGCGTCGATCTCGCTCTCGATCTCCTTCGGATAGACGTTGAACCCGCCGGAAATCACAAGGTCCTTGCCGCGGCCGACGATGTGGACGTAGCCCTTGGCGTCGATTTTGCCGAGGTCGCCGGTGATGAAGAAGCCGTCGTCGCGGAATTCCGACCTGGTCTTCTCCGGCATCCGCCAGTAGCCCTTGAACACGTTCGGCCCCTTGACCTCGATCATCCCGATCTCGTCGGCCGCGAGCGGTTTGCCGCTCTCCGAATCGACCACGCGCGCGGACACGCCCGGCAGCGGAAAGCCCACGGCGCCCGGTACGCGCTCGCCGTCGTAAGGATTCGACGTGTTCATATTGGTTTCGGTCATGCCGTAGCGCTCCAGCACCGCGTGGCCGGTGCGCGCCGACCATTCGCGATGGGTGTCGGCGAGCAGCGGCGCGGAGCCGGAAATGAACAGCCGCATGTGGCTGGTCGATTCCTTCGTCAGGTTCGGGCTTTGCAACAGCCGCGTGTAGAAGGTCGGCACGCCCATCAGCACCGTCGCGCGCGGCATCAGCTTGATGATCAGTTCGGGATCGAGCTTCGGCAGGAAGATCATCGCAGCGCGCGCGAACAGCGTGACGTTGCTGGCCACGAACAGCCCGTGGGTGTGATAGATCGGCAGCGCGTGGATCAGCACGTCCTTGTCGGTGAAGCGCCAGTAATCCACCAGCGTCCGCGAATTGGAGGCGAGGTTGTCGTGCGACAGCATCGCGCCCTTCGAGCGGCCGGTGGTGCCGGAGGTGTAAAGGATCGCGGCGAGATCGTCGTCGCCGCGCGGCACCGTGGCGAAGTTCGTGGTCGCGGCATCCGCGCCTTCGGACAGCGAGCCTTTGCCGTCGGCATCGAGCGTCTCGACGGTCGCGTTGACCTTCGCGGCGATGGCGCGAAGCCCCTCGGCCTTCGCTGGATCGCAGACCACCATCGACGGTTCGGCGTCGGTGATGAAGTAGTCCAGCTCATTGAGCGTGTAGGCCGTGTTGAGCGGCAGATAAACGGCGCCGGCACGCACCACCGCGAGATACAGGATCAGATTCTGAACCGACTTCTCGACCTGCACCGCGACACGGTCACCGGGCCTGACGCCGCGCGTCACCAGGAAATTCGCGATCTGCCCGGAGCGCGCGACCAGATCGCCATAGCTGATGTGCCGGCCGTCGAGGGTCTCGATCGCCAGACGCGACGGATCGTCGAGGTTGTCGAACAGACGGGAAAACAGGTTGGCGTTTGCGGTCGGGGTCATGCATCATTCCGGAACAGGTTGGGACAGGCTGGTCCGGCAGGATCAGCTTCCTTTCAATAGCAAGAACGCGCTTGCGAGCGCAAACAAAAGGGCGGGCGGAATGGCGAACACAGCAAAGCGCGTGGCGTGGGTGACCGGCGGCGGCAGCGGTATCGGGCAAGCAGGCGCGGAAGCGCTTGCGGCGGACGGCTGGACCGTGATCGTCTCGGGGCGACGCAGGGACGCGCTTGACGCCGTGGTGAACGGCATCAATGCGAAATCGGGAGGCCGGGCGGAAGCGTTGCCGCTCGACGTCAGCAACGCTGCCGACGTCGAGGCCGCCGCACAGCAGATCGTCGCCAAACACGGCCGCATCGATCTTCTGGTCAACAGCGCCGGCATCAACGTGCCGAAACGAAGCTGGGCCGACATGGAGATCGAAGGATGGGACAAGCTGGTCGATATCAACCTCAACGGCGTGCTGTATTGCATGCGCGCGGTGCTGCCGACGATGCGGGCGCAGAAGGATGGCTGCATCATCAACGTCGCCTCGTGGGCGGGGCGCCATGTCTCGAAAATGCCGGGGCCGGCCTACACCACTACGAAACACGCGGTGCTGGCGCTGACGCACTCTTTCAACATGGACGAATGCGTCAACGGCCTGCGCGCCTGCTGCCTGTCGCCGGCGGAGGTCGCGACGCCGATCCTGAAGCTGCGCCCGGTGGTGCCGAGCGCCGAGGAGCAGGCGCGGATGCTTCAGCCCGAAGACCTCGGCCGCACCATCGCCTTCGTCGCCAACATGCCGCCGCATGTCTGCGTCAACGAAATCCTCATCAGCCCGACATGGAATCGCAGTTTCGTCGCGATGGCGAGCCACTGACCGCCTGACGACGGCATCCCGCTAACGTGCCGTGGTCCATGCGAACCACAGCGCCACCAGCGCCAAAAGCACCGACAACACGCGCCGCACGATGGTTTCGCGGCGCGGGTCGTTGAGCACCGGCTCAAGCGTGCCGGCCAGCATGACGATGCACGAATGCACGGCGGCGCCGACGCAGACATAGACCCCCGTCAGCATCATCGCCTGCGGCACCGCCGGCAAATCCGGCGCGATGAACGTCGGCAACACGGCGACATAAAACACGCCGGCCTTGGGATTGAGCAGGTTGGTGATCAGGCCGCGCGCGAAGTAACGCCCCTCGCCTTCGGTGGCCGTCGTCACCGCCGACGATCTCCAGCCGTCCCACGCGAGGTACAGCAGGAAAAGAACGCCCGCCCATCGCAAGATGCCGTAGAGAACGTCGGAGGCCTGAATGGCTTCCGCGACGCCGAAAGCCGCGATCGCGCCGACGATCGCAAGACCGAGCGTAATACCGCCGACCGTCGAGAATCCGGCGCGGCGGCCATCGGTGGCCGACACCAGCGCCAGATACGTCATGTTGGGCCCCGGCGTCATCTCGATCACCAGCGCGGTTCCGAGAAACGACAGCAGGGCCGTGAGCGGAATGCCCCCGATACTCATGGCGAGATGCCTAGAATACTCATTGGACCTTGGAAAGTGTTCCAGCGCACCGGGAACGTGGCCAATGGCCGCCTCCCGCGGCTTCAGCTACGATGATATCGACAGGTGGACGGAACATCTCTCCGCCCGAACGGGTTTTGTCAGGACGATTGGATTTTTATAGCGTTTTCGAGCGAAGTGGATGCCGGTTCGCCTCAAGAAAACGCGTCAAAACAAGAATCTGGAGTCCCATTCCGATTCTATCGGAATGAAACGGGCTCCAGGCTCCACGATACATCACGACAGGCCCCGTTCCAGAGATCGCCGGTCGCCTGCGTGTCCAGGTTTCATAACGGAGGTCACATGCTGCTTCGCACCGCCTTTGCTACCGCACTTATCTCCACGCTGGCCCTGACAACGGCTTCGGCCGAGACCGCCACCGCGACCTTCAAGAATGCCGAGGGCGCCAGTGTCGGCAGCGCCGAACTTGTGCAGACCAATGACGGCGTGCTGATCAAACTGGCGTTGAAGGGGCTTCCGCCCGGCGGCCATGCCTTCCACGTCCATGCCGTCGGCAAGTGCGAGCCGCCGTTCACCACAGCGGGAGGACATTTCAATCCGGCCAACAAGAAGCACGGCATAATGGCAAGCGACGGCCACCACGCCGGCGACATGCCGAATCTCGATGTGCCGGCGAACGGCGAATTGAAGACCGAGGTGCTCAATTCCGGCGTGACGCTGGCAAAAGGCGCGCCGAACTCGCTGTTGAAGCCGGACGGCACCGCTCTGGTGATTCACGCCACCGTCGACGACTACAAGTCGGATCCGGCCGGCAATGCCGGGGGCCGCATCGCCTGCGCGGTCATTACGCCGTAACGCCAGAAATACGCGCTGCGGTCGGTCCAGCGAGCCGGACGATCCGGCTCGCTTTTTTGTGATCGTTGCAGGCTGTAACAATCCGTCTCGGATCGCCGTAGCTTCGGCCATCAACAGGTGAACGCCATGCTCGCAGCAACGCCCGAAGTCGCAAATGGCGACGGCCAAATCACACGGGTGCCGCGTCTCGTCATCCACCCGCTATGGGTGCGCCTTCAGCACTGGATCAACGCGGTCGCCATGATCGTGATGATCATGTCCGGCTGGCAGATCTACAACGCTTCGCCACTGTTCGATTTCGTGTTTCCGCGATCGATCACGCTCGGCGGATGGCTCGGCGGCGCGCTTCTATGGCACTTCGCGGCGATGTGGTTGCTGGCCGTCAACGGCCTGATCTATCTCCTCCTCGGGGTCGCGACCGGTCGCTTCCGCCGCAAACTGTTGCCGATTTCCGTGTCGGGCGTGCTCGGCGACACCAAGGCGGCGCTGACCGGCCATCTCTCCCATGGCGATCTGTCGACCTACAATCAGGTGCAACGGCTGCTTTACGCCGGTGTCATCCTGGCGGGCATCGTTGTGGTGCTGTCGGGCCTGTCGATCTGGAAGCCCGTGCAATTCCAGTGGCTCACCGCCATCTTCGGCGGCTACGACATCGCCCGTTACGTACACTTCGGCGCAATGGCCACGATCGTAGGTTTTCTCATCGTCCATGTGCTGCTCGCCGTGCTGGTGCCGAAAAGCCTGCGCGCGATGATCGTCGGCAAGTGAGGGCATCTCATGCAACGGATTCGATCACTGCTCATTCCCGGCATCGACAAGACACTGCTGGTCAAGGATGCAACGAAACTGATGCCCGACCTGACACGCCGACGCTTCCTGTCCGCCGGCGCGAGCTTCGGTGCGTTGACGATGCTGACCGGCTGCAACGTGGTCGACAGCGACACCGCCGAAGACCTGCTCAAGCACGTTTCCAAGTTCAACGACGCCGTGCAGGCAGCTATCTTCAATCCGGACACGCTGGCGCCGACCTATCCGGAAAGCGCCATCACCAGGCCGTTTCCGTTCAACGCCTATTACAGCCTCGAGGAGGCGCCGGACGTCGATGGCGACAACTATCGCTTCGAGGTGAGCGGACTGGTCGACAACAAGAAAGCCTGGACGCTGAAGGAGCTTCACGCGCTGCCGCAGGTGACGCAAATCACCCGGCACATCTGCGTCGAGGGCTGGAGCGCGATCGGAAGCTGGACCGGCACACCGCTGCGCGATTTCCTGAAGCTGATCGGCGCGGACACGCGCGCGAAATATTGCTGGTTTCGCTGCGCCGAGGGCTACACCAGCCCCATCGACATGCCGACGGCGCTGCATCCGCAGACCCAGATGACGTTCAAGTTCGCGAATGAAATCCTGCCCCGCGCCTATGGCTATCCGATGAAGATCCGGATTCCGACCAAGCTTGGATTCAAGAATCCGAAGTACGTTGTCTCGATGGAAGTTACCAACGACTACAAAGGCGGCTACTGGGAAGACCAGGGCTATAATTCGTTCAGCGGCAGTTGACGCGTGCCGCTCACGATCCTTGCAAGGTCTTTAGACGCTGGCCGCGGCCGAGGCTTTCAGGGGCCGCTGGAACGCGACGGCGACCGCACCCACCAATAACGCGGCGGCGGATACGCCGAGACCCGACGACAGGCTGCCGGTGGCGTCGGTGATCATGCCGGTGGCGATCGGCCCCAGCGTCTGCCCGATGCCGAAGGCGATGGTCATCGCCGCGATCGCCGAAGGCCACGCCGCGGCCGGATAGTTGAATCGCACATAGGCCGTGGTCGCGGTGACTACCGCAAAGAACGCGACGCCGAACACCAGCGCCGAGATCGCCAGCATCGAGGGGGACCGGCTGAGCAGCGGCAGCATCGCGCCGATCGCATTGCAGCCCAGGATGATCGCGGTCGATACACCGCTCTGGCCCCGCGCCAGCACACCGCGCCAGACCCAGGGCGAGGCGAACGCGCTCAATCCGATCAGGCACCAGAACGCACTCTGCGCCGCCGCGCCGCCGCCGGCATCGCGCACGAATGCGATCATGAAGGTCATGTAGGCGATGTAGCCCGCGCCGAACAAAAAGTAGCCGATGAGATAGATCAGCACCGGGCGGATCGCGAACGCGCCGGTCGCCGTCTCCGCGACCGGCGCGTTCGCATCCACCGAGTTGAGCAGCAGCACGAGCATCATCGCGATCGAGATCGCCGCCATCGCCAGCCACACGATCCACCACGAGCCGGGCCCGAAATATTGCAGCATGAACGGCGCCAGCACCCCCGACGCGAAAATGCCGACGCCGGGGCCAGCGTAAAACAGGCTCAGCAACAAGCTCGCCCGCGCCGGCTGCGCTTGCGCCAGCCGTGCCGCCATCGCGCCACCAGACACGAACGCCACCGCCGCACCGACGCCTATCAACAGCCGCGCGAAGCTAAGCACGACGAAGTTGCCCGACAGTCCCGAGAGGATCAGCGCCGCCACGCAGGCGAGCGTGCCGTCGCGCAGCACCCGGAACAGGCCGAAGCGATTGCACAGCTTCGAGGCGATCAGCGCGCCGCCGAGATATCCTGCAGCGTTGATGGTATTCATGAAGCCGGCGGCGGCATAGGACCAGCCCAGCGAGTCGCGCATATCTGGCAACACCAGCGAATAGGCGAAGCGGCCAATGCCGAGCCCGATGGTCGGCGCCAGCGACAGCACGAGAATCAGGCGCGCGATGCGCGCGTGCTCGGCGGAATCTGATTTCGGGAAGGTCACGGGCAACTCCGGAAGCAGTGCTATTGTGGCAGGCTCCGGGCGGCTTGCACAGACCACCATCCTTCAACGGTGTCTTGCCATTTGCGCAACGGGGCTTTAGCAAAAGCCCGGATTTTCCCGTATTCCCCGCAATTTCATCAGGCAAGGCGACCATGACCACCCATAAACTGCTGCTTCTTCCCGGCGACGGCATCGGCCCCGAAGTCATGGGCGAAGTGAAGCGCCTGATCGGCTGGCTCGACGCGCAGGGCATCGCCAGGTTCGAGACCGAAGAAGGACTGGTGGGCGGCGCCTCTTACGACGCCGACAAGGTCAGCATCACCGACGCCACGATGGCGAGGGCGCTCGCCGCCGATGCCGTGCTGTTCGGCGCGGTCGGCGGTCCGAAGTGGGACCCGGTGCCCTACGAGGTCCGCCCGGAAGCCGGCCTCTTGCGCCTGCGCAAGGACCTCGCGCTGTTCGCCAACCTGCGTCCCGCGATCTGCTATCCGGCGCTGGCGCAATCCTCGAGCCTGAAGCCCGAAGTGGTCGAGGGCCTCGATATCATGATCGTCCGCGAACTCACCGGCGGCGTCTATTTCGGCGAACCGAAAACCATCACCGATCTCGGCAACGGTCAAAAGCGCGCGATCGATACGCAGGTCTACGACACCTATGAAATCGAGCGCATCGCCCGCGTCGCCTTCGACCTCGCGCGCAAGCGCCGCAACAAGCTGACCTCGATGGAAAAGCGCAACGTCATGAAGAGCGGTGTGCTCTGGAACGAGGTGGTGACGCAAGTGCATCAGCGCGAATACAAGGATGTCGCGCTCGATCACCAGCTCGCCGATTCCGGCGGAATGCAGCTCGTGCGCTGGCCCAAGCAATTCGATGTCATCGTCACCGACAACCTGTTCGGCGACATGCTGTCCGACATCGCGGCGATGCTGACCGGATCGCTCGGCATGTTGCCGTCGGCCTCGCTCGGCGAGACCGATGCGCGAACCAAGAAGCGCCGGGCGCTGTACGAGCCGGTGCACGGTTCGGCCCCGGATATCGCCGGTCAGGGCAAGGCAAACCCGATCGCGATGCTGGCCTCGTTCGGCATGGCGCTGCGCTATTCCTTCGATATGGGCGACCTGGCCGACAAGCTCGATCAGGCTATCGCCGCCGTGCTGGCGAAGGGCCTGCGCACCGCCGACCTTCAATCGGAAGGCGCGACCATCGTCTCCACCGCCGGCATGGGCGAGGCCATCGTCAAGGAAATGCAGGCGCTGCACGGCTGACGCGCTGACGCCCTCATGGTGTCGTCGCTGCCAGCGCGGGGACGACACCGTGAGTATGACTGGCGATTGTCATAAAAAATGCCCCGCGATGCGGGGCATTTTTTGTTTCGATTGGCCGACGCTTAATACAGCGGGAACCCTTGCGGATAACCGCCAAGGTCCTGGGCGGGGCTGAGCGGCTGACGCGCCAGCGGCCGGTTCAGGTTCTGATTGGCGAACGACTGGCCCGGCGGAATCGCGTAGTCCATGAATTTGCGCTCGCCCGGCAACACCTCGGTGCCGGCGTCCAGCCACGACCGCTTGGTGATGTAGATGCGGGTGCGCGGTCCCGACTGGTACGAGACGTTCGGCCCGCGCTGACTGTAGCCGCGCTCACCGCGCTTGCGCGGGGCGGCATCGGCCTGCGGCACACTGACGCCAACGGCCAGTACGGCCACCGCCGCCAGCAACGCCACGCGGCGAAGCGCGGTCAGGTTCGGGGCAGCGAACAAATTCGAGATCATCAGGTCCTCACGGTCAGGCGAAACGTCGGCCGATCCTGGGCAGGGTTGAATCGGCTATTCGATTGAATGCCATTTTAGCGGCCGGACGGCCAGCGCCACAAGGTCATTCAAGCCACACCTGCCGACAATAATGCCTTGAAGCGCAAAATGTTGCACGAGGGGCCGCGGGTCAGAGCGTGCCGCGCAATCGCGGATCCCGGGCGCTGACGATCCAGTCGCCAACCTCCCCGCGCCCGCCGAAGCCGGCGCAATCGGGCCGTCGCAACTCGGCACGGGCGAACAATTCCGCGAGCCCGGCGTCGTTGCCGGCCTTGAGCAGCACCAGACGGTTGAGCAGGCAGGCAACGGTGGCGCGCCGGGTGGCGGCCGTCTCGCCCTGGCACGACCAGCCCTCGAAACGCAGGTTCGGGCTGGCGAACGTCTTGGCGAAGCCGAGGCAGGGCGCGGCGGTCCCGACGCGATCGATCAGGCTCAACAGCTTCACCGGCCCAAATTTGCTTTCGACGATGCCGGCGGCCCGCACCTCGGCGAGGCGATCCGGATGCAGGCCGGCCTCCGTCAACGCCGCCATTGTCGCGGTCTCGGTCAGGGCGCCGCCCGGTCGATCGATCCGCAGCCCGGCGATCGGTTCCCCGCCCACGGACCAGCGCAGGACGTCCCTGCGGCCGCCCTCCCGTGCATCCAGCAAGACCTCGTAAGTCGCTGTGGCGTCGGTCATATCGAACTGGCTGACGGCGAAAGCCGGCGGCACATGGCCGGCCAGCCGCCAGCCGTCACGCGGCGCATCGGCTTCCAGCACGGTGTCGAGGTGCAATTCCGCGAGGCTGTCGCCGAAATTCCATTGCATCAGCACAGCAACGCCGCCGATGGCGATCAGCGCCACCATCACCATATAAGCCGCAACGCACGTCGCGACCGCACCGCATTCCATCGCGAAGCGACGCACGGCCGAAGCCGCACCGGCGAGATGCGGAAAGCGCGCAGGAATGGCCGAAGCGGAGCGCATGAAAATGCCGGGTTCGCGTGCGAATGTTGTAATGTGGGCGTTTCTCGCATAGAAGCGCTCCCGCTTGCTTGCCGCAGCGCGCGTTGAGGCGGCATTTTTGCTCGGAGAGTGAACGATGGGTTACAAGGTTGCGATCGCCGGGGCGACCGGCAATGTCGGACGGGAAATGCTCAACATTCTGGATGAGCGCAAATTCCCGGCAGACGAAGTCGTGGCGCTGGCCTCACGGCGCAGCGTGGGCACCGAGGTGACCTTTGGCGACCGCACCCTGAAAGTGAAAGCTCTCGAGAATTACGATTTCAGCGATGTCGACATCTGCCTGATGTCGGCGGGCGGCGACGTGTCCAAGGAATGGTCGCCGAAGATCGGCGCGCAGGGCGCGGTGGTGATCGACAACTCGTCGGCCTGGCGTTACGACGCCGACGTGCCGCTGATCGTGCCCGAGGTGAATGCCGACGCCGTCAGCGGCTACACTAGGAAGAACATCATCGCCAACCCGAACTGCTCGACGGCGCAGCTCGTCGTCGCGCTGAAGCCGCTGCACGATGCGGCGACCATCAAGCGCGTCGTGGTCTCGACCTATCAGTCGGTGTCGGGCGCGGGCAAGGAAGGCATGGACGAACTGTTCGCCCAGACCAAGGCGGTCTACACCGCGAGCGATCTCGTCACCAAGAAATTCCCGAAGCGGATCGCGTTCAACGTGATCCCGCATATCGATGTCTTCATGGAAGACGGCTACACCAAGGAAGAGTGGAAGATGGTGGCCGAGACCAAGAAGATTCTCGATCCCAAAATCAAACTCACCGCAACCTGCGTGCGCGTGCCGGTGTTCATCGGTCACTCGGAAGCGGTCAACATCGAATTCGAGAAGCCGCTCAGCGTCGACGAGGCGCGCGAGGTGCTGCGCAAGGCGCCGGGCTGTCTGGTGATCGACAAGCGCGAGCCGGGCGGCTACGTCACGCCGTATGAATCGGCGGGCGAGGATGCTACCTACATCAGCCGCATCCGCGAGGACGCGACGGTGGAGAACGGTCTCGCGCTGTGGTGCGTCTCCGACAACCTGCGCAAGGGTGCGGCGCTCAATGCGATCCAGATCGCGGAATGCCTGATCAACCGCAAGCTGCTGCAACCGAAGCAGAAGGCGGCGTAAGGCGAGCGCCAATCGCGAATGCAAAACGGGCGGCTTCAGCCGCCCGTTTTTATTTGACCGGTGTTATTTTGCCGTCATCGCGACGACGGCATCGCTCACAAGCGTGACAGATAGTGCGCCAGCGCGGTGATCTCCTCCTCGCTGAGCGGATAGGCGACATCGGCCATCGCCGCGCCGCCGCCTCCGGAACGAACACCCGATTTGTAATCGTGCAGCGCCTTGATGAGATAATCCTCGCGCTGACCGGCGATGCGCGCCACCGCCTTGGTGCCGGCATAGCTGTCGGTATGGCATGACGCGCAACGGCGCCCCTTGGCCGCCATCTCGCCCTTCTTCGACAGATCGGGATTGTCGTCGGGGACGCCCTTGGGCGGCGTCAGCGAGGCGAAATAGGCACCGAGATTGCGAACGTCGTCATTCGTCAGTTGCTCCGCCATTGGCGTCATGACGTCGCTCTTGCGCGCGCCGCCGCGAAAGAACACTAGTTGCCATTGAATGAACTGATCCGGCTGTCCCGCCAGCGACGGCGTGTTTTCCATCTGCGAGATGCCGTTCTCGCCGTGGCAGGCGACGCACATCTCCGCCTTGGCCTTGCCGGCAGCGATATCGGCGGCGTGAGTCGATGGCCCGGACAGAAGCAGAGCGACCGCAGCCGCAAGAAAAGTCGTTCGCATATGAATACGTACCTCCGCCGTCATTGCGAGCGAAGCGAAGCAATCCAGTCTTCACGAATGAAAGGCTGGATTGCTTCGTCGCTCGCGCGCCTCGCAATGACGGGACTTGGTATCCCGTTGGAGGTCGGCGCCTTACTTCGTCGCCTGCGCCTTGTCGTAGCTGATGCGATAGATCGCACCGGCCCAGTCGTCCGCAACAAGGATCGAGCCGTCCTTGGCCAGGATGATATCGGCGGGCCGGCCGAGATAAGTCTGCTTGCCCTCGATCCATCCCGAGGCAAACACCTCGGTCTTCGGGTTCTTGCCGTCCGGACCGACGATCACCCGCACGATCCGCGCGCCCTGATACTGATGCCGGTTCCACGAGCCGTGTTCGGCGATCAGGATGTTGTTCTTGTACTCAGCCGGAAACATGCTGCCGGTGTAGAACTTCATGCCGAGCGGCGCGACGTGATCGCCGAGCTTGACGACCGGCGGCGTGAACTCGGAGCACTTGTGGCCCATGGCGAATTTCGGGTCCGGAATGTCGCCCTGGTGACAATACGGATAACCGAAGTGTTCGCCGAGCCGCGAGATCATGTTGAGCTTGTCGCTAGGCGAGTCGTCGCCCATCCAGTCGCGCGCGTTTTCGGTGAACCAGTATTTGCCGGAGCGCGGGTCGACGTCGCCGCCGACGCTGTTGCGCACGCCGAGCGCCACCAGTTCGGCATTGCCGGTCTTGGGATCGACGCGGCGGATCTGCGACACGCTGGTCGGCGGCAGCCCGATGTTGAACGGCGGGCCGAGCGGAATGTAGAACCAGCCGTCCTTGTCGACCGCGATGTATTTCCAGCCGTGCGCGGCATAGGACGGCATGTCGTCGTAGACGACTTTCCCCTCCGGCATCTTGTCGAGATTGGCCTCGGGATTGTCGTAGCGCATGATCTTATTGATATCGACCACGTAAAGCGCGCCGTTGAGGTAAGCGAGCCCGGTCGGCATCTTGAGGCCCTTGAGAATGGTCTTGACCTCTTTCTTGCCGTCCTTGTCGGTGATCGCATAGACGTTGCCGAGGCCAAACGAGCCGACGAACAACGTGCCCTTGTCGCCCCACGCCATCTGCCGCGCTGCGAGCACGCCCGAAGCATAGACCTCGATCTTAAAGCCCTTCGGCAGCTTGATCTTCTTCATGTTGTCGGCAAGTTCGGCGTCCGACATGCCGGTCGGCGGACCGGACGGCGGCGCGAGACCCTTTTGCGCTTCCGTCTCGTCGCCGAGGAACCAGTCGTCCGGCGGATGAGTCCAGAATTCCTTGGTGCCGGATTGATAGCTCTTCAAGCCGTCCGCCGCGGTCGCCTGCGGCGCGCCGCCGAGCGACAACACCGTCGCCAGCGCCAGAACCGATCCTGCGATTGCTGATTTCATCGCGTCCCTCCCTGAACCAATGTTGTAACCATTGTTGTTGTCGACATGTCGCCGAACGGCATCGTCGCGATGGTTTCGGCGTCCACGAGATCGTGCGAGAGATCGGGACGGTATCATATCCACCGGAACGGAGAAGCGCATTTCACGCGATGCTGGCAGAACAAAATATTGCGGAAGCTCCGCACAACGCGCGGCGATGTGGAGCAGCTGCGATGTGGAGCATTTGAATCGCATTGGGCTTCGTGCATCGCACAACGCGCGCGCACTCTACAGCCGCTTCACCGTCAGCCGCGCGGTTCCGGCATTGTTGCGGTAGAAAACGTCGTACCAGCCGGGGAGGCCGAGTACCGCGTCATTGACGAAGATGAAGAGTTCACCGCTACGCGTCGGCCGGATCACGGTTTCGACCTTGCCGTTCTCGGGATCGGGATCGAGGAACACCTCCTCGCCGCCAGTCGCGCCGTAGCGCAGCACGAGGCGGAACCAGGGCCGCGTCAGTTCGCGGCGCAGCGGCACGCCGAGCAGCAGCCACGCGCGCTGCGCCCAGCGCGGCGCGTCGGTGGTATAGAAGCCGCCGAGCGGCGACGGGATATCGCTGTCGTACCATGGCGCGGTGATCTCGACCTCGACGCGATAGCGCGCGCCGAACCCGTCCACGGCGACGCCGGTGCTGGCACAGGGATGCGCGGTCGCGAAATCGAACGTCGCCTCCTCGCCGCGCGCAAGCCCCAGCGCCCTCGGGCTTTCGTTGCAGGTGAGGCCGGCAACGTCCTGCACGTTGTAGAGCAGATGGCTGCCGAAGGTGATGCCGAGATACACAAACAGCGCCGCGAAAAAGGTCGGCGCCCAGCGGCGCTTCAACTGCCGGTGAAACCAGATGTAGGCGCGGCTCGCGCGCAACTTGTAGATCCAGTCGGTCGGGAGTCCGGCCGGCGCCGTCGGCGTGCGTTGCCAGATGGCATTCATCGCGTCCGTGATGCCGACCGCCAGCCGCGTGCCCCACCAAGTCAGCACGATCGCGACAAACGCCAAAATCAGAAACTGGCCGGGGCTGCGCGCATAGGCGTTGACCCAGGTTTGCGCGAAGCCCGGCAGAAAGCCGCCGACGATACGGATGATGTCCGACACCCAGCGGATCGGACTGGTGTATTCGTCCGCCGCCGGCAGCGAGCGCGCCAGCGGATAGAGCAACAGCCATGCGGTGGCGGCGACGGTGGCGAAATAGACCAGCCGGCGCTTCCAGATCTCGTTCCAGACGTGCTCCTGCGTCCTGGCGCGCGACGCCGCCTCGGCACCGGTTTCAAGGCCGTATTGGTCGGGTGTCAGCACCACGCCGTCCTCGGTCACGACATCGTAGGCGTCGGGCACTCCGACCGGCGCGTAGTCCTGTGAGCGGCCGGCGATACGCTTGAAGGCGCTGGCGTGAATCTTCGGCCGCGCGATCACCACTTCGTCGTTCTTCGAGAAGCGATAGCGGCACAGATCCGCCAGCTTGCGCGGGCCGTAGCGATAGTAGCCGCCAAGGCCCTTGCGCGGATCGTACAAGCGCCCGTCCTTGTCGCACATCGAGATCGCGTTCTTGAAGCTGTCGGGATCGGCCGGCGGCGTGCCGTGATCGGACTTGAAACGCAGACCGCAATGCTGCGCTTCCGTCATCATCCAGACCAGCGGAATGTAGGCCAGCGCATCGTCGGGATAGCCGCCGCCGACATTGGAATGCACGCCGGCGAACCACACCTGGCTGATCTGCTCGTCCTCCAGATGGCGCTTGCCGTCTCCGCGCGGCGCGAGCGGGGCGGTGCCGCGCTCGTCCCACAATTCCGGATGGAACGTGGTGCGCGGCTCGTCCAGCGACAGCGCCTGACACGCCCGCGTCACGCGCGCGAGATCGAGCCGGTGATTGGGCAACTCCAGCGGCCAGATCCAGCGGCTGACGCCGCGCGTCATCTCGTCCATCGGCAGGCCGTAGGCGGCGACGGTATCCCAGACACCGATGAAGCGGATGCGATTGACGGAGCGGTTGTCGGCCTTGTCGTAGCGCGGCAGGATTATGTCCCGTAGCGCGCGCAGCGGTGTCTCGATATGCCAGAAGGTGTGATAACGCTCGCGGCGATAGGCGCGATAGGCCGCGTGCGCCTTGCGATCGAGTTCACGCTCGCTATCGGCGGCCACCAGACCCTGATTGAGGATCAGGCCCATCACCACGCGAATGGTGAACGCGCCGCGACTGAAGCCAAAGCCGAACAATTCGTCGCTATCGTCGCGCCAGTTGCGACAGGCGAACTTGTAGAGGTCAATGACGTTACGCTTCAGCCCGAAGCCAAACGCGCCGCCGAGAATCGCCAGCGGCTTGAACGACGAGGTACCGACGCCGTCATCGTAGAACGCGACCTGATCGGAGCCCGCGAGGTCGAGCGCCTCGAAGGTCCGCCGGACGTTGGTGCGCCACACCTTGGCGGCCGAGTTGCCGGTGCCGTCCGACAGCAAGACGATCCTGCGCCCCATGCCAGCCTCCCGCGCGACGCGTCGCCGATGCGAGGATGACATAGAGAACCGATGCGGAAAACATCCGGATCATGAAGGGAATCGAGCGTCTTTGCCGAAAAGGCAACAGATCCGGCGCCATGCCCGCGGCCGCGTCGCGGCACCGCGACCGTCCGACGATCTCAAACCTAGCTATTCCGGGAAACGATTTCTGGAGCGGGCGAAGGGATTCGAACCCTCGACCCCAACCTTGGCAAGGTTGTGCTCTACCCCTGAGCTACACCCGCATCCGAGAACTCCGGCGGCGCACCGCCGAGCGGCAGAGCTATGCCAAAAGCGGCTCGCGAATGCAACAGGCTGACGGCGTCCAGCGCGAATAAACCGCACGGCATCGACTTTCGCCGGCTTCCCGCCGGGCCGTGTGCCATCGCCGATCGTCATCGGACTGGCCGCGAGCTCTGGGCTCGCCGATTAAACTCCTGTTATATAATGGGTTTATGGGGTTGTTGCCTTCGCAGGCTGGCCCGTCCGATGGTTCCCGGCATCGGGTCGCGGCGTGGCGGCGGATTGCAAATTCCCTCCCGCCACGCCATCTACAACCGCACGGCCGCGTTTCGTCCGGCAAGTTCAGACCATCAGGTGAGGTTAACGTGACAATTCTCGAGCAGGGTGACGGCGCCACGTCACCGGCAACCGCCGATCTCATCAAGGACACCACCACCCAGACGTTCATGAAGGACGTCATCGAGGAATCGCAGCGCCAGCCTGTTCTGGTCGATTTCTGGGCCCCATGGTGCGGCCCCTGCAAGCAGCTGACCCCGATCCTCGAAAAGGCCGTGCGCGCCGCCAATGGCAAGGTGAAGCTGGTCAAGATGAATATCGACCAGCATCCGCAGGTCTTCCAGCAACTGGCCGCCCAGACCGGCAGCCAGTCGATCCCGGCGGTGTTCGCCTTCGCCGGCGGTCAGGTGATCGACGGTTTCATGGGCGCGCTGCCGGAGAGCCAGGTTACCGCTTTCATCGAGAAACTGACCGCGGGCATTCCCGACGCCGCCGGCGCTATCGCCGACCTGCTTCAGGAAGCCGAGGCCGCGCAGGCCGCGGGCGATGCGTCGACCGCCGCCGCGATCTATGCCGAGGTCCTCGCCGCCGATGCCAGCAATCTTGCCGCGCTCACTGGCCTGGCGCGCTGCTACGCCGAGACCGGCGCGCTCGAGCAGGCCAAGCAGACGCTGGCGCTGGTGCCCGAAGCCAAGCGCAGCGATGCGGCCGTGAGCGCCGTGCAGGCCATGATCGATCTCGCCGAGCAGGCGACCTCGCTCGGTCCCGTCGCCGAACTGGAACAGAAGGTTGCCGCCGATCCGCTCGACCATCAGGCGCGCTTCGATCTCGCCACGGCGCTCAACGCCGCCGGCAAACGCCTCGAGGCGGCGCAGCATCTGCTCGAAATCGTCAAGCGTGACCGCAAGTGGAACGACGACGGCGCGCGCAAACAACTCGTGCAGTTCTTCGAGGCCTGGGGCGGCGCCGACGACGCGACCGTCGAAGGCCGCAAGCGCCTGTCGACGATCCTGTTCTCGTAGAAGGAAGAGCAAGACACCTTCCCGCATCATCAGGGCCAGCCATGCCGATCAATGCCGAATATCGCGGCCCCGCCGATCTTCCGGAAGTGATCCCGGTGTTTCCGTTGCCGGGTGCGCTGCTATTGCCGCGCGGCCAGATGCCGCTCAACATCTTCGAACCGCGCTATCTCGCCATGGTGGACGACGCGTTTCGCGACGGTCATCGGCTGATCGGCATGATCCAGCCCGATGCCGCGCATAGTCAGAATCCCGACCATCCGACGCTGTTCAAGGTCGGGTGCGTCGGCCGCATCACCCAACTCGCCGAATCCGGCGACGGCCGCTACCTGCTCGAACTCACCGGCGTCTCGCGCTACAGGGTGGTCGAGGAACTGACGGTGCTGACACAGTATCGGCAATGCAAGGTGGACTTCTTCCCCTTCGCCGACGATTTCACCGCGCGCAAGGGCGAGGACGACGTCGATCGCGCCGCGCTGCTCGAAGTGCTGTCGGACTTCCTCAAGGTCAATCACCTCAAGGTCGATTGGGAGGGCATCGAGAAGGCGCCGAACGAGGCACTGGTCAACGCGCTGGCGATGATGTCGCCTTATGGCCCCGCAGAGAAACAGGCGATGCTGGAAGCACCGGATCTGAAAACCCGTGCCGAAATTCTCATCGCCGTCACCGAAATGGACCTCGCCAAGAAGCGCACCAGCGGCGACCCGCCGCTGCAATGACGGCGGCGGCGCTATGACATGTCACGCAATCATTCTTGCGCGTCCCCGCCGGGTTCGTGATATCGCTACGCCTCGACAGAGGAGCTACGCATGACCCCGCCCGCGAACGAGCCGTCCGAAACCAGCGTCGATCCGAAACTGCTGGAGATTCTGGTGTGCCCGCTCACCAAGGGGCCGCTGGAATTCGACGCTGTGCGGCAGGAACTGATCTCGCGCGCTGCGAAACTGGCCTATCCGATCCGCGACGGCATTCCGATCATGCTGCCGGAAGAAGCACGGCCGCTGGACTGAGACGCAAGGCCGTGCGGCTGCGAGGCGAAAGCCTCGGCCCGCTACTCGCCGTCACTCGTCATCGCCTGGATATGACTGAATTGACGGTCCGCTTTGTAGATGCAACGCAGTTTCTTGATGCCCTCCGGCCCCTTGTCGACGCGGCCGTCGAGCATGAAGCCGCTGCCGCCAGCGACGATCTTGCTCTCAAGAGTGACCTTGCGTGGCTGCACACCATACATCTGCGCGGCCGACCCCTTGCAGGCATCGGCCATCATCTGATCCGAAACTCCGGCGCTGATACCGCCCGGCTTTCCCGTGATCTCGATCGCAAGCTGATACTTGCAAATCTCCTTGCGGCGGGCAGCATTCCTCATCAGATAGACCTGAAGGCGATAGCTGCCGGCCGCCGTCGGATTGATGCCGAATTCGTTGCCCGACGTTGAACCGACAAATGCAGCCGTATCCTTGCCGGGCTCCTTGCCTGGCGCATAGGCATTGAAATAGCAGGATCGATTGGACGGAGAGAACAGGACGTGCATGACTTGCCCGGCCCCGGTCGCAACTTTGTAAGTGACTCCGTCGTAACCGCGGATGGACCCGTGCAGATTCGTCGCGGTCGTGCCGGCTTTGAATTTGACGATTTCGACGCGCTCGCCGGCCCGAGCAGAGCCGCCGGCAAACAGCATCCCCACCGCGACGGTCGCCGCGCACCCTTTCATCATGCTCATGAGTGTCTTCCTCCGGTCCGATGCGTTGGCGTGGTAGGTCATCAAACTGCGTGAGATTCCCGGTTCAAACAAGAACCCGGCACGATCTCCCCCGATCCGGCATGGTCCGTCAGCCGCGCACGCCATCGCTTCGCAGCCTGTCCGCCCGCCAACGAATCCATGCTGCGCTCCGGACGACGGATGAGCATTCTTCTCTGCCCCATACAGAGAGAATTTTCTCCCATAAAGCGCCGTGAGAGCAAATGTTGTTTTGTTATTTTATAGTAAGCAGCATCAAACGATAGAAATTTGCTACACAGACCTCAGCTGAAGACGACGCGACCGACGCAACGGCACCGATCCGCGCACGTATCCCCGTTGGAGGAGCTTTCCATGGCCCGTTTGCCCATTCTCACCGTTGAGACCGCCCCCGAAGCCTCCCGAGAGGGCGTCGCCAAGGCCGAAAAGGCCAATGGCTTCATCCCGAACCTGATCGGGCTGCTCGCCAATGCCCCGGTAGCGCTCGAAACCTACCAGACCGTGTCCGGCATCAATGCCCGCAGCGGGCTGTCGCTGGCGGAGCGCGAGGCGGTGCAGATCACCGCCGCCGCGACCCACGGCTGCGGTTTCTGCGTCGCCGGTCACACCGCCGTCGCCTACAAGAAGGCAGGGCTGAACGAGGACGTCGTCAACGCCTTGCGCGCCAACGCCAAGGTGCCGGACGCCAGGCTCAACGCCGTCGCCGATTTCACCCGCGCCGTGATCCGCAGCCGTGGCGCGGTGGGCGATTCTGAACTCGCCGCCTTCAAGGCCGCCGGCTTCAACGACGCCAACGCGCTGGAAGTGGTGCTCGGCGTCAGTCTCGCGACGCTGTGCAACTTCGCCAACAACCTCGGCAAGCCCGACCTCAACCCGCAGCTTCAGGCTTATGCGTGGAACGGCGCACCCACCTCCGTCGCGGCCGAGTAAAGGCAGGACGCCGATCATGACCACGCTCCCAACCGATCTCGCTGCATGGCTTGACGACACGGCCACGCACCTCGACACCAGTAACGACGCAGCGGCGCATGTCGTGCCGCGCCTCGCCGATGCCGGCCTGTTCCGCATCGGCGTGCCGGCCACGCATGGCGGCGGCGGCGGCGACATCAACGATGCCGTCGCCGCGATCGGCGCGGTGTCGGAACGCTCGCTGGCGGCGGGATTCGTATTCTGGGGGCATCGCACCTTCGTCGAATATCTGTTGCAGTCACCCAACGCGGCGTTGCGCGAAAAACTGCTGCCGGATCTCCTGACCGGCCGCCGCGCTGGCGCCACCGGCCTGTCCAATGCGATGAAATTCCTCTCCGGCATCGAGGCGTTGCAGATCAAGGCGCAGCGACAGGATTTAGGCCTGCGCATCGACGGCAAGTTGCCGTGGGTGACCAATCTGCGCCTCGGCGGCTTCGATGTCGCCGCCGCGATCCAGGGCGATGGCCATGCGCCCGCCTTCGTCGCAGTGCTGTCGTCCGACGACGACGGGCTGACACGCTCCCCCGATCTCGACCTGATGGCGATGCGCGCGACCTCCACCGCCGCGCTGACCATCGACAGCGTCCGCATCGGCGAGGATCGCATCCTGCACAAGAACGCGAGCGAATGGCTGCCGAAGGTGCGCCCCGCGTTTCTCGCCATGCAATGCGCGATGTCGAGCGGCCTTGCGCGCCGTGCGCTGACCGAAGCCGGCGCGCGCCTCAATCGCGAGCGCGACGTGCTGGCGCAGCCGGTCACCGACCTCGAAGCCGCGTTGCGCGCGGCCGAAGCCGCGTTGCGCGACGGCCTGAACGGCCACCGTTTCGTCGAGCATCCGGCGCAACTGTTTCGCTTGCGCATCCAGCTTGCCGAAATCGCCGCCGAAGCGTTGCAACTCGAACTCTACGCCGCCGGCGGCCGCGCCTATCTCTCCGGCCCCGGCGAAGGGTTTCAGCGTCGCCAGCGCGAGGCTGCGTTCCTGCCAATCATCACGCCGAGCATCGTGCAGTTGAAGCTGTCGCTGCAGATCCACAATCAACCGGCGGCGATCTCCGCCATCGCGTGACGCCATGACCCAACTCGCTCTTCATACTTCGCGACACGACGCACCGGCGCTTGAAGTACCGGTGCTTCAAGCGCGCGACGTGGCGCTGCGTTATCCCGGTCAGCCGCGCTCCACGGTCGAGGGATTCGATTTCGCACTGGCTCCGGGAGAAACGGTGAGCCTGCTCGGCTCCAGCGGCGTCGGCAAATCCAGTCTGCTGCGCGTGCTCGCCGGACTGCAAGCCCCCACCGAGGGCACCGTCATCATGAACGGCGCGCCGCTCGACGGCGTGCATCCCCGTGTTGCGGTTGCGTTTCAGGATCCGAGCCTCTTGCCGTGGTTGACGCTGGAGAAGAACGTCGCATTCGGCCTCGACTTCAAGCATCAGCCGAAGCAGTCGCGCGCCGAACTTGAAGCGCGCGTCGATATCGCGATCCGCGAGGTCGGCCTCACGCAATCACGCCGCAAGTTTCCCGCCGAACTGTCGGGCGGCATGGCGCAGCGCGCGGCGCTCGCGCGCTGCCTCGCGCGCAAGCCGGAAATCCTGCTGCTCGACGAACCGTTCGGCGCGCTCGACGAAGTCACCCGCACCGGGATGCAGCACCTGCTGCTGAAGGTGGTGCGCGATTTCCGGACCGCCGCGATCCTGATCACCCATGACATCGACGAGGCGCTTCTCGTTTCAGACCGTATCCTGCTGCTGGGCGGCGCACCCGCGCGCACCATCGGCGAATGGCGGATCGACTTGCCGAAGCCGCGCGAGGATTTCATTGCCGAACTGGGCGCAATCCGCGTCGATATCCTTTCGACGCTGCGCGGCACCGCGCAACGCCGCGCCGCCTGATTCATGCCATGGCGCGAATGCCGCCGCGAAACATCTGAGAGGCCTTCCATGTCCGCCGATGAATTTACCCGCTTCGATGTTTCGCGTCGGCAGATGCTGAAACTCTCCGCACTGCTCACCGCCGGCGGCGCCGCGCCGCTGCTGCGCGCCTACGATGCTCGCGCGCAAGATGCCGACGCGCCGCTGCGGATCGGCTATCTGCCGATCACCGACGCGACGCCGCTCCTGGTGGCGCACGGCAAGGGCTTCTTCGAGGAGCAAGGCATCAAGGCCGAGAAGCCGTGCGGCTGCGGAGCTGGGCACAGCTTCTGGAAGCCTTTATCTCCGGACAGGTCAACGCCGTCCATATTCTGTCGCCCATGACGGTGTGGGCGCGTTTCGGCAGCAAAGTGCCGGCAAAGGTGGTGGCGTGGAATCACACCAGCGGCTCCGGCCTGAGCGTGCTGCCGCACATCAACAGCGTGAAAGACCTCGGCGGCACCACCGTCGCGATTCCGTTCTGGTATTCGATCCACAACGTGGTGCTGCAAATCCTGCTGCGCGAAAACGGATTGACACCCGTATCGAAGCGCACCGGCAAGCCGGCCGCCAACGAAGTCAATCTCGTGGTGATGGCGCCCGCCGACATGGTGCCGGCACTCGCCTCCAAACAGATCAGCGGCTACATCGTCGCCGAGCCGTTCAACGCCGCCAGCGAAGTGCTCGGCGTCGGCAAGATGCTGCGCTTCACCGGAGACGTCTGGAAGGATCACGCCTGCTGCCTCGTATTCATGCATGAGCGCGACATCCAGCAGCGCCCGGAATGGATGCAGCGCGCCGTCAACGCCATGGTGAAGGCGCAGTTGTGGACCCGCGATCATCGCGCCGAAACCGCCGCGCTGCTGGCGAAGGACAATCCGAACCAGTACACACCGCATAGCGTCGAGGTACTGACCAAGGTGCTGGCGCCACCGCCGGGCGACGAAAGCATCTACGTCAAGAGCGGAGCGATCAAGCACGCCGACTGGCGCGAGCGCCGCATCGATTTCCAGCCTTACCCCTATCCGAGCTACACCGAGGAACTGGTGCGCCGACTCAAGGACACGCTGGTCGAAGGCGACCGCGGCTTCCTCGATGCGCTCGATCCGGCCGCCGCCGGGCGCGACCTGGTGGACGACAGCTTTGTGAAGAAAGCGATCGTCGCCAGCGGCGGCATGGCCGCGTTCGGCCTGCCGGAGACGTTCACCCGTAGCGAAGTGATCGTTGCATGAGCATGAGCTGGCCCACCGACAGTTTGACGCGCGCGGAGCGGCGGTTGATCGTGGAGCCATCCTCGCGTACGGCCCGCTTCAACATCCCGCGACCGGCATGGACCAATGCGGCACTGGGCCTCAGTGGATTGCTGGCGCTGCTGGCGCTGTGGTGGCTCGGCACCGACGTGCTGGCCTCGAACGACGGATTCATCCGGCACTTCTCGCCGACCACCGCGATTCCGAAACTGATCGTGCTGCTGAGCGGACCGGATCTGCCGGTGCACATTCTGGTGAGCCTGCGCCGCGTGCTGGTCGGCCTCGGCCTCGCGCTTATGGTCGGCGTGCCGCTCGGGCTCGCCATCGGCAGCTTTCAGCGACTGAATTCCGCGACCTCGCCGGCGTTTCAATTCCTGCGCATGATCTCGCCGCTGTCGTGGATGCCGATCGCGGTGATGGTGTTCGGCGTCGGCGACGATCCGATCTATTTCATGCTGGCGTTCGCCGCGGTCTGGCCGATCGTGCTCAACACCGCCGAAGGCGTGCGCCGCTTGCAGCCGGCATGGCTCAGCCTTGCCTCCAGCCTCGCGGCGACGCGCTGGGAAACGCTGTGGCACGTCATCCTGCCCGGCGTACTCGGCCATGTCCTGACCGGATTGCGGCTTGCCATCGGCATCGTCTGGATCGTGCTGGTGCCATGCGAGATGCTCGGCGTCTCGGCGGGCCTCGGCTACTTCATCCTCGATACCCGCGACCGCCTCGCCTATTCCGAACTGATGGCGACGGTGCTGATGATCGGCCTGCTCGGCTTCCTGCTCGATGCCGGCGCCCGCGCGCTTTATCGGCTGGCGACGCACAGCCATGTGGCGTAGTCGTCAACTCTCCTCTCTGTCATTGCGAGCGAAGCAATCCAGTCTTCCCTTATAAGAATCTGGATTGCTTCGGAGCTCACGCTCCTCGAAACGACGGCGAGGCTATTTCTGACAACTCGGGCACCAGAACGTCGAGCGGCCGTTCTGCACGAAGCGCTTCACGATGCCGCCGCAGCCGCGCGTGCGGCATGTCTCGCCTTCGCGGTCGTAGACCTGAAACGAGTGCTGGAAATAGCCGAGTTCGCCCGAGGTCTGGCGATGGTCGCGCAGCGACGAGCCGCCGGCTTCGATCGCCTGATTCAGCACCTCGTGAATTGAATCCACCAGACGGGTGGCGCGATCGGTCGGTTCGCCCTTCCGGTCCGCCAGCGTCGCGGCCTTGCGCTTCGGCGACAGATGCGCGCGAAACAGCGCCTCGCAGGCGTAGATGTTGCCGAGGCCGGCAACGACGCGCTGATCGAGCAGCGCGGCTTTCAAACTTGTCGCCTTGCCCGCCACAGCCTTCGCCAGCATCGCGGCATCGAAGGCATTGCCGAGCGGCTCGGGCCCGAGCCCCTTCAACAGCGGTTCGTCGTCGAGCGCAGCGCGCGCGATGACCTTCATGTAGCCGAAGCGGCGCGGATCGTTGAAGATCACGCGCGCGCCGGACGACATTTCGAACAGCACATGGTCGTGGGCGCGGTCTTCGTTGCGCGGGTAATGAAATTCGCCCGGCGTCGCCTCGCCCGCCGCCGTCACCACGCGGAACGAGCCGGACATGCCGAGATGCATCAGGAGCACGTCGCCGGAGTCGAGATCGGCCATCAGATACTTCGCGCGGCGGCCGAGGCCGGTGATCGTCTGACCGGTCAGTCGCGCGGAAAAATCCGGTTGGAACGGGAAGCGCAGATCCGCGCGGCGGGTTTCGGCGCGAACGATGCGCGCGCCCTCCATCGCCGGCTGCAAGCCGCGGCGCACGGTTTCGACTTCGGGAAGTTCGGGCATTGGCCTGCTGCTTCAGGGATTTCCCCGAATATTAGATCTCTGTTTCCGTCATGGCCGGGCTCGTCCCGGCCATCCACGTTTTTTTTGCTGATGTTTCGTCAAGACGTGTGGCCGGAATAAATCCGGCCATGACTCATTGAGAGAATGTGCGCAATATCTAGGTCGCCGCGTCACTCTCGGTGAACACCAACCAATTGTAGAACGGATCGGTCACCGTCATGGTGGTGGCGCCCCAGGGCTGGCGCTCGAGCCCCGGCCGCGCATAGCCGTAACGTTTGGCGAGCAACCCGGCCTGATACTCCGCGAGCCCCGCGGTTTCGATCATCACCCGCGCGCCCGGCGCGCAGTCGCCGTGGTGCTCGCTCAGATGCAGCCGCGCCGCGCCCAGAGAGAGGCCCATGTAGAGCGGCAGGTCCGGTTCGAAGCGGTGCTCGAATTCGACCTTGAAGCCGAGAAAGTCGAGATAAAATTCCCGTGCCTTGCGGATGTCGAACATTCGCAGGATCGGGGTGACGGTGGAAAAATACACGGCCATTGGCCCTCCCCGCGCGTTTGCCGGTTAACCACGGCGGGCGACGGATCGCGCCACGGCCGGCTCTGGCTTGTAGCGTACCGCAACGCGGCAGGCTATGGTCCGGCCCGGAGAGCATGGGCATGGAACCTACCGACCAGACCACACATTTCGGCTTTCGGGACGTCGCGCTGGACGACAAGCAGTCGCTGGTGAACGACGTGTTCCGCAGCGTGGCATCGCGCTACGACCTGATGAACGACCTGATGTCCGGCGGGATGCATCGCCTCTGGAAGGACGCGATGATCAATGCGCTGAACCCGCCGCGGGGCGACGCGCCGTTCGCGCTGCTCGATGTCGCCGGCGGCACAGGGGACATTTCCTTCCGCGCGGCGAAGGCATCGGGCTACGGCTTCCACGCTACCGTCTGCGACATCAATGGCGACATGCTGGCGGTCGGCCGCGAGCGCGCCGTGAAACAGATGCTCGACGATCGGGTGTCGTTCGTGGAAGGCAATGCGGAGGCGCTGGCATTCCCGGATCGCAGCTTCGACGCCTACACCATCGCTTTCGGCATCCGCAACGTGCCGCGCATCGATCTAGCGTTGCGCGAGGCGTATCGGGTGCTGAGGCCCGGCAGCCGCTTTCTCTGTCTCGAATTTTCAACCGTCGACGTGCCCGGCCTCGACCGGCTCTATGACCTGTTCTCGTTCAAGGTGATCCCGCCGCTCGGCCGCGCCGTCACCGGCGACGCCGAGTCGTATCAGTATCTCGTCGAATCGATCCGCAAGTTTCCCCGCCCCGCCGCCTTCGCCGACATGATCCGCGACGCCGGCTTCGCGCGCGTCACCTGGCAGTCGCTATCCGGCGGCATCGTGGCCTTGCATTCGGGCTGGCGCTTGTGATCTCCGCTCTCTCGCATGTCGCGCGGCTGACGCGCGCCGCCTACGTGTTTGCGCGCGAAGGGGTGTTCGGAACCGTCGATCCGGCGCTGGTGCCTGCGCCCGGGCAGATCCTGCTGCGCATGGCGCGGCTGATCGAGCGGCGCGGCGCGAAATCCGGTCCGCGCCTGTCACGGGCGCTGACGCGGCTCGGCCCGGCCTACCTTAAACTCGGACAATTCCTCGCCACGCGTCCCGACGTCGTCGGCGTCGCGCTCGCCCGCGATCTCGAAAGCCTGCAGGACCGGCTGCCGCCGTTTGCGCAGGCTGAAGCGGAAAAGGTTGTCGCGACATCGCTGGAGCGCCCGGTGGCGCAGGCCTTCGCGAGCTTCGGCCCGGCGGTCGCCGCCGCCTCGATCGCGCAGGTGCATCGCGGCCAGGTGGAGCACGACGGCGAACGTCGGCAGGTCGCGGTGAAGGTGTTGCGACCGCATGTCGGCGCGCGTTTCCGCCGCGATCTCGCGGATTTCTTCTTCGTCGCCGAGCGCGCGGAACGCTATTCGGCGGAAGCGCGGCGGCTGCGGCTGATCGAGATCATCAATACCATGTCGCGCTCGGTTGCCATGGAAATGGACCTGCGGCTGGAAGCGGCGGCGCTCTCCGAGATGGCGGAGAACACCCGCGACGATCCCGATTTCCGCGTGCCGACGGTGGATTGGGACCGCACCACCAACAACGTGCTGACGATGGAGTGGATCGACGGCATCGCGCTGAACGATCACGCACGGCTGGCCTCGTCGCAGGTCGATCTGCCGGATCTCGGCCGCAAGGTGATCCAGAGTTTCCTGCGCCACGCGCTGCGCGACGGTTTCTTTCACGCCGACATGCATCCCGGCAACCTGTTCCTCGACGATTCGGGGCGGCTGGTGGCGGTGGACTTCGGCATCATGGGCCGTCTCGGGCTGAAGGAGCGCCGGTTTCTTGCAGAGATCCTGCTCGGCTTCATCACCCGCAACTACCGCCGCGTCGCCGAGGTACACTTCGAGGCCGGCTACGTGCCGGCGCACCATTCGGTGGAAAATTTCGCGCAGGCGATCCGCGCCATCGGCGAGCCGATCCACAATCGCACCGCCGAGGAAATCTCCATGGCGCGGCTGCTGTCGCTGCTGCTGGAAGTGACCGCGCTGTTCGACATGCAGACCCGACCGGAACTGATCCTGTTGCAGAAGACCATGGTGGTGGTGGAGGGCGTGGCGCGGAGCTTCGACCCGAGGCTCGACATCTGGAGCGTGGCCGATCCGGTGGTCCGCGACTGGATCGAGCGCAATCTCGGACCGATCGGCCGCATTCAGGGCGCGATGGCAGGCGCCGGCGAACTGGGCAAGGCGATGAGTGGCCTGCCCGCCATAGCCTCGCGCTCGATCCGTGTGCTGGAACAGCTCGAGACGATGGTGCGCGACGGGCTGGTGCTGTCCCCCGACACCATCGCCGCCATCGGCCGCGTCCGCGCCCGGCAGAACCGCTGGCGCACCATGGCGGTGTGGGTGATCGCCATCACCTTCGTCAGCATTCTTTGGCTGGTGCGGTAGCCTGTTCGATTGCATTATTCGACCTAGAATGATAGCATTGCCATCACCTTCGTGATGGACCGCACACCATGGCCAGCCTGACCATTCGCAAGCTCGATGACGCGATCAAGGCCGAATTGCGCTTGCGTGCAGCGCAGCATGGACGGTCCGTCGAAGACGAGGTGCGCAACATTTTGCGCGAGGCGGCCGGCTCCGGCGCGTCGACCGTCGACCCCTCTTACCGCATCGCAATATCGCAAGACGGCGCGCTCGCCAGCTCGAAAGCCGTGAATTTACGCGCAACTCTTATCATTGGGGGCGGAATCGCGGCCTATAAGGCACTGGATCTGATCCGTCGCCTCAAGGACAGCGGCTTCATTGTGCGCTGTGTGCTGACGAATGCTGCGCAGCAATTTGTTACACCGCTGGCCGCCAGCGCGCTCTCGAACCAGCGCTGCTACACCGACCTGTTCGATTCCGCGAGCGAGCTCGATGCCGGACATATCCGGCTGGCGCGAGACTGCGACCTGATCGTGGTCGCCCCCGCCACCGCCGATCTGATGGCAAAGATGGCACAAGGCCATGCAGACGACCTCGCCACCGCCATCCTGCTCGCCACTGACCGGCCGGTGCTGCTGGCGCCGGCGATGAACCCCTTGATGTGGGCCAACGTCGCCACCCGCCGCAACGTCGCGCAATTGCAACGGGACGGCGTCCGCATCATCGGCCCCAACAGCGGGACCATGGCGGAGGCCGGCGAAGCCGGCATCGGCCGCATGTCGGAGCCGCTGGAGATCGCCGCGCGGGCGCTGGAGGTGGTCCGGCCGCCCCGCGCGCAGCCGCTCAAAGACAAGCGCATCCTGATCACCGCCGGGCCGACCCACGAGCCGATCGACCCGGTGCGCTACATCGCCAACCGCTCCTCCGGCAAGCAGGGCTTTGCCATCGCCGCCGCCGCGCAAGCCGCCGGCGCTGAGGTGACACTGGTCACCGGCCCGGTCGGGCTCGGCGATCCGGCGGGCGTCACCGTGAAGCGGGTCGAAAGCGCCCGCGACATGCTGGCCGAGGTCGAGGCCGCGCTGCCCGCCGACGTCGCGATCTTCGCGGCGGCGGTGGCCGACTGGCGCGTCGCCAACCGGGGCGAACAGAAGATCAAGAAGACCGCGAGCGGCTTCCCGCAGCTCGACCTCGTCGAAAACCCCGATATCCTCGCCACCATCGCGTATCGCACCGAGGGGCGGCCGCCGCTGGTGATCGGCTTCGCGGCGGAAACCGAACACCTGCTCGACAACGCCCGCTCGAAACTGGCACGCAAGGGCTGCGACTGGATCGTCGCCAACGACGTCTCGCCGGCCACCGGCATCATGGGCGGCGACCGCAATACCGTGCATCTCATCAGCAAGGATGATGGCGCGGCGGACGGCGTCCGCATCGACTCATGGCCGGCGATGGGCAAGGACCAAGTTGCGACGCATCTGGTCGAACAGATCGCCGCCACGTTAAAGAAGGACACGCCAAAGAAGCACGCGCCATGACCGTTTCACCGCAACCCACCGCGACCGTCGAGTTCCTGCAATTGCCGCACGGGCGCGGCCTGCCGCCGCCGGCCTATCAGACCGCCCATGCTGCCGGCATGGATCTCGTCGCTGCGGTTCCCGACGATGCGCCGATGGTGCTGGCACCCGGCGCTCATGGCATGATCCCGACCGGCATCGTCATCGCGTTGCCGCCGGGCTTCGAGGCGCAGGTGCGGCCGCGCTCCGGCCTCGCCGCGAAATTCGGCGTCACCGTGCTCAACTCGCCCGGCACCATCGATGCCGACTATCGCGGCGAGATCAACGTGCTGCTGATCAACCACGGCAGCGACCCCTTCACCGTCAAGCGCGGCGAGCGCATCGCGCAGATGATCGTCGCACCGGTAACGCGCGCGACGCTGGTTCCCGCCGCGGGCGAACTCTCCGCCACCGCACGCGGCGCCGGCGGCTTCGGCTCGACCGGCCGTTAAATCCGCCGCAAGCACCGAGCGCGCCCTCTCCAGCTTGCGGGGCGAGGAACGCGATCGCGAGCATCGCCGTCCGCATTTTTTCCGCCCGCGACTCCCGTTCACGGTCTGGACTCTGTTCGCGCGAGTCCGGTTGAGGGATATTGAGAGCGATTCGCGCGCGGCGACGGTGAGCCGCGATGCGTCCGTGCGGTCTTGGGGCGAACGATGTCAGGCGTCATCGCAGCGATACGTCGGACCATGCTGTCATGCACCTCGCTGGTGCGCGACGGCATGATCGGCCTTGCCGCGGTTGCGAGCCTGACGGCGACGCCGGCGCACGCCAGCGGCCTGAATTCGGTGCTCGCGATTTTTGCCGATCTCGACCAGCGCGGCATGGCCGCCGCGACATCGGTGCTCGGCCTGCTCGGCTTCTCGGTGCTGGCCGCCATTCTCCTGATGCGCACTCGGCTTCGCGCAATCACCAACGAACGCCGCCTCAAGACCGACCTTCATGCCTTGCAGGTGGAGGCCGATCGCTATCGCGCCCTGTTGTTCGCCGAACCGCAGGTGCTGATCTCGTGGCCGGCCGGCGGCGACCTCCCCGAGATCAGCGGCGACATCGCGCTGGTGCTGCCGCAGGATGCTCCCTCACCGGCGCCCCAGCGCATTCTGGCGTTCGGCACCTGGTTGCCACCCGAGCCGGCGCTGCAGATGGATCATGCTGTCGATGCGCTGCGCGAAGCCGGCGAGAGCTTTCAGCTTCATCTCACCGCCAGCAACGGCCGCGCGGTGGAGGCGATGGGTCGCGCCATCGGCGGCCAGGCCATCGTGCGGATTCGCGAACTCGGCGGCCTGCGCCGCGATCTCGCCGAGATGAGCCTGCGCTATCGCGACCTCGTCGCCGAAACCGAAATGCTACGCGGCATCGCCGCCTCCGCACCGTGGCCGTTGTGGGCGCGCAAGGCCAACGGCCAGCTCGCTTACGCCAACGCCGCCTATGCGCACGCCACCGACGCCGCAACGCCGGCCGATGCTGTCGCCGGCAACCTCGAACTGCTCGACAGCGACGACCGCGCCGCCATGGCGCGCACGCTCAATGACAACGTCGCGTTCGATGCGCGCGTGCCGGTGGTGGTCGGCGGCGAACGCCGCATCTACGACATTCACGCGCGCAACGTGCCGGGCGGCAGCGCCGGCCTTGCCATCGACGCCACCGAAGCCGCGGCGCTTCGGGCGGCGCTGCAACGCATGGCCGAGGCGCATCGCCGCACGCTCGATCAACTCTCGTCCGGCGTCGCAGTGTTCGACGCCGAGCGGCGGCTCGCCTTCTACAACGACTCCTACCGGCGGCTGTGGGACCTCGACCGCGCCTTCCTCGACAGCAATCCGGACGACTCCGGCATTCTCGACAAGCTGCGCGCCGCGCGAAAGATTCCGGAGCAGCCGGATTTCCGCGCATGGAAAGCCCGGCTGCACGAAGCCTACCGCGCGGTGGAGCCGACCAAGGACGTCTGGTATCTGCCGGACGGCCGCGCGGTGAGCATCGTCACCACGCCGAATCCCGAAGGCGGCGTCACCTATCTGTTCGACGACGTCACCGAGAGCCTCGATCTGGCCCGGCGTTTCGACGGCCTGATCCGGGTTCAGCGCGAGACGCTGGACAATCTCGCCGAGGCGGTCGCGGTGTTCGGAAGCAACGGCCGCGCGCAACTGTTCAATCCGGCCTTTGCCAGAATGTGGCGGCTGTCGCCGGAAGCGCTCGACCAGCACCCACACATCGAAGCCGTGGTGGGCTGGTGCAAGCCGCTCTACAGCGACGACACGGCGTGGCACACCATTCGTGATGCCATCACCGCCATCGAGAACCGCAGCCCGCAACCGCTCAAGATGGAGCGCGCGGACGGCAGCGTACTCGACTGCATGACGCTACCGCTGCCCGACGGCGCCACCATGCTGACGTTCCAGGACATCACCGATACCGAGAACGTCGAGCGCGCGCTGCGCGAGCGCAACGAGGCACTGGAAGCCGCCGACCAGATGAAGGTGGATTTCGTCCACCACGTCTCCTACGAACTGCGCTCGCCGCTGACCACCATCATCGGCTTCGCGCATTTCCTCAGCGATCCGTCCACCGGCCCGCTGACGATGAAGCAGGACGAGTATCTCGGCTACATCACCGCCTCGACCAACGCGCTGCTGGCGATCATCAACAACATCCTCGATCTCGCCACCATCGACGCCGGCGCGATGACGCTCAATCTCGGCCCGGTCGATATCCGCAAGGCGATTGACGCGGCGGCGGAGGGCATTCAGGACCGGCTGGCGCGCGATCACATCGCGCTGCGCGTCGATGCCGATCCCGAAATCGGCCACTTCATCGGCGACGAACGCCGCGTGGTGCAGGTGCTCTACAATTTGCTCGCCAACGCCGTCGGCTTCGCCCCGCAGGACTCCGCGATCACGCTCAGCGCGCGGCGCAGCGACCACAGCATCGTCTTCGCCGTCAGCGATCATGGCCCCGGCATTCCCGCCGAGGTGAAGGACAAGGTGTTCGACTGGTTCGAGAGCCATTCCAACGGCTCGCGTCATCGCGGCGCCGGCCTCGGCCTGTCGCTGGTGCGCTCGTTCGTCGAACTGCACGGCGGCAAGGTGCGCGTGGATTCGACCGTCGGCAACGGCACCACGGTGACCTGCGAATTTCCGGCCGATCAGGCCGTTCATCGCAGCGCGGCTGAATGACAGCTCCCGCGACATTCGCCGTGGCGCTCGCCAACGAGACGGCGACCGCCAACCTGATGGCCGATCTGGCGCTGCTCATCAATGCCGGCGACGTCATCACGCTGTCGGGCGATCTCGGCGCCGGCAAGACGGCCGCCGCTCGTGCGATGATCCGTTACTTCGCCGGCGACGACGCGCTGGAGGTGCCGAGCCCGACTTTCACGCTCGCGCAGACGTACGATCTTCCGTCGTTCACGCTGCTGCACGCCGATCTCTATCGTATCGAGGATGCCGGCGAACTGGAGGAGATCGGTCTCGATCCGCTGCCGGACGGCGTCGTGGTGCTGATCGAATGGCCGGAGCGCGCGGCGCATGCGCTGCCCGTCGACCGCATCGATATCGCTTTCAGTCATCGCCCCGCCCTCGGCGCCTCGGCGCGCGCCGCTGAAATCACCGGCCACGGCAAGGCAGCGGCGCAGGTGGCGCGGCTCGCGGCGCTGCGGCGCTTTCTCGAACGCAGCGATCACGATCAGACGCGGCGGCAACGCATGGCGGGCGATGCCTCGACCCGCTCCTACGCCCGGCTGTTCAAGGGCGACAGCGCCGTGATCCTGATGAACGCGCCGAAGCGGCCCGACGGCCCGGCGCTCTATCGCGGCAAATCCTACAGCGCGGCGGTGCATCTGGCGGAAGACGTCAGGCCGTTCGTGGCCATGGCCAACGGCCTGCGCGCGCAGGGGCTGTCCGCGCCCGCGATCCACTACATGGATCTCGACAACGGCTTTCTCATTCTCGAGGATCTCGGCAGCGAGGGCGTGATCGGCGGTACGCCGCCGCAGCCGATTCCGGAACGCTACCAGATGGCGACCGACCTTCTTGCGGGATTGCACCACACGCCGCTGCCGTCGACGCTGCCGCTGACGCCGAAATCGACCTATACCGTTCCCGACTTCGACACCGAGGCGATGCTGATCGAGATCGGCCTGATGCTGGAATGGTATCTGCCCGATCGTGGCGTCGATCCCGGCGCCGCCGCGCGCGATGAATTCATGGCGATGTGGCACGCGCTGCTGGCGCGGCAGCCAACGGATGAAACCTGGGTGTTGCGCGACTTCCACTCGCCCAACCTGATCTGGCTCGCGGACCGCCCCGGCATCGGACAGGTCGGCGTGATCGACTTCCAGGATACGGTAATGGGGCCGCCGAGCTATGATCTGGTGTCGCTGTTACAGGATGCGCGCATCGACGTGCCGGAACCACTGGAACTGGCGATGTTCGCCCGCTATGCGCAGACGCGCCGCGGCTTCGATCCCGGCTTCGACGCCGCCGCGTTCGCCGAGAGCTACGCGGTGATGTCGGCGCAGCGCAACACCCGCCTGCTCGGCACCTTCGCCCGACTCAACCGGCGTGACGGCAAGCCGCAATACCTGCGGCACCAGCCGCGCATCTGGACCTACCTCAACCGGTCGCTGGTGCACCCCGCGCTGGCGGGGCTGCGCGAATGGTACGCCGCCCACGTTCCCCCGCCGCAAAGCTGAGCGATCTGTTTTACCCTCTGTTAGCCGGCTTCGACTTAAATCTGGCGCCTAGAGGCTGGACCGGCCGCGTCGCGCCAAGGCGTTGGGCCGGTCGGAATGCGGGAAAACGAGCATGGCTGCGGAACAGCGACGGACCGGCGAGCGCATCACCTTCGAGCGCGGCTTCAATGCCCACCTGATGGGCATCGACGGCACCTGGCGCCGCCACTGCACCATGGAAGACGTCTCCGAAACCGGCGCGAAGCTCACCGTTCAGGGCTCGATGGAAGGGCTCAATCTCAAGGAATTCTTCCTGCTGCTGTCCTCCACCGGGCTCGCCTATCGTCGCTGCGAGCTGGCTTGGGTCAACGGCGACCAGATCGGCGTCAATTTCCTCAAGCAGGGCGAAAAGAAGAAAAAGGGACGGAACGCGGCTCAGCAGATGGTCGAAATCTGAAGCCGGTTGCGTCCGGCCCGAGCCGCCCGTCATATCGCTGTCATCGCCGCTGCATATGGCAGCGTCAGCCGCTGCGAACATGATAGCATCGGCGCGACCGATTCCCGCCGTCCGTCTGCCGGAGCCAAATTTGCCGGAGCCACGCATGTCCACCCGCCCCACCAAAGCCATGGTTCTTGCCGCCGGGTTCGGCACGCGAATGCGCCCGCTGACCGAGCGGATGCCGAAACCGCTGGTGCCGGTGGCCGGGCGTCCACTGCTCGACCACGTGCTCGACAAGCTGGCCGAGGCCGGCGTCGCTGAGGCGGTCGTCAATGTGCACTACCTGCCAGACCAGATCATCGATCACACCGCCGCGCGGACCACGCCGCGCATCACCATCTCCGACGAGCGCGACGCCGTGCTCGGCACCGGAGGTGGCGTCGTGAAGGCCCTGCCGCATCTCGGCGACGCGCCGTTCTATCATCTCAACGCCGATACGTTGTGGATCGACGGCGCGCAGCCGAATCTGTCGCGGCTGGCCGACGCCTTCGATCCCGCCCGCATGGATATCCTGCTGCTGATGGCGCCGACCGCCGACAGCATCGGCTACAACGGCAGCGGCGACTACGCCATGCTGCCGGACGGCACGCTGCGCCGCCGCAAGGAACGTGAAGTGGTGCCGTTCGTCTATGCCGGCGTCGCCATTCTGTCGCCCGCGATCTTCGCGGATGCGCCCGAGGGCGAATTCGCGCTGACGAAACTGTTCGACCGCGCCGGCGAACAGGGGCGGCTGTTCGGCCTGCGACTCGACGGCCTGTGGATGCATGTCGGCACGCCCGACGCGGTGCAGGCGGCAGAAGAGGCGTTCCTCGCCAGCGCGGCGTGAGCATTCAGCGCACCGTACCGTTTTCCAACGCACGATGCGTCGGACTTATGTTCGTCATGCCCGGGCTTGTCCCGGCCATGACGAATACAAAAATCAGCGACAATACGCCTTCGTCGTGATGTAACCTGATCTTCAAATCAGGTCGCTCATGCACGTCTTCAACATTCCCGCCTCCGCGCCGTTCCTGCACACGCTGATCGAAGCGCTGGTGGACGGCCGGCTGATCGACGGCTTTGCCGCGCGCCGCGATCCGGAATTGCTGGCGACGGCGACGCTGTATCTGCCGACACGCCGCGCCGGACGTCTCGCGCGCGAGGTGTTTCTCGACGTGCTGAAGCGCAATGCTGCCGTGCTGCCGCGCATCGTGACGCTCGGCGACATCGACGAGGACGAAGGCGCCTTCGCCGACACCGATATTCGCGAGGCATTCGATCTCCCGCCCGCGCTCGGCGGACTGCAACGCCGGCTGACGCTGGCGCAACTGGTCGGCGCATGGGCCAAGCAATTGCGCCCCAAGAGCCCGCTGGTCGCGCCGCTGGTGGTGGGCGGCCCCGCCGCAACGCTGGCGCTCGCCACCGATCTGGCGCGTCTGATGGACGACATGGCGACGCGCGGCGTCGACTGGGACGCGCTCGACGGCCTCGTACCCGACGCGCTCGACGACTACTGGAAGCTGTCGCTGGATTTCCTCAAAGTCGCGCGCGAGATGTGGCCGGCGCACTTGAAGGAGAAAGACCGCATCGAACCCGCGATGCGGCGCGATCTCCTGATCGCCGCCGAAGCCGAGCGACTGAAGACACATCACGACGGTCCGGTGATCGCGGCGGGCTCCACCGGTTCGATGCCGGCCACGGCGAAACTGCTACACGCCATCGCGCGACTGCCGCGTGGCGCGGTGGTGCTGCCCGGCCTCGACACCGATCTCGACGACGACGCATGGCAGGGCATCGGCGGCCATCGCGACGCGAGCGGCCACTACGATGTCGCGCCCGCGTCGAACCACCCGCAGTTCGCGCTGCATGGCCTTCTGGCGCGGTTCGGCATCGATCGCCGCGACGTCGTCCCCCTCGGCGCGCCGGCGCCGCCAGGAACCTTGGACAATGGCCGGGAGGTGCTGACCTCGGAAGCGATGCGACCCGCGAATGCCACCGGACAATGGCACCAGCGCCTCGCCGAACCCACTGTCGCGCGACGCATCGCGGTCGCGATGCAGGCGCTCGCTGTCATCGAAGCGCCCAATCCGGAAATGGAAGCGCTGGCGATCGCGGTGGCGATGCGCGAGGCGCGCGAGCAAGACATGTCGGCTGCGCTGGTGACGCCGGATCGCGCGCTGGCGCGCCGCGTGATGGCGGCGCTGGACCGCTGGCAACTCGCTTACGACGATTCCGGCGGCGATCCGCTGCTCGACACGCCGGTCGGCATTTTCGCGCGGCTCGCGGCGCGCGCGGCGTGCGAAGGGCTGGAGCCGGCGACGTTGCTGGCGCTACTGAAACATCCGCTGTTTCGCCTCGGCCGCGCCGAGGGCGGCTGGCGCGTCGCCATCGAAACGCTCGAACTCGCGCTGTTGCGTGGCACCCGCCCCGCCGCCGGCAGCGCGGGGCTGGCACGTGACTTCGCGACCTGCCGCGCCGAACTAATTAAACTCAATCGCGGCGAGGATTCCATTATCCACGGCAGCGAGCCGCGTGCGAAACTGCAGGCACCGCAGCTCGACGAAGCCGCCGTGCTGATCGCCGCGCTGCAGAACGTCTTCGCAGTCCTCGAAAGCGTCGCTCCCAACGCATCGCCGGACTTCGCCGCGCTGGCGCAACAGCACCGTGCCGCGCTGGTCGCGCTGGCAACCGACGATAGCGATGCAACGCCGGCGTTCGACGACAATGACGGCCGCGCCTTGCTGGCTGCGTTCGACGATCTGCTGAGCGAGACCGTCGATGGCATCCCCGTGCCGAGCGGACTGCCGGTGCCGCCGCGCGACTATACCGACGTGTTCCAGACTGCGTTCGGCGACCGCGTGGCGCGGCAGCCGCTCGCGGGCGATGCGCGACTGCGCATCTACGGCCTTCTGGAAGCGCGCCTCACCGAGCACGACCGCGTCATCCTCGGCGGGCTGATCGAAGGCACCTGGCCGCCGGCGCCGCGTATCGATCCGTGGCTGAGCCGGCCGATGCGCTATCAACTCGGGCTCGACCTGCCGGAGCGCCGAATCGGCCTCTCGGCGCACGACTTCACGCAACTGCTCGGCACCCGCGAAGTGATGCTCAGCCATGCCGCGAAATTTGGCGGCGCGCCCGCCGTCGCTTCGCGCTTCCTGCATCGGCTCGAGGCCACCGCCGGCGCCGAGGCATGGCGTAAGGCGAAAGAGTCCGGCGCGGTCTATCTGCGTTACGCCGAGGCGCTCGACCGCCCCGATACCGTCCATCCGATCGCACAGCCCGCACCGAAACCACCGCGCGCGCTGCGGCCGCTGACCATGTCGGTGACCGAGATAGAGGACTGGCTGCGCGATCCCTACACCATCTTCGCCAAGCGCATTTTGAAACTCGCGCCGCTCGATCCGGTGGACATGCCGCTGACGGCGGCGGATCGCGGCTCGGCGATTCACGCCGCGCTCGGCGAATTTTCGCGGGCGTTTTCCGACACGCTGCCCGACGACATCGAAGCGGCCTTGCGCGACATCGGCACACAACACTTCGCGGCATTGATGGCGCGACCCGAGGCGCGCGCGCTGTGGTGGCCGCGCTTCCTGCGCATTGCCGGATGGTTCGCCGGCTGGGAGCGCGAACGGCGCGGCGAGGTCGCGCGCATCGACGCGGAGATTCGCGGCGAGACGACAATTCATCTCGACGATGGCCGCGCCTTTACGCTGTCGGCGCGCGCCGACCGCATCGAGCATCGCGCCGATCGCACCTTCGCGCTGCTCGACTACAAGACTGGCAGTCCCCCGACCGGCAAGCAGGTGCGCATGGGGCTTTCGCCGCAACTGACGCTTGAAGCCGCGATCCTGCGTCAGGGCGGCTTCGAAGGCATCGCCGCCGGCTCCTCGGTCAGCGAACTGCTTTACATTCGCCTCAGCGGCAACAATCCCCCCGGCGAGGAGAAGCCGGTCGAATTGAAAGTCAATCGCGGCGATGCTCCGCTATTTCCCGACGACGGCGCCGACGACGCGCTGCGCAAGCTGGAGACATTGATCCGCCGCTTCGATAATGAGGCAGAGCCTTACAAGTCGCTCAGCCTCTCGATGTGGAGCAATCGCTACGGCCGCTACGACGACCTCGCGCGCATCAAGGAATGGTCCGCGGGCGGCGACAGCGACGACGGAGGCGAGGCATGAGCGCGCGCCGCGACATTCCGCCGGCGGTGCGCGAGGCGCAGGCGAAAGCCTCCGATCCCGCGACCTCGGCGTTCGTCGCCGCCAATGCCGGCGCGGGCAAGACTCACGTTCTCGTCAGCCGCGTCATCCGGCTTCTGCTCGACGGTGTCGCGCCGGAAAAGATCCTCTGCATCACCTTCACCAAGGCCGCCGCCGCCAATATGGCGCAGCGCGTATTCGAAACGCTGGGCCGCTGGGTGACGCTCGACGATTCCGCGCTCGATGCCGCCATCCTCACCACCGGCGCGTCGGCGCCCACACCGAAGATACGGCAACGTGCGCGCGAACTGTTTGCCTGCGCGCTGGAAACGCCGGGCGGACTGAAGGTGCAGACCATCCACGCGCTGTGCACCCGGCTGCTGCAACAGTTTCCGTTCGAGGCCAACGTGCCGGCGCGCTTCGCGGTGCTCGACGACCGCGACCAGAGCGAGATGATGGAGAGCGCCAACCTCGCGGTGCTGCTGGAAGCATCGAATGCACCGGACAGCGCGGTGGGCCGCGCGCTTACGACCGCAATGGCCTACGCCGCCGACGTCACTTTCAAAGACGTGGTGCGCGAGGCGTGCCTTTCCCGCGAGCATTTTCTTGCCTGGGCCGATCAGGCCGGCGGCGTCGCAGCGGCGCGGGCGCAGCTCGCGCGCACGCTCGGCGTCACAATGGACGACAGGCTCGCGGATATCGAGCGCGACATCGTTAATGGCCCGCATCTGCCGCGCGCGCGATGGAAAGACGTCGCCGCGACCTTCATGACCGGCAGCAAGACCGATCACGATCAGGCCCATCGTCTGCTGAGCGCATTCGCGCTCGATGGCGACGCGCAACTGGAGGCCTATTTCAGCATCTTCCTTACGCAGAGCCTCGAGCCGCGCAAATCGCTGCTCACCAAAAAGCTCGCCGACGCACAGCCCGGCTTGGCGCAGACGCTTTCCGACGAAGCCCTGCGCGTCGCTGGTCTGCTCGAAAAGCGCCGTGCCGTGATCCAGCGCGACCGCACCGAGGCCTTGCTGACCATCGCCAGCACGGTGGCGGCGCACTACCGCACCGAGAAGCAGCAGCGCGGCCTGCTCGACTACGACGACCTGATCGACAAGACCTTGGCGATGCTGGACAACGTCTCGTCCGGCTGGGTGCACTACAAGCTCGACCGCGGCGTCGATCACGTACTGATCGACGAGGCGCAGGACACAAGTCCGCGCCAATGGGACATCGTCGATCGCATCATCGCCGAATTCGCGGCCGGCGAAGGCGCGCGCGACAGCGTCAAGCGCACCATCTTCGCGGTGGGCGACGAAAAACAATCGATCTTCTCGTTTCAGGGAGCGGCGCCGCGCGAGTTCGACCATCGCCGCCGCGAGCTGGAGCGACGTTTCACGAATGCGGGGCTGCGCTTCGCGCCGGTGTCCTTCACCTATTCGTTCCGCTCCGGCGCCACGGTGTTGTCCGCCGTCTCCGAGACGTTCAAGGCGCAGGACATCTACAAGAGCATCACCACCGATCTCGACGGAATGCCGCCGCATCTCGCGCTCGGCGACGCCGCGCCAAGCCTGATCGATCTGTGGGAACTGGAGAAGCCGGACGAGCGGCCTGACATCGAAGGCTGGGACGCGCCGTTCGACACGATGTCTGAAACAAGCCCGCAGGTGAAGCTGGCGCGTCGCGTGCAGGCCGAGATCGCGGCGCTGATCGCCAACGGCACCCTGACCGGCCCCGCCAACGACCGGCGACGGCTGCGCTACGGCGACATCCTGGTGCTGGTTCGACGACGCGAAAAGACCTTCAACGCGGTGATTCAGGCGCTGAAATATGCCGGCATTCCGGTGGCCGGCGCGGATCGTCTCAAGCTCACCGAGCACATCGCGGTGATCGACCTGATGCACCTCGCCGACGCGCTGCTGCTACCACGCGACGACCTCGCGCTGGCAGTGGCGCTGAAAAGCCCGCTGTTCGGCCTCGACGACGACGATCTTCTGAAGATCGCACCGAAGCGCAAAGGCAGTCTGCGCGAGGCGCTGGCGCAGCACGCCGATGCCGACACGAAACTGAAGGCCGCGCACGACCGGCTCGCCCGCTACGACGCGCGCGCGCTGCAAAACACGCCGTTCAGCTTCTATGCGTGGCTGCTGGGCGGCGACGGCGGTCGTGCGCGTATTCTGAAGCGGCTGGGGCCGGAGGCTAACGACGCGCTCGACGAATTTCTCGATCTCGCGCTGACCTACGAGCGCAAGGCGCCGGCCTCGCTGCAAGGCTTCATGGCGTGGCTGCGCGCCGCCGACACCGACGTCAAGCGCGACATGGACATCGGTCGCGACGAGGTGCGGGTGATGACGGTGCACGGCGCGAAAGGGCTGGAAGCCTCGGTGGTGTTCATGGTCGACACCACGACCTCGCCATCCGATACGCAGCGGTTGCGGCTGATCCGCGTGCCGCAGGGCAACGCCGACCCGCATGGACTGAGCGTCAACGTCTGGGCCGGCGGCAAGGCGGACGATCCCGCCGCTGTCGCCGCCGCGCGCGCGGCGATGCTCAATGACACCGAGGACGAATATCGGCGGCTGCTCTACGTCGCGATGACGCGCGCCGCCGACCGGCTGATCGTCGGCGGTTGCCAGCCTGGCAACCGCAAGACGGTACGCGAGCATTCCTGGTACGATCTGATCGCCAAGGGACTTGAGGCGGGCCGCGAAGCTGCCGATCTGCAATGCGAGGACATCGATACGGCGTTCGGTCCGGTGAAGCGCTACACCCGCGCCGGCGATACGCATGATGTTGCCGCGCCCGATACCGAAACGAAGGCCGCGCCCGCTGCGCCGCTGCCGCCGTGGCTGAACACACGCGCCCCACCGGACGCGCGCGCGGCCGCGGTTCTGCGCCCGTCGGACGCCGACGACGATGCGCATGGCATTCGTCGCGGCGAAACGGCGGAGCAACGCGCGCGCGCCTTGCAACGTGGCATGCTGGTGCATCGGCTGTTGCAATCGCTGCCCGATCTCGCACCCGACCAACGCAGCGACGCCGCGCGGCGATTTCTGTCGCGCGCCGCACAGGATTGGCGCGACGAGGAACGCGATGCGCTCGCCACGCAGGTCATGACGTTGCTTGACGATCCGCGCTTCGCGCCGGTATTCGCGGCCGGCAGCCGCGCCGAGGTCTCCATCGTGGGGCGGCTGGAACGATCGCGCGGCGACAAGCTGCTCGTCTCCGGCCAGATCGACCGCCTCGTGGTCGCGGACGACGCCATCCTGATCGTCGATTACAAGACCAACCACGCGCCGCCGCGCCGCTCGGACGATGCCCCGCCCGCTTACGTCCGACAGTTGGCGCTGTACCGCGCGGTGCTCGCCGGACTGTACCCCGCCCGGCCCGTGCGCGCCGCGCTACTGTGGACCGAAACGCTTGATATGATGGAACTTTCCGCGTCTGCGCTGGACGCCGGGCTGGCATTTGTGCTGGCGCGATAAGGGAGCCTTGACCCGGCGGGGTCGCCTTCCTACGTTCAGCGCCAGATGAGAGGCGCGATTCCCGCGCCGCCGATTTCAAGGAACACGAGGTATATCATGGCCGCCGTAGGCAAGGTTTCCGATGCCGATTTCGAAGCCCAGGTGCTCAAGGCGGAGGGACCGGTCGTGGTCGATTTCTGGGCCGAGTGGTGCGGCCCCTGCCGCATGATCGCGCCGGCGCTCGACGAGATCGCGGGCGCGATGGGCGACAAGGTCAAGATCGTCAAGCTCAACGTCGACGAGAGCCCGCAGACCGCGTCGAAGTATGGCGTGATGTCGATCCCCACCCTGATGATCTTCAAGGGCGGCGAAATGGCGTCGCGTCAGGTCGGCGCCGCGCCGAAGCAGAAGCTGCAGCAGTGGATTTCCACGGCGGTCTGATTTCGACAGGCACACCCGTTTACAAAACGGCCGGCGATCTCGCCGGCCGTTTTTGTTCTGGTAAGTCGTGATCGGGCACGAACTCTCCTTTCGTCATGGCCGGACTTGTTCCGGCCATGACGAAAGGAGACGATGTTCGAACCTATCTCACCGCCGTGCCGTTCGCCGCCAGCACATGGCCGGCGAGATAGAGCGAGCCGGCAATGAGAATGCGCGGCGGAATTTCGTAGGCGAGCCTGGCGAGGAATTGCAGCGCCTCGCCGACACCGGCCGCCATCTCCGCCCGCATTCCGAGTCGCCGGATCGCCTCCGCCAGTTGCTCGACCGGCATCGCCCCCTCGCGATCCGGAATCGGCACCGCGATGATGTGGCGCGTCAGTCCGGCAAAATTGGCGAGGAACGCATTTGCGTCCTTGTTGGCCATCATCCCGACGATCAGCACCAAAGGCCGCGACACACGTTCCTCGAGATCGCCGATCGCGGCCGCGACGACACGCCCGCCATCGGCGTTGTGGCCGCCGTCGAGCCAGATCTCGGCGTCGCGCGGCGCCTGCGCCACCAGCGCGCCCGTCGTGAGGCGCTGCATTCGCGCCGGCCACTGGGCGGCGGCGATTCCGGCTTCATAGGCCGCTTGATCGACGCGGAAGACATCGAGGGCGCGCAGCGTCGCGATGGCGAGACCGGCATTGTCGATCTGATGGCGACCGATCAGCCGCGGCGCAGCGAGATCGAGCAGGCCGCGCTCATCCTGATAGACTAGGCGGCCATGTTCGACGCCGACATTCCAGACCTCCTCGGCGGCGTGAAGCGGCGCACGCATCCGCTTCGCCTGCGCCTCGATCGCCGCCATGGCGTCCGGCGCTTGCGCCGCGCTGATCACCGGCACGCCGCGCTTGATGATACCGGCCTTCTCGGCGGCAATCGACGCAAGCGTCGGCCCGAGAAATTCGGTGTGATCCATGCCGATCGGCGTCAGCACGCAGGCTGCGGGCGTCTCAATGACGTTGGTGGCGTCGAGCCGGCCACCGAGGCCGGTTTCCAGCAGCACCACGTCGGCGGGATGCCGCGCGAACAACAGAAACGCCGCCACTGTCTCGATCTCGAAACGCGTGATCGGACTGCCGGCATTGACGCGCTCGCATTCGAGCAGCGCCGCCCGCAACGTATCGTCATCGACCAATCGACCGTCGAGGCGAATGCTCTCGTTGATCCGGACCAGCCATGGCGAGGTGTAGACGTGCACGCGCAAATTCGCCGCTTCCAGCATCGCGCGCAGGAACGCGAGCGTGGAGCCCTTGCCGTTGGTGCCGGCAACATGGATCACCGGGGGCAGTTTGCGTTCGGGGTGATCGAGCGTCGCCAGCAACCGGGCGACGCGATCGAGCGTCAGGTCGATGCGATGGGGGTGCAGCCGCGACAGCCGCGCCAGCACGTCGTCCAGCGACGGTGACGACGGCGCGGCACCGGCGGGTACGCTCACGCCTGCGGCGCAGCCGAGGCCGCGCCTTCGGCGGTGACATCGGCCGGTGCGTCGACGGCGACCGGCATCGCCTTCGGTGCGGCGACGACATCAGATGCCGGCGCGCGGGTCAGCAGGCGACACAGCCGCGCCAGGGTCGGGCGAAGGTCATGGCGATGCACCACCATGTCCACCATGCCGTGGTCCTTGAGATATTCGGCGCGCTGGAATCCTTCCGGAAGCTTTTCGCGAATGGTCTGCTCGATCACCCGGGCGCCGGCGAAGCCGATCAGCGCGCCGGGCTCGGCGATATGGATATCGCCCAGCATCGCATAGGAGGCGGTGACGCCGCCCGTGGTGGGATTTGTCAGCACCACGATGTAGGGCAGGCCCGCCTCGCGCAGCATCTCCACCGCGACGGTGGTGCGCGGCAACTGCATCAGTGACAGGATGCCTTCCTGCATCCGCGCGCCACCCGACGCCGCGAACACGATGCAGGGCGACTTCTTCTCGATCGCGAGCTCGAAGCCGCGAATGATCGCCTCGCCGGCCGCCATGCCGAGCGAGCCGCCCATGAAATCGAAATCCTGCACCACGACGACGGCGCCCTGGCCTTCCAGCTTGCCGTAGCCGACCTTCACCGAATCGTTGAGCCCGGTCTTGGCGCGGGCGTCCCTGATGCGGTCGACATATTTGCGTTCGTCGCGGAATTTCAGCGGATCGGCAGCGACATCGGGCAGCGACACGTCGTACCAGGTCTCGTTGTCGAAGATCGACTTGAGCCGGGCCGCCGCGCCCATGCGCATGTGATAGTTCGAGCCCGGAATGACGAACTGATTGGCCTCGACGTCCTTGTAGAACACCAGTTGCCCGGAATCCGGACACTTGATCCACAGATTCTCTGGCGTGTCGCGCTTGAGAATGCTGCGAATTTTCGGCCGGACAACGTTCGTCAACCAGTTCATGCTTTGCTCCGCGTCCTATAGCGTTTTCAAGCGAAGTGGATTCCGGTTCGCATGAAGAAAACGCGTCACTTCAAAACGCATGATCTCGTCCGAAAGCCGGTATCCACTTTTCGGGATCATGCGTCGACCCTATATGGCCCCGGAATGGGCGGCGGGCAACCCGCGCGCCTAGGGGCTTTTCGGCCGCGATTGTGGCGTTATTCGGCGGCCTGCGCCGCTCCGCGCACGCCTTGCGCCAGCGATGCGGTCAGATCGGCCACCGCCTTGACGGTGGCGGAGGTGGCGCGGCCTTCGGCATCGAGGCTTTTCGCCAGCGCATCGACCAATGCGGTGCCGACCACCGCACCGTCCGCCGCGCGGGCGATATCGCGCGCCGTGTCCGGCGTGCGGATGCCGAAGCCGACGCAGACCGGCAATTTCGTATGCCGCTTGATCCGCGCCACCGCCTCGCCGACGTGCGTGGCGTTGGCCGCGGCCGCGCCGGTGATGCCGGTGATCGAGACGTAGTAGACAAAGCCCGACGTATTCGCGAGCACCGCCGGCAGCCGTTTGTCGTCGGTGGTCGGCGTCGCCAGACGAATGAAATTCAGCCCCGCCTTCATCGCCGGCAGGCAAAGCTCGTCGTCTTCCTCCGGTGGCAGATCGACGATGATCAGACCGTCGACGCCGGCCGTCCTGGCGTCGGCAAGGAAGCGATCGACACCGTAGATGTAGATCGGGTTGTAATAGCCCATCAGCACGATCGGCGTCGTATCGTCGTCCTTGCGGAAGCCGCGCACCAGATCGAGCGTCTTGATCAGCGTCATGCCGCCTTTCAGCGCGCGCAAGCCCGCGGCCTGGATTGCCGGGCCGTCGGCCATCGGATCGGTGAACGGCATTCCAATCTCGATGATGTCGGCGCCCGCCTGCGGCAGCGCCTTCACGATCGCAAGCGAGGTCGCGGGATCGGGGTCGCCGGCCATCAGGAAGGTGACGAAAGCGGCGCGGCCCTGTTTCCCGAGGTCGGCCAGACGTGTGTCGATGCGGGTGGTCACTGTGCCTTCCTGCCCTTGAGAATGTCGCCGACTTGCGGCACGTCCTTGTCGCCGCGGCCGGAGAGATTGACCACCATCAGGTGATCCTTCGGTCGTTTTGGCGCGAGGTCGATGACGCGGGCGATGGCGTGCGCGGATTCCAGCGCCGGGATGATGCCTTCGAGCCGCGACAGCAACTGGAACGCGGCGAGCGCTTCCTCGTCGGTCGCGGAGATGTATTTCACGCGGCCGGTTTCGTGCAGCCACGAATGCTCCGGCCCGATACCGGGATAATCGAGCCCCGCCGAGATCGAGTGCGCGTCCTGGATCTGGCCGTCGGCATCCATCAGGAGATAGGTGCGGTTGCCGTGCAGGACGCCGGGACGTCCGCCGGTGAGCGAGGCCGCGTGCAGCCTGTCAAGACCGTGCCCCGCCGCCTCGACGCCGAAAATCTCGACGCCCGGATCGTCGAGGAAGGGGTGAAACAGGCCCATCGCGTTGGAGCCGCCGCCGATGCAGGCGATCAACGAATCCGGCAGGCGGCCTTCCATCTCCTGCATCTGCGCGCGCGTCTCGACGCCGATCACCGACTGGAAGTCGCGCACCATCATCGGATAGGGATGCGGCCCCGCCACCGTGCCGATGCAATAAAACGTGTCGTGGACGTTGGTGACCCAGTCGCGCAGCGCCTCGTTCATCGCGTCCTTGAGCGTACGGGTGCCGGACTGCACCGGCACCACCTTCGCGCCCAGCATTTCCATGCGGATGACGTTGGGCTCCTGCCGCGCCACGTCCACCGCGCCCATATAGACCACGCAGTCGAGCCCGAAGCGCGCGCATAGCGTCGCGGTGGCGACGCCGTGCTGGCCCGCGCCGGTTTCCGCGATGATGCGCTTCTTGCCCATGCGCCGCGCGACCATGATCTGGCCCAGCACATTGTTGACCTTGTGGGAGCCGGTGTGATTGAGCTCCTCGCGCTTCAGGTAGATCTTTGCGCCGCCCAGATGCTCGGTCAGGCGCTCGGCGAAATACAGCGGCGAAGGCCGGCCGACATAATCTTTCAGGTAGCCGCTCATCTCGCGCTGAAACGCGGGATCGGCCTTGGCTTCGGCATAAGCCTTTTCGAGATCGAGGATCAGCGGCATCAGCGTCTCGGCGACGAAGCGTCCGCCAAACATGCCGAAGTGCCCGCGCTCGTCGGGGCCGGACCGGAAGGAATTGGGACGGGAGTTCATTATCATCCTTCGTCATGGCCGGATTTATTCCGGCCATCCACGTCTTGCTTGCTGTGAATTTCGGCAGACGTGGATGCCCGGCACAAGGCCGGGCATGACGGCTGCTGCGATGTTGTGAAGTTAACCGACATGCGGGATCGCTTCACGCAAATTGCTATCCGCCGCCCGCGCGGCGCCGATGAAAGCGCGGATCATCTCGGCATCCTTCACCCCCGGCGCGCTTTCCACGCCGGACGAGACATCGACGCCGCCGGCGCGCGTGACGCGCACGGCTTCCGCGACATTGCCCGCGTGAAGCCCGCCGGACACCATGAACGGCACATCGAGCCGAAGGTCTTCCAGCAAATGCCAGTCGAACGCCGCGCCCAGCCCGCCCGGCCGCGTCGCCTCCTTCGGCGCGCGCGCATCGAACAGGATGCGGTCGGCCACCGCCGCGTAGCCCGGCAGCGGCGCCAGATCGGCGGCGACCTCGACCGGCACCGCCTTCATCACCGGCAGGCCGAACTTTTCTTTGATGTCGCGCACGCGCGCGGTGGTTTCCTTGCCATGCAATTGCAACAGGTCGGGCCGCAGCGCCTCGATTGAGTTGGCGAGCAGCGCGTCGTCGGCATCGACCGACAGCGCCACCTTCAGGGCGCGGCCCCTGGCCTGCCGCCCCAGCCGCTCCGCCGCACCGAGATCGATATGACGCGGCGACGGCGGGAAGAAGACGAAGCCCACCATGTCGGCGCCCGCCTCCAGCGCCGCCGCGAGCGTCTCGGGCGTCGACAGGCCGCAGATTTTGACGATCAGAGACATGGGGACCGCGAATGGCTTTCAATCAGGGCGGATGTCGCGGGCGCCGATGCGCCGGGCCCGCCATTGCTGCGCGGGGGTTCTACAACGTCGCGCCGTGCTTGTCGCGGGCTCCGACACCGGTTCCACTGAGATCCGGCAGCAGGACCGGGCCGCTCGGGGTGCGCTGCGGCTGCGTCGCCGCCTGCAATTGAGCCAGTTGCGTCCGCGCGTCGCGGGCCTCGGCCTCGTGTTGGCGGGCCGCCTTGCGCCAATGCCGCTGCCGCAGCCAGGTCGCGAAGCTCCCCGACAATACGCCGAGGATCGCCACCACGATGATCACCATGAACAGCGGCAGCGTGAACCCCACCGCCGGGTCAGTGGCGTTGAAAGGATCGAACGACACCGTCACCAGCCGCCGGTTGGCGATGGCAAAAGCCAGGAAGATGACGCCGAGCGGAATCAGCACCAGCGCGGTGAAGAATTTTCGCATCGCCTCTCTCACAGGTGACCGGCGCGCGACCGATGATCATCGCTCATGCCGTCGCAACGATTGGACCATGTGCGTCGGCGAAAATCCAGCGCGCAATCCCTCGGGCAGCACCGTCGAACGCGGGACTTTCGAACCGTGAAATCTTCAGGCGCCGGACTGAGCCGTCTCGGCCGGCGGCATGTCGCGATTGAGCCGCTCGCGCATTTCCTTGCCGGTCTTGAAGAACGGCACGCTCTTCTGATCGACCGGCACATGCGCGCCGGTGCGCGGATTGCGTCCCGCGCGGGCCGGACGATGCTTCACCGAGAATGCGCCGAACCCGCGCAACTCGACACGATCACCCCGCGCCAATGCCGCGACGATCTCATCGAGGATGGCATTCACGATGTTCTCGACATCGCGCTGATAGAGGTGCGGATTGTGCTCGGCGATGCGCTGAACGAGTTCGGATTTGATCATCGATATAAGGACCCGTGGCGTGCAGGCGACATTTCCTTGAAAAAGTCACGGACTGTCAAGCGGCTAATTCATCTTCGATCATCGCAAATCGGCTGAGAACAGGCAAATTCTCGCCGCGCGAGCGCAGCACCGGCACGCGCATTCCCGCTGAAATACGATTCACACCATTCGACGCAGATGCAACAACGGCTCAATCGGACGTCGCCGGTTGCCACAGCGCGATCATGCCGTCGAGCGTGAGGCGATCCACCGCTTGCGCGACATTGGACTGCGCGACGCGGCGGGCCATGCCCTCAAGACCGACCGCTTGCAGCGTCAGCGATGCGGCGGTGCGCAGGAATGTGAGATCGCCGAAGCGTGGCGCCAGCTTGTAGTCGCGCACCGGCAGATCCGGCTTCACCTTCTTTGCTGCAACCAGCCACGCCACGGCGGTTTTCTCGTCGCCGAGCTGATCGATCAGCTTGAGTCCGACGGCCTGACGTCCGGTGAAAACACGTCCGTCCGCGACTTTGTCGAGCTGCGCCGCGTCCATGCCTCGCCGGCTCTGCACCAGATCGCGAAACCACGCGTAGGAATCCTTGACCAGTGCATCGAGCGCCGCGCGCGCCTCGGGGCTGGTGGGCTCATAGCCGTTCGGCGCGGCTTTCAGCGGCGACGATTTGACCGATTCCACCTGCACGCCGACGGTCTTCAGCAGTTCGGTGAAATTGGGATATTGAAACAGCACGCCGATGGAGCCGACCAGCGAGCTTTGCTGCGCGACGATATGGTCGGACGCCAGCGCGGCGATATAGCCGCCCGACGCGGCGAGGCCTTCGACCACCACCACCAGCGGCTTCTTGGCTTTCAGACGCACCAGCGAATCGTAGAGTTGTTCGGAGCCGGCAGTGGTGCCGCCCGGCGAATTGATATGCACGACGACGGCTGAAACCGACGATTTCTCCAGCCGTTCCAGCGCCTCGACGCGCGCCTGATCGCTGCGGATCAGTCCCTCGATATTGATCCGCGCGATCGAGCCCGAACCCGACAGCGCCGCACGCGTCGAGGGCACGGCCATCAATCCGACACCGACGACGGCGGCGACCGCCACCATCACGGCTGCGACACGCCAGAACGTCAATTTGCGCCGGATGCGGCGGCGATCGAGGATCGCATCGGAATCGAGCGACATGGCAGGCTCCCTGTGCGGTCGACTGCACGATTTATGTGCAAGCCGCGCGGTTATGTTTAGAGCTATTTCCGTTCCGATCGAAACGGAACGGCTCGGATTCTCATTTTAACGCGCTTTGCTGACGCGAACCGGTATTCACTTCGCTCGAAACGCTCCGAGCGGCGTTGAGCTCCGAGCGGCGTTGAGATGTCGCCACTGCAATACATCAACTGCGCGGCAATTTGAAGAAAGCGGGCCCCGCTCTCGAAAGAAGCAGGAAGACAGACCGAAACAAAAAGGCCCCGGTTCGCACCGGGGCCTCGATGTGGCGTGCGAGGCGACGAAGGAAAGCCGCCTCGCGACCGTTGTCGGCTTACTTGCCGTCGCGCTGCTGCTTGAGCGCGGTGCCGAGAATGTCGCCCAGCGTCGCGCCCGAATCGGACGAGCCGTACTGCGCGATGGCTTCCTTCTCTTCCGCCACTTCAAGCGCCTTGATCGACACCTGGACCTTGCGGGCCTTTTTGTCGAACTGGATGACGCGGGCATCGACCTTCTCGCCGACGGCGAAGCGTTCAGAACGCTGGTCGTTGCGGTCGCGCGCCAGCTCCGAGCGCTTGATGAAGGTCTGGAAGTCGGTGCCGGCGATCTGCACGTCGATGCCGCCATCCTTGACGTCGAGCACTTCGCAGGTCACGACAGCGCCCTTCTTGACATCGCCCGGCTCGGCGAAGGGGTCGCCTTCGAGCTGCTTGATGCCGAGCGAAATGCGCTCCTTCTCGACATCGACGTCGAGGACGATGGCCTTGACCATGTCGCCCTTCTTGAAGTTGTCGATGACCTGCTCGCCCGGCTGCTTCCAGTCGAGGTCGGACAGATGCACCATGCCGTCCACGTCGCCCTCGAGGCCGAGGAACAGACCGAACTCGGTCTTGTTCTTGACTTCGCCTTCGACGGTGGAGCCGACCGGGAACTTCTCGACGAAGACTTCCCACGGATTGCGCATGGTCTGCTTGAGGCCCAGCGAAATCCGGCGCTTGACGGAATCGACTTCCAGCACCTGCACTTCGACTTCCTGCGAGGTCGACACGATCTTGCCGGGGTGCATGTTCTTCTTGGTCCACGACATCTCCGAGACATGGATCAGGCCTTCGATGCCCGGCTCCAGTTCGACGAACGCGCCGTAGTCGGTGATGTTGGTGACGCGGCCGGTGAAGCGCGCATTGAGCGGGTACTTCGCCTCGATGCCCTGCCACGGATCGTCCAGCAACTGCTTCATGCCGAGCGAGATGCGGTGGGTCTCGTGGTTGATCTTGATGATCTTGACCTTCACCGTCTGACCGATGGACAGCACCTCGGTCGGATGGTTGACGCGGCGCCACGCGATATCGGTGACGTGCAGCAGACCATCGATGCCGCCGAGGTCAACGAACGCACCGTAGTCGGTGATGTTCTTGACGACGCCGTCGATCACCTGACCCTCTTCGAGATTCTGCACCAGCTCCTGACGCTGCTCGGCGCGGGTCTCTTCGAGAACCGTGCGGCGCGAGACGACGATGTTGCCGCGGCGGCGGTCCATCTTGAGGATCTGGAACGGCTGGGTGTTGTTCATCAGCGGGCCGACGTCGCGGATCGGGCGGATGTCCACCTGCGAACGCGGCAGGAAGGCCACCGCGCCGTCGAGATCGACGGTGAAGCCACCCTTGACCTGATTGAAGATAACGCCGTGCACCTTCTCGTTGGCGTTGAACGCCTTCTCGAGCTTGCCCCAGCTTTCCTCGCGGCGCGCCTTGTCGCGCGACAGCACGGCTTCGCCGAGCGCATTCTCGATACGGTCGAGAAACACCTCGACTTCGTCGCCGACCTTCAGGGCATTCTCACGGCCCGGGCCGGCGAATTCGCGTAGCGCCACGCGGCCTTCGGTCTTCAGGCCGACGTCGATGACGGCCATGTCCTTCTCGATCGCAACAACCTTGCCCTTGATGACCGAGCTTTCCTGCAGATTGCCGCCGGCGAAGGACTCGTCGAGCATTGCAGCGAAATCGTCGCGGGACGGATTGTAAGTATCAGTCGAAGCCATTTGTTCTCCAGTGCGGGATGTGCCGGCCGTTCGGGTTGAAGGGCGTATCGCGCGTGAAGGGCCAAAGGTCCGCTGCCTTTGACGACCGCGTCGCCACTCCACGATGGGAAATAGCGATCACGGGCCGGCCTGTGCCTGCACGATCGATACGTATCGATACGATTCCGATAAACGTAATTCTGATGGCGTCTTTAGATTCCGCGCAAAAGCAGGAAAGCAGACGCGTCGCTTCATCACCGGAAATCTAAGGTGGGTCGAACAGGATCGCCAGCGATCCTCACGTCGATTCCTCGAGCCATCGGTTGCAAGGCCGAGCGGGGCGGTCCTCCAAAACGGCAGGGGTTCAGACCCGCTGCCGGCCCGCTCGGACAGCCTCAACAATCGCGATGGCAGCCCGGACGCCGCCTTCTATATCCAAATGCGAATTATCCAGCAAGTGCGCATCCGGCGCGGGTTTCAGCGGGGCCACGGCGCGATTCCTGTCGCGGTCGTCGCGCTTGAGGATGTCGGCCAGCACCAGCGCCTCGTCGGCGGCCTCGCCGCGCGCCTTGGCCTCCAGCGTGCGGCGGCGGGCCCGCACCTCGGGCGCGGCGACGACGAAGATCTTCACGTCGGCGTCGGGGCAGATCACGGTTCCGATATCGCGGCCGTCCAGCACCGCGCCCGGCGGTTCCGCCGCGAATTGCCGCTGGAACGTCACCAGCGCCTCGCGCACCCGCGGATAAGCCGACACCACCGAGGCGGCATCGCCCACAGCCTGGGTCTTCAGCACCGGGTCGCCGAATTTTTCCGGATCGAGTTCCATCGCGGCGGCAACAGCGGCGGCCTCGTCAGCCAGATCGACCCGCGCGTCGAGCAGCGCCTTGGCGACGGCACGGTAGATCACGCCGGTATCGAGGTGCCGGAAATGGTAATGCGCGGCGAGCCGTTTGCCGAGCGTGCCCTTGCCCGAGGCCGCCGGGCCGTCGATGGCGATGATCATGCGAAATCCGCTCCCAGCCGCTGCATCATCGGGATGAAATCGGGAAAGCTGGTGGCGATGAAGGCGGTGTCGTCGACGCCGACCGGCTCATCGGACGCGCAGCCCATTACCAGCGCCGACATGGCGATGCGGTGATCCATGTGGGTGGCGACAAGGCCGCCGCCCGGCACATGGCCACGCCCCTCGACGATCATGTCGTCGCCCTCGATCGCGACCTTGACACCGTTGACCCGCAGCATCGCGGCGGTGGCCTCGAGGCGATCGGATTCCTTGACCCGCAATTCGTGCAGGCCGCGCATGACGGTTGTGCCCTCGGCGAAGGCCGCCGCCACCGCCAGCACCAGATATTCGTCGATCATCGCCGGCGCGCGGGAGGCCGGCACCTCGACGCCGCGCAGCTTCGAGGCGCGCACCCGTAGTTGCGCCATCGGCTCCCCGGTGTCGTCGCGCGCGTCGGTTTCCTCGATGGAGGCGCCCATCTCGCGCAACGTGGTGAAAAGGCCGGTGCGCAGCGGATTGGTCATCACGTCGTCGAGCGTTACGTCGGATCCCGGCACGATCAGCGCCGCAACGACCGGAAACGCCGCCGACGAGGGATCCGCCGGCACCGCGACCGGCGCGCCGCGCAGTTCCGGCTGACCGGCCAGCGAGATCCTGCGCCCGTGCGCGCCGTCCGCCACCGACACGATTTCCGCGCCAAAATGCTTCAGCATCAATTCGGTGTGGTCGCGACTGGCTTCCGGCTCGATCACCGTGGTCGTGCCCGGCGCCGCGAGGCCCGCCAGCAGCACCGCCGACTTGATCTGGGCGGACGCGACCGGCGAGCGGTATTCGATCGGCAGCGGATCGCGCGCGCCCTGCAGCGTCAGCGGCAAGCGGCCGCCCTCGCTCTGCGCCGTCACCTTCGCGCCCATCAGGGCCAGCGGATCGACGATGCGGCGCATCGGCCGCGAGCGCAGCGAGGCGTCGCCGTCGAAGGTCGCCGTGATCGGGCAACCGGCGACCGCCCCCATCACGAGGCGGCAGCCGGTGCCGGAATTGCCGAAATCGAGCGCCGCCTCGGGCTGCGCGAAGCCCGCCACGCCGACGCCGCGCACCGACCAAATCGCCTCGCTTTCGCGCGCGACCTGCGCGCCGAGCGCCCGCATCACCTTGGCGGTGTTGAGCACGTCCTCGCTCTCCAGCAACCCCTGGATGCGGGTTTCGCCCACCGCCAGCGCGCCCAGGATCAGGGCGCGATGCGAGATCGATTTGTCGCCCGGCACCCGGATCCGTCCCGACAACGGCGAACTTCGGCTGGCCTTGAGCGGCGAGGGCTGGCTGGAATGGGTCACGATCGCAATCCTTTACACGGCCGGGCTGGTAACACACCCGACCCGCCGCGTCACGCCGCCGCCGGGGCAAAACCGGATCGTGCGCGCAAGCCTATTGACAGCGCCGTGACAACTAGCCAAGTGATGCACCGCTTTCAGAAATCCCCAGGATTGACACGTGGCCAAATCCGAGCTCGGAACCAAACGCATTTGCCCGACCACGGGCAAGAAGTTCTACGACCTGAACAAGAATCCGGTCATCTCGCCCTATACCGGTGAAGTCGTGCCGATCGCTCCGGTCGCGCCGTCGCGAGGCCGCGCTGAAGCGCGCAATGCCAACGAGGACGCGCCCGAGATGGCCGAGAACGAGGACATGGTCTCGCTCGAGGAGGCCGATGCCGAGGAGAAAACCGGCAAGGTCAAGGCCGTCACGCCGGAATCCGAAGACGATATCGAGGTCGACGACACGCTCGACGACGATGACGACGACGACTCGACCTTCATCGCCGACGAAGAGGAAGGCGACGAGGACGTCACCGACATCATCGGCGACGTTTCCGACGACGAAGAGAGTTGATCCCGTAAAAGGGACTTGAGATCGGCCCTGATCTGTGGTCAGGGTTGCGCCGCCGCGCTTGAAGATGAATCACCCAGGTTTTATCCGGGGCGCGTGCGAAACGGTTAAGGGGCCATAGCTCAGCTGGGAGAGCGCTTGCATGGCATGCAAGAGGTCGGCGGTTCGATCCCGCCTGGCTCCACCAGCCTTCGCTGGCTTCGCCAGCTACGGCTCGGCAGGCCAGATTCCAAACCATCGAAGGCGAAGCCAGCGAAGGCTGCCGCGGCGTAGCCCGAAGGGCGAAGCCGGGCCGCAACATTTCTTTTTCCGGACGAAGATAGTCCGATGAAATACGTCTACATCCTGACAAGTCTTGATTCCGAGCATTTTTACGTCGGCATTACCGACGACCTTCGCGCGCGATTGGCAAAGCACAATGCGGGCGAGGTGACCCACACTGCGAAATACAGGCCATGGCAAATCAAGACCTCCATTGCATTCAGTGACGAAAAGCAGGCATTCGCATTCGAGCGGTATCTGAAATCGGCATCTGGCCGCGCATTTGCGAAGACGCGGTTGTGATGGTTTAGTGGCGCGATCAAAGCCTCGCAAACCTCGCAAGAAACGCCTCATGACAGCCCGAACTCCTTCACTGCCCGGCCACGAAGCCATTGCCGGATTGCGCGTGGTCGATCTCTCCCGCGTGCTTGGCGGCCCCTACTGCACGCAGATCCTCGCCGACCACGGCGCCGACGTCGTCAAGGTGGAGCCGCCCGCCGGCGACGAGACCCGCGACTGGGGTCCTCCGTTCCATGACGACGACGCCGCCTATTTCATCGGCACCAACCGCAACAAGCGCGCCATCGGCCTCGACCTCGCCTCCGAGGGCGGCCGCGCGGTGCTGATGAAAATGCTCGAGACCGCCGACGTGCTGATCGAGAACTTCAAGCCGGGCACGCTGGACAAGTGGGGCATCGGCAAGGACATGCTGCGCGAAAAATTTCCGCGGCTGATCCATTGCCGCATTTCCGGTTTCGGCGCCGACGGCCCGCATGGCGGCCATCCCGGTTACGACGCCATCATTCAGGCGATGACCGGCATGATGGCGGCGACCGGCTCGCCGCAAAGCGGCCCGACCCGCATCGGCGTGGCGCTGGTCGATATCACCACCGGCCTCTATGCCACCGTCGGCATCCTGATGGCGCTGGCCGAGCGGGAAAAATCGGGCAAGGGCCAGTTCCTCGAAACCACGCTGTTCGAAACCGGCCTCGCCATCATGCATCCGCACACGGCGAACTACTTCTTCACCGGCAAGCCGCCGGCGCTGACCGGCAACGAACATCCCAACTTGGTGCCCTATTCGGTGTTTCCGGCCCGCGACGGCGACATCTTCATGGGCGTCGGCAACGACGGCACGTTTCGCAAGCTGTGCCGCGAACTCGGCCGCCCGGAGTTGGGCACCGACCCGCGCTTCGCCCGCAATCGCGATCGCGTCGCCAATCGGCAGGCGCTGCGCGCCGCGCTGGAAGACATCCTGAAGGATCACGACAGCGAGCCGCTATGCCGAAGGCTGCTGGCGGCCGGATTGCCCGCCGGCCCGGTGCAGTCGATCGACAAGGCGCTGGGCAGCGAGCACGTCAAGCATCGCGGCGATATCATCGAAAAGGACTGGTACAAGGGCGTCGCCTCGCCGATCCGTTTCGAGCGCACCAAGGCGAGCCTGCGTCACGTGCCGCCGAAGTTCGGCCAGGACACCGAAACCGTGCTGGAAGAGTACGGCTATTCCAAACAGCAGATCGCGGACCTGACGGCGCAGGGCGTGGTCTGCGGCAAGGAGCGGCGGCGCTAACGCCGCCGCCACGCATCGCGGCCCGGCGGAACGCCATCGTGCCGCGATGCCCGTCTCCGATAAGTTCTGCGGAGCCGGATGTTTTCGCTTTCCTTGAGGCGACGTTCCCCCTTACCATTCGGCCCCGTCGTGACGTTCGCCCGAACAGTCACCCGCACGTCATCCGGCGCTGCTATCGCGCGAAACGAAGATGATGGCTGAACCTGGAGGAATGCGATGCCGATTCGACATTTTGCCGCCGCCGCCGCGCTGACGCTGGCCCTGACCGCCCCCGTGGTCACGCCGGCCTACGCCGTGACCGAGATCCAGTGGTGGCACGCCATGACCGGCGGCAACAACGACGTGATCGTCAAGCTCGCCAACGATTTCAACGCCTCGCAGAGCGACTACAAGGTGGTGCCGACCTACAAGGGCGGCTACGCCGACACCATGAATGCCGGCATCGCCGCGTTCCGCGCCGGCAACGCGCCCGCCATCATGCAGGTGTTCGAAGTCGGCACCGCCACCATGATGGCCGCCAAGGGCGCGGTGAAGCCGGTCTATCAACTGATGAAGGAGACCGGCGAGAAGTTCGATCCGCAGGCCTACCTGCCGGCCATCACCGGCTACTACTCGACCTCGAAAGGCGAGATGCTGTCATTCCCCTTCAACTCGTCGTCGACGGTGATGTGGGTCAATCTCGACGCGCTGAAGAAGGCCAACATCGCGGAGATTCCGAAGACCTGGCCCGAGGTGTTCGACGACGCCAAGAAACTGAAGGCCGCCGGCTACACGACGTGCGGCTTCTCCAACGCCTGGGTAACCTGGGTGAATCTGGAGCAGTTGTCGGCCTGGCACAACGTGCCACTGGCCTCGAAAGCCAATGGCCTTGACGGCTTTGACACCGTGCTGGAGTTCAACGGCCCGCTGCAGGTCAAGCACCTCGAAAAGCTGATCGAACTGCAGAAGGACAAGACCTACGACTATTCCGGCCGCACCAATGCCGGCGAAGGCCGCTTCACCTCCGGCGAATGCCCGATCTTCCTGACGTCGTCGGGCTTCTTCGGCAACGTCAAGTCGCAGGCCAAATTCCACTGGACCAACGCGCCGATGCCCTACTATCCCGACATCAAGGGCGCGCCGCAGAACTCGATTATCGGCGGCGCCTCGCTGTGGGTGATGGGCGGCAAGTCGCCCGAGGAATACAAGGGCGTCGCCAAGTTCCTCGCCTTCCTCTCCGACACCGACCGCCAAGTCTACATCCACAAGGCGTCGGGCTACCTGCCGATCACCAAGGCGGCTTACGCCAAGGCCAAGGAAGAGGGCTTCTACAAGGAGCAGCCCTATCTCGAAACGCCGCTGAAGGAACTGACCAACAAGGAACCGACCGAGAATTCGCGCGGCCTCCGCCTCGGCAACATGGTGCAGCTCCGCGACGTCTGGGCCGAGGAAATCGAGCAGGCGCTGGCCGGAAAGAAGACCGCGAAGGAAGCGCTCGACGCGGCGGTCTCGCGCGGCAACACCATGCTGCGCCAGTTCGAACGCACGGTGGCGAAGTAACCGGCGATATTGGGAGCCATGAACGCTTTTCGATTGCAGTTCGTGAAAGCCGCTCATGCTCTCCTCCCCCCGCCCTTGCGGCGGGGGGAGGGGAATTAGCCTCCCATGCAAAAACAATCCGTTTTCACCTCCCGCTGGCTGCCGTGGCTGCTGATCGCGCCGCAGATGATCGTCGTGCTGGTGTTCTTCTACTGGCCGGCGGCGCAGGCGGTGCGGCAGTCGTTCCTGCTGCAGGACGCGTTCGGTCTCTCGACCATCTTCGTCTGGTTCGAGAACTACAAAGAACTGCTGGCCGATCCGGACTACTTCGCCTCGGTGGTGCGCACCTTCGTATTCGCCGCCGCCCTCGCGTTCTCGTCGCTGTCGCTGGCGCTGCTGCTGGCGGTGATGGCCGACAAACCGCTGCGCGGCGTCGGCGTCTATCGCACGCTCTTGATCTGGCCCTACGCCGTGGCGCCGCCGGTGGTCGGCGTGTTGTGGATCTTCATGCTCAATCCATCGCTGGGCATTCTCGCGCACGGTCTGCGTGCCATCGGCGTCGACTGGAATCCGTTGCTCGACGGCAATCAGGCCGCGCTCCTGATCATCCTCGCCGCGGCATGGAAGCAGATCTCCTACAACTTCCTGTTCTTTCTCGCCGGCCTGCAGAGCATCCCGAAGAGCGTGCATGAAGCCGCCGCCATCGACGGCGCGCGGCCGATCCGGCGGTTCTGGACCATCACCTTCCCGCTGCTGACGCCGACGATCTTCTTCCTCATCGTCATCAACGTGGTCTACGCCTTCTTCGACACCTTCGGCATCATCGACACCATGACGCGCGGCGGTCCCGCCAAGGCCACCGAAACGCTGGTCTACAAGGTCTATTCCGATGGCCTGCTCGGCGGCAATCTCGGCTCGTCGGCGGCGCAGTCGGTGATCCTGATGGGCATCGTCATCGCGCTGACCGCGATCCAGTTCCGCTTCGTCGAGCGCAAGGTGACATACTGATGGTCGAGAACGAGGGCATCCGGCGTTACGTCGCGCACGCGATCCTGTGGATCGGCATCGCCATCGTGGCGTTTCCGGTCTATCTCGCCTTCGTCGCCTCGACGCAGGACAACGCCGTCATCGCCAACGGCCAGATGTCGCTGTGGCCCGGTGGTCATTTCATCGAGACCTACTACAAGACCCTGTTCGTCGGCTCCTCGGGCACCACGCGCGAGCCGGTCGGCATGATGCTGCTCAACTCGCTGATCATGGCGCTGTCGATCGCGCTCGGCAAAATCTTCATCTCGATCCTGTCCGCGTACGCCATCGTGTTCTTCCGCTTCCCGTTCCGCATGACGGTGTTCTGGATCATCTTCATCACGTTGATGCTGCCCGTCGAGGTCCGCATCTATCCGACCTACAAGATCGCCGCCGATCTCAATCTGCTCGACAGCTATTCGGGCCTTGCACTGCCGCTGATCGCTTCCGCCACCGCGACATTGTTGTTCCGGCAGTTCTTCATGACGGTGCCGGACGAATTGCTGGAAGCCTCGCGAATCGACGGCGCAGGCCCGTTTCGTTTCTTCAAGGATACGTTGCTGCCGCTCTCGCGCACCAACATGGCGGCGCTGTTCGTGATCCTGTTCATCTACGGCTGGAATCAATATCTGTGGCCGCTGTTGATCACCACGCGCGACGACATGCAGACGATTCAGGTCGGCATCCGCAAGATGATCGTCACCTCGGACGCGCTGACCGAGTGGCCGGTGGTGATGGCGACCTCGATCCTCGCGATGCTGCCGCCGGTGCTCGTTGTCATCGTGATGCAGAAGCTGTTCGTGCGCGGTCTGGTGGAGACGGAGAAGTGAGTTCACATGGCTAACGTCGTTCTCCGCAACGTCCGCAAGACCTATCCGGGTGGCGTCGAGGCCATCAAGGGTGTCGACTTCGAGGTCGGCGACGGACAGTTCTGCGTGCTGGTCGGACCAAGCGGCTGCGGCAAGTCCACCTTGCTGCGCATGGTCGCCGGATTGGAAACCATCACCTCCGGCGAGATCGACATCGGCGGCCGCGTCGTCAACCAGATCGAGCCGGCGGATCGCGACATCGCGATGGTGTTCCAGAACTACGCGCTCTATCCGCATATGAGCGTCTACAACAACATGGCCTACGGCCTGCGCAACCGCGGCATGGCCAAGCCCGAGATCGACAAGCGCGTGCGCGAGGCCGCGCAAATCCTCGAGATCGGCCCGATGCTCGACCGCAAGCCGAAGCAGTTGTCCGGCGGCCAGCGCCAGCGCGTCGCCATGGGCCGCGCCATCGTGCGCCAGCCGAAAGTGTTCTTGTTCGACGAACCGCTGTCCAATCTCGACGCCAAGCTGCGCATCGCCATGCGGGTCGAAATCCGCAAGCTGCAGCGCCGGCTCAGCACCACCGCGATCTACGTCACCCACGACCAGCTCGAGGCGATGACGCTGGCGGACATTCTCGTGGTGATGAACGGCGGCGTGGTCGAGCAGATCGGCAACCCGCTCGACATCTACCAGAAGCCCGCCACCACCTTCGTCGCCTCCTTCATCGGCGCGCCGCCGATGAACCTGACGCCGTTCAGGCCGGGCGAGACGGGCATCGCGGTTTCCGGCAACGCCGGCGGCATTCTCGGGGTCCGTCCCGAAGATCTCACCCTGACCTCGGGAACCGCGCCGGACGGCGGGGTCCGCTACGATCTCACCGTTGAGGCCATCGAGCGGGTCGGTGCCGAAACCTTTGTCTACGGCGCGCGCAACGGCACGGCCGATGCCGCCGCCGTGAGCAGCAGGCCGGGGGAACTGCCGCCGGGCGAGATCATCGTCCGGCTTCCGGGACAGGCCGCCCCTGCGATCGGCGAACGGATCGTCGCCGTCGCCCCCCGCGACAAGCTCCATCTGTTCGCCGCCGACGGTCGCAGCCGGATCGAACTCTAGTCTTTACAATGATTTGCCATCCGGTCGGGGATGCTTGAACGGTCCCCGAACATGCCCATATGATGGAGTGACCGGAGGGCAAATCCGCCGATCGGTCAACCGGGCGCCGCAAGGGCCCATCTGCACGTCTCGCGACCGGGAGTTCCTTCGGGAGTTCCTTGGGAATGAGGTTTGCATAGCCAAAGTCGCTTCGAGAGGACTTTGTAATGTCTCGTGTTCCTTCGTTGTCCAGTCCGTTCCTTTTGGGATTCGACGAGATCGAGCGTGCGCTCGACCGCGTCGTGAAAGGCGCCGACGGCTACCCTCCCTACAACATCGAGCGGTGCGACCGCACCAACGGTCAACCCGAGCGCCTGCGCATCACGCTGGCGGTGGCGGGCTTCACCCGCGACCAACTCGATGTAACCATGGAGGAAAATCAGCTCGTCATCCGCGGCCGCCAGCAGGACGACAAGACCCGGCAGTACATCCATCGCGGCATCGCCGCGCGCCACTTCCAGCGCACTTTCGTGCTGGCGGAGGGGATGCTGGTGCTGGGTGCGGATCTGAAGAACGGGCTGCTGTCCATCGACCTCGCCAGGCCTGAACCTGAAAGGGTCGTTAAGACAATCGCTATCAATGAGCACGAATAATCTGAGAACTGGAGCGGACTCGACCGCTTGTAACTGTAGAGGAGTCGAGACCATGACCGAACCGAACAATGTTTTCACCCCCGACAACGTGACGCCCGAGGCGCTGGCCTCGCTGGGCGGCGGCCACATCGCCTACGTCAAGGAGATCAAATCCGAGGACGTGCATGGGCTGTTCCCGCAGGCGCCGGAGCTGGCGCCGGGCACCACGCTGTTCGCGCTGCACGCGGCGGACGGCACGCCGATGATGCTGACCGATAGCCGCGAGGCGGCGATCGCCAGCGCCTGGAACAACGAATTGCAGGCGGTCAGCGTCCACTGACGCGGGCGGTTTCCGGGACACCACCGGATGACGACCTGACGGCCCGCACCAAACGGGCCGAGAGGGATGGGTTTTGGCGGCGGCGCGCGATGCGCCGCCGCTTTTGTTTTGGAGGTGCGGTCAGGCCGCCGTCGCCCTTGAGGCTCGTGTCGCTCGATCCGTTGGATGGCGGCGAGCGCGCATGGCATCCATTCGCGCGGCGATTTTCCGCAAAGCGCGGTTTGACCCGCCGCCGGGCAAGAGTATGGTCGCCTCGCCACATCGGCGGAATTTTATTGCCCGCACGCCAAACCTTAGCCGTTCGAGGATTTCATCATGCCAGCCTATCGCTCCCGCACCTCCACCCATGGCCGCAACATGGCGGGCGCGCGCGGGCTGTGGCGCGCCACCGGCATGAAGAACGAGGACTTCGGCAAGCCGATCATCGCGGTGGTGAACTCCTTCACCCAGTTCGTGCCGGGCCACGTCCACCTCAAGAATCTCGGCCAACTGGTCGCGCGCGAGATCGAGCAGGCCGGCGGCGTCGCCAAGGAGTTCAACACCATCGCGGTGGACGACGGCATCGCCATGGGCCACGACGGAATGCTCTATAGCCTGCCCTCGCGCGAGATCATCGCCGACTCGGTCGAATACATGGTCAACGCGCATTGCGCCGACGCCATGGTCTGCATCTCGAACTGCGACAAGATCACGCCGGGAATGCTGAACGCCGCGATGCGCCTCAACATTCCGGCGGTGTTCGTCTCCGGCGGCCCGATGGAATCCGGCAAGGTCACCATCCAGGGCAAGCAGCGTTCGGTCGATTTGATCGACGCCATGGTGGCTGCCGCCGACGACACCGTGAGCGACGCCGACGTCGAAGTGATCGAACGCTCGGCGTGTCCGACCTGCGGGTCGTGCTCAGGCATGTTCACCGCCAATTCGATGAACTGCCTCACCGAGGCGCTCGGGCTGGCGCTGCCCGGCAACGGCTCGGTGCTGGCGACCCACGCCGACCGCAAGGCGCTGTTCGTCGAGGCCGGTCACCTGATCGTCGATCTGGCGCGCCGCTATTACGAACAGAACGACGAGAGCGCGCTGCCGCGCAACATCGCCAACTTCAAGGCCTTCGAGAATGCGATGACGCTCGACATCTCGATGGGCGGCTCCACCAACACCGTGCTGCATTTGCTGGCTGCGGCCTATGAGGGCGAAGTGCCGTTCACGATGGCGGACATCGATCGCCTCTCGCGCCGCGTGCCGGTGCTGTGCAAGGTCGCGCCGTCGGTGCCCGACGTGCATCTTGAGGACGTTCATCGCGCCGGCGGCATCATGGCGATCCTCGGCGAACTCGATCGCGCCGGCCTGATCGACACCAGTTTGCCCTCGGTCCACAGCAAGTCGTTGAAGGATGCGCTGGAGCGCTGGGACATCATGCGCAGCAAGAGCGACAGCGTGCGCACCTTCTATCGCGCCGCGCCCGGCGGCGTGCGCACCGAAGTCGCCTTCAGTCAGGACAAGCGCTTCGACGATCTCGACACCGACCGCGCCAAGGGCTGCATCCGCGATGCCGAACACGCCTTCTCCAAGGATGGCGGCCTCGCGGTGCTGTTCGGCAACATCGCGCGCGACGGCTGCATCGTGAAGACCGCCGGCGTCGACAGCAGCATTTTGAAGTTCTCCGGCCCGGCGCGCATCTTCGAAAGCCAGGATGCGGCGGTGGACGCCATCCTCACCAACAAGATCAAGCCCGGCGACGTTGTGCTGATCCGCTACGAAGGCCCGCGCGGCGGCCCCGGAATGCAGGAGATGCTGTATCCGACCAGCTACCTGAAATCGAAGGGCCTCGGCAAGCAGTGCGCACTGATCACCGACGGCCGTTTCTCCGGCGGCTCGTCCGGTCTCTCGATCGGCCACGTCTCGCCGGAAGCGGCGGAAGGCGGCGCTATCGGCCTGGTCGAGGAAGGCGACACAATCGTGTTCGATATTCCGAACCGCACCGTCCATCTCGACGTCAGCGACGCCGAACTTGAAAAGCGCCGCGCCGCGATGGAGGCAAAGGGTGACAAGGCGTGGAAGCCCGCGCCGCGCACCCGCCGCGTGACGATGGCGCTGAAGGCCTACGCCGCCCACGCCACCAGCGCCGCGCTCGGCGCCGTGCGCGTGGTGAAGGATTGATCGATTAAGTAATCACGCCGGCGTCAAGCAGCGTCGATAACAGGCAACCACGTCTCACCAAGCGTCATGGCCGGGCATTAGCCGTTCGAAGAACGGCGTCGCTTCGCTCGCCTATGTCCCGGCCATCCACGTCTTTGGGACTTGCCGCGCTGTGAAAACGTGGATGGCCGGAATAAATCCGGCCATGACGAAAACTGAAATTTATCGAACGAACGTTCGGCCTTACGCCACTGTCGCCGGCGGCATCGCCAGCACGGAATAGATCGCCGGTGCATCGGTGGAGGCGCGCAGCTTCCGCGCCACTTCCTGATCGCGCAGCAACCGCGCGATCTTCGCCAGCGCCTTGAGATGATCGGCGCCTGCGCCTTCCGGCGCCAGCAGCAGAAACAACAGATCGACCGGCTGGCCGTCCATCGCCTCGAAATCGATCGGCCGCTCCAGCCGCGCGAACAGGCCGAACAGCTTTTCCAGCTTCGGCAACTTGCCGTGGGGAATCGCGATGCCGTAGCCGACCGCGGTGGTACCGAGCTTCTCCCGCTGCAGCAGCACCTCGAAAATCGCGCGCTCGCTCTGGCCGGTCAGCTCCGCCCCGCGCGCAGCCAATTCCTGCAGCGCCTGCTTCTTGCTGTTGACCTTCAACGCCGGAAGTATCGCCTCGGGCGCGACCAGATCAGTGATCATCATGGAGCATTCCGAGAAAGAAGTTTGACCGCCGATTGCGAAACACGATTGCGAAAGATTTGGTTTGCGAAACGCGCTGACCGCTACAGACAGAGAACTGCCTCAGACAAATATCAGACACGTCGCTCGAAGCTGCTTCGGCCCACTCGTTCCAACCATTGATACCGGCACCACTGTAGCACCGACACCATTGTAGCACCGCTACCCTGACCTGCTAAGGTCTGAATTGCGCGTGCCCACAGACCCACCGCACAAGACCCACGCAAACCACATGGACCAAGCGCGCCGGCAATGCAACCGTCCGCGCGCCCGCCTCACCGGGTCGTCCCGTCAAGGCGGCGGACCATAGGGATCGCCATACGGGGCGTCAATGCCGATTGCAAGTGCGCAATCGCGAAAACCCGTCGAAACCGGTTGCCGGAATAATCGATTCGCACGGGCTCCCACACCCATTTGCCGGGTTCCATCGCGATGCGCCTCGCCGGCATCGGTCAAGCACCGATGCTGCAATGCATTTCCTGCTTTTGTGAAACGCAGCAACGCCACGCCGCCTCCGATGCGGTTGTAACTACAATCGGATGCGGCGCGTTTCAGGTCGTGCGCAAATGACGCGCCGCGCTCACGACGCGCGCGGCTGAACCTCCGGCGGATCGATCCAGCCGACATTGCCGTCGGCGCGACGATAGATGATGTTCACGCGGCCCGAGCCGCCGTGCTGGAAGACGATGACGGCGGCGCCGGTGAAATCCAATTCCATCACCGCCTCGCTCACCGACATCCGTTTCAGCGAACTGGTGGCTTCGGCGATGATCACCGGATTGTACGCCGTCACCTCCTCGTCGGTCTCGTCGTCATGCGAAAGCGCTTCGAGTACATAGCTGCGCGTATCGAGCGGGCCCGCCTCGCGCTCGGCGATGACGGCAGCCGCGGCGTGCGACTTGCGCGCCGAGCGATCCTTCAGGCGACTCTTGTAACGCCGCAACCGCTTTTCGATCTGAATGAGCGCCTGGTCCGCACTGGCATAGGCATCGGTCGCATTGGATTCGGCTTCGAGGGTGATGCCGGAATCCAGATGCAGCGCGCAATCGGTTTTGAATCCAAAGCCGTCCTTGCTGAAAGTCACGTGCCCGGAATAATTGCCGTCGAAATATTTACGCAGCACTTCCTCGGTGCGATCGCTGACGCGACCGCGCAAGGCTTCCCCGATGCTGATGCTTTTGCCCGAGACTCGAATGCTCATGTCGTACCTCGATTCGCCACACCTCAAGGAGTGTCGCGAATCCATTATCCGTGACACCCGCATGACAGAGTATTCCGACGAATGAGGCCGCAATCAAGCCCGTTCGATGTCGCGGCGATGATAGCAACGTGATCGAATGCGGTAGGCCTTTCGGGCAACGGAAAACCCGAGCGCTGTTGCCGAGCCACGCGCGCCAAACGTCACCGCGCCGCGACACCAGACCGGACATCATCGTGAGCAAATGTTTAACGTGCGTGCGACGGACGCCCGGCCGCGCGTGCCGGTCCGAGCAGGCTCTGCTTGTCGCGCCGGCGCTGCACCGACGAGGGAATCCGCAGCGCCTCGCGATATTTCGCCACGGTGCGCCGGGCAATATCAATTCCCGTTTCGCGCAATCGTTCCACGATGGTATCGTCGGACAGGATATTGTCCGGCTGCTCGGCATCGATCAACTGCCTGATCTGGTGACGGACGGCTTCGGCCGAATGCGCCTCGCCGCCATCGGCGGCGGCGATCGATGCCGTGAAGAAGTACTTCAGTTCGAACACGCCGCGATTGGTCGCGACATACTTGTTGGCGGTGACGCGCGACACCGTCGATTCGTGCATCTGGATCGCGTCCGCCACCGCCTTGAGATTGAGCGGTCGCAGATGCGCGACACCATGGGCGAAGAAGCCGTCCTGCTGCCGCACGATCTCGGTCGCGACCTTCAGAATGGTGCGGGCGCGCTGATCGAGCGCGCGCACCAGCCAGGTGGCGTTCTGCAGGCAATCGCTGAAGTAGCTCTTGTCGCCATCCTTGCGCGCGCTCTTCGCGAGCTTCGTGTAGTAGATCTGGTTGACCAGCACCTTCGGCAGGGTGTCGCTATTGAGTTCGACCAGCCAGCCGCCGTCCGCGCCCGGCCGCACGTAGACGTCGGGCACCACCGTCTGCACCCTGACGTTGGCAAACTGCAGACCGGGTTTCGGATTGAGCCGGCGGATTTCCGCGATCATGTCGCTGAGATCGTCGTCGTCGACACCGCACAATTTGCGCAAGCCTGCGATATCGCGCCGCGCCAGCAGATCGAGGTTGTCGACCAGCGCCCGCATCGCGGGATCGAAGCGGTCGCGCTCGCGCAACTGGATGGCGAGGCATTCGCTCAGGGACCGCGCGCAGACGCCGGACGGATCGAAGCTCTGCAACACGCCGAGCACGCTCTCGACTTGCTGCGACGTGGCGCCAAGCCGCTCCGCCACATTGCCGAGATCGGGCGGCAGGTAGCCCGCTTCGTCCACCAGATCGATCAGGTAGCGGCCGATCAGACGCAGCGACGGCTGCGGCAACGCTACCGACAATTGTTCGGCGAGATGATCGGCAAGCGAGGTTTCCGCCGCGACGAAGGCTTCGAGGTTGTAGTCGTCGTCGTTCGAGGCGCCGCCGCCCCATTCGGTATAGACGGTGGGCGCGGCGTCCTGCGCGGCGCGCGCGGCGGCATCCGCCGGCTCCTCCGGAAAGACGTTGTCGAGGCGGGTGTCGAGCGAGCCTTCGATCTCGGCACGGCTTCCGAGGTCCGGGCTGAGCCATTCCTCCTGCCCGGCCTCGACCTGCGCCTCGAAGCCGTCGCCGGCCGGGGCGATCTCGCCGGCGGAGCCTTCGCCGTTCCCGGCGGCCTCGCCGGTGGCCGACTCGTTCGGGCCATCGGCCTCGCCGGCGCGTTCCAGCAGCGGGTTGCGCTCCAGCTCGTCCTCGACGAATGCGACAAGGTCGAGGTTGGACAGTTGCAGCAGCTTGATCGCCTGCATCAACTGCGGCGTCATCACCAGTGCCTGCGACTGGCGGAACTCTAACTTCTGCGACAGCGCCATGAAGGCAAAAACCGTTCCATAAAATTTGGTCCGTTTCTTGCTTACCTGTTTCGCAACCGAAAGTATACGGGTGGCAGCCGCGCGACGCCATTTGTGATCGTGCGGGTGACGTGATCGCGCGGATGGGCTGCGAACAGACCTCGACGGGCAGAACGGGACGGGCGCGGCCAGCCCGCCATCGTTGGAGCGATGCTATAGCGTTTTCAAGCGAAGTGGATACCGGTTCGCGTCAAGAAAACGTGTCAAAATAAGAAGCTGGAGCTCCATTCCGATCTTATCGGAATGGAAGTGGCTCTAGAGCCGGAACTCCTCGCCGAGATACAGCCGCCGGACGTCGGGATCGTTGACGATGGCGTCGGGGTCGCCTTCGGTGAGGATCTGCCCGGCATAGACGATGTAGGCGCGGTCGGTGAGGCCGAGCGTTTCGCGCACGTTGTGGTCGGTGATCAGGACGCCGATGCCGCGATTGGTCAGATGCCGCACCAGATCCTGGATGTCGCCTACCGCAATCGGATCGATGCCGGCGAACGGCTCGTCGAGCAGCATGTAACTCGGCCGCGTCGCCAGCGCGCGGGCGATTTCGACGCGGCGGCGCTCGCCGCCCGACAGTGCGATCGAAGGCGACTTGCGCAGCCGCGTGATGTTGAATTCGTCGAGCAGCGAATCTAGTTCCTTCTCGCGCTTCTTGCGGCTGGGCTCGACCACCTCGAGCACCGCACGAATGTTCTGCTCGACGGTCAGGCCGCGGAAAATCGAGGCTTCCTGCGGCAGATAGCCGATGCCGAGCCGCGCGCGCTGATACATCGGCAGCTTGGTGACGTCGTGGCCGTCGAGCTCGATCTTGCCGCGATCGGCCTTGATCAGGCCGGTGATCATGTAGAACACGGTGGTCTTGCCGGCGCCGTTGGGACCGAGCAGGCCCACCGCCTCGCCCCGCCGCACATAGATGCTGACGCCGCGCACCACCTGCCGAGAGCCGAAACTCTTTTCGATGCCGTGCACCGCGAGGTAGTCGGTGCGCGGCGCGGCGCGGCGCGGGTCAGCCTGCCGTTGTCGCGGCTGGGGGTGAACCTGCGGCGCGGCGGCGCGGCGCGCGACCGGCGGCGCATCCCGCACCGGCTGTTCCAGCGCAACGCCAAGACCATCGTCGACCGCGGTGATGTCGGCGCGCGCGCGCGCGAAGCCCTGCTGGCCGCGCTGCGGCGACTTCCGGCGGAAGATGTCGCGGAGATCCACCATGCCGCGTTACCTGGCCCTTGCCGGTTGCCGCCCGTGAGCGGGGACGAAAATCAGTTGCGGAACAGCATTCGCAGGGTAGCCGCCCGGCATGAACAAATCCGTACCGGATCGGCCAGGTGCCGGGCGCGCGGTGAGGCAGACGTTGATCATGCCGACGACCCTATCGCCCCAGCAACGGGATCGGCGGCTTGAGGGCAGGGGCCGGCGCCGCCGAGCCCGAAGCCTTCGCGCCGCAACCGCCGCCCTCGGACTGGACGAACAGACCCTGCACCCGGCCGCTGTCGGATTCGACCCGCGACACCCCGGTCGTCATGTTGACAAACAGGCGGTCGCCGCGCAGCACGTTCTTGCATTGCGTCAGCACCACGTTGCCTTTCATCGTGATCAGATTGGAGCGGGTGTCGAACACCGCGAGATCGCCGGTCACCACCTGCTCCTTCTGCGTCACCACCACGCCGCCGCGAGCCTCCAGCCGCCGGATCGACGACGCCCCGCCCGGTCCCGGCGAGGCGGACTTCATCGCGGCCTTGCCGGCGGACTTGCCAGAAGACTTGTCTTTGTCGCCGCCGTTGGAATCGTAGAACACCACCAGCGATTTCGACTGCATCGTGGTATCGCCCTGCACCACCTTCACGTTACCGGAAAAGGTGGCTTCCTTTTTCTTGTCGACCATTTCCAGCGAGGCGGCCTCGATCTGAATGGGCTGATCGCGATTCTGCGAGAACCCCTGCATGGCATTGGGCACGCCCTGCATCGCGCCCTGCGCGCGGGCGTCGGCGCCGACACCTACGGCCAGCAGCAACAGCATCAGGCCACCGCCTGTCAGCATTCGCACCGGGCCGCGGCCGCGGCGTGTCGAAGGAGTGGATGTCGCCGTCATCGCGACCCGCCGTGCTTGGCGCCGGAGGATCGCTTCGACGAGGTTGGCCGCGCCGACGGCAGGGGCGGCGGATCCTGACTCGGATTGAACACCGGCTCATCGCTGCCACCGCCACTGGCCCCGCTGGTGCCCTGCGGCGGATTGTTGGCATCGGCGTTGGGCTGCTCCATCACCAGATTCATTCTCACATTGCCTTCGAAGCGCACCACGTCGCCCTTGTCGATGATCCGCAGGCGGTCGGAATTGAGTGTGCCGTTCAGGAGTTTCACCGCCACCGGCTCGTCCGACGTCACCAGACCCTTGTTGATGTCGACCAGCGCCCGCGTCAGCCGCGCTTCGTAGCCGGTGGAAGACTGCAAGAAAATGTCCTTCCGAAGGTCGAGAAGCTGGTCCTTGGTGTTGAAGATGCCGTTGTGGGCATCCATCGTCACCGTCGATTTGTCTTCCATCGTCACTCGCGCGCGGATCGTGGCGAGATCGACGTGGTCGGGGTCGGTCAAATCCTGCGTTGCGCTCTTGGCCCAGACCTCGTAGGGCCGTTGATCGGGCGAGAAGCCGGACATATGCGGCGATTCCATCGTGATCTTGGTCCCGGACACCACCAGATTGTCGATATCGACCGGGAGATCCGGCATCAGCACACGAAACGGATTGAAGACCGACACCAGCACGATCGCGGCCAGCGATACCACGACCCCGGCCGGAACCGCGATCCGCAGCACGCGCACCAGCCGGCTGTGCCGGGCAGCGGCGGCAAAGCGCGCCTCCAGGCCTGCCTGATAGGCCGGGCTTTGAGCCGAATACACCGCTCCTCCTGCGTCACGAAGATGGCCGTCCGTTTCGGCCGCCTTCGATGAATGTCCCTGATCCCAATAACTTACGGTTGCGTCGCGACGATTTCGCCGGGTCCCGCCGGCGTGCCGCGCGCGAGGGGCGAAATCTTCTGCTCAAATGTTGTGTTCAAATGTTGAAATCCCGTTCCGCGCCGGCAAGCTGCGGCCGTTCCCCAGTTCCGACTATGACATAGGATCGCGCCGCCGGTCACGCCAGTCGCGGCCCGCGGCCGCGCTCAGGCGTGGGCGAAGATGTCCTCGTCTTCCCAGCCGGCCAGATCGAGCCGCGCCCGCGTCGGCAGGAACTCGAAGCAGGCCCGCGCGATATCCGCGCGGCCCTCGCGCGCCAGAACGGCGTCGAGCCGGGTGCGCAGCGCGTGCAGATGCAGCACGTCGGACGCCGCGTAGGCCAGTTGCGCTTCGGTCAGCGCCTCCGCACCCCAGTCGCTCGACTGCTGCTGCTTGGAGAGATCGACGCCGAGCAGTTCGCGCACCAGATCCTTGAGACCGTGGCGGTCGGTATAGGTGCGGGTCAGGCGGGAGGCGATCTTGGTGCAGTAGACCGGTTGCGGCATCACGCCCAGCGCATTGTAGAGCGCGGCGAGATCGAAACGCGCGAAGTGAAAGATCTTGGTCACGTTCGCATCGCCCAGCAGCTTCTTGAGGTTGGGCGCGTCGGCGTGGCCTTGCGGAATCTGCACGATGTCGGCGGTGCCGTCGCCCGGCGAAAGCTGCACGACGCAGAGCCGGTCGCGATGCGGGTTGAGCCCCATGGTCTCGGTGTCGATCGCTACCGAATCGGTGTAGCGGCCAAGGTCCGGCAGGTCGCCGCGATGCAGACGGATGGTCATGTGAATTCGGTCCTGATCCCGCGCGAACGCGCGCGCGGCTCCGGCTTAAACCATTCGCGCCACCCATGGCAATCGCGCAGCGCCGGCCCATGACAGACCGGAGCCGCGCGCACCCCGACAAACGCCACACGGATGCGCGGAAATAATGTCTTGATCGGCATCGACCGTCGGGGTGTCATGCGCCCCTTTCGTTCGTTGCCAAAGGTTGTCTCATGAAAATCGAGCAACACCGTCTCGCCCGCCTCGCGATCCTGATCGACGCCGACAATACCTCGCCGCAAATCGCCGAGGGACTGTTCGAGGAGGTGGCGAAATTCGGGGAGCCAAGCGTCAGACGCATCTATGGTGACTTCTCCAGTCCGCACCTCAAGTCGTGGGCCGATATTCTGCAGAAGCACGCCATCGATCCCTATCAGCAGTTCGCTTACACCAAGGGCAAGAACGCCTCGGACATCGCGCTGGTGATCGACGCCATGGATCTGCTGCACAGCGGCCGTTTCGACGGCTTCTGTCTCGTCTCGTCGGACAGCGACTTCACCCGTCTTGCGTCGCGACTGCGCGAGCAGGGCGCGGACGTTTACGGCTTCGGCGCACAGAAGACCCCGGAGAGTTTTCGTCAGGCCTGCCGCCGCTTCATCTACACCGAGAATCTCTTGCCCGAGAGCGTTGCGTCGACCGACGACAATGCGCCGAAGCCGAAGGTGCTGAAGCCGCCGAGCGCGGCCGTGCCGATTCTGAAAACCGCGATTTCACAAATCGAAAGCGAGGACGGCTGGGCGCCTCTCGGCACCGTCGGCCAACAGGTTTCCAAGCTGTTTTCTGACTTCGATACGCGCACCTATGGCTTCGGCAAGCTGAGCGACCTCGTCCGCAAGACCGGCGCCTTCGATCTTGAGAAGGGCGACGGCGGCCATCTGCGCATCAGAGTTCGTCCGCAGAAAGCGTCCGGAACGAAGCGACGATCCTGATCGACCCGGCGCTCACGGCGTTCGCGGCCAGCTGCGGCTGTCGAACGGCGCGACGCGATAGTCGGGATCGATGGTGCAATCGCCGGCAAAGGCCTGCTGCTTGGCGTGGCACCGCGCCAGCACGGCCTGCGGCGTCGGCCGCTCGCCCTTGTCGATCCATGCCAGCAGCGCATCCAGTTCCGCCGGATAGAGCGGCGAGGACAATTTGCTGTGAACGTGCTCGCGGGCGAAAGTCTGCACCAGCAGCCGCGCGTTGCCCGCGTGCTCCACCGTGTCGCGATAGGCCGCCTCATTCTCCACCGCCGCGGTCGGGTCGTCGATCGCGTGCAAGGTCAGCACCGGAATTGCGATCTGCCCGGTGGGGTCGCTGTCGTAGGCGAGTTGCGCTCGCGCCTGCGGATCGGCGACAACGCGCGGCACCTCGCGATTGAGCCGGTCGTCGTCGGACGAGCCGCGATAGACCACGCCGACGTTGCCGAACGGGCTCCTGCCCCCAGTGATATGAACCGCGATGTCGCGAAACAGAAACGTCGCCCATGAGAGATGCGCGAACAGCACATGCGCGGGAATTCGCGTCAACGCCGCCATCTCCGACAGCGCGCGGCTTTGCTCGGGACTGCGTTGCGCGGCGGGGAGATTTTCGCCGGTACAGGCGTCGAACCGCGCGCGCAGCTCCTTGTGTGTCAATTTCGAGTCCGGCGGCAGGCCGATGCCGAGATCGTATTGCGGCTCGTCTGCTTTCGGCAGGCTGTGGCAATAGTACTGGAACAGCGCGCGCAAATCGATGCGCGGATTGTAGGTGCGAGTGCCGCCGGCAATCACGCCGCTGGTCAGCAGCGCGCCGTCGTAGTTGCGGGCACCGTCCGGCGCGATGGCGTAGAGCTCGATAACGCGCGCGCCGACATCGCCGCCCCACGACTGCCCGTGCATAATGGTGCGGCGCGGCTTGCCGAATTTCTCGACGAACGCCTTGCGCGCGTTCTCGGTATCCTCCGCCGCCATTCGCGCGCCGTAGCCGGGGCGGCGATAACTGGCGGCGACGAAGGCATGGCCGTCGCGGACGAACTCGGAAAAGCGCTCGAAATCCTTGTCGCTGTAGTTCGGCGTGATCGGCGCCAGCCGCGGCCCGCCGTGGGCATGGACCACCAGAACGCCGTCCCACGTCTTCGGCACCCCGGCGAGGACATAGGAGCCGTTATCGTCCTGGCCGCGATAGCAGGTGACGTCCGTCACCGCGACGGGACAGGCCACCGGCTCCAGCGGCTGCGCGGCGAACGCGGCCGCAACGCCGGTCAGATCGAGAAAATCGAGAAACAGGAGGGTGACGAGGGCGCAGGACAGGGCGGCGCGAATGCGCATGGCGAATGCCTCCAATCCCTCCCGCGGGAAATGTCGCACCGGCGCGTCGCTTTGCCAAGTTCGCGGCCAAGTTCGCGCAGCCGAAAGCCGAGCGTCACGGCCCGCGCGACAGCGCTTCACGAACGTATCCCGGATTCAATGAAAAAGGGGGGGGGCACGAGAGAGAGTGGTGCCCAGGAAAGGACTCGAACCTTCACGACCTTGCAGCCACTGGCACCTGAAGCCAGCGCGTCTACCAATTCCGCCACCTGGGCCCGGGCCGGTTGATACGGATAGCCCGCGCCGTTGTCAAACGGCAAAACGCGGCTTCCCGCAGAGTCGCGCCTCACGGAGACGGCGCGGCGCGAATCGCATGGCCGAAAATTGCACAGCGCGCAGCAAATCCGCTATATAGCGGCCGAAACAGCCGCGGCGTTGCGGCATCGGGGCCTTTGGGCCGCTTGAGGTGATTCCATGTCGTCGTCATCCCCCGTGTCGTCCTACGTGACCTCGCATTCGGACACCCTCGTCACCGTGTTCGGCGGGTCGGGTTTTCTGGGCCGGCATGTCGTGCGCGCGCTGGCCAAGCGGGGCTATCGCATCCGTGTCGGCGTGCGCCGGCCCGAACTCGCAGGCCACCTGCAACCGCTCGGCAAGGTCGGCCAGATTCATGCCGTGCAGGCCAACCTGCGCTATCCCGCCTCGGTGGAAGCCGCCACGCGCGGCGCCGGCATCGTCGTCAATCTGGTCGGCATTCTGGCTGGCAGCGGCGCGCAGACCTTCGAGGCCGTCCACGCCAATGGCGCGGGCGCCGTGGCGCAGGCCGCCTCCGCCGCCGCCGCCCGGCTGGTGCACGTCTCGGCGATCGGCGCCGATGCCGAATCCGCCTCCGCCTATGCCCGGTCGAAAGCCGCCGGCGAAGCCGCCGTGCACGAGGCGCTGCCCGGCAGCATCGTGATGCGGCCCTCGGTGGTGTTCGGCCCCGAAGACGATTTCACCAATCGCTTCGCCTCGCTGGCGCGGCTGATGCCGGTGCTGCCGCTGATCGGCGGCGGTGAAACGAAGATGCAGCCGGTCTATGTCGGCGACGTTGCCCGCGCCATTGCCGATGCTGCGGACGGCGCGGCGAAGCCCGGCGCGACCTACGAACTCGGCGGCCCCGAGGTGCTGTCGCTGCGCGAAATCTACCGGATCATCCTGACGATGACCGACCGCGAACGGGCGCTGATTCCGCTGCCGTTCGCGCTGGCCAGGCTCAAGGCGCTGGTGCTGCAGTTCGCGCCGTCGCCGTTCTCGCTGACGCGCGATCAGGTGACGCTGCTGCAATCCGACAACGTGGTGTCGGAGGCGGCGAAGAGCGCCGGGCTGACGCTCGAAGGCCTCGGCATCACGCCGGATTCGCTCGAGGCGATCGCCCCGCAATATTTGTGGCGCTTCCGGCCGCAGGGTCAGTTCCAGCGCAAGAACGCTTAGGCGTTACGCGAACCGTCCCCGCCTGCGCGGGGACGACGGAAGATATTGCTTAAAATCCCAGCGCCAGCGCGATCAGGCCCAGCGTGCCGACGATGACGCGCCACCACGCGAAGAACGTAAAGCCGTTGCGGGTGACGTAGTTCAGGAACGCCTTCACCACGATGATCGCGGTGATGAACGACACGACGAAGCCGATGGCGATGATATAGGAGTGATCCAGCGTCATCTCGTGGCGGCTCTTGTAGAGATCGTAGACGAAGGCGCCGAGCATGGTGGGGATCGCAAGGAAGAACGAGAATTCCGCCGCCGCCCGCTTGTCGGCGCCGAGCAACATCGCCGCGACGATGGTGGCGCCGGAGCGCGATACGCCGGGGATCATGGCGGTGCACTGCGCGAAGCCGATGGCGAGATAGGTCGGCAGCGGAAACGCGGTGGCATCGTGCAGGCGTGGCTTGAGATCGAGCTGATCGACCCACATCAGTACCGCGCCGCCGAGGATCAGCGTGAAGCATACCACCCACGGATTGAACAGGTAGCTCTTGATATAGCCCCCGAGCAGGCCGCCGATCACCGCCGCCGGCAGGAACGCCACCAGCACGCCGATGACGAAGCGCCGCGCCTCGGGATCGGTGAACATGCCCAGCGCCACGTTCCACAACTTGACGAAATAGAGCGCCAGAATGGCCAGAATCGCGCCGAGCTGGATCAGGATCGCGAAACTCTTCCAGAAATCGTCGCCGCCCTGCTCGAAGAAGCGCTCGACCAGCAGCAGATGGCCGGTCGACGATACCGGCAGGAATTCCGTAACCCCCTCGACAACGCCGAGGATCACCGCGCGAATGGCATCAGATATCATGGGAACTTTCGCTTTCAGGCCGGCGAAACGCCGGCACTTTTGGCTGATTTGCCTGCTTCCCGCAATGTCGAAATTTGCAGGCCTCCCGCGTGCGTCCGAGGTCCAATGAATGCTTCGATCGCGCTCCGTTCAGGCGTAAGAGGGCTTTCGGCACGGTCGGCCTCAGCGCGGGCCGCCGGAGACGCTTTGTTAAGGACGGAAACCTATCTAGTGTGGTGGTTCAGAAGTCCGCTTCATTGTCCCAGCGAGGCTTTCAAGCGAACTTCTAAAGCCAAACCACACCAGAACTACAGATATGCCAGTGCGCTTTCGAATCCGAAGTTCGCTTTGCGGGTGCCGTCCAATGTGGCGAACTTCAGTTTCGGGGCGCCAGAGCATGATCCCGAAAAGTGGAGACCGGTTTTCGGTAAGGATCATGCTCAAACAAAAAGATAAAAGACGAGTCTGATTCAACGCAGTTGAAACAGAGTCTAGGGAGCGGATTTACCCTTCGCTTCCCATCGAAGCGAAGCAGGCCCGAAAGGCGAATGTCAGATCCCAGGCCCCACCGGCTAAGTTTGCCTGCGGTTCTCGGATTCTCACATTTGCCAAAGTATCCGCCGAGATGGGGCGCAATGTTTGAGTCGAACCACTAGGGACCCGATGCTCACGCTCTTCCATCATCCGTTCTGCCCCCATTCGCGTTTCATTCGCCTCGCAATCGGCGAGTACGGGCTCGACCTGACGCTGGCGGAGGAGCGGCCGTGGGAGCGGCGCGAGGCGTTTCTGATCATGAACCCGGCCGGCGCCACGCCGGTGCTCGCCGCCGACGGCATTCCGCCGGTTCCCGGCGCCAGCCTGATCGCCGAATATCTCGACGAGGTCTGCGGCGATGCGCGCGGCGATCGCCGGCTGCTGCCGCAATCCCTGGCCGAGCGCATCGAGGTGCGCCGGCTCACCGCATGGTTCAACGAGAAGTTCTTCGAGGAAGCCTCCAACCCGCTTGTGACCGAACGCATCTACAAGCGCTTCATGAGCGAGGAGGACGGCGGCGGCCCGCCTTCCGCCGACGTGATGCGCGCCGCCAAGGCCAACGTCCGCTACCACCTGTCCTATATCGGCTGGCTGGCGCGGACCCGGAACTATCTCGCCGGCGACCGCCTGACCTATGCCGACCTCGCCGCCGCAGCCCATCTCTCCGCGATCGATTACCTCGGCGACGTGCCGTGGAACGAGGACGAGGCGGCCAAATCCTGGTACGCGCGGATCAAGTCGCGCCCCTCGTTCCGGCCGCTGCTGTCGGAATGGCTGGCGGGCGTCCCCGCTTCGCAGAGCTACGTCGATCTCGATTTCTGAAGCGGGATCGCTCAAAGACTGAATCGCTACCTGAGGTGGCGGAGCCCTCGAAGGACGACTGTCGACATTCTTCGAGGCTCGGCGTGAAGAACGCCTCGCACCTCGGGATGACGGCAGCTTTCACGGGCCCGAGCGTCCCCGCCTTGATTTCGGAACGCAGGCCCGGCATTGCTCCCGCCATGAGCAATGTTCCCTTCTTCACCCGCGACGGTGACCGCTTCATTCCGACCGACATCGGCGTCAGTCCGTGGGATCGCAAGTCACTGCACGGCCGCGTCGTGGTCGGCCTGCTGGCCTTCGTTATCGAGGAGCACCACGGCGACGACGCCTACATGCCGGCGCGCCTGACCGTCGATATGTTCCGCCTGCCCGGTCTCGACCCGGTGGACGTCACCACGCGGCTGGTCCGCGACGGCAAGCGCATCAAGGTGGTGGAGGCGGAATTCTTCAGCGGCGGCGTCAGCATGGCGCGCGCGTCCTGCCAGTTGCTGCGGCGGACGGAGAATCCGCCGGGCACGGTGTGGTCGCCGCCGACCTGGGATGCGCCCAGGCCCGACGACCTGCCGCCGCCGGATCCGAAGCTCGGCATGAACGGGATGTGGGCGGTGCGCCCGATCGTCGGCAGCATCGGCACTGTCGGTCCGCGCCGGGTCTGGCTCAGCGAAGTGCGCGACGTCGTCGGCGGCGCGCCGATCACGCCGTTCGTGCGGGTCGCGGTGGGCGCCGATTTCGCCAGCCCCTTCGCCAATGCCGGCGACCGCGGCCTCGGCTACATCAACAGCGACGTCACGCTCTACCTGCACCGGCTGCCGTTGACCGACTGGGTCGGCTACGAGGTCGTCAATCATCACGCCACCGATGGCGTCGCCATCGGCGAGTGCTGGCTCTACGACGAAACGGGACCGATCGGCACTGCAACGGTGACCGCGCTGGGCCAGCGGCAGATGATGGGCAAGCCGCCGCCGTAGAGCATGATCCCGAAAAGTGGGAACCGGCTTTCGGAAAGATCATGCTCAAACAAAAATAGCGGTGGGTCGGGCGCGACACCATCACTTCAAATGCAGCTTCATCTCGTCGCGCGCTTTCAGCGCCGCGCCCTGACGGCCGACGATCTTGGCGATCCGCTCGGGCGCGAAGTTGAGATCGACGAAGGCCGGCGCGGTGTTGGCGACCTCGTGATAGGTCGCGATCAGGCCGTCGCGCAACTGCATGACCGAGACGCCCTCGAACATCGCACGGTTGCCGTTGGCTTCAGGCAGCTTCGAGCGATAGCTGAAGGTGTAGCGCGCATAGAGCGTTTGGCCGTCGCTGACCGGATCGTGCATCACCCAGCGGAAATCCTCCGCCGTGCGATAGAACCAGTCGTCGATCAGTTCGGCGATTTTCGCGCGGCCTTCGAACGCGCCGTAGAACGCATCGTGATAGACGCCGTCCTCCGTGAACAGCATCGCGAAGGTCTTGCCGTCGCGCGCCTCGACCGCGTCGCAGAACGTGCGCAGCATGGCGGTGGAAGTCGCAGTGGAATTCATGGGGCGTTGTCCCTGATGTGGCGTTTCCGGTGTCCGTTCTTGCCAGCGTAGCGAAGCCATCGACGCACAACAAGGCGACGGCCGCCCCTTGCGTTTTCATTGGTCTCGTTCATAGTTTTGGTACTTCATTTTTTACGGTGTTTCGATGATTCATATTGGGCAAGTTCGATTACTTGCGCGCCTGGCCGCGCCTGTCTTTCTGCTGCTTGCGCTCGGCGGCGCCGCCTCGGCCGGCGTTTGCCAGAACAAGCAGATCGCCTTCAATCGATTGACCGGGCAGGACGCCGCGCTCATCGCACGGATGCGCGCCGCCGGCGCGGCGAACAATTGCGCCGGCTTGATCGCCGCCGCGAACCAGCGCATCGCGTTGCTGCGACGCGTGGCAAGTATGCGGCCCGGCGTCGTCAATTGCGAGGACGCGACGCACAAGAACTCCGATCGCGATCCCCCGGGATACGATGCGCGCGAGATCGCCCTCACCCAACGGGTCATGGCGGCATGCCGCGGATCGCAAAGCCGGACGGCGGCGCACGCCGCCCCCGCGGCAAAGCCGGCGACGAAACCCCAGCCGCGCGTGGCGAATGCTGCGGACGGCGACTGCTCCGACGTCTCGGGCGGCGGCGGCCCGCGGATCAAATGCCGCAAGACCGACGCCGCCCCGGTCAATCCGGATCGGGCACCCGCACGACAGGACAAGAAGGTCGCGGCGACCCCGCCGGCAAACGCCGCGCCGATGATCCATTCCGCGGAGACCGGCATCGCCACGCGGATCGCTTCCGAACTTTTCCCGGAAGCCGTCCCCGCGCCGGCGCCGGCCAGGCCGGCCGAACCGAGCGCGGTCGTGCCGGCCGATCCAGCCCCCGAGAAGAAGGAGGCGGCGCGTCCGACGGTTTCGCTGGAACTGACCGCCGCGCGGGAGCGCCTCGCCATAGCGGCGCGGGCCGCCCTGGCTTCGCCGTCATGCGCCGCCTATGAGCGCGTCGCCGGCGATGCGAGGAACGTCGCGACGGTCTATCGCACGCTCGGCGACAGCGCGAATGAGGCGTCCATGAGCGCAAAAGCCGCGAAGGTCGAAAACGCCGTGAGCGAGATGCGGTCTGCGTCGCGCTGCGACGGCTTCAGCGTCGCAACACCGCCAAGTCAGGGTCGCAACAACGCCAAGCCGGCCAAGGTGAGCGCCGCCGACTGCGCGGCGGTGATGAGCTACTGGAAAAAGATCGACAACGGCTCCAAGGGCCAGAACAATATCCGCGCCAATGTCGCCGTGGCCCGCATGAATCTGATGTCGACAGGAAACTGCAACGACATGCGCTACAAGCCGGACCTGCGGGAATGCGTGACCGCCAGCTTGCACTGGGCCGAGGCGAATATCGGCGACGCGGAGATCAGGCGACGCGTCAAAGTCGCGAATTGTCCGAAATAAGCTGACCCCATCCAAACCATGGCCGTCCGCCTCGCCTGAAACAATGCGGGGCGGACGTCGGCAATCGAGGCAAACTCAGCTCGACAGCTCGCCCACCGTCGCCAGCAGCCGCGCGATGTCCTGCGGTCGCGACAAACGATGATCGCCGTCCTGCACCATGGTCAGCACCACGTCGTCGGTTGGCAGGCATTCGGTGAGACGGAAGGCGTGACGCCACGGCACGTCGGGATCCTGCGCGCCCTGGAGAATCCGCACCGGACAGCCGACGTCGATGCTCGCGCCCAGCAGCAAATGTTTGCGGCCGTCCTCGATCAGGCCACGCGTGATCGGATAGGGATCGCCGTATTCCGACGGCCGCATCCAGACGCCGTCGATGTCGATCTCGCGCTTCACCGCGTCGGGAAAGCCCTTCCACATCAATTCCTCGGTGAAGTCCGGCGCCGGCGCGATCAGCACCAGGCCGCGGAGCGGCGTGCCGCGCCGCTTCAGTGCGCGCGCCAGCAACAGTGCGATCCAGCCGCCCATCGAGGAGCCGACCGCCACCGTCGGCCCCTTGCAGACGGTATCGAACACCGCCAGCGCCTCCTCCGACCAACGGCCGATGGTGCCGTCGACGAATTGCCCGCCGGATTCGCCGTGGCCGGAGTAATCGAACCGCACGCAGGCGCGGCCGTGCTCCGCCGCCCAGCCGTCGAGCGCCACCGCCTTGGTGCCGGCCATGTCGGAATTGAAGCCGCTGAGCCAGAACAGCCCCGGCGTGGCGCCCGCGCGGGCGCGCACCGCGATCCGACGGCCATTCGGGCCCGCGCCGACCGTAACGAAGTCCGGCGCGGCGATGGCCGCGCCCTCGGCTGTATCGGTCATGAATGATGTCTCCGTCGATTGGCTGCGCGCCGCACTGTCGCTTGCGTAACCGCCCGGCGCAATCTATGTGAGCGGAAACCGCGACGGCAGCGTGACCAAAATGCCGCGTGGCAACGGTTTTGCCGCGCGGGGCCCGGGAATGCTTGCCCGCTGGCGCGGTTTCCTTCAAACTACCGCTTTCGTTCACAATTCTGGAGAATTACCCATTCGCCGTCCTAACAGAGCCCCGCCCGTCGCCGCCAAGGATGGGCCGCGCACCAACGATGCCATACGCAATGCCCAGGTCCAGTTGATCGATCAGGACGGGGTGAATCACGGCACGGTGGAAACCATCGCCGCGATCAAGCTCGCCACCGAAGCCGGCATGGATCTGGTGGAGATTTCGCCGAACAACAATCCTCCCGTATGCAAGATCATGGACTACGGGAAGTTCAAGTTCCAGTCGCAGAAGAAAGCCGCCGAGGCCCGCAAGAAGCAGAAGATCGTCGAGATCAAGGAGATCAAGCTCCGGCCGATGATCGACGACCACGACTACGACGTGAAAATGCGCGCCATGAAGCGGTTCTTCGAGGAAGGCGACAAGGTCAAGATCACCTTGCGCTACCGCGGCCGCGAAATGGCGCACCAGGACATCGGCACCAAGCTGCTCAACAAGGTGAAGGACGAGGTCGCCGACATCGCCAAGGTCGAGCAGGACGCCAAGTTCGAGGGCCGTCAGGTCGTCATGGTGCTGGCGCCGCGCTGAGCGGCATTCCAACAGCCCCCACCCCAACCCTCCCCCGCAAGCGGGAGAGGGAGCAGGCCGAGCCAGCCGATATTTCGACACTCAAGTTAATTGCGCGACCATCGCGCGCGAGCTGGAAAGCGATCCCTCGCCCGGCAACAAGCCGGTCCCCTCTCCCGCTTGCGGGGGAGGGTTAGGGAGCGGCACGCTTGAAGCCGTGACGATAGCGAAATCGTTCATTCGCTGAATCGCGTTGCCTTTCGTCTGATCCTCTGTCATAAGCCCGATCTTCATCGCCCGGCTGATCAAGGGCTGCCGTGGCGATGAGCCGTGCGGATTTGGTCCGATAAGGAACAATCGAGCACTTTCAACGCTCTAGCGAGCATTTCAGCCGCGATGTCGCCTTCCGGGGCGGCTTTTTCCGTGGCAAGAGGAGAGCCAAATGCCCAAGCTGAAGACCAAATCGGGCGCCAAAAAGCGCTTCAAAGTGACCGGGACCGGCAAGGTGGTGTCCGCCCACGCCGGCAAGCGACACGGCATGATCAAGCGGACCAAGAAGCAGATTCGTCAGCTTCGCGGGACCCGCATCCTGTTCAAGACCGACGGCGACAACATCAAGAAGTACTTCTTGCCGAACGCCTGACGGCCTGTCCGTTGCAACCTCGCCGCCTCGCGCGGCGTCAAATTTCCCAGTCATTTGAAGGAGATCGGTCATGTCTCGCGTTAAACGCGGTGTGACGGCTCACGCCAAGCACAAGAAAGTCTACAAGATCACCAAGGGGTTCTCCGGCCGCCGGAAGAACACCATTCGCGCCGCCAAGGCCGCCGCCGACAAGGCGCAGCAATACGCGTTCCGCGACCGCAAGCGCAAGAAGCGCACCTTCCGCGCGCTCTGGATCCAGCGCCTCAACGCCGCCGTGCGGCCGCTCGGCATGACCTACAGCGTGTTCATCAACGGCCTTGCCAAGTCGGGCATCACCGTCGACCGCAAGGTGCTGTCGGATCTCGCGATCCACGAGCCCGCCGCGTTCCAGGCGATCGCCGAGAAGGCCAAGGCCGCGCTCGCGGCCTGATCGTATCCGCCCGGCCGCGATCCCTGACATTTTCATGATGTCGTCATGGCCGGGCTTGTCCCGGCCATCTACGTCTGTGGCCGTCGCTGTTAAGACGTGGATGCCCGGATCAAGTCCGGGCATGACGTTGTGCAGATGGTGATCGCCCATGTCCAATCTCGAAGACCTTCAACAATCCATTCTGGCCGACATCGCCGCCGCTGCCGATGAAGCCGCGCTCGAAGCCGTGCGCGTTTCCGCGCTCGGCAAGAAGGGCTCGATCTCGGCGCTGCTCGCGACGCTCGGCAAGATGTCGCCGGACGAACGCAAGTCTGAGGGCGCGAAGATCAATCTCGCCAAGGACGCGGTGACGCAGGCGCTGACCGCGCGCCGCGACGTCTTGAAGAACGCGGCGCTCGACGCGCGCCTCGCCTCGGAGACCGTCGACGTCACCTTGCCGCTGCGCGACACGCCGGCCGACGCCGGCCGCATCCATCCGCTGAGCCAGACCTGGGACGAACTCACCACCATCTTCGCCGACATGGGCTTCGCGGTGGCCGAAGGTCCGGACATCGAGACCGACGACTACAACTTCACCAAGCTGAATTTTCCCGAGGGGCACCCCGCGCGCGAGATGCACGACACCTTCTTCTTCAATCCGAAGGACGACGGCTCGCGCCTGCTGCTGCGGACGCACACCTCGCCGGTGCAGGTGCGCACCATGCTCTCGCAAAAACCGCCGATCCGCGTGATCTGTCCGGGCCGCACCTACCGCATCGACTCAGACGCGACGCATACGCCGCAATTCCATCAGGTCGAAGGGCTGGTGATCGACAAGGGCTCGCACCTCGGCCACCTGAAATGGATCCTGCACGAGTTCTGCAAGGCGTTCTTCGAGGTCGATCACATCAACATGCGCTTCCGGCCGTCGTTCTTCCCGTTCACCGAGCCGTCGCTGGAAGTCGATATCCAGTGCCGCCGCGACAAGGGCGAGATTCGATTCGGCGAAGGCGAGGACTGGCTGGAGATTCTCGGCTGCGGCATGGTGCATCCCAACGTGCTGCGCGCCTGCGACATCGATCCCGACGTCTATCAGGGTTTTGCCTGGGGCATGGGCATCGACCGCATCGCGATGCTGAAATACGGCATCGCCGACCTGCGGCAACTTTTCGAAGGCGATGTGCGCTGGCTCAATCACTATGGCTTCAAGCCGCTCGACATCCCGACGCTCGCAGGGGGACTAAGTTCGTAACCAGCGCAACGATGACAGTCTCTCCGTTCCCTCCCCCCTTGTGGGGGAGGGAACGGAGAGGTCGCCCCCTCTGACACCGTCAACTCCGCTACATCAATTCCATCTGCCGCTCTATCAGTTCGAGGTTCGCAGTCATGAAATTCACCCTCTCCTGGCTGAAGGATCATCTCGAGACCGACGAGCCATTGGACAAGCTCGCCGACAAGCTCACCATGATCGGGCTCGAGGTCGAGCACATCGACAACAAGGCCGAGCAACTCCGGCCGATCCGCATCGCGCGGGTGATCTCCGCCGTGCAGCATCCGAACGCGGATCGGCTACGCGTGTGCATGGTCGATATCGGCGACGGCGGCGATCCTGTGCAGGTGGTGTGCGGCGCGCCGAACGCGCGTGACGGTCTCGTCACCATCTTCGGCCCGCCGGGCACTTTCATTCCTGGCAAGAACATCACGCTCAGCGTCGGCAGCATTCGCGGCGTGGAATCGCGCGGCATGTTGATCTCCGGCGCGGAGATCGAAATCTCCAACGATCATGACGGCATTGTCGAACTGCCGGCGGACGCGCCGATCGGCGCGTCCTATGTCGAATGGGCCAGGCTGATCGATCCGGTGATCGAGATCAATCTGACGCCGAACCGGCAGGACGCCACCGGCGTGCACGGCATCGCGCGCGATCTCGCCGCCGCCGACATGGGCAAGCTGAAGGACCCCGGCATCAAGCCGATCACGGGCGAATTCCCCTGCCCGGTGCAGGTGAGTGTGGAAGACGCGACGCTGTGCCCCGGCTTCGCGTTGCGCCTCGTCCGCGGCGTCAAGAACGGCCCGTCCCCGGAATGGCTGCAACAGCGGTTGACCGCGATTGGTCTGCGCCCGATCAACGCGCTGGTCGATATCACCAACTTCATGACCTACGACCGCGCGCGGCCGCTGCATGTATTCGACGCGAAGAAGGTGAAGGGCAACCTCACCGTGCGCCACGCGAAGGACGGCGAGGAACTGCTAGCGCTCGACGGCAAGACCTACAAACTCGATCCGTCGATCTGCGTCATCGCCGACGATCACGGTGTCGAATCGCTCGCCGGCATCATGGGCGGCGAGGCGTCGGGCTGTGACGAAGCGACAACCGACGTGCTGATCGAATCCGCCTTGTGGAACGAGATCAACATCGCGCAGACCGGCCGCAAGCTCGGCATCAATTCCGATGCGCGCTATCGCTTCGAGCGCGGCGTCGATCCGGCCTTCATGGTGCCGGGCCTCGAACTCGCGACCAAGATGGTGATGGAATTGTGCGGCGGCACGCCGTCGGAGAACGTCGTGGTCGGCAAGGCTTTCCCCGACGACCGCGTGATCGACTATCCGCTGTCCGAACTGAAGCGCCTCGCCGGCATCGAGGTGCCGCTGCCGGAAGCGCGCGGCATCCTGCAACGGCTCGGCTTCATGGTGGCGGGCAACGGCCCGGTGGTGAAAATCGCGGTGCCGTCATGGCGCACCGACGTACACGGCAAGGCCGATATCGTCGAGGAGATCGTGCGCATCGTCGGCGTCGACAAGGTGCCGATGACGCCGTTCCCGCGCGGCGACAATCCGCGCAAGCCGGTGCTGACCACCTTGCAATCGCGCACCCGACGCGCCAAACGCGCGCTCGCCGCGCGCGGCATGGTGGAGGCGGTGACCTGGTCGTTCATTGCCAAGCCCCACGCCGAACTGTTCGGCGGCGGCAGCGCTGCACTCGCACTCGCCAATCCGATTGCCGCCGATCTCTCCGACATGCGGCCCTCGCTGTTGCCGGGCCTGATCGCGGCGGCGCAGGCCAACCACGATCGCGGCACCGACGACGTCGCGCTGTTCGAGGTCGGGCAAATCTTCAGGGCCGACCGTCCGCAGGATCAGTTCACCGCGGCAAGCGGCGTGCGGCGCGGCTTCGCGTCGTCGCAGGGTCTCGGCCGAAGCTGGACCGGCGCAACGATGGCGAATGCGTTCGACGTCAAGGCCGACGCTTTCGCCGTGCTGGCGGCGGCCGGTGCGTCGCTGCAGGCGCTGCAGATCGCGCCGGCGGGTGGAAACAATTTTCCGGCGTGGCTGCATCCTGGCCGCTCCGCGGCGATCCAGATGGGGCCGCAGAACGTGCTCGGCTATTTCGGCGAGCTGCATCCGCGCGCGCTGGAGGCGCTCGGCGCCGATGGCCCGGTGATGGCGTTCGAGGTGATCCTCGAGCGCATTCCGGAAGGCAAGGCCAAGGCGACCCGCGCCAAGCCGCAACTCGATCTGCCGGTGTTCCAGCCGGTCGAGCGCGACTTCGCCTTCATCGTCGCGCGCGACGTCAAGGCGGCCGATATCGTCCGCGCCGCGCAGGCGGCCGACAGGAAGCTCGTCACCAACGTGACCGTGTTCGACGTCTATGAGGGCAAGGGTATCGATCCAGACAAGAAGTCGGTCGCCATCGCGGTGACGATGCAGCCGCGCGAGAAAACGCTGACCGATCAGGAAATCGATGCCATCGCCGCGAAAATTGTCGCGGAGGTGACGAAGAAGACCGGCGGCACGCTGCGGGGGTAACGGCGATCTCTGTCGTGCGTTGTCGAGCCGCGCAACTCTCACACCGTCATGCCCGGCCTTGTCCCGGGCATGACGAACGGAGAGGTATTCGTCGTTCTCACTCCCGCTTGAACACACCCTTCGCGAGATCGGCGGCGAAGTACTCCACCTGCAACGACTTGGCCTTGCCGCGCGCGCGCTTGAACGTCACCATCGAGACGGAGCCCTGCGGCGCATCCTCGCCGTCGAGATCGATCGTGAAGGTGTCGCCGTCCCAGTGACGCAGCGGAAATGCTTTTCCCGCTTCGTTGCCGAGCAGCAGCAACAGCTTGCCGTCCTTCCGCACCACCACCGCATCGCCGTAGTATTTGTTGACGTAGATGCCCTTGTAGAGTTCGGCGGCGGCCGGCGCTTTTGGCTTCGCCGGCGGCGTCTTGCCGACCAGAGATCCGAAAGGCTTGAACATCGGCGCGAAGCGCGCGCCGTAGCCGGCATACCAGTCGCGGGTCACGGTGCCGAACTGCGCCAGATCGGCAAACTCCGCGCACAGCGTTTCCACCGCGCCGGTCGGCGCGGCGTTCGACAGCACCACGATGCCGAGATCGAGCGAGGGAATCATCGTCACGCAGGTGGCGGCGCCCAGCAGGAACGCGCCGGAATGCGACAGCACCACGCGCCCCGACGGCGCGACGCCGACATTCATGCCGTAGCCGTAGAAGCCGGCGCGCTCGCTCGCATCCGACGGCGGCGCGGAGATCGCTTGCGGGCTCAGCGCCGGCAACAGCGCCGCCTTGTCGATCAGCGGCTTGCCATCATGCAAGCCGTTCGCCAGCACCATCGCCATCCATTTCGCCATATCGTTGGCGGACGACGACACGCCGCCGGCCGGCGACTGCTCGTCGGGATCGCGCTCGAAGCGCGGCTGATACTTGCCGTCGATCATCGCATGGTTGACGGCATGGTTGTCGCGATTGATGAAGTCCTCATGACGCGAGCTGGTGCGGTTCATGCCGAGCGGAAGATAAAGCACGCGATCCGACAGCGTCGCCCAATCGAGCTGCGAGGCCTTCGCCACCGCTTCCGCCGCCGCGGTCAGGCCGAAATTGGTATAGGCGTAGCTCGCGCGAAACGGCGCCAGCGGCAGATAGCGCAGCCGCTTGAGAACGTCCTCGCGCGGATAATCGAGATATTCGAGATCGTCGCCGGCATGATCGGGCAAACCGGAGCGGTGCGCATAAAGATCGCCGATGGTGACGAGGCGGCTCACCGCCTTGTCGGATAGCGCGAACCCCGGCAGATACTTGACTACCGGATCGTCCCACGTCACCACGCCCCTGCCGACCTGCGCTGCGACGACGCTGGCGCCGACCGGCTTCGACAGCGAGGCAAGCTGAAACACGGTGTCGGCATCGACCTTGCCGTCTTCGCCCAGCTTGCGCACGCCGAAGCCTTTCGCATAGACGGCCTTGCCGCCACGCACCACCGCGACCGACATTCCCGGAATGCCGGACTTCGTCATGATCGCGGACGCCAGTTCGTCGAGCCTGTTCACCGCCGCATCGATCTGCGCGGGCGGCGCCGGTACCGCGACTGCCTGCGACGGCGGCAGTTTCGCGTCGATCGCGAGATCGAATGCGCGCGCGCCATCAAGCGGACCTGCGCAAAGCGCCGCCGCCAGCAGCAGCACGAACGACAGATGGAAGCGGAACGACATGCGGGTGAACCTCGTCTGAAAATCGATTGCGACCGCTGCCGACACTAGAGCATGATGGCAATCCATGTGAGCGGTTTTCGGAACGGCTTCATGTCTGGGATCGTTTGAATCGCGTCCGGTTCAATCGATGCCTGGAACGGGATATCGCCGAATGACAGCTCACGTCGCGCACCGGATGAACAAGCCCGCATGACCCTCCCCGGCCTTGACGGCTTCGGCTTCGCGGCCATCGCCGTTCTCGTCGCGACCGCGTTCGTCGCCGGGCTTGCGCGCGGCTTCTCCGGCTTCGGCTCGGCGCTGATCTTCATGCCGCTGGCAAGCGCCGCGATCGGCGCGCAGGTCGCCTCGCCCCTGCTGCTGATCGTCGAGATGATTGCCGCCGCGGGTCTGGTGCCCGGCGCGGCGCGCATCGCCAATCGTCGCGAGGTGGGCCTGATGGCGATCGGCTCGCTGGTCGGCGTGCCGCTCGGCACGCTGGTGCTGCTTCATGCCGATCCGCTCGCGGTGCGATGGATGATTGTCGCGCTGATCGTGCCGCTGCTGGCGCTGATGATGGCGGGCTGGCGCTATCCGCGTCCGCCGACGGCGCCGGCGACAACGCTGGTCGGCGTCATCGCCGGTTTCTTCGGCGGCGTGGCGCAGGTGGGCGGCCCGCCGGTGGTGCTGTACTGGCTGCGCGACGCGACAACCGCCGCGGTGACGCGCGCCAGCCTGATCCTCTATTTCGCGGTGTCGGACGTCGTCATTCTCGCGAGCTATCTGTGGGGCGGGCTGTTCACGCGCACGGTGATCGGTCTTGCGCTCGTCGCCGGGCCGGTGTTCGGCATCGGGCTGTGGATCGGCTCGCACATGTTCGGCCTTGCCAGCGAAGCGACGTTCCGCCGGGTCTGCTACGCGCTGATCGCCGCTTCCGCGCTCGTCAGCCTGCCGCTGTTCGACGGACTGCTGCGCTGACGATCGTAACTTGCGCCGCAGGCGCGCACAGGACTAGCCTCCATTATCCGCGTTCGACAGGAGGTTCCATGCTGCATCGCCGCGATTTGTTGAAACTCTCCGCGCTCGGCGGCGTTGCGTCGCTGACGGGAATGCCGGGCGCTTTCGCGCAATCTCCCGCCAGGCCGCATACCCGCATCGTGTTCCTCGGCACCAAGGGCGGACCGCGCATCGGGCTCGGCCGGTCCAATCCCGCCAACCTGATCATGGTCAACGATACGCCGATCGTGCTCGATTGCGGCGCCGGCGTCAGCCATCAACTGGTGGCGGCGAAGGTGCCGCTGCAATCGATCAAGTACATCCTGCTCAGCCATCTGCATTCCGATCACGATCTCGACTACGGCAATCTCGCCTACAACGCCTGGGCCACCGGGTTGAAGACGCCGATCCATGCGTTCGGCCCCAATGGCACCGAGGCGATGACCAGGGCCTACTGGGAGGTCAACAAGTTCGACATCGAGACGCGCATCGCCGACGAAGGCCGCCCCGACCTGCGCAAGCTGCTGATCGCCAAGGATATCGACGCCGACGGCGTGGTGCTGAAGACCGACGACGTCACCGTCACCGCGTTCCGCACGCCGCATCCGCCGATCGTCGACAACTTCGCCTACAAGTTCGAGACAAAGGACGGCACCGTCGTGTTCTCCAGCGACACCGAATACAATCCGAAGCTCGCGGAATTCGCCAAGGGCGCCGACGTGCTGGTGCACGAGGCGCTCTACGTGCCCGGCATCGACGGCATCATGAAGAGGGTCACCAACGGCGCGACGCTGCGAAAACATCTGCTTGCCGCTCATACCACCACCGAGGATGTCGGCCGCATCGCCGCCGTCGCGCAGCCGAAGCTCCTCGTGCTCAGCCACCTGGTGCCGGGCGACAACGATTCGATCACCGACGAGCAATGGCTCGCGGACGTGAGGAAGCACTTCTCCGGCAAGGCCGTGGTGGCGAAGGACCTGATGGAAGTGACGCTGCCGCTGCCGGTGTGATTCGTCGTTCCCACGTGGTCGCTGCGCCTTCCACGTCGTACAGCATCATACCCGCGCATAGCCATTCGAAGAACGGCGTCACTACGCTCGCCTATGTCACGGGCATCCACGTCTTTCCATCCGTGCATCGTCATCCGTGCATCGTCAAAGACGTGGATGGGCCGGAACAAGTCCGGCCATGACGACACTTTTTTCAGTGACGGTGCCGCCGCTTCGCACGCGGCTTCCTTTGCTTCTGCGGTGGCGGCGGCGGCGGTTTGGCCGGGCCGATCTTCTTCAATGCGGCGTCGGCGGCCTGTTCGCCGCTGTCCCACGCGCCTTCGACGGTACCGTACAACGTCTCGTGCGTCGCCTCGCCGGCGACGAAGACGTTGCCGAACGGCTCGGCGAGAATCTGCCGCGCACCCGCAGCGCCCGGCGCGGCCGCCGACATCGCGCCGCCGATCAGGGGATCGGCGTTCCAGCGCGTGGCGAAACTGCGCTCGATCGTCGCCACCGCGTCGCTGCCGAACATCCCGCCCAGCCAGTCGCGCGCGAACGCGACCATGGCGTCCTCGCCTTGCGCCGCAAGGTCCGCGCCGAATGCCCCCGCGACATCGACCGTGCACAACGACGAGCCGCCGACATTGGCGACCAGCAGCGCGGTGCGCGCATCCTTGCTGCGCTCGATGAGGCTTTCGTCGCGGCCGAGGCCGAGCGGATTGCCCGCAAGCTGCAGCGCGATGCGATCGTAACTGCCGAGGCCGAGACCGCTCGCGGCATCGCGCTGACGTTTCGGCAGATCCGGCGCGAAAGCGATGCGGCCCGATGCCAGCACCTGTGTCGACACCGTGACGACGGCCGCGTGCGCGACGACTTTCCCCGCCGGCGTCTCTACCGCGACGTCGCGATTGCTCCACGCCACGCGCGTCGCCGGCGTGCCGGACGCGACCGGAACGCTCTCGCCGAGCTTCGCCAGCAGCGCACCGAGCCCTTGCCGGCAGACGATGGCGGCGCGGCGCTCCCGCATCCGCGCGCGATCGATCGCGGACAGGGCGCGCAGATCCCGCCCGGTGGCGCTCGCGCCGAGCACGAAGTCCACCGTCGCCGCCCAGTCGCCGAGATCGTCCGGCAGCGCTGCCGCGCAGGCGACATCGCCCTTGCCTCGCGCGGCATCGTCGATGGCGCGATTGGCACGCACCAGCGCGGTGAGGAAATCCTCCGCTTCCCCGGCGCGCGCATTGCGCCGTCCGATGCGAATCTTCTGGCCCGTCGCCATCGGCGCGATATCGAAGCCGTTGCCGCGCGCCAGCTTCACCAGCGGATTGCCGTCGGGGTTGTAGAGCGCGCGCGCACCGCGATCGAACGGCACGCCGAACAGCGCGGGATCGGTGCGGCAGCGTCCGCCGATCCGCGGCGACGCCTCGATCACCACAACGCTGCGACCGGCCGCCTTGATGCGTCGCGCCGCCGCGATGCCGGCCGCGCCGGCCCCGATCACGACAATGTCAACCTCGCGCGGCAGCGGCGCGGCCATCATGCGCGACACCGGCAACGCGGCGAATGCGAGAGGGGCCGTCAACACGGTGCGACGCGAAATCGTCATGGGCACTTTCTGAAAATGGAGCTTTTTACGAATTCGTGGTTGCCGAAACCTCAATGGTTTCGCGCTTAGCATCGCTAAGTTGCCGCATCCATTGAAGTGCGGCAACCACCGTGGTGAATCAATCGTGATTCCATCGCGACAGGCATGAACCAAATTGCAATGGCTTCCCACCATGATCGAGAGACAACAAAGCGGTCAGAACGAACCGCGCGGGGAGAACCTCATGGGCTTCGTGCTCGACGCCGTCGGCAAACTGATTGCCGGCTACCTCCAGAAAGAGGTGCCGGGCTACGAGCCCTTCACGCCCAGCGATCCGGATCGGCTGCGCGACATCGTCATGCCCGGCGACGTGCTGCTGGTGGAAGGCAACAACCGCATCTCCGGCATCATCAAGTATCTGACGCAATCGACCTGGTCGCACGCAGCCCTCTATGTCGGGCCGATCGACGGCGCCGCGGAGCCCGACGACGAACCGCATGTGCTGATCGAAGCCAACGTCGGCGAGGGCGTCACCACCGCGCCGCTGTCGAAATATTTTCCGTATCATACGCGGCTGTGCCGTCCGGTCGGCCTGTCCTACGAGGATCGCTATACGGTGTGCCGCTACGCCATCAACCGCATCGGCTTCGGCTACGACACCAAGAACATCGTCGATCTGGCGCGCTATCTGTTTCCGATGCCGATCCCGCAGCGCTTTCGCCGCCGCATGATCGCGCTCGGCTCCGGCGATCCGACCAAGATCATCTGCTCCGCACTGATCGCCCAGGCCTTCGACGCGGTGCGCTACCCGATCCTGCCGAAGGTGACGCGCACCCGCAGCCGGCAGGCGCGGCGCGAGATTCTGCACATCCGTCACTCCTCGCTCTACATGCCGCGCGATTTCGACATCTCGCCCTATTTCGAGATCGTCAAACCCACCATCGAACTCGGCTTCGATTATACCGCGCTGCACTGGGCCGACCGGCAGAAGCCGCTCCCGGAGGTAGCGGGCACGGTCGATCCCTTTCCAGACGCTGCTGGACGGGGACGCGAAACCGCCCTGGAAGCGTCGACACGCCTTCCTGAAGCGGCTCGCGCGCCGTCATCGCGGACTGCTGAAGAAATGAGCGCTTGAGCGCAAAATCCCCCCGTCGTCGTCCCCGTGCCGGCGGGGGCGCAGACGCCGTGTCACCAGCGATGCGGAAGGTGGCCCGTCACGCGCGGCTGAGCCGGAAAAAACAATAAATTCAGTGGCTATGGGTCCCCGCCTGCGCGGGGACGGCGCCGAGATTTTTGAGGCGTTTTGCGACGACGAGAAGCATGGCGTTCCATGACGCCCATTAACTGCGCAAAATTGTCGCAGTTTGCACATTTTGCAATCAATCATCGTTTGAAAACCAGGCAGCGGCTTTATAAGGCATCCGCAAGTGTCGGATCGCGTGACGCCGTTCAGACCCCCGTGGCGAGCGGGGCAGGCCGAGCCTTCGGCCTGCCTCACCCGTAGCGTCCCTGGGGGTACTTGATGCTCGACGAAAAGCTTGAACCGATCTTCAACGAAGTGTTGCAGCGCAACCCGGGTGAAAGCGAATTTCATCAGGCGGTGCGCGAGGTGCTGGACAGCCTTGGCGCGGTGATCGCCAAGCACCCGCGTTACGCCGAGGCGGCCTTGATCGAACGCATCTGCGAGCCGGAGCGGCAGATCATCTTCCGGGTGCCGTGGATCGACGACAGCGGTCAGGTCCGCATCAATCGCGGCTTCCGCGTCCAGTTCAATTCCGCGCTCGGCCCCTACAAAGGCGGCCTGCGCTTCCACCCGAGCGTCTATCTCGGCACCATCAAGTTCCTCGGCTTCGAGCAGACCTTCAAGAACGCGCTGACCGGCCTGCCGATCGGCGGCGGCAAGGGCGGCTCCGACTTCGACCCCAAAGGCCGCAGCGAGCGCGAGATCATGCGCTTCTGCCAGTCGTTCATGCTGGAACTGCACCGCCATCTCGGCGAATACACCGACGTGCCGGCGGGAGACATCGGCGTCGGCCAGCGCGAGATCGGCTTCATGTTCGGCCAATACAAGCGCATCACCAACCGCTACGAATCCGGCGTGCTGACCGGCAAGGGCCTGACCTGGGGCGGCTCGCGGGTGCGCACCGAGGCCACCGGCTACGGGTGCTCCTACTTCGTCGAGCGGATGCTCGGCACCCGCAAGCAGGGCTTCGAGGGCAAGAAGGTGCTGGTCTCCGGCGCCGGCAACGTCGCCATCTACACCATGGAGAAAGTGACGGAGTTCGGCGGCAAGGTGATCGCCTGCTCGGATTCCGACGGCTACGTGCTGGACGAGAAAGGCATCGACCTCGATCTGCTGAAGGAGATCAAGGAGAAACGGCGCGGCCGCGTCGCCGATTACGCCAGGGCGCGCGGCAACGGCGCCAAGTTCATTGCCGGCGGCCGCCTCTGGGACGTGCCGGCGGATATCGCCATGCCGTCGGCCACGCAGAACGAACTCAACGGCACCGATGCCGCCACGCTGATCAGGAACGGCGTAATCGCGGTGGGTGAAGGCGCCAACATGCCCTGCACGCCGGAAGCGGTGCACGCCTTCCTGCAAGCCAGGGTGCTGTTCGGCCCCGGCAAGGCGGCGAATGCCGGCGGTGTCGCCACCAGCGCGCTGGAAATGCAGCAGAACGCCTCGCGCGATTCGTGGACCTTCGAGGCCACCGAGGAGCGGCTGGCGACCATCATGCAGAATATCCACGACACCTGCGCCAGCACCGCCGAGGAATACGGCGCGCCGGGCAACTACGTGCTGGGCGCCAACGTCGCAGGCTTCATCCGCGTCGCCGAGGCGATGCAGGCGATGGGCGTGGTGTAGGAGAGCTCGCCTTCCGTCGATTCAACAACGTCATTGCCGGGCTTGACCCGGCAATCCATCATTTTGAAAAGATGGATGCGCGGATCATCGGCGAGCGGAAGCGACGCCGTTCTTCGAACGGCTATGTCCGCGCATGACACCCCGCCCAATACACCCTTGTCTTGCCCGCCGCGCATCTCTACCTCTGCATTCGTTTTGCAGAGGAAGCCCGCCATGCTCGACGCCGCCGTCAAGGCGCTGACGCAAATCCTGTCGCCGCCGATGCGCGCCATTCTGTGGCGCTCGATCGGGCTCGCGCTGATTCTGATCGTGGTGCTGGCGGTGGCGCTGCAACGGCTGCTGAACTGGCTCGCCACCACCGGCATGGTGTGGGCGGAAGCGACGCTCGGCCCCGATTATCACACCCCGCTCAACGTGCTGTCGTGGATGGTGTCGATCGTCGCCGGCTTCGGCATCGTGTTCGGCGCGATCTTCCTGATGCCCGCCATCACCTCGCTGGTGGCCAGCGTGTTCGTCGACGACGTCGCCGACATCGTCGAGCGCGAGCACTATCCGGCGGAGCCCGCCGGCACCGCGTTGCCTTACGGGCTCGCCATCAGCGAAGGCATCAAGTTCGCCGGGCTGACGCTGCTCGTCTATCTCATCGCGCTGCCGTTCGCGCTGTTCGCGGGGCTCGGCTTCATCGCCTTCTTCATCGCCACCGCGTGGCTCTTGGGGCGGCAGTATTTCGAATTCGCCGCGCTGCGCTTTCGTCCCGTCAACGAAGCCAAAGCGATGCGCCGTCACTATGCCGGCACGGTGTTTGCAGCGGGGCTCATCATTGCCGCCTTCGTCTCGATCCCGATCGTCAACTTCGCGACGCCGGTGTTCGCGATGGCGCTGATGGTGCATCTGCACAAGCAGCTATCTCGCAGCGGTCAGGATCGTGCTCAAACAGAAAGACAAACGACGGATCTGATTCACCACCGTTGAGGCGATGGATTGAGCTGGCCTCTCAGGCCTTGATCCAGTCCTTCGCCTTGTCCAGTTCGGCAAGCGGGAAGATTTCGAACGCGAACGGCATCAGTGGCCTGAACAGGCGGGCCGTCTTGATGATCCAGGGAACGTCGGTCACCATCGCGACGCGGCTGAAGTCCCTGATATGTCCGACGCCGAACGTCGTGTCCGACCAGACCGCATCGCCGGTATAGCTCGTGAAATCATCGTCCAGCACGATCAGGCTCTTGATCTTGCCGTGCGCCTTCAGCTTCTCCTCGACGAGCGGGATCAGCGTGTCGCGATAGTCCTGCGCGGTGATGATTCCGATCGCGCGCAGCGCCACGACATCGTCGGGCAGGCCTTCGATCGTCTCGAAGCGGCCCGGATCGTCGCCGGCGGTGCGGGCCCACGCCTTGGCTTCCGCGAGCTTGGCAGCCGGGAATCGCCGCACCTTCGCCTTGACGACCTGGTCGGCGATTTCAGGCACGATGGACAGCAGCGGCGAATCCCCGACCACCGCAACCTTGGCAACGACCTTCTGATGCTCGCGGACAAACTCGAAATGCCGCGTCAGCGCGCCGAGGCTGTCCCAATGAGGCAACCCGTCGAGGCGGATGACGAGGTTCGGCGCACGACCGCTGTCGTGGGCACGCGCGTCGAAGGCTTTTGCCAGCGCATCGAAATCGCCGGCGCTCAGCGCGCCACGGGGACTTGCGGTGACAATGTCAGGGTCGGAAAGATCGATATCGATCATGGCGCGGCTCCCTTTCGGCGTTTCCAGGATCGGGGTTCTTGCGGCCATGCGCTGGCCCGCAAGCCAACTTGCACGATCTATCTGGGGTCGGATTGTTCCGGATCAACCGTCTGCCGGCCGGGCCTCGCCCGGTTCGCTCCCACACACGACTTTTCGACATTTGAGATAATTGGACACGAACGCGATTACGGTTCCTTTCCCGCAACCCGCGCGCGTTGACGAGATTCTGCAAACACCGCGTTGCTCCGGGCTTTGTCCTCACCTCAGCGAAACGCATGGAGGTGCAGGATGACCCTTCTCGGAAATGATCCCGCCAACCGGCTCATCGAGGTTGTCGCGGGAACGACAAGTCTGATTTCGGATTCCTCAACGATGCAGGCAGACGGGCTGCTCGGTCCGCTTGCGGGCAGCGACATCTCGGGGATTCCGGACGCCACGCCGACGTCCGATCACGCGGCCGGCAGCGCAGCTGCGTTGTTGGCACAGCCGCTGGATCTGCTGCAGGCCGCTCCTTTGCAGAGCATGGATTCCGCAGGCCTCGCCGCCGTTCTGCCGACGTCGGCGTCGGCTGACGGCAACGTCACCGACAACCTCGACATCATCGCCAATCTGCTCGACCCCGCCGCCGGCGGAAGCGACAACGCGCCGTTGCAACTCGCCGGTCAGGACGCGCTGCTGCAACCGGTGTTGGACACCGCCAATGCAGCCGTTGCCGAACTTCACACCGAGATCGTACAACTCGGCTTGGACGTCGGGCTGGGGCAAACCGCCACCGACGTCACCAAGTTCGGCGAATCGCTCGGCCCGGTGGCCTTGGGCACGACTCCCGCGAGCGACGGCCATACCAATCTCGTGACCGATCTGCTCAACCTGCCATCGTCGGTTCTGGCCGGAGACTTGAGTGACAGCATCTCGCATCTCAGCGCAGACCTCACGCAAGGGTTGGACCACTTCTTTCCGGTGAAGGACGATCTGATTTTCAGCACGTCCGATCCGACCAACCCGCTTCCCGAACTGCTCGCCAGCGTCGGGCATGACCTCCAGTCACTGCCGATCCTCAATGTCGACAATGGCAGCGGAGGATTGCTCGACGGTGTCGTCGGCAATCTCACCGACTCCTCATCGCATCACCTGATCGATATCGATGTCGGCCCGACCGGCCCGGACGGGCTTGCGCTCAACATCCTCGCCGCGCCGCAGACGGGCGAGAGCCACACGCTGGAAATCAACGCCATCGACATCGCTCCCGGCGGTCCCGTGCTCGCCGACCTGGGCGTTCTGACCCATGGCCAGTTGCTCGATCTGCCGGGCGCTGGCGGCGGCTCCGATGCGCTGGTCAGTAACCTGTTGAGCGCTGTCGGCGGCGGCACGCCGGCCGACCTCTCAACTGTGACGGGTTCGGCGGATTCCGGAGACGCTCTGCCGGCCGTCGATGTCGCGCAGGGCCTGCTCGGCGGCCTGACCGATCATGGCGTGCTGCATGGAACGCACCTGATCTGACATCGTCCGGCGGCGGATCGTTCCACGATTCGCCGCCGTTCCGCTGCCCGCGATTCACGGATGCGCCATGCCCGCGAGCCCTTCCAGCGACAGCGCCTTCTCCGCGTTCCGGCGGCGCGTGACAACATTGCCCGCTGCGATGCGGTCCGCGCTCGCAACGATCCGCCCGGCGATGATGGCCGTGGCTGGCGCCAGCACGCTGGTGAACGTGTTGATGCTGGTCGGGCCGCTGTTCATGCTTCAGGTCTACGATCGGGTGTTGCCGAGCCGAAGTATGCCGACGCTGATCGGCCTGTTCGTCATCGCCGCCATGCTTCTCGTGATTCAGGCCGTTGTCGACAGTCTGCGCAGCAGGCTGCTGGCGCGGATGGGCGATCTGTTCGACGAAGCCATTCGCGACGACGTCTTCGCCAGCGTTCAGCACGCCAGCCGTACCAGCGCCGGCGCAGATGGCATGCAGACGCTGCGCGATCTCGACACCGTGCGCGGCTTCATCGCCGGCACCGGCCCGGTCGCGGCGTGCGACCTGCCGTGGACGCCGATCTACATCGCGGTGTGCTTTCTGTTTCATCCTTTGATGGGCGTCGCGGTCGCCGCCGGCGCCGCTGTGCTGGCGCTGATCACCGTGGCGGCGGAAGCGTTCACACGCCAGCCGACCCGCGCGCTGGTGGGCCTCGCGTCGTCACGGCGGCAAGTCGCTGAAACGTCGGTGCGCCACGCCGACGTGATTCACGCCCTCGGCATGGGCTCTCGCCTGTCGCATCTGTGGGCCGAACGCAATGCCGACTACCTTCATGCGCAACGCGCGGTGTCCGATCTGTCGGGCGCCTTCGGCAGTCTGTCGCGCTTCCTTCGCATGACGATGCAATCGGGCGTGCTGGCGCTCGGCGCCTATCTGGTGATCAACCAGCAGGCGACCGCCGGCGTAATGCTGGCCGCGACGATCCTGTCGATCCGGGCCCTGGCGCCGATCGAACTCGCCATCGCCAACTGGCGCGGCTTCATCTCCAGCCGCGAAAGCTTCGCGCGCCTTTGCGCCCTGCTCGATACGGCGTCGCGCCCTGTCGCGCGCACGGTCTTGCCGCCGCCCTGCCGCGACCTCGCGGTGAATGCCGTGAGCCTGACCGCGCCGCGCACCGACAGGCTCGTGCTTCACGATACCAGCTTCGTTATGAAGGTCGGCAACGCGTTGGCCGTGGTCGGTCCGAGCGGCTGCGGGAAATCGACGCTCGCGCGCGCACTCGTCGGCATCAATGCGCCGGTGCGCGGCATCATTCGGCTCGACGGCGCATCGCTTGATCAGTTCGATCCCGTAACGCTGGGTCACGCCGTCGGCTTTCTGCCGCAGGAGGTGACGCTGTTTCGCGGCACCATCGCGCAGAATATCTGCCGGTTCGCCGATGATCCCTCGCCCGACGCCGTGCTGCACGCCGCGCAGCAGGCCGGCGTGCATGACATGATCGTGCGCTTCCCGCAGGGTTACGACACCGAGGTCGGCGACGGCGGCACGATGATGTCGGGCGGCCAGCGGCAACGCATCGCGCTGGCGCGCGCGCTCTACGGCAATCCGTTCCTGCTGGTTCTCGACGAGCCAAATTCCAATCTCGACCAGGACGGCGAACGCGCGCTTTTGCGCGCCATCGTCGCCGCGCGCGGTCGCGGCGCCATTGTCATCGTCATCGCGCATCGGCCGTCGTTGATCGGCGTCGTCGATCACCTGCTGGTGCTCAATGGCGGCCGGGTTCAGGCCTTCGGCAAAACCGAATCGGTTCTGCCGCTCCTCTCCCGGCGTGCCGAACCTGAGAAAACGCCCGCGCCACGTTCGAAAACCACTCGCAACCGCCGCACTGCATCGGCACGCGCTGGCGCGCGATCTGTCGCGATGGACGCCGAGCCATGAACAGCACCCGCATATCGATCCGCCATCATGCGGCGGCGGTGATCGGGGCAGCGATGCTGATTCTGCTCAGCATCGGCGTGATAGGCGCGGCGACGGACATGTCCGGGGCGGTCGTGTCGTCCGGAACGCTGGTGGTGGAATCCGACGTCAAGAAGGTGCAGCACCCGAGCGGCGGCGTGGTCAAGACGCTGGACGTCGGCGAGGGCGCGCGCGTGAAAGCCGGTGCGTTGCTGCTGCACCTGGATGAAACCGTTGCCCAGGCCAATCTCGTCGCCATCACCAAGAGCCTGTGGGAGCTGAAGGCCCGCCGTGCGCGTCTGCAAGCCGAGCGCGACGGCAAGGACGACTTCACCTTCGACGACGATCTCGCGGCACGCGACGACCCATCCGCGACATCGATCATGCAGGGCGAGCATACCTTCTTCGACATCCGCCGTGCCGCCAACGACGGCCAGAAGAAACAACTCGGGGAGCAGATCAGTCAACTCAAGGAGCAGATCGGCGGCATGACCGAGCAGCTGGCCGCGAAGAAGCAGGAAGGCGCCTTGATCGACAAGGAGCTGGTCGGCGTCCGTCAGCTATGGGACCAGCGGCTGGTGTCGCTGCCGCGCCTCACCACGCTGCAACGCGAGAGCGCAAGACTGCTCGGCGAACGCGGGCAGCTCACGGCGTCGATCGCGCAGGCCAGAGGCAGGATCGCCGAGACCGAACTGAAAATTCTCCAGATCGACCAGGATTTCCGCAGCAGCGTCGCCAAGGAGCTTGCCGATATCCGCGCCAAGTACGCTGAGACAATCGAGAAGCAGGTGACCGCGCGCGATCAGTTGAACCGGCTCGACATTCGCTCGCCACAGGCGGGTGTGGTCCATGACCTGATCGTGCACGCGGCGGGCGCTGTGATCACGCCCGGCGAGACCATCATGACGATCGTGCCGGACAACGACGTGCTGCAGATCGAGACGCGGGTTCAACCGAAGGACATCGATCAGATTCGCATCGGCAGCAGCGCCATGCTGCGCTTCACCAGCTTCGACGCTCGCACAACACCGGAGATCGACGGCACGGTCCGTCGCATCGGCGCCGACGTATCGCACGACGACAACAGCACGGAGCCCTATTTCGTGGTGCGCATCGACGTCGATCCGGACCAGCAGGACAAGCTCGGCAAGGCGCGGCTGATTCCGGGAATGCCGGTGGAAGTGTTCATCCGCACCTCCGCGCGCAGCATGCTCTCCTATCTCATGAAGCCGCTCGCGGACCAGGCCCGCCGGGCTTTCCGGGAGAAATGAGGGATCAGCCCGAGCGGCGGATAGCCTTGCCGACAAGGCATTGAGCCTTCATTGACGACTTGGATTGTACCGGCCTTCCGGCTAGGTTGCCGCACCAAACGCCGGGACGAGAACGACGCGCTCGGACGCATCGATCTCTACAAGCGCCACTCCTTCGTCCTCGAAGCCAAGCAGAGCCGCATCAAGGGTGGCGCCAAGGAAATCGCGGGGCAGAACGACCTGTTCGCCGCCGGCACGCCGGACGACCGGCGCGGGCGACGCGGCGCGGAACGCGCGTGGGACGTGCTGATGCTGAACGCCAAGCGGCAGGCGGAGGAATATGCCCGCGCGTTGCCCACCACGCACGGCTGGCCGCCCTTCATTCTGGTCTGCGATGTCGGCCATTGCATCGAGGTCTATGCCGACTTTTCCGGACAGGGCAAGAACTACACCCAGTTTCCCGACCGCCAGGGCTTTCGCATCTATCTCGAAGACCTGCGCCGGCCCGACATCCGCGAGCGCCTGAAGGCGATCTGGGACGAACCGCAAACACTGGACCCCACGCAAACATCGGCGCGGGTGACACGCGACATCGCCAAGCGGCTGGCGCAGGTCTCGCAGGCGCTGGAGAAGAAGGACTATCCGGCGGAAGACGTCGCGATGTTTCTGATGCGCTGCCTGTTCACGATGTTTGCCGAGGATGTCGGTCTGCTGCCGGAAAAATCATTCAAGGCGCTGCTGGAGGAGTGCGAGTCCAATCCAGCCGCCTTCGTACCGAGCGTCACGCAGCTCTGGGAGGCGATGAACAGCGGCGGCTGGGCACACGCGCTGAAGGCCGAGGTCAGGAAATTCAACGGCGAATTCTTCCGCGACAAGGCGGCGCTGCCGCTGGGCCGCGAGGAGATCGGTGAATTGCGCCGCGCCGCCGACTACGACTGGAGAGAGGTCGATCCCTCGATCTTCGGCACGCTGGTGGAGCAGGCGCTCGATCCCGTCGAGCGCAAGAGGCTCGGCGCGCACTACACGCCGCGCGCCTATGTCGAGCGGCTGGTGATCGTCACCGTCATGGAGCCGCTGCGCGAGGACTGGCGCAACGTGCAGGCCACCGCCGAGGCCAAGCGCGCCGGCGGCGACGCCGAGGGTGCGGCCGCCGAGGTGCGGGCATTTCACGACAAACTCTGCGCCACGCGGGTGCTGGACCCGGCGTGCGGCACCGGCAATTTCCTCTACGTGTCGCTCGAATTGATGAAGCGTCTCGAAGGCGAGGTGCTGGAGGCGCTGTCGGACCTTGGCGGACAGGAAGCCTTGCACGGGCTTGGGTCGCACAGCATCGATCCGCATCAGTTCCTCGGCATGGAGATCAACCCGCGCGCCGCCGCCATCGCCGAACTGGTGCTGTGGATCGGCTATCTGCAATGGCATTTCCGCACCAGGGGCGGCCCGCCGGACGAGCCGATCCTGCGCGCCTTCAGGAACATTCAGGTCAAGAACGCGGTGCTGACATGGGACGGCGCGCCGCTGCCGAAAATCGTCGACGGCAAGGAGACCTATCCCAACCCGCGCCGGCCGGACTGGCCGCCGGCGGAGTTCATCGTCGGCAATCCGCCGTTTATTGGCAAAGGCGCGTTCCTTCGCGAAGCGTTGGGCGATGCGCAGGTCGAAGCCTTATGGAAGGCAAATTCGCACCTCAACGAGTCAGCGGATTTTGTCATGATCTGGTGGGATCGCGCGGCAGAACTGCTGACCCGAAAGGGCACCGCGCTTCAGCGGTTTGGTTTCGTCACCACCAATTCGATCTCGCAGGTATTCAACCGTCGCGTGATGGAGCGGCATCTGACCGCCAAGAAGCCAATCTCGCTGGTGATGGCCATCAACGATCATCCATGGACCAAGGCAACCGAAGAAGCAGCGCAAGTTCGCATTGCGATGACGGTCGCCCAAGCAGGCTCACGCGACGGTATGCTGCGGGAGGTTGTATCGGAAAACTCGCTCAACACTGACGCACCGCAGATCGAGTTCGAGGATTCCTTGGGCGCTCTCAATTCCGATCTTACGATCGGGGTTGACGTAACTTCCACTCATGCGTTGCTTGCGAACAACGGGTTGTCATCGAACGGAATGATGCTCGCCGGCGCTGGCTTTATCGTCACACCGCAGGAAGCAGAGCATCTTGGCCTTGGACGACGGCCGGGACTTGAGAAGCACATTCGAGAATATCGAAATGGGCGGGACTTAACCGCTCATGCTCGCGGCGTGAAACTTATTGATCTCTACGGTCTGTCGATCGATGAGGTCAAGGGCAACTATCCCGAGGTCTATCAGCATCTGCTTCTCACTGTGAAGCCTGAACGTGATCGCAACCGTGATGGAGGCTTTCGTGAGCGTTGGTGGGTTTTTGGTCGCCCGCGAGTTGAGTTCCGACCATCCCTGAACGGCTTGGGCCGCTACATTGCAACAGTAGAAACGACTAAGCATCGCGTTTTTCAATTCCTGAGCGTAAAGATTATTCCTGATCACATGCTGATCGCCATCGGCTCTGATGACGCCTTCCATCTCGGCGTGCTGTCGTCCCGCATTCATGCGACATGGGCGTTGCGCGCAGGCGGCTGGCTCGGCGTCGGCAACGATCCGCGCTATTCGAAATCCCGCTGCTTCGATCCCTTCCCGTTTCCCGATGCCAACAATATCCAGAAGCAGACCATTCGCGTCATCGCGGAAGAACTTGACGCCCATCGCAAGCGCGTGCTGGCCGAACACGACCACCTGACGCTGACCGGGCTCTACAATGTGCTCGAGGAATTGCGCAGCGGCGTCAGGCCCGACGACCTCGACGACAAACACCGCCGCATCTTCGACGACGGCCTCGTGCTGATCCTCAAAGAGCTGCACGACAGGCTCGATGTCGCCGTGGCCGAAGCCTATGGCTGGCCCGTCGACCTTTCCAACGAGGACATTCTCGGCAGGCTTGTGGCGCTCAACAAGGAGCGCGCGGCGGAGGAGAAGCGGGGACTGGTCCGCTGGCTACGGCCGGACTATCAGATTCCGCGCTTCGGCAAGGGCCTCGACAAGCAGGCGGCCTCCGAGCAAGGCGCGCAGGTCGCCGCCACCCTCGACATCGTCGCGAAGGCGCACAGGCCGACCTTCCCGACCAGCGCCGTCGAACAGACGGCTGCGGTGTTCGCGGCGCTTGCGGCCGCGTCCGCGCCGCTCGACGTCGCCTCCCTCGCCGCGCAATTCCGCAAAACCAAAACCACCGAACGCAAGATCGCCGAGGTGCTGGCGGCGCTGGCGCGGCTCGGCCACGTCACCACCGACGGCACCCACTTCGCGCTGCGCCGCGTGGCGTGACGGGTTCTCGCGCTACACCGTCTTTTCCGGCCAGCGGCACAGATCGTTGATGATGCAGACCTCGCAGCGCGGCTTGCGCGCGAGGCAGGTGTAGCGGCCGTGCAGGATCAGCCAGTGATGCGCGTGCAGCATGAACTCCGGCGGAATCACCCGCTCCAGGTTCAACTCCACTTCCAGCGGCGTCTTGCCCGGCGCCATGCCGGTACGGTTGCCGACGCGGAAGACGTGCGTGTCCACCGCCATCGTCGGCTGGCCGAACGCCATGTTGAGCACGACGTTCGCCGTCTTGCGACCGGCGCCGGGAAGCGACTCCAGCTCCGCGCGGGTGCGCGGCACCTCGCCGCCGAACTCATTGATCAGCTTCTCCGACAGCGCGATGACATTCTTCGCCTTGGTGCGATAGAGCCCGATGGTCTTGATATAGTCGCGCAGCCGTTCCTCGCCGAGCGCCAGCATCTTCGCCGGCGTGTCCGCGATCGGGAACAGGTCCCGCGTCGCCTTGTTGACCCCGGCATCGGTCGCCTGCGCCGACAGCACTACCGCCACCAGCAGGGTGAAGGGGTTGAGATGCTCGAGTTCGCCCCGCGGCTCCGGGTTGGCGACGGCGAACCGGCGGAAGGCCTCGTGGACCTCGGCGGCGGTCCAGGATTCGGACGACGGCCTGAGGCGCTTCGGCGCCCTGCCAGTCCCCTTGACCACCGCTTTTGTCCCCACCGCCAGCGGGGATTGGGTGCCTTTGTTTCGCCGTGGCTTTGCCGCAAGAATCCCGGCAGATTTTTTCGCCGGTTTCGCCCCGGACGGATGCGTGCGTTTGGTCATGATCGGGTATAATAACAGCCCATGAGCGCAGGCAACGACTTTGACGATGCCCTCCCGGAGCCGGAGTTGTTTTCGGCGCTGCTGGTGCCGCATCGCTCGATGAGCCGCAGAGGCTTCGCGGTTCTGATGGCCGTGATCAGCGTCATCAACTTCACCGCCGGCATGATCTTCCTGCTCAGGGGCGCGTGGCCGGTGCTGCTCTTTTTTCTGCTCGACGTGCTGGCAATCTATTGGGCGTTCCGCATCAACTTCCGCGACGCGAAGGCCACCGAGGAAATTTCCATCACATCGTCCGAACTGCGGGTGCGCAAGACCGACCATCGCGGTGCGAGCGCCGAATGGGTCTTCAACCCGCTGTGGGTGCGGCTCGATCAGACCGTACATCAGGAATACGGTATCGAGCGCTTGTGTCTGGTGTCGCGCGGCCGCAGCCTCGCGATCGCGCAGTTTCTCGGGCCCGACGAGAAATCGAGTTTCGCCAGCGCGCTGACCGACGCCTTGCAGGCGGCGAAACGCGGGCCGATCTACAATCCGCTGACTTAAGGCTTGTCGGGAAACGGGTGGTGGCGGACATGGCGAAGTCCTACATCGACGGCATGATGAACCTCGCCACCCAAGAGCACCGCCTCGCCAAACCGGGACCGCAGAACGCCGCGCTGCGCGACTATGACAGCGTGCGCCGCGCCATCGCTTTCATCTCCGCGCATTGGCGAACGCAGCCGACCATCGAAGCCATCGCCGACGCCGCGGGGCTGACGCCGGATGAGCTGCATCATCTGTTCCGGCGCTGGGCCGGGTTGACGCCGAAGGCTTTCATGCAGGCGCTGACGCTCGATCATGCGAAAAACCTGTTGCGCGATTCCGCCAGCATTCTCGACGCCGCACTCGACTCCGGCCTGTCGGGGCCGGGCCGGCTGCACGATCTCTTCGTCACCCACGAAGCAATGTCGCCGGGCGAGTGGAAGACCGGCGGCGCGGGCATGACGCTGCGCTACGGCTTTCATCCCTCGCCGTTCGGCACCGCCATCGTCATCGCCAGCGATCGCGGCCTGGCAGGCCTCGCGTTCGCCGATCCTGGCGACGAGATGACCGCGCTGGTTGACATGCGGCGACGCTGGCCGCGCGCCGAATGTCTCGAGGACCATGCCGGCACGGCGGCGATGGCGCAGCGCATCTTCGACACGCGGCTGTGGCGCCCCGATCAGCCGCTGCGCGTGGTGCTGATCGGGACCGATTTCGAAGTGCGGGTGTGGGAATCGTTGTTGAAGATACCGATGGGCCGCGCCACCACCTATTCGGACATCGCCTGCAATGTACGCAATCCAAAAGCCTCGCGGGCGGTCGGCGCGGCGGTGGGCCGCAATCCGATCTCGTTCGTGGTGCCTTGCCATCGCGTAATCGGCAAGAGCGGCGCGCTCACCGGCTATCACTGGGGCATCACGCGCAAGCAGGCGATGCTGGGGTGGGAAGCCGGGCGGGTCGGCGCGGCGTAAGGCGTCGTATTACTCGCCACTGCGAGGAGCGTTAGCGACGAAGGAATCCAGTTCTTGCTCTTTGGCTTTCTGGATTGCTTCGCTGCGCTCGCAATGACGATCTTGTTTGCCGTTACGCCGCGAGATCGAGCACCGATGCGACTGTGGCGTCAGCGTTCAGCCGATAGATCACCGGCACGCCGGTCGCGAGTTCGCGCTTGAGAATATTTTCCGGCGTCAGCTTCTCGAGCACCATGATCAGCGCGCGCAGCGAATTGCCGTGCGCCGTCACCAGCGTGCGCTCTCCGCGCAAGACGCACGGCAGAATCTCCTGCACAAAGTAAGGCAGCGTGCGCGCCAGCGTGTCCTTCAGGCTTTCGCCGCCCGGCGGCGGCACGTCGTAGGAACGGCGCCAGACATGGACCTGCTCCTCGCCCCACTTCTTGCGCGCATCGTCCTTATTCAAGCCCGACAGATCGCCGTAGTCGCGCTCGTTCAGCGCCAGATTCCTGTGGATCGGAAGGCCGCTCTGCCCCATCTCTTTCAGGATGATATCGAGCGTGTGCTGCGCACGCGTCAGCGCCGAGGTGAACGCAACGTCGAACGTAAGCCCTTCCGCCTTCAGCCTGCGTCCGGCTTCGAGCGCCTCGCTGCGTCCCAGTTCCGTAAGATCGGGATCTTTCCAGCCGGTGAACAGATTCTTCAGATTCCATTCGCTCTGACCGTGACGCACGAGAACGAGAAGTCGATCGCTCATACTTGTTCCATTCCACTTCGTGTTTGCGACGATCGCCGCGCGAAGCGCGACGATCCCTGTTGTCAGAAATCGCTCAGACCGAGCACGTCGGCCATCGAGTAAAGACCGGGCGGCTTGCCTTTCGCCCACATCGCCGCCTTCAGCGCGCCATGGGCGAAGATCATCCGATCTTCGGCCTTGTGAGTGAGTTCGATGCGCTCGTAGGGTCCGGCGAAGATCACGGTGTGATCGCCGGTCACGGTGCCACCACGCAGCGCCGCAAAGCCGATATCGCCGCTGCGTCGTGCGCCGGTGATGCCGTCGCGTCCGCGCGCCGAGTGATCCTGCAATGTGATGTCGCGGCCCGCGGCAGCGGCCTCGCCGAGCATCAATGCGGTGCCGGACGGTGCGTCGATCTTCGCCTTGTGATGCATCTCGACGATCTCGATATCGAAACCGGCGTCAAGCGAGCGCGCCACGCGCTTGACCAGCGCCGCGAGCAGATTGACGCCCAGACTCATGTTTCCCGCCTGCACCACCACGGCCTGCTTGGTGACGCTCTTGATGATGGCGTTGTCGGATGCCGAAAGTCCGGTGGTGCCGATCACATGCACCAGCCCGCGCTGCGCGGCGATGGCGACATTGGCAATGGTGGCGCGCGGCACGGTGAAATCGAGAATGCCGTCGGCATGGGCCGACAGCGACCACAGGTCCGCCGAGACCTGTATGCCGCTCGGCGGTAGACCCGCCAGCGTCCCGGCATCCTGTCCGATCCATTCGGAGCCCGGCGCTTCCAGCGCGCCGGTCACCACGGCGCCTTCGGTTTCCGCGATGGCGCGCATCAACGCGCGGCCCATCCGGCCGCCAGCCCCCGCAACGATCAATCGCATGTCCGACATGATCAGAACCTCAGTGATGGCGCGGTATAACGGGCGAAAGGCATCCCGGCAACAGAAGCCCTGGTCAGGGCTGCGGCCCGTCGTAGCCCTCGATCACCACGATATCGCCTTCCGAATGAGGGCCGCGCGCCTTGATCAGTGCCTGATATTCCGGCGACTCGTAGCACGCCAGTGCGGTTTCGTAGTCCTTGAACTCGATGACGACGTTGCGGGAGCGCGACGAGCCCTCCTTGCTTTCGAAGGTCCCGCCGCGAACCAGGAACCGGGCGCCGTATTTGTGAAACACCGCGCCATTGTTGGCGACGTAGTCGCGCTTGTAGCCTTCGAGATCGTGCACATCGACACGCCCGATCCAGTATCCCTTCGCCATGTTGCCTCCCTCAGTTTGCTGCCTGTTGGATCTCGGCGACGATCGCTTCCGCGGTCGCCTTCGGATCGGCCGCCGCGATCACCGGCCGCCCGACCACCAGATAATCCGCGCCCGCCGCGATTGCGCGGCCCGGCGTCATGATCCGCTTCTGGTCGCCGACATCGCTGCCGGCAGGCCGAATGCCCGGCGTCACCAACCGCATGTCGGCACCCGCGATCGGCCTGAGACTGGCGGCCTCCTCAGCCGAACAGACGAGGCCGTCGACACCCAGCGCCCTCGCCTGCTCCGCGCGATGCCACACCAGATCCGACACGCCGAGGCGATAGCCGGCGGCTTGCAGATCGGTCTCATCGTACGACGTGAGCACGGTGACGGCGAGTATCTTCAAGCCCGACCCTGCGCTGGCCTCGACGGCGGCTTTCATGGTTTGCGGATAGGCGTGCACGGTCAGGAACGTCGCGCCAAGACCGGCGACGCTCTTGACGCCGCTCGCGACCGTATTGCCGATGTCGTGGAGCTTGAGATCGAGGAAGACCTTCTTGCCGGCGTCCGCAAGCTGACGCACCAGCGGCAATCCGCCGGCATAAGCGAGCTGATAGCCGATCTTGTAGAACGTCACGCTGTCGCCGAGCCGCGCGATCATCGCTTCGGCCGCCGCCACGCTCGGAACATCGAGTGCGACGATCAGGCGATCACGCGGGGGAATTGCGGTGTCAGTCATGTTGCCTCATTTGTTCCGCGACATCGATCAACTGCCGCGCCAGGGCTGCAAGCATGTCGCTGTCGTTACCATGCTTGAGCCGGTCCATGTCGTCGTAAGCCTGATCGGCGAACGACAGCGATAGTTGCGTCGGGATGACGGTGACGCGGCAGCCGGACAGCATCAACCGCAGCATCATCAGGCATCGCGCGCCGCCGAAGCGGCCTGTCGATGCCGAGGCCAGCGCGAACGGACGCCCGCGCAGCACATGGCCGGCGGGTTCGTCGCGCTCGCGGACGCGCGTCACCCAGTCGAGTGCATTCTTGAGCAGCGGCGGCGGTGAGGAATTGTATTCGGGACTGACCAGCAGGACACCGTGATGAATCCCGATCAGGCGCTTGAGCTTCACGGCTTCGACGGGCACGCCAGACCTTGCTTCGAGATCGCCGTCGTAGATCGGCAGCGGAAAATCGGCGAGCGAGATCAGCGAAACATCCGCGCCGGCTTCGACCAGTTCGGCCATTGCCGCAGCGGCCAGCCGGACATTATGCGATCCGCTGCGCAGCGAACCGGGGATCACCAGAATCTTCAACGGGCTCATGAACGATGTCGCATCCAGCCATGCTCCGGCGATGCGGCCGAAGGTCAGCCCTTGCGATACACCCAGACGCGCGCCGGCGGAAGATTCATCCAGATCCGCTCCGACGCTTCGGTGGATACGCCCGGCAAGGATTTCGGAATCGGCGGCGTCACCGAATAGGTGAACTGAACGAATGGCGCTCCCGGCGTCAGCGCCGAAAACGCATCCCGGATCAGTTTCAGCCGGGTCAGCATCGGCTTGGTGACCAGCGGCAGGCCGGACACAACGGCGGAGGCCGGCGCCATCAGCACCTTCGACAGCGAATCTCGCAGAGCATAGGCATCGCCCTGCACCACGGTCGCTTGCGGATAGCGGTCGCGCAGCAAGGCGCAAAATCCCGGATTGTACTCCACCAGCACCAGCCGGCTCTGCTCGACGCCGTGCTCGATCAGCGCGTTGGTGATCGCGCCGGTACCGGGTCCCAGTTCGACAACAGGGCCAGTCCCGTGAGGATCGACATACTGCGCCATGGTCCGCGCCAGAAGCCGGCCCGACGGCATCACCGCGCCCATGTGCAACGGTTTCTCGATCCACGAACGAAGAAAGCGAACCTCGTCGTCGAGACGGGGCGGCTTCTTCAATACGCGCACGGAGGGTTGCAGGGACATTTCGCACCCAGAAAGGGGCCACGGGCGGTGGGCTGTCAAACGCACTTCACGAAGAGGTACCGCGCGCGGATAAACCGGTCAAGCGAAAGGCTTACTGCGCGGCACTCCGCGTACCAAAGAAGTCCTTGACTTTGGTAAAGAAACCCACGGCTTCGGGCTGCGTCGCGCCGGACGACAGCTTCTCGAATTCCGCCAGCAGTTCCTGCTGTTTGCGGGTCAGATTCTGCGGTGTCTCGACAACGACCTGGACGTACATGTCACCGGTCTGGCGGGAGCGCAACACCGGCATACCCTTGCTGGCGATCCGGAAGCGGCGGCCGGACTGGGTGCCGGACGGCACCTTCACCTTGGCCTTGGTCTTGTCGATGGTCGGCACCTCGAACTCGCCACCCAGCGCCGCCGTGACCATCGAGATCGGAACCCGGCAATGCAAATCGGCGCCATCGCGCTGGAAGAACGGATGCGACGCCAACGAGAGGAAAATATAGAGATCGCCCGGCGGCCCGCCGCGAACGCCCGCCTCGCCCTCGTTGGCGAGCCGGATGCGGGTTCCGTCTTCCACGCCCTGCGGGATGTTGACCGACAGCGTGCGATCACGCGTCACCCGTCCAGAGCCGGAACAAGACGGGCAGGCGTCCTCGATCATCTGGCCGCGGCCCTGACAGCCGGGACAGGTCCGCTCCAGCGTGAAGAAGCCCTGCGCCTGACGCACGCGGCCGGCGCCGCCGCACATCGAACAGGTTTTCGGCTTGGTACCGGCCTTGGCGCCGGTGCCAGAACAGGATTCGCAGGTCACCGAGACGGGAATCTCGATCTGCGCGGTCTTGCCGGAGAAGGCCTCCTCCAGGGTGATTTCCATGTTGTAGCGCAGGTCCGCGCCGCGTTCGCGTCCGCCGCTGCGACCGCGCTGTCCGGCCATCCCGAACAGGTCTTCGAAAATATCGGAGAAGGACGACGCGAAGCCGGCCCCGAAGCCAGCCCCGCCGGCGCCGCCTTGCTCGAAGGCGGCGTGGCCAAAGCGGTCGTAGGCGGCGCGCTTGTCACCGTCCTTCAGGACCTCGTAGGCTTCGTTGATTTCCTTGAAACGGACTTCGGCCGTATGATCGCCGGGATTGCGATCGGGATGCCACTTCATCGCCAGCTTGCGGAAGGCCGACTTGAGTTGCGAGCCGTCAGCAGAACGCTCGACTTCGAGTGTTTCGTAGTAACACCGCTTGGCCGACATCACCGTCCCCCGCATCGATTGCCGCGGGATCGCGCCGCGCCAGCCATTGGCTTTGCCGATTTCCCCCCAACCCCCGGGACGCGCCCGGGGGCAGACATCGTGGCATCGTAGAACGACATGGCCGTCGATCCCTGACGGTTAGGCCGATTTCTTGCCGTTCTTGTCGTCGTCCACCTCGGTGAATTCGGCGTCGACAACATCGTCCTGGGCGGCGTCGCGTGCCGCATCCTTGGCGGCATCGCTCTCGGCCTGCTGCTTGTACATCGCCTCGCCGAGCTTCATCGAAGCCTGCGCCAGCGTGTTGCTCTTGGCCTTGATCGCCTCGGCATCGTCGCCCTTCAGCGCCTCCTTGAGGTCACTGACGGCATCCTCGATGGCGCGGCGCTCGCTGTCCTCGACCTTCGAGCCATGCTCGGCCAGCGCCTTCTCGGTCGAGTGCACCAGCGCGTCGGCATGGTTCTTGGCGTCGACCGCCTCGCGGCGCTTCTTGTCCTCGGCCGCATTGGCCTCGGCGTCCTTGACCATCTTCTCGATGTCGGCGTCCGACAGACCGCCCGAGGCCTGGATGCGGATCTGCTGCTCCTTGCCGGTGGCCTTGTCCTTCGCCGACACGTTGACGATGCCGTTGGCGTCGATGTCGAACGTCACCTCGATCTGCGGCATCCCGCGCGGGGCCGGCGGAATACCCATCAGATCGAACTGACCAAGAACCTTGTTGTCGGCCGCCATTTCGCGCTCACCCTGGAAGACGCGAATGGTGACGGCGTTCTGGTTGTCCTCGGCGGTCGAGAACACCTGGCTTTTCTTGGTCGGGATCGTGGTGTTGCGGTCGATGATCCGGGTGAACACGCCACCCAGTGTCTCGATGCCCAGCGACAACGGCGTAACGTCGAGCAGCAGCACGTCCTTGACGTCGCCCTGCAGCACGCCGGCCTGCACGGCCGCGCCGATCGCCACCACCTCGTCGGGGTTAACGCCCTTGTGCGGCTCCTTGCCGAACAGTTGCTTCACGACTTCCTGGACCTTCGGCATACGCGTCATGCCGCCGACCAGAACGACTTCGGCGATCTCGCCGGCGGTCAAACCGGCATCCTTGAGCGCCTTGCGGCACGGCTCGATGGTCTTCTGGATGAGATCGTCGACCAGCGCCTCGAACTTGGCACGCGTCAGCTTCATCGTCAGATGCTTCGGACCGGACTGATCCGCCGTGATGAACGGCAGGTTGATTTCGGTCTGCGTCGTGGACGACAGTTCGATCTTGGCCTTTTCAGCCGCTTCCTTCAGACGCTGGAGCGCGAGCTTGTCCTTGGTGAGGTCAATGCCCTGCTCCTTCTTGAATTCAGCCGCGAGGTATTCGACGAGCCGCATGTCGAAGTCTTCACCGCCGAGGAAGGTGTCGCCGTTGGTGGACTTCACCTCGAACACGCCGTCGCCGATTTCCAGAATCGACACGTCGAAGGTGCCGCCGCCGAGGTCGTAGACCGCGATGGTGCCCTGCTTCGCCTTGTCGAGACCGTAAGCCAGTGCGGCCGCGGTCGGCTCGTTGATGATACGCAGCACCTCGAGGCCGGCGATCTTGCCGGCGTCCTTGGTGGCCTGACGCTGGGCGTCGTTGAAGTAAGCCGGAACGGTAATGACCGCCTGCTCGACCTTCTGGCCGAGATGCGCTTCCGCGGTCTCCTTCATCTTCTGCAGAATGAAAGCCGATACCTGCGACGGCGAATAGGTCTTGCCGTCCACCTCGACCCAGGCATCGCCGTTGGCGGCCTTGGAAATCTTGTAGGGGACGAGCTTCTTGTCCTTCTCGACCATCGGGTCGTCGTAGCGGCGGCCGATCAGGCGCTTGACCGCAAAAATCGTACGCTCCGGATTGGTAACAGCCTGGCGCTTGGCCGGCTGACCGACCAGCCGCTCGCCGTCGTCGGTGAACGCGACGATCGACGGCGTGGTGCGCATCCCCTCGGCGTTCTCGATCACTTTCGCGGTCTTGCCGTCCATGACGGCAACGCACGAATTGGTGGTGCCGAGATCGATCCCAATGACCTTTCCCATGGTATTCGTATCCTTCTCGTTGCGGCAGGTCGGCTGGACCCTGACGGCGCCCCGGGCCGATCCCCCAAATATCGAATGTTCGCGATACTGCGATGGTGAGCCTCATATAGAAGGGGGGTGTCGCAGCCGCAAGGACCGGACCTTGCTTCGATCCGCGAAAACCAGAGCTTCCCGAAACTAAAAAGCGAAAGCGTCCGGCGGGTGGGGCAGGACTCCACCGGTTCGCCATGTACCGCATTCGTGCAGAAATGCTATGGGCAGGACGGCCTTGCCGCTCCACCATCGAACGGCCTCAATACTTGCCCAATTAAACCCCCATGAAACACCTCGTCCGCCTTCTTGCCGTCGCGCTGACCATGTTGTGGGCCGCGCCGATTCTCGCCGCCGACCCAACCTATCTGCCGGGCTCCCGACTGGGTCTGGTTCCTCTGGTCGGGCTGGCGCCCGCCAAGACATTCGTCGGCTTCGAAACCGAGGATCATAGCGTCCGCGTGCTGATCACCGAACTTCCGGCCGCCGCCTACCGGGAGGTCGAGACAACGTTCAAGAGTCACCCGGAAGGCGCCAACGGCATCAAGCCGGAAACCGTCGAAACCGCCGCAGGACTTGCGTTCTACACCGTGGAGAATGCCAAGGAGGGCGCCACGCCCGTTCGGCGCTACTCGATGATTCTGCCGGGCGGCGGATCGTTTTCCGGCTTTGTCGCGGTTCAGGTCCCCGACAATGCCAGCAAGATTTATACGGATGACGCCATCCGCTCGATGTTCGCCACCGCCAGCGTCCGCCAGGAGGTCCCGGTGGAGGAGCAATTGGGCACGCTGCCGTTCAAGGTCACCGAACGCAGCAGCTTCAAATCGGTCCGGACACTGACGCCCGGCGCGGCCGTCATGATGGCGGATTCGGGCGAGACCACCGAGATTGAGAAAGCCCCGTTCATGGTGCTCGGCGTGGTCGGTTCGGTGCCGGAGAGATCCGACGACCGGGCGCGCTACGCCGAACAGGCCGCACGGCAGATCCCCGGCCTGCGCGACGGCCGGATCACGATGTCAGAGCCGATCCGGATCGAGAGCGTGCCGGGTTTCGAGACCCGCATCGACGCCTTGAGCGGCAAGGAGGGGACGCCCGTCACGGTGGTCCAGTGGCTGCGGTTCGGCGCCGGGGGCCGCGCAATCCGGGTGATCGGCAGCGCTCCGCGCGACCAGTGGTCGGACGCGTTTTCCCGCTTCCGCGCGGTACGCGACGGCATCCGTCTACGGTAGCTCAAGCCGGTTCGCGGATCGGCTTTACCTTTGGTCCGTGACCTGATTTGCTTCGGTCATATCGCTGCGGGAGGTTGAGCCATGCTGAACAGACGGCAGATGATCCTGAGGACAATGACGGCCACCGCCACGGCAAGCCTGATGTCCGGATTGGCGCGGGCCGCCGACAAGATCGCGATCGACGACAAATCCGTTCTGCTCGTTATCGATGTGCAAAACTGCTTCCTGCCGGGCGGCAGCCTTGCGGTGAAGGACGGCGACCAGGTGGTGCCGGTGATCAACCGCATCGCCAGGAGCTTCGCCAATGTGGTCATGACGCAGGACTGGCACACCGCGGGCCATGTCTCCTTCGCGTCCAGCCACAGCGGCAGGAAGCCGTTCGAGACGATCGACCTCAGCTACGGCAAGCAGGTGCTCTGGCCCGATCACTGCGTGCAGGGCACCGACGGCGCGGCGCTGTCGAAGGACCTGACCATTCCGCAAGCGGAATTGATCCTGCGCAAGGGCTTTCACAAGGACGTCGACAGCTACTCGGCCTTTACCGAAGCCGACGGCAAAACCTCGACCGGGCTCGCGAAGTATCTCGAGGCACGCGGACTGCGGCGCGTCTTCGTTGCCGGCCTCGCCACCGATTTCTGCGTCGCCTGGAGCGCGCTCGATGCCCGCAAGGCGGGCTTCGAGACTTACGTGATCGAGGATGCCTGCCGGGGCATCGACACGCAGGGATCGCTGGCGAAAGCGTGGTCCGATATGGACAAGGCCGGCGTCAAGCGCATTCAATCCGGCGACATCGCGGCGTGAAATCGGCCGCGACGATCCGCCAGGCGGCTTATTCGGAGACGGTCGCCTTGGCACCGCCCTTGGCGACACCGACCAGCGCCGGGCGCAGCACACGCTCGCCGATCGTGAAGCCGGCCTGAATCACCTGGACGACCGTTCCCGCCGGTACCGAAGCATCCGGCACCTCGAACATCGCCTGCTGGAAATTCGGATCGAACTTCTGGCCCATCGGATCGAACTTCTTGACGCCGTTCTTCTCCAGCGCGTTCAGCAGCGAACGCTCGGTCAGTTCGACGCCTTCGATCAACGCCTTGAGCCCCGGATCGGCGGCCGCCCGCGCCTCGGCCGGCACGGCGTCGAGCGCGCGCTGCAGATTGTCGGCGATGTCGAGCACGTCGCGCGCGAAGCCGGTGATGCCATACGTTCGGGCGTCAGCGACCTCCCGCGTAGTGCGCTTGCGAAGATTTTCCATCTCGGCCAACGTCCGCAACATCTTGTCGCGCGCGTCGGCCGCTTCCTTGGCCAATGCCTCGGCGGAGCCGGCTTCGGGATCGTCCGGCATGATGTAGGGTTTGGACACCACCGGTTCCGCATCCTGCACGGACTTCTCCGGATTGTCCTTCTGTCCGTTCGGCCCGTTACGTTCAGTCATGACTCAGCTTTCTCGAAATCGTCTCGAATTGGTGGGAAGTTGCTGGCCCGCATATCGGGGCTTTTGCCGCGAAAATCAAGGCTTCGCGCGCTCGCCCGCCGCGTGCGACAATTGCCAGTCACCCCCCGAGCATCCGGCTGACGATGCGCGCGGCATAGTCCACCATCGGAATTACCCGCGCATAATTCAATCGCGTCGGGCCGATAACGCCGAGCACGCCGACAATATGTCCCGCGCCGTCGCTATACGGCGCGACGATGGTCGACGAGCCGGACAGGGAAAACAGCTTGTTCTCCGAGCCGATGAAGATGCGCACGCCGTCGGCGCGCTCGGCGCGGCCGAGCAGATCGATCACGCCGCGCTTGCTCTCGAGATCGTCGAACAGCGATCGCACCCGTTCGAGATCCTCCAGCGCGTGCAGGTCTTCGAGCAGATTGGCGTGACCGCGCACGATCAGTTGCCGATCCTCGCCGTCACCACCGGACCAGCTCGCGAAGCCGGCGGCGATGATCTTCTGCGTGAGTTGATCGAGTTCGGCGCGGCTTTGCGCCAGCGCTGATTCCAGTTCGAGCCGGGCTTCCGCCAGCGTCCGGCCGCGAATCCGCGCGTTGAGGAAATTCGACGCCTCGACCAGCGCCGACGACGGCACGCCCGGCGGCAGATCCAGCACGCGATTCTCGACCTGGCCGTCCTCGGCGACCAGCACCACCAGCGCGCGCGCCGGCTCCAGCCGGACGAACTCGATGTGCTTCAGGCGCACGTTCGACTTCGCGGTCAGGACCACCGCGGCGGCGCGCGACAGACCCGACAGTTGAGTCAACGCCTCGCCCAGCGCGGCTTCGACGGTCTGCGCCTTGCCCACCGACGCCAGTTGATTCTGGATCGATTGTTTTTCCGGCTCGGAAAGATCGCCGACCTGCATCAGCGCGTCGACGAAGAACCGCAGGCCGAGTTCCGTCGGCAATCGCCCGGCCGAGGTGTGGGGCGCGTAGATCAGTCCGAGTTGCTCCAGATCGGACATCACGTTGCGCACCGAGGCCGGCGACAGCGGAATGGTGATCAGGCGCGAGATGTTGCGCGAGCCCGCCGGCTCACCTGTCGCGAGATAGCTTTCGACAATTTGCCGAAAAATTTCCCGCGAACGTTCGTTGAGCTGGGCCAGTCCCGGCTTCGGGGCGATCAGGCCGATCGGATCATGATGGGCCACTGTTAACTCCAGGGCATGGTCCCGAAAGTGGAAACCGGCTTTCGGAAAAGACCACGCTCAAACAAAAAGATAAACCATAGATATGATTCAGCGCCGTTGGGGCGGACCCTCGATCGACGCACCTAATTTGTCCATCCCGGGCCCGGGATACAAGCCGGCCGCGCGCCCAGGGACCATGGCCGCCCCAAACCGCCTTAATCCCATGGACCTTGCCGCACCCGCCCGCAACTTCCGGATTTGACGCGTTTTCTTCGCGCGAACCGGTTTCCACTTCGCTCGAAAACACTATAGAAGCACCTCCAGAGACGACACCCTTCCTTGATTTGCAGGAGAATTGCCATGCGGCCGAGCCGTCGCGCGCCGGATGAGTTGCGACCCGTTTCGCTGGAACGCGGCGTGGTCAAATACGCCGAGGGCTCATGCCTGGTGAAGTTCGGCGATACCCACGTGCTGGTGACGGCGACCCTCGAGGAGCGGCTGCCGCCCTGGCTGAAGGGTCAGGGTCGCGGCTGGGTTACCGCCGAATACGGCATGTTGCCGCGCGCCACGCTGGAACGGACCCGCCGCGAGGCATCGGCCGGCAAGCAGAACGGCCGCACCGTGGAAATCCAGCGCCTGATCGGCCGTTCGCTGCGCGCGACGGTGGACCTTGAAGCGCTCGGCGAGCGCCAGATCACCGTCGATTGCGACGTGTTGCAGGCCGACGGCGGCACCCGCACCGCATCGATCACCGGCGCCTGGGTCGCACTCGCCGACTGCATCGGCTGGATGAAGGCCCGCAACATGTTCAAGAACGGCGGCGGCAACGTGCTGCGCGACAACGTCGCCGCGATCTCCTGCGGCATTTACAACGGCACGCCGGTACTCGATCTCGACTATGCCGAAGACTCCGAAGCCGAGACCGACGCCAACTTCGTGATGACCGGCGACGGTCGCATCGTGGAAGTGCAGGGCACCGCCGAGAAGACGCCGTTCTCCCAGGACGAGTTCCTGGCGCTGATGACGCTGGCTCGCAATGGTGTGGCAAAGCTGGTCGATCTTCAGAAGATGGCCGTGGCATAGCGTTTTCAAGCGACGCTACATCGGCGCGCGTGAAAAAGACGCTTCAAACCAAAAGCGTCGCTTCGCCGCGTCGTGGTTTCGCGGCTCGCATTGACGTAGGATGACGGAATGCATCGGCGAATCACCGGCAAACTCGTGATCGCGACCCACAATCCCGGCAAGCTCGTCGAGATGCGCGAACTGCTGGCGCCCTACGGCATCGAGGCGGTGTCCGCCGGCGAATTGAACCTCGGCGAGCCAGACGAGACCGGCGACAGTTTTCAAGCCAACGCCCGCATCAAGGCCAGCGCCGCAGCGAATGCTTCGGGACTGCCGGCCTTCGCCGACGATTCCGGCCTTGCGGTCGATGCGCTCGACGGCGCGCCGGGAATCTATTCGGCCCGGTGGGCCGGGCCCTCCAAGGATTTCACGGCGGCGATGACGCAGATCGAACGGTTGTTGCAGGAGCGCGACGCCAGCACGCCCGACAAACGCAGTGCGCATTTCGTTTCGGCGCTTTGCGTGGCCTGGCCCGACGGCCATCTCGAGGAAGTCGAGGCGCGGGTCGAGGGCACGCTGGTCTGGCCGCCGCGCGGCAGCGCCGGCTTCGGCTACGATCCCGCCTTCCTGCCCGACGGCCATCAGCGCACGTTCGGCGAAATGACCAGCATCGAGAAGCACGGCTTGCCGCCGCTCGGTCTCGGGCTGTCGCATCGTGCCCGCGCCTTCGTCAAACTCGCGGAGATCTGCCTTGAGCCGCGCTGACGCAGATAACGCCTTCGGCGTTTACATTCACTGGCCGTTTTGCCTGTCGAAGTGTCCTTACTGCGACTTCAACAGTCACGTCCGCCACGCGCCCATCGACGAAGCCCGTTACGTGAACGCCTTCGCGCGCGAGATCGAAGCGATGGCGGCGCGCGCACCCGGCCGCGAGGTGTCGTCGATCTTCTTCGGCGGCGGCACGCCGTCGCTGATGCAGCCGCAGACCATCGGCGGAATCCTCGATGCCATCGGCAGGTACTGGTCGATTTCGGATTCAGTCGAGATCACGCTGGAAGCCAACCCCACCAGCGTCGATGCGACGCGCTTTCACGGCTATCGCGCCGCCGGCGTCAATCGCGTTTCGCTCGGCGTGCAGGCGCTCGACGACGCCTCGCTGAAAATGCTGGGCCGGCTGCATACCGCGCGAGAGGCGCTCGATGCCGTCGCCATCGCTCGCAGCGCATTCGAGCGCTATTCGTTCGACCTGATCTATGCGCGGCCGGACCAGACCCCGCGCGCGTGGACCGACGAACTGACCTTCGCGATTTCCGAGGCGGCCGAGCATCTGTCGCTCTATCAACTGACCATCGAGGAAGGCACGCCGTTCTTCGGTCTGCACGCGGCCGGAAAGCTCAAGACACCGGACGATGCGTCGGCGCGCATCCTTTACGACGTCACGCAGGAGGTCTGCGCCAAATACGGCTTGCCGGCCTACGAGATTTCCAATCACGCCCGCCCCGGCGCGGAGTGCCGGCACAATCTCGTTTACTGGCGCGGTCAGGAATATGCGGGAATCGGTCCCGGCGCGCACGGTCGGCTCGACATCGGCGGCATTCGTCACGCGCTCGCGACCGAAAAGCGGCCGGAAGCGTGGCTGATGCGGGTGGAAGCCAACGGCCACGGCATCGTCACCGACGATCTGCTCAATCGCGAGGAACGCGCCGACGAATTCCTGCTGATGGGCCTGCGGCTCGCCGAAGGCATCGATCCCCGGCGCTACGCCGCGCTGTCGGGCCGCGAACTCGATGCCGGCCGCATCACCGTGCTGCGCGAGGAAGGCGCTATCACCGTCGATGCCGGCGGACGGCTGCGCGTCACACAAGCCGGTTTCCCGCTGCTCGACGCGGTGGTCGCCGATCTCGCAGCCTGAAATTTACGCACCGAAACTCTTCGGCGATCCGGCCACCGGCTGGCCGCCGCCGGACGCCACCTTCATCACCGCCAGACCGCGCTGGTTGGTGCCGTCGGCGCGAAACCGGAACAGGCCGTCAATGCCGGCGAATCCGGACGGGTTGGTGAGCACTTCGGGCGAGAATTTCTGCGCGCCCTGAGTCCGGGCCAGCGCCGCGACGAGCGCCACCGCGTCATAGGCCAGCGTCGCGGTTCGCACCGGCTGCTGGCCGTACTTTGCGCTGTAACGCCCCGAAAAGGCGCGGAAACCGGCCGGATCCGGCGCAGCGTAGAGCCCACCCTGCATCGCCGCGCTGGCAAACACACGGGGCGAATCCCACAGGCCGGTGCCGAGCAATTGCACCCGTTTGAGATTGGCCCCCGCCGCCGTCAGCGCCTCCGCGACACCGACCACGGCATCGCCGTCATCCGCCAGGAACAGCGCGTCCGCGCTCCCCAGTGCCTGGGCGACGTTGCGGACGGCACGGCTGCGGTCCGCGCCGTATTTCTCGAACGCCACCACGCGGCCGCCCTTGCGGCTGACTTCCTGCTTGAAGGCGGCTTCCACGACGTTGCCGTAGGCATTCTCCGGCAACAGCGCCGCGAAGGAGCGCTTTCCCGTCCCGGACGCATAGTCGATGATCCGCGTGACGTCCGATTCCGGCAGAAAGCTGAGGAGATAGACTCCCCTGCCCGCGACGCTCGAATCGGTCGAAAAGGCGATCATCGGCACGCCGCGCGCCCGCGTCAGTTGCGCGGCAGCGGGAACCGATGCCGCGAACAGCGGACCGAGGATGACCTCCGCGCCTTCGTCGAGCGCCTGCTGCGCGCCTTGCTGCGCACCCTGCGCGTTGCCGGCGTCGTCCTTGATCAGCAATTGCAGATTCGGATTCTGGAATTCGGCGAGCGCCATCTCGGCGGCATTCTTCATCGATTGCGCGGCGACGCCCGCATTCCCTGCTGCCGACAGCGGCAGAATCAAACCGACCTTGACCTGTCCGGTGCCGACGGATTGCGGCTGTTGCTGCGGCCCTGACGCCGCCTGTTGCGACCCGTTGCTCGTCAACGCATTTTGCACGCCGGCGCAGGCGCCGAGCAAAGGCGTGCCGAGGATGAGGCCGAGGGCAGCCCGCCTCGTCGCTCCGCGTTGCCGGAAATCAGGATCGATCGGACCCGCCATCATGGTTCTTTCGTTCATCGGCGCCGATCGCCGCCGGTGGTGCAAACGATCTGCTGGGGGATTAAGGCATATTGTCAGCGATTGGTTAACCAACGCAATAGGCCGATTTCGTCTGCGATGCCATTTCATCGCGTGCGTGGCTTTCAAGCACAGTCGCGCGCGTCGTGCAAAGCCAACGCAAGAGGCTCGGAAACCTGTATCCTGTCGTTCCAATCCTGCTTTACAGTGTGGCAATGCCCAGCAAAGCTGCCCAATCGGATGTTGCAACGACACGCGTGGAACCGACGTCACGCTCGTTCATCATATCCGAACACCTTCTCCCGGCGCCGAAGGCGGCACCGGGACTGCATCTCGTCGCCACACCGATCGGCAACCTCGGCGACATCACGTTAAGGGCATTGCAGACGCTGGCGGGTGTCGATGTCATCGCCTGCGAGGACACGCGGGTGACGCGGCGGTTGACGGAGCGTTACGGCATTACCGCGACGCTCAAGCCATATCACGAACACAACGCCTCCGCCGCGCGTCCGAAAATCCTTCAAATGCTGGCGGCCGGCGCGTCGATCGCTCTTGTCTCCGACGCCGGCACGCCGTTGATCTCCGATCCCGGTTTCAAGCTGGTGCGCGAGGTCTGCGCCGCGGGTTATTCTGTGATCGCGCTGCCGGGAGCTTCCTCGGTGCTGACGGCGCTCGCGCTCGCGGCGCTGCCGACCGACCGATTCTTCTTCGAAGGATTTCTTCCGTCCAAACAAGGCGCGCGCCGCCATCGCATCGACGAACTCGCGCGCATTCCGGCAACGCTGGTGATGTTCGAATCCGGCAACCGCGTGCAAGACACGCTGGCTGATCTCGCCGCCGCGATGGACGGGCGCGATGCCGCGATCTGCCGCGAACTCACCAAACTGCACGAGGAGATCCTGCGCGGTCCGGTCGCGGCACTGGCGCAATCGGCCGCGACGCTCGAGACCCGCGGCGAGTTCGTGCTGGTGGTCGGCCCGCCGCCGGCGCAGGCACAGATCATGGCAGCGGACCAACTCGACGATGTACTGCGCGCCGCATTGAAGCGCGGCAGCGTCAAGGACGCTGTCGCGAACGCCGTCGAAGTGTCCGGCCGACCGCGCCGCGAAGTGTACGCGCGCGCCCTCGAACTGGCCGGCGAGCATCGTGGAGACGACGGCGATGCCGCCGTTTGATCCCACGCCGGCGCGCAGCCGTACCCGAAAGGACGTTGCGGCAAAAGCCGCCGCACCCGAACGAGTCGAGGCCTTTCGCGTCGGCCTTTCCGCCGAAAGCCGCGCCGCCGCTTACCTGATCGCCAAGGGCTATCGCATTCTGGCGCGGCGTTTTCGAACGCCTTACGGCGAGATCGACATCGTCGCCAAACGACGCAATCTGCTCGCCTTTGTGGAAGTCAAGGCGCGAGCTACACTGGACGACGCGGCCTATGCGGTAACGCCGCGCCAGCAAAAACGCATCGTCGATGCCGCCAATGCGTGGTTGATGGCGCACCCCGAACATGCCAATTTCGACATGCGTTTCGACGCCGTGCTGGTTGCGCCGCGCGCGTTGCCGCGCCATTTGCCGGGAGCCTTCGACGCCAGCGCCTGACAGCAGGGCATTTCGATCCATCTCGCCAAGAGACCAATTCCCGAGAAACCCAAGCCGGACACCAGAGCATGAGCCTGAAAGTCGCCGTCCAGATGGATCCCATCGCGCGCATCAATGTGCGCGGCGATTCCACATTCGCCCTCTTGCTGGAGGCGCAGCGGCGCGGCCACGTCCTCTCCTACTACACCCCGGATCAGCTTTCCCTGAACGGAAAGAACGTCGTCGCACCGGTGCAGTCGCTCACCGTCCGCGACGAGGTCGGCAATCACTACACGCTCGGCGAACCGGAGCGGACCGATCTCGCGTCGTTCGACGTGGTGTTGCTGCGGCAGGATCCGCCGTTCGATCTCGCCTACATCACCAGCACGCATCTCCTCGAGCGAATTCACCCCAAGACGCTGGTGGTCAACGATCCGGCGAGCGTGCGCAATGCGCCGGAAAAGTTGTTCGTGCTCGACTTTCCCGAGTTGATGCCGTCGACGCTGATCTCGCGTAATCTCGACGAGATCAACGCCTTTCGCGCCGAGCACGGCGCGGTGGTGATGAAGCCACTGCACGGCCACGGCGGCGCGGCGGTGTTTCGCATCCTGCCGCAGGACATGAATTTCGGATCGCTCTACGACATGTTCACGGTGACCTTCCGCGAACCGTGGGTGATCCAGCGCTTCCTGCCTGAAGTCAAGCAGGGCGACAAACGCATCATTCTGGTCGACGGCGAATTCGCAGGCGCGGTGAATCGCGTGCCCGCGACGGACGATCTGCGTTCCAACATGGTGCGTGGCGGCGCCGCGCGCGCCACCGATCTGACGCCGCGCGAACGCGAAATCTGTGAAGCCATCGGCCCGGCGTTGCGCTCGCGTGGCCTGCTGTTCGTCGGCATCGACGTCATCGACAATCATCTCACCGAGATCAACGTCACGTCGCCGACGGGAATCCGCGCCATCGCCAATCTCGGCGGCGCCGATATCGCGGCCTTGATCTGGGACAAGATCGAAGCCAAACGCCGCTGACCGGCAATCGACGTTCTCAGCGCGTGATGAGATGACGCCCCTGCGGCCACGGCCGACTTCGGGCGAGCGTGCTGGCGCCGATTTCCCAGCCGACGCCGGACCACAACACGTCAACGACGCCGAGCATCCCGGCGGCGTCGCGCACGAAGAACAGGTTCGACGTGGCATCGACCGACAACGCGCCCGACGTCCCGTTCGGCTGTAATCTCAACAGACACCAGATGCCGGCGAGGCGGGTTTCGTAGGGGTGATGCAGCATCTCGGCAATGGCAGCGCTGCGTAGCGGCCTGTCGAGCACGAAGACGTGCAACGATGCGGCATCGTGCGGCGGCTCGATTTTGGCGAGGTACCTTCGGCTGAATCCCGCGCCGAGCCAGGAGATGCTGACATCGTCACGCGCCGAAACATTCTCGCGAAACCGGTCGCGCGCGACGAACGCCGCCCCGCCGCGAAGTGCCGATGTCGTCAGCGGCTCCGTCGTCTCCTCAGCCGGTGGACAGCGGAGTGTCGCGACAGGCCGCAAGCGGCCGGATTTCGAGGCGTTGGCGGAGCCATTCCTGTCAGCCCGTGGCCGCATCGGATCGGCGTGCGACGCGCTCGGCGCGAGCCACCCCAAAGAACCGAGGCACCCCGAGAGGACAAACAGACACCCCAAGGCACTTTTCCAACGCCGCAGCCCCATATTCTCATCCCCGATTCGCCGTTTCGCGATCAGGGTAATCGACAACTATACTTGGTAAACCAATACATTAACCTTTGGTTAACTATAAATATCTTCGATATATCGATCTAAATTTTAGCAATAATCAATATCACTATTATTACTTATGGATATTTGTTTCTTCCGACGCACAGCCAATGGCTGTGGGCCGACACTCGCCATCGTCAAATTTCGTTCTCTTATTGTTCTTGCGTCCGCCATGACACCGCGTTAGCCTTTCCCCAAGGAGGGGCGTCATGGTTCAACGGGTCTCCACGGTTGCATTCGAAGGCATCGACGCCCGCGCGGTCGACGTTCAGGTTCAGGTCGCGCCCGGCCTGCCGGCGTTCACCATCGTTGGCCTTCCCGACAAGGCCGTCTCGGAGGCGCGCGAGCGGGTGCGCTCCGCGCTGATCGCTTCCGGACTGGCGCTGCCGGCGCGGCGCATCACCGTCAATCTCGCCCCCGCCGATCTTCCCAAGGAAGGCAGCCATTACGATTTGCCGATCGCCCTCGGCCTGATGGCCGCGATCGGCGCGATCCCGCCCGATGCGCTGGCCGGCTTTACGGTGCTGGGCGAACTCGGTCTTGACGGCTCGATCGCGCCGGTCGCCGGCGTACTGCCGGCGGCGATCGGCGCCACAGGACGCGAGGAGGGCTTGATCTGCCCCGCGGCCTGTGGGGCGGAAGCCGCGTGGGCCAGCCCGGACATCCAGATCGTTGCGGCTCGATCGCTGATCCAGATCGCCAACCATTTCAAGGGCACCCAGGTTCTGTCGCGACCACAGCCGCGCATCCATCCGCAGGACGCCTCGCAACTCGACCTGCGCGATATCAAGGGCCAGGAAAGCGCCAAACGCGCCCTCGAAATCGCCGCTGCGGGCGGTCACCATCTTTTGATGAGCGGATCGCCCGGCGCGGGAAAGTCGATGCTGGCGGCGCGGCTGCCTTCGATCCTGCCCCCGCTGTCGCCGGCCGAACTGCTCGAGGTCTCGATGATCGCCTCCGTCGCCGGCGAAATCGAAGGCGGCGCGTTGACCAACCGGCGACCGTTCCGCGCTCCGCATCATTCGGCCAGCATGGCCGCGCTGACCGGCGGCGGGATGCGCGCCAGGCCCGGCGAGATTTCGCTGGCGCATCAGGGCGTGCTTTTTCTGGACGAATTGCCGGAGTTCGATCCCCGCGTCCTGGATTCGCTCCGCCAGCCTCTGGAAAACGGCGAGGTGTCGGTGTCGCGCGCCAATCATCGCGTCACCTACCCGGCCCGCTTCATGCTGGTGGCGGCGATGAATCCCTGCCGTTGCGGACATGCCTATGAACCGGGCTATGCCTGCAAACGTGGCCGCATCGATCGCTGCACGGGGGACTATCAGGCCCGCATCTCCGGGCCGCTGATGGATCGCATCGATCTGCGCATCGAGGTTCCGGCCGTAACCGCGGCGGACCTGATCCTGCCTGCGCCAGCGGAAGGCTCAGCGGATGTCGCCGCCCGTGTCGCGGCGGCGCGCGACATTCAGCTTGCGCGATACGCCGCCGCGAACCTGCCGCACATCCGCACCAACGCCGAGGCTCCGGCCTCGGTGCTGGAAACCGTCGCGCAGCCCGATGCACAGGGGCAGAAATTATTGCGGGATGCCGCGGAAGCCATGCGCCTGTCCGCGCGCGGGTATCATCGCGTGCTGCGCGTCGCCCGCACCCTCGCCGACCTCGACGGCACGGAGCAGATCGGCCGGATGCATCTCGCGGAGGCGCTGTCGTATCGGGCGCTCGCGGACGATGTCCGGCACGCCGCCTAGACCGCGCACGCTGGAGCCATTTCCATTCCGATGAAATCGAAATGGGGGGCTCGGGATTCTTGTTTTGACGCGTTTTCTTGACGCGAACCGGTATCCACTTCGCTCGAAAACACGCTGGTCTGACGATCCGATTGCACCAGAGCGGGACATCAACCCGACAGTAACGACTTTTGTTTACGCTGCGCCAACCATACGCCCTGCTCGATCGCACGGGCGGTTCAAATGCGGACGGCGTATCATGTTGCGTTTCAAGGTCTTTGCCTCGGTCATTCCGCTCATCCTCGCCGGCGTGTTCGCCCGCGAAAGTCTGGCGCCGCAGCCGCAGCCCTGCATCCGGGTCGGAAATGTCTCGGTGCGCCTGGCGACGTCACCGTGGCAATCGCAATCTCGCGTCAGTTTCACCGACAATCCGGCCGAAGCCACGGTGCGGGTGCAGATCGTCGAAACGCCCGAGGACGCCGACTTCACCGTGGCCGACGATGTCGGCGGTTCCGAACCCGATACATGCGCGGTTCACGCGGCGACGCGTTATATCGGCATAGCCAAGGCGGCGTCCGCCTTGCAACCGATCATCTATCTCTCGCACGACGCCGGCGATTTCCGCATCTTCGTGCAGTCCAGGACGTTCTCACCGCAAGCGGCGGCCGCGCTGGTAGTGGGCGCCGACGACAACCGCGCCCGCGTCGCCGCCGCGCTTTAACGTTTCGTCAACCGCGTTCGCAAGCGATCGGTTAACGCAGCCGGACCGCAAGCACTTCGCAAGATCGCGTCGTCATCATCGCCACCGGACTGACGAAAAAGACTCCCGGGAGGAGCATTTTCAAGCGCAGCCGGGGATCGACGGATGGGATGGATGTTTCGCATCAAGGCACGTCTGCGCCGCTTTGCGCGCCGACATCCTCGCGTCAGCTTTGTGGTGCGCGCACTCGTCCTCTTCCAGGTGATCTTCGGCGGCGCCTACGGTTTCATCTCCGGCGTCCGCTCCGATGCCGCAGGCTACGATCCCCACGCGTTCGCGATCGGCGTCGCCTTTCTGTTCGCCGTGGCATGCGTCGCGCTGGCCATGACCAGTATGCGGCTGCGCTGGCTTCGCAAACGGTTGCGCCTCGTCACTCAGCGTAATGAAGCGCTGATCGATCGCAACTGGGAATTGAAGGAAGCCGAGGAGCGCGCACGTATTCTTTTCGAATCGCAGGACGATTTCGTCGTGCTGCGACAGGCCGACAGAACCATCCGCTCCGTCAACGACGCTTACTGCACGCTGGCGAAAATGCCGCGCCAGGCTCTCGTCGGCACGCGGTTCGAACTTCCTGTGCTCGAACAGGGCCCGATTGTCGCCGACAGCACCGGCACCCGTATCCATGACCAGAAGATCGCCACCGCCGCGGGGTCGCGATGGATCGGATGGCGCGAAGGCCTGGTGCGTCCCGACGCGGATCAACCCGCCGAAATCCAGTGCGTGGGGCGCGACGTCACGGACCGCACCGAGACCGAGCGCGCGCTTGCCGAGGCGCGCGATCACGCCGACGCGGCGAGCCGCGCCAAATCGCGCTTCCTCGCCATGGTCTCGCACGAGATCCGCACCCCGCTCAACGGCATCATCGGCATGAACGGGCTGCTGCTCGACACCGCGCTGACGCCGGAACAAACCACCTACGCCAAGGCCGTGCGCACCTCCGGCGAGGCGCTGCTGTCGCTGATCGAGGAACTCCTTGATTTCTCCAAGATCGAAGCCGGCAAGATCGACCTCGAACAGCGGCCGTTCGCGCTCGACGCTCTGGTCGAGGACGTCAGCGAATTGCTGGCGCCGCGGGCCCAGGCACGCGATCTCGAGATTGCGACCTATGTGGACGAGCGATTGCCGTCGACCGTGGTCGGCGACGCGGCACGCCTTCGCCAGGTGCTGCTCAATCTTGCCGGCAATGCCATCAAGTTCACGCAGAGCGGCGGCGTCGCGCTCATCGTCGAACCCGGTGCGGCGCGCGACGAAGTGGTATTCATGGTGCGCGACACCGGCATCGGCATCGCACCGGAGGCCCAGGCGCGGATCTTCCGGGAGTTCGAGCAGGCGGACGAGCGTATCGCACAGAACTACGGCGGGACCGGCCTTGGACTGAGCATCAGCGAACGCATCGTCCGGCGCATGGGCGGACACATCGCACTGGAAAGCGCGGTTGGCAACGGTTCGACATTTTCATTCGCGATCCCGATGGTCGGTCGGGACGGCGACGATGGCGGCGAACCGCGCAAGCCTTTCTCCGTGCCCGACCTCACCGACAAGTCGATCATGCTGGTCGCGCCGCAAGGCGTCGAAGCCTCGATGCTCGCGCGCCGCATGCAACGCTGGGGCGCCCAGACTTGCATCGTTACGGATCTCGCGGTGGCGCGCGCTTTATTGCCGGAGAGGTCGTGGCACGCCGTCATGATCGACGGGACCTTCGAGGCGACCGCCGCCACCGCCTTTGCGGCCGCAGCCGCGCCCCACGCGACCCACCGCATCGTGATCTTCACGCCGGCGCAGCGTCATGACTATCGGGGCGCGCTCAGCCATTCGTTCACGGGCTATCTGGTGAAGCCGTTGCGCGCGGCGTCGCTGGCGATCCGTTTGAACACGCCGCCGCAACTGTCGATCGCTGCCGGGACGGTCGAAGCGGCCATCGAGGGTCGCGGGCGTGACGACAATCTCTCGACGGGCACGAACCCGCGCGGCCTGTCGATTCTGGTCGCGGAAGACAATGAAATCAACGCCCTCCTGATGCGATCGCTACTGGCGCGTCTCGGCCATCAGGCTGTCGTCACAACCGATGGCAACGCCGCGGTGGAGTCGTGGCTCGCGGCCGACAGCGCCGAAACGCCCTATGATCTTATCCTGATGGACATCCAGATGCCGGAACTGAACGGCATTGAAGCCACCCGGCGCATTCGAATGCGCGAGGCCGGACAGAGCGGGCGGCGTACACCGATCATCGCCCTCACCGCCAACGCGCTGGTTGAAGACCGGTATGCCTGCTTCGAGGCCGGCATGGATGGCTTTCTGATCAAACCGCTCGATCGCGAGAAGCTGGCCGAAGCCATCTCCACGCTGGCCCCTTCGCACGCCGCCGCCTGAGGGGAGGCTTCAAGACGAGCCGGCGGTCAATCCGCGTCGGCAGCCGATGTCATCCGCCGCTCACATCAACGTCATATGGCTGTCGGAGGTCGATGGTCTGTCATCCTTGGCGACCGTCACGACGTGATTCGGGCGGATCGCGATCGTGAGGATGGCGATGCAAGGCATTGAACAAGATTCCGGATATGGCACCGCGCGCGGATATGCGAAGCAGCCATTGATCCAGATGTTGCGCCCGGAGAACGTCGGCGCTCTCGCGTCCAATGCGATCGCCTGGCTCAAACCGCCACCGTACACGCTTCCGTCCGAGCGCACGATCGGCTCGGAACCGCTTTCGCTCGGGCGGCTGGGCTCACTCGAAGCCAGGCTGGCCGGGAGCAAGCGCGATATCAAGCAGGCGCAGAAACTTCGCTACAAAGTGTTCTACAAGGACGGCGACGCCATCGCCGACGCCCGTACCATGCTGGCGCGCCGCGACAAGGATGCCTACGACAAGATCTGCGACCATCTCCTGGTGATCGATCACGACGCCCCACTAACGCGAAGCGGACAACCCCGCGTGGTCGGCACCTATCGCCTGCTGCGACAGGACATCGCGGCATGTCGCGATGGCTTCTATACCGAGAACGAGTTCGACATCTCCGGCCTGACGTCCCGGCACGCCGGCCTGCGCTTTCTCGAGCTCGGCCGCTCCTGTGTCCTGCCGGCCTATCGCAACAAGCGCACGATCGAGCTGCTGTGGCAGGGCATCTGGAGCTACGTTCGCAATCATCGGCTGGACGTGATGATCGGTTGCGCCAGTTTCAACGGTACCGATCCCCACCGGCTGGCCTTGCCGCTGTCGTTCCTTCATCACTTCGCCGCCGCGCCCGAACTCTGGCGAGCCGCGCCGTATCCCTCACGCCGAATCGAGATGAATCGCATCGCCAAACATCGCATCGATCCCAAGGCCGCAGTGCGTGAATTGCCGCCGCTGATCAAGGGCTATCTGCGTCTGGGCGCCCATATCGGTGACGGCGCGGTGATCGACGATCAGTTCGGCACCACGGACGTGCTGATCGTGCTGCCGGTGTCGGTGATCAAGACGCGCTATATCGAGCACTTCAGCGCCGACGCAGCGTAGCGGTCGAACCTACAGACGCCTCAACGCCACCGTCTCGACGACGTGATCGGCGCCCTTCTTCAGGATCAGCGTCGCACGCGGTCGTGTCGGCAGGATATTGTCCTCGAGGTTGGCGAGGTTGGTGCGCTCCCAGATCGCCAGCGCCGTCGCGGTCGCTTCCTCGTCGGACAGCGGCGCGTAACGATGGAAATAAGACCGCGGGTCGTGGAAGGCGGTGTCGCGCAACGCGAGAAACCGCTTGACGTACCATTTGCGCAGCACCGGCTCATCGGCATCGATATAGACCGAGAAGTCGAAAAAGTCCGAAACCACCGGCACGGCCTGACCGTCGCGCGGCAGCTTGCCGGTCTGCAGCACATTGACGCCCTCGACGATCAGGATGTCGGGGCGATCGACCTCGATCCACTGATTGGGAATGATGTCGTAGGTCAAATGCGAATAGACCGGCGCACGCACCGGACGGCGCCCGGCCTTGATATCGCTGAGGAACGCAAGCAGCTTTTGCAGGTCGTAGCTTTCCGGAAAGCCTTTCTTCTGCATGATGCCCTGCCGCTCCAGCACGGCATTGGGAAACAGAAAACCGTCCGTCGTCACCAGATCGACTTTCGGGCGCGGCGACCATCGCGCCAGCAGCGCCTGCAGGACGCGCGCGGTGGTCGATTTGCCGACGGCAACCGAACCCGCGACGCCAATAATGTAAGGCATCTTGCGATCCTCGATGCCGAGGAACTGGCGCTGCGCCACATAGAGACGCTGGGTGGCATCGACATAGATCGACAACAGCCGCGACAATGGCAGATAGATTTCTTCCACCTCGTTCAGGTCGAGGCGGTCATACATCGAACGCAGCGCGGCGATCTCGTCGGCGGCCAGCGTCATCGGCATATCGTCGCGCAGCTTCGCCCACTGCTGACGGGTGAAAATTCGGTAGGGATTGTATTGCTGATCCAGACGCATATCCATGGCGCCGCCCTTCCGTCAGTCGCGCTTGCGCGCGGCCTTTTCTTCCAGCCCGGACATCGACGTGCGTTGCGCGAGCGCGGCTTCGACGTCTTCAAGCGTGACGCCGCGCGACTTCAAAACCACCAACAGGTGAAACAGCAGATCGGCGCTTTCAGCGATCAGATGATCGCGATCGTTCTCGACGGTCGCGATGACAGTCTCGATCGCTTCCTCGCCAAGCTTCTTGGCACAGTGCTCCGGCCCTTTATCAAGCAGCTTGCGGGTGTACGACTTCTCACCGCCGGACGCCGCGCGGGCATCGATGACGGCAGCAAGATCGTAAAGGGTGAAACGGACCATGACTGTGCTTTCTAGCATTTTCGGCAAGGGCGCGGGAGCGTAAACTGCGGCGTTGGTTTACGGATCGAGCCGCATCGGCAGACCGGCGCGCACCATATGCTCCTTGGCCTCGCGAATGGTGAACTCGCCGAAATGGAAGATCGATGCGGCGAGCACCGCCGTGGCGTGTCCGCTACGGATGCCCTCGACCAGATGATCGAGATTGCCGACGCCGCCGGAGGCGATCACCGGGACGGGGATACCATCGGCGACCGCGCGCGTCAGTTCGATGTCGAAACCCGAGCGGGTGCCGTCGCGATCCATCGACGTCAGCAGGATTTCGCCCGCGCCCAGCGACACAACCTCCTGGGCATATTCGACGGCGTCGATGCCGGTCGACTTGCGGCCGCCATGGGTGAAAATCTCCCAGCGGTCCGATCCACCGGGCCGCTTGACGCGCTTGGCGTCGATGGCGACCACGATGCATTGATCGCCGAACTTCTCGGCCGCTTCCTTGACGAATTCGCGCCGGCTCACCGCCGCGCTGTTGATCGACACCTTGTCGGCGCCCGACTTCAACAGTGTGCGAATATCGTCGACGGTGCGCACGCCGCCACCGACCGTCACCGGCATGAAGCAGGCCTCCGCCGTGCGCCGAACGACGTCGAGCATGGTGCCGCGATTTTCGTGGGTCGCGGTGATGTCGAGGAAACACAACTCATCGGCGCCGGCAGCATCGTAGGCGATGGCGGCCTCCACCGGATCGCCGGCGTCGCGCAGGTCGACGAAGTTGACGCCCTTGACGACCCGGCCGTCCTTGACGTCGAGACAGGGAATAACGCGCACCTTGAACATGCGATGCTCCTACGCCGCGTGTGCGCTGCGGATCAGTTTGAGCGCGACGGCAGGATCGACGCGCCCGTCATACAGCGCGCGCCCGGCGATGGCCCCGGCGAGATTTTTGGCGCGCGGCGACAGCATCGCCTTGATGTCGTCGATCGACGCGAGCCCGCCGGAGGCGATCACCGGAATCGAAATGCTGTCCGCCAAGGCGATGGTGGCATCCAGGTTGAGGCCCTTGAGCAGGCCGTCACGCGCGATGTCGGTGAAGATGATCGCGGCGACGCCGGCATCCTCGAAGCGCTTCGCAATCTCCAGCGCGGTAACCGTCGAGGTTTCCGCCCAGCCCTCCACCGCGACCTTACCATCGCGCGCATCGAGGCCGACGGCGACGCGGCCGGGATACTTTTTCGCCGCGTTCCTGACGAACGCCGGATCGCGCACCGCCGCAGTACCGATGATGACGCGGGTAATCCCCTTCGTAAGCCACGCTTCCACCGTCGCCAGATCGCGAATGCCGCCGCCGAGCTGCACCGGCATGTTGATAACTCTCAACATTGCTTCGACCGCTTGCGCATTGATCGGCTTGCCGGCGAAGGCGCCGTCGAGGTCGACGACGTGCAGATATTCGAAACCCTGCGCGGCGAAGCTTTGCGCCTGCGCCGCCGGATCGAGATTGAACACGGTGGCGCGCGCCATGTCGCCCTGTTCGAGACGCACGCACTGGCCGTTCTTGAGATCGATGGCGGGAAAAAGAATCACGGCTTCCACTTCAGAAAATTGGCGATCAGCGCCAGCCCGAACCGCTGGCTTTTCTCGGGATGAAACTGGGTGCCGATGGCGGTGTCCTTGCCGACCATGGCCGTTACCGGCCCGCCATAATCGGCGCGCGCCAGCACATCCACCTCGTTCGTCGCATTGAGATGATAGGAATGGACGAAGTACGCATGACGGCCCTTGGGGCCCAGCGGCAAACGCTCAAGCACCGGATGCTCACGCACGACATCCAGCGTATTCCAGCCCATATGCGGAATCTTCAGGCTCTCGTCGCGCGGCGCGATCTTCTCGACATCGCCGCCGACCCAGTTCAGGCCGTCGGTGGTGACGTTCTCCTTGCCGTGCGTCGCCATCAACTGCATCCCGACGCAGATGCCGAAGAACGGCCGCGCCTTGACCCGCACCGCTTCCGTCATGGCGTCGATCATGCCGTCGACGGCATCCAGTCCCTTGCGGCAGTCGGCGAAGGCGCCGACACCCGGCAGCACGATGCGGTCGGCGCGAAACACGGCATCGGGATCGCGGGTCACGATCACCTTGTCGGGATTCTCAAGACCGCGAGCGGCGCGCTCGAACGCCTTGGCCGCCGAGTGCAGGTTGCCGGAGCCGTAGTCGATGATGGCGACGCTCACGTCGAGCCCCCCGGCTGCGGAAACAACCCGACGATGCTGCCGGGCACCGGCGGCGGCCGCGAGAACGATTGCCCCGGAATGTCGCGGGTCGGCGGCGGTCCGCCGCGCTCGATCGACATCGGATCGTCGGTGGAATCGGTCCGCCCGGCGGTCCAGCGATCGAAGAAACGCTGCTCGGCATCCTGTTCGTCGGCCGCGGCGACGATATCAAGCTGCCGCCATTTGCCGCGCGACAAGGTCCAGCGCCGCAGGCTCGCCGCCTCCAGCCCCATCAACAGGGCAATCAGCAACAGCACGCAGAGGCTGACGCCGCCGCTCACCCGCAGCACGCCCAGCGATACGCTGACGCCGGCCATCACCGCGACGTAGCCAAGCAACGCCCACCACAGCCGATGATAAAGCAGCCAGAAGCCGCCAAAGACGAAAGCCCAGACGTGAAAGCTGTCGCGCACGAACACGACGCGGTCGCCGGCCGCCCGCAGGTCGTTCGTTCGTGGCGCGTGCACCGTATAGATACGCATCGCTTTATCTCCGGCGGCCAGGAGGTCAGCCGCCAAGCTGGCCCTTGGTTGACGGCACTTCGCCGGCATTGCGCGGATCGATCGCAACCGCCGCGCGCAACGCCCGCGCCAGACCCTTGAAACAGGATTCAGCGATATGGTGGCTGTTCTCGCCATATAGGGTCTCGACGTGCAGCGTCACACCCGCGTTGATGGCAAAGGCGTTGAACCATTCGCGCACCAGTTCGGTGTCGAATTCGCCGATCTTGTCGCGCGGAAATTCCGCCTTGAACACCAGGAACGGCCGGCCGGAAATGTCGATCACCACCCGCGTCAGCGTCTCATCCATCGGCATATGCACACTGGCATAGCGAGTGATGCCCGCCATGGTCCCGAGCGCCTGCCGGACGGCCTGGCCCAGCGCGATGCCGACATCCTCGGTGGTGTGGTGGAAGTCGATATGAAGGTCGCCGACCGCCTTCACGGTCAGGTCGATGCGGGAGTGGCGAGCCAGCAAATCGAGCATATGGTCGAAAAAGCCGATTCCGGTCGCGATGTCGGCCGCACCGGTGCCATCGAGGTTGATCGCCACCTCGATGTCGGTTTCCTTGGTCTTGCGCTTGATCGTGGCCGTCCGCATGGAGGGACTCTCCGCACCCTGAACGTTTCGAAAACGCGCCCTTTTAACAGGCCGGTGACGCATTCGCTACTGCGGGATGCCGGGTTTCGGCGGTCGATTGGCCGTATGGTGACCGGATTCGGCCGATCCGCCGCAATTGCAACCCCGCCCGCCAGCACCTAGATCATGGCCCGCGAAAGGATTCCCATGACCACTTCACATTCGATGTCCGGCGATGGCTCGCCGCAAGTCTGGCACGGCACCACCATCGTCACCGTCCGCAAGGGCGGCAAGGTGGTGGTCGGCGGCGACGGGCAGGTCTCGATCGGCCAGACCGTCATCAAGTCCAACGCCAAGAAGGTCCGTAAACTCGGCAAGGGCGATGTGATCGGCGGCTTTGCCGGCGCCACTGCCGACGCTTTCACGCTGTTCGAGCGGCTGGAAGCCAAGCTGGAGCAATATCCCGGGCAACTCACACGCGCGGCGGTCGAACTCGCCAAGGACTGGCGCACAGACCGCTACCTGCGTCGCCTGGAAGCGATGATGATCGTGGCCGACAAGGAGGTGTCGCTGGTGCTGACCGGAACCGGCGACGTGCTCGAACCGGAAGGCGGGGTGATGGCGATCGGCTCCGGCGGCAACTACGCGCTGGCGGCCGCGCGCGCGCTGATCGACAGCGACAAGGATGCCGAGACCATCGTGCGCCGCTCGCTCGATATCGCCGCCGACATCTGCGTCTACACAAATCGCAACGTGACCCTCGAAACGCTGACAGCCTGAACGCATGACCGACTTCTCTCCCCGCGAAATCGTTTCCGAACTCGATCGTTTCATCGTCGGCCAGAACGACGCCAAGCGCGCGGTCGCCATCGCGCTGCGCAACCGCTGGCGGCGTATTCAGCTCACCGGCGCGCTGCGTGACGAGGTGCTGCCGAAGAACATCTTGATGATCGGCCCCACCGGCGTCGGCAAGACCGAGATCGCCCGCCGGCTCGCCAAACTCGCGGGCGCGCCCTTTCTGAAAGTCGAGGCCACCAAGTTCACCGAAGTGGGTTACGTCGGCCGCGACGTCGAGCAGATCGTCCGCGATCTCATCGAGGTCGGCATCGCACAGACTCGCGAGCGCAAGCGCAAGGACGTGCAGGCGCGCGCCCAGATCGCGGCAGAAGACCGTGTGCTCGATGCGCTGGTCGGCGCCAACGCCAGCGCGGCGACGCGGGATTCGTTCCGCCGCAAGCTGCGCGCGGGCGAACTCAACGACAAGGAAATCGAGATCGAGGTGCAGTCCTCCGGCGGCACGCCGATGTTCGAGATTCCGGGAATGCCCGGCGCGCAGATGGGCGCGATTTCGATCGGCGACATCTTCGGCAAGATGGGCGGCCGCACGAAAACCCGACGGCTCACTGTCGAAGATTCGCACGAGATTCTCGTCAACGAGGAATCCGACAAGCTGCTCGACACCGATCAGCTGGTGCAGGAAGCCATCGGCGTCGTCGAGAACAACGGCATCGTGTTTCTGGACGAGATCGACAAGATCTGCGTGCGCGACGGCGCACGCGCCGGCGACGTTTCGCGCGAGGGCGTGCAGCGCGATCTGCTGCCGCTGATCGAGGGCACCACCGTCTCCACCAAGCACGGCGCGGTGAAGACCGACCACATCCTGTTCATCGCTTCCGGCGCGTTTCATATCGCCAAGCCCTCGGATCTGCTGCCGGAACTGCAGGGCCGGTTGCCGATCCGCGTCGAACTCAATGCACTGACCCGCGACGACATGCGCCGCATCCTCACCGAGCCGGAAGCGTCGCTGATCAAACAGTATGTCGCACTGATGCAGACCGAAGGCGTCACGCTGGAATTCACCGACGATGCCATCGACGCGCTGGCCGATGTTGCCGTCGCCGTCAATGCGACAGTCGAAAACATCGGCGCGCGCCGGTTGCAGACGGTGATGGAACGGGTGCTCGACGAAATTTCATTCGTCGCGCCGGACCGCAACGGAGAAACCATCCGTCTCGACGCCGCTTACGTGCAGAAGCATGTCGGCGATCTGGCGAAGAACTCGGACTTGAGCCGGTTTATTTTATAACGCACGCTGCGTCACAAACGATGTCGTCCCCGCGCAGGCGGGGACCCATTACCCCTGGCCTTCATTGTTTGAACAAGCACGAGCAGCAGACGTGTTCTTCAATCACTCCCGCTGCGGAGTCTGGGTCCCCGCCTGCGCGGGGACGACGCTTGATGCGGGGCGGGCGCTCATGACAATCGCTGGAATTTCGGGGTTGCGTGCTATGCGCGTATCCCGGAATGACGCCTGAACATCACCGCCCTCGCCGCACCCGCACATAGAGCGCGCCGGCGCCGCCGTGACCGATATGCGCCTGCTCAAAACCGATGACCAGCGTGCGAAATTCCGGCAGTGACAACCACTCCGGCACCTGCCGGCGCAACACGCCGCGCTCGGAATCGGACCCCGTGGTGCTGCCCTTGCCGGTGACGACCAGCACGAATCGGAGACCGTCGCCGCTGGCACGGCGCAGGAAATGCAGTAGCGCGCTGTGCGCGCGCGCCTGCGTCATGCCGTGCAGATCGAGCCGGGCGTCGATCTCGATTCTGCCCCGCGATAGATGCGAGCGCTCGCGTCGGCCGAGCGGCGCCAAGGGCGGCGTTGCCGACGGACGATTCACCTTCGCGGGCTGACTCGGCGGCGTGACGGATTCGTTTCGCAATCGCTTGGCAGAACTCCGCACCGGCGATGGTGCCACTTCAGCAACCGCAACGATTTCGGCCTGCGTAACGCGTGCTTTCTTGCGTAGCGGCTTGGCCTGCTTCGCCACGCTCTCCCACAAGGCGCGTTCTTCCTCGCTCAGCACCCGGCGGCGGCGCGGTGGTGGGATGTCGATGAGAAATTCGTCCGGGGGTCGGCGCTTCATCGCCGGCCTCGGCCGTGATGATGTCGCGCGCGATGATGATGCTGCGCCGGATGCTTCACCGCCGTATCGCGCCTGACGCGCGGCAGCGGCATGGTGCGCCCGGCCGCGACCGGGTCGAGCGCGTTAGGCACCAGGATCGCGAAGCGAATGTTATGACGCAGCCTGCCGGCGATCTGCGCGGCCTCGGCGCCCGCGCCGAAATAAATATCGGCGCGCGCCGGGCCGACGATAGCCGAGCCGGTGTCTTGCGCGATCATCAAATGGTGGAACGGCGTTTGCGCCTGCGCGGAGTCGATCGGCAAGGTGCCGTCAAGAAAGAACGGCGTGCCGTAGACGTGGAGCGCCTTGTCCACCGCGATGGAACGCCGCGGCGTCAGTGGCACGCCCTGCGCGCCGACGGCCTCGTCCTTGTCGGACAATTGCACTTCGCGAAAGAACACGTAGGAACGGTTTTGGCGCCGCAGTTCCTTGGCGCCATCCGGGTTCGCCGTCATCCATTCGCGGATGCGCTGCATCGACATCTGCTCGCGCGGAATGATGTTGCGTTCGATCAGGATGCGGCCGACCGGCGTGTAGCGATAGCCGTTATGCGCGTCGTAGTTGATGCGGATGGTGGAGCCGTCCTCGAGGCGGACGCGCGCCGACCCCTGAATTTGCGTGAAAAGGAGATCGGTCTCGCTCTTGAGCCAGCAGATTTCGAGCCCGCGCCCGGCGATGGCGCCATCCTCGATGGCGGCGCGATCGTAATACGGCACCAGCTTGCGCCGGCCGATCTTGCGGAACACCTCTCCGCCGTTGGGCAGGCCGGTATCGCTCTGTCTGAAGCCACGCACGAACAGGTTCGATGGACGGCGATAGACCGGCACGGTGTAGACGTCGGTGCGGGTCCGCGAGCCATCGATAATGGGCTCGTAATATCCGGTGACGAAGCCGGCATCCTCGCCGAGGCGTGAAATCCACAGCGGGCGAAAGTGCCGCTCGAAGAAGCGGCGTGCGGCATCGGCGGTTCTGACATGCGAGGCCTTCGCGGCAGCGCACGGCGCGCGCAATGAATCGCCCATTGCCTTGCTGATCTGCAAAGGCTGGCGCGCGGCCAGGATCGCCTTGCAGCTTTTCTGAAAGGTCGCGAACGCCGCCAGATGATCGTCATTGCGCCAGCCCGTCAACGCATCCCACGTCGCGGGCATGTATTGACCGCCCGGGATCACGATGGGAAAGATCCGGTGCGGCGCATGGCGCGGCTTGGCATGATGATGCGCCGGCCTTGCTTCGGCGGGAGGCGCAAACGCGACCAGCAAAGCAAACGCGAGCCAGACCGTCGCGAATCGCGCGCCGACGCGGACCGCGCTATTGCGCGCTTCCGGTCCCAACCAGCTTCCAGTTCGGATCGCGTGAATTGGTGTCGCGGGCAAACGTCCAGACATCGGTGATATCGGCGACCTTCTCCGGGTTGCCGTCGACGATTGCCCCGGTCTTGTCCCGGGTGACGGAGATCATCTGCGAGACGAAACGGATCGTCAGTTGGCTGGTGCGATCGCGAACCTCGGCATTGACCAGTTCGGCCTTGTCGATCGACACGAAGCGGGTATCGGTCTTCTGTTCGGCCTTCTCGCGGGCGCGGATCGCGCTGTCGAAGCTGTCGTACACGTCCGAGGACAGAAGGTCCTTTAGCGCCCGGCGATCGCCGTTGGCGAAAGCCAGCACGATCATCTCATAGGCGCTGCGCGCGCCGCTGATGAAGTGCTTTGCATCGAACGAGGAATCCTGAGTCGCGATGGCATCGAGCCCGGCCGCGAGCGCCGAGCCCGGCTCGGCAAATCCCTTCCAGCGATTGGCCGGCGGCTCCGCGTCGCCGGCGGGCATGGCCGGAGGCTGATCGATCACCGTTCCCGGCATCGACACCACCTTGCCGTCCTGCGCGCCGTTCAGCACGTCGCGCGCGGCGCGGTCGAGCGGCGGCCGTTCGCTTCCGGTGCGCTGCCCGAGCACATTGCGCAGACGCAGGAAGATAAATACCGCCAACGCCAGAAAGATGATGGTGTAGATATCCACGTCGTGTTCGCTTTCCAATCGGTGTCGTCGCGCCCGTAACGGTCGGGCTGAGGGAATATCACGGAGCGTCAGGTCGTCAGACCCTCTCCCTCCCATGTAGGGACCAGATCGCGCCGAGCCAATGGCACTTATTAGCGCGGCGATCGGACCTCCGGGACATCCGGCCGCCAAACGGCCCGGCAATCCCTTTGATACTGATCCAGCTCATGAAATTGTAGCCCTTTTCGCAGCGGAGAGGAAACCGATATCCGCTCCCAAGCGGCGATTGGCCGCCGAGGGGAAATGCCCGGGACCGTGGGTCCGTATCGGGATGAACCTCTGCTTGTCGAGCATGGCAGGGCTATGATAGCCACTCGCCGACGCGGCAATGCGCCCCTCGTCGGCCGCTTGGGAGCGAACCTGCCGCCAACCGGTTCCAGTCTGGCCAGATGCTTCAGGAGAATTTGTTATGGCGAACGGCAACGGTACCCCTCCCGAGGCGGCGCCTCCCCCGCAGCTCAACGTGCTTGCGCAGTACACCAAGGACCTGTCGTTCGAGAACCCCAACGCGCCGAAATCGCTGGGACCGCAGCAACAGCAGCCCTCGATCAACATTCAGATCAATGTCGGGGCCAACAACATCGCCGAGAACGAATACGAAGTCGTTCTGTCGATCGAAGGCAAGGCCGACAACCAGGGCACGGTGATGTTCAACTTCGAACTCGCCTATGCCGGCGTGTTCCGGATCGTCAACGTCCCGCAGGAAAACCTGCATCCGCTGGTCATGATCGAATGCCCGCGGCTGTTGTTCCCGTTCGCGCGCGAGATCATCGCCACGGCAGTTCGCGATGGCGGCTTCCCGCCGCTGATGCTCGATCCGGTCGATTTCGTCGGCCTGTACCGGCAGAACATGGAACGTCAGGCCGAGCAGATCAAACCGAGCTGATCCCCGCGCTGCTCAGTCATCCCGCTACCGCTGACAGCGCTATTGCGCGGCGCTGTCGGCATATTCATGCCAGATCGGCTTGTCGCCCAGCGTGGCGACGAACGCCCGGTGCGCGTCGCGCTCCTCCTCGGTGAGACGCGGCGCGAGCGGCGCCGGCCGCTGGCGGCGCGGCGCATCGCTGACGCCCAGGCCACGCGCCGCGCCGGTTTCCGTCAGGACTAACTGCGACTGCCGCGCACCGATCAGATCGATGTAGACCTCGGCGAGCAATTCCGCGTCGAGCAGCGCGCCGTGCTTGGTGCGGTGCGAGTTGTCGATTGCATAGCGCGAGCACAGATCGTCCAGCCGGTTGGACACGCCGGGATGCTTGCGGCGCGCCAACAACAACGTATCGACCAGCCGGTCGCGCGGAATGGCGGCACGGGACATCCGGCCGAGTTCGGCGTTGATGAATCCGATATCGAAAGACGCATTGTGAATCACCAGCGGCGCATCGCCGATGAATTCAAGAAACGCGTCGACGACATCGGCGAATTTCGGGTGTCCCGCGAGAAACTCCGCGGAGAGCCCGTGAACCGCGAAGGCTTCCGCCGGCATGTCGCGTTCCGGATTGATGTAGCAGTGATAGACCTGCCCGGTCGGCATCCGGTTGAAGATCTCGACGCAGCCGATTTCCACCAGCCGGTCGCCCCGCAGCGGATCGAGACCGGTGGTTTCCGTATCGAGAACGATTTCACGCATGGCTCTTGAATCCAGTCCGTGGCGTTTTCAAGCGAAGGAGCATCGGCCCTGTACCGGCCCTCGTCGGCTGCGGCCGGTTCGGGCGAAGAATGCGCGTCGGTCGCTTCGCGGACGAATCAGGCGCGCCGGAGCGGCAGTTTAACAACCTGTTCGAGAATTTCGCGGACGCGGACGCGGACCGGGTCGAGTCCGTGGGACGTATCCACCACAAAGTCGGCGCGCTTGCGTTTCTCGGCATCCGGCAACTGCTTGGCGAGGATCGCGTCGAGCTTCTCCGGCGTCATGCCGTCGCGCGCCAGAATGCGCTCACGCTGCACGTCGGGTTCCGTGGTCACCACCACCACCGCATCGACGCGGTTCTCGCCGCCGGTCTCGTACAACAACGGAATATCGACCACCGCGACGGGGGCGCCTGATTTTTCGGCATCGTCGAGGAATTTCTGGTGATGCGCGCGCAGCATCGGATGCACGATGCTTTCGAGCCGCTTCATCGCTCCGGCATCGTGCACCACCTTCGGCGACAACAGCTTGCGATCGACCTTGCCATTAATGGTCGTGCCGGGAAACGCGGCTTCGATTGCCGCGACCGCCTCGCCCTCATAGAGGCGATGCACCGTGGCGTCGGCATCGTAAACCGGAACGCCGGCCTCTTCGAACATCTTCGCGGTGGTCGATTTGCCCATGCCGATCGAGCCGGTCAGCCCCAGTATTCGCATCAATCATGCTCCTAAAAGCGAAGAAGATTCCGGCTCCGCAAAAACGCCAGCAGCGGTAGCAGCGGCATTCCGAGGATCGTGAAATAGTCGCCCTCGATCCGCTCGAACAAATGCACGCCTCGTCCTTCGAGCTGATAGGCGCCGACGCTGCCCAGCACCACATCCCCGGCCTCGGCGAGATACGCGTCGATATCGTCACGGCTCAACGGCCGCATCGTCATACGCGCGACGCTGACATGGGAAAACAGCACCCGCCGGTCGAACGCCACCGCGACAGCGGCATGAAGTTCGTGAGTCTGGCCGGCCAGCGTGGCAATCTGGGTAGCGGCAGCATCGCGATTGGCCGGCTTGCTGAAGCGTTTCGTGCCGAGCGCCAGCGTCTGGTCGGCGCCGATGACGTAGCGACCCGGATGCAGCGCGGACACCGCCGACGCTTTTGCACGGGCCAGGCAAACCGCGACCTCGCCCGGCGTCGTCAGCCCCGATTCCATTTCAATCGCACGCTCATCGATGTCGGCTGGCACCGCTTCGCAGGCCAGGCCGGCGGCGGCGAGTACCGCCTGCCGGGCACGGCTTTGCGACGCCAGGATCAGCGGTGGCTGTCCCTGCGCCAGCAAGGTTTGCGAAGCCGTCATTGCGGACCCCGCTGCCGTTGCCGGTCGGCATAGAGCTTGATGACGGCCGCGGCGGTTTCCTCGATCGAGCGCCGCGTCACGTCCAGCAAGGCCCAGCCATGCCGGGCGCTGAGACGCCGGGCGGTAGCGACTTCATCCGTCACCGATTCCTTGTCGGTGTAAATGTCGTTGGCGGAATGCGCGCCGATACTCAAAAGACGGTTCTGCCGGATCTGGATCAGCCGCTCCGGTGTCGCGTGAAGGCTGACGACCAACGGCTTCTTCAACGATTCGAGTTGCGGCGGAATCGGCACGCCGGGCACCAAGGGAACATTCGCGGTACGGATGCCGCGATTGGCGAGGTAAATCGACGTCGGCGTTTTCGACGTGCGCGAAACGCCCACCAGCACCACGTCGGCTTCTTCCAGCCCTTCGACATGCTGGCCGTCGTCATGCATCATGGTGTAGTTGAGCGCGTCGATCCGCTTGAAGTATTCGGCATTCAGCGTGTGCTGCGCACCGACACGGCCGGTGGTGGGCGCACCCAGATAGGCGTGAAACAGTTGCATTACCGGGCCGATGATCGACAGGCTCGGAATATTGATCTCCTTGCATTTGTTCTCGAGCCGACCGACCAGGTCCTCCTCCAGCAACGTAAAGAGAACGATGCCCGGCGCTTCCTCGATCTCGGCAAGCACGCGGTCGAGTTGTTTCTGACTCCGCACCAGCGGATAGACGTGCTCGACCGGCGTCACGTTGGCATATTGCGCCGCGACCGCGCGCGCCACCGTGATCAGGGTTTCGCCGGTGGAGTCCGACACCATATGGAGATGAAAATAGTTGCCCGAGGTCGGCACGCGAATGATCCAATCAGTCCTGTGTGTTGTGTGAATCGGTGTGGACGATTTACGAAGTTTTCACCATTGGCCGGAAGGCTCGGGATAACCGGGGTCGTTCTGCACAGGCATGTCTGCGTGGACAAGATTCCGTGCGGATGGGGAGTCTAGCGGGAATAGCCCTGCCTGTCGCTTGATAACTTTGCCGCGCGATATCGGCAACCAATTGAAAAAACGGACATTATCGATCCTTGTCGCGCGCATGGGAAATGTGGTGACAACTTCGGCGCACGCTTGAACAAGATGGGACAAGATTGTCCGGCCGCAATCCACGGTCACTCAGACTCAAACCTAAGATTCTAGAAATATTGATTGGGAAAGAGGTCCCCGGCGGATATTCATGTGCCCCACAGCGGGCCACGACGGCACACGCCAGATCGCACCCGTCTTGCGAAACCCTTCCAGCAAGTTCGCACCCAGACCGAACAGAGAGACTTGCAGATGTACGAATGGATCAAGGCTTTCCATGTCATCGCGGTGATTTCGTGGATGGCCGGAATGCTCTATCTGCCGCGTCTGTTCGTTTACCACTGCGAAGCGGAGATTGGATCGAAGCAGTCCGAGACCTTCAAGGTGATGGAGCGGCGGTTGCTGAAAGCCATCATCAACCCGGCGATGATCGTGACCTGGGTGCTCGGATTGTATCTCGCCTGGAACGGGCACTGGTTCATGAGCGGCTGGCTTCACGTCAAGCTGGCTCTCGTTCTGGTGATGTCGGGCGTGCATGGGTTTTTCACCCGCTGCGTGCGTGAGTTCGGCGAGGACCGGAATACGCGCAGCCAGAAATTTTACAGGGTAATCAATGAGGTACCGACGATCCTGATGATCGGAATCGTGATTATGGTGATCGTCAAGCCGTTCTGACGTGGATTTCGGCGCGGGCGGCTGCTCAGGCCGTCTTGCGCCGGAGCCTGTGATTTTCTATATTCGTTCTATCCCACCCCTACGCAGGCGGATGTGGTTGTCGCCCGAGAGCCGAATGGCATCGGCCGCCACATCGGGTTTGAAGCCCTTCCGGCACCTTCCTTGCTTCAGATCTGCGGAAACGCTGTCAGGCATTCCGCATTTTCGAAAGCCACCTTCGATCTTCTCCCTATTTTCTACAGGACCACCCCCATGCGGGAAATGAAACTTCAGGACCTCAAGGCCAAGACGCCCGGTGAACTCGTGTCGTTCGCGGAAGAGCTTGGGGTCGAAAACGCCAGCACCATGCGCAAGCAGGAGCTGATGTTCGCCATTCTCAAGCAACTGGCGATTCAGGAAATCGACATCATCGGCGAGGGCGTCGTCGAGGTGTTGTCGGACGGCTTCGGCTTCCTGCGCTCGCCGGATGCGAACTACCTGCCCGGCCCGGATGATATCTACGTGTCGCCCTCGCAGATCCGCCGCTTCGGTTTGCGCACCGGCGACACCATCGAGGGGCACATTCGCAGCCCGAAGGAAGGCGAGCGTTATTTCGCGCTGCTCAAGGTCAACACGCTGAACTTCGAGGATCCCGAGAAGTCCAAGCACAAGGTCAACTTCGACAACCTGACGCCGCTGTTTCCGGACGAGCGATTCAAGCTCGAACTCAACGACCCGACCCGCAAGGACCTGTCGCCGCGAGTCATCGACATCGTGGCCCCGATCGGCAAGGGCCAGCGCGCGCTGATTGTGGCGCCGCCGCGCACCGGCAAGACCGTGCTGATGCAGAACATCGCGCACTCGATCACGGCGAACCATCCGGAATGTTACCTGATCGTCCTGCTGATCGATGAGCGGCCGGAGGAAGTCACCGACATGCAGCGTTCGGTGAAGGGCGAGGTGGTCTCCTCGACCTTCGACGAACCGGCGGTGCGTCACGTCCAGGTCGCGGAAATGGTAATCGAGAAGGCCAAGCGCCTGGTCGAGCACGGCCGCGATGTCGTCATCCTGCTGGATTCGATCACCCGTCTTGGCCGCGCCTACAACACCGTGGTGCCGTCATCCGGCAAGGTGCTGACCGGCGGCGTCGACGCCAACGCGCTGCAGCGACCGAAGCGGTTCTTCGGCGCGGCGCGCAACATCGAGGAAGGTGGCTCGCTGACCATCATCGCCACCGCGTTGGTCGATACCGGCAGCCGCATGGACGAAGTGATTTTCGAAGAGTTCAAGGGCACCGGCAACTCGGAATTGATCCTCGACCGTAAGGTTGCCGACAAGCGCACCTTCCCGGCCATCGACATCGCACGTTCCGGCACCCGCAAGGAAGAACTCATCACCGATCCGCAACTGCTCAAGAAGATGTATGTGCTGCGGCGCATCCTCAATCCGATGGGCACCATGGATGCGATCGAGTTCCTGCTCGACAAGCTGCGCAACACCAAGAACAACAGCGAATTCTTCGATTCGATGAATACGTAGCGCCAGCAGACAGCAAGCGATGAAACACAAAGGCTCGCGAGTGATCGCGGGCCTTTTCGTTTGATGACGATCCGGCGCGAACCATTTCAGAGCTGCGGCGACCCATGATCAGACATACAGGATATCGAACGATTGATGGTTGCGGCGTTTCTCCATGCCTTGCCTTACGGAATCGGCGCTATTTTTTGTTTTGTTGTGCTGATTGGTTTCTGGCGCGACCTGACGTTGCCGCCGCACAAGGACGGTAACGGCCCCCGCCGCAGCATCCATTGGTGGTACGGCCCGCGCGACTGACGTTGTTATCGGCTATCGTTGCGCGACAAGATCGATCAATCCCTTCGCCGTCGTGACCGGCAGTGAGCAGCTTTGGCGGCGGCAGACGAAAGCCGCGGCGCCGCCGACGCTTGCCGCCTTGGCGCGGGCCGGATGATCTTGCGGAAGATCGTCGGCGCGCGGCGCATGAAGCACGATGGTGGTGGCGTGCGGCAACCGTCGCGCCGTGGCGACGAGCGCATCGGCTTCGCCGCCCTCGCCCACCACGACGATTTCCGAACCGGTGAGGTAAAGGTCCAGCGCGTTGAGCAGCGACAGATGCCCGAACATGTTTTCGACGGCGCGCGGCAACAGCGCCGCGAACAGCGCGTCGATTTTTGCGCGCCAGCGATCGTCGCCATCCAGCACCGCGAGCCGCGTCAGATTCTGCGCGATCAGGCCGGTGTGATTGGGGATCGCATCGTCGACGCTGGAATGCGGGCGCACGATCAACCCTTCGGCATCGTCGGCGGTGAGATAATAGCCGCCATGCTCGGCGTCGGTGTAGTGACGGTCCAGTAGCTCCTGCCATGCGATGGCTTGCCGCAGGAACGATGTCTCGCCGGTTGTCTCGTGCAGTGCCAATGCGGCGCGGATCATCGCGGCGTAATCGGATGCCAGACCGGGAATGAGAAGCTGCCCGGCGCGCCACGAATGTCCGAGCCGGCCGTCGCGGGTCATCGACGTTGCAATGAATGCGAAGGCGCGCCGCGCGAGATCGCCCCATGCCGGCTGTTCGAAGGCAACCGATGCCCGGGCAAGCGCAGCGATCATCAAGCCGTTCCAGTCCGCCAGCACCTTGTCGTCGAGGCCAGGTCGGACGCGCGCGGCGCGGCGCGCCAGCAGTTTGTCCCGCAGCGCTTGCATGCGCGCGTCGTCGTCGTTGCCGACGTCGATGGTCTTGAGGCGATTGGGAATGTTGTGGCCTTCGAAATTGCCTTCGGTGGTGATGTCGTAACGCGTGGCGAAATCGGCGGCGTCGTGCGCGCCGAGAACGTCTTCGATTTCCGCCAGGGACCAGACATAGAACTTGCCCTCCTCGCCCTCGGAATCGGCGTCGAGCGAGGATGCGAACGCGCCGTCCGCGGTGGTCATCTCGCGCGTCAGCCAGCCGACGGTTTCCCGCGCGCGCTGTGCATAAAGCTCGTTCGGCGCGCGCGCGTGTTCGAGCGCGAGCAGGTCAAGCAGTTGCGCGTTGTCGTAGAGCATCTTCTCGAAATGCGGTACCAGCCACTTCTCATCAACCGAATAACGCGCGTAGCCGCCGCCGAGATGATCGTAGATGCCGCCCTGGCTGATGTGGGTGAGCGAAAGATTGGTGGTGACGAAGAAGCGCTCGTCACCGCTGCGCGCTCCCGCCCGCCAGAGGAATTCCAGCATCGAACATTGCGGGAATTTCGGCGCGCCGCGCAGGCCGCCGTTCACCGGATCGGTAGCGCGTGCGATCGACACCGCGGCGCTGTTGAGTTCGTCGGCTCCGAGCTGGGCCGCCGCATTGCCGCGCGACCGCGTCGCGAGTTTGGTCAGCAGCGCGTCGCGGTTGTGGATGATCTTGTCCGGCTCGTCGCGATAGAGGTGCGCAACCGTGTGCAGCAGATCGGTGAAACCGGGCCGGCCATACTGCGCGGTCTTCGGAAAGTAGGTACCGCCCCAGAACGGCTCGCCGTCGGAAGTGAGAAACATCGTCAGCGGCCAGCCGCCCTGCTCGCCCAGCAGATGCAGCGCGTTCATATAGATCTGATCGATATCCGGCCGCTCCTCGCGGTCGACCTTGATGTTGACGAACAGCTCGTTCATCACCTTCGCGGTGGCTTTGTCCTCGAAGCTCTCGTGCGCCATGACATGACACCAGTGGCAGGCGGCGTAGCCGACCGACAGCAGGATCGGCTTGTTGGTACGCTTCGCTTCCGCCAGCGCCTCCGCTCCCCACGGCCACCAGTCCACCGGGTTGTGCTGGTGCTGCAGCAGATAGGGACTGGTCTCGTGCGAAAGCCGGTTGGTATGCGACGATGCCTCGGTCATGCTGCGGCCTTCCGGTTGCGCTGGAGCGACGATGCGGGTTGCATCGTGCGTCGCGCTTGTTGAATAGATAGGCCATGCATCCGCGAGAACAAACCATCTTCGCCCTGTCGTCCGGACGGCCGCCGACGGCGATCGCGATCGTACGCGTCTCGGGCGCTCGCGCCGGCGATGCAATCGTCGCGCTCGCAGGCAAGCGGCCGGCGCCGCGTGTTGCGACGCGGGCATTGCTGCGAGATGCGAATGGCGAAGCCATCGACGATGCGGTGGTGCTGTGGTTTCCGGGGCCGGCGAGTGCGACCGGTGAGGACGTCGCTGAGTTTCATGTTCATGGCGGTCGCGCGGTTCTGGCGGCATTGTTGGCGGCGCTGGCGGCGTTCGACGGTGTGCGTCCGGCGGAGCCAGGCGAGTTCACGCGTCGTGCATTCGAGAACGGCAAGATCGATCTGACCGAAGCCGAAGGGCTCGACGATCTGATTCACGCGGACACCGATCGACAGCGACGGCAAGCGTTGCGGCAGTTACAGGGATTGCTCGGCGACAAGGCGCGCAACTGGCGGCGGCAGATTATCGAAGCGAGTGCGCTAGTGGAGGCGGGCATCGACTTCGCCGACGAAGGCGACGTGCCGGAGGAATTGCTGGCGCCGGCATTGGCGAAGATCGCGGCGTTGAGGGACGAGATCGAACAGGTGCTGGCAACGTCGGCGCATAGCGAGCGGTTGCGAGACGGGTTGGTGGTCGCGATCGCCGGCGCGCCGAACGTCGGCAAGTCGACCCTGATGAATGTGCTGGCGCGGCGCGAGGTCGCGATCGTTTCGCCGCACGCGGGAACGACGCGCGACGTTATCGAGGTGCAACTCGATCTCGACGGCTATCCGGTCACGCTGATCGACACCGCCGGCATTCGCGAGACCGATGATCCGGTGGAGCAGGAGGGCGTGCGTCGCGCGAAGGCGCGGGCAGGGGACGCGGATTTGATTCTGTGGCTTACGGAGGGTGGGCCATTGGCCGATACGTCGATGGACGACATCGGCGAGAATGCGCCGCGCTGGCTGGTGCGAAACAAGCTCGACCTCGCGACCGAAAATGATGCGCAAACAGGGTTCGGGATTCTTGCGGCGGGACGAGGGCCGTTTCGCGGCGGAAACGGCGATACCGGTCCTGGGTCAGACCGGACCTTTGCCATTTCGGCTGCGCACGGCGACGGCGTGGCGGAGCTGGTCGATGCGCTTCGGGAACATGCGCAACAATATTTCGCGATGGGCGAGGCCGGGCTGATCGGTCGCGTACGTCATCGCGAACTGCTGCGCAATACGGCAACAATGCTGCAACGCAGCATAGCGGCTGGGGGTCTGGGGGAGGAACTCGTCGCGGAAGAGTTGAGGGCCGCCGCTTTCGCGCTTGGCCGGCTTCTCGGTCGGGTCGATGTGGAAGATCTGCTCGACGTGATCTTTCGCGACTTTTGTATTGGAAAATAATAGTATTGTTTTATAGAAATATTTCTTTGTTCATTAATACGGTTCTACGTAATGATCGAGATGCTGGATTTTTGAGCTTCTCCGGTTCCGCGCCCGCGAATCTGGTTTCTCACGAGCGGGGCGGCAAACATTGGTTCCGATATGGGAACCGGAATATCCACTCACGCCTTCAGCTCTCATCTCAATCGGTGCCAGCCGGCGATGACGTGAAAGGCTATGCCACGCGCCCAAAGGTGAGGGGCATTGTTCCTGCCCAACCGACCGTCGGCGGCGCGTTGTTTCACGTGAAACAAGGGTCAATATTCCGTGAGAAGCCTTCGGACGATTGATGGGCCGACCTCGCGCTTTGGAGTGGTGCTCGATCGCCGAGGCGACGCGTATCCACGACACGGCGTCGGGCGGAGGTCCCGTCGGTTCGAGTTTGGAAACGGGTGCTGTTTCACGTGAAACAGCCCGGCGGATTCCGCTTTCCGTTGCACCCGTCTCGCGTTAGAACGCCGCCGATAGATCAACTCCAGGACGGATGAAACGGCGTTGGCAGACACATTCGATGTGATCGTGATCGGGGGTGGCCACGCCGGCTGCGAGGCGGCGGCGGCGGCGGCTCGCATGGGCGCGCGTACCGCGCTGGTGACGCACCGGTTCGACACCGTCGGCGCGATGTCCTGCAATCCCGCAATCGGCGGCCTCGGCAAGGGGCATCTGGTGCGCGAGGTCGATGCGCTCGATGGCCTGATGGGCCGGGTCATAGATCAGGCGGGAATCCAGTTTCGGATGCTCAACCGTCGCAAGGGGCCGGCGGTGCGCGGGCCGCGGGCCCAGGCCGACCGCAAGCTTTACGCCGCGGCGATGCAGGCGGCGATCCGCGCCACCGCCAATCTGACGGTGATCGAAGGCGAGGCGGACGATCTGCTGAGGGCCGACGGACGCGTTGTCGGCATTCGTCTGGCAGACGGGCGCGACCTGCGGACCGGCGCGGTAGTCGTGACCACCGGCACGTTTTTGCGCGGATTGATCCATCTCGGCGAGCAAAGCTGGCCGGCGGGCCGGGTCGGGGAGGCGCCGGCGCTCGGTCTTTCCAAATCGTTCGAGGCGGCGGGCTTCACGCTCGGCCGGCTCAAGACCGGCACGCCGCCGCGGCTCGATGGCCGCACCATCGACTGGAACGCAGTGGAAATGCAGCCGGGTGACGACCCGCCCGAGCCGTTTTCGACGCTGACCGCAAGCATCTTGGTGCCGCAGATTCAGTGCGGCATCACCCGCACCACCTCGGCCACTCACGAGGTGATCCGCGCCAACGTGCACCGCTCGCCGATGTATTCCGGCCAGATCAAGAGCACCGGGCCGCGCTATTGTCCCTCGGTCGAGGACAAGATCATGCGGTTCGGCGACCGCGACGGTCACCAGATCTTTCTGGAGCCGGAAGGGCTCGACGATCCCACCGTTTACCCAAACGGCATCTCCACCTCGCTGCCGGAGGACGTTCAGCGGGCCATCGTGGCCTCGATTCCGGGGCTGGAAAACACCCGGATCGTCCGGCCGGGCTACGCCATCGAATACGATCATGTCGATCCGCGCGAGCTGGAGCCGACCTTGCAGACGCGCCGGGTGCCGGGACTGTTCCTGGCCGGGCAGATCAACGGCACCACCGGATACGAGGAGGCGGCGGCGCAGGGCATCGTTGCCGGCATCAACGCCGCGCGGCTGGCGAGCGGCGGCGAGGGAATCGTATTCGATCGCGCCGATGGCTATCTCGGGGTGATGATCGACGACCTGGTGACGCGCGGCGTCACCGAACCCTATCGGATGTTCACCTCGCGCGCCGAATATCGCCTCACCCTGCGGGCCGACAACGCCGACCAGCGGCTGACCGGAAAGGGCGTCGCGCTCGGCTGCGTCGGGGCGGAGCGGGCGGCGCATCACGGCGCCAAGATGGCGGCCTTGGCCTCCGCGAAGGGTCTGGCGCAATCGCTGGCGATCACGCCCAACGAAGCGGCGAAGCACCGCCTCAATCTCAATCGCGACGGCCATCGCCGCTCGGCCTTTGACCTGCTGGCCTATCCGGAGATCGAATGGGCGACGGTGAGCCGGATCTGGCCGGAACTGTCGGCCATTGACTTAAGCGTCGCCACCCACGTTGAGATCGACGCCAAGTACGACGTCTATCTCAAGCGCCAGGTTGCCGACGTCGAAGCGTTTCGTCGTGACGAGGGGCTGGTGTTGACCGGGATCGACTATCGCGCGGTGCCGGGGCTGTCGAACGAGGCGCGCAACCGGCTGGAGAAGGCGCAGCCGCGCACCGTCGGGCAGGCCGGTCGCCTCGACGGCCTCACCCCGGCGGCGCTGGGCATTCTTGCGGTGTACCTCCGCCGCGAGGCGCGCCGGAAGGATGCCGCAGGCGTTGCGTGAGATGTTTCACGTGAAACGCGCTGGCAGATTCGGCGGCAGTCTTGCGAGCACTCCCGTCGCCACGGCCGAAGCCGTGTCTGCACGGTGCAGGCTTAGAGATGCCCAGCGCATTACTCGGCTGAGAGGCGGCTTTCCGTCATTGCGAGTCCCCGGATCAACACAGTAAGCACGTTTACATACACGCATCTTCGATCCGCTATGACCTCGTCCGAACGTCGCTCGCGAGACAATCCGGCCTCCTGACGGATTCTGATTGCGTCGTCGCTTGCGCTCCCCGTCATGACGGGGAATAAGCCTTGATCCGTCGAGCGCTGTGCTCCAGGTCGGATGCGTCGGATCGCTCTCTCGGAGTCCTGGAAAGTCCCTGTCCCGTCATGGCGAAAGCAAATCATCAGATTGCAATGGCCGACCTTGCCGCCGACAAGGCCGCCGCGCTGGCGCTCACGCCCGTTTCACGTGAAACGGAGGCGCGGCTGGATCGCTACGTCGAGCTGCTGCTGCAATGGCAGGCGACCACCAATCTGGTGGCACCCTCCACTCTGCCCCAACTCTGGACCCGCCACATCGCGGATTCGTTGCAGCTTCTCGACCTCGCGCCGAACGCGACCCGCTGGGCTGACTTCGGCAGCGGCGGCGGATTTCCCGGCGTGGTGCTTGCTTGCGCGCTGGCGGAACGTGACGGCCGGGTCGATCTGGTCGAGCGCATCGCCAAGAAGGCGGCCTTCCTGCGCGAGGCGCTGCGGGTGACCGGTGCGCGCGGCGAGGTCTATCCCAAGGACATCGGGGATTATGTGGATAGCGTCGCGGGTGCTGTCGATTGCGTCACCGCGCGGGCGCTGGCTCCGTTACACCTGTTGTTGGGTTACGTCGAACCCTTGGTGCGGCGAGGCGCGAAGACGCTACTGCTCAAGGGCCAAGATGTAGAGTCAGAATTGACGGAAGCTACTAAATATTGGAAAATTGAACCGATCCTGCATCGGAGCCGCAGCGGCGGCGAGGGCTGGATCGTCGAGATCAATCGCATCGAGGCGGTGGCGCCGCGGTGATGTTGCAGTGCAATATGGCGTACCGATGACAGTGATGGACGAGACTTATCAAGGGTTTGGGAGTGATGCGACGATGCCGCTCGGACATCCGCGGATCATTTCGCTGGCCAACCAGAAGGGCGGCGTCGGCAAGACCACCACGGCGATCAATCTCGGCACGGCGCTGGCGGCCATCGGCGAGCGGGTGCTGATCGTCGACCTCGATCCGCAGGGCAACGCCTCCACCGGCCTCGGCATCGACCGCCGCGACCGCCGCGCCTCGACCTACGACGTGCTGACCGGCGACGTCTCGCTGCGCGAGGCGGTGGTGCCCACCGCGGTGCCGCGGCTGTTCATCGCGCCCTCCACCATGGACCTCTCCGGGCTCGAACTCGAGCTTGGCCACACCCGCGACCGCGCCTTCCGGTTGCGCAACGCCATCGAGGCGCTCAACGCCAACGTCTCGCCGGAAGCCGACTTCACCTATGTGCTGATCGATTGCCCGCCGTCGCTGAACCTGCTCACCGTCAACGCGATGGCGGCGTCGGACGCGATCCTGGTGCCGCTGCAATGCGAGTTCTTCGCGCTGGAGGGGCTGTCGCAACTGTTGCAGACGGTGGAGCAGGTGCGCTCCACGCTCAATCCGGAATTGTCGATCCACGGCATCGTGCTGACGATGTACGACTCGCGCAACAACCTGTCGAACCAGGTAGTCGCCGACGTTCGGCAGTTCATGGGCAAGAAGGTCTACGAGACCATGATCCCGCGCAATGTCCGCATCTCGGAAGCGCCGTCCTACGGCAAGCCGGTGCTGGTCTACGATCTCAAATGCGCCGGCAGCGAAGCTTATCTGCGGCTGGCGACCGAAGTCATTCAGCGCGAGCGTGAGTTGCGCTCGGCGGGGTGAGGGTGTGGGCCGCGTCGCCGCATCGTCATTGCAAGCGCAGCGAGGCAATCAGAAAGCAAGTTAGCAAGGGCTGGATTGCTTCGTCGCTTCGCTACTCGCAATGACGAGTTGAGAGGCAATGCGTCGCGATACGGATGGAATGCTCTCTCCCCCGCAAGCGGGAGAGGGAATGAAGACCAATACTGTTTTGAGTGCGGAGTAATCACGCGTGAATCCAAGGGAGCTGGCGATGGCCGAGGAAACCCGTTCGCGACTGGGACGCGGTCTGGCGAGCCTGATCGGCGATGTCGGCGGCGAGGCCGCGCATGTCGAGCGGCCGCGCGCGCAGCGCAAGGTGCCGATCGAATTCATCAAGGCCAATCCGCGCAATCCGCGCCGCACGTTTGCCGAAGCCGAACTCACCGAGCTTGCGGACTCGATCAGGCAGCGCGGCGTGATTCAGCCGATCGTGGTGCGCGCGGTGAAGGGCGCCGCCGATCGCTATGAGATCATCGCCGGCGAACGGCGCTGGCGCGGGGCGCAGCTCGCGGGCCTGCACGAGGTGCCGATCGTTCCGGTCGAAGTGACCGATGGCGAGGCGCTGGAAATCGCCATCGTCGAGAATGTGCAGCGCGCCGATCTCAACGCGATGGAGGAAGCGCTCGGCTATCACGCGCTCGCCGACGAGTTCAAGCACAGCGCCGAGGACATCGCGAAGCTGGTCGGCAAGAGCCGCAGTCACGTCGCCAACATGATGCGGCTGACGAAACTGCCGAAGGATGTGCAGGAGCTGATTTCATCGGGGCAACTGTCGGCGGGCCATGCGCGCGCGCTGATCAACGTGCCCGATGCATCGAGCGCCGCGAAGCGTGTGGTGGCGGACGGCCTCAGCGTGCGGCAGACCGAGGCGCTTGCGCATGAGGAGGGCGCGCCGGAACGCAAGAGCATGAAGCCGCGCGGCGCGTCCGCCTCATCGCCGAAGGACACCGACACGCGCGATCTCGAAAAGCGCGTCAGCGATGCGCTTGGATTGAAGGTGACCGTGACGCATCGCGATCCCGGCGGCACCGTGCAGATCCGCTATGGCGATCTCGATCAGCTCGACGAAGTGATGCGCCGGTTAGGGGCGTGACGGCAGAGATGTTTTCGTAAGTTGGTATCGGTCGTCCCCGCCTGCGCGGGGACGACGACCATTGTTGTGTGGTCGCGTGACAGACGAAACTGTCGGTCCTCGATCATCCCCTCCGCCGCGCACTGGCGGCGATGACGATCAGCGCGCGCTGGACGATGGCGGAGGCCAGCGACGCCTGCTTGCGCGAGTCGAGCGCGGCGGCGGCGAGTTGCTCCACGATCTGCGCAAGCCGTGCGGCGTTGAAGTTGCGCAACGCCGTCTCCACGCTGCCCTTGCGCGAAAAATGCAGGCGCGGAAAACCGCTCTCGGCGGCCGTTGCCGGCGCCGCGCCCTCGTCTATCGCGAGGCTCGCCTTGTGCAGCGCTGCCGCATGGCGTTGCGCCGCCGACATGATGACGCCGGGATAAAGGCCCGCCGCCATCGCCTTGGCGAACTCGCTCTCGACTTTCGCGGCGTTGCCGGCGAAGGCCGCATCGACGATGGGATCGAGCTTCAGATCGGAGGCATCCGAAATCACCGCGGCGACGTCGTCGAGCGTCACCTCACGCGCGCCGTGCGCATACAGGGTGAGCTTGCGCAATTCGTTGCGCGAGGTCTGGCGGTCGCCGCCGAGCGCGCCCATCAATGTCGCACGCGCGTCGTTGGCAAGCCGCAGGTTGGCGGCGCGCATTTCGTCGTCGATCAGCCTGGCGAGATCGCGCTCGGTGTCGGGATAGCAGGCGATCGCCACCGCGGTCTTCGCCCGCTCGCACGCCTTGCGCAGCGGCGACTCAGGGCGCAACTCACCGGCCTCGATGACGATGCGGCAGTCTTTCGGCGTCATCTCCGCCAGTGTTTCGACGCCGCTCGCGAAGCTGCGCCCGCCGGCCTTGACGCGGATGGCGCGACGGCCGCCGAACAGCGGCACCGTCATCGCTTCATCCACCAGCCGGGACGGCTCGGCGGCGAGGTCGTCGCCGTCGATCTTCACCAGCGAGAACGGGTCGTTGGGATCGTCGACGGCGGAGGCGATCAGCGCGTCGGCGCGCTCGCGCACCAGGCCGGCGTCGGGGCCGTAGAGCAGCACGATCGGCCGCGCCGGATCGGGTCTGGCAAGGTAGCTGTCGATGTCCCTGCCGCGCAGCGCGACCATGGCCGATTCCAATCCCCGTCATTGCGAGGAGCGTGAGCTCCGGAGCAATTCAGCAGCCGCGAAGCAATAGCTGGATTGCTTCGCGGCGCTCGCAATGACGAAACTTTATGCCGCGCACAGGTTGCGGGTATCCGTCAAATCCCGGCGGCGAAGAACGATCCCAATCGCGCGTTGAGGTTCTCGGCGATTTCCTGCGCGGCGCGATCCTCGGCGTCGCGGAAGGCGCGGGCGCGGGCGAAGCGCTGGTATGAGCCGGGAATGTTGTAGGACACCCGCGAGAAGGTGGAGCCGGTCAGCACCGTCTTGCCGCTCCCGACATCGACCAGCTTGTAGGAGGCGTAGAGCGTGTAGCCTTCCACCGAGGGCAGGGCGGTCGCCGGGTCGAGCAGCACCGAGGCGCGGCTGGAGGAGAGCCGCATTTCCAGCCGATGGGTCGGCGGCAGGCCGGTGGCGTTGCCATAGAGCTTGAACGCCAGTGCGTTGCGGATCTCGACGCCGAGCCGGGCCTCGCGCGAGGCGTTCGGCAGGCTGACCGGCACCAGTTCGACGCCCATCAGCTTTTCGCGCAGCGCCGGGGTTCCGTCCTTGCGTTCGGCGTACATCGGCTGAAAGCAGCCCGACGTCAGCGCCGCCAGGGCGGCAATGACAGCCAGCCGGGCCGCGATGCGCGTTTTAAACCACGACATTGACGATCCTTTGCGGAACCACGATGATTTTGCGAACCGGTTTGTCCCCGATTGATTGCTTTACCGCATCGAGTGCCAGAGCGGCAGCCTCTATTTCCGCATTTTCCGCGGCCCGTGGCACAATCACCTCACCCCGCTTCTTGCCGTTGACCGTCACCGGGAGAGTGATGCTGTCCTCGACCAGCAGGTCCGGCTCGACCGCCGGCCAGGTCGCGTTGGAGACCAGACCCTGCTGCGCCAGGGTCCGCCAGCATTCCTCGGCCAGATGCGGCATCATCGGCGCGAATAATTGCACCAGAATGATGGCTGCCTCGCGCACCGCCCAGGCGGTGTCGGGCGCGACGCCGGCGGCGCCGGATTTGGTCAACGGGGCGAGGGCGTCGCTGAATTGATTGGAGAATTCGCGAATCTGCGCCAGGCACACGTTGAAATGCAGCTTCTCGACCCCGGTCGAGACCTTGTCCAGCGCGCCATGGGCGGCCTTGCGGATCGCCAGCGCCTCGGGACCGAATGCCGCCGGCCGCGCGGCCGGAGCGCCGGCCGCGATCGCCGCGGCGTCGTTGGTCAGCCGCCACAGTTTCTGGACGAAGCGCGAGGCGCCCTGCACCCGTTCCTCGCTCCAGATCACGTCGCGGTCCGGCGGGGAATCCGACAGCATGAACCAGCGCGCGGTGTCGGCGCCGTAGGTCGAAATGATGTCGTCGGGGTCGACGGTGTTGCGCTTCGACTTCGACATCTTCTCGATCGAGCCGATCTCGACCGGTTCGCCGGTCGAAAGCAGCGTGGCACGGCGGCTGTCTCCGTCCACCTCGATCTTCACTTCGGCCGGCGACGCATAGGAACCGTCCGCCTTGCGGTAGGTCTCGTGGACCACCATGCCCTGCGTGAACATGCCCTTGAACGGTTCGTCCAGCCCGACGTGTCCGGTGGCCTTCATGGCCCGGGTGAAGAAACGCGAGTAGAGCAGATGCAGAATCGCGTGCTCGACGCCACCGATATACTGGTCCACCGGCAACATCCGGTCGACCACGCTGCGGGTGGTCGGCGCATTCTCGTTCCACGGATCGGTGAATCGGGCGAAGTACCAGGACGAATCCACGAAGGTGTCCATGGTGTCGGTTTCGCGCCGCGCGTCCGCGCCGCATTGCGGGCACTTGACGTTCTTCCAGGTCGGATGGTGGTCGAGCGCGTTGCCCGGCTTGTCGAACGACACGTCGGAGGGCAGCGCCACCGGCAGATCCTTGTCCGGCACCGGCACCACGTCGCACGTCGGGCAATGAATCACCGGGATCGGGCAACCCCAGTAGCGCTGGCGCGAGATGCCCCAGTCGCGCAGGCGGAAATTGATCTCGCGGCGTCCCCAGCCCTCGCGCTCGAACATATCGAGGGAGCGTTTCATCGCTTCCTCGCACGTCATCACGCCCGGTTCGCCGGCCCATTGCACGTACCGCACGGTCTCGGTCTTCGCGGGAACGAAAGCGACATCCTTGATGCGTGCGTCGGTTTCGAGCGGGACGAACACGTCGATGACGGGGAGGCCGTACTTGCGGGCGAAATCCAGGTCGCGCTGATCGTGGGCCGGGCAGCCGATGATGGCGCCGGTGCCGTAATCCATCAGCACGAAGTTGGCGATGAAGAGCGGCAGCTTGATCGACGGATCGCCAGGATGCTGCGCCTTGATGCCGGTGTCGAAGCCAAGCTTTTCCGCGGTGTCGATCTCGGCCTGCGATGTGCCCATGCGATGGCATTCATCGATGAAGGCCGCGACCTTGGGATCCTTCGCCGCCAGCGCCTTCGCCAGCGGATGATCGGGCGAGATCGCGGCGAAGGTCGGGCCGTACATGGTGTCGGCGCGCGTCGTGAACACCGGCAGCTTCTCGAAACCGGCCGGCGCGCCGATCAGGCTGAAGTCTAATCGCAGCCCCACGGAGCGGCCGATCCAGTTGCGCTGCATCAGCCGCACCTTGTCGGGCCAGCGGTCGAGCGTATCGAGCGCGTCGAGCAAGTCCTGCGCGTACTTCGTGATCTTGAAGACCCACTGGTTCATCTCGCGCTGCTCGACCACCGCGCCGGAGCGCCAGCCGCGGCCGTCGATCACCTGCTCGTTGGCGAGCACGGTCATGTCCACCGGATCCCAGTTGACCTTGCGCGTCTCGCGCTCGGCGAGGCCGGCTTTCAGGAAGTCGAGGAACATCTTCTGCTGGTGCTTGTAGTAGCTCGGATCGCAGGTCGCGATCTCGCGGCTCCAGTCCAGCGACAGCCCCATGGTCTGGAGCTGCTTCTTCATGGCGTCGATGTTGGCGTAGGTCCACTTCGCCGGATCGGTCTTGTTCTGCATCGCGGCGTTTTCCGCCGGCAGGCCGAAAGCGTCCCAGCCCATCGGATGCAGCACATTGAAGCCCTTGGCGCGCATGGTCCGCGCCACCACGTCGCCCATGGTGTAGTTGCGGACGTGACCCATGTGGATGCGCCCGGACGGGTAGGGGAACATTTCCAGCACGTAGTATTTCGGCCGTGGATCGTCGTTCTTCGTAGTGAAGATCGCCTGTTCGTCCCAGATTTTCTGCCAGCGCGGTTCGCACTCGCGGGCGTTGTAGCGTTCGTTACTCATTTTTGATCGGTAAGCCGGCTGGAGGATGGCGTCTGCAAGCGGCGGAAAGGCCGGCGTGACGCGCGGAATCTGAAATCACTAGGCCATAAAAGACCCTGCGGGGTCAACGTTTTGGCGTGCTCAGCCGGCCAGCGAGACGCGCGCCGGCGGCGGGATGTCGTGCGCGCCGTGCTGGATCACGCAATCGCGGCCGGCGGCCTTGGCGGCGTAGAGCGCGGCGTCGGCGGCCTCGATCAGGTCGTCCGGCCGCATGGTCGCGTTGGGCCGGGTGACGGCGACCCCGACGCTGAGGGTGACGTTTTGCGTGACGCTGCCGCGATGGGGGATCGCCAGTTCGCGCACCGCGTCGCGGATCGTCTCGCCGACCGCGAGCGCGCGGGCAAGGTCGGAGGCCGGTAACAGCACGCAGAACTCCTCCCCGCCGTAGCGGGCTGCGAAACCTGCCGTCTGCGCCGAGACGGCCGCCAGCGCCTCGCCCAGCCGGGAGAGGCAGGCGTCGCCCACGAGATGGCCGTAGCTGTCGTTGTAGAGCTTGAAATGATCGACGTCGACCATGAGCAACGCCAGTTCGGCGCCGGTCTGGTCCGCCTTGTGCCATTCGAACTCGAGCCGGTTCTGGAAGCCGCGCCGGTTGGCGAGGCCCGACACCGTATCGATGGAGGCGATGACGCTGAGGCGATTGTTGCTGGCCAGCAGTTCGCGTTCGCGGCCGGCGAGCTGCGACGCCATGGTGTTGAAGGCGCGCGCCAGCGGCACGAATTCGGTGGGAAGTTCATGCCGCGCGGCGCGCACCTCGCGGTCGCCGCGCCCGAGTTGCTGCACGGTGCGGGTCAGCATCTGGATCGGGCGCATGATCAGGCCCTCGACCACCAGCAACGCGCCGAGCAGGACGAGGATACAGACGAAGGCCAGCTCGAAATAGGCCAGCCGGATTTCGCGGTTGATGGCGGCGGAAACCATGGCCTCGTCGATGCTGACCACCAGCCGCGCGCTGCTGCCCGGCAGTCGCGAAAACGACACCGTGCGCTTGCCTTCGTTGTTGGCGGCGAGGTGGGTGAAGGAGCCGCTCTGGGCGTGGGATATGATTTCATGTTCGGCGATGGCCGGCAGCAGGGTCTTGTCGGCCAAAGGATGAGCGAGGGTGCTGGCGAGATCTTCGGGCGCCGCCAGCACCACGCCGTTGCCGTCGATCAAAAGCGCGGTAACGCCGGGACGGCCGCCGAGCTCGTTCATCACCGACGACATCCAGCGCAGGCTGACGGCGGCGACGATGACGGCGCCGGAATGACTGCGATGACTGGCCTTGAGCGGATAGGCGGCCATGATGGTCGGCTGATGGGTGGCACGGCTGAAGACGTAATCGCTCAGCACCAGCGCGTGCGTGGCCTGCGCTTGCTTCAGGTACGCCCGGTCGCTGAGATCGAGGCCCGTCATGCCGGGCAGCGTCGAACACTCGATGCGGCCGGTGCGATCGACCACCGAGAGGCTGCGGATCCACGGCAGATCGACGCGGAAACTGGCGCGCATCACCATGCAGGGCTGACTCACCTCGCTGCCCAGCGCATAGATGTAGGACGACGACTTCAGCACCGCCTCGACCGAGGAGATGACCTGGCGCTGGGCATCGACGGTATGCTCGGCCAGTGTCTTGTATTCCTGGGAAACCGCGGCGATCTGCTTGGCGCGCGCCGCTTCCAGCGATCGCGCGCGTTCGAGCATCAGCGGAACCACCAGAATCAGTGCCAGCAGGACCAGTCGGCCGCGAATGCCGAAAAGCCGCTTGAGTTTCATTTTACGGCGGTTGTAACTGTTGCGCGACATTGCCTGCCCCTGGCCCCGGCATGTCCTTAGCAGCAACGGCTCAAGGAGCCTTTTCCCTCTTTCTTAAAATTTGAACGATGCCGTCCAATCGAGGAGCCGATCCCGCATCATGATGCCGCCGCCCGACGCTTCGTTAACGCCACCTTCACCATCCGGGCTGGATGCGGTGGAGCACGAGATCGCCCGCGCCTGCCGCGATGCACGCCGCGACCGCGCGACGGTAACGCTGATCGCGGTGTCGAAGACGTTCGACGCCGATGCCATCGCGCCGGTAATCGCAAGCGGGCAGCGTGTGTTCGGCGAGAACCGCGTGCAGGAGGCGAAAGGGAAGTGGCCGGAGCTGATGGCGCGGACGCCCGGCATCGCGCTGCATCTGATCGGGCCGCTGCAATCCAACAAGGTCAAGGACGCGGTGGCGCTGTTCGACGCCATTCATGCGGTGGACCGCGACAGTCTGTGCGAAGCGCTGGCCAAGGAGTTCGCGCGGCAACCGCGGCGGCCGGAGCTGTTCGTGCAGATCAATACCGGCGAGGAGCCGCAGAAGGCCGGCGTCGCGCCGATGGAGGCCGATGCTTTCATCGCGCGCTGCCGCGACAGTTACGATCTGACGATTTCCGGACTGATGTGCATCCCGCCGGCGGACGAGGCGCCCGCGCCGCATTTTGCGCTGACGGCGAAGATCGCCGCGCGCAACGGACTCGCGAAACTGTCGATGGGCATGAGCGCCGACTTCGCCACCGCGATTCAATTCGGCGCGACCCATGTGCGGGTCGGCTCGGCGATTTTCGGTACGCGGCCGAGGCCCATTTAGAATCGCATTTTCGAGGAAGACGACGCGCGGATTACGCCGGTGCATGACGGCGAATCGGATCGTATTGCCCGTGTCGATCGCGCGGCGCTATTTGCGGATCGCGCCGGCGATCGCCTGCCAGATCTGGTCCTTGAGCTGGATTGCGAGAGGGCTGGCGATATCGACGGGCGGGACGGTGTTTTTCCGGCAGTTCTCGACCAGCCGCAGAACCCAGACCTCGCCGTCGGTGTAGTAGGGATCGCCGCCGCCGTTACGGCCGGCAAGCGTAGGGCCGACGCCGGTGACCTGGTATTTCGCCGTCACCATGCCGGCGGCTTCGAGGTTCGTCGCAAGCGTTGCGCGCTCGGCGTCGATATCGGGCGCGATGTGATGGGTGACGGCGCCGGTATAGCGGCTGACGCCGACGCCGCGGTCGAAGGCCGCATCGCCGAGCCAGACCGGGCGGTCCTCCGCGCCGCGATCCAGTACGCGCCAGAGCCGGACGTGATGACGTCGATCGGCGCTGCCGCCGACCTGCTTTTCATAAGCGAGGTCCTCGCGGCGGCCGAGGTAATAGAGGTTGCTCACCGGGGCTTCGCGATAGGGTCGGCGGAAGATCACGCTGCCGGCTATGCCGATGCTGGAGCGGATCGTGATCGGCGCGGCGGGCGACCAGCCGGCCTGCTTCATCGCGCAGACGATGTCGTCGCGCGATCCGATCAGGCCGATGTTGATCGGATCGCCGGGAATGTCCTGCGCCGTGCGCGTCACCATCGGCAGGCCGGCAAGACCTTTCTGATGTTCGTAGTGCGTCCACAGGATCGGCAGCAGCATATAGGCGATCAGCCCATAGAGGCTGAGCAGCATCAGCGACAGCAGCACGGTCTGCCGGACGCGGCGGTGCCGGCGCGGTGGCGTATCCCTGGAGTATCGGCGCCTCAGGTCGCGGGCTTGTTGCATCGCGGGGCGAGGGTCGCACGCGCCGGGGACGCTGTCACCGCCGGGTTTCGCGACAGCCGGCGGCCTCGGCATCCTCCACCGAGCAGAACCATCGCGTGCCCTTGCTTACTTTCATCTTGATCTGGGCATACCAGCGGCTGGTCGGGCGGTGATAGATGCATTGTCCCGAGCGGTTGACGTTGCCCTTGATGCGACAGGCCGGCGACGGCGGCAGCGGACCGGAGGCCGACGCGAGAAGCAGCCGTCGCACATTCTCCTTCGGCCTGGCGGCGCCGAGGATCGGCGCGTGTTTCCTGCGCACGCGCCAGTCCGCCGGCGCGAAGAACGCGCCCTGCCAAAGGCCCGCTTTAGCGGCCTGCGCCTGCTTCTGGTTGGCGTCGTAGGTGTGCGCGCCGCGAAACGCCAGCGCCCAGCCGTTGCTCACCAGCCATTTGTGAATGTCCTCGCCATCGACCGTGCATCTCGCCAGCGTGCGAACGCGGCGGTCGAGCCGGATCAGATGACAGCTCCATGGCTTGCGGCCGACATAATCCGCCAGCGCGTCGCGCGCGGCGATACCGCACTTCCAGTGCGCGCCCCTCGCATCGAGACACAACTGCTGAAGCGCCGGGGCGTCGATACCGGCGAGCTTGATGTGAATATTATTGATGACGATCTGATCGGCGGTCTGGATTTTCGGCGCGCCGGTGACGTTGCTCGCCTGCGCACCGACGGTCGCCCCGATCAGCGCCAGCATCGCCGCGGCGAGGGATATCGATCTGAACATCAACGGGAGCCGTTTGCGGATATCATCCGGCGTATTCTGGCTGGCCGCGCACGGTCGTGCAAGAAGCCGGCTGAGTTCGCGCGGCCGCGACCGCTCACGAGCGCGTCATCGCGCGCCGCGCCAGCGCGAGGCCCATCAGGACGAACGCCGACGTCACCTCCGGACCGCCGACCAGGATTCGCGTCGGCGTCTTCATCTTGTTCCACTCATAGGCCTTGTAGGGTCCGCGCCGGCCGCCTTCGCCCTGCTGTCGAATGACGACGTTGAGCGGGGCCGCGAACGCGGCGCGCTCCGCGCCGAGATGCCCCAGCGCGATCAGCGCCAGCGCGGCATCGAATGCATTCATATCGTGGGCGATCAGGTCGTCGCGCACATAGGCGAGAACCTTCTCGCGAATGACGACGAATGCGTCGTCGGGATCGATGGCGCGGCGCGCTGTCTCGGGCAGCGCCATGAAGGCGGCGTAGCAGCGGCCGAAGTAAGCGCAATACAGTTCCGGAAGATAGTAGATGTGCGAGCGCGGATCGGCGAACGCGCCGCTCTCGGCGAGCCTGCGCTGGAATGCGACGATGCCATGGATCACGGCGAGACGCGCCGGCGTCTCGACGATCTTCCAGCGTTCGCAATTGCGGAAACTGACTTCGAGCACGTCGAGATTGAGTGTCGGGTCGAGATCGTTGCCGTAAGGCCGCTCGCCTTTGAGATTGTCGATCCATGTGACGATGCCGCCGCGATAGTCGACGTGATCGTTCAGCGGCACGGTGACCTGCGGTTCGTTGGCGCCGTGCGTCATCTGATAGCCGGCGTAGAAATCGATCAGCGGTTGATCGAGCACCGCATCGTCGCGGCCGGCCTGCAACGCGGCCGAAAACGAACAGGCGGTGGTGTCGCAGTCGGGCACGTAGATGCCGAAGCCGAGGTCCTGCTTGATCTGCGCGAAGAAACGGCTGAAGCGCGGATGCGGCGCCGGCGCCAGCGCGGTGATGACGTCGAAGGTCTTTCCGTCGCGGCCTTGCACGGTTTCCCGACTCGGCCCGAGGCAGAACTCGGCCATCGCATCGATGGCGGCGCGCGCCGGGGCCTGCTCGTCCGGCGCGGCAAGGCCGGTTTCGAGATAGCTCAGCAACGCCTCGATGAAGAAAGCGTCGTAGTAGGCCGAGCGATGCCGAATCTGCACCGGCTCCCACATCGGTTCGGCGATGCCGGTCCATGGAGGATTGATCAGGCGCGCGGCCGGCGAGCGCGCGATGAAAACGCGCGCGAGATTGAACAACAGCGTCGAGTTCTTGTAGCCGCGCGCGTCGAGGCCGGTCAGCGCCGCGAGAAAATCGGCGCCGCGCAAATCCGGATCGCCGATCAGATTGAAGGCCGCGTAGGTCGGCAGAAAACCGTTCCGCGCGTAGGAGCGCAGCAGATGTTGACCGCAGACGCGGATCGTTGCGTCGATCTCGCTCATGGCCGGCGGCGCGCCGGGTGCGGCGACCGGCTTCGGCTGCGGATGGCGGAGTTGCAGCGTATCGACCAGTTCGGCCACCGGCTGTCCGACCGCGATCCAGTCGGGGTCGCTGTCGTCGCGGGCGCGGGTCAAAGCCGCGCGCAGCGCGTTGAAGCGGTCCTGGTCGCACAGTTCGGGCAAGCCGGCCCGGCGCAAGAGCGGCCGCAGCGCCGGATTGCCCAATGCGGTCCGATAGAACTGCGCGAGATGCGCGTCGCCGGGCGCGGGCTTGCCGCGGGCGCCGCGCAACAGCGGATCGCACACGTCGTAGAGCGAGGGACCGTCCTTGCTCGCCGTGAGCGCGCGAAAGGCGGCGCCGGCGAAATACCGCACATCCGTCAATTGGTTTTCCGCCCTGCTGTCCTTGCCCGATGTGCCGGCCTCGATGGCCGGGACAGGCTGCCCGCATGTCTCCCCGAACCCCTGAAAGCTGTCACGAAGCGGGCGGCTTTTCAAATGTGATGTCCATCACTGTGGAGAAGCGCGGACGACTGCATTGTGGGGGCATCAAACGCGGCCACTCCAGACGGAACGGCCCACAGCCAAGGGAGAGTGTCATGTCGAAGGTTTCCAGCAAGCTCAGCATCCGCACCGTCCTCTATAGCCTGGCGGTGGCCGGTTCCCTCACGGTCTTTGCCCAAGCGGCGAACGCTTACAGCAGCGAGCAGCGCATCGCCTGCACTCCGGACGCCTTCCGGCTGTGCAGCAGTGAAATCCCGAACATCCCGGGCATCACCGCCTGCATGCGCAAGCAGAAGGCCAGCCTGAGCGCGGCCTGCAAGGCAGTGTTCGACAAGTAACAGGCGGCGCCGACGCGTCGGCCAGGCCCCCGTCAAGCCCGAGCCGAGCCAAGCCAAGCCAAGCCAAGCCAAAGGGAGAGTGTCATGTCGAAGGTTTCCAGCAAGCTCAGCATCCGCACCGTCCTCACCAGTCTGGCGGTGGCCGGTTCCCTCACGGTCTTCGCCCAGGCGGCGAACGCCTACACTAGTGAGCAGCGCATCGCCTGCACCCCGGACGCCTTCCGGCTGTGCAGCAGCGAAATCCCGAACATTCCGGGCATCACCGCCTGCATGCGCAAGCAGAAGGCCAGCCTGAGCGCAGCCTGCAAGGCGGTGTTCGACAAATAATTCGGGGGTTGTCACGGAGGCGCGAAAAACGGTAACCGTTTATTATACCGCAGTGCCGCAAATCGAGCACAATTGGTCGGCAAAACCTCCGACAACCCATACACCGATGCGAGTACCGGCGCGCTTATGTCGACGCGACGGATGACGACGGGAAATGTCCGCCCATGAAAATACGAAACTTTCGCGTATCCCGCCGGTCGGCAACCCTGCTCGCGGTCATGGTCGGCACCCTGTCGCTGGCGATCGGCGCCCACGCCGCCCTCTACAAGCGCGCAGCCGATGTGACCAAGGTCGCGGCGGTCGCCCCGGTGGCCGCAAACGGCCCCGCCAAGGTCGCGCTGGTGATCGGCAATAGCCGGTATCCCGACGCCAATGCCCCGCTGGCCCAGCCGGTCAACGATGCCCGCGCCCTGAGCGCGGCCCTGCAGCGCGACGGGTTCGACGTCGAAACCGTTGAAAACGCTGATAAAAGCGAATTGCGCGGCGCGGTCGAGCGGCTCAAGGCGAAGATCCGCCCCGAGTCGGTGGCCATGCTGTTCTTCGCCGGCTACGGCGTTCAGGTCGGCCGCGAGAGCTACATGATCCCCGTCGATGCCGCGATCTGGAAGGCCTCCGACGTTCGTCGCGACGGCACCAGCATCGAGTCGGTGTTGGCGGCGATGAAGCAGCGCGGCGCCCGCGCCAAGCTGGTGGTGGTCGACGCCTCGCGTCGCAATCCCTACGAGCGCCGGTTCCGGTCTTATTCCCATGGCCTTGCGCCGATCAACGCGCCGGACAATGCGTTGGTGCTGTCCTCGGCCGCGCCGGGTCAGGTAATCGACGAGGCCATCGGCCAGAACAGCACCGTGGTGGCGGAATTGCTGAACAATCTCAATTCGCCCACGGCGGACGCCGCGACCATCTTCAACAAGACCCGGATGGCGGTGTCGCAGGCGTCGAACGGCAAGCAGGTTCCCTCGGTGTCGTCGTCGCTGCTGGAAGACGTGCATTTTCGCAATGCGACCCCGGCCAATCTGGCCAAGGCGGGAAGCTGAGCGCCGTCGGACTGCGTCGCGGCTGAGGTCGCTGTAAGCGTTCTGCCTATTTCGTCGCGGTATCGGCCATGATCGGCCGCACCGGATCGCCCTCGCGGAGCAGCGCTCCGGCGCGCGTCACCACCGTTTCTCCCTCCGACAGGCCTTCGCGGATTTCCACCCGCCCGCTCGCCATCAGGCCGATCTCGACGCGCCGGGTCTCGACCCGGTCGCGCCGCACCACCTGCACCACGGTGCCGGCGCTGCTGTAGAGGATCGCGGTCAGCGGCACCGAGACGCCGCAGCTTTCGCCGGTCTTGATCGACGCCCGTCCCGAGGCGTTGACCAGCAACGCGCGCCGGGTGGTGATCCCGATGAAGGCCATGCCGAGCTGGCTGTTGGGATCGACGGTGGCGCCGATCTGGCGCACCTTGCCCTGAAGATCGTCGATGCCGGTGATCCGGATGGTCGCGGGCTGATCGACTTTCAACTTGGCGAGGTCGCGGGTCGGCACCCGCACGGCAAGATCGAACTCGTTGCCGGTGATGATCTTGAACAGCGCTTCGCCCTTGCCGGACGCGACGGCCCCGACCACGGCGGTCGATGCGCTGAGCAGGCCGGCGGCCGGCGCCTGAACCGTAACGCTGCCGCCCTCGGGCTGGGCGAGTTTGGCGAGCGGCTGCCCGGCGGTGACGGTTTGTCCGAGATCGACCGACACCTCCTGCACTTTCAGGCCGGGACGGTCCGGGCGCACCGCGATCTCCTCGCGCGGGATCAGCAGGCCGAACGCATCGACGATGTCCGAGAAACACGACTTCGCGGTGGTGAAGACTGTCACCGCCGCCGCGTTGCTCGGCGCCTCGGTGGCGGCCAGCGCAGCGTGCGGCGCGGCGAAGAGCGCCGCAACGGCCAGCAGCGCCCGGGCGGGACGTTCCAATCGCCGCCGGAACGGCAACAGTGCGGCAATGCATGTCATCAAAGGGATTCCGGTTGAAATGAACGGGTCGTCGCCGGCAGAGACTATTGAAGCGGCACGCCAGCGCCAAGGGGCATCAAGGGGGCATCACTGGCACCGCGGAGGATCGCGGGCCGTCTCTCAAGAACTTGGTCGGCCGCCGCGCGCTCTGCGTTCAGGATGCACGGCTCGATTGCTGCGCGGGTGAATCGGTTTCGGTCTGCGCCCCGCGCCAGCGCAGGATTTCCACCGCCGGAATCGGATGATGGAAACCCTTGAGGTTGAGCGGCGCGAGCGGTCTTGCCTCGACGAGGGAATCCACCATGCCGTAGGCGCGCTGGCTGACGACGATCTGGCCGGCCTTGGCTTCGTCGGACAGCCGCGACGCCAGATTGGTGACGCTGCCGATCGCCGCGTATTCCAGGCGCCGCTCGAACCCGATCTGCCCCAACGTCGCATAGCCCACCGCGATGCCGACGCCGAAGCCGAGGTTATGGCCACGATTGCGCCATTTGCGGCTGAGCACCCCGATATTGTCGCGCATCTCGATGGCCATCCTGACCGCGCGCTCGGCGTGATCGGGGAACGGCAGCGGCGCGTTGAACAGGATCATCACGCCGTCGCCGGCGTAGCGATCGAGCGTGCCTTCGTAGCGGACGATCGATTCGCCCAGCGCCGCGTGATACTCGCGCAGCACGTTCATCGCCTCTTCCGGCTCCGAGCTTTCGGTGAAGGCGGTGAAGCCGCGCAGGTCGCAGAACACCACCGTCACTTCGCGGCGATGGCTGTTGAGCAGCGAATCGTGACCGTCCGAGGAGGCGATGAGCTGCGCCACCTGCGGCGCGAGAAAACGCTCCAGTCGGCGGATGCGCTCGATTTCGCCGAGCTGCTTTTCGACGCGTTCTTCGAGCGAACGATTCCAGTGCTGCAACTGGTCGGTCTGCTCCTGCAACTTGTCGGCCTGACGTTGCACGGTGTCGCGCGCGCTCGCCAGTTCCTTGACCGAGCGTGCCAGATCGCGAGTGCGCTCCACGACCTTGGATTCCAGCCCTGAATAGGTTTCCTGCAGTTCGCCGGCCATGCTGTTGAACTGATCGGCAAGCTCCTCCAGTTCGTCCGAGGTCTTCACCGCGATCCGGTGATCGAAATCGCCGGCGCCGAGACGCCGCGCGCCCGAGCGCAACGCGTTGATCGGTCCCACCATCCGGCGTGCCAGCAGGATGCCGGCGAGTATCGCCACCGCGAGGCCGAGGGCGGCAAGCGCTGCGATGCGCAGCAACAAAGCGCGCACCGGCGCCAGCGCCTGGCTGGTCGGCTGTTCGAACACCACGAACCAGCCGAGCTTGGGCACGCTCTGCGCGGCGGTGAGGACGGACTGGCCGTCCGGCGCCGTGCCGGCGTCGAGCGGCGCCCCGCCAGGCTTTAACAGCGCGGCGATCTGCGGCAACGTCGCCCAGTCCTGCCCGACCAGACGCGTGGAGCCGGAATGCGCCAGCACGCGGCCGGCGGGATCGACGATATAGGCGGTGGTGTGCTTGCCGATCTGCGCGGCCTCGACGAAATCGCGAAGAAAGCGCAGGTCGATCTCGGCGACGGTGACGCCGGCGTCGCGTCCCGAATGCGCCACCGCGATCGACATGAAAGGTTGATCGTCGCGGAAGACGGCAGGTGCGAAGGTCGCGCCGCGGGCGACGCCCTGCGTGAAGGCGGCATCGCGCGAGAAATTGGCGCCGCTGTCGCGCGTCACCGTGCCGCGCGTCACGCGGAGCTGCTCGCGGCCCGTGCCGTCGAGCTTGAATATCTGGCTCACCGAAGGCTGTTGATTGAGGAGCTGGGCGTAGTCGCTCTGCCGCTGCTCGATGGTGGCGACGCTGGCGCGCGTGACCCAGCTCACCTGCCGTTCGAGATCCGACATCGACTGCGCGATGCGGCGCGCGGTCGCTTCCGCCTTGTCGTTCATCGCGGCGGTCAGGCTGGTCCGGGTCTCGCGATAGATCATCCACGTTTCGAGCGCGGCGTTGATAGCAAGCACGAACAGCACCAGGCCGACCAGCGACGCGACATACTTGGCGAACAGGCCGCCGCGCCGCCACCAGCCCCTGTCGTGTTGCCCGGCCATTCCGTTCCTCATGCACGGCGAAGCGCCAGCCGCTTCGCGTCGTGATCCACCGCGTGCAAATGATGAGATGCGCGCGTCCGAGTCCATCGGAGGCAAAGCTCCAGAGCCATTTCCATTCCGATAGAATCGGAATGGGGCTCCAGATTCTTGTTTTGACGCGTTTTCTTGACGCGAACCGGCATCCACCTCGCTCGAAAACGCTATAACACAATTTGGCGGAAGCGGATGCCGGTGTTGCCGGTATGGTTAGGTCGAGGCGGGAGTCAGCGACCGAACAGCTGCTTGAGGATGCCGTTGATGGCGGAAGCGCCGTCCGTTCCGGCGGGCGCATCCTGCTTGTCGGGGGCGCTGCCGGGTTGCTGCGGCTGCGATCCGCCCAGCCCCTGCTGGATCATGCCGCCCAGCGTTTCGCCGAGGGCTTTGCCGGCAAGACCGTTGCCGGTCTTGTTGTCGGGATCGGTGCCGAACAGGCCCTGGCCAAGCTCGCGCAGCTTCGCATAGGCCGCGTCGGGGTTGTCGAGGATGCCGGCCATGTCGGGATAGATCCGCGGCGCGGCCCATGGTCCCTCGATCATCACGGGGATGCCGAGTCCGACCGGATCGGCGGCGCCGCCCTGACCCTCGAGCGACATCACCAGTTTGGGCTCGACCCGCAACGCCAGCGCCTTGGCGCCGAGATCGACGGTACCGCCGCCCTTCATCCGCACCAGCGGGCCGACCAGCGCGATGTCGGCGGTTTCGGCCTTGCCCTGCGCGATGCGGAACGAGGCGCTGAGTTGCGACAGGTCGGTGGCCTGCACCTCGTCGGCCTGCCAGCCGCTCAGTGTGCTGGCGGTGAGCGAGCGGATCATCTGCGCGACATTGATGCCGCGGATTTTTCCGTCGCGGAAATCCAGGAAGGCGGTGCCTTCGAGATTCGACATCATCGCGCGCGGATTGTCGCCGGCGGACTGCACCGCGAATTTGGCCTGCAGCTTGCCCTCGAGCCGGTCGAAATCGGCAAGGCCCGACAGCAGCGGCAGCGCGCGGATGCCGGCGAGATCGCCCTTCAGCGACAGACGGGGTGTCGCGCCGGAGGCGTCCAGCGACAACGTGCCGTTGGCGAGCCCTTCGTAGACGCCGAGATTCTCGAACTTCGCCGCGAGTTGGCCGCGCTCGATCGTCGCGCCGAGCGCCAGCGGCGCAAGCACGAGGTCGCCGTAGCTCACGCGCGCGGCGGAGATGCGCAGTTCGACATCGACATAGTTCAGGCCGCCGAGATCGAACGGCGCATCGCTCCAGGGTGCTTGGGTCGCCGCCGATGTCGGCGCCGCCGTCGTTCGCGCGGCGCCCTGCGCGGGCCGGGCGAGGGCAAGGTCCTGAATGTCGAGATCGAGCTTCACGAGGGGCTTGTTGGCGAGGTCGACCGATGCCCAGCCGGTGAAAGGTTTGCCGCCGAAGGTGCCGGTGACGCCGTTGATCCGGACCGCGCTGCCGGCGACGCGGACGTCGGCCTTGGCGGTGAGAATATCGCTCATCAGGCCAGGGGCCTCGAACGTCATCTCCATCGGCACGTTGCGGCGCGCAGCCGCGTCGTCCGGCAGGATGGCGCGAAGATCGAGCTTGAGCGTATGCGCGCCGCTTCGTGCCGTGGCGTTCAGCGCCATTCGCCGCTCCGCGTCGATGGTCGCCGTGGCGTCGATGGCGTTGACCCGGTCCTCGACCTTGTCGCGCGGATTGGTGAACACCAGCGCGCCGTCGCGCACCGTGATGCGGTCGATCCGAAGCTGCGTCCTGTCGGTGTCGGAGCTCGTCGCGGCGGCGTGGCCCGCCGGTTTCGCGGCGGTGCGCTCGCGCAACAGCGGCAGGTAGGCGACCGGCTTCTCCAGCGTCAGGTCGGTGATGACCGGCTTGCCGGCGATCAGGTCCGCGAGCGGCATCGCTACGTTTGCCTGCGCAATCTCGACACGCTCGGCGCTCTCGGTGCCGGCGCGGCGGTCCAGCGTAACGTCGTTCAGCGTGACATGGAAAGTCGGCCACAGCGCAATGCGGGTGGTGCCGTCGATCTCGATCTGGTAGCCGGTCGCGCGTTCGACGCGCGTCTGGATCGCCGATGTCATCATTCCGGACGGAATGCCGACCGCGAGAACGACGAGGGCAGCGACAACGAGGACCGCAATCACGGCGCCGGCGAGCCTGGCAATTTTCATCAGCAACATCAGCCTCGTGAAATGATCGTCGGAATTTAAAGTGTCGGCGCGGCGGCGCATCGGGTTCAACGCGTGGCTGCGCGATATGCCGGCGCGACGGAATGTCCCGACAGTGTAGAAATAATGCAAAGGGGCTGCAAACCTGTGTGACCTGTGACACACTCGCGCGATCCCGGCAGCGGGTCGCGTCGGCGGGCATCGGAACAGGGAGCGATGAGCAAACAGGCTGAATTTGCGGTCATTCTCAAGATGAACCCGATGTTCGCCGAACTGGGCGCGGCGGAGCTGCAGCGCATCTCCGGCCTTTGCCACACCCAGCAGCTCGCGAGCGGCGAAGTGCTGTTCCAGAAAGGCGACGACGGCGATGCGCTGTTCGGCGTGCGGCGCGGGCAAATCCGGATCGAAACCGGATCCTCCGACGGCTCGCGGCTGACACTGAATTTCCTCGGTCCCGGCGATCTGTTCGGCGAAGTCGCGGTGCTCGACGGCCAGAGCCGCACGGCGGACGCCACCGCCGGCGAGCCGACCGAGTTATTCGTTCTGCGCCGCGAGGATTTCCTTGCGCATCTGGAGCGTGAGCCGAAAGTCGCGGTGAAGCTGATCGAACTGTTGTGCCAGCGCATCCGCTGGATGAGCGAGCGTATGGAGGAATCGGTATTGCAGCCGCTGCCGGTGCGGCTGGCGCGGCGGCTGTGCGCGCTCGCCTCGGATTTCGGCTCCGAGGTGCATATCTCGCAGGAGCAACTCGGCGTGTTCGTCGGCGCGGCGCGCGAGAGCGTCAACCGGCAACTGCAGCAATGGCGCAAGGACGGCATTCTGGACCTGCAGCGCGGCCGCGTGCTGCTGCTCAATATGACCAAGCTGACGGCGGTGGCGCGAAACGACTGAGGGGGTGAGACCTCGCAGTGAATTTATTTCCGTCATGCCCGGCCTTGTGCCGGGCATCCACGCCTTCACGATAAATCGACAGGCAAAGACGTGGATGGCCGGGACGAGCCCGGCCATGACGAAGAAAGTGCGTGTCGCTTGCGCTCCTCGCAATGACGCAACGGGAAGGTCGCTTACGTCGCCTGTTTGTGTTCGACCGCAGGCGGCTCGTCGTCGTGTTCGGCGTTCGATGAGATCACCTTGCGGCCGAGGCGCGCGAAGAAGTTGCCGACATCGTCCATCAGCAGGAACATTGCCGGCACGAAGATCAGCGACAGCACGGTCGAGAAGATCAGGCCGCCGATCACCGCTAGCGCCATCGGCGAGCGGAATTCGCCGCCGGCGCCGAACGCCAGCGCGCTCGGCACCATGCCGGCGGCCATCGCGATGGTTGTCATCACGATGGGGCGGGCGCGCTTCTGCCCGGCGTCGATGATGGCGACATCGCGCGCCATGCCGGCGCGGATCGATTCGATGGCGAATTCCACCAGCATGATGGCGTTCTTGGTGACGATGCCCATCAGCATCAGGATGCCGATCCACACCGGCGTCGTCAGTTGCTTTCCGGTGAGCAGCAGCGCGCCGATCGCGCCGCCGATCGACAGCGGCAGCGAGAACAGGATGGTGATCGGTTGCAGGAAGGTGCCGAATAACAGCACCAGCACCGCATAGACCATCATCAACCCGGCGCTGATCGCGGTGGCGAATCCGGCGGAGAGCTCGTTGAGGCTCTCGGCGTCGCCGGACTGGTTGACGCGCACGTTCTTCGGCAGGCTCTTCATCACCGGCAATTCGTAGATCGCCTTCAGCGCGTCGCCGAGCGCGGCGGTGCCGACGAGGTCGGCGGCGACCGTGGCCTGACGCTCGCGATCGTAACGGTTGATGCTGGTCGGGCCCTGATCGAGTTTGACATCGGCGACGACGGAGAGCGGTACGCCGCCGCGGCCGCCGCCGATCGGCACCCGTAATTGTTCGAGCACGCGCAAGTCGCCGCGCGCGGTGTCCTCAAGTTGCACACGGATCGGCACCTGACGGTCGCCGGCGTCGAACTTGGCGAGCGCGGGGCCGACGTCGCCGATAGTGGCGACGCGGATGGTTTCCGACAGGCTTTCGGTCGAGACGCCGAGCCGTGCCGCGAGATCGGCGCGCGGCTGGATACGCAGTTCGGGGCGATCCAGTGCGGTTTCCGAGATCACGTTGGCGATCAGCGGAATCCGCTTCATCTGGTTGGCGAGTTCGCTGGCGACATTGGCGACGATGTTGCTGTCAGAGCCGGTCACCACCAGCGAGATGGCGCGAAGGCCGTTCTCGTCGAGGAACCAGTAGCGGATGTCGGGAACGCTCTCCAGTTCCTTGCCGATGGCCAGTTCGAGCTCGCGCTGGGTGATCTTGCGGTCGCCCTTCGGCGTGTAGTTAATGATCAGCGCGGCGCGGCGAACTTCATAGGTGCCGGGCGGAACGTGGCCGCCGTCGACGAATACGCTCTTCACCTCCGGTCGCTTGCGCAGCCGCGCGACGATATCCTCGGTCACCTTCTCGGTGTAGGCGAGCTGCGAGCCCGGCGGCAATTCCATCGCCAGCAGCGAGCGCGCGGTGTCCTGCGCCGGCAGGAAGCCCTGCGGCAGCAGATGAATGCTCCAGATCGAGGCGGCGAACACCGCGAAGCCGAAGATCACGGTGAGGATGTAGTGCTTCACCGACCAGGTCACGAGCCGCGTATAGCTGCGCAGCACGCGGCCCGGCGGCGGGTCTTCGTGGTTGTGGTGCTTGAGGAAATAGGCGGCGAGCACCGGCGTGACGAAACGTGCCGCGAGCAGCGAGAAGAATACCTGCACCGACACCGTGATGCCGAACTGCTTGAAGAACTGCCCGGCGATGCCGGACATGAAGCTTGCCGGCGCGAAGATCGCGATGATGGTGAGGCTGATGGCGATCACCGCGAGACCGATTTCGTCGGCGGCTTCCAGCGCCGCGCGATAGGGCGATTTGCCCATCCGCATGTGCCGCACGATGTTCTCGATCTCGACGATGGCGTCGTCGACGAGAATACCGGTGGAGAGTGTGATGGCGAGAAACGACACGAGATTCAGGGAGAATCCCAGCATGTCCATCGCCCAGAACGCCGGGAAGATCGACAGCGGGAGCGAGATCGCGGCGATGACGGTGGCGCGGATGTCGCGCAGGAACAGGAACACCACGATGACGGCGAGGATCGCGCCTTCGAACAGCGTCGAAATCGCGGCCTCGTAATTGCCCTTGGTGAAGTCCACCGAGGTATCGATCAGCTTGAGATCGACATCGGGATATGCCGCTTTCAGCGCCTCGATGCGTTTCTCGACGGCGGCGGCGACCACCACGTCGCTGGCGCCCTTGGAGCGCTTGATGCCGAGCGCCACCACCGGCTCGCCGTTGAAGCGCGCGAAGGTGCGGCGGTCGGCGATGGTGTCGGTGACGGTGCCGAGATCGTCGAGGCGCAGTTCGCCGCCGGCCGGCAGGCTGATCATGGTGCCGGCGAGGTCCTGCAGCGTCTTGGCGCCGGCGAGCGTGCGGATCGCCTGATCGTTCTTGCCGATCTCGGCGCGGCCGCCGGCGAGGTCGACGTTGGTGCCGCGCAAACGGCGGCTGACATCGAGCGCGGTGAGCCCCGCGGCCTGCAGGCGGTCGGGATCGAGCGACACCAGAATCTCGCGCTCGACGCCGCCGATGCGCTCGACCTGCGCCACCCCGCGAACGCCCTGCAGCGCGCGCTTCACCACGTCGTCAACGAAGTAGGACAGTTGTTCCGGCGTCTTGCCGGGCGAGATCGCGGCATAGGTGACGATCGGCAGGCCGATGACGTCGACGCGCTGGATCAGCGGCTCGTTGACATTCTGCGGCAGGTTGGCGCGCACCCGCGTCACCGCGTCCTTGATGTCGTTGAGGGCGCGGTCGGTGTTGGTTTCCAGCGCGAACTGAATCGTCGTCACCGACAACCCGTCGGTGATCGACGACGCGATATGCCGCACGCCCTCGACGCCCGACACACCGTCTTCAATCGTTTTGGTGACCTGAGCCTCCAGTTCGGCGGGTGCGGCTCCGAACTGCGACACCGCCACTGAGATCACCGGAATGTCGGCAGAGGGCAGCCGCGTCACCGCCAGCTTGGTGAAGCTGATCCAGCCCAGCGCCAGCAGGATGATGGAGAACACCACCGACGGCAGCGGATGGCGGATCGACCAGGCCGAGATGTTGAGGGACATTTGCTAGCGGCCTCGCACGCGATCGGGATCGTCGTTGAAGATGGGTTTGACGCGGTCGCCGTCGTGCAGCGAGGTGCCGGCGTCGGCGACGACCAGTTCATCGACTTTCAGGCCGTCGAGAATCTCGACGCTGGTGTCGGAGTTCAGCCCGATGCGGACGCGCCGCGTTTCGATGGCATCGCCGGTCACCACCTGAATGGTGGAATGATCCACCGCCGAGCGCGGGATCGAGACGCCGCAGCTTCGCTTGGCGTCGATGTTGACGCGGGCGAACAGGCCGACCCGCAGCGGCGCGCTGCCGGTCACGGCGACGCGGACGTGCCCGAGCTGGGAGCGCTGGTCGATCTGCGGATCGATCAGGCGGATGCGGCCGGCGAGATCGGGCTGGCCGTCGCGGCTGATGCGGGCAGTGGCGCCGATGCTCAGCTTGGGCATGTGGATGCCCGGCACCTCGGCGTCGAATTCGAGCACGTTGTCGATCGCCATGCGGAACATCGGCTCGGCCTGCGGCGACGCCGGCGCGCCGACCATGGTGTGAACCTTGGTGATCAGCCCGGCGGCCGGCGCGCGCAGGACGATCGGATTGCGCGCGTTGCCGGTGGGCGGCGGCGTCAGCTTCGCGAGATCCTGATTGGCGGTGACGACATCGCCTTCATGAACCAGCAACTCGGTGACCTTCGAGCCTTCGGTATCGACGTTCACCACCGCTTCCTGCTTCGGCACCACGAAGCCGGTGACCCGGATCATATCGGAGAAGCAGGCGTGCTTCGCCTTGACGACGCTGACGGCGACGCCGTTGTTGCTCGCGCCTTCGGCGGCCGGAAGCGGGGAGATCGCGGCGCCGCCAAGCAGCGCGGCGAGCGCGGCGATGCGCGGCCATCGGCCGAGCCGTCGTGGCGCTGCGGCGGTGTCGGGCGCCACGGGCGGCGGGCGGTTGGGCTCGATCATGAACGGCGTCGCCTGTCGATAAGGAGGGATTGAGGTGTCGGCCGGCGCGACGCGGCTACTTGGCGGCGGTCTTGGTTTGCATGTTGACCACCTGCACGCGGCGGTTGGCGGCGTCGAGCGGCGCGTCCGGCTTCTTCAGCCGGGTTTCGCCATAGCCGACGGTGACCAGATCGTTGCCCGCGATCCCGAATTTCTCGACCAGATAGCGTTTGACCGCGTCGGCGCGCCGCTCGGAGAGCGATTGATTGTAGCCGTCGCTGCCGGCGGCATCGGTGTAGCCGGCGAGCAGGAAGGTCGAGCCCTTGAGGTCGGGATTGGTGAGGGCGCGCCCCAGCGCCTCGACGGCCGATTTGGCGTTCGCGCCGATGGTCGCGGAATTGTAGTCGAAGTTGATTTCGAGATCGATGCTCGGCCGCTGATCGGCGATGGTGGCGATCTGCTGGCGTTCGCCGGAGGACAACGATCGCGTGGCGCGATTGCGCACCGTGTCGATAAAGCGGGCCTCGGTCGGCGAGGTCGTGGCTTCCGGCGGCGGGGTCATCGACAGGCTGCGGGTCAGCGGCTTCTTCGGCGTCAGGGCGTTCAGGATCTGGCCCTCGGTGACTTCGCCCGCGTGGGCGAGGCCGCCGCTCATCGCGATCAGCGCGCCGATGGCGAGGAGCGAACGGAGCGTGCGCTGGCCCTGCCGTTTCAATGTGATTGCCATGATAAAATTCCTCCGCTGCAAAAATCGACGTGGGCCGGGCCCGACGATGGAAACGATTTGGTGAGGCCGGCTCGCGAGCCGGTCCCGGCATCTGAAATCGGTGCGGAACGTTTCGCTCCGCCGGGGTCGCCCGCCGCGGGCGTGCCGCGCAGTCGAACTCAGTTCACGCCGTAGCCGGCAAATTCCTTGACGATGTTGGGGTCCATCGCCTTGGCGTTGGTGATGTCGAGTTCGCCGGCCGCCGCCGCGCCGCTGCGCTGCTTGGCGAGGCCCCGTCCGTAAAGCGAGGAGGTCAGCCGCGGGTTGCTCTTGAGCGCGGCGTCGAAATCCGCGATGGCGTCCTTGGGCTTGCCGCTCTTGAGATAAAGCAGGCCACGGCTGTCGAGCGCGTCGACGAAACCGGGGCGCAGGCGCAGCGCCTCGTTGCAATCCTTCAGCGCGGTCGACAGTTCGCCGACCACGGTGCGGGTCCAGCAGCGGTTGTTGAGCGCCTCGACATCCTTCGGGTTGAGCTTCAGCGTCTCGTCGAAATCCTTGATGGCCGCGCTGTAGGCGCCCTTGCTGGCGAACACCTGGCCGCGCCGGTAGAGCGAATTGATGTCCTTCGGATTGGCGGCGATCTTGGCGTTCAACGCCACCACCGTCGGCTCGTGAGCCAGCGCCGCGACGCTGGTTTCGGGGCGCGGCGCGGCCGGTTTGGTTTCGGCGGGCTTCGCCTCCGCCGGTTTGACCTCGGCGGGTTTGGTTTCGGCGGGCTTGACGGGTTCCGGTCGGGAAACAGCGACAGGCTTGGTCGGTTCGGTTTTGATCGGCTCGGATTTGGTTGGCTCGGGGGCGACCGGCGGCGGGGCAATCGGCTTGATCTCGGGCGCCACCGGTGGGGCCACCGGTTTGGGATCGACCCTGGCGACCTTGCCACCGGCGACGAAAGCGAAATCCTCCGCCAGTGACGACGAAATCCACGGCACCTGCTCGCTGCGCGAGGCGCGGGTGACGCCGACGCGGGTGCGGTTCAGCGTCTCCTCGGCGGTGAGGTCGGGGACGCGAATTTCCTTGAGCAACTCGCCGACGAACAGGCTGCGATCGGCGCCGGAATCGCTCACCACCGAACTCAGCGCCGCCGAATACATCACCAGCGTGCCGCTCGGCGCGATCACCGGAGCAAGGCCCGCCGAGAAACTGCGGAAGCGGCGCTCGAACGGGTTGCGGCGCGAGGCGTCGAGCAGCGCGATCTTTACGCCGGCGCCGCGGCTGTTGATCTCGCCGAGAATGGTTTCGAGGCTGAAGCCGTCGCGGCGCACGTCCGCCTCGGTCCAGATCTGCGCGTCCACCGGCAGAATGTAACTCTGTCGCGCCGACTGGATGCCGAAGCCGCTGAAGAACAGCAGCGCCGCCGAGCCCGGCTTGATCCGGCCGTAGAACTTGTCGAGGGCGCGGCGCATGGCGTCGCCGGAAAGATTCTCACCGATCTCCACCTCAAAGCCGTCGCGCTTCAATTCATCGGCGACGTCGCGGGCGTCGTTGATCGGTTCTTTCAGCGGCGTTTCGTTGTCGGGATATTTGGCATTGCCGATGATCAGGGCAATGCGGTCGCCGGCGGCATGCGCCGCGACCACCGGAAGCAGCGGCGTCGCCAGCATCGAGAGGGCGGCGAGCAAGGCAATACGCAATCTCATGAGGCGACGGTCCGCGGCAATATGACAAAGTGAATGCGACAACAGATCCACGACCGTACCCCACGCTCCCCGATTTTCAAATAGGCCCTCGCGTTGCCGAAACCCTTCCGTCATCCGCGCTGCGGTCGATTGCCACAGCGCGGCGAACCGTCGGGCAGTTCCAGGTCACAGGCTCCAAATCGTGGGCGCCGCACGATGGAAGCTTCACCGTGGAGGCGCCGCGGCGTCGCGGGCGGCTACTTCGCCGAAGCCTGTTCCTTCTCGACCACATTGACGATCTCGACGCGGCGGTTCTCCGCGGCGTAGGGATCGGCCGTGTTCTTCAGGCCCGATTTGCCGAAACCCGACGTCAGCAGCAGGTCCGGTGAAACCTTGTAGTTGTCGACCAGGAAACGCTTCACCGTCTCCGCGCGGCGTTCCGACAGTTTCTGATTGTAGTCGTCGGTGCCCTTGGCGTCGGTGTGGCCGCCCAGCATGACGACCGTGCCGGCCAGTTCCGTGCTGGTAAGCGCCTTGCCGAGGCTGTTGAGCTGCGGCTCGGCACTCGGCGTCACGTCGGCCGAGTTGAAATCGAAGTTGATCTCGACGTCGATCTTCGGCCGCTTGGCGGCGATCTCCGCCATGTGCTGGCGGTCGCCCAGCGACAGCGAGCGGCTCTGGCCGCGCACGCGATGGATAAACGCGGTGTCGGCATCGTTGAGGCTCGATCGCGTCGATGCGCTCAGGCTGCGGGTCTTCGGCTTCAGACCGTCGATGATCTGTTGCGCCGAAAGCTCGCCGGCCATGGCCGGTTGCAGGGCGGGCGACGCGACAAAGCCGCCAGCAAGGATTGCGAGAGCGAGGGTGGTGCCCAGATATGTCCGCCGGCTCATCATCTTTCATCTCCGTTCGATTGAGGCTGCCGATCGCGGCAGCGATGGCCGCTACTATGAACCGCGCCTCCGAGGAGGAATGTGATGTCTATCACATAGGGACCGGGTCCCGTCCGAAGCACGCGGCGCGCGGCGGCTCGCTCGAATAGGACGCGCGCGGGATCGGCAAGGTTCAACGGCGCACGGGGCGCGACGGCGGCCTTTGACTTTTGCAACCGCGACGGGTCTGTATGGGCGCAAGAAACGCAACGAGAGGACCAGTCGTGTCACAGACTTACGAAATCTTCGCCATCCGCTACGCGACGATGTCGCCGCGCACGCCGCAGATGAATTTTCTCGCGCCCGACCCGCACGAGACCACGGCATCCGACCTCGACTATTTCGTATGGCTGATCCGCGGCGGCGGGCGCGACCTCCTGGTGGATACCGGCTTCAACGAGGCCGCAGCGAAGGAACGCAGCCGCAAGCTGACGCTCAATCCGGTGGATGCGCTGGCGGCGTTCGGCGTCGATGCCGCGAGCATCCGCGACGTGGTGGTGACGCATCTGCATTACGATCACGCCGGCAACCTCGATCGCTTCCCCAACGCGCGCTTCCACTTGCAGGATCGCGAGATGAGCTACGCCACCGGGCGCTGCATGTGCCACGGCCTGTTGCGGCACCCGTTCTCGGTGGAAGACGTGACGCTGATGGTGCGCCACGTCTACAGCGAGCGGGTGACGTTTCATCGGGGCGACGGCGAGATCGCGCCGGGGGTGACGCTGCATCATGTCGGCGGTCATTCGGATGGCTTGCAGATCGTGCGGGTGCCGACCGCGCGCGGCCCGGTGGTGCTGGCCTCCGACGCCGCGCACTACTATGCCAACCTGCATCGCCGCAGCCCGTTTCCCATCGTCTACAACGTCGGCGACATGATGGACGGCTGGGCCACCGCGGAGCGACTGGCGGGGCATCCCGACCGCGTCATTCCGGGGCACGATCCGCTGGTCAGCGAAATCTATCCGCGCGTCAGCGACAAGGTCGACGCCTTCGCGCTGCACATGCCGCCGTCAAGATCGTTCGCGAAGGCGGGCGCTTGAACAGCATGTCAATTCGCTAACTTCCGTCATTGCGAGGAGCGTGAGCTCCGAAGCAATCCAGTTCCTGCTTCGTGCCCTCTGGATTGTTCGCTGCGCTCGCAATGACGGTTGGGTCTTCTCCTAGTACGCCTCGACCTCGCTCATCGGGCGGCTGGCCTGCACCAGATCGAGGCTGTCCTCGATCTTGCCGAGCAGCCGGGCGAATTCCTTGCGCTCCTGCGCGCTCAGGCAGGCGAGGATTTCCTGTTCACGGCGCAGCAGGCGCGGAATCAGTTCCTCGTAGAGCGCGTGGCCCTTGCGGGTCAGCGCCAGTCGGAACTCGCGGCGGTCCGCGCTGTTCTCCACGCGTTCGATCAATCCGTGCTCCAGCAGCGACGTCACCGCGCGGCTGATGGTGGATTTATGGGTGCGGGTGCACTGCGCGATGTATTGCGCGCTGCACGCTTCGTCGCGGAAGCCGAGCGTCGCCATCACCCGCCATTCCGGAATGTCGAGGCCATGGCGCGCGCGATATTCGCTCGACAGCGCGGCGGAGACCTCGGCGCCGAGCCGGTTCAGCCGGAACGGCACGAACTTGAACAGATCGAGCTTGGCCAAGAACGGCTCCAAAGTTTCAGTTGACGAACAGGGCGGCAAGGCGTTTAGATAGTTGCAAGTGAGACTATCTCGCGATGGGGATCGGAGCAACAGCCAATTCGGGCAGGGCGGCGGTTTCGGCCGGTGCCCCGGCGAACTGGCCTTGAGGGCGTGTACGGATCGGCATGACGCAGCATATCACCCAGTTCGGCTATCGCCGTCATCCGGATCAGGATCGCACGGACGCCGCGCATCATCCCGTCGTGGTGGTCGGCGCGGGGCCGGTGGGGTTGTCGCTGGCGATCGATCTGGCGCAGCGCGGTCAGCCGGTGGTGCTGCTCGATGACGCCGACCGCATCGGCGAAGGCTCGCGCGCCATCTGTTTCTCCAAGCGTTCGCTGGAATACTGGGATCGTCTCGGCGTCGGCGGACGCATGGTCGACAAGGGCGTGGTGTGGAGCGTCGGGAAAATCTTTCACGGCGACGAACAGCTCTATCAGTTCAACCTGCTGCCGGAAGACGGCCACAAGATGCCGGCCTTCATCAACTTGCAGCAGTATTACGCCGAGGCCTATCTGGTCGATCTGATCCGCGACTGGCCTGCGGTTGATCTGCGCTGGCGCAACAAGGTGACGGCGCTGGAGCAGCGCAACGACCACGTGCTGCTGACCATCGAGACGCCGGACGGTCCTTACCGCCTCGCAGCGACTTACGTGGTGGCAACCGATGGCGCGCGCTCGTCGCTGCGCGGCATGGTCGGCGCGGATTTCCACGGGCAGGTGTTCGAGGATCAGTTCCTGATCGCCGACGTGAAAATGACCGCGGAGTTTCCGACCGAACGCTGGTTCTGGTTCGATCCGCCGTTCCATGCCGGCCGCTCGGCGCTGCTGCATCGGCAGCCCGACAACGTCTGGCGCATCGACCTGCAACTGAGCCCCGAGCACGACGCGACGGTGGAGCGCCGCCCCGAAAACGTGCGGCCGCGCATAGCGCGGATGCTGGGGCATGACGCGTTCGATTTCGAATGGGTCTCGGTCTACAAATTCCAGTGCCGCCGCATGGATCGCTTCGTCCACGGCCGCGTGCTGTTCGCCGGCGATTCCGCGCATCAGGTGTCGCCGTTCGGCGCGCGCGGCGCCAATTCCGGGCTCGAGGACGCGGAAAACCTCGCATGGAAGCTGGCGCGGGTGTTGAAAGGCATGTCGCCCGAAGCGTTGCTGGAGAGCTATCACATCGAACGCAGCTTCGCGGCCGACGAAAATATCCGCGAATCGACCCGCTCGACCGATTTCATGGCCCCGGCGACGAAGCAGGAAGCGCGACTGCGGCGTGCGGTGCTGTCGCTCGCCAAGGAAACCGAATTCGGCAAGCGCATGGTGAACGGCGGCCGGCTGTCCGTGCCGTCGCGTTATGAGACGCCGCTGTCGACGCCCGACGTCGACGCATGGAGCGGCGGGCCGTCGCCCGGCACCTCGATCTTCGATGCGCCGCTGAAGACGAGCGGCGGCGCGGGTACGTTCCTCACCGAGGCGTTCACCGCGCTCGGCAAGGATTTCACCCTGATGCAGTTCGTCAACGGTGGCGCGGATACATTGCCCGCAGCCGTGAAGGCGATCCGGATCGGCGAGGGCGGTCTCAACGACGCCGCCGGCACCGCGCAGGCGCGTTACGACGCGCAGCCCGGCACCGCCTATCTGCTGCGGCCCGATGGCTATGTCGCCGCGCGCTTCCGTGCGCCGACGCGTGACGCCGTTGAAGCGGCGATGAACCGCGCCAGCGCGATCAGTTGAGGGATGTGATGCCGCTATCGACCGCCTCGAATTTCGCCAAGCCCGACGATGCGTTTCGCGCCATCGTCGAAGCGCATCGCGGCCTCGACGAGGAGCAGAGCGCAGCGTTCGACGCCACGCTGGTGCTGATCCTCGCCAACCACATCGGCGATATCGACGTGCTGCGCGAGGCCGTCGCGCTCGGCCGCCGCCGCATCGTTGCGGACGTGCAGCCGCAACACCAATCGTAACCGAAGACCGAACGAGAGAGTTTGAACGATATGGCCCAAAGTCCCGCAAAGGGTTTCGCCTCCACGACCGATCTTTCTGAGAAGAAGGTCACCTTCTCCGAGATCGGCACCGATCTGTATGCGTTCACCGCCGAGGGCGACCCGAACTCCGCGGTGATCGTGGGTGACGACGGCTGCATCGTGTTCGACGCGCAGGCGACGCCGGCGATGGCGGGCAAGGTGATCGAGCGCGTCAAGACCGTCACCGACAAGCCGATCAAGTATGTGGTGCTGTCGCACTATCATGCGGTGCGCGTGCTCGGCGCCTCGGCCTATCACGCGCAGGGCATCGTCGCCTCGCAGGAAACCCATCGCCTGATCGAGGAGCGCGGCCAGCAGGACTGGGATTCCGAATACGGCCGCTTCCCGCGCCTGTTTCAGGACGCCGCCAGCATTCCCGGCCTGACCTGGCCGACGCTCACCTTCGAAGGCGAGATGTCGATTTATCTCGGCAAGCGTGAGGTGCGGCTGATGCAACTCGGCGCCGGCCATACGTCGGGCGACATCGTCGCCTGGGTGCCCGATGCCGAGGTGATGTTCTCCGGCGACCTGATCGAATATCACTCCGCGTGCTACTGCGGCGACGCGCACCTGCGCGAGTGGCCGATGACCCTGAACGAGATCCGCGAGTTCAATCCGAAGGCGATCGCGCCGGGGCGCGGCGACGCGCTCAAAGGTCTCGAGACCACGCGCGAAGCCATCGCCATGACGCGCGATTTCGTCTCGACCCTGTACGGCGCGGCGGAGTTGTCGGTCGCCAAGGGCCGCACGTTGAAAGAAACGATGGCGGCGACCCGCGAAGTGATGGACCCGAAGTTTTCGAGCTTCGCCATCTATGAACATTGTCTGCCGTTCAACGTCTCGCGTGCTTTCGACGAGGCGTCGGGCATCGACGATCCGGTGATCTGGACCGACAAGCGCGACCGCGAAATGTGGGCCGCGTTGCAAGGCTGACGCATACGGCTGACGTATTCGTCATTGCGAGGAGCGAGAGCGACGAAGCAATCCAGCATCACGAAGGAAGAGCCGGATTGCTTCGCTTCGCTCGCAATGACGTTCAAGGGTTTGAAATCTCGCGAGCCAATGGGAGAGTGAGATGAACATCAACACCGCACCCAACAGTCTGAAACAGGGCACCGCCGGCGTTACGCCGGGTTACATGTCCGGCTTCGGCAACTCGTTCGAGACCGAGGCGTTGCCCGGCGCGTTGCCGATCGGCCGCAACTCGCCGCAACGCTGCGCTTACGGTCTTTACGCCGAGCAGCTCTCCGGCTCGCCGTTCACCGCGCCGCGCGGCACCAACGAGCGCTCGTGGCTCTATCGCATCCGGCCCTCGGTGAAGCACTCCGGCCGTTTCACGAAAATCGATCCGATGCTGTGGCGCACCGCGCCGTGCTTCGAGGACGACATGCCGATTTCCCAGTTGCGCTGGGACCCAGCGCCGATGCCGAAGGAAGAGCTGACATTCATCCAGGGCGTGCAGACCATGACCACGGCGGGCGACGCCAACACCCAGGCCGGCATGGCGGCGCATGTCTATCTCATCACCAAATCGATGGTGGACCAGCACTTCTACAATGCCGACGGCGAGATGATGTTCGTGGCGCAGCAGGGCAACCTGCGCTTCGTCACCGAATTCGGCCGCATCGATATCGAGCCCGGCGAAATCGCGGTGATCCCGCGCGGCGTCAAATTCCGCGTCGAGATTCCGAACGGCCCGGCGCGCGGCTATCTCTGCGAGAACTACGGCGGTGCTTTCACCTTGCCGGAGCGCGGGCCGATTGGCGCCAACTGCCTCGCCAACTCGCGCGACTTCCTCACGCCGGTCGCGGCCTATGAGGACAAGGACACGCCGACCGAGCTTTACGTGAAGTGGGGCGGCGCGCTCTACATGACGAAGCTGCCGCACTCGCCGATCGACGTGGTGGCGTGGCATGGCAACTACGCGCCCTACAAATACGACCTGCGCACCTTCTCGCCTGTCGGCGCTATCGGCTTCGATCATCCCGATCCGTCGATCTTCACGGTCTTGACCTCGCCGTCGGAAACCGCCGGCACCGCGAATATCGATTTCGTCATCTTCCCGGAGCGCTGGATGGTGGCGGACAACACCTTCCGCCCGCCGTGGTATCACATGAACATCATGAGCGAGTTCATGGGGCTGATCTACGGCGTCTACGATGCCAAGCCGCAGGGCTTCGTGCCGGGCGGGATCAGCCTGCACAACATGATGCTGCCGCACGGCCCGGACCGCGAGGCGTTCGATCATGCCTCCAACGGCGAGTTGAAGCCGGTGAAGCTGACCGGCACCATGGCCTTCATGTTCGAAACCCGCTTCCCCCAGCGCGTCACCAAACACGCGGCGACCTCCGGCACCTTGCAGGACAACTACGCCGACTGCTGGAACGGACTGGAGAAGAAATTCGATCCGAACAAGCCGTAGCTGTTCGCTCATATATTCTCGTCATGGCCGGGCATAGCCGTTTGAAGAACGGCGTTCTTTCGAACACCATGTCCCGGCCATCCACGTCTTCCTTCTTTGATACAATCAAGACGTGGATGCCCGGCACAAGGCCGGGCATGACGCCTCTTTAAACGGAGAGTGATTTGTCCCACCCCAACGATCCGAAACTGAAATCCTTCATCGAAGTCGCGCCCGACTCGGATTTTCCGATTCAGAACCTGCCTTACGGCGTGTTCTCGACGCCGACCTCGTCGCAGAAACGCGTCGGCGTCGCCATCGGCGAGTTCGTGCTCGATCTTGCCGTGCTGGAATCCGAAGGGTTGCTGAAGACGGGAGCGGACGGCGTATTCGCGCAAGGCGGGCTCAACGCCTTCATGGCGCTCGGCCCGAAAGCATGGAGCGCCACGCGGGCGCGGATCAGCGAGTTGCTGCGCCACGACGCGCCGACGCTGCGCGACAACGCCGCCTTGCGCAAGCGCGCGCTGTTGCCGCGCAAGGAAATTCAGTTGCACATGCCGTTCGCGGTGGCGGGCTACACCGATTTCTATTCGTCGAAGGAGCACGCCACCAATGTCGGCATCATGTTCCGCGGCAAGGACAACGCCTTGCAGCCGAACTGGCTGCATATCCCGATCGCCTATAATGGCCGCGCGTCCACCGTTGTCGTCAGCGGCACGCCGATCATCCGGCCGCAGGGCCAGTTGAAGCCGCCGTCGGCGGACGCGCCGACGTTCGGCCCGTGCAAGCGGCTGGATTTCGAACTGGAGATGGGCGTCGTGGTCGGCGGCGCGTCGCAGATGGGCCACATGCTCACCGAAACGCAGGCGACGGAGATGATCTTCGGCTTCGTGCTGCTCAACGACTGGAGCGCGCGCGACATTCAACAATGGGAATATGTGCCGCTCGGCCCGTTCCAGGCGAAAGCGTTCGGCACCTCGATCAGCCCGTGGGTGGTGACGCGCGAGGCGCTGGAGCCGTTCCGCGTGCAGGGGCCGGTGCAGGATCCTGTGCCGCTGCCGTATTTGCAGCAGAAGGGCGCCAATAACTACGACCTCACGCTCGATGTCGAGCTGCGCGCCAGTGGGGCGAAGGACTACGCGCGGATCGCGCGCACCAACTTCAAGTACATGTACTGGTCCTCGGTGCAGCAACTCGTGCATCATGCCTCCGGCGGCTGTGCGATGAATGTTGGCGACCTGCTCGGTTCCGGCACCATCTCCGGTCCGGAGAAGGACCAGCGCGGCAGTCTGCTCGAGATTTCGTGGAACGGCAGCGAGCCGGTCGATCTGCCGGGTGGCGTCAAGCGCACCTTTTTCGAGGACGGCGATTCGCTTTCCATTCGCGGCTGGTGCCAGGGCGACGGCTACCGCGTCGGCTTCGGCGACGTCGAAGGCACGATTTTGCCGGCGAAGGGGTAGGACTCTCTGTTTTCGTCATGCCCGGGCATAGCCGTTCGCAGAACGGCGTCGCTTCGCTCGCCTATGTCCCGGGCATCCACGTCTTTATCCGGCGTGGCAGTTAGGACGTGGATGGCCGGAATAAATCCGGCCATGACGACGGGGAGAGATTGATTGCTTCTTACCCCGCCTTCACATTCCGCAGCGGCAGCTTCGTGGTCGTCTTCAAACAATCGAGCACGATCGACGAGCGTACATGCGCGACGCTCGGATGCGGCATCAGAACATTGTTGACGATGTCCGACAGGCTCTTCAGATCGCGCAGAATGATCTTCAGCAGATAATCCGCGTCGCCGGTGAGCGAATAGGCTTCCTGCACGTCGTCGACCCGCCGCACCAGATCGCGAAAGTGTTTCGCGTTGTCCGGCGAGTGCGTCGCCAGCGTGATGTGCACGAACGCCACCACGTTGAAACCGAGCCGCTCGGCGGCGAGGTCGGCGTGATAGCCGGCGACGATGCCGTCCTCCTCCAGCCGGGTGCGACGGCGCGAGCATTGCGAGGCCGACAGCCCCACCGCGTCGGCAAGTTGCTGGTTGGTCAGCCGGCCGTCGTCCTGTAGCGCCGCCAGCATTTTCAGGTCGAAGCTGTCGACATCGATCATGCATGAAACTCCGAAAGATGCACGGTTTGTGCGCATTCTTTCGGAATTTCCCCTCAATTGCACGCCTTTTGCGCGGGAATCGGCGGACAATAGCCGAAATTCGTCATGAGAGGTTCTGCCAAGGAGGCTTGAAGATGGGTCCGTTTCCGCACGATGCGCCGCCAGCCGTCATTTCCGCCGATAATCCGATGGGCACCGACGGTTTCGAGTTCGTCGAATATGCCCACCCCGAGCCCGAACAACTGCACGCGCTGTTCAAGCTGATGGGCTTCGCGCCGGTGGCGCGCCACAAGACCAGGGCGATCACGGTCTATCGCCAGGGCGACATCAACTATCTGGTCAACGAAGCGCCCGGCACCCACGGCTTCGCCTTCGTCGCCGAACACGGTCCCTGCGCGCCGTCGATGGCGTTCCGCGTCGTCGATGCGCGGCAGGCCTATGAGCGCGCGCTGGCGCTCGGCGCTGAGCCGGCGGGCGTCGACGCAGCGGGCAAGACGTTGGATGTGCCGGCGATCAAGGGCATCGGCGGCAGCCTGTTGTATTTCGTCGATCGCTACGGCGCGAAGGGCTCGGCCTACGACGCCGAGTTCGACTGGCTCGGCGAACGCGATCCGCGCCCGCGCGGCGCGGGATTGTTCTATCTCGACCATCTCACCCACAACGTGCATCGCGGCCGCATGGATGTATGGACCGGCTTCTATGAAAGGCTGTTCAACTTCCGCCAGATTCGCTTCTTCGATATCGAAGGCCGCGCCTCGGGACTGTTCTCGCGCGCGTTGACGAGCCCCGACGGCAAGATCCGGATTCCGATCAATGAAGATGCCGGCGACGCCGGGCAGATCGAGGAATATCTCAACACCTATCGCGGCGAGGGCATCCAGCACATCGCGTGCGGCGTGCGCGACATCTATCAGACCATCGAGCGGCTGCGCGCCGACGGCCTGCCGTTCATGCCGTCGCCGCCGGCGACGTATTTCGAGAAAATCGACACGCGGCTGCCGAAGCACGGTGAGGACGTCGCGCGATTGCAGACAAACGGCATCCTGATCGACGGCGAGGGCGTGGTCGACGGCGGCCACACCAAGGTATTGCTGCAGATTTTTTCGGCCAACGCCATCGGGCCGATCTTCTTCGAGTTCATCCAGCGCAAGGGCGACGACGGCTTCGGCGAAGGCAACTTCAAGGCGCTGTTCGAATCCATCGAGGAGGATCAGATCCGTCGCGGCGTGCTGCCGCTCAAGGGCGCGGCATAAGTTTCCGGCGCGATCTCTCCCCGTATTCGCCGGTCGTCGCCGGTTGACGAACGGCGTCGCCTGGCTTGCCCCTTGACCCGGCGATCCATCCTCTTTTGAAAGATGGACGCCCGGATCACGTCCGGGCCCGACGCCGTCTCGGGGACGCATCACGCCAAGGGGACATCATGACCGGTCATATCGATCCGACCAAGGAGATCTTCGCGCAATTTCGCGACAACAATCGGCCCGGCCCGATCCACATGCTCAACCTCGTGCGACTGCATCGGGAGGCGCGCTATCCGGACGGCCGCGAGGCGACCGGCGCCGAGGCCTATGCGGCATACGGCCGCGAAAGCGGCCCGGTGTTTTCCAGACTCGGCGGCAAGATCGTCTGGCGCGGCGCGTTCGAACTGATGCTGATCGGACCGCAGGAGGAGCGCTGGGATCACTGCTTCATCGCGGCGTATCCGTCGGTGGAAGCGTTCGTCAGCATGATCCGCGATCCGGTCTATCGCGAGGCGGTGAAGCACCGTCAGGCGGCGGTGGAGGACTCGCGTCTCATTCGCCTCAAACCGCAGGACGGCGGCGAGGGGTTTGGCGACGCGTGATTCAACCAGCCACCAATTCCGTCATTGCGAGGAGCGAGAGCGACGGAGCAATCCAGCTCTTTGGACGAAAACTGGATTGCTTCGCTTCGCTCGCAATGACGAAAATTAAAGCTCGCGCTACCCGATGACGATCTTCGTGCGTGGGCCGAGCCGCGCCAGCAGCCGCAGCATCGTCGGGCGGGTCATGGCGACGCAGCCGGCGGTGGGGCCGAAGTTGTCGCGCGCCAGATGGAGAAACACCGCGCTGCCGCGGTTGGCGATACGCGGCCGGGTGTTGTGGTCGATCTCGACGATGAAGTCGTAGAGATGGTCGGTGCGTTTGAGCCGGTCGCCCGGCTCGTTCGGCGCGCGGCTCACCGCCTGGTTGTAGCGGCGATCGGCGGGATCCTCACACCATGCATCCCGCGCCGCGATGCGGCGCACCGGCAACTGCGTGCGCGGGCGCGGCCAGCGGTCGCCGCGCCACCACAGCCGCAGTGGCCGAAAGGTGCCGCGCGGCGTCGCTCCGTCGCCCTCGAACTTGTTGGCGCGGATGCCTCCGCGCCCCAGCGCCACCGGAACGCTCTGCCCGCCGGCGCTCAGCCAGCCCCGCGTCGGACGACCGGCGCTGGTGCGTACGACGATCCGGCGGAATGGCTGCCCGCTCCGACACGACGCTGGACAATCGGGTTTTTTCATCCGGGTAAATCTCCGCTCGGGGGCGCGAAACGCGGATCCTGAATACCGCCGTCGAATGCCACTTTGGAACGATGTCACGACAAAACGAGATTGATTGCCAATTGGTAACTGGTTCCGAGCCCGGATCGACCTTATCTGTGATCCGTGATGTCATGCGCGGATCGCGCGCGTGCTTTCGTTCGAAGGACCGCCAACAATGGCCAATGCTCGCAAGATCCTGATCGTGGACGACGACAACGATTTGCGCGAGGCGCTCGTGGAGCAATTGTCGCTGCACGAGGAATTCGAGGCCTCCGCCGTCGATACCGGCGCCAAGGGTGCTTCCGCCGCGAAGACCAACACGCCCGATCTGGTGCTGATGGATGTCGGGCTGCCGGATACCGACGGCCGCGAAGTGGTGCGCTCGCTGCGCAAGGGCGGCTTCAAGGCGCCGATCATCATGCTGACCGGCCACGATACCGATTCCGATACCATCCTCGGCCTTGAATCCGGCGCCAACGACTACGTCGTGAAGCCGTTCCGTTTCGCCGTGCTGCTGGCGCGCATCCGCGCGCAGTTGCGCCAGCACGAAGCCAGCGAGGACGCGGTGTTCTCGGTGGGGCCGTACAGCTTCCGCCCTGGCTCGAAGATGCTGACCAGCGGCACCGGCAAGAAGGTGCGGCTGACCGAGAAGGAAACCGCGATCCTGCGTTTCCTGTATCGCGCCGGACAGGCGCCGGTGTCGCGCGATACGCTGTTGCAGGAGGTGTGGGGCTATAACTCCGGCGTCACCACCCATACGCTGGAAACGCACATCTACCGCCTGCGCCAGAAGATCGAACAGGATGCCGCCAGCCCGGAAATCCTGGTGACGGAAGCCGGTGGCTACAAGCTGGTGCCGTGATACGGTTGGCGTAACGATTCGTTTACCCATCGATCCGCACCCCGATACGCGCCTCCATGTCGATTGAAGACGATGTTGTCCTGCTCGACCGCGTCCCTACATTTCATCTGTTGGGAAACGCGGCGATCCGCGTTCTGGCGATCGGCTCGGAGCAACAGGAGTTCGCCAGCGGCTCGGTGCTGTTTCGCGCCGGCGATGCCGCCGATTGCGGTTACGTGGTGCAGCGCGGAGCGTTTCGCCTGAGTTTTCCCGGGGGCGGCCGCGAGGACATCGTCGCCGGCCCCGGCGCGTTGATCGGCGAACTGGCGCTGATCGTGGCGATGGTGCGGCCCGCCACCGCCACCGCGCGGGAATACGCCTCCGTCATCCGCATCACCCGGACCCTGTTTCAGCGGGTGCTGGACAGCGAGCCGGACGGCGCGCGGCGGCTGCGCGACGAATTCGCGCTCCGCACCAGCCAGGCCGCCAGCGATCTGATGCTGGTCGGCGGTCGTCTGACAGACTGAGCGGCCCGGTTCCGCGCCGCTTTGCCCGCCAGCTAATCGCTGGCGGGTTCCTGCTCAAATTATGGGCAGATGCGATTAGCCATTGTGCGCCGCCATGGCGCCAGCTTGCCGACGCCGCCTGACGTTGGCAAAAATTCCCGTGTTTTCAAATCGTTAAACCGCCCCGCGCGAGCTGGCACGGCTCTTGATTAGGAGCTGACGACGGAACGCGCGGCAGTTGCCCAGCCACGCGGGGCCGGCCGACCGACGGCATGGGGCCACTCGGCGCCGGAGCAATGCGGGGAAGACGGAATGAAAATCGTCATGGCGATCATCAAGCCATTCAAGCTCGACGAGGTGCGGGATGCCCTGACCTCGCTCGGCATTCACGGACTGACGGTGACCGAGGTGCGCGGCTACGGCCGGCAAAAGGGCCACACGGAAATCTATCGCGGCGCGGAATACGCGGTGAGCTTCCTGCCCAAGGTCAAGATCGAGGTCGCGATCCCGAGCGATCAGGTCGAGCGCGCCGTCAGCGCCATCGTCGGCGCCGCCAAGACCGGCCAGATCGGCGACGGAAAAATCTTCGTCACGCCGCTCGAGCACGCGGTGCGCATCCGCACCGGCGAAGCCGATGCCGACGCGCTCTGATCGTCCCGCCCGTTTTCATTTTCCTTCAGGAGTAAAATTCATGACGTTCGCTCATCCTGTTCGCGCGGGACTCATCGGTGCCGTTGTCGGCATCGCGGTTGCCGCCGGTTTCGCCGACGTGGCGCTGGCGCAGGCCGCCGCCGCCGCGCCACCACCCAAGATCGACTCCGGCGACACCGCGTGGATGCTGACCTCCACCGCGCTGGTGCTGATGATGACCATTCCCGGCCTGGCGCTGTTCTACGGCGGCATGGTGCGCAAGAAGAACGTGCTGGCGACGGTGATGCAGAGCTTCGCCATCACCTGTCTGATGACCATTCTCTGGATGGTGATCGGCTATAGCTGGGCATTCTCCGAGGGCAACAGTTTCCTCGGCGGTGCGTCGCGCTTCATGCTGATGGGCATGGGCGTCGATTCCACCGTGAGCGCGGCGGCGACCATCCCCGAATCCGTGTTCATGTGTTTCCAGATGACCTTCGCCATCATCACGCCGGCGCTGATCTGCGGCGCCTTCGCGGATCGCATGAAGTTCTCGGCGATGATGTGGTTCATGGGCCTGTGGTCGCTGCTGGTCTATTCGCCGATCGCGCACTGGGTGTGGGGCGGCGGCTTCCTCGGCGGTCTCGGCGTGCTGGACTTCGCCGGCGGCACCGTGGTGCACATCAACGCCGGTGTGGCGGGTCTGGTCTGCGCGCTCGTGCTCGGCAAGCGCAAGGGTTACGGCACCGAGAACATGGCGCCGCATAACCTCGTGCTCACCGTGATCGGCGCCGCGCTGCTGTGGGTCGGCTGGTTCGGCTTCAACGCCGGTTCGGCGGTGAGCGCGGGCGGTCAGGCCGGCATGGCGATGGCGGTGACGCAGATCGCGACGGCCGCGGCGGCGCTGGCCTGGATGTTCGTGGAATGGGCGCTGCGCGGCAAGCCCAGCGTGCTCGGCATCTGCTCCGGCGCGGTGGCCGGCCTCGTCGCCATCACGCCGGCCTCGGGCTTCGTCGATCCGACCGGCGCGCTCGCCATCGGCATCGTCGCCGGCATCGGCTGCTACTGGGGCGCCACCAGCCTCAAGCACATGATGGGCTACGACGACAGCCTCGACGCCTTCGGCGTGCACGGCGTCGGTGGCATCATCGGCGCGATCCTGACCGGCGTGTTCGCCCGCACCGCGATCAACAAGGCCGGCACCGGCCTGATCGACGGCAACGCCCATCAGGTCGTCGTCCAGATCTACGGCGTTCTGGCCACGGTGGTCTACGACGCCATCGTCACCCTGATCATCCTGCTCGTCATCAAGGCGGTGATCGGCCTGCGCGTCAGCGAGGAGCAGGAGCGCGAAGGTCTCGACATCACCCAGCACGGCGAGGTGGTGCAGTAAATCGGGCGGATCACGGGCGGCGCGAGGAAGCGCGCGTCGCCTCCGGCCGGGATTGCCTCCTCCCAAGTTGGCCCGGCCTGCGAAGGGCTCCGGCGAAAGCCGGGGCCCTTTTCGCGTCCTTTCGGCCATGATGAAGATCCTCCGGAACAGGCATGATCGCGCCGCAATGTCGGGTTCCATTTCAGGATCGCGCCGATGGTTAATCGCGTCTTAACCTCGGCGTCCTTATGTTAGGCATCCGTTTCCGCCCGGCTCACGGTTGCTTCGCGACGGCGTGGCCGGGTTCCAAGAAAGTGCTGGCGTTTCAAGATGGTGATTTCCGCGACATCCGCTGCGACGCAGTCGGCCTCCCCTCCCGGCGGTCAACGCTCGCCGTTTGCGCGGCTGGCGGAATTGCTGGCGCCCCATGAGCCCGGCAAACCGTTGATCGCGATGTCGCTGGGAGAGCCGCAGCATCCGATTCCGCCATTCGTGGGGCCGGTTCTGGCGCAGCATATCAACGAGTTCGGCCGCTATCCGATCGCCAAGGGCATTCTGCCGTTCCGCGCCGCAGCCGCCGGCTGGCTGGACCGGCGTTACCGGCTCGCCCACCCGGTCGACCCGGAAACCGAGGTGCTGGTGCTCAACGGCAGCCGCGAGGGGCTGTTCTTCGCCGCCGTCACCGCCGCGCGTTTCGTCGGCCCGCGCAAGGGCGCGCCGGCGATCCTGCTGCCGAATCCGTTCTATCCGGCCTATGCCGCGGGCGCGCAGGCGGCGGGCTGCGAACCGATCCTGCTGCCGACCACCCGCGACAACGGCTTCCTGCCCGACCTCGACGCGCTGGATGCGGCGACGCTCAATCGCACGGTGGCGTTCTACATCGCCTCGCCGGCCAACCCGCAGGGATCGGTGGCCTCGCGCGCTTACTGCGACCGTCTCGTCGGTCTGGCGCGCCAACACGGCTTCATGATTCTGGCCGACGAGTGCTATTCGGAAATCTACACGCAGAGCGCGCCCGGCAGCATGCTGGAGGCGGCGGGACCCGACTTCGCCAATGTCGCGGTGTTTCAGTCGCTGTCGAAGCGCTCCAATCTGCCGGGAATGCGCGTCGGCTTTGTCGCCGGCGATCCGAAATTCCTCGCCGCGTTTCATGAATTGCGCAACGTCGCCGCGCCGCAGGTGCCGGTGCCTCTGCAATATGTGGCAGCGGCTGCCTACGAGGACGAAACCCATGTCGAGGACAACCGAAGGCTCTATCGGCTGAAGTTCGATCTCGCCGACCAGATCCTCGGCAACCGCTACGGCTACAGCCGGCCGGCCGGCGGCTTCTGCCTGTGGCTCGACGTGTCCGCTTACGGCGGCGACGAGGCGGCGACGGTGAAGCTCTTCAAGGACGGCGGCGTGCGGGTGATTCCGGGCAGCTATCTCGCCCGTCCGCAGGCCGACGGCTTCAATCCGGGCGCGGGCTACATCCGGGTGGCCATGGTGCAGGACAGCGAGACGGCCGCCGAGGCATTGCATCGGCTGGTCGAGGTTTTGGATTAAGCGCGGGGGCGCACGAGTATGCCGGCGATGGAACGCGTCATTCCCCTGGTCGGGCACTTGCCGGCCTCGATCCGCGAGATGCTGCTGCGGCAGTTGCGCGCGCTGACGGGGCTCGGCCTGATCGCGCTGGCGGCGGCGACCGCGGCGGCGCTGATCACCTGGTCGGTGCAGGATCCCTCGCTGAGCCACGCCACCTCGCGGCCGATCCGCAACATCATGGGTTATCCCGGCGCGATCGGCGCCGACCTTCTGATGCAGATCCTCGGGCTGGGCGCCATAATGCTGCTGCTGCCGGTCGCGGTGTGGGGCTGGCGGATGCTGACGCGGCGGCCGTTCGACCGCGAGGCGCTGCGGCTCGGCTGCTGGGTGCTGTGCACGGTGTTCGCCGCCGGCTTCGCCAGTTGCTGGCCGCACAACGCGGCGTGGCCGCTGCCGACCGGGCTCGGCGGCGTGGTCGGCGATGGCCTGGTGCGTGCGCCTACGCTGGTGTTGGGGCCGCTCGGCTTCGTCTATTCGTTCTTGTTAGGCACGATTTATCTCGCCGCGACTCTCGCGGCCTTCGTCTTCGCGGCGGGTTTCGGTGCGCGCGAAACCGAAGAGCCCACCCTGTTCGACGAGGAAGACGAGACGCCGCTGTCCGCCGACGACGAAGCGGAGAACGACCGCCGCGCCGCAATGCTCGGCTTCGTCGTGCATGCACTGATGAGCGCCAAGGCGCGGCTCGGCCGCCTCATGGTCACCGCCTATCGCTCCCTGGTGGCGAGCGGCTCGGCGCAACCGGCCGCGCGTTTCGAGCGGCAGGAGCCCACGCTCGACGGCCGTGGTCGCCGCGTCAGCCCTTCCATCGCACCGCATGACGAGGCCGAAGAAGCCTTCGAAGAGGACGAGGAAGAGGCGTACGAGGAAGACGACGTCGAGGAGGAAGAAGAAGAGGACGAGGCGCCCGTCGCCCGCGCGCCGCGCAAGAAGGCCGCGCCCCGGGCGCCGGCGCGCAAGGCCAGCGTCGCGTTCGAACTTCCGTCCGTCAACGTGCTGGCGGCGCCGAAGGCGTCGGATCGCGTCTCGCTCAGCAAGACCGAGCTAGAGAACAACTCGCGCTCGCTCGAAGGCGTGTTGCAGGACTTCGGCGTGCGCGGCGAAATCGTGAAAGCAAGCCCCGGCCCGGTCGTCACGCTGTACGAACTCGAGCCCGCGCCCGGCATCAAGTCGTCGCGCGTCATTGGCCTCGCCGACGACATCGCACGCTCGATGAGCGCCTTGTCCGCGCGCGTCGCGGTGGTGCCCGGCCGCAACGCCATCGGAATCGAGCTGCCCAACGTCAAGCGCGAGAAGGTCTACCTGCGCGAGCTTCTCGTCGCGAAGGAAGCGGAGGAATCCACTGCAAAGCTGCCGCTGTGTCTCGGCAAGAACATCGGCGGCGAATCCATCATCATCGATCTGGCGCGCACGCCGCACATGCTGATCGCCGGCACCACCGGCTCGGGCAAGTCGGTCGCCATCAACACCATGATCCTGTCGCTGGTGTATCGGCTGCGGCCCGATCAGTGCCGCCTGATCATGGTCGATCCGAAGATGCTCGAACTCTCCGTCTATGACGGTATTCCGCATCTTCTGACGCCGGTGGTGACCGATCCGAAGAAGGCCGTCGTCGCGCTGAAATGGGCCGTGCGCGAGATGGAAGAGCGCTACAAGAAGATGGCCAAGCTCGGCGTGCGCAACATCGACGGCTTCAACGCGCGGCTCGCGGAAGCGCGCGCCAAGGGCGAGGAACTGACGCGCACGGTGCATACCGGCTTCGACAAGGAAACAGGCAAGGCGATCTACGAGGAAGAGAAGCTCGACCTCGACGCGCTGCCCTACATCGTCATCATCGTCGACGAGATGGCCGACCTGATGATGGTCGCGGGCAAGGACATCGAGGGCGCGGTGCAGCGCCTTGCGCAGATGGCGCGCGCCGCCGGCCTGCACGTCATCCTCGCGACGCAGCGTCCGTCGGTCGACGTCATCACCGGCACCATCAAGGCCAACTTCCCGACGCGTATTTCCTTTCAGGTCACCTCGAAGATCGACTCGCGCACCATCCTTGGCGAAATGGGCGCCGAGCAACTGCTCGGCCAGGGCGACATGCTCTACATGGCCGGCGGCGGCCGCGTCTCGCGCGTGCACGGCCCGTTCGTCTCCGACGAGGAAGTCGAAAAGGTGGTGCGTCACCTCAAGACGCAGGGCCAGCCGGAATATCTCGAGGCGGTCACCGCAGAAGAGCCCGCCGAGGGCGAGGACGGCGCGGTGTTCGATTCCACCGGCATGGGCGGCGATGGCGGCGGCGACCTGTTCCAGCAGGCGGTGGCGATCGTCAAGCGCGACCGCAAGGCATCCACCAGCTACATCCAGCGCCGTTTGCAGATCGGCTACAACCGCGCCGCCTCGCTGATGGAGCGCATGGAGCTGGAAGGTATCGTCGGCGCGGCCAATCACGCCGGCAAACGCGAGATTTTGATCGACCAGGAAGAGGAAAGCCCTTTCTAGACATCGCGACCGTCGCGGGTCGCGAAATCGCCACAGCCTTCCATTAGCGCCAATGCACCGCAGCGCCCGCAGGACGACACATTGGATAGAAAACGGAAAATTCCAGCCTCACGGCAACCCGCTCCCGGCGACCGTCATGCCGCCGGGACGTTGCATCTTACCGTTGTCGCACTGCTGATCGCGCTGCTGATGCCTGCCGCGGCAGAAACCGTTCCGCTGCCGAAGCCGGCTCCCGGCCAGCGCGACGGCAATGTCGTCGTGGCGCAGGCGGCCAAGCCGGTGCAGATCGCCGGCAAGCCGGCAGCCGCCGCGACGCCGCCCAATCCGATCATTCCCGATCCGCGCAAGCGCGCCGCCGGCGGGCTGTTCACCAGCTTCGATTCCAAACAACGCGCCGAGGCCGCCAAGGTCAGCGCCTATCTGTCGTCGCTGCAGACGCTGGTCGGACAGTTCGTGCAGGTCGGGCCGGACGGCAGCCGCACCACCGGCGATTTCTACATGCAGAAGCCCGGCAAGATCCGTTTCGAATACGATCCGCCGAGCACCATCTCCATCGTCGCGGACGGGCAGTCGGTGGTGGTGCGCGACCGCAAGCTGGCGACGCAGGATACCTATCCGCTGTCACAGACGCCGTTGCGCTTCCTGCTGTCGAACCGCATCGACCTGATGCAGGATACCAAAGTGGTCAGCGTGTCGGCCGACGATCTCTATATCAGCATCACCCTGGAGGAGCAGAATCCCCTGGTCGGCACCAGTCGCCTGATGCTGATGTTCGGCCTCAAGGACAATCTGCTCAAGCAGTGGACCATCACCGATCCGCAGGGCTACGACACCACCGTCGCGGTTTACAATCTCGACTCGACCAAGAAGCCCGATCCGTCGATGTTCAAGATCGACTATACCAACTACGCCACGCCGCAGCAGTAGCGCGCTTTTTTCCCTCTCCCCCTGTGGGAGAGGATGCTGTCGCGTAGCGAAGGTGGCTGAGGGATGATAAGGTTTTCTCTCGACGATCCCTCATCCGGCACGGACTTCGTCCGCGCCACCTTCTCCCACGACGGGAGAAGCGAAACCGCGATCCTTTCCATCATCCATGCAGTTCAAGCTCACCACCTGGAACATCAATTCGGTCCGGCTGCGTATCGAACTGGTTGCCAAGTTCATCAAGGCCGCGCGGCCGGACGTCTTGTGTCTGCAGGAAACCAAGTGCCCCGACGATGCATTTCCGTTGAAGCGCTTCAAGCGGCTCGGCTACGAGCATGTCGCGCTGAACGGGCAAAAGGGCTATCACGGCGTCGCTATCGTCTCGAAACTGCCGTTCGATTCGACCGACGTGCGCACGTTTTGCGACAAGCTGGATTCGCGGCACATCTCGGTGTCGATCGGCGACAGGGCCGCGCTCGCATCGCCGCTAGTGCTGCATAACTTCTACGTGCCGGCGGGCGGCGATGTTCCCGATGTCGCGGTCAATCCGAAGTTCGACCACAAGCTGAAATTCCTCGACGAGATGCGCGACTGCGCACCGCTTCATCCCACGCGCGACGCGCGGCACATTCTGGTCGGTGATCTCAACGTCGCGCCGCACGAGCACGACGTCTGGTCGCACAAGCAACTGCTCAAGATCGTGTCGCACACGCCGGTGGAGACCGAGAAGCTGCTCGGCGTGCAGGCGCATGGCGGCTGGTTCGATGTCGCGCGCGAGCGGATTCCGCTGTCAGAGAAGGTCTATACCTGGTGGAGCTATCGCGCCGCCGACTGGGCCGCCGCCGATCGCGGCCGCCGGCTTGACCACATCTGGGTCTCGCGGGCGCTGCGCGACAGCGTGCGCGATTTCACCATCCTGCGCGAGGCCCGCGGCTGGGAGCGGCCGTCCGACCACGTCCCGGTCTCGGCGGTATTCGAGCTTTAGCGGCGGGCAGGTCCCGGCGTCGCGTTTGTCGGGACCCGGCGAGAAGCCGCCCTTCCGGCACCATCTTCACACAATCTCGTGAACGTCCTTATAGTCTCGGCCGACTAACACGGACGCGGCGGTCCCGTCGCAATTTCTCCGTGCGTCCGTTTTCCGAGCCGAGGGGGCATCCTGGCTCGCAACAATCTTGAGGAGACAGCATGTCGGATCGGGTGTGGTTCTATGCCGACGGCGGCAAGCAGCTTGGGCCTTATTCGGAAAATCAGTTTCGCGACCTTATCGCCAACGGCACCATCCTGGGCGCCAGCTACGTCTGGACCAACGGCATGGAGAACTGGCAGCGCGCGCAGGATGTGCCCGGCCTGATGAACCGGCCGCAACCGCCCGGCCCGCCGAATCTGGCCGGCGCGAATGTCGGCGGCGTGATATCGATGCCCGCCGCGAGCGGCGCCCGCGCGTCGTCCTATGCCGGACCGGAAGGGCCGCTATCGATCGAACTCGGCATCTTCGGCCTGTTCGGCTGGGCGCTGCTGATGATGCTGGGCATGTTGCTGGTGATCCCGGCGCCGTGGGTCGCGACGCGATTCTATCAATGGATCGTCGAGCGTCTGCACGTTCCCGGCCGGCCGAACCTGAGCTTCACCGGCAAGGTGGGCGATATCTGGTGGGTGTTCATCCTCCTGGGACTCAGCGCCTACGTGAACGTGGTGGAGAGTTCGTGGCTGCCGCTGCTGCTGATCGTCCTTCAGGCGTTCCTGAGCTGGATGATCATGCGCTGGCTCGTCGCCAACATCGCGTCCAACGGCCAGCCGCTCGGGCTGTCGTTCACCGGCGATGTCTGGCCCTATATCGGCTGGCAGATTCTGTTCTGCCTGTCCTTCATCACCATCATCGGCTGGGCCTGGGTGCTGGCGGCGTGGATGCGCTGGGTCGCGCGCAACATCGAAGGCACCCGACGGGCCGTGGCATTCACCGGTTCCGGTTTCGAGGTGTTGTGGCGGACGCTGGCCTTCAGCATCGGCTGCATGTTCCTGATTCCGATCCCGTGGGTGCTGGCCTGGTACACCCGCTGGTATGTCGGACAGTTCGCGCTGGTCCAGCCGGGCGCGGTCGAGGCGAACGGCTGAAACGGTTTGCGCTACTGCAGGGCTTCGCCGTGCTGGGTGAGGTCGAGGCCTTGCAGTTCGTGTTCGCGCGGCACCCGCAGCGGCACGAAGCCGCCGACGATCTTGAGCAGCACGAAGGTGACGGCGATAGTCCACAGCAAGGTCACCGCAACGCCGTAGACCTGGATCAGAAGCTGTTGCGGGTTGCCCTCCAGCAGACCCGACGCACCGCCAATCGACCGCACCGCGAACACGCCGGCCAGCAGCGTGCCGATCAGGCCGCCGATGCCGTGGACGCCGAACACGTCGAGCGAATCGTCGTAGTGGAAGCGATGCTTGAGGCTGGTGCAGGCCCAGTAGCATACGCCGCCGGCGATCACGCCGATGACGAGGCCGTGCCAGGGCGCGACGAAACCGGAGGCCGGCGTGATGGTGCCGAGCCCGGCCACCGCGCCGGAAATCATGCCGAGCACCGAGGGCTTGCGGCGCGTCAGCCATTCGATGGCGCCCCACGTCAGCGCGCCGGCGCAGGCTGCGAGATGCGTCGCGGTGATGGCGAACACCGCGCGCGAATTGGCGCCGAGCGCCGAGCCGCCATTGAAGCCGAACCAGCCGACCCACAGGAGGCCGGTGCCGATCACCGCCAATGACAGGTCGAACGGCGCGAGGTTGTCATGGCCGTAGCCGTGGCGATTGCCGATCACCATCGCGGCGACGAGGCCGCCGACACCGGCGCTGAGATGCACCACGGTGCCGCCGGCGAAATCCAGCACGCCGGCTTCGCCGAGAAAGCCGCCGCCCCACACCCAATGCGCCAGCGGGATGTAGACGAATATGAACCAGGCGACCGAGAACAGCAGATAGGCGGAGAACTTCATGCGGTCGGCCACCGCGCCCGCCACCAGCGCCACGGTGATCACGGCGAAGGTCATCTGGTAGAGCATGAACAGCACTTCGGGGATCGTCTTCGCCGCCGGATTGACGCTGTCGAGAGTCATGCCCATCAGGAATACGCGATCGAGTGTGCCGAGAATTCTGCCGGTGCCGCCGAAGGTGAGCGAATAGCCGAACGCCACCCACAACACCGAGATCAGCGCCACCGCGGCGAAGCTTTGCGCCATCGTCGCCAGCACGTTCTTCTTGCGCACCATGCCGGAATAGAACAGCGCGAGGCCCGGAATCGTCATCATCAGCACGAAGGCGGTGGCGACGATCATCCACGCGGTGTCGGCGGCGCTGATGGCGCTCGCGGGCGCCGTCGATTGCGCCAGCGCCGGTGTGGCCGAAGTCGCGGCGATCGCCGCAGCGCCAGCCGCAAAACGCCGAATTGCCCCCATTGTCATTCCTCAATTCGATCAGACGTCATTGCGACGCGCGGAGCGATGGGCAATCCAGCTTCAGGATCAGTCAGACGGCGACTGGATTGCTTCGCTTCGCCTGCAACGGCGGATAGTTGTTGTGGCTGCGTTCATGTCACAACGCATCGGTGTCGGTCTCGCCGGTGCGGATGCGCAGCGCGTGCTCGACCGGGGTGACGAAAATCTTGCCGTCGCCGATCTGGCCGGTACGCGCGGCGGCGCTGACGGCGTTCATCGTCCTGTCGGCGAGGTCGGCGGCGACCACGATCTCGATCCGCAGCTTGGGCAGGAAGTTCACGACATACTCGGCGCCGCGATACACCTCGGTGTGGCCCTTCTGGCGGCCGTAGCCCTTCACTTCGGTCACGGTCATGCCGTGAACGCCGATCTCGGTCAGCGCCTGACGCACTTCGTCGAGCTTGAACGGTTTGATGATGGCGACGATCAGCTTCATGCCGGAACCCTGCTGTGTCTGCGGTCATTTGTCACGCGCGGATGTCGATTTGTGCGCAGATTTTGCGCAAAAAAGCGCCATGTGCGGACGTCGCCCGGCCGAGGAGACGAGGCCACGCTGCCGTGCCGGTATCGAGGTAGGCTATTGCCGCGGTTTTTCGCGGCGCTGGCGGAGCGAGCCCTCCTGCGCCACCGATGCCACCAGCGTGCCGTCCTGACGGAAAATCTGACCGCGCGTCAGGCCGCGGCCGCCCTGGGCGCTCGGCGAATCCTGCGCGTAAAGCAGCCACTCGTCGGCGCGGAACGGCCGATGGAACCACATCGCATGGTCGAGGCTGGCTGGCATCATCCGCTTGTCGAACAGGGTGCGGCCGTAGCGCGCCATCGCGGCGTCCAGCAGCGAGAAGTCGGAGGCATAGGCTAGCGCGCACATGTGCAGCGCCGGGTCGTCGGGCAGCTTGGCGGCGGTGCGAATCCAGACGTGGATGCGGCCATCGTCGATCTTCTCGCCGAAATAGCGACCGAGCTCCACCGGCCGCAATTCGATCGGCCGGTCGGATTCGTAATAGCGGCGGATGAAATCCGGCATCTCCTTGAACATCGGCTGCTTGGCGACTTCCTCCGCGGTCAGCATGTCCGGCGTCGGCACCTTCGGCATCGGATCCTGATGGTCGAAGGCCGTGTCCTCCTCGGCATGGAACGACACCATCAGCGAAAAGATGGCGTGGCCGTGCTGAATTGCGGTGACGCGCCGGGTGACGTAGCTGCGGCCGTCGCGCAGCCGCTCGACCTCGTAGATGATCGGGATCGCCGGATCGCCGGGCAGGATGAAATAGCAATGCAGCGAGTGCGGCAGCCGCTGCTCGACGTTCTCGACGGTACGGCAGGCGGCGACCAGCGCCTGACCGATCACCTGACCGCCGAACACCCGCTGCCAACTCGTCTGCGGGCTGGTGCCGCGGAACAGGTTCTCCTCCAGCGGCTCGAGGTCGAGGATGGAAATCAGGTCGATCAGGCTTTTGGACATGGAGTTCCAGTCGTTCTGGGTGCGCCCGGCGAGCGGAACCGCGAGCTTGTACCGTTGGGAAACCTGTTTCGCTCAGCTATAACCCGCTGACAAGTCTGGTTTCGAGAAAGGTGCGATGATGGCGGCTCAGCCTGGCATTGTGATCGCGGGCGGCGCCTTCGCCGGTCTGGCGCTGGCGTTGGCGCTGCGTCAGGGGCTGGGCGAGGCCGTGCCGGTGATCGTCGCCGATCCGGCGCTGGCCAGCCGGCCGAGCCGCGATCCGCGCGCCACCGCCATCGTCGCCGCCTGCCGGCGCCTGTTCGAGAGCATCGGCGTCTGGGATGAGGTCGGGCCGCAGTCGCAGCCGATCCTCGACATGGTGGTGACGGATTCGAAACTGGCGGACGCGACGCGGCCGACGTTTCTCACCTTCGCCGGCGAGGTCGAGCCCGGCGAACCTTTCGCCCACATGGTGGAGAACCGCCTGTTGATCGACGCGCTGGTGAAGCGCGCCGAAGCGGACGGCGTGACGCTGCGCGCGACTGCCGTTACCGGCTATCGGGCGCACGACGGCGGCATCGACGTGACGTTTGCCGACGGCGACACCACCGGCGCCAGCGTGCTGGTCGCCGCCGACGGCGCGCGTTCGAAACTGCGCGAGCGCGCCGGCATCGCCACCCACGGCTGGGAATACGATCAGTCCGGAATTGTCGTCACCGTCGGCCACGAGCGCGATCACGAGGGCCGCGCGGAGGAGCATTTCCTGCCCGCCGGGCCGTTCGCCATCCTGCCGCTGAAGGGCAATCGCTCGTCGCTGGTGTGGACCGAGACGCGCAAGAATGCCGCGCGCATCGTCGCGTTGCCGGACGACGAATTCCATGCCGAACTGGAGCAGCGCTTCGGCCTGCACCTCGGCGAGATCAGGGCGCTCGACAAGCCGCGCGCGTTTCCGCTGCAGTACTTCGTGGCGCGCGCCTTCATCGCCGACCGGATGGCGCTGGTCGGCGACGCCGCGCATGTGATCCATCCGATCGCGGGGCAGGGTCTCAACATGGGGCTGAAGGATATCGCGGCGCTGGCGGAAGTGATCGTCGACGCGGCGCGGCTCGGTATCGATCCGGGCTCGGCCAACGTGCTGGAGCGCTATCAGCGCTGGCGGCGCTTCGACACCATGGCGATGGGCGCGGCGACCAACGCGCTCAACGTGCTGTTCTCCAACGACTCGACGCTGCTGCGTGGCGTGCGCGATATCGGCCTCGGTCTCGTCGATCGCCTGCCGCCGCTGAAAAACATGTTCATCAAGCAGGCGGCGGGTTTGTCCGGCGAAGTGCCGCGTCTGTTGAAGGGCGAGGCGTTGTAGTGGCGCGAAAAATTTCGCGCGCCCTTATCCAAGGCATCTGACTCGAATTCGATACGCGTGAACAACAACCTCGCGTCCTCCCCGCGCAGGCGGGGACGACGGCATCGATGCTGTTACTTCCGCACGCAAATCACGCGCACCATCGCCGTCTTCACGTCCTTCGCTGCGCCGTCCGTCGCAACCTCGTTGCTCTTGAGGAAATCGCGTACGAGATCCGCCGGCGCCAGCATCGCCTGCGGCGCGCTGTTGCCCGCCACCGGGCCGGCATACTGCACCGGCCGCAATTGCACGATGCCGGCGAACCGACCTCCGGCGTCGAATGCGGCCGCGCCGGAAAAGCCGAGGCCGGGCACCGGCGTCAGCGCCAGCCCGCCGTTGCTCCCGCTCGGCGTTACGCTCGCGCGGGCGTTGCTCACCGCCGCGCCGCCGCCCTGGCTGCGCGGATCGGCGATGCCGGTCAGCGTCACGTCGGCTTTCGCCGCCGCTCCGTCAAGCGCCAACGCCGCGAGTTCGCGCGTGCCGTAGACGCGCAGCAAAGCGAGATCATGGGTCTTGTTCTCCGCCACCTTGTCGGCGTTGCCATGGCCGGGAACGACGATGGACTTGCAGCCCTCGACGGATTGACGGTCGGTAAGGATGAAGCCCTTGCCGCTGACGATAACGCCGCTGGCGTATTCGACGCTCTTGCGCGGCGGCGGACCTACCGCCTGCGCACCGCTCGGAAACGCATTGAACGCGCTCGACATCGCGATCACCACCGGCTCCATCGTGGCCTTGCTGGCGTCGTCATAACGGATCGTCAGGAACCGCACCTCGTCGCCGCGCAACTGGCCGCGCAGATAGAAGTTCATTCTTCCGTCCACGCCCGAGAGCACCAGGAAATCCGGCTTCACGGTGGAATAGGTCACCTTGCGGCCGGCCGGCTCGGCGCGGAGCTGCGACGCGAGTTTGGCGGTGGTGACATCGGCCTGCTTGCGCCGCGTCAGCGAGATCTCGACCGCGCCGGACGGCGAGCGCCAGTGCGTGCCGTTGGCATCGCCGCCTTGCTGCGGGACCAGCTTCGACGGCAGGCCGGTGCGCATGCCGGTGCCGGGATCGCCGATCAGTTTCCAGCCGACATTGGCCTGCAGTTTCTTCGCGCTTGCCGCGAGTTGTTCGCGCTCCTGCGGATTGAGCACGCCGGTCGGCTTGCTCTTGCGGCTGGTCTGGAATGTCTTGATCGCCGTCACCAGCCGCTCGCTGGCCTCGCCGTTGATCAGCCCGTTGTATTTGCCGACCCAGGCCAGATCCGACTGGATCGCCTCGCGCGCGCCCTGCGACAGCGCCTTGAGGGTGTCGAGCGGCGTCTCCGTCGCCGGCGGCACCGCGACGGTGGCGACGGGTTTCGGCCTGGCGGCATGGGATTGCGCGGCGGCCGGCAGCGCCGTCGCGGCAAGGATCAGCGTGGCGGGGATCAACGATCGCATGAGCGGACTTTTGGCGGGTTGCATGGCCTCGTCGGAAGCGCGAATGGAGCATAGATCAGCATGGATCGTAAGTCTGAGAAAGCGGCGGCGAGGTTCGATGCCATCGCCCGCCGTCGCCGTGCTACAACGGCGCCGCAACAGGATGACGCTTCAAGATGCTCTCTCCCGAAGAACTCGAACGCTACGCCCGCCATATCGTGATGCGTGAGGTCGGCGGCCCCGGCCAGGCGAAACTCAAGGCGGCGCGGGTGCTCTCGATCGGCGCGGGCGGGCTCGGTGCGCCGGTGCTGATGTATCTCGCCGCCGCCGGCGTCGGCACCCTCGGCGTGGTCGACGACGACGTGGTGACGCTGTCGAACCTGCAACGCCAGATCATCCACACGACGCCGGACATCGGCCACCGCAAGGTGGACAGCGCGCAGGCGACCGTCGCCGCGCTCAATCCGCATGTGGCGTTTCGCGCGCATCCCGTGCGGCTCGATGCGTCGAACGCGATGGGGCTGCTGGCGGACTACGATGTCGTCGTTGACGGATCGGACAATTTCGCCACGCGCTATCTGGTGGCGGATGCGTGTTACCTCGCGAAGAAGCCGCTCGTCACCGGCGCGCTGGGCGTGTTCGACGCCTCGCTCACCACGATCCGCGCGCACGAGCGAGACGCCGACGGCGTACTTAACCCGACCTATCGCTGCCTGTTTCCGGAGCCGCCGCCGCCCGGCACCGTACTGGCCTGCGCCGAGGCCGGCGTGATGGGCGCGCTGGCGGGCACGCTCGGCTCGCTGATGGCGCTGGAAGCGATCCGCGAGATCGTCGGCTTCGGCGAGGGGCTGGTGGGTCGGCTTTTGATGATCGACGCGCGCGCGATGCGTTTCGAGACGCTGCGCTACGCCCGCGATCCGGCCAATCCGCTCAACGGCGATAACCCGACGATCCGGGATTTAAGCGGGTACAGTTAGAGTCCCAACCGTCATTGCGAGGAACGAGGCGACGAAGCAATCCAGCTCTTAACAACGAAGGACTGGATTGCTTCGCTTCGCTCGCAATGACGGACAGGCTGCCGCCTACTCCGCCGCAGCCGCGAGGTAGCGCTGGCGCAGTTCGCGCTTGAGCAGTTTGCCGCTGGGATTCTTCGGCAGGCTGTCGACGAAGATGACGCGCTTCGGCGTCTTGAAGTGCGCCATGGCCTTGGCGCAATGATCGATCACCGCGCCTTCGGTCAGCGACTGGCCGGCCTTCACCACGACGATCGCCGTCACCGCCTCGATCCAGCGCGGATCGGGCAGGCCGACCACGGCAACCTCGGACACTTCCGGCAGCCGGTAGATCATTTCCTCGACCTCGCGGCTGGCGACGTTCTCGCCGCCGGTCTTGATCATGTCCTTCCGCCGGTCGACCACGGTGATGTAGCCGTCCTCATCGACGGTGGCGAGGTCGCCGGAGTGAAACCAGCCGCCGACGAAGGCTTCCGCCGTCTTCTCCGGATTGTTGTAATAGCCCGACAAAAGATGCGGCGAGCGATGCACGATCTCGCCGACTTCACCGACCGCGACGTCTTGCATGTCGTCGTTGACGACGCGGGTTTCGACGTTGAGCGCCGGCTTGCCGGCGGAGCCGGCCTTGCGCAACTGATCCTCCGGCTTCAGCACGGTGGCGAGCGGTGCGATCTCGGTTTGGCCGTAGAAATTCCAGAACCGCACGTCCGGCAATCGGCGTTGCAGTTCGAGCAGCACTTCCACCGGCATGATCGATGCGCCGTAGTATCCCTTGCGCAGGCTGCTCAGGTCCGTGGTGTCGAATGCCGGCGAGCGCAGCATCCCGATCCACACTGTCGGCGGCGCGAAGAACGAGGTCACGCCGTGCCTGGCGATCAACGACAGGATCAGGTCCGGCATCGGCTTGCCGATGACGATGTTGGTCGAGCCGAGATAGACGGCGGGGCCGAGGAACACGTCGAGCTGCGCGCAGTGATAGAGCGGCAGCGCGTGCAGGACGATATCCTCCTCCGCCATGCTGCCCTCGATGATGCAACTGACATATTGCCACATCACCGCTTCGTGGCTCAGCATCGCACCCTTCGGCAGCGACTCGGTGCCGCTCGTGTAGATGATCTGCGCGAGGTCGCGGTTGTCGACATAGGTGGTCACCGGCGCGGCGTCAGCATCGAGCAGGTCGTCGAAGGTGGTCATGCCCGCGGGCGGCGCGGCTGGGTCTTCGCCCGGCAGCCACACCATGGATTTCACCGCGCAGTCCCTGGCGGAGGCATCGCGTCCCGCGTCGACGAAGTCGGGGCCGACCGCCAGCAAGGTGGCGCCGGAGCTGGACAGAATGAAGCGGATCTCGTCCGGATTGAGCATGAAGTTGATCGGCACCATCACCGCGCCGATCCGCGCCAGCGCGAAGCGCAACGCCGCGAAGCTGTGTGAGTTGCGCGACAGCACCGCGACGCGGTCGCCCGGGCCTATGCCGAATTTGCCGAGGCCGCGCCCGAGGCGGTCGCAGATCGTGTTCATTCCGGCATAGGTCCAGACCGTGTCGCCGCAGATCAGCGCGGTCTTGTCGCCGAGGCGCTGCGCGGAGCGGCGCAGCATGTCGCCGATGCTCTGGCCGCGCGCGTGCTGGATGGTGGTGGCGAGATTGTCGGTCATCGGCGTCTCCAGTCCCTCGCGTTCGATGTTTCCCGAACGCTAGCAAGCGCCATTCGCGCCCGCAATTCGGCGTCGTCCCGCAACGGTTTTGCGGAAATGCGGCATCGCCGGGATCTGATGGTTGACGGCGAAGGGGGCGCCGCGAAGGCTCCGCGACCTCACACCATGCTGGGCAGGATGCGATCCGGGGGCTTGTGGGCGTCGAGAAGAGCGCGGATGTTGATGATGACCTTCTCGCCCATCTCGACGCGGCCCTCGATGGTGGCGGAGCCCATGTGCGGCAGCAGCACCACCTTGCCGGCCTTGGCGAGCCGCACCAGCTTCGGATTGACGGCGGGTTCGTGCTCGTAGACGTCGAGGCCCGCGCCGGCGATCTCGCCGGTCTCGATCAGCTTCGTCATGGTGTCTTCGTCGATCACCGTGCCGCGCGCAGTATTGACGATGTAGGCGTCCTTGCGGATCAGCTTGAGGCGGCGCGCCGAGAGCAGATGGAAGGTCGCCGGCGTGTGCGGGCAGTTGACGGAGATGATGTCCATCCGCGCCAGCATCTGGTCGAGCGAATCCCAATAGGTCGCGCCGAGTTCGTCGGCGATCATCGGCGCCACCGGCTTGCGGTTGTGATAGTGGATCTGCAGGCCGAAGGCGCGGGCGCGGCGCGCCACCGCCTGGCCGATGCGACCCATGCCGATAATGCCGAGCCGCTTGCCGCCGAGCCGCTTGCCGAGCATCCAGGTCGGCGACCAGCCCGGCCAGTCCTTGCCCTCGGGCACGATGTTGGCGCCCTCGATCATGCGGCGCGGCACCGCGAGGATCAGCGCCATGGTCATGTCGGCGGTGTCCTCGGTGAGGACGCGCGGGGTGTTAGTGATGGTGATGCCGCGGGCGTGGGCGGCGGCGACATCGATGTTGTCGACCCCGTTGCCGAACTGCGCGATCAGTTTCAGCTGCGGGCCGGCCTGCTTGATCAGGTCTTCGCTGATGTCGTCGGTGACGGTCGGCACCAGCACGTCGGCGGTGCGCATCGCGTCCGCCAGTTCGTCCTGACTCATGGCATGGTCGTCGAGGTTGAGGCGGGCGTCGAACAGTTCGCGCATCCGCGTTTCGATCGAATCCGGCAGCGTGCGCGTGACCACGACGAGAGGTTTCTTTTTGGCCGCCATGATCTGTCCTCCCGCCGCCGCCGCGCCTCCGGCCGCCGAAAGACCGGTGCGAAGTCGATGTTATCTCGTGCGAACTTCAGGCCTGGGCCGCGCCTGTTCAGTCCTCATTAACCGGGGTGTTCGAAACTGCGGCTGCCGCATCGATTTCGGATATCCACGGTTCTCTCGCAGCATCCCGCGCGCCTTTGGGCTCGTCGCCGGGTGCTGGCGTCGAACCTTCTCTAGCAGAAGGCCCGGCCAAGACAAGAACTCCTGCCGGTGTCGAAATCAGGTGGCGGAACCGGGTCGCGCACGGGGATGTGCGGCCGGATGCGTAGCGTTGCGGAGCCTAAGGGGCAGGTCGATGGCGTTGAATGGCGTTCGGATTTCAGTGGCGGCGATGGCTGTGGGTGCCGCGCTGCTGATGGCGGGAAGCGCGGCGCTGGCTGCGGTGGCGGTCGGATCGGCGAGCGGCTTGCCCGTCCCGCGCTATGTCAGCCTGAAGTCCGATCACGTCAACGTGCGGCGCGGTCCCACCAAGGACAATGACGTGAGCTGGATCTACACCAAGGCCGGCCTGCCGGTGGAAGTGACCGCCGAATTCGAGAACTGGCGACGGGTGCGCGATTCCGAGGGCGCCGAGGGCTGGGTCTATCACTCGCTGCTGTCGGGACGCCGCACCGCGGTGGTGACGATGAAATCCAAGGACGAACTGGCTTCGCTGTATGACAGCGCCGACGCCAAGAGCGCTGTGGTGGCCCGCCTGCAGGCCGGCGTGGTGGCGCAGGTCAAGCGCTGCAACAACGGCTGGTGCCATATCAGCGGCGAAGGCTTCGACGGCTGGATCGAACAGCTTCGGCTGTGGGGCGTCTATGCCGACGAGAAGGTGAACTGAACGACTCTCGCCGCCTTGTGCGGCGGTGAAGAGAGCGCAAAAAACAAAGCCCCCGAACGTCGTTCGGGGGCTTGTTTCGTCAGAAATCGTGAGGGAGAGCGGTCAGCGCTTCTTGCGCAGCCGTACCACCATGTCGACGCGGCTGATCTCGTAGCCTTCCGGCACGTCAGGCATCTTCTGCAGCATCAGGTTCGAGTCGTGGATGTCCACCAGCTCGTGGCTGTTCTCCAGATAGAAGTGATGGTGCGTCGAGACGTTGGTGTCGAAATAGGTCTTGGTACCGTCGACGCTGACCTGACGCAGCAGGCCGGCATCGGTCAACTGGTTGAGGGTGTTGTAGACGGTCGCCAGCGACACCGGCACCTTGGCGTGGGTGGCTTCCTCGTAGAGCATTTCCGCCGTCAGGTGGCGGTCGCCCTTGCCGAACAGCAGCCAGCCGAGCGCCATGCGCTGCCGGGTCGGGCGCAGGCCCACCGACTGCAGCATTTCGTTGACGTCGTGCCACGGACAGCCCGTCAGCGCCGGATGGCGGCCCGGAACCGGCATCGCGGCCTCACCGGCGGTCACAACCGTCGAGGCAACAACCTCTGATTTGTCGTCCATCTTCACTTCAGGCACCCAATCAGCCCTTCAACGCAAGAATATCGTGTCCTCATTATAGGGAGGATGGGAGTAGATGCAAGTTTTTCGCAACTAGGGTGGCCGTCGGATCCAGCGAAGGGAAGGCGGCTCGGTGCGGCAACTCCCGCATCCGCAATCGCTTTTCCCGCCGTAAAGCCCGTGTTAGAGAGCGAATCGGCCTGCCAATCGGGTTTGGTGCGAGGTCTGGGATCATACGGCGAAAGGCGGGCGACATGCAGGACAAGCGTGGCAGTTATGAATATGAGGACCTGCTGGCCTGCGGCCGCGGGGAGCTGTTCGGACCGGGCAACGCCCAACTGCCACTGCCGCCGATGCTGATGTTCGACCGCATCACCGAAATCTCCGAAACCGGCGGCGAATACGGCAAGGGCATCGTCCGCGCCGAACTCGACGTCAAACCCGATCTCTGGTTCTTCGGCTGCCACTTCAAGGGCGATCCGGTGATGCCGGGCTGCCTCGGCCTCGACGCCATGTGGCAGATGGTCGGGTTCTTCCTCGGCTGGTCGGGCGGCCCTGGCCCCGGCCGCGCGCTCGGCCTCGGCGAACTGAAATTCTCCGGCCAGGTACTGCCGAACATCAGCAAGGTCGTCTACACCGTCGACATCAAGCGGGTGATGCGTTCCAAATTGTGGCTCGGCATTGCCGACGGCTCGCTTTCGGCCGATGGCGAGATTATCTATCGCGCCAAGGATTTGCGTGTCGGGCTGTTCAAGCAGGCGGCTGCCTGAGCGGGTGGACGTCGAACGCTCATCATGCCTCCGCGTCGGGATGCATGGGTGCGATGGCCGCGTGCGATCGTCGGATCGGCGGCGTGACGTAAATCACAATTTTCAGGCCGGCATCGCGCCGTTATGTTGCGATGGCGGACTTTGGGGATCAACGCAGGGACAGGCGAGGCAAATATGAGACGAGTTGTGGTCACCGGGATGGGCATCGTCTCATCGATCGGAAACAACACTCAGGAAGTGCTGGCGAGTCTCTACGAGGCCAAGCCCGGCATCTCGCGGGCCGAGAAATACGCGGAGCTTGGGTTCCGCTCGCAGGTCCAGGGCGCGCCGACGCTCGATACCGAAGGTATGATCGACCGCCGCGCCATGCGGTTTCTGGCGCAAGGCGGCGTCTGGAACCACATCGCGATGGAGCAGGCGATCCGCGATTCCGGGCTCGAGCCGTCCGACGTTTCCAACGAACGTACCGGCATCATCATGGGCTCCGGCGGTCCCTCGACGCGCACCATCGTCGAGGGCGCCGACATCGCCCGCGCCAAGGGGCCGAAGCGGGTCGGCCCGTTTGCGGTGCCGAAAGCGATGTCGTCCACGGCGTCGGCGACGCTCGCCACCTGGTTCAAGATCAAGGGCGTGAACTATTCGATCTCGTCGGCCTGCGCGACGTCCAATCACTGCATCGGCAACGCCTACGAAACCATCCAGTGGGGCAAGCAGGACGTCGTCTTCGCCGGCGGCTCCGAGGAACTGGACTGGACGCTGTCGGTGTTCTTCGACGCCATGGGCGCGATGTCGTCGAAGTACAACGATACGCCGAGCGTCGCCTCGCGTGCCTATGACGTCAACCGCGATGGCTTCGTCATCGCCGGCGGCGCCGGTGTGCTGGTGCTGGAAGAACTCGAACACGCGAAAGCGCGCGGCGCACGCATCTACGGCGAAATCGTCGGCTACGGCGCGACCTCGGACGGCTACGACATGGTGGCTCCCTCGGGCGAAGGCGCCGAGCGATGCATGAAGATGGCGCTGTCGACGGTGAAGGGTCCGGTGGACTACATCAATCCGCACGCCACCTCGACGCCGGCCGGCGATCCGCCGGAAATCGAAGCGATTCGAAAGGTGTTCGGCAACGAGGACAAGTGTCCTCCGATCTCCGCCACCAAATCGCTGACCGGCCATTCGCTCGGCGCGACCGGCGTGCAGGAAGCGATCTACTCGCTGCTGATGATGAACAACGGCTTCATCTGCGAAAGCGCCAACATTCAGGAACTCGACCCGGCGTTCGCCGACATGCCGATCGTGCGCAAGCGCATCGACAACGCCAAGGTCGGTACCGTGCTCTCCAATTCGTTCGGTTTCGGCGGCACCAACGCAACGCTGGTGTTCAAGCGACTGGACGCGTGACTTTCTTTGACCTCTCCTCGCTTGCGGGGAGAGGTCGGCGAGCAGCGCGAGCTGCGAACCGGGTGAGGGGCGCTTTTTGTTGCGCCTCGCCAACCCCCTCACTCCAACCCTCTCCCCGCGAGCAGGGAGAGGGAGTAGGCCCGACGGTGGAATTGAGGACATCATGACGCAACTGATGCAAGGCAAGCGCGGTCTCATCATGGGGGTCGCGAACGATCACTCCATCGCATGGGGTATCGCGCGGACGCTTCACGCCCACGGCGCTGAACTTGCCTTCACCTATCAGGGCGAGGCGTTGGGCAAGCGGGTCAAGCCGCTCGCCGAGTCGCTGAACTCGGAACTGGTGCTGCCGTGCGATGTCGAGGATATCGCCAGCGTCGACGCCGTGTTCGCGACGCTCAAGGAGAAATGGGGCACGCTCGATTTTCTCGTCCACGCCATCGGATTCTCCGACAAGAACGAGTTGAAGGGCCGCTACGCGGACACCACGCGCGCGAACTTCTCACGCACCATGGTGATCTCGTGCTTCTCCTTCACCGAAGTCGCCAAGCGCGCGGCGGAGATGATGCCGCAGGGCGGCTCGATGATCACGCTGACGTTCGGCGGCGCAACGCGCGTGATGCCGAACTACAATGTGATGGGTGTTGCGAAAGCGGCGCTCGAAGCCTCGGTACGCTATCTCGCGAGCGACTTTGGCCGCAGCGGCATTCGCGTCAACGCGGTCTCGGCGGGACCGGTGCGCACGCTGGCGGGCTCCGGCATCGGCGACGCGCGCGCGATGTTCGCGTTCCAGCAAAAACATTCGCCGCTCGGGCGCGGCGTGACCCTCGACGAACTCGGCGGCACCGCGCTGTATTTCCTGTCGGACCTGTCCGGCGGCGTCACCGGCGAAGTCCACTTCGTCGATTCCGGCTACAACGTCATCTCGATGCCGCATCCGGATGAGTTGAAAGGCGAGTAGACAAACCCGTAGTGGTCGTCCCCGCGAAGGCGGGACGACTGCGATTGATGCCTCAGCCCGCCGCGATCTTTTCGGCGCGCTGGAACGCCGGCCGCGCGGCGCAGCGGTCGAGATAGCGATCGAAAGCCGGACGCGTTGGCACCATCTTGAACATGCGGATCGCAAAGTTCATGCCTGCGCCGATCGCGATATCGGCGGCGGAGAATGTATCGCCGAGCAGCCACGGTCCCGTCTCCAGCGCCTGCTCCAGCACGTCGAAGGTTTGTGTTGTGCTGCCCCAGGCGGCGCTCATCGCGGGAATTTCGAGCTTGGTGTAGGCTTGCAGGATGGCCGGTTCGATGCAGCTCGGCGCGAAGAACAGCCATTGCAGATACTTGCCGCGCTTCGGATCGCCGAGCGGCGGCGCCAGTTTCGCCTCCGGCACGCGCTCGGCGACATAGGCGCAGATCGCTGCCGATTCGGCGATGGCGACGTCGCCGTCGGTCAGCGCCGGCACCTTGCCCATCGGATTGATCGCGAGATACTCCGGCGACTTCTGCGCACCGGTGGAAATGTCGGTGAGCACCTTCTCGTAAGGCTGCCCGGTTTCCTCCAGCAGCCACAGCGTAGTGAAGGAACGCGAGCGCGGCGACCAGTAGAGTTTCAGCATCAGCATTCCCTTCCAGATGTTTGTCGTCATTGCGAGGAGCGTTAGCGACGAAGCAATCCAGTTCTAGCTTGTGGCTTTCTGGATTGCTTCGCTTCGCTCGCAATGACGACATAGACAGCCCGGCAAATCTACTCAAACAAAAAGGGCGGCCGCGAGGCCGCCCCTTTCAATTTGTCAGGCCGTGGCGCTTACTCGCCGGCGGCTTCGCGCGGCGCGGCGTCGGCCTTCGGCTTGGCTTCGAGGTCCTCGCCGGTCTCCTGGTCGACCGCCTTCATCGACAGCCGCGTCTTGCCGCGATCGTCGAAGCCGAGCAGCTTCACCTTGACCTTGTCGCCTTCCTTGACGACGTCGGAGGTCTTCTGCACGCGGTTCGCAGCGAGCTGCGAGATGTGCACGAGGCCGTCCTTGGCGCCGAAGAAGTTCACGAACGCACCGAACTCCATCACCTTGACCACGGTGCCGTCGTAGATCTGGCCGACTTCCGGATCGGACGCGATCGACTTGATCCACTTGATCGCGGCCTTCATCGCCTCACCGTCGTTCGACGCCACCTTCACAGTGCCGTCGTCCTCGATGTTGACCTTGGCGCCGGTCTTCTCGACGATCTCGCGGATCACCTTGCCGCCGGTGCCGATCACTTCGCGGATCTTGTCGGTGGCGATCTTGAAGGTCTCGATGCGCGGCGCGTATTCGCCGAGTTCGGCGCGGGCGTTGGTCAGCGCCTTGGCCATCTCACCCAGGATATGGATGCGGCCGTCCTTGGCCTGGCCGAGCGCCACCTTCATGATCTCCTCGGTGATGCCGGCGATCTTGATGTCCATCTGCAGCGAGGTGATGCCCGCCTCGGTGCCGGCTACCTTGAAGTCCATGTCGCCGAGATGATCCTCGTCGCCGAGAATGTCGGAGAGCACCGCGTAGCGGCTCCCCTCAAGGATGAGGCCCATGGCGATGCCCGCGGTCGGCCGCTTCAAGGGAACGCCCGCGTCCATCAGCGACAGCGAAGCGCCGCACACCGACGCCATCGACGACGAGCCGTTGGACTCGGTGATCTCGGAGACGACGCGGATGGTGTAGGGGAATTCGTGATGCGGCGGCAGCACCGGATGGATCGCGCGCCACGCCAGTTTTCCGTGGCCGATTTCGCGCCGCTTGGTGCCGCCGAGGCGGCCCGTCTCGCCGACCGAGTAGGGCGGGAAGTTGTAGTGCAGCAGGAACGTCTCCTTGTACGTGCCCGCCAATGCATCGATGTACTGCTCGTCCTCGCCGGTGCCGAGCGTGGTGACCACCAGCGCCTGAGTCTCGCCGCGGGTGAACAGTGCCGAGCCGTGAGCGCGCGGCAGCACGCCGACCTCGGCCAGAATGTTGCGCACGGTCTTGACGTCGCGGCCGTCAATGCGCTTGCCGGTGTCGAGGATGTTCCAGCGCACGATCTTGGCTTCGAGGTGCTTGAACACGGCGGCGATGCGCAGCTTGTCGTACTTCGGCTCCTGGCCCTCGGGGAAGAAGTGAGCGAGCGCCTTCTCCTTGACCTTGCCGACGGCGGCGTAGCGGTCCTGCTTCACCGGAATGGCGTAAGCGGCGCGCAGCTCCTGCTCGACCAGGCCGAGCATTTCCTTTTCGATGGCGTCGTCATCGACCACGGTGACTTCGCGCGGCTCCTTGGCGGCCTTCTCGGCCAGCTGGATGATCGCGTCGATTACCGGCTGGAAGTGACGGTGACCGAACATCACCGCGCCGAGCATGATCTCTTCCGACAGCTCCTTGGCTTCGGATTCGACCATCAGCACTGCGTCCGAGGTGCCGGCGACCACCAGTTCGAGCTGGGTTTCGCTCATCTCGTCGAGGACGGGATTGAGCACGTATTCGTCGTTGATGAAGCCGACGCGGGCCGCGCCGATCGGGCCCTTGAACGGCACGCCGGACAGCGTCAGCGCGGCGGAAGCCGCCACCATCGCCAGCACGTCGGGATCGTTCTCCATGTCGTGCGAGAGCACGGTGACGATGACTTGCGTTTCATTGCGCCAGCCGTCGGCGAACAGCGGACGGATCGGACGGTCGATCAGACGGGAGACCAGCGTTTCCTTTTCGGTCGGCCGGCCTTCGCGCTTGAAGTAGCCGCCGGGAATGCGGCCGGCGGCATAGGTCTTCTCCTGATAGTCCACGGTCAGCGGCAGGAAGTCGACGCCCTCGCGCGGCGATTTCGCGGCGACCACGGTGGCGAGCACGACGCTTTCGCCGTAGCTCGCGACCACCGCGCCGTCGGCCTGACGGGCGACCTTGCCGGTTTCGAGCTTGAGCGGACGCCCGCCCCAATCGATCTCGACGGTATGCTTATTGAACATGTGATTTTCTTTCATGGTTCGTCGGCCGGCTGGCAGCCTCAAAGCACGAAAGCCATGCGCAAGACGGCGGGACGCTGTTCGCGGCGGCACGCTGCATGGCGCAGCATGTCCGCGAAACCAGCGTCCGGCGATCCTGCCATGGCTTTGGTATCTTGAATGGCTTCCATCCTTCCGATGGTGCGGGCGAAGCGATCGCTCTGCGATCGCAGCCATTGGCCCGCGCGACGGGCGCCTCGCCCGTCAGATGCCCAGCCGCCGGATTGCTGCTGGACCCTTCTCGTCGCCTCTCGCCGCAAAGTCGGTTTCATCGACTTTGCTTTTCAGGGTCCAACCCGGGTAAATCCGGGTCGGCGGGGAGAGGGAGTTTGCTTCGCTGCGCTGTGAATCCAAATCAAATTCAGGCGCGCGATCTCCGCTCAGCGGCGGATGTTGTGCTTCTCGAGCATCGCCTTGTAGCGCGCCTCGTCCTTCTTCTTGACGTAGTCGAGGAGCGAGCGGCGGGTGGAGACGAGCTTCAGGAGGCCGCGGCGCGAATGATTGTCCTTGCCGTGGGTCTTGAAGTGCTCGGTGAGGTTGGCAATGCGTTCCGACAGGATCGCGACCTGCACCTCGGGAGAACCGGTGTCGCCGGCCTTGTTTGCATTCGACTTGATGACTTCCGCTTTGCGTTCGGCGGTAATCGACATCGTCACACTCTTTCGTTGTTGTTGCGACCGGAGCTGGCAGTCAGCCCGGACAGGTTGAAGACGCGCTTGGGGATGAGTTCGCCATTGCCCAGCTCGGCGAGGGCCAGTAGCCGGCCTGCCACCGTGACATAGACTGTGCCGCTGCAATGGGGCGCATCCCGTCCGCGCAACAAAACGGCCTGGCCCCGATGGAGCCTTGCCGCATCCGCCCGTGTGACGGCCAGTGCCGGGATGTCGTCCAGCGCGGTCTCAACGGGCAGCAGCGCGTCGGCGAGGCTGCCCTCGCCAGACGCGGCTCTATCGCACAAAGCCTCCAATTCCGCCAGCGGAATCATATCCTGCTCGTCGAACGGGCCGACCAGCGTGCGGCGCAGCGCACTGATATGGCCGTAGCAGCCGAGCAGGCGGCCGATGTCGCGGGCCAGCGCCCGCACATAGGTGCCCTTGCCGCATTCGGCTTCGAACACCGAGCGGTTGTTATCCAACTGTTCTGTCAGGACTAATTCGTGAATCTCGACCGGGCGGGGCTTCAGTTCCACCACCTCGCCGTCGCGTGCCAGGTCATAGGCGCGTTCACCCTGTACCTTGATCGCGGAATATTGCGGCGGGATCTGTTCGATGACGCCGGTGAACCGCGGCAGCAGCGCCCGGATCGCGTTGGCATCGGGGCGGGCGTCGCTGGTGTGCGTCACGCGGCCCTCGGTGTCGTCGGTGTCGCGTTCCTCGCCCCAGGTCACGGTGAAGCGATAGCGCTTGCGGCCGTCCATCACGAAGGGGACCGTCTTGGTGGCTTCTCCCAAAGCGATGGGCAGGCCGCCGGACGCTAGCGGATCGAGGGTGCCGGCATGGCCGGCGCGCTTGGCATTGAACAGCCGCTTCACCACCGCCACCGCCTGCGTCGAGGTCATGCCGATCGGTTTGTCGAGCACCACCCAGCCGTGGACGTCGCGGCGGTCGCGTTTCTGCTGGCCGCCCTGGCGCTGCGGTTTGTTGGCGCGCGGATCATTGGTGGCGCGCATCCGCTCCGGCGAGGGGCCAAAATTATTTTCAGTGTCCTGATGGAAATCAGCGCTTTTGGCGGCGACGGCGTCGTCTGGCGAGGTCACTGTCATTCACTTTCGTTCGAATCGGATTTGAGGTCGCGCTGTACCGCGGGCGTTCGCAAAAGCTTCTCGATCCGTTCCGCTTCTTCGAATCGGTCGTCGACGCGGAAACGAAGATCAGGCGCAAATTTTAAGTTAACGCGCCGCGCCACCTCGCCGCGCAGGAACTTTTTGTTGCGGTCGAACGCGTCGATCACCGCGTCCAGATCGTTGCCGCCGAGCGGCATCACATAGACGGTCGCGAGCTTGAGGTCCGGCGACATCCGTACTTCGGGGATGGTGACGATATGACTCTCGAGATCGGGGTCGTGCACGTCGCCATGTGCGAGAATTTCCGCAATGGCATGGCGCACGGTTTCGCCGACGCGCAACTGGCGCTGCGATCCGCCGGGATGTTTCGCGGGTTGATGGTGGCGAGGCATAGAAGGTCTTTCAAAACAGGCGTTATGCCCGCGCTTGTGGCGGGCATCCACGTCTTTCTTGGAACACTTGGTTTAAGACGTGGATGGCCGGACTTTCATGCGAAGACGCGCTTCGCGTTTTTGTCCAGCCATGACGCCTGGTTCAACGCAGGTTCGTTGTGAGATTTGGACTCACAGCGAACGCTGGATCGTCTCCACACGATAGCACTCGATGACGTCACCGACGCGCATGTCGTGGTAGCTCTCGAAGGCCATGCCGCACTCCTGTCCGGACTGGACTTCCTTCACTTCGTCCTTGAACCGCTTCAGGGTCGACAGCTTGCCTTCGTGCACCACGACGTTGTCGCGGATCAGGCGCACGTTGGCACCGCGTTCCACGGTGCCGTCGGTGACGCGGCAGCCGGCGACCTTGCCGACCTTGGAGATGTTGAACACCTCGAGGATCTGCGCGTTGCCGAGCATGGTTTCGCGCAGGGTCGGCGCGAGCAGGCCGCTCATCGCCTTCTTCACGTCGTCCACGAGGTCGTAGATGATGTTGTAGTAGCGGATCTCGATGCCGTTGCGCTTGGCGAGCGCCGTGGCTTCCTTGTTGGCTCGCACCGAGAAGCCGATGATCGCGGCGTTGAAGCCTTCAGCCAGCGTCACGTCGGATTCCGAAATGCCGCCGACGCCCGCGTGCAGAATGCGCGCGGCGACTTCGTCGGTGCCGAGCTTTTCCAGCGAGCCGAGGATCGCTTCGAGCGAGCCCTGCACGTCGGCCTTGATGACCAGCGGGAAGTCCTTGCGGCCGGTGGTCTTGAGCTGCGACATCATCTGCTCGAGCGAGCCGCGCATACCAGAGGCGCTGGCGGCGGCGTTCTCACGCTTCTGATGCGCGCGATAGCTCGTGACCTGACGGGCGCGGGCTTCGTTCTCGACCACGGCGAGGCGGTCGCCGGCTTCCGGCGGACCGTTGAAGCCGAGCACTTCCACCGGCACTGAAGGGCCGGCTTCCTCGATGGTGTCGCCCTGATCGGAAATCAGCGCGCGAACACGGCCCATCTCGGCGCCGGCGACGATGATGTCGCCGACCCGCAGGGTGCCGCGCTGCACCAGCACCGTTGCGACCGGACCACGGCCGCGATCGAGCTTGGCTTCGATCACCGTGCCTTCGGCCGGGCGCTGCGAGTTGGTCTTGAGGTCGAGCAGTTCGGCCTGCAACGAGATCATCTCGAGCAGCTTGTCGAGATTGGTCTTGTTCTTGGCGGACACTTCGACGTCGACGACGTCGCCGCCGAAGGACTCCACCTGCACGTCGTGCTGCAACAGTTCGGTGCGCACGCGCTCGGGCTTGGCTTCCGGCTTGTCGATCTTGTTGATCGCCACGATCATCGGCACCTTGGCCGCCTTAGCGTGGTTGATCGCCTCGATGGTCTGCGGCATCACGCCGTCGTCCGCCGCCACCACCAGGATGACGATGTCGGTGACCTTGGCGCCGCGCGCCCGCATCGCGGTGAACGCGGCGTGGCCGGGGGTATCGATGAAGGTGATCTTCTGGCCGCCGGGTGCTGCGACCTGATAGGCGCCGATGTGCTGGGTGATGCCGCCGGCTTCGCCGCTCACCACGTTGGCATGGCGCAGCGCGTCGAGCAGCGAGGTCTTGCCGTGGTCGACGTGACCCATCACGGTCACGACCGGCGAACGCGGCTCGGTGTCGGTCGAATCGTCGACGACGTCGAACAGACCTTCCTCGACGTCCGCAGCGGCGACGCGCTTGACGGTGTGGCCGAGTTCTTCCGCGATCAGTTGCGCCGTATCGGCGTCGATCACGTCGGTGATCTTGTGCATCGCGCCCTGCTTCATCAGCATGCGGATGACGTCCACCGCGCGCTCCGACATGCGGTTCGCGAGTTCCTGAATGGTGATGGCTTCCGGAATCGTCACCTCGCGGATCAGCTTTTCCTTCGGCTCGTTCGAAGCATGACCCTTGAGGCGCTGGGTGCGGCGGCGGAACGACGCGATCGAGCGCTCGCGCACGTCGTCGGCGTTGAGCGCGGTGACGACGGTGAGGCGGCCGCGCTGCTTCTGCGGGCCGGGCTTCGCCGTCGGCTTCGGAGCGATCACCGGGCGGGCGGCGCCGCCGGGACCACGGCGCACCTGGCGCGGACCTTCATCCTCGTCGCTGCCGTCGGCTGCGACAGCACCACCCGGCCGCGCGGTCGGGATCGGCGCGCGGGCGGTGGTCGTCGCGGGGCGCGCCGTCGTGGTGGCGGGCTTGGCTTCCGCCTCGGCGCTTTTCTTGGCCTGGATCTCGGCCTTGCGCTTGGCTTCTTCCTCCAGCCGGTGGCGTTCTTCCTCGGCCTTGCGGCGGGCCTCGGCGGCCTCGCGCTCCTGCTGCTCGATGTATTCGCGGCTCTTGCGGCGCTCTGCCTCCGCTTCGGCGGCGCGGCGCTCCTCTTCCTCGCGGACGCGGGCATCGGCCAGCGCCGAGGCGCGGGCGCTGCGCTCGTCCTCGGTCAGCGTGCGCAACACCACGCCGGAGCCGGCGCGGGCGGGCGGCACCGGACGCGACGGTGCGCGGGCCGGCGCCGCCGGCTTGGCGACGGCCGGTTCAGCCTTGGCGACCGGCTCGGCCGGCGCATCGCCGCCGATGCGACGCTTGCCGCGCTTTTCCACCACGACCTGCTTGGTACGGCCGTGGCTGAAACTCTGGCGCACCGTGCCCTGCTCGACGCGCGGCTTCAGCGTCAAGGTCTTGGTCGGGCTGACGCTTAAAGTCTTGTCGCCAGGATTCTTCGTATCAACCATACAGTCGTCCCAATCTTCTCAGTCGTGTTGCGGTGCGCGGTCTCGCGCGGGTCGTGTCTGCGAATTCGTTGTCGTCTTGTTCGGTGCCGTCTTGCCGTCGGTTCCGCCGTCGTTCGCCATCCGGTATCGGACCAGGACCTGGCTTCGCGACAGGAACGTTTTGCCGGCCGGGCCGGCGAGCACGGCAGCATGTATCACATTTGAGCGGCCAAGTGCCAAATCCAATTCTGCCGAGGCGAGCGCGGAAATGACCGGAATCGGGGTCATTTCATCATTCCCGGCAGGCATTTGCCGATTGGCGGCCCGATGAGCCGCCATGCGTTTGGCGTCGAGCTTGCGAATGCCGTCGTCGGCGCCGTCGCTGGCGTGCAGCAGCGCCACCGCCTGATGCCGCTCCAGCGCGTCCTCCACCTTGCCGAAACCCGCGACCACCAGCCCCGCCTTGGCGGCCATCGCCAGCGCCTCGACCACGCCGCGCACCAGCAGGCGCCCGGTGTCGTCGGCGAGCGAGGGCGGGGCCTTGACCGCGCGCTTGAAGCTGCGGCTGAACAGTCCCCGCTTCGCCGCGTCCGTCACGGCGCCATGGCTGGCCGTGACCCAGAGGCCGCGACCGGGCAGCTTGCGTTTCAGGTCCGGTACCGCCGCGCCGTCCGGCGCGACGACGAAACGGATCAGCTCGTCGACCGGCCGCACCTGCCGCGTGACCACGCACATCCGCGCGGTCCCGGGCCTTGCGGTCCGGGGGCCGTGATCGGGATCGGCCGGGTCGACGTGGTCAAGCATACCGGTGACATGCTCCTTAAACCGCTTGGTCTTCGGTCGCCTCGGCGTCCTCGCCTTGCTTGGCGAGATCGGCCTCGGTGATCCAGCCGGCCGCAACGCGCGCCTGCATGATCAGGTGTTCGGCGTCCTCGCGCGACAGTTCGATGCCGTCGAGGAATCCCGGATACTTGGTCACTTCGCCGCCGTCCTTGCGCTCGGTCCAGCCGACCAGATCGTCGGTGGCGCAGCCGGCCAGATCCTCGACGGTCTTGACGTCGTTTTCGCCGAGCTTGACCAGCATCTTCGAGGTGATGCCGGGCACGTCTCTCAACGCGTCCTCGACGCCGAGTTCCTTGCGGCGGGCTTCCAGTTCCGCTTCCAGCGTCTCGAGATATTCGCGGGCGCGGCTCTGCAGTTCCTCGGCGGTCTCGTCGTCGAAGCCTTCGATGCCGGCCAGTTCGCGGACATCGACCAGCGCCAGTTCCTCCACCGAGGTGAAGCCTTCCGACGCCAGCAACTGTCCGACCACTTCGTCGACGTTGAGGGCTTCCATGAACACCCGCGTCGAATTCTCGAAATCGGCCTGACGACGCTCGGACTCTTCGCTCTCGGTCAGGATGTCGATGTCCCAGCCGGTGAGCTGCGACGCGAGACGCACGTTCTGGCCGCGCCGGCCGATCGCAAGGGATAGTTGGTTATTGGTATCGGGAACGACAACCTCGATGCGCTCGCGATCTTCGTCGATGACCACCTTGGAGACTTCCGCCGGCGCCAGCGCGTTGACCACGAAGGTCGCGATATCGGGCGACCACGGGATGATGTCGATCTTCTCGCCCTGCAATTCGTTCACCACGGCCTGCACGCGCGAGCCGCGCATACCGACACAGGCGCCGACCGGATCGACCGACGAATCGCGCGAGATCACGCCGATCTTGGCGCGCGAACCCGGATCGCGGGCGACCGCCTTGATTTCCACGATACCATCGTAGATTTCCGGCACTTCCTGCGCGAACAGCTTCGCCATGAACTGCGGATGGGTGCGGGAGAGGAAAATCTGCGGGCCGCGGGTTTCGCGGCGGACGTCGAACACGAAGGCGCGGACGCGGTCGCCGTTGCGGAAGACCTCACGCGGCAGCATCTCGTCGCGGCGGATGATGGCCTCGCCACGGCCGAGATCGACGATGACACTGCCGTATTCGACGCGCTTCACCACGCCGTTGACGATGTCGCCGATGCGGTCCTTGAATTCCTGATACTGACGGTCGCGTTCGGCCTCGCGCACCTTCTGCACGATCACCTGCTTGGCCGACTGCGCGGCGATGCGGCCATATTCCAGCGGCGGCAGCGTGTCGGCGATGGTGTCGCCGATCTGCGCGCCGGGATTGGCGCGCTGCGCGTCGAACAGCGAAATCTGGTTCGCGGCGTTTTCGACCTGCTCGACCACCAGCATGTGGCGGGTCAGCGACAACTGACCGGTCTTCGGATGAATCTCGGCGTGCACGTCGGTTTCGGCGCCGTAGCGGGCGCGCGCGGCCTTGGCGATGGCGTCTTCCATCGCCTCGATGACGATGTTGCGGTCGATCGACTTTTCGCGCGCGACCGCGTCCGCGATCTGCAAGAGTTCAAGCCGGTTGGCGCTGACGGCGGCCATGGTTCAGTCTCCTTCGGGGTGGTCGGTGCGGTCCCGCCGCGCCTGTTCGGCGGCGAGCCGATGTTGCTTGGTGTTCTGCGGCAAAGGTTTCTTCGCCTTCGCGGGTTTCGATTTGGCGCCTTTCGCGCGGGCCTTTCTGGCGTGCGCGGGAGGCGGCGGCGCAATGCCGAGGTCTTCCTTCATGTCGCGTTCGGCAGCCTTGCCCCGGCGCATCGATTCCGCGATCAGTTCGTCGGTCAAAACCAGCCGCGCGTCGCCGATGTCGGTCAGCGGCAGCGCCACCACGGCATCCTCGCCCTCGCGGATGTCATCGCGATGAAGCCGCACGGTGTCGCCGTGGAGCGCTTCGATGATGCCGCGATAACGCTTGCGACCCAGATGTGGCACCGCCATGTCGACCTTCGCCAGATGGCCCCGCGCGCGCTCGAAATCCGAGCGGCGGACCAGCGGCCGGTCGATGCCGGGCGAGGAAATCTCCAGCCGGTAGGCGCGCTCGATCGGATCGTTGACGTCCAGCACCGGCGACAATGCCTTGGAGACGGCCTCGCAGTCGTCGATCAGCATGGTTCCGTCGGGCCGTTCCGCCATGATCTGCACGGTGCAGCCGGCCTCGCCCGAAACCTTGATGCGGACCAGCCGGTAGCCCATGCCTTGCAGGACGGGCACGGCGACGGCCGCCACCCGCGCGGCGACACCGGGTTCCGTCACCAGACGGGGCTCGTTCAGAAGGTCGGCGGTCAGGTCGGTTTCGGTCATCACGGCGATCGGATGCATCCAGTTTGGTCCGATGGCGGCCTGGGTTCCCGGCGGCAGCCGGTCCGGTTCGGACCCCTGCTTCAGGTAATAAAAAAGAGCGGGTCCCGGAGGGGCCCACTCTCAATACGCCATCGTATGAGAAACCTTTAACTGGCCGCCATATAGCGGTTTTGCGCCGATCCGGCAAGGGCCGCGAGCCCCGCTACGGCGATTTGATGAGCGGGCGGCCGCCTCGCGATGGGAGCCGGGGCGATTATTTGTAGACTGCGCGGGACCATAGCGCGCTGGCTTCCTTCACCACCTTGTCGAGATCGAAGTCGTCCTTGTCCGGCTGCCAGCCGAACGACAGCCAGGAATAGGCGGTGAACTCGACCATGACGACTAGCAGGAACGACGTGATCGCCGGGTCGATGTCGTGACATTCGCCCCGCGCCACCGAGCGTTCGAGATGGCTGCGGATGCGTTCGATGAATTTGCCGCGCAACTCGCTCAGCACCTTGGCGACGCCGGCGTCGAAGGTGGCGACCTGCAAGGCGCTGCGCATGAAGGCGCGGTGGCGCTGGAACGTCTCGAGATAGGCGCGGTTGGCGCTCTCGATCCGGGTCTGCCGGGTGCCGGTCGGGCGCGAGGCGGACAGCGAGAACATTTCGTCGACCGCCTGCGCGAGCAGGGTGGCGAAGATCTGCTCGCGATCCTTGAAATAGAGATAGAACGTGCCCCGGCTGACGCCGGCCTTCGCGACGATGTCGGCGATGGTGGTGTCGAAGAAGCCCTTGGTGGAAAACAGCTTTTGCGCGGCGTGGAGGATGGCGTTGCGGGTCTCCGCCGCCATCGCCTTCCTGTCGGCGCGGGGCTGTTTGCGGGGGGACTGTGCCATCGGTGAGTCGTTCCAATCGAATTCATGTCCGCCGGTTGCTTGAAGCGCAGGGGCAGGCGTGTCAATCCGGCCGACCCACCGTCAGCGCGCGGGCGGTGGGCCGATCCTCTCACCGCGGCTCGCCCGGATTATACATTGACACTGACGTCAGTGTCAGTGAAAATCTGAGGGGCTGAAGCGATCGGCGCGGTGGCGAAACGATCGGCGCAGCCGCCACCGAGGGAGGTTCCTGATGTTGAGCGAAGCCGAAATCGCATCCCACGCCGACCGCATTCGTGAGGACGGCTACACCGTGCTGGAGCGCGTCGCGGCGCCGCAACTGGTCGAGGATCTCAAGGCGGCGGTGGAGCGCATCGAGCGCGAGCATTCGCTGACCACGGCCAAGACGTCGTTCGAGGGTTACAAGACACTGCGCGTCAACAACCTGCTGACCTACGACGACGTGTTCTGGGAAGTGCCGTTGCACGCAGCAGTGTTGCCGGTGGTGGATGCAGTGCTCGACAAGGAATGCCTGCTGTCGTCGTTTTGCTCGCTGGTGCTGGGGCCGGGGCAGGAGGCGCAGCCGATCCATGAAGACACGCAACTGATTCCGCTGCCGCGCCCGCACATTCCGATCACCATCAATGCGATCTGGGCGTTGTCGGATTTCACCGCCATCAACGGTGCGACGCGCATCGTGCCGGGCAGTCATAAACGCGATCATGCGCCGGACTACGGCAAGGACTACGATACGGTGACGGCCACGATGCCGGCGGGCAGCGTCATGTTGTTCGACAGCGCGCTGTGGCATGGCGGCGGCGCCAACGAGAGCGATGCGCGACGCTTCGCATTCTCATGCGCCTATTGCTGGGGCTGGATGCGGCAGCAGGAAAACTTGCAGCTCGGCATTCCGCGCGAGATCGCGGAACGCTTTCCGCGCCGCTTGCAGGAATTGTGCGGCTACAGCGTCTACAAGGGACAGTTCGGCCACATCGACAATCACGATCCGATCGAATTGCTCGGGCGCGAACGCGGCAAGCGCATGGTGTGGGAAGCGACCGACGTGAAGAAGGCGCGCGCGGCAGCGCAGTCGTAGCGCATCGTTATTGTGAGCATATTCCTTCAGATCGTCCCCGCGCAGGCGGGGACGACTCACGATGGAGTCACTGCGAAGTGTCGGTTCGCCCGAATCTCAAATAACTCGCGCTGCGACCCTCGCGCGTCGCTTTGCGGCCGTAGCGCGTCATCGTGTAGTTCGGCCATGGCAGGCGCCAATCGTCGGCGCGCTCGGCGAGCCATTCGAATTGCGATGCGCGCACGAAATGCGCCAGCGTCCATTCGACGTAGCTGTCGATGTCGCACACGAAGCGGAATTCGCCGCCGCGCGGAATGGCGCGCGCCATCGCGTCGATGGTCGCGTCCTGTACGAAGCGGCGCTTCCAGTGGCGGCGCTTCGGCCAAGGGTCGGGATGGATCAGATCGATCCTCATCAGGGATTCCGGCGGCACCCATGCCAGAAGTTCGGCGGCGTCGCCGGCGACGAGTCGAATGTTGCGAATCCCGTGCGTTTCGATCTGCGCGAGAATCTTCGCCATGCCGTTGACGTAGGGTTCGCAGCCGACGAAGCCGAGACGCGGATGCGCGAGCGCCTCGGCGATCAGATGTTCGCCGCCGCCGAATCCGATTTCGAGACGCACCGCATCCACCGCGCCGTCGAACAGCGTGCGCAAATCGGACGGCGCCGGATGAGTCAGATCGAGGGCGAGTTGCGGGAGCAGTTGCGCAATCAGGTCGGCCTGATGCAGGCGCAACTTGTGGCCTTTGCGCCGTCCGAAGAACGATCCCTGCGGGCGCGCCGATTCAGTCATGACTTCGAACTCCGGCCGATGTCACCACGCAATGCGGCGACGTGCGGCCTTGCTTTCAGGAGCGCAATTCCAAAGCGCTGGATTTTGGAAGACGCGTCGTCCACTCGCGGCGATCGATCCTGCCGTCGCCGATCAATCGGCGTCTGCTCTTACGGGTTGAACGGGGGAAGCGTCAATCGTTCCGGGAAACGGAATGGGCGACGATCGTGCGTCGCGAGCCGCGACCGGCCATCAGCGATTGTCGGGCTGCTCGCGCGCCGCGATCTGCTCGACCATATCGACGATGCTGCGGCGAAGCTTGGCGTCGGTGATACGGGTGAAGGCGCGGGTCAGCGCCAGCCCTTCGGAGGTCGCGAGAAAATCGGAAACGTATGTGGGCGACGGCGCTTCGCTGAAACCCTCGGCATTGACGTTGCCGCCCGGACCGCCTTCGAACAGGAACGACACCGGTACCTGAAGGATCTCGGAAATCTGCTGAATCCGGCTGGCGCCGACGCGGTTGGTGCCCTTCTCGTATTTCTGAACCTGCTGGAATGTCAGGCCCAGCGCCTCGCCGAGTTTCTCCTGGCTCATGCCCAGCATGATGCGGCGCATGCGCACACGACTGCCGACATATTTGTCAACAGGATTGGGCGCTTTGGTCGACATCAAACTCTCCCTGGCTGCATCGTGGAGTATGCCGCAACCGGCAAGCTCGTCAAATCCAACCGGCGATGCTGGATTGCAATTGCGGTTAATTTCAGCAATCCGAGGGCCGAATACATATACCCCTGATGGTCAGACGCCTAATCCTTATAAGCAAAAGCGAATTCTAAGTAACCGAAAAGTTGATCGCCAAAAAGTTGACAGATCAACGGTTGCCGAAGCGTCGAATGGTGCAGCCAACGGCTTGCCAGCCTTGGTTTTGTTTCATCGGCAAACGGGACATCGTGGCCCGTTCGTGATCACGGATTCCGCTTGCGCGCGCGGCGGCGCGCCGCGACGATCATGGCGAACGCAACGACGATGGCGGCGGGGATATCGCCGGTGCGACTGTACAGGGTTCGCGGCAGCGCCACCGGCAAGCGGGCGTCGAGAACCCCTTCGTCGCCAAGGCCGAGCGAAGCGACGATCCGCCCCAGCGGATCGATGACCGCCGAGACTCCGGTGTTGGCCGCGCGCACAAGAGGTAATCCTTGTTCGACGGCGCGCAGTCGCGCCTGTTGCAGATGCTGGTAGGGTCCGGTGGAGATTCCGAACCAGCCGTCATTGGTCAGGTTCACGATCCAGCCCGGCCGCTCGTCGCCGACTGCGGTGTCGGAGGGGAAGATTGCCTCGTAGCAGATCAGCGGCAACATCGGCGGTGCGTGGGGAACGTCGATCATCTTCCGTCGCGTGCCGGGAATGAAGCCGCCGCGTACCTTGGTGAGTTGCTCGAAGCCGAGCTTCTCCATCAAAGCCTGAAACGGCAGGTACTCGCCGAACGGTACCAGATGCAGCTTGTCGTAGACCGACAGGATGCCGCCGTCGTCGCCGATCAGATAGATCGAATTATAGGCACGGCGGATCGGCGTGCCCGGCGGCAGATCGGGGGCGCGCACCGCGCCGGTAATCAGCACGGTACCGGGCGGCAACAACTCGGCGATCTGCGCCATCGCGTCGCCTTCGCGCGTCAGAAAAAACGGAAAGGCGGATTCCGGCCACAACAGGATGGTGGCATCGCGCACGCCGGAGGTCTGCGGGCTGGTGGCGCGGTCCGACAGGGTCAGGTATCGCCGCATTACGGCGGCCTTCGCCGCGTAGTTGAAGCGATCGTCCTGCGGCAGGTTGGGCTGCATGATGCGCAGCTTGACGTCGGCAAGCTGCTGCGTCGGGTTGTTCGAGAGGCGAACCGCGCCGTAGATGCCCATGACCGCCAGCGCGACCAGCGCGGCCAGCGGCGCGAACCGCGATCGCCGCGCCTTGCTGTCGATCAGCACGGCGGGGCTGGCGAAGATCGCGACTGCTACGAAGGTCATGCCCCACAGCCCGATCAGCGATGCGGTCTGCGCCAGCGCCAGCGGTTCGGTCAGCGCGTAGCCGAATGCATTCCACGGAAAGCCGGTGAGGACATGGCCGCGCAGCCATTCGGCGATGGTGAGCGCGCTCGCGAGCGCAAGGATGCGCGTGGCGTCGCGTCCCCACAATGCACGCGCCAGCGCGAAGCCGGCTGCAGTGAACAGTGCGAGATAGGCCGGCAGCCCGCAGACCGCGAACGGCAACAGCCAGCCGAAATTGGCGGCGTCGACCAGAAAGGCATAGCCGATCCAGTACAGTCCCGGCACGAAGTAACCGAAGCCGAACCACCAGCCGGCGATCGCCGCCGACGGCAGACCGTTGAAGCGGCCGGCGCCCGCGCCGTCGATCAGCCAGACCGCGACCGGAAAAGTGATGAACAGGACCGGCCACGCGTTGAAGGGCGCCATCGCCAGCGAGGATAGCGCGCCGGCGACGAAGGCGATCAGCGCGCGCCGCCAGCCATAGGCCAGAATGACGGACAGCGCCGCGGCGCGCAGCTTGCCGCCAAGGATACCGTCAAGGATGCCGCCAGGCATCATGGCGTGTCGCTTCCGCTGGACGGCGGGGCCGGGCGCTCGGCCGATGGCGGCGCCGCATCCGTTGCGGCATCGCGGCGTCGTTGTTCCCGGGTGCGCAACGCCGGCCGCTCCTTGCGGGGGCCGATGCGCAGCCGCTTGACGCGGCGCGGGTCGGCATCGAGCACTTCGATCTCGAAATCGCCGGGACCCGAAATGATCTCGCCGCGTACCGGCAGACGGCCGACATGGGTGACGATGAAGCCGCCCAGCGTTTCCACTTCCTCGCCGGCTTCGCCGGTGTCGAAGGCGTCGCCGATCATCTCGCGGACGTCGTCGAGGCTGGCGCGCGCGTCGGCGATGAAGGTGTTCTCTCCCTGCCGCACGATCGAGGGCGGCTCGGTGCTGTCGTGTTCGTCGTCGATCTCGCCGACGATCTGCTCGACGATATCCTCGATCGAGACGAGGCCGTCGGTGCCGCCGTATTCGTCCACCACCAATGCGAGATGCAGCCGCGACGCCTGCATCTGCGCCAGCAGGTCGATGGCGCGCATCGACGGCGGCACGTAGAGCAGGTTGCGGATGATGCCGGCGTCGGTGAGCGGCAGCGCCAGATCGAGCGCGCGCAGATCGAGGCCGGCGGTGAGCGGCTTCTTGCGGCGTGTCTTCGGCGGTTCGGGGACTCTCGCCTTCGCGGTCATGAAAGCCAGCAGATCGCGGATGTGCACCATGCCCACGGGGTCATCGAGGGTTTCGTTATAGACCACGAAGCGCGAATGTGCCGCGCTTTCGAACAGCGCCATCAATTCGCCGAGCGGAATGTCCTGCTTCACGGCGACGATGTCGGCGCGATGGATCATCACGTCGGCAATGCGTTGCTCGTGCAGGTTCAGGAGATTGCGCAGCATGGTGCGCTCGACGGCGGAGAAGCCGGAATCGTCCGGCGTAGAGGCGTCGAGCACCACCTGCAGGTCGTCGCGCACCGATCCGGCCTTCCAGCCAAACAGCGTGCGGATCGCGCGCATCAGCCAGTTGTCGGCGGCGGGCCGCAACACGTCGCCGTCGCGCACCGGCACCGGCAGGTTGCGGGAATCGTCCTGAACAGGATCGGAGTCCGGCATCAGGTCACGCGCTCCTGATCCGCATAGGGATCCGGAATTCCGAGCAGCGCCAGAATCCGGCGCTCGAGATCTTCCATCTCCTCGGCCTCGGCGTCGGTCTCGTGGTCGTAGCCGATCAGGTGCAGGAAGCCGTGCACCGCGAGATGTGAGAGGTGATGATCGAACGGCTTGCCTTCGTCGTCGGCCTCGCGGCGCGTCGTCTCGTAGGCGATGGCGATGTCACCAAGCATCGGTGGCGGATCGTCCGGCTTCCGCGCGCCCTCCGGGCGCAGCGCCGGAAACGATAGCACGTTGGTCGGCTTGTCGAGGTTGCGCCAGTTGCGGTTGAGCGTGCGGATGCCTTCGTCGTCGGTCAGCATCACCGCGAGTTCGGCGTCGGCGATATCGTCGGTTACAGATGCTGCGGCGGTGTCGATGGCGCGGCGGATCACCGCTTCGGCGTCCGGCTCCGCGTCCCAGCAGGTCGCAACGCTCATCACGTCGGTATCGAGAATCGAATCGGTCATACCGAGCGGCTGGTTGCCGGGCGGTGCGGCAATCCCTCGTAGGCGGCGACGATGCGCGCCACCAGTTCGTGGCGGATGACGTCCTCGGCCTTGAAATGCACCTGCGCGATGCCTTCGACGCCTTCAAGCAGGCGCACAGCCTCGATCAGGCCGGACGTCTGCCCGTTGGGCAGATCGATCTGGCTAGGGTCGCCGGTGACGATCATGCGGCTGTTCTCGCCGAGGCGGGTGAGAAACATCTTCATCTGCATCGACGTGGTGTTCTGCGCCTCGTCGAGGATGATGGCGGCATTGGTCAAAGTGCGGCCGCGCATGAACGCGAGCGGCGCGATCTCGATCTCGCCGGTCTGCAACGCGCGCTCGACGATGCGCGAATCCATCAGGTCGTACAGCGCGTCGTAGATCGGGCGCAGGTAAGGATCGACCTTCTCGCGCAGGTCGCCGGGCAGGAAGCCGAGCCGTTCGCCGGCTTCCACCGCCGGTCGCGTCAGGATGATGCGGTCGACCTCCTTGCGCTCGAACAGTTGCGCCGCCTGCGCCACCGCGAGCCAGGTCTTGCCGGTGCCGGCGGGGCCGATGCCGAAGGTCAGCTCGTGGTGCTTCAACGCGCGGATGTAGGAATCCTGCGCGGCGGTGCGGGCGCGCACCGGGCGCTTGCGCAGATTGATCGCCTCGAAGGCCGAAGTCGGCGTCTTGGCGTCGATGTCGAACAGCGAGCCCTGCGCCATCACCGAGCGGATCGCGCCCTCGACGTCGCCCTGCGCCAGATCGTGGCCCTGCTGCGCCAGCGCATACAGCGCGTCGAGCACGCGATGGGCAGCGGCGCAGGCATCGCGGGTACCGGCGATGGAGATGTGATTGCCGCGCGAATCGACCACCACGTTGAGGCGGCGCTCGATCAGCGCGAGGTTCTGGCCGTAAGGCCCGACCAGCGCCGAGGCCGCGCGGTTGTCGTCGTAATCGACTTCGATCCGGGTTTCCGGCGGGGTCTGCATGTCGCGATCAAACTTGCGGCGGGGAACGAGCGTTGGCGAATCCGATGCGCTTTTGGGCAAGGGTTTCAGGCTCCGGTGGTGGCGGCGGATGCGAAGGATGCGCGCGCGGGCGGCGCTGCCGTGGTTAGCCGGCCGAGCAGGCTGTAACGCTCAAGGCTGTCGATGGTGACCGGCAGAACCCGTCCGATGAGATCCTCGGAGGCCATGACATGGGCCGGTTGCAGGTAGGCGGTGCGGCCGACGATCTGGCCTTCATTGCGCGCGGCGCGTTCAAACAGCACGTCGACCGTGGTGCCAATCGCCGCACGGTTGAAGGCGTGCTGCTGGCTGTCGATCAATTCCTGAAGCCGTGCCAAACGTTCGTCCATCGCGGCCGGTGCAACCATCTCCTGCATGTCCGCCGCCGGGGTGCCCGGGCGCGGCGAATACTTGAATGAGTACGCTCCAGCGTAACCGATTTGCGCCACCAGTGCGAGGGTAGCCTTGAAATCGTCCTCGGCTTCGCCGGGAAAGCCGACGATGAAATCCGATGAAAAAGCAATGTCCTGGCAGGCGGAGCGGAACCGCTCGATCACGCGAAGGTAATCGTCGGCGGTATGCTTGCGGTTCATCGCCGCGAGAATCCGGTCGGAGCCCGATTGCACCGGCAGATGCACGAACGGCATCAATGCCGGCAAATCGCGATGCGCCGCCAGCAACTCGTCGTCGACGTCGCGCGGATGGCTGGTGGAGTAGCGCAGGCGCGCGACACCGGGAATTTTTGCGAGCCGATAGAGCAGCTTGCCCAACGACCAGGTTTGTCCGTCGGGGCCGTCGCCGTGATAGGCGTTGACGTTCTGGCCGATCAGCGTGATCTCGCGCACGCCATTCTCGGTCAGGCGCTTTACGTCGTCGAGAATGCGCGCCACCGGCCGCGAGACTTCCGCGCCACGCGTGTAGGGCACCACGCAGAAGGTGCAGAACTTGTCGCAGCCTTCCTGCACGGTGACGAACGCAGACACGCCGCGCGCGCGGATCGTTTCGGGTTTCGGCTGCGGCAGCAGCGTGAACTTGTCCTCGACCGGGAATTCGGTGTCGATGGCGCGGCCGTCATTGCGCGCGCGCGCCAGCAAGGACGGCAGGTTGTGATAGCTCTGCGGGCCGACCACGACGTCCACCACCGGCGCGCGGCGGATGATCTCGTCGCCTTCCGCCTGCGCGACGCAGCCGGCGACGACGACGTTCATGGCGCGGCCCCGGGTCGCGGCCTCCTCGCGGGCGACGCGCAGCCGCCCCAGTTCGGAATAGACCTTTTCGGAGGCCTTCTCGCGGATATGACAGGTGTTGAGGATCACCAGGTCGGCGTCGCCGACACTGTCGGTCTCGATGAAGCCTTCGGGCGCGAGCGTGTCCACCATGCGCTGCGCATCGTAGACATTCATCTGACAGCCATATGACTTGATATGCAGCTTGCGCGGCGGAGACATGGAACCTTTGGTGATCGGAACGGGGCGCGCCCGGCGCGCGCTGCTCAATTATAGGCTCGGACGCCGAAAATCCAGCGCCGGCGGCAAAAACGCCCAGCGCGGCCAATTGGTTCTATCGCGCTGCCAGCCGGTCCGGAGCGAATTTCCGGATCATTTCAGGTAGTTGGCGCATGTCGTCGAAACCGGCCCCGGCGCCGGCCGCGATCAGGGTCTCCGCGTGGCCGGCCCGGCAATGGCTGCCGCCGGAAAAACCGAAGGCCGTCATGCCCGCCGCCCGCGCCGCGGTGATGCCCGGCACGCTGTCTTCGATCACCAGACAGCGCGACGGCGTCGCCCCCATTTGCGCGGCGGCGAACAGAAACAGGTCCGGTGCCGGCTTGCCGTGAGCCACTTGCGCGGCTGAGAAGACATGCGGCGCGAGGCGCGGCAGCAGGCCGGTCAGGGTCAGGCTGGTGCGGATCTTGTCCGGCGTGCCGCTGGAGGCGACGCAGACAGGCGTTGCGATGGCCGCAAGCGCCGTGGCGACATGCGGCACCGCCTGCAATGACACCGCGAATTCATCGAACAGTGCGGCCTTGAGTTGCGTGTCAAAATCATCCGGCAGCGCGCGGCCGAGTTCGGCTTCGACCTCGCGACTGGCGGCGAGTGCCGAGCGGCCGAGGAAGCGCGCGAAAACTTGCTCGGCGGTGATTGGATAGCCGTGCCGCGTCAGCACGTCGGCATGGACGCGGCAGGAAATCACTTCGCTGTCCACCAGTACGCCGTCGCAATCGAAGATGATCAGGTCGAAGGGCAAGATCGTTGGTTCGCAATCATATCGTCATTGCGAGGCGCGTGCGCTCCGAAACAATCCATAAGCTGCGAAAGTGAGACTGGATTGCTTGGCTCTGCTCGCAATGACGGATGGCCAGTGGATTTCAGCTTTTCTTTTCGTCGATCGGCACGCAATAGAGTTCGAGCCGGTGATCGACCAGCGTATAGCCGAGTTTGCGGGCGATTTCCCGTTGCAGCACCTCTATTTCCTCGGAGGTGAATTCGACCACGGTGCCGTCGCGCAAATTGATCAGATGATCGTGGTGGCTGTCGCGCATGGTCTCATAGCGAGCGCGGCCTTCGCGGAAGTCGTGACGCTCGATGATGCCGGCATCCTCGAACAATTTCACTGTGCGATAGACGGTTGAAATCGAAATCTTGTCGTCCACCGCCGCGCAACGCCGATACAGCTCCTCGACATCGGGATGATCGACCGCCTCCGCCAGCACGCGCGCGATGACGCGGCGCTGTTCGGTCATGCGCATCCCGGTCGCGGCGCAACGCGCCTCGATGCTGGCCGATTTCGACAATGGTGCGGATTTCAAAGCGGGCATGGTCCTCGTGCTCCACGACGGTCCTGTCTTGCCACCGCAAGGCGGCTACGACAAGTCGCGACGCATCACCATGGCGTTTCGTTCCTCGCCGCCGGCCTCGCGGTAGTAGCGTTCGCGGCGGCCGACCACCGCGAAACCCGCCTTTTCATACAATCGTCGCGCCGGCTGGTTGTTTTCCTCGACTTCGAGGAAAACGGAGCGGATTCCGCGCCCGGCGAGATGCCCGAGATGGGTGGCGAGCAGGCCGTGCGACAGGCCGCGGCCGCGCTCTTTCGCCGCCACCGCGATCGAGAGGATTTCGGCTTCGTCGGCCGCCATCCGGGACACCGCGAAACCGATCACCTTGCTGCCGCGCCGAAGCCGGTGCAGCAGGGTATTGGGCTCCCGCAGCATGGCGTCGAATTCAGCTTCGCCCCAGCCGCGATGGAATGAGGCTCCGTGCAATTGCGCCAGTGCGGTCAGGTCGTGCCGGGTGGCTTGGTCCACCACCGGCGCTTCCGGGGCCAGCCACGCGGTGAGGGGATTCTTCATGAAGCGGCGGTTTGCAGTGGAGAGGCTGGCTTGGCGTCCGGCGCGCGCAGATAGTAAGGCCGGGCCGGTGCGTTTTCCGGGCTGACGGCGGCGCCGAGCCAGGCCACCCAGCCGATGTCGGGCGCGGATCGTGGTTCGACCAGCGATGGCGGTGGCGCGTCGTCCGGCCAGCGCGCGGCGACGAGCTGCGCGGCGTTGCCGACCAGGATCGGCGGTCCGAATCGCGCGGCGTCGAGCGCGATGTCGATCGGAACGACGTCGGGACGCACCAGCGTGTGGCCGTTGCCGCTGGCGACCTGAAGATAGACATGATCGTGACGCGCGTCGATCACCGACATGATCGGATGTTGGCCGCTTTCGCTGACGTATGGCGCGGCGAAGGCGGTCAGCGTCGTCAGTCCGACGATCGGCTTGTCGGCGGCGAGCGCGATGCCGCGCGCGGCGGACAGCCCGACGCGCAGTCCGGTGAAACTGCCTGGGCCGGTGGTCACCGCGATGCGGTCGAGCGCGGCGAAAGCGATCGCCGCATGTTTCATCACACGCGCGATCAGCGGCATCAGCGCTTCGGCATGACCGCGCTGCATCGGCTGCGATTCATGGGCGATCAGCCGCGTCGACCGGGTGTCGAGAATGGCCGCGGAGCAGGCGTCGAGCGCGGTATCGATGGCGAGAATCAGCATGGAGGAGCGGATAGTGAGTGGCGAATGGCGAACAGACTAACATGAAAGGACGCATCGCGCCCGTAGATCACTGACTTCTTCCCTTCGCCACTCCCTGTTCGCGTCTTACTGCACCGCTTCGACTTCGGTGACTTCCGGCACGAAATGCTTGAGCAGGTTCTGGATACCGTGCTTCAGCGTCGCGGTGGAGGAGGGGCAGCCCGAGCAGGCGCCCTTCATGTTGAGATAGACGATGCCGTCCCTGAAGCCGCGGAAGGTGATATCGCCACCATCGTTGGCAACCGCCGGCCGCACGCGCGTCTCGATCAGGTCCTTGATGATGCCGACCGTTTCGGCGTCGGCTTCGTTGAAGAACTCGTCTTCGCCATCGGTGTCGTCGCCGTCGACGCTGCCGTCGGCCATCAGCGGGCCGCCTGACATGTAATGCTCCATGATGGCGCCGAGGATCGCCGGCTTCAGATGCTGCCAGTCGCTGTCGTCCTTGGTGACGGTGACGAAGTCGGAGCCGTAAAACACGCCGGTGACGCCCGGGACGTCGAACAGCCGCTCGGCCAGCGGCGAGCGCGCGGCGGCCTCGCGGTCGTTGAACTCCATGGTGCCGCTGGCCAGCACTTCGCGGCCGGGCAGGAACTTCAGCGTGGCGGGATTGGGGGTGGCTTCGGTCTGGATGAACATGATTTTCTCCGATCGCTGCCGGGTTCAAGGCCCGGCGGATGGTCTCGATTTCGTTTGAGCATGATCTTGTCCGAAAACCGGCTTTCGCCCCGGATCGCGTCCGAGGGCAGGCGTTCGGGATCATGCGCCAGTCTAGCAAATAGGCATCGCAAACGCACGGATCAACCGGCGTCGCCGGCGTTCTTTAATACCCTCAAGGGGTTATGACAGTGCGTCGATATCCTTGTCGGTCAGGGTGCCGGGCACGATGGTGACCGGAATCGGGAACGAGCCCATGGTCTTGGCCATCGCGGTGATGATCGGTCCAGGTCCTTCGGGGCCGCTGCCGGCGGCCAGCACCAGCATCGAGATGTCGACGTCCTTGTCGATGACGTCGAGAATCTGCGCGTTGGGAAGGCCCTCGCGAATCACCCGCTCCGGGGTGATGGCAGCGATTCCGTTGGCGCGCCCGGCGGCCCGATTGAGCGCGGCGTTGGCGATCTCCTCCGCTTCCGCCTTCATGATGTCGGCAACGCCGAGCCATTGCTGGTTGTGGTCCTCGGTATCGATGACGCGCAGCATCACCACGCCGCCGCCGACCCGCACCGCCCAGCGACTGGCGTAATACACCGCGCGATCCCACTCCGGGCTGTCGTCAACGATCACCAGGCATTTCGGCTTGTGACCCTGTTCGTAACTACGTCGTTGCGTGCTCATGCAAGTCTCAGCGTTGATGTCCCGATGCTCGCGCCATCGTCCGGATCGCTTCGACGATCGGGACGCGATGCCTCTCCAAAACCATCTTCACGCCGCACCGCGGCGCAAAACCCCGCCATGCTGCCACGACGCGGGCGCGTTCGACAAGCATGTCGCGCGCGCGGATGCGCCATCATCCGAATCGTGATGTTGTCAACGACGTGACGCGGTTCCTGGCCGGATTATTTGCGGCGGATGAAGCCAACGATGTCCTTCACATCCTTGATGGTTTGCTCGGCGATGGTATTCGCGCGCTCACCGCCGTCGATCAGAACGCTGTCGACATAGGCGTGGTCCTGCGACAGCCGCTTCATCTCGGTGGTGATCGGGCTGAGCTTCGCGACTGCGAGATCCACCAGATTCGATTTGAATCCGGAGAATTGCGCGCCGCCGAACTCGCGCAGCACATCCGCTTTGGGCCTCCCCGACAGCGCGGCGAAGATGCCGACCAGATTGTCGGCTTCGGGCCGCGCTTCCAGACCCTTCTCCTCGCTCGGCAACGGTTCGGGATCGGTTTTGGCCTTGCGAATTTTCTGCGCGATGGCGTCGGCGTCGTCGGACAGATTGATGCGCGAGTAATCCGACGCATCCGACTTTGACATCTTCTTGGCGCCGTCGCGCAGGCTCATCACGCGCGTCGCCGGACCTGTGATCACAGGTTCGGGCAACGGGAAATAGGTTGCCGGCTGCTTGTTGGAGGCAATCGAGTCGGCAAAGTCGTTGTTGAATTTCTGCGCGATATCGCGCGCCAGTTCGAGATGCTGCTTCTGATCCTCGCCCACCGGCACGTGCGTCGCGCGATAGAGCAGAATGTCCGAGGCCATCAGCACCGGATAATCGTACAAGCCGACCGACGCGTTCTCACGATCCTTACCGGCCTTCTCCTTGAACTGGGTCATGCGGTTGAGCCAGCCGAGCCGCGCCACGCAATTGAACACCCAGGTCAGTTCGGCGTGTCCAGCCACCTGGCTCTGGTTGAAGATGATGTTTTTCTTCGGGTCGATACCGGAGGCGATGAACGCGGCCGTAACCTCGCGCGTACAGCGGCGCAACTCATTCGGACCGCCCCACACCGAGATCGGCACCGTGATGGCGTGCAGATCGACCACGCAATAGATGCATTCGTAGGTCGATTGCAGTTTGACGAAATTGACGATGGCGCCGAGGTAGTTGCCGAGATGCAGATTGCCGGTGGGCTGAACGCCGGAGAAAACGCGCTGGGTGGTCATGGTGATCAGTTCCTCTGAAGACCGGGGTTGGACGCCGGTCTTGGATGATTTGGAGCATGATGCGACCCGGCCGGAGGGCCGCGAAGCGCAAACCGCTTCGCATTCTTCGGCATCATGCTCGCCGGGGGCGTTGCTTGCCACGGTGGCCTCAGGCGCGCAAGTCGGGCTTTCGCAGCGCCCGGATCGCCTCGTGCGGGCGAACCACGCCGAGCATTGCGAGCCCTGCCGCATAGACAGTAATGCCAGCGGCGATCAGGCCGGCGACCATGATCGCGACGATCAGGCGATGGCCGCCGTCGAGCCATCCCGCGAGGCCGCGCGCGAGGAGCCAGAGCAGTCCGCCCATCACGAGCGCGGCGAGCACAATGCGCCGGAGCCTCCCGCGCGTCGCCGGATCGATACTGAGGCCGAAGCGGATGCCGGCGCAGATCAGGAGCAGCAGCGCGCCGACCCAGGCGCCGAGCGCGATGGCGCCCGCGATCCCGGCGACACCGTAAGAACGGTCGAGCGCCAGTGCCGCCGCGATCGTCATGGCCAGCGCGGCGAGCGCCGTCAGCATCGGCGTTTTGGTATCGTCGCGTGCGAAGAACGCGGGCGCCAGCGCCTTGGTCAGCACATGGGCGGGCAGGCCGAGCGCAAGCCATGCCAGTGCCAGTGCCGTCATGCGGCCGTCGGCGGCGGTAAACGCGCCGTGTTCGAACAGCAGCCGCACGATCGGTTCGCTCAACAGCGCCAGGCCGAGTGCCGCCGGCAGCGCAAGCCCGATGGACAATTCGAGGCCGCGCGAGGCGGCTTGCGCGAATGCCGTATCGTTGTCGCGTGCTGCGCGCGTCAGTTCCGGCACCAGCACCGTTGTCATCGCAACGCCGACAATGCCGAGCGGCAACTCGATCAGGCGGTTGGCGAAGTAGAGCCACGAGATCGCGGCGGGCGACGCGGAGGCGACCGCCGCGGCACCCACGATCATCAGTTGCGGTGCGGCGCTGGCGATCATGCCGGGAATGGCGCTGCCGAAGATGCCGCGCATCTCGCGGTCGAACCTGATGCGGATCGGTGTGGCAATGCCGCTGCCGCGCGTCGCCAGGATCAGCAGTTGCAGCAGACCCGCGAGGCCGACGGCGGCGGAGATCAGCAACGCGGCGACGGTGCCGTCGCGGGGAAACGCAATCAGCGCCAGCGCGGTGCCGATCAAGGCGAGGTTGAACAGGAGCGGCGAGAAGGCGGTCAGCGCGAAACGGTGATGCGCATTGAGCAGCGCCATCATCACCGTCACCGGCCCGGCGAAAGCGAGATAAGGCAGCATCAGGCGGGCGTCGCCGATGGCCAGCAGAAACGCTGGCTGGCCGACGAAGCCGGGCGCCAGCGTGGCGATCACCAGCGGCATAACGAGGCCGATCAGCGCGGCGGCGACGAACACCGCAAGACTGACGGTGCCGAGCACCCTGCCGGCGAAGGCCGCTGCGGCCACGGCCCCTTCGCGATCGTGGACGCGCCAATAGGCCGGCACCAGCGCGGCGTTCAGCGCGCCCTCGGTCACCAGTCGCCGCGCCACATGGATAAACTGGAAGGCCGCCAGAAAGGCGTCCGCCACCGGCCCCGCGCCGAGCAGCGCCGCCATGAGAGCATCGCGGACGAAGCCGAGGATGCGTGAGGTCAGCGTGCCGGTGGATACGGTGAAGATGTGGCGGATCATCGGGGTCGCGTGATCGAGCTATTCAAACGGGTGGGCGCTTGCTGGCCTGCGGCGGAACGTGTTAGGCCGCAATCGCAATTTTAGTGGTCCCATCCTAGCATTTGCATCCCCTTGCGGCAGATGCCTTCGCAAATGTTAGAATGAAATCTCCACCAGTCTTTGATCGGATTTTCCCGGCAACCGCAATCGCCGCAACCGGATTTTTGACCATGACCTCAGCGACCTACGACGTTCTCGGAATCGGCAACGCCATCTTCGACGTGCTGGTGCGCACCGACGAGGCCTTTCTCGCCGCGCAACAGATGACCAAGGGGTCGATGGCGCTGATCGACGAGGCCCGCGCCAAGGCGATCTACGACGCGATGGGGCCTGCGACCACCATGTCCGGCGGTTCGGCGGCCAACACCATCGTCGGCGTCGCTGGGTTCGGCGCGCGTGCGGCCTATGTCGGCAAGGTGAAAAGCGACGAGGTCGGTCATGCCTACGCGCACGATATCCGCGCCGCCAGGGTTGCGTTCGACACGCCGGCGGCAACCGACGGTCCGGCCACCGGCTGCTCCTACATCCTGGTGACGCCGGACGGCGAGCGCACCATGAACACCTATCTCGGCGCGGCGCAGAACCTGACGCCGGCCGACATTGACCCCGCGCAGATCGCGGCCTCCGCCATCACCTATCTCGAAGGTTATCTGTGGGATCCGCAGAGCGCGAAGGAAGCCTTCCTCAAGGCGTCGGACATTGCGCACGGCGCCGGCCGCAAGGTGGCGCTGACCTTGTCGGATTCCTTCTGCGTCGATCGCTATCGTGACGAGTTTCTCGATCTGATGCGCCGCAAGGTGGTGGACATCGTCTTTGCCAACGAGACCGAACTGCACTCGCTGTACCAGACGGCCGATTTCGATACCGGTCTCGGCGCGCTGCGCAAGGATGTCGGGCTTGCGGTGGTGACGCGCAGCGAGAAGGGCTGCATCGTGATCGAGAACGGCGTCACCACGCCGGTGCCGGCGCATCCGATCGATGAACTGGTGGATACCACCGGCGCGGGCGATCTGTTCGCGGCCGGATTCCTGTTCGGTCTGGTGCGCGGCGCGAGCCACGTTGACGCCGGTCGGCTCGGCGCGCTGGCGGCGGCGGAAGTGATCCAGCACATCGGCGCGCGGCCGCAGGTGTCGCTGAAGGATCTGGCGCAACAGAGCGGATTGCCGGTGTAGGCTTGCCGTATCTGTGAGTTCGTCGTCATGCCCGGCCTTGTGCCGGGCATCTACGTCTTCGATCTATCAGCAAGAAAGCCATGGATGGCCGGGACGAATTGCACGGAATGAATCGCCGCAAAGACTGCCTGGTCTCTCCCCCGAGCGCGAGAGAGACGACCGGTCGTGCCATCGACGCAACTCTTACGCCGTCTTCGCCGCCTTCAATCCCAGCCGTTTTTCCACGTCGTCGCGCATGACGAACTTCTGGATCTTGCCCGTCACCGTCATCGGGAATTCCTCGACGAATTCGACGTAGCGCGGGATCTTGTTGTGCGCGATCTGGCCTTCGCAGAAGGCGCGCACCTCGGCTTCGGTCAGCGCCTCGCCCGCGCGCACGCGAACCCATGCGCATAATTCCTCGCCGTAGCGTTGATCGGCGACGCCGAAGATCTGCACGTCCTGGATCTTCGGATGGCGATAGAGGAATTCCTCGATCTCGCGCGGATAAAGGTTTTCGCCGCCACGGATCACCATGTCCTTGATGCGGCCGACGATGTTGCAATAGCCCCCGTCGTCGATCACCGCGAGATCGCCGGTGTGCATCCAGCCGCTCTGGTCGAGCACCTCGGCGGTCTTCGCCGCCTCGTCCCAGTAGCCAAGCATGATGCTGTAGCCGCGCGTGCAGAGTTCGCCGCGTTCGCCGCGTGGCACCACGCGGCCTTCGAGATCGACCACCTTGACCTCGACATGCGGATGAATGCGGCCGACGGTGGAGACGCGGCGCTCCAGCGGATCGTCGGTGGAGCTTTGGAAGCTCACGGGGCTGGTTTCGGTCATTCCATAGGCGATCGTTACCTCGCGCATGTTCATTTCGTCGTTGACGCGTTTCATCACCTCGATCGGACACGGCGCGCCGGCCATGATGCCGGTACGCAGCGACGAGAGATCGAACGTCTTGAAGTCGGGGTGATCGAGTTCGGCGATGAACATCGTCGGCACGCCGTAGAGCGTGGTGCATTTTTCGGCCGCGACGGTTTGCAGCGTCGCCAGCGGATCGAATCCCTCGCCGGGATAGACCATGGTGGCGCCGAGCGTGACAGAGGCGAGGTTGCCCATCACCATGCCGAAGCAATGATAAAGCGGCACCGGAATGCAGATGCGATCCCGTTCGGTGAGACGCATGGCGCGGCCGACGAAGTAGCCGTTGTTGAGGATGTTGTGATGCGTCAGCGTTACGCCCTTGGGCGAGCCGGTGGTGCCGCTGGTGAACTGGATGTTGACCGGGTCGTCAAACTGCAACGCCTTCGCCAGCGTCGCGATCTGATCGCGATGGCGCGCGCCGCCCATCTTCGCGACATCCTCGAAGGCGAGAGTGCCCGCCGCCTTCGGTCCGCCGACCTGGATGATCGCACGCAACTGCGGCAGGCGTTTCGCTTGCAGGTTGCCCGGTTCGGCGCGCGCCAGTTCCGGCAGCAGCGTGTTGAGCATCTCCATGTACTTGCTGGTCTTGAATTCGGTGGCGGTGACCAGCGCGGAACAGCCGACCTTGCCGAGCGCGAATTCCAGTTCGCTGAGGCGATAGGCCGGATTGATGGTGACGAGAATCAGGCCGGCGCGGGCGGCGGCGAACTGCGTCAGCGTCCATTCCGGCCGGTTCAGCGACCAGATGCCGATCCGCGCGCCGCGCTCCAGCCCGAGGGCGAGAAAGCCGGCGGCGAGATCGTCGACCCGCGCGGCGAACTCGCGCCAGCTCCAGCGCACGCCATGGCTGGGTGAGACCAGCGCCTCGCGGTCGCCCCAGCGCACGACGGCGCGTTCAAGCGCGCTGCCAATGGTTTCGCCGAGCAGCGGCGCATCCGACGTGCCGCAGACGTAACTGTCGAGGGAGTGGGTCATGTCGGATTCCTTTCAGTTTTGCCGTCATTGCGAAAAGTGAAGCGACGAAGCAATTCAGCTCTTGCTGCGTCGTCTCTGGATTGCTTCGCTTCGCTCGCAAAGACGTTCACGCCGCGCGCTGACTGCCGAGTCCGGCATAGATGCCGGACTCGAACGCGGCGAATGACGACAGACATAGCGGATCGGCGAACGGCAGCACCTGCATCAGGATCACGCCGGTGATGTCGCGGGCCGGGTCGATCCAGTAGTAGGTGTTGGCGAGACCGGCCCAGGCCAGGCTGCCGGGGCTGCGGCCTTCCGGCGTCTGCGCGGTGTTGATCATGAAGCTCAGGCCCCACTTCTTCATCATGCCGGGGTAGAGATCGACATCGTTGGTGGCGAAGGCGACCGCCGATGTCATTTTCCCCATCGACAGGTCGCCGATGTGGTTCTGCCCCATCATCGCGACGGTTTCCGGCTTCAACACCTGCGCGCCGTTGCCGCGTCCCTTGTTGAGGATCATCTGGGTGAACTTGATGTAGTCGGCCGCGGTGCCGTAGAGGCCACCGCCGCCCATCTCGAATTCGGGGCTCTGTTCGAGTTCGAACGGGATCGGTTGCAGCTCGCCGTCGGGCCCGCGCGCGTGCATTCCCACCAGTCGTTTGCGCTGGCTGTCGCCGATCTTGAAGCCGGTGTCGTCCATACCGAGCGGCCTGAACATGTTGTCGCGCAGGTAATCGCCGAGCCGTTTGCCGCTCGCCGCCTCCACCGCCTTGCCGACGAAGTCGATGTTGGTGCCGTATTCCCAGCGGGTGCCGGGATCGGTCATGATCGGCGTCTTCAGCGCGGCGTTCTGGCAGGAGGTGATGCCCGGCGTGCCGGTCTTCTCCAGGTACTTCACCATGTCGCCGTTCCACATGTCGTAGCAGAAGCCGGCGGTGTGGGTCATGAGATGGCGCAGCGTGATCGGCCGGGTCGCCGCGCGCAGTTTCGGATTGCCGTCGGCGTCGAAGCCTTCGAGCACCTGCGGCGCGGCGAGATCGGGCAGCACCTTGCCGATCGGATCGTCGAGCGAAAGCGAGCCCTGCTCGACCAGTTGCATGGCGGCGGCGGAGGTGATGGCCTTGGTCATCGACGCGATCCAGAACACGCTGTCGGCCGTCATGTCGACGCCGGTGCCGAGGTCGCGCTTGCCGAACGCGCCCTGATAGATGATGTCCTTGCCGGTGGCGGCGACGGCGACGACGCCGGGAATTTGTTTGGCGTTGCTTGCCTGTTGCAACGCCTGATCAATCTGGGCCTTGCCTAGCATATGTACCTCCCTGAACTTTTTTTATCCTTGCCGAGTTTCCTCCGGAGAACGGCGTCCGGCAAGTAAGGCCAAAGTGATAGGGCCGTGGTGCGCCGCACCCGAACTGCTCTCTCCTTGAGCCTGCTCCCCCTGTTTCGGGGGAATGAATGCTCCGCGAGCCGTGAAATGTTGAGGTGAGGTTTGTCGTCGCAAGGCGGCGACTTGCGCGGGCGCGGGAACTCGGATTTAAACCGTCGGCCGCGCAGGAGGCGCGCGCGTTTTGGGGGTTAATATCATGAGAGTTTTGCTGCTGGCCGCGCTCGGCCTGACCTTGGCGGGCTGCAATACGACGCAGACCGGATCGCCGACGGCGTCGACCGCGCCGGTGGCGGCGCCGGCGGCTGCCACGGCCGAGGCCTTGCCGCCGATCTACGAACCGCTGATCGACATGCATCGCGTCAACCCGACGAAGTATGCCCGCGATCTCGCGGAATGCCGTCAGCAGGCGGCGCCGCAGGAAGCAGCGGCGCGCGCCGCGCGTCAGCAACAGGCGGCGGGCACGGCGGTTGCGGTCGGCGCCGCCGTGGCGAGTTTTATTCCGGTGTCGGGTTTTCGGCAGGCGCGAACCATGTATCACGCCACCGGCGCGGCGCAGGATGTCGGCATGGCGACCGCCGAGGCCGGCGCCATCAACGCCGATCAGGCCACCGCCGACTATGCGCTGGTGGTCAACACCTGCCTGACGCACAAGAGGTATCGCGTGCTGCGCTGAGCGGCACGCATCCGGCCTGTCGTCATCATTGGAGCCATTGCCATTCCGACAGAATCGGAATGGGGCTCCAGATTCTTGTTTTGACGCGTTTTCTTGACGCGAGCCGGTATCCACTTCGCTCGAAAACACTATAGAGACTCGCGGCTTGAGCCGCGTGTCTCGGGATGACGTTTCGCCGTGACAGCGGCTTCACGCGCCGCTGAACTGGCCGTGGCGGCCGATGCCGGAGGCGAAGCGCGTTGCGCCCGCGAGCGTTTCGCCGGAATTGATCACCTCGAGCCCGCCGCGCATTTCGTTGGCGATGGCTTCTTCCTCGTCGGCGATATCCCATTGCCTGAGCGCCGACATCCGGTCGGCGCGCATGCAGGTCTGCGGGAATTGTGCGATCTGCCTGGCGAGCGCGACGGCTTCCGCGCGCGCGGTGCCGTTCGGGACCACGCGGTTGGCGAGCCCCATGCTCAGCGCCTCCTGCGCGGGCACCGGGCGTCCGGTGAGGATCAGGTCCATGGCGCGCGAATGGCCGATCAGCCGCGGCAGGCGGATGGTACCGAGATCGATCAGCGGCACGCCGAAGCGGCGGCAGAACACGCCGAAGGTCGCACCTTCGCCCACCACGCGCATGTCGCACAAAAGCGAAAGTTCGAGGCCGCCGGCGACGGCGAAGCCTTCAATGGCGCCGATCACCGGCTTCGACAGTCGCAGCCGGCTTGGCCCCATCGGGGCGATGGTGTTGTGGCCGCCGACCTCGCGCCGCTTCTCGATGTCGCCGGCGGCGACGGCTTTCAGGTCCGCACCGGCGCAGAAATGGCCGCCGACGCCGGTGAACACCGCGACCGAGGCGTTGTCATCGGCATCGAACGCGCGGAACGTGTCGTAGAGAATGCGCGCGGTGCGGCCGTTCACGGCGTTGCGCCGTTCGGGGCGATTGATCGAGATGATGGTGACGGGGCCGTCGCGCTCGACGAGAACGGCATTGTCGTCGGTCATGGGGATTCCTCTCTGCGGCGTTTCCTTTTGACGGAACGCTTCCGTCGTCATGCCCGGCCTTGTGCCGGACATCCACGTCTTGATTCACGTTCAGTAAGGAAGACGTGGGTGGCCGGGTCAAGCCCGGCCATGACGTGCGGAGAGGATTGCGCGTAGCGGAGAGGGCGACGAGTCAATGAGCGAGAGGCGCGGGTCGCCCGCTTATCCCGCCTTCAACTCGCTCCCCGTCAATCGCCGGTAGGCGTCGCGATAGCGTTTGCTGGTGGCGTCAACCACGGAAGAGGGCAGCGGCGGTGGCGGGGCTTCGCCGTTCCAGCGGCCGGCGCGGCGCTCGGCGTCGAGATAGTCGCGTAGCGGCTGCTTGTCGAAACTCGCCTGCGGTCGGCCAGGCTCATAGGCATCGACGGCCCAGAAGCGTGAACTGTCCGGCGTCATCACCTCGTCGATCAGGATGATGTTGTCGTTCGTGTCACGGCCGAATTCGAACTTCGTGTCGGCGATGATAATGCCGCGTTCGCGAGCGATGGTTTCGCCCTTTGCGTAGACGGCGCGCGTCATCGTCTCCAGCGCGGCGGTCGCCTCCGCGCCGATGATCTCGCGCATTCGTGCAATGGTGATGTTTTCGTCGTGACCGGTTTCGGCCTTGGTGGCCGGGCTGAAGATTGCGGGGTCGAGCTTGACGCTCTCAATCAATCCCGCCGGCAGCGTTTCGCCCGCCAGCGTTCCCGATTGCGCGTATTCCTTCCAGGCCGAGCCGGAGAGATAGCCGCGGATCACGCATTCGATGGGGAAGACGGTGGTGCGCTTGCACAGCATCGCGCGGCCTTCGAGCGCCTCGCGATGCCCGCGCAACGCCGGCACCTGCGCAATGATCTCGTCGGCGTCGGCGCTGATCATGTGATGCGGTACGGCGCCGCCGAGTTGCCGAAACCAGAATGCGCTGGTTTGCGTCAGCACCGCGCCCTTCATCGGAATGGTTTCGCCCATCACCACGTCGAAGGCGCTGATGCGGTCGGTGGTAACCAGCAGCACGCGATCGTCGCCGGCGTCGTAGATATCGCGCACCTTGCCTCGCCCAAGCCGTGGCAGGGGCAGGTCGCTGGCAAGCATCGTGGTCATGGGGTTCTTCTCAGGCAGGATGGAAAGCCCGGTGATACGCCGGGGCGCGTCGCCTGCAAAGGCCTGGAATCTTTTTGTTTGCGCATGATCTTTTCCGAAAGCCGGTTTCCACTTTTCGGGATCATGCGCTATCGCTCCGGCAGCGGAATGAATTCGGTCTCGTCCGGCACCGCCTCGAAACGCCCGCTTTTCCAGTCCTCCTTGGCCTGCTCGATCCGCTCCTTCGACGACGACACGAAATTCCACCAGACGTAACGCGGGCCTTCCAGCGCTGTGCCGCCAAGGAACATCATGCGGGTCGGCCGCGTGGCGCGCACCGTGATGCGGTCGCCGGGTCGGAAGATCAGCATCCGCGGCCCCTCGTGGCGCTCGCCGGCGATCTCGATCTCGCCATCGACGACGTAGATCGCACGTTCCTCATGGTCGGCGTCGAGCGGCACGCTCCTGCCTTCGTCGAGCGCGACCTCGGCGTAGAACCACGGCGACACCATGTCGACCTTCGAGGCCACGCCGAACGAACTGCCGGCGATGACGCGCGCGGTGAAGCCGGTGTCCTGCACACTCGGCAGACTGTCTGCGCCATAGTGCTGGAAGGTCGGCGCGATCTCCTCGCGATCCTTCGGCAACGCGATCCAGCTTTGCAGGCCGAGCATCTTCTGGCCGTTGGCGCGCTGGACGTCAGGGGTGCGTTCGGAATGCGCGATGCCGCGTCCCGCCGTCATCAGGTTCATGGCGCCGGGCTGAATCTCCTGCACGTTGCCCTCGCTGTCGCGATGCATGATCGAGCCGTCGAACAGATAAGTGACCGTGGCGAGCCCGATATGCGGGTGCGGCCGCACATCCATGCCCTGGCCCGAAACGAATTGCACCGGTCCGAAATGATCGAAGAAGATGAAAGGCCCGACCATCTGCCGCTTGCCGTGCGGCAGCGCGCGGCGCACAGCGAAGCCGTCGCCGAGATCGCGGGTGCGCGGCACGATGACGAGGTCGAGCGCGTCGCAGGTTTGCGGATCGCCGAGGATCGGATCGTTGGACGGCATCCAGCTCATGGGGGTACCTCATTGGTCCGGGACAGGGCCGTCATTATCCTGCCCGATGACACGTGTTTCAAGGCGAAGGGCGGCGCGTTTCACGGAGGCGTGTCCGCGTGGCGGGAGGAGGAGCTGCGACATGACCGACGCGACTTATCCGCCGCTCAACACCCTGAAACCGGTCGCAAGCGACATCTGGATCGTGGACGGACCACAGATCCGCTTCGGCCCTCCATTGCTTAGAATGCCGTTTTCGACGCGCATGACCGTCGTTCGCTGCGCGGACGGCCTGTTCGTCCATTCGCCGACACCGCTGGTCGGCACTTTGCGGCGTGCGGTGGAGGCGCTGGGTCCGCCGCGCTGGATCGTCGGCCCCAATCGTATTCACTATTGGTGGATTGCGGACTGGCACAAGGCGTTTCCCGAGGCGGAGGTTTATCTCGCGCCGCGCATCCGCGAACAGGCCGGGGCGCGGATCGATTTCGCGTGTTCGACAATCGACGGGGATCGAGGTTTCCCCTGGGATGACACCGTCGCGACGTTGCCGGTCGCCGGCCGCTACATGACGGAAGTTGTCTTCTTTCATCGCCCGAGCCGGACGCTGATCCTGACCGATCTCATCGAGAATTTCGAAGCGAGCAAGATGCCTTCGTGGTGGATGCGTGTGCTGACCCGGCTTGGCGGCGTGCGCGATCCGGACGGTTCGATGCCGCGCGACATGCGGGCGACGTACAGGGATCGTGTCGCGTTGAAGGCCGCGGTGGAAACCATGATCGACTGGAATCCGGAACGGGTGCTTCTCGCGCATGGCCGCTGGTATCCGCGCGACGGCGCCAACGAGTTGCGGCGCGCTTTCCAATGGCTGCTCGCGTAGGACATGGAACGGCCGCGCGAAAGGCCAATGAGTCTCCACGCTTTCCATGGTAGATAACGCGCCATCACAGGAGGAACGCCATGCCGAAAGCCTATTGGATCGCCCGCGTGTCGGTTCGCGAGCCCGATCGTTATCCGGAATATGTCGAGACGGCGCGGCCGGCCTTCGAGCGGTTCGGCGCGAAATTCCTGGTGCGCGGCGGCGCGTTCGAGGCGCTGGAGGGGGATCACCGCAATCGCAACGTGGTGATCGAGTTTCCCGATCGCGAGACTGCATTGGCCTGCTACAACAGCGCCGAATATCAGGCGGCGATCCGCATTCGGCAGCAGATCGCCGACGGCGATGTCGTCATCGTCGACGGCGTGTCATGAGATAGCCATCTGGCATCAGGCGCGGCCGAGCTGAATCGCCTGCGCCGCGCGATCGTAGGTTTCCAGCGACAGGATGGCGTCTGCGAATGTCTCCGCCCGTCCGTCGAGCACCGGGCGCGCCAGCGTCAGGAATTTCTGGCGCATCGCCGCGCTGTCCGGGAATGAGGTCGGCTCGCCGGACGGGTCGGGATAGAGTTCCTCGTGCACGCCGTCGTCGGTGGTGACGGTAACACGCGCGCCGAACGGATGGGTGCGACCGACTTCGAGCCGGTCGTCCTGCACGACGTCGATCTTGTCGGCCAGCGCATTGATCGCCTTGTCGCCGAGCCGGGCATAGTCGTCCCAGCCGAAGCGGCCCTGATCGAGCGCCAGCGCGCCGGTGAAGAACATCGAGAACTGTCCGCCGACGATCGAGGTCGGATGGCGCTTGGTCGGCGCGTCGCCGGTCAGCGTGATGCCGTTACGATGCAAGCCGATCTCGACGCGCTTGATCTGGTCGGGCGTGAGATTGTGCGCGCGGCGCATCGCCAGCAGCGCGTCGATGGCCGCGTGGGTGTAGCGGCAGCTCGGATAGGGCTTCACGCCGATCTTCATCGTCTCGTAAACCTTGCCGAGATCCGCGACCGCCTTGTCGGGGTGGGCATCGTCGGTATAGCCGACCAGCAGGCCGTGTTTGCCTTCGACCGATTCCGATGATCCGATGAAGCCGTCGCGTGCGAGACTCGCGGCGATCACGCCGTTCATCGCGGCGGCGCCGACCTGATAGCGCTTATTCCACGAACCGTTGACGAGGAATTGCAGCGAACCCGCAGCCTGGCTGCCGGAGACTCCGAAGGCGGAGATGATCTGCTCTTTATTCAATCCGAACAGTTTTGCCGCTGCCGCCGCTGCGCCGTAGGTGCCGGCGGTGGCGGTGGGGTGGAAGCCGCGTGCATAATGCGACGTCGGGTCCAGGGCGTTGCCGAGGCGGCAGCACACTTCATACCCGGCGACGATGGCGGTGAGCACGTCGCGGCCCGAAGCGTTGACCATCTCGCCGGCGGCGAAGGCGGCGGGCACCACGGGGGCGCTCGGATGCAGCGAGGAATCGGCGTGCGTGTCGTCGAAATCGAGCGAGTGGCCGAGTGCGCCGTTGAGCAGCGCGGCCACCGCCGGCGTCCAGGTCTTGCTGTCGCCGACCACCGTGGCATCGCCGTTATGATCGAGGCCGAGCGCCTTTAACATGCCGAGCAACGAGGGCGTCGATTCCGCCTCGCGCCGCGCCCGCACCGCGCTGCCGAGAAAATCCAGCGTCAGATGTTTCGCCCGCTCCAGCACCTCGCGCGGAATGGCGTCATAGGTGAGGCCGGCGACATAGGCGGCAAGCTTGGCGGTTTCGTCGGTCATAGTTCTATCCTCGCGATCAGCGCGGCACGTTAATCCCGGGAAACTGTCCGTCAAGCGGCGACGGCAGCAACGCTGCGCTGCTCAGCGGGCCTTCAGCGCCTCGAGGGCGTGATGCGCCAGACTGGCGGCGTCGCGGTCACCGGTTGCCGCCCGGGTCATGATGGCATTGCTCAGAAATCCCGCCACGTCCGATGGCAGACGAAGCGGCAGCGCGTCGAGGCACAACCCCAGCGCGTCGCTCATGGCGTTGAGCGCATCGGGACCGAAGGCCTGCGCGCGCGGTGCGTCGGGGATCGAATCGGGCGACGAATCGATGTCGTCGCGGGGCGAGGCCTTTGCGAGACGCGCGGCTTCGGCCAGCACCGAGAGGTAGATCAGTGCGGTATCGGCGAGTTGCGCTTCGTCGGTTTCGCCGGCCTTCGCCAGCGCGACGATGCGCTGCGCGAGGCGCTGGCGGTTGCTTTCGGTGTCGGCGTCGGGGCCTTCGCGCGCGAGAAACCGGCCCCACGCGCTGTCGAATGCCCGCGCCAGCGCCAGCTTGGTGTCGTCGTCCGCGTCGGGAGAAATCGTGGTCATCCTTCATCAACCGTCGGTACGAGAGCCGGTTCCGGAATCGCGTTCAGCCGGATGCGGCGCGGCGGTGCAGCCCCTTCTGCTCCATGCGCCAAAACAGCAGATCGATGCGATCCTGGCCGAAAAATGGCTCCTTTTCGAACACGAATGTCGGCACGCCCCAATGCCCCGACGCGGCGTGATCCTTTTCATTGGCGGCGATGATCGCCTCATAGCGATCGGGATCGGCGGCAATCGCGGCGTCCATCGCCGCGAGGTCGAACCCGGCGGCGGCAGCCGCCTTGGCGAGATGGTCAACTTCGTGCCAATTCTTGACGCTGCCGTCCCAGAGCACCGGCGCGACGGCGCCGACGAAAGCGAGCGCGCGGCCGTCCTGCTGCGCCGCCGCGACGAGCCGCGTCAGGCGGTGGATGTAGGGCTGTTCCGCGGCCACCTCCAGCGTCGTCATGTTCTGGACGATGGGGTCGGGCTGCGGGAAGCGAAACGGGATGCCCTCGCGCTCGGCGACCCGGCGACTGTCGAGCACGACATAGAATGCAAAGCGCGGATCAGCTCGTTTGAAAAAACCGGGGACGCGCACCGCCAGCGGATAGACCGGCCGCAGGTTCACGGTAACGTCGTATTCGGCGACCAGTTTTTGCGTTTTCGGAATTGCAAGATAGCTGTAGGGGCTTCGGAACGACCAAAACAGATCGACGGTGAATGCCATGAATGCGCCTGCCGGAGAGTCTGAGTGAAAGACAGTGCGATCATAAGCCGCGCCGAACCGCCGCGTCCATGCGGGAAGCGTCGCGAGGCGGGCGCATGAGCCGCGCATGGCACGACATCAGCAACTGGCTGTCGGCGCGCCGGGCCCAGTTCGCGCTGGGACTGCGGGTGATGACCGCGGCATTGGCGGCGCTGGCGGTGGCGCTGGCGCTCCATTTGCCGTTGCCGCTCTGGGCGGTGCTGACGTCGGTGATCGTGACGCAGATGAGCGTCGGCCGCTCTATCAAAGTCACGTCGGACTATCTGATCGGCACCATCGGCGGCGCGATCTATGGCGGCATCATCGCCGTACTGTTTCCGCACGCCAGCGAACTGGCGTTGCTCGCGGTGCTTGCGCTCGCGGTCGCGCCGCTTGCGGTGGTGGCGGCGATCAACCCCAGTTTCAACGTCGCGCCGGTCACGGCGATCATCGTGCTGCTGTTGCCGTCGATCACCCATGGCAGTCCGCTGGAGTCGGCGACCGATCGGGTAGTCGAGGTCGCGGTCGGCGCCTTTGTCGGCCTCGCGGTGTCGTTCGCAGTGCTGCCGTCGCGGGCGCATAACCTCGCGATCGCGGCCGCGGCGCGGATGCTGGACCAGATTGCCGAGGCGCTGGACGAATTGCTGAAAGGGCTGGCGCAGGGCCTCGACAGTGAAACCCTGCATCGTTTGCAGGACGGGATCGGCGAGGCACTGGTCGGCCTCAACGGCGTGGCGGTGGAGGCGGAGCGCGAACGGGTCGCGCGACTCGCGGTCGGGCCGGACACCGGGCCGTTGCTGCGCACCTTGTTGCGGCTGCGGCATGACCTGGTGATGATCGGTCGCGCCACCGTGGTGCGGTTGCCGGACGATCTGCAATCGCGGCTGGTGGCGGCGCAGACCGAGGTGCGCCTGACGGCGGTCGCGTATCTGCGAGGGAGCAAGGCCGCGCTGGTGCAGCGTGCGGCGCCGCCCTCGCTCGATGACTTCGAGCAGGCGCTGCGCGCCTATACCGAAGCGGTCTCGTTGCTTCGCCGCGAGGGCCGCACCCGCGAACTGTCGGTCGATGTCATCGAGCGTTTCTTCATGGTCGGATTCGCGCTCGAACAACTGCATCAGAATTTCATCGATCTGCGGCGTTGCGTGAGCAGTTGGAGCGGCACGCAACGTGCGTCGTTTCGCCGCCCGGCGACGTGATGGATCCGCTTCCCTCGGTCATTGCGACGGAATTTCGCGTAGACTTTGCGGAGATTTGCCAACTGGCGGGTGGCTCCGATGCAGACCGGTCGATCGGGACGAGCGGCGAAACCGGGTTGTTGCGCGACCGGACCGAAACGCGCCCCGACCGGAATCGATTGCGCGACGGCATTTCAGACGATGGCGCGAGACTGTCTTGCGCGGATACGAGCCGAACAGCCCGCAAGCTTCGCGGGGGATGTCGAGGCCGTTCATCGGATGCGGATCGCGATTTCGCGATTGCGTGCGGTCGCCGCGTTTTTCACGCCGATGACGTCCGACGCGGTTTGGCCGAGACTGAAGATCGAACTGGCGTGGTGCTACGCATTGTTGGGCGATGCGCGCGACGCCGACGTCATGGCGGAGCTTGCAAATCACAAGCGGTACCGGAAATGGATGGCGGGCGACGCGGCGCATAGCGACGATCGCGCGAGGCTCTATCGCCGCGTGGCTGCGGGCTTGCGGTCGAAGCGTTTCGAACGGTTGACGGACGCGGTGGGCCGGTGGATCGAGCGAGGGCCGTGGCTGACGTGTCGGGATGACGACGCGCGGCGCAGACGCGCTGGATCCCTGGGAGCGTATTGCCAACGGCAGCTCGAGCGCTGGCGCAGACGATTGATCCGCAAGGGGCGCCATCTTGCGACGATGGGCGGCAAGCGGCGTCATCGCCTTCGCATCAAGGTGAAGCGCTATCGTTATGCGCTCGAGGCGCTGGACGATATCTGCCCTCCCGCCGTCCGCGCGAGACTGAACCGTCTGCGCAAGCCGGCGAAAGAACTGCAACAGGCGCTCGGCGATCTGCGCGATCTGCAACGCCTGCGCCGCATCGGCGTGTCGCCGCATCGGCCGCCCGGCTACAAGAAGCAGAAGAAGCGATGGCTTGCGGTCGCAGATGCGGCACAGCGGAATCTCAAGTCGCCGCTCTTGCTGCCGCGGTTCTGACTTCGGTATCCTGGTTTCGGGAAAACGCGATAAGATCGCGCGCGGACCGAGCGTATCGCTCGGCGTCCATACGGGTCGAACAACAAGAAACGGAGCACAAAATGCTGATTCCGCTGGCCGACGTGCCGCGCTGGTATGCCGATCGCAAGCCGAAGGATACCGTCGCGGTGCGGCACGGCGCCGATGAGCTGACATGGGAGATGCTGGAGCGCAACGCCAATCGCCGCGCCCACGCCTTCGCGGAACGTGGCGTCAAGGCCGGCGACTTCGTCGCCATCGGCCTGCCCAACAGCAACGCGTTCTATGAAACCAGTTTCGCCGTATGGAAACTTGGCGCCACACCGACCTCGCTGTCGCACCGGCTGCCGCGCGGCGAGGCCGCCGCGATCCTCGACATCCTGAAGCCCTCGCTCGTTGTTGGCGGCGAACCGGACTGGAACGCACCGAATTCCGTGCCGCGCGATTTTCTTCCCGAAGGCGTGTCCGACCAGCCGCTCGATCGTCCGGTGGCGCGCTACTGGAAGGCGATGACCAGCGGCGGCTCCACCGGGCGGCCGAAGGTGATCCTCGATCATCAGCCGGCGGTGACCGACACCGCCGTCGCGCCGCCGCTGCTGATGGAGCATGGCGCGGCGCTGCTCAATCCGGGGCCACTGTATCACAACGCGCCGTTTATCGTGTCGCACTATGCGCTGTTCGGCGGCGGCAGCGTCACCGGCATGGCGAAATTCGACGCGGAGGAGACGCTGCGCCTGATCGATCGCTACAAGCTGGAATGGGTCAACTTCGTGCCGACGATGATGCATCGCATCTGGTCGCTGCCGGAGGATGTGCGCCATCGTTACGATGTGTCGAGCCTGAAAACCGTATTCCACATGGCGGCGCCGATGCCGCTGTGGCTGAAGGAGAAATGGATCGAATGGCTCGGGCCTGAAAAGATCTACGAACTTTACGGCGGCACCGAACGGCAGGGCCGCACGGTGATCTCCGGCACCGAATGGCTGGACCATCGCGGCTCGGTCGGCAAGGTCGATCCGACCGCGTGCGCCATCCGCATCCTCGGCGAGGACGGCAACGACGTGCCGGTGGGCGAAACCGGCGAAGTTTATTTCATGCCGGTCGATGGCGTCGGCTCGACCTATCATTATATCGGCGCCGATCCGAAGCGCCGCAGCGATGGCTGGGAATCCATCGGCGATGTCGGGCGGCTCGATGAAGACGGCTATCTCTATCTCGGTGACCGCCTGACCGACATGATCCTGCGCGGCGGTGCCAATCTTTATCCGGCCGAAATCGAAGCCGCCGTGCTGGCGCATCCCGACGTGCATTCGAGCATCGTGGTGGGGCTTCCCGACCCCGAGCTCGGCAACCGCATTCACGCCATTCTCGAGATCGTCGAGGGTGCCGACGTGAGTACTGTCGTCAATGGCATGACCGCGGTGTTGTCCGACCGGATCAGCCGCAACAAGCATCCGGAAAGCTACGAAGTCTCGGAGGTGACCTTGCGCGACGATTCCGGCAAGGCGCGGCGCACGCTTCTGCGCGAGGAGCGCTTGACGTGGCTGAAGGAAGGCCGCGAGTTTCGCCTCTATGCGGATCGCGCCGGCCGGGGAGGCTAGCGAATGACGTCGCAAGCGGCCGTCGCGAAACTGCTGGCGGATCAGATTGCCGATCCTGACACGCAATGGAGCCTCGGCACTTTCGGCGCTATTGCCGAATTCGCACGCGATCCCGATGAGGAGGTGGCCCTTTCGGTGTCGGATGGGGGCGTTTCGGCCGTCACCGCGCGGGGCGGCATTGCGATCCGCGTGTGGGACGATATGCGGCCGTTCGCGTCGGAAAGCTTGGCGAAGCAGCACTGGAATCATCGCGTGGCGATCTGCTTGCCGGTGGACACCTGCGCCATGAACCGACGCGCGGCTTTGACCGAACTTGATGTCGATGCGGATGCATTGCGCGAACAGGATCGTGGCGGCGTGCTGTTCGATCTCGGGCTCAATGCGCCGCAGGCCGATCTATGCATCCGCGTCGCCGATCGTCATGTCGCGGACGAGCTGCGTCGCCACGTCGGCCGCGCGGTGTTCGAGCCGGACAATCCGGCGATGGGCCTCATCCTCGCCGCCAACCCGCATCGTGTTTTCATCAGCCGGGTCGGTCGCGCGGAGGTCTATCAGCCGATCCCGCCACATGACGGCAAGAGCCCGGAAGGACCGCACACCCATGTGTTGCCGAAACTGCTGAAAAGCGGGCGCACGCATCCGGCGACCGAACCGATTCCGGAAGGTTTCGTCCCTTGCGCGCATTTTTATCCGGCGCACCCGGCAAAGGATTCCTTGGGACAGGCGCGCGCCTTCGCGCCTTCGCGCCACGATGCGTTTCAACGGTTGCTGGCTGAACTGGGCGCGCCGGAAAGCGCTGCATTCAAGCGCGAGGTGATGGCGGCGGTGGCGCGTGGCGAGCAACCGTGGACTGAAGCGCGCGTTTCGGGTCGCGGTGCGCGGGCCAATGTCCGTATTGCGTTGCGACATATGAAGGCAGCGGGTGACGCGTCACAGACGTTGACGGCGTGGCTCGCGGCATTCGATCGCGCCGAGCCCCTGGCCGACGAGATCGACGATCTGTCGCGCGGCCATGCCGACTGAGTGTGACGCTGCGGGAGGGCAACGTGCAAAGCCTGCTTGAAATGACCTCAAGCTTTCGTCTGGGGCCGCACGTCGTGGTGATGGCGATCGCGTACCTGCTGGCTTTGCCGATCGGCTGGAATCGCGAGAAAGCCGAACGCAGCGCCGGTCTGCGGACCTTTCCGCTGGTCGCGCTTGCGACCTGCGGCGTGATTCAGGCGACCGAGCACATGCTGGAAGGTCACCCCGAAGGCATGGCGCGGATTATCGAAGGCCTGATGGCTGGCATGGGCTTTATCGGCGGAGGAGCTATCCTCAAGACCAAACTTTCGGTGCACGGCACCGCGACCGCCGCCAGCCTGTGGGCCACCGGCGCCGTTGGCGTCTCCGTCGGGCTCGGAGCCTACGATGTCGCCGTGGTCATCTCGCTGTTCACGTTTCTGACGCTGTGGTTGCTCACGCCGCTGAAGCACGAGGTTTTGCCAAACGCCGACGATGAAAACGGAGCCGGCAAGCGCGCCGGCTCCTGACCTTCGAGGCGAGGTCCGACGCTTCGCAATTGCGTATTGCGTTAGACGTCAACGTTGGCGCTGTGCGAATTGTCCTGAATGAATTCGCGGCGCGGCTCCACCACGTCGCCCATCAGCTTGGTGAAGATGTCGTCGGCCTCGTCGACCTCCTTGATCTTCACCTGCAGCAGCGAGCGCACGTTGGTGTCGAGCGTGGTTTCCCAGAGCTGATCCGGGTTCATTTCGCCGAGACCTTTGTAACGCTGCATCGCGATGCCCTTGCGGCCGGCGTCGGTCACCGCCTCGAACAGGCCGACGGGACCGTGGATCGTTGTCTCGACGTCCTTGCGACGCAGCACGCCCGGTCGCGGATAGATATCCTGCAAGCGTTCGGCATATTCGTCGAGCTTGCGCGCATCAGTGGATGACAACAGCGCGGCGTCGATGATCGCGACATCCTTCACGCCGCGGATGGTGCGCTCGAAGTGAAAGCCCTCGCCTTCGATGAAGCGGCCGGTCCAGCCGCGCTCGACCTCGTCGGCCAGCACGTCGAGACGCCGCGCGATGTAGTCCGCGGCGGCATTGGCTTGCGCGGGATCGCCAGTCACGCGTGAATTCAGCACGCCGGCAATCGCCGCCTGCTCAACGACGTCGCGATTGTAGCGGCTGTGCAGATTGTTGAGCACGTTGCGGATGATGCGGGCATCCTCGACCAGCGCCTTCAGGTCGCGGCCGGCGCGAACGTCGCCCGACGCGGTCTGGAAGCTGCAATCGTCGAGGCCGGTGGCGATCAGGTAGTCTTCCAGCGCGCGTTCGTCCTTGAGGTATTGCTCGGATTTGCCGCGCGTCACCTTGTAGAGCGGTGGCTGCGCGATATAAAGATGCCCCGCCTCGATCATCTGCGGCATCTGCCGGAAGAAGAACGTCAACAGCAGCGTGCGGATGTGCGCGCCGTCGACGTCGGCGTCGGTCATCACGATGATCTTGTGGTAGCGCAGCTTCGAAAGATCGAAATCGTCGCGGCCGATGCCGGTGCCGAGCGCGGTGATCAGCGTGCCGATCTGCTCGGACGACAGCATCTTGTCGAAACGCGCGCGTTCGACGTTGAGGATTTTGCCGCGCAACGGCAGCACGGCCTGGAATTCACGGTTGCGGCCCTGCTTGGCGCTGCCGCCGGCCGAGTCGCCCTCGACGATGAAGAGTTCGGATTTCGCCGGATCGCGTTCCTGACAGTCGGCGAGCTTGCCGGGGAGCGAGGCGATATCCAGCGCGCCCTTGCGCCGCGTCAGTTCACGCGCCTTGCGCGCGGCTTCGCGGGCGGTGGCGGCTTCCACCACCTTGCCGACGATGGTCTTGGCCTCGGCGGGGTGTTCCTCGAACCACGACGCGAGCGCTTCGTTGATGACGTTCTCGACCACGGGCCGCACTTCCGAGGAAACCAGCTTGTCCTTGGTCTGCGACGAGAATTTCGGATCCGGCACCTTCACCGACAAAACAGCGGTCAGGCCCTCGCGGCAATCGTCGCCGGTCAGCGCGATCTTTTCCTTCTTGGCCATGGCATCGGCATAGCCGTTGACCTGTCGCGTCAACGCGCCGCGAAAGCCGGCGAGATGGGTGCCGCCGTCGCGCTGCGGAATGTTGTTGGTGAAGCACAGCACGTTCTCATGATAGCTGTCGTTCCACCACAGTGCGGCCTCGACGCCGATGCCGTTTATGTCGGCGCGCACCATGATCGGCGCAGGCACCACGGCCTTCTTGTTGCGGTCGAGATACTTGACGAATTCCTCGACGCCGCCCTCGTAGCGCATTTCCTCGCGCCTCTCCACGGCGCCGCGCATATCGACGAGCAGGATGTTGACGCCGGAGTTGAGGAAGGCGAGTTCGCGCAGGCGGTGCTCCAGCGTGGCGAAATCGTATTCGATGTTCTTGAAGGTTTCGGTGGACGCGAGGAACGTCACTTCGGTGCCGCGCTTGCCGTCGGCCTCGCCGACCACTTTCAGCGGCGCCACCGAGTCACCATGCGCGAATTCGACGTAATGCTCCTTGCCGTCGCGCCAGATGCGCAGAGAAAGCTTGCTCGACAGCGCGTTGACGACGGAGACGCCGACGCCGTGCAGACCGCCGGACACCTTGTAGGAATTCTGGTCGAATTTTCCGCCGGCGTGCAGTTGGGTCATGATCACCTCGGCCGCCGAGATGCCTTCGCCCTTGTGAATGTCGACCGGAATGCCGCGGCCGTCGTCGTAGACGGTGACAGAGTTGTCGGGATTGAGCGTGACCTGCACCACCGTCGCGTGGCCCGCCAACGCTTCGTCGATGGCGTTGTCGACGACCTCATAGACCATGTGATGCAGACCGGAGCCGTCATCGGTGTCGCCGATATACATGCCAGGGCGCTTGCGCACGGCATCGAGGCCCTTGAGGACCCGGATCGATTCAGCGCCGTATTCCATGGCAACAGGAAGCTCGGTTTCGGCAACGGGTTGCCGGGCGGGTTCGGTCATTCGAAGAGCCTTTGAGGATGCGTCGAATCAGCACGCAATCGCGGTGCGGAAAGGTCTATTTGTGCCATGAAAAGGGCCATGCGCCTAGCCTAAAGTCTTGCCCTGCAAGGCATTGAAGAAATAGGCATTTTTAACGGTTTTTCAAGGACGGAAAAGGCCGCTTTCGAGGACGCTGGAAAGGCGGCTTATAAGGTCCGCTTTGAGAGCCTGTCGCGGGCCTCGCCGGCCCGCGGTCAGGTCATGTTCCGGATTTGGAGCTAGCTGTTCGTTACCTCGCCGCTGATGATCGGTCCGAACAGTTCCCAGCGGCTGCCGGTGAAGCGCATCATCTGCAATTGCTTGATCGGCGCGAAGTCGTCAGGCCCGGTGTTGATGGTGATGCCCGGCAACAGCAGCCCCAGTTTCAGATCGTGCAGGCTGGCCGCCTGCTTCATGATGTTCGCGCGGCTGAGGTCGTCGCCGCACACCCGCAAGACATGCGCCATAGTTTCGGCGACGGCATAGCCGTAGATGGTGAACGCGCTGGTCCGATCGCCGTCGGGGTCATATTTCTCCATGAACGCCAGCCATGTTTTGTATGCGGGATCGTTCGTCCATTGCGGATCGGTCGGATCCTTGAGATAGGCGGTCGACAGAATGCCCTTGGCATGATCGAAGCCGGCGGGCTTCATCACGGCGCCCACCGATGCCGAGACGTTGTTGAGAATGTGCAGCGGGTGCCATTTCAACTCGGCCGCCTTCTTGATCGCCTGGGCCGCGAACTTCGGCGTCGTGACGTTGAAGAAGATGTCCGCCCCCGATGCCTGCAGGCTGATTACCTCCGAATCCACCGTTGGCTCGGTGGTGTCGTAGGACAACTCAGAGACGATCTTCAGCTTGCCGCCGAGGCCATCCTTGAAGCCCTTGAGATAGTCTTTTCCGTAGTCGTCGTTCTGGTAGAGGATCGCCACCTTGCCGTTGGGATTGTGCTTGAGCAGGTATTTGGCGTAGACGCGCGCCTCGCTCTGGTAACTGGGTTGCCAGCCCATGGTCCATGGAAAGTGCTTCGGGTCATTCCACTTGTTGGCGCCGGTGGCGACAAAGAGCTGAGGGACCTCCTTCTCATTCATATAGTGCTGGATCGCGCTGTTGCTCGGCGTACCCAGACTGTTGAAGATCAGCAGCACACCGTCGTCCTCGACAAGCCGTCGCGCTTGCTCCACCGCCTTGGGCGGGCTGTAACCGTCGTCGTAGGAGATGAAATCGATCTTGCGACCGTTGATGCCGCCGTCGGCATTGAGCATTTTGAAGTAGGCGGCCTCGGTTTGTCCGATCACGCCGTAGGCGGAGGCGGGCCCGCTATAGGGCATGATGTTGCCGATCTTGATGGTGCCGCGGTCGGCGCCACCGTGCCGCCCGGGAGCGGCCATTGCCGCGCCGGCGAACGGTGCGGCAAAGTTCAGGGCGCCGATCGCAAGGCCGGCCTTGAGCAGGGTCCGCCGTTGAATGTGGCGGTCGAACGGATTGGTTGTCATGGCTACATCTCCTGGTTTCGAGGGCGCCCCCCGAATTCCCGAGATGCATTTGCGCGAACTCGCGTCAGTTCGCCGCGCGGGCGCAAATTCCCCGCATCCGCGTTCAATCTAGCTGTTCCAACGTGGATGGAACATGTCCGGCGGATTAATTCAGGTGCGGCACGGGCCAAAGCGCGGTTTGAAGGTGCGAGTGGGCTATTGTCAGGCCGCCGGCGCTATCCGTCCGGCCTCGATGGCGATGATTTCGCCGCGGTCGCCGATCCCGGCAAAGGCCGCCGGATCGGCGCCCGTCATCCAGACCTGCGCGCCGAGCGTCGTCAGTTCCGCGAACAGCGCAGCGCGGCGGCCGGGGTCGAGATGCGCCACCACCTCGTCCAGCAGCAGCAGCGGCGTGATGCCGGTCATCTCCGCCACCAGACCGGCGTGCGCCAGCACCAGGCCGATCAGGAGCGCTTTCTGTTCCCCGGTGGAGGCGTCCTTCGCAGGCATGGTCTTCGGCGCATAGATCACTTGCAGGTCGGTGAGGTGCGGTCCGTCGAGGGTGCGGCCGGCGGCGGCGTCGCGCGCGCGATTGTCGCGCAATAGCGTGCGATAGCGATCCTCCACGGCGGTCGCGGGTTCGGACAGGAGTGCGTTCTCGATCCAGCCGTCGAGGGCGATGATGGCGGAGGGAAAGGTGGAGGTCTGGCCGCGCGCGGCCAGCGTCGTCGCCAGCCGCTGCAGCGTCTGGCCGCGTTGCGCCGCGACCGCGATCGCCAGTTCGGCGGTTTCGCGTTCGACGGCGTCGAGCCAGTGGGTGTTGGGCTGGCGGTCTTCCAGCAGCCGGTTGCGCGAGCGCAGGCTGCGGTCGAGCGCGGAAACGCGGCTGGAATGTTCGCCATCGAGCGCCAGCACCAGACGGTCGAAAAACCGGCGGCGTTCAGAAGCGGGGCCGGCGAAAAGGCCGTCCATCGCCGGCGTCAGCCAGACCATGCGCAGATGGTCGCCGAACGCCGTCGCCGAGGCGACGGGCTCGCGATCGATGCGACAGCGGCGCGTGGTCGCGGTATCGCCGGATGGCGCGTCGATGCCGGTCCCCAGTGTCGCAAGGCCGAGCGCGCCTTCAACCTCGGCGGCCACGGCCCAGGCGCCGGCGCCGGTCTGGTTGGCGACATCCTCAAGCCGAGCGCGGCGCAACCCGCGTCCCGGCGACAGCAGCGAGATCGCTTCGAGGCAATTGGTCTTGCCGGCGCCGTTCGGTCCCGCCAGCACGACCAGATCGCCACGCGCCGTGAGACTCGCCGCGCGATAGTTGCGGAACTGCGTCAGCGACAGGCGGTGGATGCGGGACGGGATCATCGAGCGAAATGCGGGCCGAAGCGTTCGGGTCAGATGTGCGACAGAACGTTTATCAGCTTCCCGAACGGATCGCGCACAAAGAATCGGCGCACGCCCCAGGGTTCGTCGACGGGCCCGTAGACGATGGCGATGTCTTTTCGCATCACGCGTTCAAAGACCGCTGCAAGATCGTCCACTTCGATGGAGATGTCCGGCACTGGCGTTCCGGAACCGCCTTCGGTGGCGACGCTGATCTGCACGCTCATCTGCGCCGCCGCACCATAGGTCGCGATCCAGCCGTGATCCATCACGAGATCGAGGTCGAAAATCTCGCCGTAGAACGCGCGGGCGAGCGAAATATCCTGCGCAGCGATGTTCGCGACGATGCGGCGAACCGCCATCACACCCGCATCGGCATCAGCACGTAGAGCGCGCCCTTGGCGTCGCGGTCGTGCATCAGCGTTGGCGAACCGGGATCGGCGAGTTTCAGCACCGCGACTTCGCCTTCGATTTGCGCCGCGATGTCGAGCAGGTAGCGCGAGTTGAAGCCGATATCGAGCGCGTCGGCGGCGTAGTCCACTTCCAGTTCCTCGGTGGCGCTGCCGGAATCCGGATTGGTCACCGACAGCACCAGCTTGCCTGCGGACAGCGCCAGCTTGACGGCGCGGCCGCGCTCGCTGGAAATGGTCGAGACGCGGTCCACCGCAGCCTCGAAATCCTTCTTGTCGACCCGCAGTTCCTTGTCGTTGTTCTGCGGAATGACACGGCCATAATCCGGGAAGGTGCCGTCGATCAGTTTCGACGTCAGCACGACGTTGCCGAGCGTGAAGCGGATCTTGCCCTGCGAGAGCTCGATGGTGACTTCGGCTTCGGCATCTTCGATCAGCCGCTGCACTTCGCCGACCGTCTTGCGCGGCACGATGACGCCCGGAATGCCGCTTGCGCCCTTCGGCAGCGGCAGATCGATCTGGGCCAGGCGATGGCCATCGGTGGCGACGGCACGGAGCGTTTCCGCCTTCGCGGAGCCCGCGGCATGAAGGTAGATGCCGTTGAGATAGTAGCGGGTTTCCTCGGTGGAAATCGCGAACTGGGTGCGGTCGATCAACCGCTTGACGTCGGCGGCCGACAGCGAGAACGCGTGCGACATGTCGCCGGCGGCGAGATCGGGGAAATCGCTTTCCGGCAGCGTCTGCAAGGTGAAACGCGAACGCCCGGCGCGGATCGCCAGCACGGCGCGATCGCCGTCGCTTTCGAGCACGATCTGCGAGCCGTCCGGCAGCTTGCGCACGATGTCGTAGAACATGTGCGCCGGCACCGTGGTGGAGCCGGCGGTGGCGGTTTCGGCCGCCAGCGTTTCGGTGACTTCGAGGTCGAGGTCGGTGGCCTTCAGCGAGAGTCGGGCGCCTTCGGCGCGGATCAGGACGTTGCCGAGGATCGGAATGGTGTTGCGACGCTCAACCACGCGATGGACGTGGCCCAGCGATTTCAGCAACTGCGCGCGTTCAACGGTAACCTTCATCGCAAACCTGCCCGATCCGTACGTCGAACCATGTCATGGAAATGCCGGACAGCCGGAAGTGGCGTCGCGGCAAGGGTCCCGCAAAGTCGATGACGGATCGATCGAGGTCAACCCGCGGGGGTGGCAGGGTGGCGTGTCGCGCCGCCAAAGGCAAGTGCGGGAGGACTATTTTTGCAGCGGATTTTTCATCCGGCGGCTTGGACGCTCCCGCGCTCCCGCGACTACTCCTGCAACTGGCGCTTCAGCAATTCGACCTCGTCGGACAGCGAGACATCCTTGGCGACCAGCGCCTCGATCTTGCGCACGGCGTGCAGCACCGTGGTGTGATCACGGCCGCCGAAGCGTCGGCCGATTTCCGGCAGCGAGCGCAAGGTCAGCGTCTTGGCCAGATACATTGCGACCTGACGCGGCCGCACCACGTTGGCGGTCCGTCGCGACGACAGCAGGTCGGATCGGCTGACATTATATTGTCGGGCGACGACGCGCTGGATGTCCTCGATCTTGATGCGCTTGGGCTCCTGCGGGCGGATCAGGTCGCGCACCTCGCGTTCCGCCATTTCCAGCGTCACCGGCTGGGCGTTGAGCTTGCTGTGCGCCAAAAGGCGATTGACCGCGCCTTCAAGGTCGCGCCCGTTGTGCGTGATGGCTTTCGCCAGATAGTCCAGAACCGGCGCCGGCACCTCGAAGCCCGCGTGATGCGCGCGCGCCGCATTGACCCGCGATTTCAGAATGCCGAGCCGCAGGTCTTCGCCTAGCGGGCCCATTTCGACGACGAGGCCGCCGGCGAGACGCGAGCGCACGCGGTCGTCGAGGCTTTCGAGATCGGCCGGCGGACGGTCGGCGGCGATCACCACCTGACGGCCGGCGTCGATCAGCGCATTGAGGGTGTGACAGAATTCAGCCTGGGTGGATTTGCCCTGAAGAAATTGCAGGTCGTCGATCACCAGCACGTCGATGCCGCGCAACGCTTCCTTGAAGGCGAGTGCGGTGTGCGACTTCAGCGCCGCGACGAAGCCGTACATGAATTTTTCGGCCGTGAGGTAGAGCACCTTGCGCTCGCTGCCGGAGTTGCCGGCCCACGTCACCGCTTGCAGCAGATGGGTTTTGCCGAGACCTACGCCGGAGTGGATGTAGAGCGGATTGAACATCACGTTGTCGCCGCGGCGGCCTTCCGCGACTTGCCGGGCGGCAGCTTGCGCCAGCGCGTTGGAACGGCCGACAACGAAGCTTGCGAAGGTCAGACGGGGATCGAGCGGCGAACCGCCGAGCGCATCGTGACTGGCGGACACCGGCGCGGTCGCGCCCGCGCGCAGCTCCGGCGCCGCGCGTCCGTTGCCGCGTTCGGCGGGGCGGGCTTCGGCGGCGATCGCGGGCTCCCTGGCGGGTGCGCTGTTTCGCGTCGCGGCGGTGCGGACGGTCAGGTCGACACGATGAATCTCCGGCACCTCCGCCTGCCAGCACAACAGAACGCGATCGGCGTAGTGCGTCTGAATCCAACTGCGCAGGAACTTGGTCGGCACCGTCAGATGCACGCTTTCGGATTGCACGCTTTCGAGATCCATGCGGGCGAACCAGCTCGAATAGATATCCTCGCCCACGCTCGACCGAAGACGGCTTTTGACCCGCGACCAGCGATCCTGTTCCATGTTCGACATTGTTCTTTTTGACTTTGCTTAGAGAGTTAAGTGTTGAGGTGGCGAAAAGATGCCCGTCGGCCGCGCGCATTCTGCTGCGGTCCCGCGTTGCGGAGGCCTGCTACGGAGTCACGAGCCCAGCGTTCGGCAAACAGGATGCCGATGCGGATCGCGACGTCTGAGTGCAGGCGGATCGGGCTTTAGGATGTAGAGTGGTTTGGTGCGCGCGCACGCGGCCGGATGGAGGCCGTGCCAGACGGAGCGGAGGCCAGAGAGAGCATGTAATGCGTTAGGCCAAAGATACCGACGCGCATGGAAACCCCCCTTTTTGCCACGACCATTCGCAGCAATCGACAACCTCTTCGTCGATCGGCCCGCGTGATCCTGAACGCGACATCAGGTCCGCAAGCTCGTCGACACTCCGCCTCTGTTCAAGGCGATCCGCCGGCGGCCTTCCGCTTCGACAAAATATTCCGGTCGCTCTCTTGTTGCCGCGCCGCTCCACCAGGAGCATTGCGTTCAAGAAATTCAGACACGGAACGGCCGTTCTCACAAAGCTATGAGCCACAGCCTGCCGATCGCTTGGAAAGCGCCGCTGACGTACACATCGCATCCGATCTGTATGTGCGTCTCGATTCTGAAATCGCACTGACTTCAAGAACCGCGAGCGCCGCGGACGATTAAGAAATACACGAGCCCAAATTTCCCGCAACGCCCCGGATGCCGCGCGCGCGTGTCCGAAGATCACTTGGCGCCCGATGATTTTTTCTGTGGCTTCGAAACTTTTCGGCAAGGTTTTGAATCTGCGCACGGATTCAAATCATGTAAAAGGCGTGTCGGATTTTCGTCGCGGCAAAAAAGATTTTCATAATTCGTTTACGTTTGGCGGCCGGTGACACGGTTTTTGAAACGCCTCATCACGCTATGTGGATAAGTGATTATCGACGCGCGCATTTTTCTGCGCTGTCGCCAAGGGTAACCCTCGTCGCGAAACCGAGTCCGATCAGACGCGCGGCGACACGGAAAGACGTATCGCCAGAGTCAAGTGCCGGGGCTTCGCACGAAGCGTTGTCGTGTCGTCATGTGATGTTTTGGACACGCGTGAATACCGCGAACGATCGATCGAAGCGCAACGTCTCTGCTTTCATGGCAGGTCTTGCTGACGATGGGCCCGCCGTTGCCGCCGCGGCTAGGCGGTCGGGATATGTCGTCGGCCGCATCGCGTAGGTTTCGTCACGCGGCGACGACTGTCGTGCACGATCACCGGAGCGTCGCGTTCGCGATCGGATGGTGACGTTGCAGTGAGCCGAGGATCGTCGATGTCTCATGGTCGCGGACGGGCGGTGTCGTCGGCGCCGATGTTGCGGATCGGCGCCACGACCGCACGGACTTCCGCGCGGCGCTTGATCCTGCAAACTAGCGGCGCTTGATCGCGCAAACAAAAAGCCCGGCGAAGCCGGGCTTGATGAAAACGATGTCGCGAGGATCGCGGGCGACTTACTGCGCCAGCTTGGCGATCCGGTGCGAGAGCCGCGAGACTTTGCGGCTGGCGGCGTTCTTGTGAATGATGTTGCGCTGGGCGGCCTGCATCAGTTCGGGCTCGGCGGTAGCCATCGCCTTGATCGCAGCGTCGCGGTCACCCTTGGCGAGCGCTTCTTCTACCACGCGGACCGCGCCGCGCATCTTGGTGCGCCGCGATTTGTTGACGAGGGTGCGGCGGGCAATCTTGCGTGTCGCCTTCTTGGCGGAGGACGTATTGGCCATGCTCTCACTGATCCTTCAGCGGCCGCCGTCATCGGCGGGCCGGGCTGATTTGCGTCGGTCGGGATTGCCTCCGACGCATGAAAGTGTTTCCGGGTTGTTCGAGCATGGCCGGGCACAAGGCAATATCACCCGAGGCGGCCGCGCTCAAAGAACAGCGGCGGCAGGATTGCGCCTGCCGCCATCGGCGGTCCTTATAGAGGCACCGGATAGCAGCGTCAACGGTGTCGGGGCGGGTGGAACCCGAAATGAGTCGCCGCCGCAGCCGGTTTCGCCGCCTGCACGGTTGAAATCCGGTCCCACCCCCGCTATTGCCCGAATTCGCCCCCAAGATGGACCTGATGCGATGACAATGACAGGTGACGCATGATCAGAGGCCTTTTCCGTCTCGTCGGCCTGTTGTTGCTGGCGGGGGCCTTTGTCTTCCTGGTCTATGACGGGGCGCGTTCCATCGCCGATCAGGCTCTGCGGCTGACCCCGCTCGGCGAGTTCTGGAACGATATTCACCAAAGCAGCCAGCAGGCTTTCCGGACCCTGGTCGAAGGCGTGGCGCCGTGGCTTTGGACCGACGTCGTCAAGGTCATTCTCAACCAGCCGGCCTGGGCGGTGATGGGCGTGCTGGGGCTGTTGCTGTTGCTGATCTTTCGGCCGCGCAAGCCATTGATCGGCTACGCCCGCAACTAGATCCGCCAACCAGAATCTCCGGCGCGGATCGTCCACGCGCGCCGCCCCCTCCCAAACGCGCCGCGTCGGCCTATATTGGAGCGGACCGCTGACGCGGCGCCGGACGCCGTGGCCGCTCGTCCAATGCGGACCACACCGCTCCGGCGAGGTCAGGTTTTCGTTGGGAGGTATTCATGCTGTTCATGCGCAAGTCCGCCGAAATGCCTAGCCCCGCCGACGCGCTGCCCGGCCGGGCCGAGCCGATCCCCACCGCCAAGCACCACTTCGTCAACGGCCATCCGTTGCAGCCGCCATATCCGGACGGGCTCGAACAGGCCGTATTCGGGCTCGGCTGTTTCTGGGGCGCCGAGCGCATGTTCTGGGAATTGGGTGACGCGGTCTACGTGACGGCGGCCGGCTATGCCGGCGGCTTCACGCCGAACCCGACATATGAAGAAGTCTGCTCCGGGCGAACCGGCCACACCGAGGTGGTGTTGGTGGTGTTCGATCCCAAGCGGATTTCCTACGCGCAACTGCTGAAGACGTTCTGGGAGAGCCACGACCCCACCCAGGGTATGCGTCAGGGCAACGACGTCGGCACCCAGTACAGGTCCGCGATCTATACGTTCGGCGACGTCCAGGCGAAAGCGGCGGCGGAATCGCGCGCAGCGTTCGGCAAGGCGCTCGCGGCGAAAGGGCTTGGCGCGATCACCACGGAAATCGCACCGGCGCCCGCCTTCTTCTTCGCGGAGGACTACCATCAGCAGTATCTGGCGAAAAATCCCAATGGCTACTGCGGATTGGCCGGCACCGGGGTGTCGTGTCCGATCGGTGTCGGCGTCTCCGCCTGATACGGCTCGAAGGGAGCGACGCGCCGCGTCGGTCTCACGCGTCCAAACGCTTTCTTAACCTTAACGAGCGCATAACAAGGCTTATCTCGTTGCGAGGGATAGGTCGGTGCGGACAGTACGTGCGTTTGGAAGTGTCGTTGCGGCCGTGCTCAGCGCGGTCGCGCTGTCGGGTTGCATGCATCGGCCGGGACCGGTGGCGAGCGGACACCCGCAGGGCGGCGCCATCGCCGCGCTGCGCAACAGCTTCGCCTCCACCGCGCGGCCGCATTACGCGCCCGCTCCGGGGCCGCGCGTGATTCCGGCCCGTGCCGCCTACGGCCCGCGCATGACGGTGCCGGCCTACGATTCCGATTACCGCCTCGATGCCGGCGACAAGCTGCGCGTCGTGGTCTACGGCCAGGAAGGCCTCACTAATTCCTACGCAGTGGGTGCCTCCGGCGCCATCACCATGCCGCTGATCGGATCGGTGCAGGCGCGCGGTCTGACGCCGGCGCAACTCGCCAGCCGCGTCGCTGATCGCCTGCGCAACGGCTATATCCGCGAGCCTTACGTCGCCGCCGAAATCGAGGCCTATCGCCCGTTCTTCATCCTCGGCGAGGTCGCGGCCCCCGGCCAGTATCCGTACGTGCCGAACATGACGGCGGAAAGCGCGGTGGCCATCGCCGGCGGCTTCTCGCCGCGCGCCAAACGCGACAGCGTCACCCTCACCCACACTTCCAGCGCCGGCACCATGCGCGCCGTGGTGCCCCCCGCCACCCCGATCAATCCGGGCGACACCATCGTCGTCGGCGAACGCTGGTTCTGAACGCGCGAGCACGCCGTCACACGACGCGGGCCTTGTCGTCGGGTGACGCGCGCCTGATCGATCGAAAGCTTCAAGCCGTCAGGTGCTTGGCGAAGAAGGCCAGTGTGCGCTGACCCGCGAGGTCGGCGCTGGCCTTGTCGTAGCTGGCGCGTTCATCGCAACTGAATCCGTGCTGCGCGCCCGGATAGATGTGAATCTCGACGTCCGGGCGTTTGGCGCGAATCGCCTCGACGTCGCTGAGCGGAATGCCGGTATCTTTCTCGCCGAAGTGCAGCAGCGTCGGCACCTTCGGCTTGTCGTCGGCGAAACGCGCGATGGCACCGCCGTAATAACCGACCGCCGCGCGCAAGCCGGACGATTTCGTCGCGGCAACATAGGCGACGCTGCCGCCGAGACAGAAGCCGACGATGCCGACCGGGCCGACATCCTTCACCGACTCGATTGCGGCCTGCGTGTCGCGCAGCATGGCCTCCCAATCCGGATTGGCGACGAACTTGCGCGCGACGGCGACTTCGTCCGGCGAATAGCCCGATTGGAAATTCGGCTCGATACGGTCGAAGATCGACGGTGCGACGGCGACATATCCCTCGCGCGCATAGCGGTCGCAGACGTTGCGGATGTGATGATTGACGCCGAAAATCTCCTGGATGACCACCAGCGCGCCTTTCGCCGCGCCGGACGGATCGGCGCGATAGCCGCCGAGTTGAAAGCCATCGGATGCGGTCAGCTTGATGTCATGTCCCACAGGTTGTCTCCCTGGATATTCGTTGAAGGGTGTTTACGCCGCGACTGTCAGCGCCACGTCTCGTCGAGATTCCAGTCGCCCTTCCAGCCGGTGAGGCGGCCGCGACGAAATTGAAGATAGAGGTGATCGCGGCGCGGAAAGAACAGGCTGCCGCCGATGGTGCTGACCGCCAGATAGATTTCGTTGTTTCGCCGGCCGCCGACATAGGTGAGCGCAGCTTGCAAAGCCTCGGCGGCTTCCGCCGGGTTCATGCCGAACGCCAGCGGCGCATGGTTGGACAAGGCTGTGACAAAGCGCGGCCGCGGCGGTCCTTCCGCCAGAACCGGAGCGGTGGCAATACCGATCGCAAAGGCGGTGACGAGCACGGTGACGGAAACGCTTCTCAAAGTGAGCCCTTGACTATTCGGCTTCGGGGACGGCGGTTCGATCCGATCGGTGGCGGGGCAAACCTATCACAGCAATGGGCGTTCGCGCCTGTTTCCTGCAATATCGCATGTGCGATGCACAAACGATTCTTCCGTTTTTTGTTTAGGCCAATTCTAATTCGGATTGCCTGCACTTGAAAAGACGATCATGCTCCCGGCCTCCGCCATCCACCCGGTGCGTGGCGGATATGCCTCGACGTCAGTCATCGCCGTAAGCGATGTCGTGCACCGGCAGGGAACAATGGGATGGCAAATCTCATCATCAATGGGCGGAATATGTCCGTCGATGCGGCCGACGATACGCCGCTGCTCTGGGTGATCCGCGAACAACTGCAAATGACCGGCACCAAGTTCGGTTGCGGTGCCGGCCTGTGCGGTGCCTGTACGGTTCACGTCAACGGCGAGGCCGTGCGTTCCTGCCAGACGGCGGTGAGCGACGCGGTCGGCAAACAGATCACCACCATCGAGGGCCTGAGCGAGAAGGGCGACCATCCGCTGCAGAAGGCCTGGATCGCGGAGCAGGTGCCGCAATGCGGCTACTGCCAGTCCGGACAGATCATGCAGGCGGCCGCTTTGCTGTCGAAGAATTCCAGTCCGACCAAGGAAGACGTGGTCGCGCACATGGACGGCAACCTGTGCCGTTGCATGACCTATGCCCGCATCCAGCGTGCCGTGTTGCGCGCCGCCTCGGAAATGCGCACGGCGTCCACCGGCAACGATCGGAGGAACACATGAACAAGCACCTCGATACTCCGCAAGGCAAGGCGATCAACTCCGCCATTCCGTTGTCGCGCCGTCACTTTCTGATCGGCACCGCCGCAACCGGCCTGGTGTTGGGCTACGCGGCCAGTTCCGATTTGCTCGGTCTCGACCAGGCAGTCGCCGCGCCGGCGAAATTCGACCCCAGCGTCTGGTATTCGATCGGCGAGGACGGGCTTGTCACCGTCACCGTCGGCAAGGCCGACATGGGGCAGCACGTTGCCTCGACCATGGCGCAACTGGTCGCCGAGGAGTTGGGCTCGAAATGGTCCGACATGCGCATAGCGCTGGCGAGCAACGATCCGAAGTTCAACGATCCGGTGCTCGGCGCCCAGATCACCGGCGGAAGCTGGAGCACGATGATGAACTTCGATGCGATGAGCCGCGCGGGTGCCGCGGGGCGGATCGCGTTGATCGATGCCGCCGCCGCGATGATGGGCGTGCCGGCATCGGAGTTGTCGGTGCGGGATTCCGTGATCACCCACGCCAAGTCGAAAACCGCGAAGACCTTCGCTGAGATCGTCAAGGGCGGCAAGATCACCAAGACGTTCACGCCGGACGAACTGAAGGCGATCAAGCTCAAGACACCGGATCAGTACACGATGATCGGCGTGTCGATGCCGCAGCTCGACATTCCGTTCAAGGTCAACGGCACCGCCAAGTACGGTATCGATACCTTCCTGCCGGGTATGGTGTACGGCAAGCTGGTGCTGCCGCCGGTGCGTTACGGCGCGACGGTCAAGTCGCTGGACGACAGTGCGGCGAAAAAGGTGCCCGGCTTCATCAAGGCGGTGACGATCGACGACAAGACCATGACCACGACCGGATGGGTGGTGGCAGTGGCCGACACCTATCAACACGCGCGGCAGGCCGCGGACGCGTTGAAGGTGACATGGGATCACGGCCCCAACGCCAAGGTATCGAGCGAATCGTTGCTCGCGGAAGCGAAGCGATTGCAGAAGCTCGACGACTCCGGGCTGTTCTTCGTCAAGACCGGCGATACCGCGTCGGGTCTGGCGTCGGCCGCCAAGGTGATGGAGGCCGAGTACACCACCAATATCAACATCCACGCGCCGATGGAGCCGATGAATGCCACGGCGCATCTCGACGGCGATATCTGGCACATCTATTCCGGCAACCAGTTTGCGACACGCTCCGGCGCGATCGCGGCGGGCGCCGCCGGGGTCGATCCCAAGCAGGTCGTGCTGCATCAGACCTGGCTCGGCGGCGGCTTCGGCCGGCGGCTCGACGGCGACATGATGGTGCCGGCGGTGCAGGCGGCAAAAGCCGTCGGCAAACCGGTCAAGGTGATCTATTCGCGCGAAGACGACGTGACGATGGATTTCTCGCGACCGCTGACCTACCAGAAACTGAAAGCCGGTCTCGACCAGAACGGCAAGCTGGTCGCCCTCAACCACGATGTCGTCAGCGCGTGGCCGACCAAGCGTTGGGGCATTCCTGCGTTCCTGTCGCCGTCGGTCGACAAGAAAGGCGCGCTCGACGCCTTCACCGTGAATGGCTCCGACTTCTTCTACTCGGTGCCCAATCACAGCGTCCGCGCGATCCTCAACGAGATGGCACAACAGGCGACGCCGTCCGGACAGTTGCGTTCGGTTGCGCCGGGCTGGACCTTCTGGGCGGTCGAAAGCATGGTCGATGAACTCGCCCATGCCGCCGGCAAGGATCCGGCGCAATTCCGCATCGCGATGCTGGATGGCGCCGGCGACAACGACGGCGGCGCGCAACGGCTGCGCAACACGCTGCTCGCGGCGATGGGGCTGGCCGGTTACGGCAGCCTCAAGCTCGCCAAGGGCGAAGGCATGGGCGTGGCCTGCGTGTCGTCGCAGGAGCGCAAGACCGCGAGCTGGACGGCGTGCGTCGCCCATGTCGCGGTGGCGCCCTCGGGCGACGTCAAGGTCAAGAAGCTGACGGTGGCGACCGATGTCGGTACCGCGGTGAACCCCGATGGCATCCGCGCTCAGGTCGAGGGCGGAGCGATGTGGGGCATGTCGCTGGCGCTTTTCGAGAAAGCCACGATGAAGGACGGCGAGATCGAACAGACCAACTTCGATACCTACACGCCCATGCGCATGAGCCAGATGCCGGAGGTTGCCGTCCACATCATCGCCAACGGCGAGCACGCCACCGGCGTGGGCGAGCCGACGGTGACGGTGGTGGCCCCCGCGATCGCCAACGCGATCTTCAACGCGGTCGGCGCGCGGGTGCGCTCGCTGCCGATCACGGCGGAAGCCGTCAAGGCCGCGATGAAGGCGTAAGGCGTCGTCATCATGATGAGAAGAAATGCCGCCGGAGCGATCCGGCGGCATTCCTTTTATGCGGTTCTTGCATATTTGCGCGGCGAGAATCACACGCGGTGCAGCGGCGAGCTTCGGATTTGAAAACATTCAAGAAATCTGAACGCCATCCTCCGTCCTCGCGGAATGGCTAAGGTTGACGAGATCGCGCACAGCCCCCGTTAACGATTCGCATTAACACGAATGACTCGACTCGTCCGCTATCGCTCCAAGATCGAGCGTGTTCCGAGGACGTCATGAGCGTTGCGTTGAAGCAAACCCCTGCGAGAAAGCGATTCCTGTTGGCCTCCGATCGGAGTGATCGCAGCGGGGAGTTGGCGCAGATTCTCGGAAATCTCGGCGATGTCGGCGTTGTCTCCACGTCGGATATTCCGGATATTCCGGCTGGCAAAATCTCCGGCATTGTCGTCGATATCGATCTGCGATCCGCCGAAAGCGTGCAGCGCGTCCGCCGCAAGCTGATCGGCAAGGGCTATCAATCGGTGCCACGGCTGTTCGTACTGGCCGATGCGCTGCATCATGGTTCGATGCAGGCGTGGGCGCTCGGCGCGACCGACACGATCGAGCGACCGTTCGATTCACGCGCCATCCTGCAGCGGGTTCGCGCCGCGTTTCCGGACATCCATGACTATGACCAGACCGAGAGCGGCCAGGCTCTGAACAAGGGCGTCGCGGCGGCGCATCTGGTGATGGTGAAGATTTTCAATCGGCTGCCATCCGGCACACCACTGACATTCAACGACGTGTTGCAGGCGGAAACGCAGATTCTGCGTGCGATCAAGAAGACCTCGCTGCGCGAATGGCTGGCGCTGGTGGGGCGGCATCACAACCACAGCTATCGGCACTGTCTGTTCGTGACCGGCTTCGCGGTGGCATTCGCCCAGCATCTCGGAATGCGTGAAGACGACCAGCGTCGGCTGGCGCGCGCCGCGCTGTTGCACGACGTCGGCAAGGCCTACATTCCGCTCTCCATTCTCGACAACCCCGGCAAGCTGACCGATGCCGAGATGGAGCAGATGCGCCAGCACCCGCGCCTCGGCTACGAAGCGCTCGCCGACGAAGGCAGCTTCCCGCCGGAAATGCTCGACGTGGTGCTGCATCATCACGAATTTCTCGACGGCAGCGGCTATCCGCACGGGCTGACGGCGGATCGCATCAGCGACATCGTCCGGCTCACCACCATCGTCGACATTCACGCGGCCTTGGTGGAAAAGCGATCCTACCGGATGCCGTTCACTCACGCCCAGGCGTTTGCGATGATGGAGCAGATGGGCGGCAAGCTGGATCAGCAGTTGCTGCAGGCGTTCCGCCCGGTCGCATTCGGCATGTAGTCCTTTAAGTCACGCGAGGCGCTTTCTGAGCTCGTTCTTGGCGACTTTCTCCAGGGTCGAGCGCGGCATGTCGTCGACGAAATGCACTTCGCGCGGCACCTTGAAGTCGGCGAGCGCGTTACGGCACGCCGCCAGCACCTCGTCGTGCAGCGTCTGCGATATTTCTGCGGTGCCGGCCTGCGGAATGATGAAGACCACCGGCACCTCGTCCAGCATCGGGTGTTTCTTGGCGACGACGGCGGCCTCGCGAACGCCGGGCACGGTGATGATGACCTGTTCGATCTCCGAGGCCGCGACGTTTTCGCCGCCGACCTTGAGCATGTCCTTGGCACGGTCGCCGAACTTGACGAAGCCGTGCTCCAGCAAGGTGACACGATCGCCGGTGATGAAGTAGCCGTGCTCGTCGAAGCTCTCGCGCGTGGCCTGTTCGTTGTGCAGATATTCCTTGAACAGCGACAGGCCGGGAATGCCCTTGATCAACAGGTTGCCGGTGTCGCCGACCGTCGTCGGCGCGCCATTGTCGTCGACGATGCGGATTTGATACTCCGCAGCGGCACGGCCGATCGACATCGGCGTGTTGGGCTGATCGACTTCGCCCACGATGCCGTGGGTGATGGTTTCGGTCATGCCCCACCAACCGATCATTTTGACGCCAATCGCTGCGAAAGGAGGCGGATCGCACACCGCCGTACCCCACAACCGGAATGTGTGCTGCTTCGGGATGTCATGTTCAAGCAATGCCTTGATGCAGAACGGGATGGTGGAGGTCCAGGTGCAGCCATGCTCGGTGGCCACGTTCCAGAAACGACGCGCCGAAAAGCGCGGCTGGATCACGCAGGTGCCCCCGACCCACAGGCTCGACAGCATCGAATAGGCCAGAGCGTTGGTGTGAAACAGCGGCAGATAGGTCTGATGGACGTCGCTGGCGTGGAGGTCCTGATGCGCGGCGTTGACCTTTGCGCCCCATAGCGCGTTAGCATGGGTCCACAAAACGGCCTTGGGCCGCGACGTGGTGCCCGAGGTATATTGCACGCTGCATGGCGCGAAAGGATCGGTGGGTCGGCGGGGCCGGTCGGCGGTGTCGGCGAACAGCGTTTCGAAGCGCTCGGCCCGCTGTGGCGCATCGCCCTGGGTGGGAGCCGCGCCGGCATTGTGCGAGGTCACGGCGATCCAGCGAAGGTTCTTGCAGTTCTGCGCAAGCAATTCCGCATAGGCAGGCTGGGTGATGGCGGCCACGGCGCCGCAATGGTCGGCGAAATAGCTCATTTCCGCCGCCGCCGAACGGGTGTTGGTGGTGACGGCGATGGCGCCCAGTTCGACGCAGGCGAACCACGCCAGCATCATCTCGACGCAGTTGTCGAGATGGATCAGAACGGCGTCGCCTTGCCGAATGCCGCGTTTGGCGAGGCCGGCGGCCAGCGCCCCGACACGATCGTCGAACTCGCGATAGCTCCAGGACCGCGCCGGGCGATCGAACGGCGCCCAGATCAGGAACGGGTGATCGGCGCGTGTCGACGCTTGCATCCGCAGCAACCATGGAACGTCGAGTCCCGCGAACGGCCCGACGATGCCGGGTGCGGCTGATGTGGACATAGTGCCTCCCTTAACTGTCGCAGGCCGCTGTTGGCGTGGCGACCATCATGCCGCCCGCTGGCCGGATTGGGATTCTACTGTGCCATCGCGCCGAAGAACGATCAAATTCTCGCGCCGGAGGTGGCCTGCGGAGGAGGCGATCGAGGGATATTGAAGGGCTGTCGTGGAACGGATAGGGCTCCTGGCAGCTTACCTTCTTTCGCGAGGGCGGGCACTGCAGTCGGCAAGAGCCAATAGAAAATGAAGAAAGGGTATCACATGCGTGGAGTGTCACTGGCGGTGCTGACGGCAGGGCTGATCGCAGCCGCGGCCTCGACCCCTGCCCAGGCGCGGGAATATCGCTTCTGTCTGCAGTCTCCCGAGACCGGCATTTCGGGCGATTGTTCCTATGAGAGCTATGCGCAATGCCGCGCCAGCGCATCCGGCCGTTACGCGGACTGCAACCTCAATCCGCGATATGCATTCTCGGGTTCGGAGCGTCGGCCGCGCCGGTATCGGGCCTATCCCGACTATCGGTAGATATTCTCCAGCGCTGCGCCCTTCGGTCGCGGACAGCGTTCGCGCGGCGACGCGGTTTGGCCGATTTAAACCCCTCATTTTGCACCAAAGAGCGCGTCGGCCGGTATTGGTTTACGCCCTCTTATCCATTTCGCTCTAGTTTTCAGTCCGTATAGCGGGATTTCCTATCCCGGCGAAGAAGCTGAAAATCCGGAGGGCTGAGGTGGGTAAATTGAAGCGTGAGCGGTCGCGGACGGCTCTGGTGAAGGTGCCCGCTCTGCGGTTTCGCGGCAAGGTGACCTTGGGCTTCGGCTGTCTGCTGATCATTTCAGCGATCAGTATGGGGGTCGCCTACTTCGGCTTCGGGCGCATCGCGGCGAGCGTCGCCGTCTCGCGATCCGGGGTCGCCGAGTCCGATCTGGCCCGTAACATCGACCGCGAACTGATATCGTTCCGTGAGCTTGTCCGTTACTACGTCCTGACCGGCAACGATTCCGATGCCGAAGTCGCCCAGGCGGCGGAGGGGCGGCTGAAGACAGCGATCGACCATGCGAAGGCGAGGACTGTCGACCCGGAACGATCGGCGCGGGTCGGCGAACTGGCCAAGCGGTTCGAGACGTTCGCGGCCACCTTCACCGGCACGCTGAAGGCCAAGCAGGAATACGCCACGATCGCCGAGAACCGCGTGATCGCCAAGGGCACCGCGCTGCGTTACAAGCTCGATGACATCGCCAGCACGGCCGGCGACGCCGGGCAGGGTGCGTTGCAGGCGAGGGTCAAGGACGTCGCCACCCAGTTGATGGCGACCTCGGCGCTGCTCAGCACCTATGCGCGCAAGCCGGAGCCGGCCACCGCCGCGAGCGCGTCGGCTCGTTTGAAGTTTCTGAAGGCCGCGTTCACCTCGCTCCCGGTCAAGGGCAACGAAGCGATCGAACGCAAGGTCACGGATGCCCTGTCCGATTTGTCCGAGTACAGCGCGTCGTTCGCCGATCTGGTGACGAAGGCCGAGTTGATCGATCGGCTCGGCGGCGAGATGATGCAGAGCGCGACGTCGATCACCAAGCTGTCGGATTCGATGAAGCAGGATCTGCTCGCCGATCAGAAGCGGATCGAAAGCCAGACCGAAAGCATCATGCAAGGTACGCGACAGCTGATCGTGGCGCTGGCGATCGGTAGCACCTTGCTCGGCGGCCTGCTCGCATTGGTACTCGGAAACGGCATCTCGCGGCCGATGGTGAAGATGTGCGCAGCGATGCGCGAACTGGCCAACGGCAACTTCGACGTTGTGCTGCCGGGGCTTGGCCGCAAGGACGAGATCGGCGACATGGCCGCCGCGGTCGAGGGCTTCAAGGTTCGGGCCGTCGCGAGGGCGGAGCGGGACGCGGCCGCGCAGGAAGAACGCAGTCGTGTCGCCGGCGAAGCGCGCCGCGCGGAGATGATACAGTTCGCGGACCAGTTCGAGGCCGCCGTCGGCACCATCGTTGCGAACGTCTCGTCGTCCGCCGCGCAACTGGAAGCAGCGGCCGATACTCTCACGCAAACCGCCGAGACCACACAAAGTCTGTCGACGCACGTGGCGGGAGCTTCGGAAGAGGCGTCGTCCAACATGCAGTCGGTCGCCGCCGCCACCGAGGAGCTCTCGATGTCGGTCGATGAAATCGGGCGCCAGGTGCACGAATCCAGCCGTATCGCGGCCAGCGCGGTGAATCAGGCGAACCTCACCGACGAACGCATCGGAGTATTGTCGCGCGCGGCGCAGGATATCGGCGATGTCGTCAAGCTGATCACGGCGATCGCCGAGCAGACCAACCTGCTGGCGCTGAACGCGACCATCGAGGCGGCGCGTGCGGGCGAGGCGGGGCGTGGCTTCGCGGTGGTGGCCTCCGAGGTCAAATCGCTTGCCAGCCAGACCGCGAAGGCGACCGATGAAATCTCGTCGCATATTCTCGGAATGCAGAGCGCGACGCGAGAGTCCGTTGCGGCGATCAAGGAGATCAGCAGCACCATCGGTCAGATTTCCGAAATCGCGTCGACCATCGCAACGGCGGTCGCTCAGCAAGGCGCGGCGACTCAGGAGATCGCCGGCAACGTTCAGAACGTCGCCCAGGGCACCGAGGAAGTAGCCAACAACATCTCGCAGGTCAATAACGGCGCCACCCAGACCGGTGTCGCCTCCGCGGAGGTGTTGAGCTCGGCGCAGACGCTTTCCGCGGAAAGCGCGCGTCTGCGTGAAGAACTGGATCGCTTCATGACCAGCGTACGCGCGGCCTGATCGTTGCAGCTCCTGTAAGATTGCTGACGCCGTCGCGGCCCGCCGCGGCGGCGTCATGCGTCGCGGTGAAACTGTCGCTTCAATTCATCCTTGGCTCGCTCCAGACGTCGCCGTTGAGTTGTCGGCAGCGTTTTGCCGGCGCGATTGATGTAGAATGTCAGCATCGACATCGCCGAGCGGTAAGAATTCGATTTGCGCCGCTTGCTGTGTTCGGCCGACAGTTTCAGCGAGGCGGCGATTTTCTTCGGGTCGTGCAGCGTAAAGACGCGGTGCCTGAGGTCGAGCGCGTCGCTATGCTCGGTAACGCGCCGAGACCAGCGCCCGGATGGTGCGTTCTTCCGTTTTGCGCCAGTCGCGCCTCGCGCTTTCGGACGGTGCCTCGCGGCCGCCCTCCGCGCGGTTTTCCTGCTTGCCTTCTTCGCGGATTTCACAGTGGGACGATGGGTTCTTGCGGCCATGACGCAACCTCGCTGGTCCATGCGCCGATAACGGGTGACGGCGATCCCTTGTTCCTGACGGGAACCCGGCGCGCCTCTCCGCATTGTCTCTCATTGCCTCTCGCTTGCGTTCGGGGTGCGCGCGCATCGCCGCGATGGCGGCCATCGTGTCGAGGGCAGCGATCGATCCCGTCCGAGTGAAATGAAAGCCTGCCAGTGAATGTCGATGGCCGCATGATCGAAACGGATATTCCGGCGCGGCTCGATGCGTTGCGCTGGAGCGGTTTCCATACGCGCGTCGTCACGGCTTTGGGCATCACCTGGATTCTCGATGGACTCGAGGTGACTCTGGCAGGCACGCTGTCGGGCGCGCTGAAAGACAGCGCTACGCTTCGCTTCAGTAACTTCGATGTCGGTTTCGCCAACAGCGCCTATCTGGCCGGCGCGGTGCTGGGCGCGCTCGGCTTCGGCTGGCTGACGGACCGTCTCGGACGCAAGAAGCTGTTCTTCATCACGCTGTCGCTCTATCTCGTGGCCACGGCAGCCACGGCGCTGTCGTGGAACGTCTGGAGCTACGCGCTGTTCCGGTTTCTCACCGGCGCCGGCATCGGCGGAGAGTATACCGCGATCAACTCGACGATTCAGGAACTGGTGCCGGCGCGCTATCGCGGCTGGACCGATCTGATCATCAACGGCAGTTTCTGGGTCGGGGCCGCGATCGGCGCGGTGAGCGCTATCGTCTTGCTGGATCCGCAAGTGGTGGGCGCCGATCTCGGATGGCGGCTGGCCTATCTGACCGGCGCGGGACTCGGATTGGTGGTCTTCGTCATGCGGCTCTGGATTCCGGAGAGCCCGCGATGGTTGATGATTCACGGCTATCCCGACCGGGCTAGAATAGTCGTCGCGGACATCGAGCGTTCGGCGACGGCGGGGCGCGGCGTCGCTTCCGGCCAGGTTTGGCCAACCATCAAACTGCACACGCGCAGTCATACGCCGCTCGTAGAGGTCGCGCATACGCTGTTCCATCGCTATCGGCAGCGCTCGCTGGTGGGCCTTGCCTTGATGGTCGCGCAGGCGTTTTTCTACAATGCGATCTTCTTCACCTACGCGCTGGTATTGAGCGAGTTCTACGGCATCCCGTCGAGCCACATCGGCTGGTACATTCTTCCGTTCGCGGCCGGAAATTTTCTCGGCCCCGTGCTGCTGGGACGCTTGTTCGACAGCATCGGTCGGCGCGTGATGATAACGTTCACATATGCGGTGTCCGGGATTCTGCTCGCGCTGTCGGGATACCTGTTCGCCATCGATGTGTGGAGCGCGCAGACGCAGACCGTCGCATGGATGGTGATCTTTTTCTTCGCGTCGCCCGCCGCCAGCGCGGCCTATCTCACGGTGAGCGAGACGTTTCCCATCGAAGTGCGTGCGCTTGCGATCGCGATGTTCTACGCGATCGGAACCGGCATCGGCGGCGTGGCCGGACCGGCATTGTTCGGCGCCTTGATCGATAGCGGATCGCGCTTCAGCGTCTTCGCGGGCTATCTGTTCGGCGCAGGCTTGATGATTGCGGCGGCGATTGTCGCATGGTGGTATTGTGTCGCGGCGGAACGGCAGCCGTTGGAAGCCGTCGCGCGGCCGCTTGCCGCCGCTGATTGAAAGGAACTGACAGGTCGATGACGTCGATACGCGAGGTCCATGCAACGGAGATGACGGATACCAAGACGCCGGCAGCGTCGCAGATTTTGCCGCCGCTGGACCTTGACGCCTGCGCGCTGCTGCTCGATATCGACGGCACGTTGCTCGATCTGGCGCCGACGCCGCGCAGCGTCGTTGTTCCGCCCGATCTGGTTCCCACCCTGGACGGATTGCTGAAGCGGACATCGGGCGCGCTGGCGCTGGTTAGCGGACGCTCTCTCGACGACATCGACTGGATCTTCGCGCCGGCCCGCTATCCCTCGGTCGGCGGTCATGGCGCGGAGATGCGGCTGTCCATCGACAGCGAGGCGGTGGCGACCCACGCGCCTCCGATGAGTCCGGACCTGAAGCGCCGCTTCGCCGCTATCGCCGACATGGATTCGGGAATTCTCGTGGAGGACAAGGGCTATTCCTTCGCGCTGCATTTCCGGCAGGCGCCGCATCTCGAAACCGCGATCTATGATGCGGTGTCCGCGATCCGCGCCGATCTGCCCAACGCGCCGATCGAGGTTCTTCCCGGCAAGGCGGTGTGCGAGATCAAGCATTCCGGGGTGACCAAGGCGACCGGCGTGCGCGAGTTGATGGAACACGCGCCATTCAAGAACAGGCGGCCCGTATTCCTCGGCGATGACGTGACCGACGAAACGGTGTTTGCCATCATGCCGGACTTCGACGGTTTGTCGTTCTCTGTCGGGCGTCAGGCGAGAGGCGTTGCGGGAACTTTCGCCGGGCCGAGCGAGGTCAGGAACTGGCTTGCGCATCTGCTGCGTGGAACTCACGGCGATAAGCCTTAAGCGCAAACCGCGCCCAGTTTGAGAATATGCGCGCGCGGAATTTACGATAGTGCGAGCGTGGACAGGTCGCATGTCGCCGCGACAGCGGTCGAACCTCGTTCTTCGCAAGTCGATGTGCTGCAATCGTGCGCACGCGTGCTTGTCGTTTGTGCGCGGGAACCGGCTTTGAAAGCTGGAGTTTTTTCGCATTGCTCGAATGACGAACAAAACTGGCGCGCAGCGATGCGCGAAGGCGAGTTCCATCGCGATAAATCGAACCTCATCGTCACGAGATTGAGTTGTGGCGAGGAACCATATTGATGAATAACTGTTTATGTTGTGGGCTGTAATGCAGCAGGAGGGGACCCAGTGAGTCTGGTCGTCGTGTCCAATCGCGTGGCTCGCGCCAAAGCCAATGAGCCGATCACCGGTGGATTGGCGGCGGCACTGCTGCCTGTCGTTGAGAATTCCGGCGCGATCTGGGTCGGCTCCAGCGGTGAAGTTCGTGACAACGTGCAGAAAGAGCCTTTTGCCAGGATCGAGCCCCTGGGCGCGGGTGCGCTGGCGCTGCTCGATCTGCCGGCCGCGCATTACGGCGGTTATTATGAAGGCTTCGCGAATTCCGCATTATGGCCGGCGCTGCATTCCCGGACCGATCTCATCCGTGCGTCGCGTGACGACTATCGTTCCTATCGCGAGGTCAACGCTTTCATGGCGCGCGCGCTGTTGCGTTTCCGCAAGCCCGACGTAACCTTCTGGATTCAGGATTATCATTTTCTGACATTGGGTGCCGAGCTGCGCCAGCTGGATGTGCAGCAGCCCATCGGGTTCTTCCTGCATACGCCGTGGCCCTCGCGCGCCATCATCGGTGGTGTGCCGAACCATCGCGATCTCGTCGAAGCGATGCTCGCCTATAACTTGATCGGATTCCAGACCGACGAGGATTGCACCAACTTCACCGACTATCTCGAATCCGAACTCGGACTGAACGTCGCTGGCGGCGAGGTGCTGTCGCGTTATGGTGTCTCGCGCCTGGCTACATTCCCGATTGGAATCGACGTCGACAAGTTCGCGGCCCACGCCGTCAAGGCGATGTCGCATCCCGACGTGTCGCGTCTGCGCCGCAGTCTGCACGGCGAGAAGCTCGCCATTGGCGTCGATCGCGTCGACTACTCCAAGGGCCTGATCAATCGCATCAAGGCGTTCGACCAGATGCTGACCTCGCAGCCGTCGCTCAGCCGCACGGTATCGCTGCTGCAGATCGCGACGCTCTCGCGCGGCGGCATCGAAGCCTATGGCGATCTTCAGGAGCAGCTCGCCAGACTGGTGAGCGACGTCAACGGCCGCCACGGCGAGGTGGACTGGACGCCGATCCGTTATCTCAACAAGGGATTCAGTCAGACCGTGCTGGCGGGTCTTTACCGTACGGCGCAGGTCGGCGTGGTGACGCCGCTACACGACGGCATGAATCTGGTGGCGAAGGAATACGTCGCGGCACAGAATCCCGCCGATCCGGGCGTGCTGGTGCTGTCGAAGTTCGCCGGCGCCGCCAATGAACTCGACACCGCATTGCTGGTCAATCCCAACGATATCGACGGCATGGCGCGGGCGATCGCCACGGCCTTCTCGATGCCGTTGGTCGAGCGGCGGATGCGGTGGGACGCGATGATGAAATCGCTGCGGGTCGGCACCATCCAGCAATGGTTCTCGGATTTCGTCGAGGCGCTTGAGGACGCTCATACGGCGCGCGGCGGCGGAAAGCCGATTATCGCCAACGCAGACCCGGCGACGGTATGGCCGTTGCGGGAAGGTACGACGGCAACCGCGACAAGCTGTCGGGTTCACTAAAGAGCGCGGGGGCGTGTCCGCGCGGCCGGCAGCCGCGCGGTTCAGGCAAAGCATGCGAAGGCGTGTGCAACGGCGGAATAGACCTGCTGTCGAAACGGCACCACAAGCGCAGCGACCCGATCGAGACGCTCCCACCGCCAGCAATCGAATTCGGGCGGTTGGCCGTTGCGGGTCGCGAGCGGATCGATCTCGGCGTCGTCGCCGGTGAAGCGCAAGGCGAACCATTTCTGGCGCTGCCCGCGAAACTTTGCCAGCCGATGTGCCGGCGGTCCATCATAAGGCGGGAATTCGTAGGTCATCCAGTCGGTTTCGCCGAGATAGTCGGCGGCGGCGACACCGGTTTCTTCCCATAGCTCGCGCATCACCGCATCGCGCGGATTTTCGTCGGTATCGACGCCGCCCTGCGGCATCTGCCACTCCAGACCGGGGAGGATGATTTCCGGACCGTCGTCGCGATATCGGCGGCCGATCAGCACCAGCCCTTCGGCATTGAACAGCGCGATCCCCACATTGGGGCGGTATGGCTTGTCGTTGGGCGGCATCATCGCGCGCTGGCGAGACCGGTGAACTCCTTGACGACGCGTTCATAGACCGGGCGTTTGAACGGAACGATCAACTCAGGGAGATTCTGCATCGGCTCCCATCGCCACTTGACGAATTCCGGCTTGTGGCCGTCACCCGGGTTGAGCACGTTGATCTCGGAGTCCTTGCCGGTGAACTTCATCGCGTACCACTTCTGGCGCTGACCGCGATATCGGCCCTTCCATGCACGACCCGCGACCGTGCGCGGAATGTCATAGATCAGCCAGTCCGGGACCTCGCCGAGCTTCTCCACCGAGCGAACGCTGGTTTCCTCGAACAACTCGCGCCTGGCCGCTTCCCAGGTGTCCTCGCCGGGATCGACGCCACCTTGCGGCATTTGCCAGACATGGGTTTCGTCGACGTGCTCGGGGCCTCCGGCGCGGCGGCCGATGAAAACGAGCCCCGTCGTGTTGATCAGCATCACGCCGACACAGGTCCGATAGGGCAGATCGTCGTAGCGCGTCATTGCCGTCGTGCCCTTTCGGTTGATCGAAATCCATCGAGCCACATGCTCGTATTCACCTCGCGTCCGATGTCCGAGATACCGGGGCCGGTTTCGGCTGCCGTGGTCAACTCTCGATCACATCAGGATTTTGATTTCAGGATCGCGGTTGTCAATGGCACCAGCAGAATGCCCCGGCTCTCTAGCGTTCGCGTCCAGTTGCCGATGCGTTCGACCGATACCGGAAGGCTCGACGCGATACCGATGGCGTTGCCGCGCGATTTCGCCAACGCCTCCAGTTTCGCCAGCGCCTTGTCGATCTCAGCCGCCGCCGGCACAGCGTCGATGGTCAGATCGGCCTTCGCGAACGGCATGGACTGGCTTTGCGCCAGCTTGCCGGCCACGCTGCGTGGCGAACTGCCGTCGTCGAGATAGCCGAGGCCGCGTTTGGCGGCTTCGCGGATCACCGGCTGCATCGCCGCGTCCGAGACGGTGAAGCGCGACCCCATGAAACTGGTCAGTCCGACGTAACCTTGAAGGCGGCTGAGGTGCCAGAACAGACGGTCGAGATTCTGTTCGGGGCTCTGGGCGGTGAGCAGCGTTTGCGGGCCGGGGTCGTTGTCCGGATAGTCGAACGGCTCCATCGGCACTTGCAGCAGTATCTCGTGATGCCGGCCACGCGCACGCGCGACCAGTTTGGCGGGATCCGCGCCGTAGGGCGTGAAGGCAAGCGTCACCGCGCCGGGCAGATTCAGAATCGAATCGGCCGTCTTCGCCGCGCCGATGCCGAGCCCGCCGATCACGATCGCCACCGTCGGCATCGTCGCGGCCTTGGCGCGTTCGGCCGGTGTCCCGGACGCGTAAGCGGTGAACGGCGTCGCGCCGTCGGCGGCGACCGGAATCATGCCATAACGTGACTTCTCCAGCAGCCGCGCGTCGATGCCGGGTGTGATCGCGGATGCGCTATCGTTCCCGGCAGACGAATCTTCGGTGGCGACGACGACATCTTTCCGCGCGCCGCTCGAACCGTCGATGATGGTGATGGTCTTTTGCCCACTCGCCGGCGAGTTCGACGCCGTCTTCGTGGGCGGCTCGCTGGGCTTGGCGGCGTCGGCAGCCGCGGGCGCGTCCTTCGCGGGCGAAGTGACGGTCGGCTGCAGCGCGACGCGCGCCATCGGTTCGCCGCCGAGCCGGTCCTGATGAAACAACGCAAAGCCCGCGAACGCCAGCAGGAACAGTCCGAGCGCGGCGGCGATAACATGAATGCCGCCGAAGGGCAGGCGTCGCCGTCGGCGCGGTTGTACGTCTTGCCCGAGCGGGGTGCTGAGATCGTCCGTCGTCACTGCCGTGGCCTCCTGCCGGCCTCCCGCGAATCAGCCACAGCGACCTTACCATGCCGGGCTGTGATCGCGGACATTCGGCGGCCGCCGCGATCACGCTGCGCGGGCCGAAAACGAAGCGGGCGACCCGCAGGCCGCCCGTTTCCCGTCAGATCATGTCGTCGTTGTCAGGAGACCATCGACAGTCGAACGCGGCCCTAGTTTGCGGCCTTGGCTTTGTCGGCCGGCTTGTCGATCGCCGCCTTCTCGCCGGGGGCCTGAGCCTCGACCTTGATGCCATGCAACAGGTCGTCGGCCATCTTCAGCGCCTTGTCGTCCTTGGCGTCCGGCGGCACGTAGGATTGCGAACCGGTCTGCTCCTTGCCGGCGTCACCCTTGAGGTGGCCGCGCAACGACGCTTCGCCCTTGGTATCGGTTCGCGTCTTCAGGTCGTCTGGCACATCCTGCAACACCTCGATGTCCGGGGTGATGCCCTTGGCCTGGATCGACTTGCCCGACGGCGTGAAATAGCGCGCCGTGGTTAGCCGCAGCGCGCCGTTGCCGGAGCCGAGCGGAATGATGGTCTGCACCGAGCCCTTGCCGAACGAGCGAGTGCCGATCAGCGTGGCGCGCTTGTGATCCTGCAACGCGCCGGCGACGATCTCCGATGCCGAGGCCGAGCCGCCGTTGATCAGTACGATCAGCTTCTTGCCCTTGGTGAGGTCGCCAGCACGCGCCACCCGGCGCTGGGTTTCCTCGGCGTTACGGCCGCGCGTCGAAACGATCTCGCCGCGATCGAGGAATGCATCGGACACGGTGACGGCTTCCTCAAGCAAGCCGCCGGGATTGTTGCGCAGGTCGAGGATAAAGCCCTTGAGCTTGTCCTCGCCGATCTGCTTGGTCAGCGACGCGATCTCGCGCTTCAGCCCTTCGGTGGTCTGCTCGTTGAAGGTGGTTATGCGGATGTAGGCGATGTCGCCATCCTCGACGCGCGCGCGCACCGAGCGGACGCGAATGTTGTCGCGCACCAGGGTGACTTCGATGGGGTTGTCCTGACCCTTGCGAATGATCTTGAGCTTGATCTTGGTGTTGACCGGGCCGCGCATCTTGTCGACGGCCTGATTCAGGGTCAGGCCCTGCACCGCCTCGTCGTCGAGGGTGGTGATGATGTCGTTGGCCTGGATGCCGGCTTTCGAGGCTGGCGTGTCGTCGATCGGCGAGACGACCTTGATCAGGCCGTCCTCCATGGTGACCTCGATGCCGAGCCCGCCGAACTCGCCGCGGGTCTGCACCTGCATGTCCTTGAAGCTCTTCGCGTCCATGTAGCTGGAGTGCGGATCGAGCCCGGTCAGCATCCCGCTGATGGCGGATTCGATCAGCTTGCTGTCGTCCGGCTTCTCGACGTAGTCGGAGCGGACGCGTTCGAACACGTCCCCGAAAAGATTGAGCTGACGATAGGTGTCGGACGTGGCGGCGCGCGCGCTCGATCCCATCAGCACGGAACGCGGCTGGGTTACGAACAGCGTCAGCGCGGCGCCGGCCGCGGCACCGAGAAGCAATACAGAGGTTTTGCGCATCATCCGCGAACCTTTTCGCCTTCATTTGCGGCCCACCACGGGCCAGGATCGATAGGAGTTCCGTCCTTACGGAACTCGACGTAAAGAACGGGCCGGCTCACGCTGGTCGCGAGGATGGAAGCGATCCGGGATGTCGTTCCCATGGTCGCGATCGGCTCGCCCGTCAATACGAACTGCCCGATATTGACCGAAATGCGTTCCATCCCAGCAATCAACACATGATACCCGCCCCCCGCATTCAGGATCAAGAGTTGTCCATAGCTCCGAAACGGCCCAGCATACACAACCCAGCCATCACACGGTGTTGTGACCTGGGCGCCGGCGCGGGTCGCCAGGGAGATGCCTTTTTCGGTGCCGCCGGCCCCATTCGAGCCACCATAATCGCGGATTCGGGTGCCGTTGACGGGCAAAGCCAGAAGGCCCTTCGCCGAAGCAAAGGCGATCGCCGGGCTGAGCCGGCCCGGATCCTTCAGCGCCGCGAGGTTGGGCTTGCCGCTCGCGGCCGCCGCCGCTGCCCGCTCGGTGGCGAGCTTTGCCGCCGCCGCTGCCTTGGCCGCGCTTTGCAGGTCCTGCTCCATCTTGGCGATCAGGCTTTGCAGGTCGTCGACCTTCCGCGAGAGTTCGAGTGCACGCGCGGCTTCGGCCTGCATGTTTTGCTCGGCGGCACTTTGTTGTTTCTGACGCTCCTCGACCAGTGAGGCGAGGCGGGTCTGGTCGACCCGTAATCCATCGCGGTCGGTCGCGAGTTGATCGCGTTCGGCGGCGATGGTCTTGCGCACCGTCACCAGTTCGCCGAGGTCCGTGACGAGCTTCACCGATTGCGCGCGCATCTCCGGCACCACCGCACCCAGCATGATGGCGGTGCGCAGCGATTGCAGCGCGTCCTCGGGACTGACCAGCAAAGCGGGTGGCGCGCGGCGTCCGGCGCGCTGCAATGCCGCCAGCACCTCGACGATTTCCGAACGGCGCGATTGCAGCGAGCCGCGAATCGCCTGCTCGCGCGTATCGAGATCGCCGAGCCGCGATTCGGCATCGGCAATGCGGCTTTCGACGTTGCGCACCTTGGCCGCGATGTCGATCAGCTCCTGATTGAGCTTGCTGCGATCCTGGCCGATGGCGGCGATTTCCGCTTTGAGCTTCTCCTGCAGTTCGGCGGCGTCTTTCTGCCGCTGCCGCGCGGCTTCAAGCTCCTGCGCGCGTTGCTTGATGTCGTCGGCGGAAGGCGTGGTCGCTGCTGCAGCCGGTGCCGTGGCAACCGGCGTTGTCGCGGCCGGCGGCGACGCCGGCGTTTGCGCCGTCGCGAGGGACGGCAACGCGCTGCTCATGCCGGTCGCGAGCAGCGCGGCCGCCAGGGTTCGAGATTGAAACGCGTGAAGCGATTTTCGAATCACATCATGCTCTAAGCGCGGTGGTAAGGGTGGCCCGCCAAAATCGTCGCGGCCCGATAAATCTGCTCCAGCAACAGGACGCGAACCAATTGATGCGGCCAGGTGGCACGGCCGAACGCCAACTTCAGCTTGGCCTTGCGCTGCAATTCAGGCGAAAGTCCGTCCGCGCCGCCAATGACGAAAATAGTGTTGGCGACCGATTCGTCACGCCAGCGGCCAAGATGCCGTGCGAAAGTGGAGCTGTCGATGCTTTCGCCGTCTTCGTCGAGGGCGACCAAAACGAATTTCTCGGGCATCAGCGCGGAAATCGCGCCGGCTTCTTCCGCGATCCGGGTTGCGGCATCGCGCGCGCGGCTCTCGGGAATCTCACGGACCTCAAGGCTGCGAAAACCGAGCTTGCGGCCGGCATCGTCGAATCGTGCCGCATAGCGATCCGCCAGTTCCCATTCGGGGCCCTGCTTCAGCCGGCCGACCGCAATCACCATGATCCGCATCGGTGCGGCCTATCATATTCCCGGCGACAAACGAAACCCGAGTTGACTGCCCGCAGGCACGCGAAAGCGAAGCGGGCTAAACCCGAGGATGCGGAAGCCGAGCAGGTTGAAGCCAAAGCAAATTGAAATCACGCGTCGAACGATGAGCCAAACGAATCCTCGCGCCGCATCGGCGTCAGTTCGCACGTCCTCATCGATCGCAGCCGCGATCAGGCTTTCTTCGCCGCCGCGCCTTTCGGGCCCTGGGTCCACAATCGTTCGAGACTGTAGAACTCGCGGACCTCAGGACGGAAGACGTGGACGATGACATCCCCGGAATCGATCAGCACCCAATCGCAATTGGTGAGGCCTTCGACGTGGACGTTGGGAATGCCGCTGTCTTTCAGCGCCTTCACGACGTTCTCCGCGATCGCGCCGACGTGCCGGTTGGCCCGGCCAGTGGTCACGACCATGTAGTCCGTCACGGAGGATTTGCCGCGCAGATCGATGCTGACAGTGTCTTCCGCCTTCATGTCGTCAAGGCGTGCAAGAATGATTTTCAGGGATTGTTCGACATCAGGCCGCGCCTTCAACACCGCGGCGGGCGCTGACGATATCCGCTTCTTGGGCGAGGCGGATGAGGACAGGACAGATACGGTCAGGGACCATTTCCTTTCGCTGTGTCGGACGTGCGAATCTCGAACGCCCGGTTGACATAATACGCATGTGGGACGGGTGGTTTCAATATTCCAGTCGTCGCACGCAATTGATTCCGGTCATGGTTTCGGTCACTTCCAGGTGCCATCCGGGTTCCGCAGCGTGGTGGACGACAGGCTGAGTTTCATGCCGGTGAGAAAGACCCAGGCGGGCGGTCGGGCGTCGGCGAGTCGCGCTGCCTCGTTTTCAGGCAGGCGGTCGCGCGCCAGCGCCAACGCTGCCGGCGCCGCAAGGGCGCGCAGGCTTCGCGGCGGACGGTCGATCACAGCGATCGGCACCTGCGCGGCGATACGCCGCCAGTCGTCCCAGCGATGGAATTGCGCGAGGTTGTCGGCACCCATGATCCATACGAAACGCGCGCCGGTACAGCGGCGGCGCAGATAGCTGACGGTATCGACAGTGTAGCGGGTGCCGATGACAGCTTCGAGACAGGTGACGTCGATACGCGGATCGCGTGCGATCGCCCGCGCAGCGGCGGCGCGCGCGGCGATGTCGTTCGCGCCGTAGCCGTTCTTCAGCGGGTTGCCGGGCGACACCAGCCACCAGACCCGGTCCAGTTGCAGCCGCTTCATCGCGAACAGGCTGATGGCGCGATGCGCTTCGTGCGGCGGATTGAACGAGCCGCCGAGCAGCCCTATGCGCATCCCGTTGGTGTGATACGGAATTGCCTGCGCGGGCGAGATGAAGTGCTCCCGCAACTCAGTCTCCGCGGGCGGGCACAAAAGCGATCACGGCCTGGTCTGTCCGCTGCCGTGAACGCGATATTTGAATGTCGTCAGTTGCTCGGCGCCGACGGGACCGCGCGCGTGGAATTTGCCGGTGGCGATCCCGATCTCCGCGCCGAAACCGAATTCGCCGCCGTCGGCGAACTGCGTCGAGGCATTGTGCAGCACGATGGCCGAATCGACCTCGTTGAGGAATTTCTCGGCGGCGCGCGCGTCCTCGGTGACGATCGCTTCGGTGTGATGCGAACCGTGCTTCGCGATATGCGCAATGGCGCCGTCGACATCGTCAACCACCTTGGCGGCGATGATGGCGTCTTCGTATTCGGTGTCCCAATCCGTGTCGGTGGCGGGTTTAACGCGCGAATCCACCTGCTGAATCGCGGTGTCGCCGCGGACTTCGCAGCCCGCGTCGAGCAACATCTCCACCAGCGGCTTGAGATGCGTCGGGGCCGCGGCGCGCTCGACCAAAAGCGTCTCGGCCGCGCCGCAAACGCCGGGGCGCCGCATCTTGGCGTTGAGCACGATGGATTTCGCCATGTCGAGTTTCGCGGCGTGATCGACATACACGTGATTGACGCCTTCGAGATGCGCAAATACCGGCACGCGCGCTTCGGCCTCGACGCGTGCGACGAGGCTCTTGCCGCCGCGCGGCACGATCAGATCGATGCCGCCGTTCAGGCCGGTCAGCAGCAGGCCGACGGCCGTGCGATCGCGGGTGGGCACCAGCGTGATCGCGGCTTCGGGCAGATCAGCCTCGCGCAGGCCCTGGACCAGGCAGGCATGAATGGCGCGGCACGACCGGAAGCTGTCGGAGCCTCCGCGCAGGATCACGGCGTTGCCAGACTTGAGGCACAGCGCGCCGGCGTCGGCGCAGACATTGGGGCGGCTTTCGAAGATTACCGCGATGACGCCGAGCGGCACGCGCACGCGTTCGATGGTCATGCCGTTGGGGCGCTGCCAACGCTCGGTCACGGCGCCGACCGGATCGGTGATTGCGCGCACGACGCCGAGGCCGTCGGCCATCGCGGCGACACGGGCTTCGGTCAGTGTCAGACGATCGACGAATGCGGAGGTCGCGCCGTTCGCGCGCGCTTCCGCGACGTCCTCGGCGTTGGCCTCGAGGATGGAGGCGCAGTTGGCGCGGATCGCCTGCTCCATAGCTTCCAACGCACGGTTCTTTTGCTCGGCCGGCGCCAGCGCCAGCACCTTGGCGGCGGCGCGCGCGTCTTGCGAGAGCCGGGTCATCAGGGCGGCGAGGTCGCTGTCGTTGTCGACGGCTTTCAGAGGTGCGGTCATTCCCGGTTCCATCGCTTAATGCTCTGCTCTAGCACAGAAATCCGGCCATCGCGAAGAGCTGGACAGATAGGCGGCCGGTCAAATCGGCGCAACGCCCACCACCAGATCGTCGCGATGGATCATCTCCGCGCGGCCCCGGATGCCGAGGGCCTGGGAAGCGTCGGCGGAGCTACGTCCCTTGATCCGCTCGGCGTCCTCGGCGTCGTAGGCGATCAGGCCGCGCCCGACCTCGTGAAGGTCCGGGCCGCGCACCACCACCGAATCGCCGCGCGCGAAGTGACCCTCGACCCGAACCACGCCGGCCGGCAGCAGGCTGGCGCCGCCACGCAGCGCGGCGACCGCACCGGCATCGATGATCAGGGTGCCCTTCGGCTCAAGCGATCCGGCGATCCAGCGTTTTCGGGCGGTCACCGGGTTCGCGGGCGTCAGGAACCAGGTACAGCGGCCGCCATCGGCGATCGCCTGCAACGGATGCGCGATCTTGCCGGAAGCGATCAGCATGTGGGTGCCGGCGGTGGTAGCGATCTTGGCCGCCTCGATCTTGGTGGTCATACCGCCGCGGGACAGCTCGGATTCCGCCGCGCCGGCCATCGCCTCGACCTCGGCCGACACCGCCTCCACCACCGGGATCAGTTTCGCGTTGGGATTCGCGCCGGGCGGCGCGTCATAGAGGCCGTCGATGTCCGAGAGCAGGATCAGGAGATCGGCGCTGGCCATGGTGGCGACCCGCGCGGCGAGGCGGTCGTTGTCGCCGTAACGGATTTCATTGGTGGCGACGGTGTCGTTCTCGTTGATGACGGGGATGGCGCGCCATTCCAGCAATTTCGCGATCGTTGAGCGGGCGTTGAGATAGCGGCGCCGCTCCTCGGTGTCCTGCAAAGTGACGAGGATCTGTCCGGCGTCGATGCCGTGCTGCGCCAGCACTTTCGACCACAGCCGCGCCAGCGCGATCTGCCCGACGGCGGCCGCGCCCTGGCTTTCCTCCAGTTTCAGCGGGCCGCGCGGCAGCTTGAGCTTCGAGCGACCAAGCGCGATCGAGCCCGACGAAACCACCAGCACGTCGCGACCTTCGGCGTGAAGCTTGGCGAGGTCGGCGGCCAGCGCTTCCAGCCAGGTTTCCTTCACCGCGCCGGCGGCGGCGTCGATCAGCAGGGACGAGCCGACCTTGACGACAATTCGGCGAAAATTTTTCAGGTCGGGGCGCGTCATGACGGCGATCGGTCACAGTGAAAGGAAGGGCGGCGCAGTTCAATGTTCCCTTGCGGCGATTTCGTCAAGGGAACCCTTACGCACGCGGTGCGATTGGGACATTGCAATTTCATTGCGGCGGTGGCGCTTGCAAGAAAATTCGATGCGTCCCTGTGCTCGCAGCACAAAATTTTCGTCGGGCTCGATGCGAGATTCCTTGCTTAACAGCTCACGGGACGAGTGACGAAGAGCGCCGCCGCTCAAGGGCGGTATCCATTTGTTGTCTCGCTTCCCTCGTTGAATGTCTCTCGAAGGGTGCGCCCGAGAACATCGCGCATTGCACGCGATCGGCCGTCGCTTTTCGCAGCCGATCGACATAAACATAAGGGTTGGATGGCGTCACGTGCGCCGGCGGCTGGTGCGAATGTTCTTCTGAGCGTTTTTGCCGGCGCGGTTGGGGAAGGAATTCGAGAATGCAGGTGAAGTTGCCCGGAGCCCGCTTCTGGGGCTGCGTCCTGCTGGGCGGCGCCGTGGTGCAACTGGCGGCTACGACATTCGCGGACGCCGCGGGTGATGGCGCGGGGCATCCCTCCGAGACGATCTTCATTTTGCAGATCATCCTGCTGATCGCGGTCGGCCGCGGTCTCGGCGAAGTCATGCAACGGCTCGGCCAGCCGTCGGTGATGGGTGAATTGCTGGCCGGGATCGTGCTGGGGCCTTCGATTTTCGGCGCGTTCTGGCCCGATGCCCAACACCTGATCTTCCCAGCCAATCCCGAACAGAAGGCGCTGATCAACGGCCTCGCACAGGTCGGCGTGCTGTTGCTGCTGTTGCTGACCGGCATGGAGACCGACCTCAAGCTGGTGCGCAAGGTCGGCAAGGCGGCGTTCGCGATTTCTGTCGCTGGCATCGTGGTGCCGTTCTGCTGCGGCTTCGGGCTTGGACAACTCCTTCCGGAAAGCCTGCTGCCGCACCCGGAGCAACGGCTGGTGGCCTCGCTGTTTCTCGGCACCGCACTGTCCATCTCGTCGGTGAAAATCGTCGCGGTGGTGGTGCGCGAAATGAACTTCATGCGCCGCAATGTCGGTCAGATCATCGTCGCAACGGCGGTGATCGACGACACCATCGGCTGGGTCATTATCGCGGTGATCTTCAGCCTGGCCTCGCGCGGCGAACTCGACATGATGTCGGTGGCGCAGGCGGTGCTCGGCACCCTGCTGTTTCTCGCGGTCTCTTTCACTATCGGCCGCAGGCTGGTGTTCCGGCTGATCCGATGGGCCAATGACACGTTGGTCAGTTCGGCGGCGGTGATCACCGTGATCCTGCTGCTGATGAGTTGCATGGCGCTGATCACCCACTGGATCGGCGTGCATACCGTGCTGGGTGCCTTCGTTGCCGGTGTTCTCGTCGGCGAATCGCCGATCCTCACCAAGCAGATCGACGAGCGTCTTCGCGGCCTGATTACCAGCCTGTTCATGCCGATCTTCTTCGGTCTCGCGGGACTGAGCGCGGACCTCTCGGTGCTGAGAGATCCGAAGCTGTTGCTGCTCACCGCGCTGCTGGTTCTGATCGCCAGCATCGGGAAGTTTGGCGGCGCTTTCGTCGGCGGCGCGCTCGGCGGGCTTAACCGGCGTGAATCCTTCGCGCTCGCCAGCGGCATGAACGCGCGCGGCTCGACCGAAGTAATTATCGCCACCATCGGCCTGTCGATGGGCGTGCTCAGCCAGAACCTGTTCACGATGATCGTCACCATGGCCATCGTCACCACCATGGCGATGCCGCCGATGCTGCGTTCGGCGCTGTCGCGACTGCCGCTGGAGAAGGAGGAGAAAGAGCGGCTCGAGCGCGAGGAGTACGAGGAGAAGGGCTTCGTCGCCAATCTGGAGCGCCTGCTGCTGGCGGTGGACGAAAGTGCCAATGCCCGCTTCGCCTCGCGGATCGCCGGGCTGCTCGCCGGCGCGCGGGGCATCCCCATCACCGTGCTGCATCTGGGGCCGCAGGCCAAGGTGCAGGAAAAACGGCGCGACGACGAAGAGAGCCACGAATCGACGGTGAAGAATGCCGCGAAGATCAGCGCCGAGATCGAGAAGGAAGACGGCGAGCAGGTGCGCAAGATCGATATCACCACGCGTTCGCGTCAGAAGAAGGCGGTCGATGCCGTGGTGGATGAGGCCCGCAAGGGATTTGATCTGCTGGTGGTCGGAATGGGCAAGGTGCTCGGTCCCAATGGCGGGTTCGACCGCAACATCGAGATCGTGACTACGGGCTTCGAGGGGCCGCTCGCCGTCGTCGCCGCCAAGGGCCACCACTTGTCGCGGCCGGACAGCGATGGGTTGAAAATTCTGGTCCCGGTTTCCGGCAGCGGCGTGTCGCGCCGTGGCGCCGAAGTCGCGGTGGCGCTGGCACGCAGCAGCAGCCATCCGCTGCGGGTGATCCACGTGACGACGACGCGTGACAAGGGCCGGCGGCGCCGCAACCTCGGCGCATCGCTGTTCGAGGAAGAAGCGATTTTGAAGGAAATCATCGCGCTGGCGGCACGCTACGACGTCGAGGTCGTCACCACGCTGCGCACCAACACCGCGCCGGAAACGGCGATTCTCCAGGAGATGCGCGACAGCGCTATCGATCTGGTGGTGATGGGCGTGGATCGCATCGAAGGCGACGCGCTCAACTTCGGCGGCGTCGCGGCCGAAGTGCTCAAGGACGCGGACGGATCGGTGCTGCTGGTGTCCAACGGCGAGGCGGCGAAGTAACGATCCTCGATCGTCCCCGTGCGCGGGGACGACTATTTGCGATGCGCTGCGTTGACAGTGGATGCGACGGCATCATTTTCGCGCCGTTGCGAGGAGCGTGAGCGACGAAGCAATCAGTCTTCGCCTTGCGGCCTTCTGATTGCTTCGCTTCGCTCGCAATGACGGTTTGGAATTGATGCCATCCTTCAATCTCAATCCGCCCTGATCCAGCCATACGAATGGGCTCTTGTTGCATCGACCTCATGCCACATCAGCAAACGGAGGCGATCGTGAAACGGCGCTGGACGGCATCTGTCGCTTTGTTCGTGTTGCTGGCATGCCCGCTCAATGGGCGCGCCGCCGATGAGGCGGCGGCGGGCGTAGTGAAAGTCGGCGATGCGACGCAATGGCCGATTGTTCTACAAACTGGCGTCGACGCCGGGCAGACGAGAAAGATTCTCACCCGGATCAAGTTGCCTGCGGGCTTTCATATCGCGCTCTACGCGCTGGTGCCCGGCGCACGCCATATAGCGGTGGGACCACGGGGAAAGGCTGTCTTCGTCGGCACGCGGCAATCCAAAGTCTGGGTCGTGACCGATCGTGCCGGTGGTGGCGTCGAGGTCCGGGAATTCGCGCCGTCCGTATCGAAAAAGATTCCAAACGGTGTCTGCTTTGCAAAGGACGGCACCCTCTACATCGCCGAAGTGAACCGCGTGCTCGCCGTTGCCGACGCGGAGGCGTTCGACCAGCGCGCCGATCTGGTCGCGGCGCCGGTGGTGAAGCAGGGCGAACTGATTCCGCGCGCCGAGGAAAGCTTCAATCACGCCACGCGTGTGTGCCGGATCGGACCCGACGACAAGCTCTATCTTCAGCTCGGGCAGCCCTACAACGTGCCGCCCAGGGAGAAGCTCGACATCTATCGCAAGTGGGGCATCGGCGGCATCGTTCGCATGGATCGCGACGGGACGCATCGCGAGGTCCATGCGACCGGGATGCGCAATCCGGTGGGCATGGATTTCAATCCGAAGGACGGCGCGTTGTGGAGCAACGACAATCAGGTCGACCGTATGGGCGACGACCGGCCGCCGGGCGAAATGAATCGCATCGCTGAAGCCGGACATGACTATGGCTTTCCATGGTATGGCGGCGGCCACACTCGCACCGATGCGTACAGGAACGATACGCCGCCGCCGGGCGTGATCTTTCCCGAGGTCGAGCAGGTGGCGCACGCCGCCGATCTCGGTCTGGCGTTCTATGCCGGCAGCATGTTTCCGCAAAAATATCGCGGCGCGATCTTCAGCACGCAGCACGGCTCATGGAATCGCACGGTCCCGGTCGGCGCGCGGGTGATGGTGACATTTCTGAAAGAGGACGGACACGCCGCGGGTCCGTCGGTGCCGTTTGCGGAAGGCTGGAACGATAACGGCCGTTATCTCGGTCGCCCGGTCGACGTCGCGCAACTGCCGGACGGATCGCTCTTGGTGTCGGACGACCTTGTCGGCGCGCTGTATCGGATCTGGTACGACGGGAAGTAGTTGCAACACGAAAGCCGTCGTCCCCGCGAAGGCGGGGACCCATCATAACCCTTGGCGGTGGTTGTTATGGAAAAGAACTGGCCCGGGTGATGGAGCCCGAGCTGCTGCGGCGTATGGGTCCCCGCCTTCGCGGGGACGACGCCGAGTTTGTTGATCCTCTGAACGACATTCCGAGGCGAATACGGGAGGGTGATGCACTTGCACCGCCCTCAAAGGATTGTCCTACCCGACCCCCAGCCGCTTGCGCATCCAGCCGCCGACTTCGTCGATCGCCGGCAGGCCTGCGCGCAGGAATGGATGAAATAGCGGCCAGGCGTGCGGCATCCCGGCCCACACCCGCAGCGTGACGTCGATGCCGGTCATCGCCGCGTTGTTGGCGAAGGTGGTGGAATCCGACAGCAGCACTTCCTCGCTGCCGACCTGGATCAGCATCGGCGGCAGGCCGGACACATCGGCGCGCACCGGCGAAGCCAGCGAATTGTCCGGTTGATTGCCAAGGTAGGCAGTGGCCACGCCGACGATACCCTCGCGAGAGATCATCGGATCGCGCGAGCCGACCTTCTTGTAGGATTCGGCGGTCGTCATCATGTCGAGCCACGGGCTCAGCAGGTAGAGTCCCGCCGGCTGCGGCAGCTTCTCGTCCTTCAACTTGAGCAGCAGCGCGGCGGCGAGGTTGCCGCCGGCGGACTCGCCGCCGACGATGAGGTCGGCGGGCGCGATGCCGCTGTGGAGCAGCGCGCGATAGGCTTTGAGCGCATCCTCGATCGCGGCCGGATAGGGATGCTCCGGCGCGAGACGATAATCGATATGCCAGGCAGTGGCTTTCGCCGCGACCGCCAGCCGCGAAACGAAGTGGCGGTGGCTTTTGATGCTGCCGAAGACGTGGCCGCCGCCGTGCAGATACAGCAGCGCCTTGCCAGGCGTGGCGTTGGCCGGCGTGATCTTTTCGGCGGGCACGTCGCCGAAGCTCAGGCTTTCCACCGTGACGTTGTCGGCCAGCGGAATGCGGCCCATCTCGCTGTCGAAGGATTCGCGCGTTTCCTCAAGCGTCATGTTTCCGCGCTTGGCGGCGCGCTCCTTGCACCATGCCCAGAACGCGGCGACATCAGGATCCTTCTCGGCCATCGTGGTCGGTCTCCCAGATAAAGTTGCGTGAGGATATATTGCGCTAAGTGGTGCGTGGCGACCACGGCGCGGCGTCGGCCGCGCTCGCATCCATCGCCTTGGCCTTGTCGGACACCGGCGCGTCGCCGATCGCCGCGACCAGCGCGCGCAGCGCCTCGGATACGCCCTCGCCGGTCACGCCCGACAGCAGCAACGGCGTCTTTTTGGCGGCGCGCTTGAGCCGGTCGCGCTGCTTCTTCAACATGTCCGGATCGACGGCGTCGATCTTGTTGAGCGCGACAATCTCGATCTTGTCGGTCAACTCGCCGGCATAGGCCTCGAGTTCGTTGCGCACGGTCTTGTACGCCTTGCCGGCATGTTCGCAGGTGGCGTCGACCAGATGCAGCAGCACGCGGCAGCGTTCGACATGGCCGAGAAAGCGGTCGCCCAGGCCCGCGCCTTCATGCGCGCCCTCGATCAGGCCGGGAATGTCCGCAAGCACGAACTCGCGACCGCCGGCGTTGACGACGCCGAGCTGCGGGTGAAGTGTCGTGAACGGATAGTCCGCAATCTTCGGCCGCGCCGCGCTGACGGCGGAGAGGAACGTGGATTTGCCGGCGTTGGGCAGGCCGACCAACCCGGCGTCGGCGATCAGCTTCAGCCGCAGCCAGATCCAGCGTTCCTCGCCGGGCTGGCCGGGATTGGCATTGCGCGGTGCGCGGTTGGTGGACGACTTGAAGTGCGCGTTGCCGAAGCCGCCATTCCCGCCTTCCGCCAGCACGAACTTCTCGCCGAGCCGGGTAAAGTCGTGGATCAGCGTCTCGCGATCCTCGTCGAAGATCTGGGTGCCGACCGGGACCTTGAGGACGACGTCCTTGCCGTTGGCGCCGTGGCGGTCCTTGCCCATGCCGTTGGTACCCTTGGGCGCCTTGAAGTGCTGCTGGTAGCGATAGTCGATCAGCGTGTTGAGGCCATCCACCGCCTCGACGATGACGTTGCCGCCCCGGCCGCCGTTGCCGCCGCTCGGGCCGCCGAACTCGATGAACTTCTCGCGGCGAAATGCCACGCAGCCGTTCCCGCCGTCGCCGGAGCGGATATAGACCTTGGCTTCATCAAGAAATTTCATGGCTTATGCGTATCTCAGGGCTGTGCCAGCGGCAACTGTCGTATCCGGTATCCGGGAATGGCGATGGAGCGGCGAGCCGCAAACTGATAGGGACGCCCATCACGCTTCATTTGTTTCGTCGGAAGCCGATATGGGCCTCGCCAGCAGAATTTCCACCGGATTGAACGAGCGCGCCGCGCGGCTGGCCGGTATCGGTCTGATGCTCGCGGGCATCTGGGCCTTCTCGTTCGGCGACGCGCTCGGCAAATACATCGTCGCCGACTATCCGGTGGGACAGCTGCTGTTCCTGCGCGCCATCGCCGCCCTGGTGCTGCTGTCGCCGCTGATCTGGCGTGCGCGCGCCGAATTCCTGCGACTGGAACGTCCCGGCCTGCACCTGCTGCGCATTGTTCTGTCGACGCTGGAGGTCGCGGCGTTCTTCGTCGCGGTGATGTATCTGCCGCTGGCGGACGTCATCACCTTCTACCTCGCAGCGCCGATCTTCGTCACCGCGCTGTCGGCGCTGGTGCTGCGCGAACAGGTTGGCTGGCGGCGCTGGTGTGCGGTCGCAGTCGGCTTCTGCGGCGTGCTGATCGCGATGCAGCCCTCGGCGCAGACCATCACATGGCCGGCCCTGATCGCGCTCGGCGGCAGCACCTGTTTCGCGCTTTTGATGCTGATCACCCGCTCGCTGCGCGGCGCGTCGGATGTGGTGCTGGCTTCCATGCAGTTCGTCGGCACGCTGACGTTCGGTGCGCTGCTGCTGCCGCTCGGCTGGGTGACGCCGAGTCTGCCTGGTTTCGGCCTGTTCGCGCTGGCGGGCATGATTTCGGTCGGCGCGTTGTTGTGCGTCAACCGTTCGCTGAAGCTCGCCCCCGCAAGCGTCGTGGTGCCGTACCAGTATTCGATGATCGTGTGGGCGGTGATGTTCGGCTATGTCGTGTTCGGCGACGTGCCGACGCTGGCGACGCTGATCGGCGCTGCCATCATCATCGGTGCCGGATTCTACATCTTCCTGCGCGAGCAGGCGCTCGGCCGCGAGGACCCGCCGGTCAATCCGCCGGCGTGATCCGTCATCCTGGGGTGCGAGCCACCTTCGGGGAGCCTCGAACCATGGCGGTGAAAACGATGATGCGGCTCATCCTTCGAGGCGCGCAAGGGCGCGCACTTCAGGATGACGCTTCGAGATGATGGTCGTCCCTGCCCGCGCGGGGACGACCTCGTTGTTGATCGGCTTCTTACGCGTCGCGTCGCGTCGAATGGCCCCAGGTCTTGAGCGACGACCACACGCCGCGCGTCAGTCGGAAGCAATCGACCGGCGACGAGGAGCCGAGCGCCTCGAAGCGGTGCAGTTCGACGCCGCTCCACTGGAAGCCGCACTTCTCCAGGATGTTGCGCGACGCCGGATTGACGATGCGCGCACCGGAGACCATCTGCGCGATGGCGAATTCCTCGAAGGCGAAGTCGATCGCTGCGCGCGCCGCTTCGGTGCCGAAACCGCGGCCCCAATAGTCGACGCCGAGCCAGTAGCCGAGTTCAGGCGTTTCCGGTTGCCGCCAGTCGATGCCGACCACGCCGACCGGGGTGTGGTGATGCTCGATCAGAAACACCGTGTTGGCGCCGTTGGCGGCGACGGTCTTCACGAAATGCGCGGCGTCGTCCTGTTCGTAGGGGTGCGGCAGGCGGCGCGTGTTCTCGGCGATGCGGCGATCGTTGGCGAGGCGGGCAATCGCTTTTACGTCCGCGAGCGTCGGCTTGCGCAGGGTCAACCGCTCCGTCTCGAGGACGACGGTACTTGGCTGTCGTGAGATGGGGGTCGAGAATTCCTGCAGCATGGTCGGCTCCTTGGGCGTCAAACCTTTGCGACACGCACGAACGCGAAAGACGCGAAACGAACAAAGACGCAAACGAAAAGGGGGAGGCCGGTTTCCCGCCTCCCCCAGGAGCCTTGACGACTCCGCCGGTTCAACAGGACCCGGCGGACTCGAATGTTTCCACCGTCTCTACTCGGCCGCAGCTTCCGCAATCGGGAGTACCGATATGAAAGTGCGGCCGTTGGCTTTGGCACGGAACTCAACACGGCCTTCAATCTTGGCGAACAACGTATGGTCCGTCCCCATGCCGACATTAAGGCCGGGATGCCAGGTGGTGCCGCGCTGACGCGCAATGATGTTGCCGGGAATGACGTGCTGACCGCCGTAAGCCTTGATGCCGAGGCGCTTGCCCGCGGAATCGCGGCCGTTACGTGATGAACCGCCTGCCTTTTTGTGAGCCATGGCTCGTCTCCAAATCTCTAGAACACAGTAGTTTGATTCCTTGACGGAATCATCTCACTTTTTATCTCGCAAGTTGTAATCGCTCTGAACTCAGAACGATGACACGCTGCGATTACTCGGCAGCGGCTTCCGCAGGCTTCGCGGCGGCCTTCTCGCGCTTCGGACGCGGACCGACGGTCGGCTTCTTGCCGTCCGCGAGGATCTCGGTGATCCGCAGCACGGTGATCTCGTCGCGGTAGCCGCGCTTGCGCTTCGAATTCTTGCGGCGGCGCTTCTTGAACGCGATGACCTTGGGGCCGCGCTTGTGGTCCAGCACTTCGGCCGCCACGGTGGCGCCCTTAACGGTCGGCGTGCCGAGCACCGGCGTGTCGCCGCCCAGCACCAGCACATTATCCAGTTGCACGATCGTGCCGACGTCGCCGGCGATCTTGCCAATCTCGAGTACATCTTCCGGAACGACGCGGTACTGCCGGCCGCCGGTTTTGATGACTGCGAACATCGTTTTCATTCCTTCGTGTTCGATTCCGATGCTCGGATCGCTCCGGCCCGGCTTCTTGTTCAGTCGATAAGGGCGAATTGCGCTGGCCTCGGGCGATGCCCGGCGGCCACGCAAAAACAATCGGCGCAAGGAGACCCAGCGCCGCGTGCCGGGACTTATATCCGGCAACGGCGCCGAGTCAAGGCGAAAGCCGGCGAAAAGCGCCGCAGATGAGGGATTTGGTGCCGTTTCGACGAGCGTGAGGGGCGATCCGTCGCGGCCTGAAACCAACCGGTTCCCCAACGGTTGTCTTGGCTCTCAGTGGAACCCGGGGATCCCATGGCGGACGGCAATATCACCACATCCGGCATCGGCAGGCACGGCGCGGCGCGGCTGCCGTCGGTCGATATCGACAGCTACAACATCGAACTGAAGGACGACGACGGCTTCCTCGGCGATCGCGCCAGCAAAGGCGCGTTCCAGCAGATCCTCGACGACTGGCGCAAACCGCTGAGGAAAAACGGCGACGACCCGCTCGGCAAGAAGCCGACCGATGACCTCAGCAAGACCACGCTGGACGAGGCGCTGTGCGGCGACGACATCACCGCCGCAGCGCTGGTGCACGGCGCGCTGGAGGAATTCGCCCAGCAACTGGCCTACGTGACGCGCCGCTTCCTCAAGACCAAGGCCTGGGCCGACACCGAGCGCATCGTGGTCGGCGGCGGCTTTCGGCAGAGCCGGGTCGGCGAGATCGCCATTGCCCGCGCCGATCTGATCCTCAAGGCGGAAGACATCAATGTCGACCTGATCCCGATCCGCTTTCACCCCGACGAAGCCGGGCTGATTGGCTGCCTGCATCTGGCGCCGCCATGGATTTTCGAGGCCTATGACAGCATTCTCGCGGTCGATATCGGCGGCTCCAATATCCGCTGCGGCGTGGTGGAGACGCACTGGAAGAAGGCGAAGGACCTGTCCAAGGCGGCGGTCTGGAAGTCGGATCTATGGCGCCACGCCGACGACGAGCCCACGCGCGAGGGCGCGGTGAAGCGGCTGGTGAAGATGCTCAAGGACCTGATCGCGCAAGCCGACACCGAAGGGCTGAAACTCGCGCCGTTCATTGGCATTTCCTGCCCCGGGGTGATCGATGACGACGGCGCGATCGAGAAGGGTGCGCAGAACCTGCCCGGCAACTGGGAAAGCAGCCGCTTCAACCTGCCGGCCAGTTTGTTCGAGGCGATCCCGACGATCGGCGAGCACGACACCACCATCCTGATGCACAACGACGGCGTGGCGCAGGGCTTGAGCGAAATGCCCTTCATGCAGGATGTCGCGCGCTGGGGCGTACTGACCATCGGCACCGGGCTCGGCAATGCGCGCTTCACCAACCGCAAGAAGGACGAGAAGCCGAAGGACGAAAAGAGCAAGGACAAGAAGGCGAAGAACGGCAACGGCAAGAAGGCATCGGGCGGCAAGGAAAAATCCAGAAAAAACAAGGAATAGCAGTGTTGTCGCGCCATCGGCCGGATTTGATCTATCCGATGGCGGTCGTGTTGCGTATCCAGGTCGGAGACGTGTTGTGGTTCCGGCCATCCACGTCTTTGGACATACTTCATTTTCAAGGCATCGATATCCGGCAGGGCGGGCCGGGTCGCGAGTCCCGCCGCCAAGCGGCAAGACGATTCCATTATGGGGACGTGACCGATCTTGCGCCTAGTCGATGGGCCGCGACGCCGGCGCCAAACATTTTCGTCCCCACGCGACTTGTCTGGCCAGCCATCCTCGCCTAGAACACCGCCGACCACTGGCGGGGATTCTCCGCCATCTTGGCGCCTGGAGAGGTGGCAGAGTGGTTGAATGCACCGCACTCGAAATGCGGCATAGGTGCAAGCCTATCGGGGGTTCGAATCCCTCCCTCTCCGCCAGTTAAATTGCCCATCCGCCACTTTTTGACTCTGCAAAAAGCCTCGGAAAACAACGCTTCCGGCCTGCCCGAGTGTGCAAGTGTCGAAGCGTGTATCCCGCAATGTAGTCCGCAAAGTAGTCCGACAGGAAAGTGCATCCGAGCGCCCAGTGCGCCGGCCCAGAGGGCCGGGGCGGGCACCGACCTATCTTGTGCGTCGGCTTTCCACGTATTTCTTCCAGATCCGACCCCCCTCAAACCTTGCAGCCAGCCTGCCGTCATGCGCTCCTATTCGGGTGCGACTTGGGGTGCTTCCGCATCGCGAGGCGCAGCGGCGGGCCTCGTGGCTGGGCGCGCTGGCGCAAACCGGCTTCAGCCAATGGAGATGCGGGGTGAATATTCACACCGGGGACGAGATTCCGTGCAGCGACGTCGGGTTTCCGAAGGGCGATGGCCCTGAGGAATTCCTGGCGAACATGATCGCCTTTCTCGAAACCGCAGCGGCCAAGATCGCTAATCCCCCTCCGTGGCCGGATTTTTCGCCTGACGTGCTGCGCGATATCGCCTCGATCCAAGAGGCGGTGCTGATCGAAAAGGAGGTCAGCAAAGGTGAAGCCGGAAATCCGACGGTCCTGGCCCGCGCCGATCTGTTGCGCCAAGACGTTTGGAATCGCTGGCGAGCCGGCGCGGGCCTGGCGCCCGGTCGCGAGCCGTTGTCGGACATGCTCGGCAAGCTCACAGAAGTCGCCGATCGGCAACTCGCAATTCTGGAACGGACCTCGGTGGCGCCGGCTGGCCGCTCTGCCACCTCGCGCGACCTCGGGCCGGCAAAGCCGCCGCGTCAATCACCTGAACAGCCGCCGGCAGACGTTCCGCCCACCGTCGGCACATCGTCCGCGCCGAAATTCGGCGAGCTGGAAGATGAATATTTCGAGCTTCGCCGGGCTGGGGGAGCATCTGAGAGCGCCATCAGCACTGGCCGGATGCGTGCTGCGACCTTCAAAGCACTTGTCGGGGATCGTCCGATCGATTGCTACTTACCGATTGACCTCCAGAATTTCGTCAACGAGCTTCAGTACGTTCCGCTTGAACTTTCGCGTGAGGGCGACAATACCGAAGAGCTGCGGCAGATGGGGATCCACGCGGCCATCGCAAAGAACAAGGCCGAAAGCTGCTACGAGCCGCTCGCACTCAAAACTATCCAAGATGGATACGTGCAGACGGTTCGAGCTGTCATCAACAACGCGGTAGGATTGCATCGTCTTCGCAACCCGTTCGAAGGCTACAGGGTGCGATGGCCTGACAACGCCAAGCCCTCAGTCAAGCGCGAGGCGCTCGACTACGAAAAAGTCGACAAGGTCTTTAAGCTGGGTGTCGACAGCGGCTATTTGGACGACGCGATGTTGGGACCCCTGTGCCTTCTCTCCTCACGCCGGATCGGCATCCTTCCCTTTATCCGAGGCAGCGACTTTGACCGCAAACACGGAGTCGATATCGTTCGCGTGAACGGCATCGTCTACGACAAAGAGAAGGGCATGTACAAGCGGATCGGATACAAGACCGAAGGAAGCCTTCGTTTCTTCGTCCTGCATGACTTTTTCCGGCGTATCGGCTTTGTTGATTGGGCGGCCGACCAGCGCGATAACTTTATCTTCCGCCTGCTCGCATCCACATCCGATCCTGGAGATGTTGCGTCGAAACGCGTCAATCGGCTCTTGAAGAAGGGCGGTGCTATCGGCATGAACATCGAGGTGGCCCATTCCCTTCGGCACGGCGCAAAGGACATGTTCATTGAGGAGGATCTCGACGACGAGGCTACGAGGTTGCAGATGGGCCATGAGGCCAATGATGTTCACGGCAACTATGGTCAGCAGTCTGCACTGCGACGCAAGCAGTGCCAGGAGTTGGCTCATTTCGAACTGCCGAAGGAAATCGACTGGTCGATATTCGAAGGCCTGGATTTTGAAGCCATGGCATCCAAACCGCGCAAGATCGGACGGCCGAAGCTGTGAGGTTGACGATATTCGGGGGAAAATCGCGTCAGACACTGGGTTTTCGGGCTCATAACCTGAAGGTCATAGGTTCAAATCCTATCCGCGCAACCAAACTTTCTGAAACGATATCAATTAATTAACCCGCCGTTGGCGGGTTTTTGGCCGCCCGCGACCAATAAGTTGGCAATCTGTTCGAGAACTACTTTTAATTGAGCTGAGTGTTCGCTTCCGCTTTTTCCGCGGTCGCTCCGCTTTATTAGAGTAACCACAACGAACGAGAGTTCCATGGCCATTTCTGCGGGCGATCCACCGCCCTCAACCGATCTAGAAGGTTGGCGTCAGGCGATTGCCGGTGGCCGTTTGCGAAAATTTCGCCTTGAGACGATCGCGGCGGCCTTCCAAGATTTGGGTGAGACCGATCTGCGAGTCCGTGAGGACCTAGCGAAGCATCTTTCTGGCGCGATCATCGGAATGCTTCGCAAGCGGGTCGATACAAAGAAGCCGAACGGCGGTGAAGACATCATCTTTGAAGTTCACGAAGTCATCTTTGTGGCGTTGCTGAACCCGGACACCGCCGATGGTAAACAGCTTCGGAAGGGCTTCGGCGGGATCGTCAACTTCCGCCTGAAAGATGCACTCGCCCAGTCCCATAGTGATCAAATCGTCCCGGCGCCGAAGCCGAGCAAGTCCTCTGCAAAATCGAGGGTGACGTCCCCGGCGGGCGCAGAAGCCAAACCGGCAAAGAAAACAGCCGAAGAGATTGCCGCTGAGGTCGATGAAGTGGCGAACGCCCTTAAGCAGGACGTGGCGGACCTACCGGACGAGAAGGCCAATGACGACAAACCGCCCGAAGTGGACCACGTAGATGGCCGTCCGCCACCTTACATAGTGGATGATGCGGAGATTGATGAAATCGGGCCCGGCAAGAGCGAATACGATCCCAACTTAATGGCCGTCGTACGGAATATGGATGGCGAGATCGACAGGCAGCGCATCCTGGCAAAGATACCGGACCGCGTGAGGCAGCTCGCATTCTCGCTTTACATGGATCGCGAGCCGCAAGAGGTCGTCGCGCGAGCGTGCGGCGTTAGCACGCGAACAATCCGGACATGGATTGCAGAGATTCAAGAAGATCTTCAACAGACCAAGGAGGCTCAAGAGCTTCTGATACGGAGAGCTGGAGCGAAGTCATGACCAAAGCAAACCGAAACCAAGAGCGGGACGCCGTGCTGTTTTCCTTTCACGAGGCTTTCGAACGGCCAACCGCAACGCAAATTATCGAATGGACTGAACGCTACCCTGAATTCGCGGATGATATTCGGGCGCATGCCGCGGTGGCACGAGAGTGGGCCGACGATTGGCACGCCGTTTCCGCTGAAGCCGATGAGAGCCTTCTTGCCGCCGGCTATAGCCGCGCGCTCGATCTGATGCACAAGGCGCGTACGTCGACCAGCGAAGCGCAACGAAGCTTTCAAGACGTTATCGCTGCCCGCGGTATGACTGTTCCCCAGGTCGCACGCGCGATCGGCATTGACCGAGGCATCATCGCCGACCTTTTTAGCGGGCGGATGAGCGGTCCCATTCGGAATGTCTTTGTCGATGCGGTGATCGGAGTATTGACGATGTCTCGCGATGCTTTCGCGCGCCTTCACCAGCATGCGCTTAACAACCCTACGCTTGGATACGCCAAGGCAACGCACGCGCCATCGGTCGTAGTCAGACCGTACGACGACATCATTCGGACATGCGACGATCTGACGGAAGAAGAAAAAAAGAAATGGCTCGAAGAGGGGTGATATGGACGGCTGGATCGACATTCGACGCAAGGCGCGCGCAATTCATAAGAAGGCACTCCTTGAGACGGGCGGGGACCGCCGCGCGGAGTTCCTGACTGTCGCCGCCGCAAAGGCGGACGATCTCAAAGTTCGCTATGTCGAAGCGGGCCAAACCTTCGGTCACGGCGTTTTTGGATTGCTCGAACGAGAAAATCTCATCGTGAATGTGCTCAAAGGGCAGAAAAAGCCTGATGAAGCCGTCGTTATCGCCCACGAGCTCGGCCATTTTCACCTCCATCTGGATCCTACGCATGAAGTAACCAATCGCTCGGCCGGCCTCGGGGGCGATCCAGTCGAAAATGCAATGGGAAGCGGCGAGGGTTATTCACCCCGAGAACGGAAGGAGGTCCAGGCCGATGTCTTTGCCGGCGAATTCCTGTGCCCTTCCGATTGGCTGCGCGACCAATTCGTAACGCATGGCAAGCGACCGTCCGATATCGCCAAAGACCTTGGCTTGCCGCGTGATCTGGTCCTCCACCAAACGATCCGTGCGCTTTTGCTACCGCCGCTCACCGAAGCCCCGCCGCCCCAAACCGGCGGGGTTTTTGCCTTGGATGATAGTCAGAAAACGGCTGCCCTCTGGGCCAACGGAAACATCCTTGTCGATGCCGGGCCGGGCACGGGCAAGACCCGCACTCTCGTTTCCAGGGTCGAGCACCTTCTGCAAGGCATAGGCCCTTCCTCCATTCTCGCGCTGACCTTTTCAAACAAGGCCGCGGAAGAGATGCGCGATCGCATTTCAACGATGAATCCTGCCGCCGCTATCGAAATGTGGGCTGGCACGTTTCACAGCTTCGGCTATGAGTTGATTCAAAAGTGGCCTTCGGCAGTGGGACGATCCCCGAAGGTACGGATTCTTGACGAGGCCGCACAGCTTGAGCTTCTTGAAGAGAATCTCGACAAGCTACCGTTGCGTTACTATCAAAACCTGTACGAACCGGCGTACGAGTTGGTTCACCTGCTGCGCGCCATCTCGCGCTGCAAGGACGAAGGGGTCACGCCGGCGGAGTATCTGGCGGAAGCGAGGGCCATGCAGCAAAGTGCCGCAGACCCGGAGGCAGCTGAAAAGGCGGACCGTGCCGTCGAAGTTGCAGAGACATACGAAATATATCAAAAGGCGCTGCAAGAGGCCGACGCTGTGGACTTTGGAGATATTATTCTCCTTGCTGCAAAGTTGATTAAAGAGAACAAGGAGGTCCGCGCCTACATTTCGGGCTTTAAGCATGTTCTCGTCGACGAATACCAGGACGTGAATTTTGCAAGCGCGCGTATGCTACAAGAAATCTGCAGCACGGGGTGTTCGGCGTGGGTAGTTGCCGATCAGCGCCAATCCATCTACCGCTTCCGCGGGGCAGAGCCATCCAACGTTGAATCGTTTGCGGCAGACTTTAAGGGAAGCCGTCATTCCCTAAATGTCAATTACCGCTCCTCAGCTCCGATCGTGCGGACGTTTCAGCAATTTTCTTCTGCCATGGGTGACGGTGGCGCCATGGCTGGATCATGGACCGCCAAGCGCGGTGCCGGAGGGCCGGTAACGCTGACTGTCGCACCTGACGTGGTTGCGGAAGCAGAGGCTATACGCGATCATATCGAGCAGCTTCGCCAACAGGGCGTTGCCTATAGCGAACAAGCGATCTTGGCCCGGACGCATCTCACGCTTGCGAGGATCACTACAATTCTCGAAAAGCTTGGCGTGCCGCTGGTGTACCTCGGCGATTTATTCGAGCGCGAAGAAATCAGTACACTTTTGTCCCTGCTTTCCATTGACGCTGAGTACGGCGGCCTTGGATTGATGCGGGTTGGCACGTTGAGCGATTACGGCGCAACCCGCGCGGATGTCCTGGCCGTCATTGGTTGGGCGGCGCAAAACAGGTCGCGCATCATCGACGCCCTTGCGAGTATCGCTGCGATCCCATCCCTTTCCACGGAAGGTCGAGCGGGGCTTTCTCGGCTCGCGAGCGAATTGGCTGGGCTCACCGATGTGTCGGCGTGGACGATGCTTACCGAATGGCTCTTTGAGCGCAGTAACCACCTCCTGCCGCTGTTGGGCGCCAACAATGCGCTCGGGCAGCAGAAACTCATCGCGATCTATCACTTGCTAAAGTTCTGCGGCGAACAAGCAACGGCTGGCCGCAAGGGCAGGAAAGCGCTTTTGGAGCGGGTTCGCAGGCTTGAGGCTCTGAATTACGACAGCTCGTTCCGGCGCGTGGCCTCTGAAGCATCGGATATGGACGCTGTGCGCGTGATGACCATTCATGGGAGCAAAGGGCTTGAGTTTCGCGCGGTTCATTTTCCCGCTCTTGCCACACGCTATATGCCAACCAACCGGCAAGGCAATCGCTGCCCACCGCCCCCCAGCTTGTCCCGTTTAGCTATGCAGCCGTCGGACCACGAGGCCGAAGAGGAGTGCCTGTTTTTCGTGGGGTTATCGCGTGCCAGGGATCATCTGTTTCTCAGTCGCGCCGAATCCTACACCACGACTAGGGCGGGGGAGTCCAAATTCCTGCCAGCGATCCAACGCGTTGTCGCGGCTCAGAGGTATTTGGGTTCTGGCACCGTTTATACCGACGACATGCCGTTGATACCTCCCGGGGCGACGCAGGAACGATACCTGGAGCGCGATCTTGAGACGTACATGCGCTGCCCGGCGCGCTATCGCTTCACGGTCGTGGAGGGCTTGCGGGGCGGACGGGATGATTCAGCTTACATCTCATTTCACCGCTGCGTGTACCAGACAGTTCGGTGGCTGGAGACTGAGCGCGAAGCAGGAAAGACCGTCGGGACAGAGGACGGCCTCCGGCGGCTTTCAGAAACGTGGCAGGCTTCCGACATTGCCGAACATCCGTTCGAGCCTTACTACCGCCGCTCGGCAGAAGGCATGGTTCGTGCGATGGTCGAGGCCATCGCGAAGGAAACGGGCCAATATGAACGCGATGAATGGGAAGTTCCCGTAGGTCGCCATCGCGTCGTGCTTGTTCCCGATCGGGTTGTTGTGACGCCAGAGGGGGCCGTCAGTGTGCAGCGTGTCAGGACAGGTCGAGAAACAAAGTCCGAGCCTGACAAGCCAATCTACGCCCTCTTGCGCCGCGGCGCAGCGCAGCAATTCCCCCGAAAGAAGGTGAGCGTGGAGACTTTCTATTTGGCCACGGCCAAGTCGGTGCCGACCGTCGCCAAGAACGACGACAAGGCCATCGGGAAGTATGCCGACGCCATCGCGGCCATCGAGCTTGGCCGGTTTGAGCCCGATCCGAGCGACGATCGTTCTTGCCCCAATTGCCCTTGCTATTTTACTTGCCACGGCTGACTTCCGCTTTTTAGCACCTCGTATCGCTTTCTCTATGACGGTCCATCACGGACCCCATTCAGGAGAAAGCATCCATGTCCACCCTCGCTCTCTTTGTTCAGGTTCACGGCACTCCGGGCCTGCGCGAGCTCAAGCTCGCCGAAGCCGCCACGCTCGGGGAATTGCACCTGGCTCTCGAAACGCTGGGCATCAAGGTCGACGATGAAACGTTCGTATTCATCGATGAGGCCGAGAAGCATGAATCCGGCCCGCATCATGAGCCGGTCGCGCATCTGAAACATGGCTGCCGTGTTCACGTCAGCCGCTGCAAGCAGATCGAAGTGACCATTCACTATCTCGACAAGACCGCCAAGCATGCGTTCGCTCCCGGCGCGCGCGTTCGCGCGGTCAAGGCGTGGGCGGCGCAGCATTTTCACGTCAGCCCCAAGGACGCCGCCGAGCATGTCTTGCAACTCTGCAAGTCCAGCGATCGCCCCTCAAGCGATACCCCGCTGCATCAGGTCGCCAAGGGGCATGAGTGCACCGTGTGCTTCGACTTTGTCCCTGAAAAGCGGGTGGAAGGCTAACATGAATGCGCCAATCCCCCCGGATCGCTTGCTTCTCGATCAGGATCTCGCCGCAGCGGAATTTCGCTGCGGCGA